>Ga0210408_10000037_pt1 | contig 197746 bp, 172 predicted proteins | sample IncBWH4MmetaG_FD_155471 | JGI IMG/M metagenome (GOLD analysis project Ga0210408, IMG submission 155471) | Forest soil microbial communities from Barre Woods Harvard Forest LTER site, Petersham, Massachusetts, United States - Inc-BW-H-4-M | ecosystem: Environmental > Terrestrial > Soil >... | reverse complement strand
CAGATAATGTCCCTGGCCGACTTGCGGGGACTGCAAAACGATCCGACTATGAGACTTTATCAATACCTGTGAGCCATCCTGCAGGCTCAGCAACAGGCTCCCTTTGGCTGTCTCGATCGTGCTCTCGGGATCGAGCACTAAACCACGTTGAGGGGAGAGCGCATCACCTTTCGGCGAGCGTAGGGTTACATCTCCCTTGAGGTCGGCGACGATGGCAGAGCCGATTGGAAGGGAGGTCTGCGATGATGGTGACTCCTGCTGCGCCAAACAAAGCACCGCCAGGATCAGCAGGAAAGCGCCATGACCGCGCACCCGAAAGAGTGTGTTACTGCCACGGTCAAATGTTCCAATAGCGAAGCCAGAGCAGTAACTGCGGAACAATCGGACACAGAGGTGTGTCCGATCGACCCGACATGTCATCCCGAAGTTGGATAGAGCGGCAGCATATGTGCAGAATCATCCTTTGAGCATGCGAAAGTGCAGCGTAGCCTTGTCCCACGCGAAAGTACATTTGCTCTAGTCAATGGGCCGCGAATTGCTGTTTGCCCGGCATGTACTCCTTTGTCTGTGAAGTCCACTGGTGAAATCGCGGGCGGGTGGGGAACTTGTTTTCGACCTTCTTGGTCCCGATTGTTCTTTGGATCATGTCGCCTGTGCCTTTCCCTGCGCAAGCCCCGGCCTACGGCGGCACGCGCAGCCCCCACGGCAACCTGCCTACCCCATGCCAAAACTGCCATACCGTGAGTGGGTGGACGCCGATTCGCAGCGTTCCTGAATTCGATCACAACCAGACCCGCTACCCGCTACGCGGCATGCATGAGGCGGTCACCTGTACTGAGTGCCATACCAAACCGGTCTTCACAAATGTCGGTCACAAGTGTGCAGACTGCCACGCGGACGTTCACCGGAGGCAGTTGGGGGCGACCTGCGAGCAGTGCCACACGGTGCGGGGATGGCAGGTTTCGATCCAGCAGATCCAACAGCACAACAACCGCTTCCCGCTGACGGGTGCCCATGCTGCGGTGGACTGCGACAGCTGCCACAAGGGCGCTGCCAACAGCAAATTTAAGACCATGCCTACGGACTGCTATTCCTGCCACTCCGCCGAATATCAAGCAACGAAGAACCCGAACCACGTCGCGGGAAAGTTCTCGACCACGTGTGAGCAGTGCCACGGCACCGACAACTGGCTTAGTGCCAGGTTCGATCACTCGTCGGTGGGGTTCCCGTTGAGTGGCGCTCACGCCGTTCCTCCCCGGCAATGCGCGGACTGCCACATCAACAACAACTACAACCTAACCAGCACGACCTGCATCACTTGCCATCTCAAGGATTTTCAGGGCACAACCAACCCCAACCATGTAGCAGCGACCTTCCCCCAGAACTGCGCGGAGTGCCACACCGTAGTGGCGTGGTCTCCGGCCTCGTTCAACCATTCAATGGTGAACTTCCCTCTAACCGGAGCGCACACGGTTCCGCCGCGTCAGTGTAGCGACTGCCACGTCAACAATAACTACAACCTGACCAGTATCACTTGCATTTCGTGTCACCAGAAGGACTTCCAGAACACGACCAATCCGAACCACGTACAAGCTGGTTTCGCGCAGACCTGCGAACTCTGCCACAACACTGCGGGCTGGCAGCCGGCGAGGTTTGATCACTCCAAGTCGGGATTTCCTTTGACAGGGTCACACAACGCTCCACCCCGCCAGTGCACTGATTGCCACATCAACAACAACTACAACATCACCAACACGACCTGCATCAGTTGCCACCAGACCGACTATAACAACGCAACCACTCCAGTGCCGCACGCAGGTTTCCCCACCACGTGCGCAAGCTGCCACGACACAGTGATCTGGACTGATGGCAAGTTCGATCACTCGACCACCGGTTTCACCCTAACCGGCATGCATACGGTGCCGCCGAGGCATTGCACAGATTGTCACGTGAATAACAACTACAGCTTGACTAGCACAGCCTGCGTGACCTGCCACCTGCCAGACTACAAGGGCACGACGAATCCGAACCATGTAACCGCAAATTTCCCGCAGACCTGCGACTCGTGCCACAACACTTCGACGTGGCTCAACGCCATCTTCAACCACAATAGCACCGGTTTCCCGCTGACCGGATCACACACGGTTCCGCCGCGACAGTGCACGGACTGCCACGTCAACAATAACTACAATCTAACCAGCACTGCTTGCCTCTCATGCCACCAGAAAGACTACAACAACGCTCTCAGCCCCGTGAACCACGTGGCAGCTGGATTCCCCACCACTTGCGAAAGCTGCCATGACACGGTGCTTTGGGTGGATGGCAAGTTCAACCACGCATCCACCGGCTTTGCCCTGACCGGCGCCCATGTTCCCCTGCAGTGTTCGCAGTGCCACATCAGCGGAAACTACAGTCTGAATAGCACGGCCTGCGTTACTTGCCATCTGAAAGAGTTTCAGAGCACGACTAACCCGAAGCACGTGCAAGTCGGATTCCCGCAGCAATGCGACTTGTGCCACACCACGACCGCGTGGATTCCCGCCTCGTTCAATCACAACAACACGCCTTTCCCGCTGACGGGCGCGCATACCACAGTGCCCTGCGCCAACTGCCACGTGAACAACAACTACACTACGGTTCCCACCGACTGCTACTCCTGTCACAAGACGGACTATCAGAATACGACGAACCCGAACCACACGGCTGCAGGATTCCCCACCACTTGCCAGACGTGCCACACCACGACGGCTTGGACGGGTGCCACTTTTAACCACACCTGGTTCCCTACCAGCCACGGTGGTGCCAACGGCCTGTGCGCTACCTGTCACACAAACCCGTCGGACTACAGCGTCTTCTCGTGTACCGGTTGTCACACGAAGACCCAAACTGACCAGAACCATCAGGGCGTGAGGAATTACGTCTACAACAGTCCCAATTGCTACCAGTGCCACCCATCGGGGCAAGGCGGCGGATAAGAGCGGAGAGACAGGTTTGGCAGCCACGTGCCAGATGACGATATCGAATGAATGCGATGAAGCTACAATTCGCGGCCGTTCTGCTATTAGTTTCATGTGCTGAGGGACAAAGTACACGAACTGATTCAGTGGAAGTGCGCGACGTGAACCTGGCTCTGCAAGGTGGCTCACTGCAGGTGGAGCTTCTGGTCAGTGCGCCGGTGCACCCCTCTCTCCGGACCGCGACTTCTCCGACTCGTATGGTATTGGATCTGCCGAACACCAGCGTGGGCACGAAGTGGCAACACCTTCGCGTGAATGTTCAGGGCGTACGCGCCGTGCGTGTCGGCATGCATACCTTGAACCCGCCGAGTACGCGGGTAGTGATAGACCTGGATCGGCCACAGCCGTGTGCGCTGCGATGGGACGGTAACAAGATGATCTTGACGCTCACTCCACCCGCAGGCTCTGGTGCGCAACGAGAGGCGCCACCGGCAGCTGCCTCCGGCAAACTACCCGGAATTTTCCACCGGCGCCCAGAGAATCAGCTGCCAGCAGTGGGCGCTAGTTCACTATCACCTATTCCTCCTTTTTCAGCCGGATCGGCGCCTCCTCTTAGTCTGTCGAAGCAGCGGGTGGAGACAGCAGCCGCTATGGCAACTGGTAATGGTTCGTCCTCTGCCTCCGTGTCTCCGCCCCCGGACCAAACGGCGGAGGCTCACAAGCCCATCAAAGAGGACTCGGCCGGACCTACCCGGGCAGTTGCCTCGCAGAGGTCGGCTCCTGGCTCAATTTCTCCCCAACGTTTGGCCGGGCAACCTGCGATTGGGGAGGCGATTCCAGTGAGCCAAACTCCAATCCGTGGAGCCACGGCCTCGACAGGGTCCGAAGGCGACGATGCTTCACAACCCCCAGCAAAGCCGGCTGGGACCGCTGCATCCCCGCAGGTAAGCGATTCTGCGACAGCACTTCAGGCACTCGACCCGAGCCTGCGCACCGTGTTTAAAGTGAAATACGTTGTCGAAGGAGTGGCGTATCTGGACGGAGGCCGCAGCTCAGGGCTGGCGGAAAGCATGAAGCTGGAAATCAAAGACACTGCCTTGCCTGCACAGCGGGGCGCTACCGCTGATCCAAAGGATCCTCGCGTGGTTGCCGAACTGGAAGTCACCGCGATTGCGGAAACTTCCGCTGCCACCGATGTGCATGGAGCTAAACGTCCGGTAAAACCAGGGGATCTGGCGTATCTTTCTTCGGACGACTCCCAGGCACTGGTGCAGCAGCGGACGTTGAGTGCTACGCGTCAGTATCCCGTGGTGGTAGCCTTCAGCGCAGGCGATCCACTAGACGAGGAAGTTCGAGCGGAAATACCAAGGCCTCCGTCGCCTGCAGTGAATCGAGCCTCGGGGCGAATCGGGTTCGACTACCTCGGTACGGTGAGTCACGGCACTGCAGGGCTGACCAGTTCAAATCTTGGTCTGGTCTTACGTGCGGACATCACACGCATCAACGGGACTTACTGGAACCTGACTGGGTATTGGCGCGGCCGGCTAACTTCACAATCCTCTTCCACACAACCCACATTGCAGGACTTGATCAACCGCACCTATCACCTGGGCATGTTTTATGACAACCCCAACTCTCCGTGGGTCGCAGGATTCGGCCGTCTCTATCTTCCCTGGGCGCCCAGTCTGGAGACGATTGATGGTGGTTATTTCGGGCGCCGCCTCCCGCGAGGGATGACCGCAGGTATTTTCGGGGGTTCCACTCCCGATCCCACCTCGTGGGATTTCAATATCGACCGGCGCATTGCCGGCGCCTTCATCAACTTTGAAGGCGGAAGCTACGACGCGTTCCACTACACCAGCACTTCAGGCTTGGGAGTCAGTGCGGTGAAATGGCAGATCGACCGGCCTTTTGTTTTCTTTGACAATTCGCTGTCGTACAAACGCTACGTCTCGATTTACGATTCCCTGCAAGGCGACAGTCCTCGCGGAAATCCTGTGGTCCCTGCACCTGGGCCAGGAATCAGCCGGAATTTTTTCACCATCCGTTGGCAGGCCCACCCCAGGGTCGAACTCGATTTCAACCAGACTTTCTTCCGCGACATTCCGACTTTCGATCCCGCCCTCATCGGAACGGGACTACTGGACAAGTACCTTTTCCAGGGGTTCAGCGCGGGCGCGAGGATCGAAGTGGCAAAGCAGATCTTTGTGTACGCGGATCTCGGCCGCAGCAATCGTACGGGAGATACGAAAAAGTCTCTGAATCAATTGTATGGCGTAACCTTTGGTCGCCTTCCGTGGCTGGGACTCCGCGCTGATGTTCACTACTCACGCTTCAACAGTTCGTTCGCTGACGGTTCGTACCGTTCGTTGTCGCTGTCAAAAAACCTGAATGACAACATGCGCCTGGAGCTCCTCCTCGGTGACCAGAATTTCATTTCCACGCTGACCTCGAACAATCGCACTCGGTTTGCGACGACGAACTTTGAGACCTCGCTGGGGCCGCATTATTTCCTTCAGGGAGGCTTCACGATCAATCGAGGGCAGTCGCTGAACTACGATCAGTGGATGTTCACACTGGGCTACCGGTTCGATTCGAGGCGAAAACATCAATGATGTCTACCCCACATTGCGGAAACTGGATGCGCCGATGCTTTCAAGTCGCTGCCTTGGCAGGCGTCTGTCTTGGCAGTTTCCCCAGCTCTGCGGGCAGTAGCCTGGAGGAAGTGCTTGCACGCGCCAGCCTTCGGGTTTCTGGCTTGGTGGAGCAGTTCTCTGACGTCAAATGTACCGAGCAGGTGCGGCAGCAGAAGCTGGCAGAAAATGGGAAGGTGGAGCGTGATGCCCAATCCACCTACGACTACCTGGTGATTCTCACCAATGCTGGTGGCGAATTGAGCCTGAATGAGTCCAGGCTTCCGCTGCACGAAGCAAAAGCAGACAAGAAAAACACATCGCTACTTATAACCAACGGGTTTGCCACTCTTTTCCTGATTTTCCATCCGTATTATGCCGGAAGCTTTCAATTTACCGCAGGTGAACTGGAGGTGACCGGTGGCCACAAGATCGACAAAATCAGCTTTCAGTATGTTCGCGGCAGGCGGTCACCCGCGGTGCTGGCCTTAAGAGGGCGGGAATATCCCCTACCCCTCTCCGGGACTGCGTGGATTGATCCCGAGACCGGGGCGATTGCCCGGATTGACGCGGACATCGGCAATCGTATGGAAGACGTGGGCCTGAAGACAATGTACTCAGCAGTGAACTATGCACCCGTCGTGTTTCGGGGTGTCAAAGAAACCTACTGGTTTCCCGCCGACGCCCAGGTCGAAGTAGAGACTGAGCGCCAGCACTGGCGCAACACACATGTGTTCACCGACTACAGACGCTTCTCGGTGAGCACCGAGGAGCAGGTGGTAAATCAATGAGCACAAATGCAACTCTCGCAACTGCTGTCGCACCCGTCGAAAAGAACGCAGACCGGGCGCATCGCCTTCAGCTCGTTTGTGGGTACGTACTAGCTGTGGCGCTGATCGCGAGCCTCGTCGTTTACGGTTTTGACTACTACACACTCAGCAACGCGGAGCGCCCATTTTCCTCCAAACACGTCCTGCTGAAGCCCAGCGGAACAATCGGCGTGAAACTCGGGTTTCTAGGAATGGCGATGTTTTTCGCCATCTTTCTTTATCCCCTGCGCAAGATTTCACCCTGGCTTTCGCGGCAAGGCAATTCCAGACACTGGCTGGATATTCATGTCCTGTTAGGACTCTCCGCTCCGTTTGTCATTGCATTCCATTCCGCTTTCAAATTTCGCGGGTTCGCCGGCATGGCCTTTTGGATCATGATGGCGGTGTCGTTGAGCGGTATGATCGGTCGCTATCTGTTCGCGCAAATACCCCGCGGCTTAAACGCAGCCGAGCTCTCGATGAAAGAGCTGCAAGACGTGCAGGATAAGCTGGCCCAGCAACTGGCGCAGCAAAACCTGTTGCCTCAAGCAGATCTACGCGCGCTTCTTAACTTCCCCAGCCCGGAGCGCGTGGCGAGACTCTCCATTGTCTTCGCTTTGGGATACATGATGGCGTTGGATCTTGCGCGCTATTTCCTGGTGGCAAAGCTGCGGCGTCATACTTTGAGTCCCCGTGAGAGTCTCACCACCATGGGGGGACTGCTGTCCACCCGGCACCGCACTCTGGAAAAAGCGATCACCGCCGCGAGGGAGGAAGCCGCCACCGCCAAACGAGGTCTCTTTCTGGCGCGCGCGCAGCAGGTCTTCCACTTATGGCACGTGGTCCACAAACCGTTCAGTTATACCTTTGCGCTGCTGGCGGTCATTCATATCCTGGTCGTAATGATGATGGGGTTCTTCTGAGGATATTGTGATGGATACACTCATCGCCTTCATCATCGCCGTCTTGGTCACAATGTTCTTTGTGCTCGGCTACATGAAGCGTTTGAAGACAAGGGACGAGCGGGCGCGGCAGGCAGCGGAAAAGGGGAAGTTATTTTCCGAGGGACCCCGAGCACAGCATCCGAATATTGACACCGCCAGCTGCATCGGGTGTGGGACTTGCACGACGGTCTGTCCAGAGGGTGACGTACTGGCCATGATAGCGGGTAAGGCAGTCATTGTTAACGGATATAAGTGCATCGGTCACAGCTTGTGTGCCGAGGCTTGTCCGGTGGGTGCCATCACGATGGTGATGGCCAACCCGAGCATGGGTGCTGACATGCCCCGCCTGACGCCCGAACATGAGACCAGTATCCCGAATTTGTTTATCGTTGGAGAACTTGGTGGGCTGGCCTTGATCAAGAATGCGGTCAATCAGGGGCGCGACTGCATCGATACCATCGCGAAGCGAGTCGCAGCCATGGGATCTGCCAGATCGATCCCCGGGGTTTACGATGTATTGATCATTGGAGCCGGCCCCGCCGGGATCAGTGCCTCGCTGCGAGCCATTGAAAAGAAGCTCAATTACATCACCCTGGAGCGGGATGAGATTGGTGGCACTGTGGCGAAATATCCACGACAGAAACTGGTGATGACCAGTCCCGTAGAATTTCCCATGTACGGAAAGTTTAAGAAGACAGAGCTCTCCAAAGAAGATCTTCTCGCCTTCTGGAACATGGTTTTGAACCGTGCGGACTTCAACGTATGTACCGGCGAGAAGGTAGAGGACATCAAGAAGGGGATGGACGGTATTTTCACCATCGACACCGCCAATAACCAGTATCGTTCGAACGCCGCGATACTGGCGCTTGGCCGCACCGGCACGCCGCGGAAACTCGGAGTCAAGGGTGAGGAACTTCCGAAAGTCATGTACCGTCTGATCGAGGCAGATCATTACGTCAACAAGAAAATACTCGTTGTAGGTGGAGGCGACAGCGCGATAGAAGCAGCCATGGGCCTCGCACACCAAAGCGGCAACCAGGTTACGCTGTCGTATCGGCAAGAGCGCTTCAACCGCATTAAAGAACGGAACGCAAAGCGCATGGAAGACTGCATCCGGGCCGAGAAGGTCAAGGTGTTATTTCAATCGAGCCCGGTGGAGTTTAAGCCGGATACAGTTCTCCTCGATGTCGACGGCCAGTCGCAGGAGATTCCTAACGATTTTGTCTGGATCTTTGCCGGCGGCATTCCGCCCAATGACTTTCTCAAGAAAATCGGCGTCCAGTTCGGAATGCTCGACCTGACATTGGAGGCAAGCAACGAGGCAGGACAGGCCTCGCTCTCCAAGCAGCAATTCGCTGGGGCCAACACGGAAGGAGCCCGAGTTTGAGATCGCTTCTTACCTACATCGCAGTTTTGATGCTCTCGGGGAGCCTCTTCGCCTCCGCCGAAGTCCTCACCGGCATTGTCAAGAACAGCACGACCAACCAACCCGCCGGAGGAGACGAGGTTGTCCTCCTCAGCCTTGGCCAGGGCATGGAAGAAAGCGGTCGTACCAAGACCGATGCCAAGGGCAACTTTAGCATCAAGCTCAACGAAGCCGGCACGCCGCATGTGATCAGGGCCATTCACCAGGGCGTTACCTACCACCGCCTGGCGCCTCCAGGAACCACGTCGGTCGAGGTGGAAGTTTACGACGTGTCCAAGAAAATTGACGCGTTGAGCGTCACAGCGGACGTCATGCGTTTTCAGGCCCAAGATAATGAGCTGCATGGAGTCCGGCTTTTTTCGGTGAATAATTCCTCCAGTCCGCCGCGCACCCAGATGAACGACCAGAACTTTGAGTTTTACCTGCCCGATGGCGCGCAAATTGATTCCGGGATGGCCAAGACGGCGGGCGGTCAGCCCATCAACTCCGCCCCGGTACCTCAGAAAGAAAAGAACCGCTACGCATTTGTGTTCCCGCTGCGGCCCGGCGAAACCCAGTTCCAGGTGGCTTTTCACCTGCCATACAGCGGGGAGGCGAGCATCGATCCGCATGCGCTGTACGCAGCGCAACACTTCGTCGTCATGCTGCCACAAACCATGCAGTTCACGGCGAGTGGGGGCAGCGGTTATCAGTCTATGCAAGACCCGAACCGTTCTGATGCTGGAATCCAGATTGTTTCCAACATGCAGGCCGGCCAGCCCCTCGCGTTCAAGATTTCAGGCACCGGCACGCTAAGCGAAAGTGCGAATGGAGAACAACAAGCCGGAGCAAGTGCAACAGCCGGGGGCGCTACGCCGGCAGGACGCGACTCTCGTCCCGGCGGCGGACTCGGCCCTCCGAGTGATGCTCCCGATCCACTGGAGAAGAACCGCTGGTACATTTTGGGTGGCATTGCAATCGCTTTGATCGTCGGGGCGATTTACGTTGCTGGCCGTTCGAAAACCGCGGCGGGTCGCGTTTCCGTTCCGCCCGATGTGGAAGTACACCGGACCGCGCTCGCGGCCACACCGGCAACCAAGGAGCGGACTGGATTGCTGTTCGGAGCGTTGAAAGAGGAGATATTCCAGCTCGAAGTCGAACATAAGCAAGGTCGCATCTCGCAAGCGGAATATGAGAAGGCCAAAGCGGCGCTGGACCATACGCTGGAACGGGCTGTCAAGCGGGGAGCACAGAACTAGGAACTCATCGCCCAGGCGGATCTCTATAGCGAAATCATGAACTCTCTTCGGCAGCTTGGAAAAAATATTCTATCGACAGCGCGGTGAAAGAAGGTCTTGAAAACACGAACTGTTACGATGACGCCGACGAGACTCGTTACATCCTATGGCACTATGAAGAACACCTTGCGAAATCGGCCGCGTCCAAATCAACAAGGAAATCAGGGAAGCAATTTGGCAAGAAAGAAGTGCGTCCGACACAATAGAACACATATTTCCGCAGTCACCCGAACCGGGTGGCGCATCGGACGGAAGACTGAGGAAGCACCACGGGCCAAACCTCTTCAGTAGTCGGAGTAGTCAGGGCGACCAGAGCCCGAAATATGTCGGCACGATGACTGACGGTCAAGACCATTGCTATAAAGTCTATGACATCGGGGCAAAAGCGGAGATGACATGGGAAGAGATCGCTCTCTGGAAGGTTCCGTAAATCATTCCGCCAGTCATTCAGTGTCCAATAGTGAGTATATATTTATAAGTAAAATCGCGAGGCAAACCGTAAGTAAACCGTAAGTAAACCGTGACCTACAAATTTGTGTTTGATGCACTCTGTGCCCAGGTTGGTTACGCTTGGTGCCAAAAAATGCAGATTCCACCATTCTAAATTGGAGCAAGGTCTCCCGTGAGTGGTTGGGGTCGGCTCATCTTCCATGTCGCGGATGTGGGATGAATTTTGGGCCTACCTTTGCGAAAAAGGATTTCAGCCGGGAAGTCCGCAAGACGCGACATGGGGCGAACGGTATTCCACGTGCTCGATCCGGATGGGCATGAGCTGTCGTTCGCGTGTCCCATCTAGCAGTTCGCCGCGGACTCGGCGATCATGCACGCAGGCGGGTCCGGCGACGATCCAATCAAAGTGCTTCAATGTCACGCCTGAAAACGTCAGAGGAGATTTTTCTGGAGACTGCAAAGAAGTTGCTCACAACCAAGCGGAAAGTGAAACTCTTCGACCGCCAGGGCAGACTCTGGAAAGAGATTGATATTCCCCTGGGTGTCCTAGAAGCAGTGGTTACGTTTTCCTTCTTGCTTGGCACGCGGCGCTCCTCAATCTCATACACATCGCGGGTGAGCCAACCGGGTAGGTCTGAGGGTTTCCAATGTCGAATAGCCTGCTTGTGCTGTCGTTGCGTCGCTGACCGTTTCGCAAGGGAGTCCGGTTGCTGTGCGCTCTTGCGGCCTGCGCGAAAGTTCTTACGCGTCGCCTGCTTCGCGCAATTCAAGCAGAGCTTTGTTCCACGCGAAATCTTGACTCCGCACTCGGAGCAGACGTGTTCTGGTTTCGGCTGGTTAACGTCGGGTACATCGCTATCTTTTACTTCACGTTTGCTGCGCTGCGTAAGGCGAGTTGCAATCTGTTGCCGAGCAAGCTTGGATGTAAAACTCGGTTTTGTCACAGAAGACCAAATCGCTATCTGAAGAGCAGGCACGCCGAATCAAAGCGAAGCAAATCGGAATTTTATGCGCAGAAAGGCGCGTTGGAGGGGTGGCAAGTCAATCCTTGGCGAACTAATCCTGAATTTCCTCTAACACCGTGGTGAACCCCACATTCCCAAGGCGTACCTGCGCGATCAGCGCGGCATTATGCGGGAAGCGATAGGCGGCACAGGCATCGACGGTAAGCCAAAACTGGGTTGATGGGATGCAGCGCTTGCCCGCCGCACTTACCACTAACCCGACAGCGTTGTGGCCGTCTTTGATTCGGACTCGATAGAATGTGGGGTTTTGCACCTCGTTTAAATCTGACATCGCTCCCTCTACCCGCTTGGCTGCACTTTCCTGTGGCGCACCGTCGAACACAGCAATTCATTTCTGTCGCGCGTCTAGGCACCACCATCCTAGACATCCCATTGAGTACCACCATGGAAACCGGCAGAACGACCTGCTGTTGTACATGGCACTTCCCAAACAAAGTGTGAGGAGGGTGAGAGTCTCAAGAACGACCCGGAAGACTCCTCGTCGCGGAGGATTCCGATGAACTAGCATTGCTCTGTAGTTCTCGATCCAGCCTCGCTCACCAGGGTTCAGACCCAAGGACGACTGGACTGCGGCTCGCAGTCTGCGCTGATCGCCGTAAGCGAGCGCGACAAAACGAAATGGCTGCCGCGTCCAGGAAACAGGACTCAACATTTCGGCTGCGCCAAGCACCGGTCCATTATCGATTAGAAACATCAGCTTGATGCGAGAACCACGATTCAACGGTTTCGACAAGCAGAGCAATCCGCCCGTGGACGAAATAATTTCCAGGCTACCCGTGGTGCAGCCATTGTCCTGCAAGCGAAGAACGGCGGGAGTAAATTCCGTAAGACGTATTCGCGGAGCGCGGCAAGCCGGTAACGTTTGGGGGAGGCACGTCATGACTTTAGCGAGTATGTTCCCGGTCCGACCAGGATGAGAGATTACGGAAGGGCTTGTACGCTTCTGGTTACTCTGCATAGCCTCCGATTTGCGGACAACGATCGCTCTCCATTGCGTGGCGAATTTTCCGGGTCTTGTCCGGCAGCTACTTGCTCTGATGCGTTAGTAGTATGCGATCTCGGGCGTTCCTAGCATTCTGCACAGGACCGCGTTTGACGTAACGGTAAAAGCGGGCTGGGTCTCGCCGCTTCCAATAAGGCGCATCAAAAGCGTCGATGCCTGGTCCAGAGTGCATTGCGCTGAAGAAGACCTTCTCTGAAGGATTGATCACGATCCCAACGTGCCCAGGCCAAACAACCAGATCCCCAGGTTGTGGATGAACCACTCGCTCAAAATCCGGGGTTCCGACGTAGAGATCGGAAGAGTCTACGTAGCTGTAGGGAAAACCAGCTCGATCATAGATTGCGTGTACGAGATGAGAACAATCACGCTTGGCACGAAGGTGAACGCTGGAGTCGAGCGCGGCGGCAATGACTGCTAGGCCGTCATCTGGGGTCAATGTGTGAGAGGCAACCCGAACTTCGTTTCCACTAACATTCTCGTCCGTTGGCTGCTTCTGAATCTTCCGCTGCGCCGCCGATGGGTAAGAAGCGAGTCCGCACAAAATCAGCAGCGCGATCCAATGTTTGGTGGGAAACTCCATATCTCGGTATTGTGACGCGACGTTGGGACGCGACGCTTGTTACGCCGGTGCTAAGACCGCAACCGCAGAGGCGATTGGAGCCATCAGCCCACTCGGAGTTCGCATCTCATGGCTTCTGTGCGAAAGACGACCGCCACCCTTGCACCGCGAGAGATTACGTCCGACGACGTACTAAATGAGCTGCAAAGACTAGAGCGCGACGAAGGCCAGCACCTGACGATGCTAGACGGCCGCGATAGTGGGAATGACCAGGCAAAGACCAGCTAAACAGGTATGTGGCCGTGCTGGCCATGTCGGAGAAACTCCGGCTGCTAATCAAGGCCGTGGGCACCGACGATCTAGGCCCGCTGAAGACGGACTAACACTTTTTTAACTCCCCGGAAAGACTAACCTCCGATGAGAAATGAAATGGCCCGCGAATGTTTGGTTACCAAAGGGCATGCCTGGATGTTCACTGCGGTTACGTTGTGGTTACCGATTTGCCCCTGTATCACTAGCTTGTATCACTGATGAGACAGAGGATTCGCAGTCTGAGACGGTGAACAACATGAAAGGCATCTACTACTTCGCGGCCTTTACCGACAGCTCATGCATCATTGGCTGTTCCCACAAACACCGGACCGTGGTCGCCGCCACAGCCTGCATATCACCGGCCGGAGGCTACGTCATCGCCGTCGAGAATGAGGAGTTACGCGCCTTGACGGATGCAGAAGAAGCAGAATTTCAAAAGGCAATGTATGGCGGTTTCGAAGCCGAACACTCCGACTACACCTTCCGCTTTCCGGTCAGACTGCGCCCTCAGAAGTCTTAATTGATAACCCCTCCCGGGAGGCCACCTAATGCTTATCGAGCTTGATTACGTCATGTGCTCGATCGACACCGTCAGGAAACTAACCGCGAAGGTCCGACAAGAATGCGAACAGATGCCGGACGGACCGGACAAGGAAAAGCTCTTGTGCGTGATGCAGGGACAAGATGTCGGACTAGACGGCGTCCTCAAACTCCTGAAGATCCATCCAGAACATGGCAAGTGTGTGACTGAGTGGATGCCTCCGCATCCAAAGCTTCCCAGGATCATAAGGCGAGGAACGGAACAGAGATGAAAATCAGCTGCGGGATTCGGACGGGTTTGCGGCCTTGATAGCGTCTGGAGGTATCAGCGCGAAGTCTAGGTGATCCACGTCGGGGCAATCCGCGTGCCGAGACTTGTGCTCTAGGCAGTAGTAGTCGGGCAAATTGCAATCGCAGTTCATAGCTGGCACTTCTCACAGCCGCCCGCCATAACACACGCTTTGGTTCTCCCGCACGGCGGAAACGGATCGTGCATCCCGGCTTCGATCTGCCGTAAAATCTCGTCAATCTCTGGACAAGAGACGGAAGAGTATGGACCGGGAGGCGTGACGTTCGGCATATCACAATCGCAAGCGCAGCCGCAGTTCATTGAATCGTCTCCGGCTTCGTCGCCATTTCCTCAATAGTTTTCATCGCGGCTTCCATCGAGCTTTTTTGAGGTTGGGTGTAATGACGAGCCGTGGTGCCCGAGTTTGAGTGCCGCAGGATGCCTGTGGCATTGAGGATGTTCTTGCTGGTGTCGGTCAGAAGAGAACTGATGCCGCGCCGTCCTGCGTAATATCCGTGCCAGCGCAATCCCGCCTTCTGCATGGCTGGTGCAATAACCCTCGTGTTAAGAGAATCTAGCGAGAGGGGTTTGCCCATGCTGCTTTGAAGGATGTATCCATCTGCAGATTGCGCCCTCAGTTTTTCCAGCAAGCCGCGCAAGGGTTCAATCACTGGCACACTCGCAGCGCTGCCCTCGGTCTTAGTCTCGCCTACGCGATTCCGCCACACAGTACGCCGCACATGCAGCTGTTCGCCGGTGTAGTCCGCCCAATGCAAACCTCGCGCTTCGGCCGGTCGCAACGCTGCGAAGTATGTTAACGCTACGGCCACGGCTGCCCTAAGGTCTAGCGGCTCAAGAATACGCAGCATGGCGAGAACCTCATCGAGCGAGTATTCCGCCTGTTTCTCGGGACGTGCGACCTTGACCAGCCACTTGGCATCAGGAACAGGATTGACAGGAACGATGCCTGATGAGATGGCGTAGACGTAGACACCAGACAGCATCCACTTGATGTGAGAGAGTGACCGGGCACCCTTGCCAGCCTTAGCGTGGTGGGTTAGGACAGCAGTCACTTGCGCGGTATGCAAGTTCGTCAGCGAAATGCTGCCGACGTGAACCTTCCAGTACCGCTCCCACATGCGTGCGTAGCTGTTCGCAGTCGGAGCGGCTTTGTTGTCGCGGCACCACGGGAGGTAGTGCTTCTCGATAAATTCCGAGAGCGTTTGCTGCCCCGTGATGACCTGTGTTTGCGCGTTGACGCCCTCCATCACTCTCGCGATGAGCGGCTCGACATCCGCCCAGGAGCGGTAGAGGTCCGACTTGTCCGCGAGCTTGACGGCCTTTTGTTTGCGCGCCCCATCTTCCGTTGTGTAATATCGCAGGAAGAAAGCCGTGTCCGTCTCTATGCGCTGCCCTTTTTGCTTGCGTGGTAGGCGGTTGTTCTTGATGAGCTGCAACGTGTCGATGTCGAGCAGCATAGTGTATAGAGGTCTATTGTGCAATGGCCAGAAAGTAACACACAGTAATCTTCAATTTGGCGCGGTACCCAAGTGGTAAGGGAGAGGTCTGCAAAACCTTTATACGTCGGTTCGATTCCGACCCGCGCCTCCAGCCTTTTCGTTTTTGTATTTGCATCGTCATCAGCCCCAACATCCTTGCTCCGAAATCGGGATACTCATAATTCAGTGAGTTCTCTCACGCACGGCCAATAGCTGCGTCTCAACTGGAACTCCATGGGTTACCTTGACGTGGAGCAAGGCTTCGAAGGGTTGTACTTCTCCGGTGCTCGATATCGATAGCCGCGACAACAAGTCCCGCAATGAATCTTGCCGGCAAACATATTCGGCAGCGGCTTGCGTGCCAAACGTAGTGGTACCGGCAAAGATCATCACAGAGCGAGCAGGATCTAGCCCTGGCATCAGCCCAATTACTGCGTAGTCCTCAGACAGCGTCGAAGTCGATGGGCTAGCAAGGAAAGTCTCTGGTTCATTTGCTTGGGGGTGCACATTGACGATCGCCAAGTCTCCCTTCCGCGGTCCCTCTGCTAAACGCTGGAAGATGAACTCCTGGGTACTCGGAATTTCTCCCAACGTCAGATTTTCGGAGGGAGAGCCCAGGAAGATCAGGTCATTATTCTTCACATCATCCAATGAGAACAGACTGCCTCGCTTAACCCGAATCCGATGATGAAGCATTCCGAACACCTGGTCCAAATCGTGCACCGCCAAGACTTCACCCACTCCGGTGTAGTGGTCCCAGATCTGGCCGGCAGAATCGCGCACTGAATTGTAGTAACGCATTCCAGTTTCCGGTCGGCCGACAAAGGCAGCATTGCTGAAGACGAGCCAAGGTTCTCGTTCCCCGCTTAGGAACGGCTTCCAGATCGTTCGAAACTCTGCTGGAACCTGTTCGATTCCCCGACCCATCGCGGTAGGGGCCTTCCGCGAAATTACTAGCGTCGCGATCACAGCCAGCGAAACCAGCAGCGCAACACACAGCGCGATGCTGGCGATCCTCCACCCGGGTGCCGTTTGCTGTGGTTCGACCAGTCTCGGGTCTCTACCATTCGACCCTTCCTTACCTGGTACTGCCACGCGATGGCGGAAGTGAAGCTTATAGGTACCCTTGGGGAGTTCTACCAGGATTGGATCGTCGGCGCCCTCGGAGGCATAATATTCAGCTAGCTTCCCACGAAGCCTACCCGCCTGCACCCGGATGGCTGAATCCACTTGCGGATCGAAGTCTGCCCGGCGACCCAATACCTCGGTCGCGATCTGATACTCCTTCACACCTGATGCAGAATGATCCAGGCTATGCTCAGCCAAATAGCGAAGCAGTTTGCGCAGGGACTCGGAGCCATGAAGCGTACTGCTGTTGGCAAGCCGATCGACTTGTTTCGAGAATTGGTCCCGTTCCGACATAAAGGGGTACACCAACGTCACGGGATGTAACATCACAGTAACAAAAGTGTCAAATCACCGCAACCAAAGGGGTTCCCACTGTAACGGTATCAAACCTCTCGAAACTTCCGAGAAAACACTGAGAAGCACAGACTGCGCCGTTCCGTTTCTAGAGATCGGAATTACAGATGTGACCACCGGGATCACAGTGAACATTTGTTGGTGTGGCTCTCGGTGCCGCAATACCAAGCTGCGCCTCAGATGGTTCAGCGAGAGGTTCCGCGACTCACTTTTGAACGTTGGTCCACGATTTTGGCCCTTTGGTGATGGAAAAGAGGATCAATATGGCAACCCTATCTGAGCGATCGTTCGCCCGTACTCTCGCGACGATCTTTGCATTTGCATTGATGGCCGTGAGCTTGCCGACGCTTGTCGCGCAGACAGATACAGCCCGTCTGACCGGAATCGTCAGCGATTCCACCGGTGCGGTCCTGCCAGGAGCCTCCATCACGGTTACGAATCTCGGTACGCAGCGCGTGGTGAGCGTGAATAGCGAAGCGGATGGGAACTTCGTAGTCCCTGCCTTGCCGCCTGGCGCTTACCGGGTGGAAGCCAAGCAGACTGGCTTTAAGACCGTCACCCAGAAGATCACCTTGCAAACGCAACAGGTTGCCGTTCTAAACCTGCAGTTGGAGGTCGGCCAGGTCACCGAAAACGTTGAGGTGACATCGGATGTGCCGCTGGTAGAATCCGCCAGTTCAAACATCAGTGATGTCGTTACCGGTAAGCAGATCACGGAGCTACCGCTGAATGGACGCAACTTTACGCAATTAGCTACCCTGGTTCCGGGCGTCTCTCGGGGCAAAGTTGATGGTCAGGCGACCGGGTCGGGTAACCAGGCGGAAACCTTCCGCTACAACAACACAGGCGGGGCTTCCCTTTCAGTGAACGGCCTGCGTCCGCAGAATAACAATTTCATGCTGGATGGGATCGACAACAACGAGTCGTTGGTGAACACCATCATCTTCTTCACGCCCGCAGAAGCCCTCCAGGAATTCCGAGTGGATACCAGCATCGCCCCGGCTGAGGTGGGTCGGGCCGGCGGCGGAGTGATAAATACGAGTTCCAAGTCCGGAACCAACGCCATTCACGGCAGCGCCTTTGAATTTCTTCGCAATAGCGTCTTGGACGCCAATACGGCCTACTTCAACCCCATCACGAACGGCAAAGAAACTCCGAAAGCACCATTCAAACGAAACCAATTCGGAGGAACAATTGGTGGACCGATTATCAAAGACAAGTTGTTCTTTTTCGGCGATTACCAGGGACTGCGGCAATCCCTGCCCCTGGGCTTGGAAACTGCAACTGTCCCGACCGACAAGATGCGCAACGGAGATTTCTCCGAGCTGCTAACCTTGGCCACGCCCGTTCAATTGAAGGATCCAATCACCGGTCTGCCCCTCGCCGGAAATCTGATTCCGTCAGGCGAGATCATCGCGCCCGGCCAAAACTACCTGAAGGCCTTTCCTGGAGCCAATCTCACAGGCGCCGCTGCGCTCTGCGCGCAAAGCAATGCCCAGGGCGTTTGCATTCAAAAGAACTTTCTCACGCAACGGCAGAATATTCAGAAATTCGATGATTTTGACATTCGGTCGGACTGGAACATCACGCATTCGGATACGTTGTTCGGACGCTACAGCTACGCGAAAGACAACGAAACTACTACCTCGCGTCTGCCCACCTTGCCCGCCGGGTTTGGCTCCGGTGACCAATTCACCGATGCCAAGTCCTTCGCCCTGGGCGAAACGCACACATTCAAGCCCAATCTATTAAATGAGTTGCGTCTGGGTTGGATTCGCAGCCGCCTGGGCTTCACGCCTCCTTTCGAAAACGTCCCGCTATCCAAGAATCTGGGTATTCCAAACGCCAACACCTCAACCCAATTGGGAGGGGGTGCACTCATTGGAGGCAACAACAATCAAATCGAATACACCGGCGACTATGGACCGTACCTGGTCCCGGAGCAGACTTGGCAAATCAATGACGGTTTGTCATGGATCAAAGGTAACCACACCATGAAATTCGGCGTCAACCTAGTCCTCCGCCAAGTGAACCTATTCCGGCCATTTGCGGGAAAGGGTTTCTTTAATCTCTGGGGCGACGGCGGCGGCAGCAGTCCGACCGGTTACGAGGTTTCCGATCTGCTCGCAGGCTTCGTGCATAACTATTTCGTTGGCCCTGCGTTGGGTTTCTCCCACACCCGGAACTACGAGACGGGGTACTACGCACAAGATGACTGGAGGGTCAGCCGCAGACTAACTTTGAACCTTGGGCTGCGATATGACCTGTACACCTGGCCCTACGAAACTCACAACCTGCAAGCGAACTTCAACCTTGCCACCGGGCAGCTGGTTCTCCCCGGAACCAACGGCTACCCCAAGAGCTTAATTAACACTGACACTAACAACTTTGCCCCACGAATCGGGTTCGCCTACAGTTTGAGATCTGATGGCAAAACAGTCATCCGTGGCGGCTACGGAATCTTCTACTTCCTGGATCGGGGCGGCATTGACAATCAGTTAGCGCAGAATCCTCCGTTTTCTGGACAGGCACAGTTCAAGTATGAGGACGGATTTCGCTTCAATCTTGGCGGCGCGGCCCCCAATAGTTCACCAGGTGTCAATCCCAATCCCACCAACGTGAATCCCAACGGACTACCGGGCAAGGGTCCGTTGAATGTGAATCTCGCCGCGCCCACGAATGTGAGCGTCATTGCCTATCCCAAGAATGACGTGAATTCTTACGCTGAACAGTACAATGTGCAGCTTCAGCACGAACTAAGCAACAACACCTCCCTGAGCCTCGCTTACGTGGGAACCAGGGGTGTCACGTTGATGTCGCTGTTCAACCTGAACCGGCAAGAGTACAACACAGCCAGCGGTACGTTTCCGTTCGTGGGTCTCGGCAACGTAAACACGAACATCGCCAACGGCACTTCGCACTATAACGGGTTGCAGGTGGACCTGCAGCGCCGTCTCTCGAGCGGAGTGCAATTCAACGCCGCGTATACCTGGTCACATACCATCGATGACTCGCCCGGCACGCTGGATAGCCAAAGCGATTACATCGATCTCTTCAACTTCCGCCATGAGCGGGCGAATTCCCTGCTCGACGTCCGCCACCGGTTCGTCCTCAACTCGATCTTGGAGTTGCCTTTTGGCCACGGGAAAATGTGGGGTGGCAATTTCAACGGATTCGCGCAGGCCATCGCAGGAGGATGGCAGATCCTTCCCGTGCTCACTCTGCAGAGTGGCATGCCTTTTGACATTTTTGACAGTAAGAACTCGCCGCATACACGGCCCAATCTCATCGCACCGCTCCATCAGCTGAATGGCATTGCCAACACGGCTGCCAGTAAAACTTGGTTCGACACTACCGCCTTTGTGGATCCGCCGTCGGTCGGGGGTGTATACGTTGCCCCCGGAAACACGCCTCGCGATCCCTTTAACGGACCGGCGCGCAAGTTCCTGGATTTGACCGTGGCCAAGAACTTCAAGATTGCCGAGCGGCTGAACACCGAGTTCCGCACAGCCTTCTACAACATAACTAACTCCCCTCAGTTCGGCGCACCTACCGGGGACTTTAACAACGGTAACTTCGGCCAAGTGAAGACCATTATTTTGAGTTCCGAGCGCCAGATTGAATTCGCGCTTCGCTTGAGCTTCTGACGAATGTTTGAGGAGGGAACGGAGTTTGTTTTGTTCCCTCCTCTTGCATGCTTCTTTCGCTTTGATTGTGGACGGCCGCAAACATCCAAAAGACCGGCGACCTGCTATCTTCGCGATTTGATTTCCTGATTTCTCTAAGGAAAATGGTTCCGGCCACAACGTCAGTCCGAGCGCGACGCGCGCTGACATCCTTCCTGCTGTTGGTCGCTGTGTGCAACCGTGCCTCGGCAGGGCCGACTGTCAACAAGCTGGAGCCGCCGAACTGGTGGGTCGGATTGCCCAGCCCGATGCTGTTGATCAGCGGTGACGGACTGTCGGAGGCCAAAGTTAGCACAGAGTCTGCTGACGTAAAAGTCATACGGGTTCAGGTAGAAGGCACCGGCCACTATCTTTTTGTGTGGCTTGACACCGGCCGAGCGCGCCCGGAAACCGTGAACTTGATCTTGCAGACGCCTGAAGCTTCTACGACTTTGCAGTTTCCCTTGCAAGCTCGAAAAAACACCTCCGACGGTTTTCAGGGGTTTGGCGAGGATGATGTCATCTACTTGATCATGCCGGACCGATTCGCCGACGGTGACCCAGGCAATAACCGCCCTTCAGGATCGAAGGCTAGATACGACCGCACCCAAGCCAAGGCTTACCACGGCGGCGACCTGCTCGGGATCCGAGAACACCTGGGTTATCTCCATGATCTCGGGGTGGACACGCTCTGGCTCACCCCTATCTGGAAGAACGCGAACTCCGACTATCACGGTTATCACGTGGTGGACTTCTACGCTACCGACGATCACATGGGGTCGTTGCAGGAATATGAGGCCCTGGTTGCCGATGCACACAAGCTGGGAATGAAGGTGCTGATTGATTACGTAGTCAATCACACCGGCCCGGAGCACCCGTGGATCAAGCACCCCCCATCGCCATCCTGGTTTCATGGAACTCCGGAAAACCACCTCAGCCCGGTCTACACCTTCTCGGCATTAACGGATCCTCATGCCACACCTGATCAGAAACGCGGAATTCTCGAGGGCTGGTTCGCCAACATGCTGCCCGACCTCAACACCGACGACCCGCTAGTGTCGCAATACTTGCTGACGAATGCGCTCTGGTGGACCGAAAGCGCGCATCTGGATGGTTTCCGGCTGGACACATTTCCATATTCCTCCCGCAGCTTTTGGAGTCAGTGGCTATATCAAGTCCACCAGGTCTATCCCATGGTCGACAGCCTGGGAGAAGTTTCGGACCGCGACGTAACTATTACCTCGTTTTTCGACGGTGGCCGCAAGCAGTTCGATGGCGTAGACTCTCGCGTTTCTACGATTTTTGACTACCCGCTCTACCACGCTCTGCGCGATGTTTTGCTCCGCGGACAGCCCGTGCAGCGAATGATTGACGTCCTTCAGCGTGACTGGCTCTACGCCCATCCTGAGACGCTGGTCACTTTCATCGGTAATCACGACACCAGCCGCTTTGCAGGAGAGCCGGACAATTCAAAAGAAAAACTGAAAGCTGCGTTTTCGTTGCTGTTCACTTTGCGGGGCATTCCCCAGATCTATTACGGCGACGAAATTGGAATGCACGGAGGGGACGATCCTGACAATCGGCGAGATTTCCCCGGAGGATTCCCTGGTGATCCGCGGAATGCTTTTGTCGCTTCCGGCCGTACCCTGGATGAACAGGAGATTTTCGGTCACGTGCAAGAGTTGCTGAGGTTAAGACGGTCGCATCCGGCTTTGCGCCACGGCCACCAATGGCACATTGCCTGGGACGATGCCTTTTACGCATTTGTTCGGGAAACCTCCGAGGAAAAGTTGCTGGTTATTTTCAACAATGCCGTTGCACCTCGTGACATCACCCTAAAGATCGAAGGAGGGCCACTCCAGGACGCACGCCGGTTGGACAAATTATTCGGCTTTGGCCGGGCACAAGTCCAAGAGGAGACTGTGCTGATTTCCATACCGGCAACCAGCTTGAGCGTGTACCGAGTGCAATGAGACGCCGCTTGAGAAGCAGCGTGCAAAGCGCTGACATGATGTGAGCGCCGCGTGGGAACCAAGGAACGAAATTCGCTGTCCAACTGGGGTTCACGATGTCTAGAAAACTTTTCACGTTTCTGGTCTTGCTCTTATGCTTTAGGGCATCTTATTCACCGGCTGGCCCATCATCGCCCCAAAAAGACGATGCGTCCTGGTGGCAGCATGCGGTGTTTTACGAAATCTATCCGCGGAGTTTTGTCGACAGCAACAACGACGGCATCGGCGATCTTCCGGGGATCACTTCCAAGCTCGGCTACTTGAAGGATTTAGGAATTGACGCCATCTGGCTTACACCGTGCTATCCCTCCCCACAAGTAGACTTTGGCTACGATGTTTCCGACTACGAGAACATCGATCCGGTTTACGGCACGCTCAAGGATTTTGATGAACTGGAACGAGAAGCGAAGAAGAAGGGGATCCGGATCATTATGGATCTCGTTCTCAATCACACCTCCGACCAGCACAAATGGTTTGTCGATTCGCGATCATCGCGTACCTCAGCCCATCGCGACTGGTATATCTGGCGTGATGGTGGCGGACCCGGTCAACCTCCCAACAATTGGGAATCGATTTTTGGCGGTTCAGCTTGGAAGTTCGATCCAGCCACCAGTCAGTATTACTATCACCGTTTTTATCCCGAGCAACCGGACCTGAATTGGCGAAATCCCGCAGTCGAAAAGGCGATGTTTGATGTGACCCGCTGGTGGTACACACGGGGCGTGGCTGGCTTTCGCCTGGATGCGGTCAGCAATCTGTTCGAAGATCCGGCCTTACACGACAACCCGCTGCTGCCGGGAGTCAACAACTTCGGGGATCCAAAAATGGAGGACCGCTACAACGACAATCTTCCTGAAGTGCATGGCGTCCTGCGCGATCTGCGCAAGGTGGCAGACGAACATGACGCCGTGTTGATTGGGGAAACCTGGGCGGGCACCGCCTCGGAACTGAAGCAGTACTACGGAAACCATGAACCAGAATTACAGATGCCGATGGACCTGGCTTTCACCAAGATCCCCACGTTGTCCGCACCTGCATTTCGAGAGCACATTGCCGCACTCGACTCCGCCGGAGGGTGGCCGGTGTACGTTATCAGCAATCACGATATTGTTCGCTCTTACGTCCGGTACGGCGACGGTCAGCATAATGACGCCATCGCCAAGCTCATGGCAGGCCTTTATTTGACGCTCCGTGGCACGCCTATCATGTACTACGGCGAAGAAATAGGAATGCAGAACAATGACCCGCTTCGGAAAGAAGACGTCAAGGATCCAATCGGAAAAGTGGGATGGCCGCGAGAGAAAGGTCGGGACGGCGAACGCACTCCCATGCAGTGGGACGACGGTCCTAGCGCCGGTTTTACCCGCGGGACGCCTTGGCTACCCGTTGCCCCTAGCTTCAAAACCCACAACGTCGCCGCTGAACTGAAGGACCCTGACTCCGTCTTTAATTTCTATAAGCGGCTATTGACCGTGCGACGAAACAACCCTGCGTTGCTTGACGGCGGCTACACTTTAATTAATCCGGACCATCCGCATGTTCTGTCCTATCTCCGCCGCACTGCAACCCAGTCCGTGCTGGTTGTGCTGAACATGTCAGCAACTCCCCAAACGGTTACCTTCGATTTTTCGCAGCAGGGCCTCGCTTCTGCGAAGTCACATACCCTGCTCAGCACGATGCCCACAAAGGAAGAGCCTGATCTCGCGCACTTCTCTTTGGAGCCTTTTGCTGTCTACATCGGTGAGGTGGTGCAATGATCTGCGATGCTTGATAGGCCCCCTTGCGATGTCGTCCGCTGGCTAACGCGAAGGCGAGGCTACATTGAGGGCTTCTTCTGTAGGTTCCAAACTCAGGGAAGATGCAAGCCGAGCATAGTATCCTTTGCGCGCACGAATCTCCAGTTTTTGTCCCGTCTTTCGCGCATCAATCTTGATTTTTCGATAGCGGCCGTCAGGCTTGAAGTCCGCGGGCTTGTAAGAAATCGCATACCGGCTGCGCAACTCTTCGCTTATCTTGGCAAAAGCTTTTTCCACGTCCTTCGGACTGGCGGGATGCAGCACTCGCCCGCCGGTCTGCTCTGAGAGTTTGCGGAGATTTGCGTTCCCGGTGTCGGCCAGGTCTCGCTCCGCGATCGTCTCCGGACGGTAGTTCGTACTGATTGCGTAGATGGTAACCCCGGCTTCCTGGGCACCCGCTATGGCATCGTCCAAGCTAATGACCCCCGCATTATTTTGGCCGTCGGTCAGAACGACCAGTACTCGCGCAACCACATCTTGTTCCGGCCGGTGCAGTAGTTTCTGGCAACCCCGATAAACCGCATCGTAGAGCGCTGTGCCGCCTCCGATGGTCAGCCGAGCCACACCTTTGGACAGCAGATCCGGATCATTGACGAAGTCCTGCGTTACCCTGGGATGATCGCTGAATCCCATCACAAACGCCAAGTCATCGCCTCTATTCACTTGCTGGCGAAGAAACGCGCTGGCTGCTTCCTGTTCAAACCGGAAACGTGAGGTCACTGAATTGCTGGTATCGACTACCATACCCACCCGGAGCGGCAGGTCCCGTTCGGTGCGAAAACCCAAGATCGCCGTAGGGGCTTTGTTATCGTCCTGAACAGCGAGGTCGGTAGGCAGGAGGCCGTCAATGGGTTTGCCATTGTGTATAGCTACAAAGAGCACGTTGACTTCGGTCACATGTTTCGTCAGCAGCCACTCGCCAGTTGGTAGGATGGAGTCTGTGTTGCATTGAGGGCAGTCCTGCGCGTAACTCGCCGGCCCGATCACGGCAAGAACGGTGACCAGAGCAAACAGTAGTGGCACCCATCGACTGAAATGTAAAGTTCGACCGGGAATACAGACGGGACGGTGTATCTGCAAGATCCACCTCCTCGGATGGGTCGACTCTGAGCAACGACCGCGTGCCCGGTAAGTAGCACGCACGATGCCGTTGTTCGAGATTGCGACGAAGAGCTGGGCTGGTTTGTAACCCGCAGCAAATGCGCCCCAATTGCTTTCACGGAAGATAACGGCACGCTATCTTATCGGATATGGACTATCTTTTCGGATAGTCTCGCAATCGCTGTCCGAGAACCTATCTGGCGCCGGATGAACCTTCGCAGCAAACGCTGCCAAATTCCACCGGTTGGTCGACGTTCAACGCTGGAGAACGTTGGATCCTCCAGGCATGCGATGTGGGTCGCCCGCTCCCCAGCTGAATTCGTTACAAACGGCCGGTCGCCGCCTATAGGCTCACGACAGAGCTCGCAGCGGTCTGTTTGCTGCTGGGATATGCGAGGCCCCGCGGTGGGAATGGGCCAGTCGTCACAAGAACCTAGAAGGGTGCGCCATGTTGTCTCGTTGCTTGGAGCAGCAGCATTTCTGGGCATAACTAAACCTCCTGGCGTGCTCCACTTCTGTCTTTTCAGGGCATCAAACGCGCGTCCCCTCTTTTCCATGTTGCAGTTCGGTTGCCAAGCATCAATGGCAGGACTGTCCGTTGGCGACTCAATCAGGATCAGTTCCCGATCCCGAGAACGGCGGTGTTGGAATCGTTTAGGGAGCAAGTCATTCGGAAGCTCCCATTGCCTCTGCCATCTCGAGCAGCTTGGTGACGCTGTTCAAGTTTCTGCCGGTTCCGCGTGTCTTTAGGATCTTCTCTATAACTGCCCACGACAGTTTCGGACGCCCCATACCATTGGGATAATAGATATAAATCTCACGACCATCGATCCGTAGTTCCTCCGGATTGGCTTTTATGCTAAGAACCTGGTCCCGAGCCTTCTGGCCCGGATCACCGGCGAGGAAGATAACAAGGAGTTTGCTCGGCTCGATGCCACGTCGTGTTGCGAACGGATTCCTCGCAAGGGCTTGCCTCAGTTCGGTCGCGGTGCGGAGGATGACATCGGGACGAAAGCCGAAGCTCCGCTCGATCTCATTCTCTAACCGCTTGGCCAGGCGACCGAGGTCACGTTTTTCAGTCCTGAAAACTACATTGCCACTCTGTATATAGGTACACGGGTCCCGCAGTTTGAGGGATTCACAGAGCGCCCGGAGCGCATCCATCTTGATCTTGTTGTGGCCACCGACGTTGACGCCGCGGAGCATGGAGATCACCACTGGCATGGCAACCGAGTATATCGCGCCCGCGATCGCGCACCCGATCCTGGCTCGGTCAAAGCCGCGTCCTTCTCGTTTTCGGCTTTGAAGGCGCTAGAACAGCGCGTCCGCTCTGGCGCATTCCTCATCTATAAGATAGATGACTCCGTTCCAGACTTTCACCACGCGCCTGACTCGCTCGGTCGCTCTCTCAGAACCCACTAAGCATCTCGAATTCGAAATACAGGCGCTGCCGCGTTTCGGCTTCGTTGCCGGACAATGGCTTTCGCTGAAAACAAACAAACCCGACGGCGAGGAGATTACCCGGGCATACTCCATTGCATCGCCGCCCGGAGATGACAACCGCTTCGCCCTCTGCCTTAACCGCGTACAGGACGGGTTTATGTCGAACTTTCTCTGCGATATGAAGGAAGGTGACGAGGTTTCTTGCCAGGGACCATTCGGCGATTTCATCCTGCGGCCCCCACTGCGCGACACCATTTTCATTGCGACGGGCACCGGTATCGCTCCCTTCCATTCCATGTTGCACTGGCTTCTGGCCGATCCCTCGCGACATCAGGGCAAGCAGCTTTGGCTGCTGTTTGGAAATCGCACCGAGAAAGACATTTACTATCACGAGGAATTCCTGCGCCTCGCCGGGCAACATGCTAACTTTCACTACCTGCCAACGCTGAGCCGTGGAAGTCCGGATTGGCAAGGCCTGCGCGGCTACGTGCAGGAGCACGTCGCCGGCATCGTTCAGGGACGCACCGACGTGCATGCCTACATCTGCGGGCTGGACAAAATGATCAAGGCGAATCGTGAACTGTTGAAGGGACTGGGTTGGGACCGCAAGTCGATTTTGTTCGAGAAGTATGACTAGCTTCGTTCTACTTCTTACGAAGCGGCTGTGGCGCGGGCGTCACAAAAGGCCTCCGCACTGGAACGATCGCGCCCCGCGAAGGATCAGCAGCAGCACTGGCGCGCGACAGCACTTCTTCCTGGATGTATTTGACGAAATCCTGAATCTGACGCTGCATCTCTTCCATGCGTTCGCGCATTTGCAGGATGATCGCGATGCCGCTGATGTTCACTCCCAAATCTCGCGCCAGCGAAAGGATGAATTCCAGGCGTTGCAAATCCTCGTCGGTGTAGAGGCGAGTGTTGCCTTCGGTGCGCGAAGGCTTGAGCAGACCCTCGCGCTCGTAGAGGCGCAGAGTCTGGGGATGGATGCCATACATCTCGGCCACGGCTGAAATCATGTACACACCCTTGGACTTACGTTTAGTCAAGGGTTCCCTCGCTGCGCTCGGGATTTCGCCAGCGGGCTCCCGTTCTGCTCACGCCCGCAAACCGGCTCAACATGTAGGCTCCCTTGGATTTTCATTTAGTCACGGGTTTCCTTGCTATGCTCGGGATTTCGCCAGCGGGCTCCCGCTTCGCTCACGCCCGCAACCGGCTCAACATGTATGCGCCTTTGGATTTGCGTTTAGTCATCGATCAGAGTCTATAACAAAAGAAAGAGGCCACGGATTCGGTGGAATCGCGCGGATCAGCCTCAGAATCCGCGTTAATCCGTGCCAATCCGTGGCCCGGGTTTGTTATGCGGCCGCTTCTGGTTTTCCTGTGGCCGCCGTCCAGCCCATCGGCTTGAGCGCGTGATTGAGGAAATACGCTACCACTCCTGCGGTGATCAATAGCATCCCGAAGGCGAAGGAACTCATCCCCAACACCTGCTCTGTCTGGCTCCGGACTACTGAGAAGCCCAGCAGCAGCATGGGAGCGATCCCGACGGCAAAGGCACCGAACATCCCACCGGGGACGCGGAAGGGCCGATGCAATTCCGGCTCGCGGAAGCGCAGAACGATGAGTGCTATGAATTCCAAACTCAAGCTGACACCGTAGAGCAGAATGTCGATGGTCACCAGGCGCTCGAAGCCGAGCCCGAGGCACATCGCCCAGCCCATGGCGCAGACCGCAATCGCTACCCAGGGGGCGCGCGAACGCGGATGGAGTTTGCCGAAGATGCGCGGTAGCATTCCGTCCTGCGCCATTGCCAGGGGCAGGCGAGAGTAGCTCATCACCAGGGCGTTGAACATACCGAAACCGCTGATCATGCCTCCTAGCGCGAGGCCAACGCGCAGTAGCGGGCCTCCGAGGAGACCTGCGATGTCCGCCCAGAATCCAGTTTCCCAGGCGCTAGGCGAAAGCCCGGTCATCCACATAGCCGCCACCGGGACAACGTAACTCAAGGCCACAATCACAACTGCCGCCAGCATGGCCCGTGGATAAGTCCGCTGCGGCCGTTCTACTTCGGTTGCGATGGTGGAGGCATTGTCCCACCCCATGTAGTTCCACATGCAAATAAGCAGGCCGCCGAGGATATCCACGCTGGAAGTCGTCGGTTTAGTTACCGCCGTCGCTAGTGCTCCTAACTTGAAGGGGGCGATGGCCACGATCAGTATGAACGGCGCTGATAACGCGAAAAATAACCAGAGTGAGGTCGTCGACACCACGCGAACACCAGCAATGTTAAGCAACGCGCAGACAATTACAACGGCTAGGCCGACCATCACCCCGCGGTGTCCTTCCGCGAACCAGGGAAAAAGGCGGTCGAGGTAGAGAACAAACAGTGTGGGATAGATAGCCATGTCGAAAATCGACGCTACCAGCGAGAGCCAGGCTTCCTGGAATCCCCAGAAGTTGCCCATGGCGCGGCGCACCCAGGCGTAGTAACCGCCCTCGAAAGGCAGGGCGCTGGACAACTCGCCAATCATGAAGGCAGTCGGCAAGCTCCAGAGAATCGGCGTGAGCAGCAGGATGAGAATTGCCTTGCCGTAACCTGCGCCGTGGACGATGTCTTCCGTGCCATAGGTTCCGCCCGACACCATAAAGAAGGTGGCGGCGACCAGCGGCCAGAGCGTGAGGCGAACAGATTTTTTCCGGGGGAGAACTGCGAGGGATTGTGAGTGAGACTCAGTAGACGCGGTAGCTGTTGCCAATTTCTATGGCTTCCTCCTTAAGCGATGCTTGCGTCTTGAAGATTCGGCTGGAAGCAAGTTCGCAGACGTGAGCATACGCAAGTTAGATGCGGAGTGAAAGAAGAATCTGAATTTTTTTTGGTCAGGAGGGCAGGCCCAGACGTAATCGCAGAGAATTGTGACGCTGCCGATCCAGCCGGAACGAACCGATTGCTGGTTTCTGTTTTCTGGGGTTATGATTCTCCTCCCGCAAGGAGGCGGGATTCATGAGGCCACTTTTCTTAGTCGTTCTGCTCGGTGCGACGATAGCAGCGGCTCAATCGGCCCCTCCGCAAAACGCGTTTACGCCGGACCAGGTGAAATTCGGACCGGCACCGCCTTTCCTACCGCCCGGTGCGCAGATGGCTGTCCTGGAAGGTGACCCCATGGCAGCGAGCGGGGACTACACCATTCGCCTGAAGATGCCTACCGGCTACAAAGTCTCTCCCCACTGGCATCCTAAGCGGGAGAATGTGTCGGTATTGTCCGGAACGTTAAAGGTTGGCATGGGAGACAAGTTCGATGCCGATCACATGATGAGCTTTCCCGCCGGCAGCTTTGCCTATCTGGATCCGGACATGCACCACTATGCAATGAGCGAAGGAGCGACGGTTATCCAGATTCATGGCATGTCGCCGGCGCAGCTTAATTACATCGATCCCAAAGATGACCCCAGCCGGAAGTAAGGACCGAACTCCTCGGCGACCACAGGTTGGGGCCGCTAGATCTCTTTCCACAGTTCCGCACGAGGATCTTCCGGGTTCAGCTTGGCGAGCTCACGCAATAGCTCCTTGGTGCGCTCATCGCGGGGCGTTGGAACCGTTAGTTTGACCTCGACAATCTCGTCTCCGCGCGCGCCTTCCTTGGTGGCGGAGGGAACCCCTTTCTCCCGCAGTCGCAGCTTCTGTCCAGACTGGGTTCCCGGTGGGATCTTGAGCAGGGTGCGGCCGTCAATGGTGGGCACTTCAATTTTGGAGCCCAATGCCGCTTCAGTCGCGGTCACGGGCACCGTAATGCGGATGTCATCGCCTTCGCGATGGAAGACTGGATGCTCTCCGGCGCGGATGATTACATAGAGGTCACCCGCCGGCCCCCCGTGCACTCCGGCATTGCCCTTGCCCGGCAGGCGGATGCGCTGGCCGTCCCGCGTGCCCGCCTTGATTCGAACTTCGAGCGGTTCAGTGCGCTCCACGGTGCCTTCCCCGTGGCACACCGGACAGGTTGAGATGTTCTTGCCGGTTCCGTGGCAGCGCGGACAGGGCACGTTGAACTTCATCCGGCCGCCGGTCTGGGTGATTTGGCCGGTGCCGCCGCATTCGGGGCACTTGCCGGGTGATTCGATATATCCGTTGCCATGGCAATTTCCGCAGACATCGCGGCGGGTAATGTTCAATCGCATCACGCCGCCCCGGATCGCGGTCCAGAAAGGGACGTTAACCTGGTATTCCAAGTCCGAGCCAGGTTCCGGGCCTTCAGCAGCGGCCGCTCCCCCACGTCCGCCAAAAATTCCGGAGAAAATGTCGCGGAAGCCGCCGCTTCCAGAGCCGCCGGCTCTCCTGCTCGCACCCCCGCCTTCGAACATGTCCGAAAAGTCGAAGCCGCTGAAATCAAAGTTGGCACCCTGGCCGCCAGCGCCAGCCGGCTGGCCTCCCGGGAAACCTCCGAATCCGCCAGCTCCAGTTGGGCCGCCACGCGCATAGGCGTCGGCGGCGGCTGGATCGATGTTGTCCGAATAGAAGCCAAGCTGGTCGTAGATCTTGCGCTTTTTGGGATCACTCAGGACGTCATTGGCCTCGGACATGGCCTTGAACTTTTCTTCCGCCGCTTTGTCACCCGGATTGACGTCGGGATGGTATTTGCGCGCTAGCTTGCGGAAGGCTTTGCGAATGTCCTCGGCGGAGGCAGATTTCTTCACGCCGAGGAGTTCGTAGTAGTCTTTCTTGGTGGTGGTCGCCATCGTCTAATTGATTTTAGTTCTGGATTTTATGCCTTCGCTTTTCCAGAATGCCTATCCGGTCGTACTTGGGCGAATCCACATATACAGGAATCCGATTCAATCCCGTTGCAGTCGGCGCGAACACGTACCAGCGTGCTTCGTCCTCGGAAAAATTTAGAAAGTAATCTTGACCATTCACTTCGAATTGCAATTTCAATCTCCCCTAAAATTAAGTCCAAAAATCTAGCCACGGATTTTGGCGGATGGTTTGTTGTCCGTGCCGACCCGCACAATCCGTGGCCAAGCTTCAAAACTGCCGAGCTGCGCTCGGCCTGGACGGGCGAGGCGCCCGTCCCCACACAATTACTTTTTATCTTCGACGTCCACGTACTCGGCGTCGATTACGCCTTCGTCTTTCTTTGCCTGGCCATCGCCACCCGGAGCGGAACCGGCTCCAGCCTCCGGACCAGTGCCTGGCGCCCCTTGTGGCTGGGCCGCCTTGTACATCTGCTCAGCCAGCTTGTGCGAGGACTTGGTCAGGTTCTCGCGGGCACGGTCCATCGCGCTCTTGTCGGAGCCTTCGAGTGCCTTCTTGGCGTCAGCCACCGCGTTCTCCACCTCGCCGCGCTCGGAGCCAGAGATCTTGTCGCCGTGCTCCCGCAGCATCTTCTCCACGTTGTAGACCATGGAATCGAGCTGGTTCCGCGACTCGATCTCGTCGCGTTTCGCCTTGTCCTCGGCCGAGTGCGCGTCGGCTTCTTTGGCCATGCGTTCGACTTCATCCTTGCTCAGCCCGGAAGACGACGTGATCGTAATCTTCTGGTCCTTGCCCGTCGCCATATCCTTCGCGGTAACGTTGAGGATGCCGTTCGCATCGATGTCAAATGTCACCTCGATCTGGGGCAGTCCTCGCGGCGCTGGTGGAAGGCCGGTCAGGTGGAACTTGCCCAGAGTACGGTTCTGAGCCGCCATCGGACGTTCCCCCTGCAAGACGTGGACCTCAACCGACGTCTGATTGTCGGCGGCGGTGGAGAACGTCTCCGTCTTCCGGGTCGGGATCGTGGTGTTGCGCGGAATCATTGGCGTCGCCACACCGCCCAGCGTTTCGATCGCGAGCGTCAGCGGAGTAACATCGAGCAGCAGCAGGTCTTTGACCTCGCCGCCAAGAACGCCACCCTGGATAGCAGCGCCGACCGCGACTACCTCATCCGGGTTTACGCCCTTATGAGGTTCCTTGCCGAACAGCTCTTTTACCAGGGCTTGAATTCGCGGCATGCGAGTCTGTCCGCCAACCAGCACCACTTCATCGATCTTGCTGGCATCAACCCCGGCGTCCTTCATGCACTGCTTGCAGGGACCAACCGAGCGCTGGATGATGTCTTCTACCATCGATTCTAGTTTTGCCCGGGTCAGCTTCTTTACCAGGTGCTTCGGGCCGCCGGCATCCGCCGTAATGAATGGCAGATTGATCTCGGTCTCCATGGTGGTGGAGAGCTCGATCTTGGCGCGCTCTGCCGCGTCGCGTAAACGCTGCAAGGCCATCTCGTTGCCTTTGGCACGCAGGTCAAGGCCTTCATCTTTCTTGAATTCGTCAATCAACCAGTCGACCAGGCGCTGGTCGATGTTGTCGCCGCCCAGGTGAGTATCACCGTTGGTGGCTTTGACCTCGATTACACCTTCGCCGACTTCTAGAATCGAAATATCGAACGTCCCACCGCCGAAGTCGTACACGGCGATGGTTTCATCTTTCTTCTTGTCGAGGCCATAGGCTAGCGCCGCCGCCGTGGGTTCGTTGATGATGCGCTTTACGTCCAGCCCTGCGATCTTGCCAGCATCCTTGGTCGCCTGGCGCTGCGCGTCATTAAAGTACGCGGGCACAGTGATGACCGCATCGTTCACTTTTTCGCCCAGGTAGTCCTCCGCCGCCTTCTTCAGCTTTTGCAGAATCATGGCGGAGATCTGCGGAGGCGTATATTCCTTGCCCTGCGCGAGAACCGCGACGTGGTCGCCCGACTGCACAACCTTGTAAGGGACCATCTTGATTTCTTCGGTCACCTCGTCATAGCGACGTCCCATGAACCGCTTGATCGAATAGACCGTGTTTTCCGGATTGGTGATGGCTTGGCGCTTCGCCACCTGCCCCACCAACCGCTCGCCAGTCTTGGTGAAGCCGACGACTGAGGGTGTGGTGCGCCCTCCTTCTTCATTGGGGATCACCTTAGGCTCGCCACCTTCCATCACTGCCACGCAAGAGTTGGTGGTTCCCAGGTCGATACCGATAATCTTGGCCATAAATTGGATCCTCCGTTTTACTTATAAGTGCTTTACAATCAATGTCTTTACTATTGAAAGCGGTACTATGATAAGACTTGAGTGGATCACTGTCAATGTTTAGATGCGATGAGTTTGCTCGGAGATACAGTCATTTTTCCCGACTATCATATAGAGTTCTGGCGAACCGCCATGCTCCCCTTTAAGCTCGTCTACAGCGACGATTATTACCTCCCGATTGGCGAGCATGTCTTCCCCGCCGAAAAGTTCCGCCTCATTCATGACCGCCTGCTTGAGACCGGTGTTGCCGAGTCATCAGATTTCCTTACGCCTCAACCTGCGTCCGATCAGGACGTCTTGCTCGTGCACACGCCGGCGTACGTTCACAAGCTGAAGACCGGGACCCTGTCTCCCCTCGAAGAAATGCAGATGGAGATTCCCTACTCGCCCGACCTGGTGCGAGCTTTCTGGCTGGCGGCTGGGGGATCGATTCTGGCGGCCGACTGTGCGCTCAAAGATCGCATCGGTTTCAACATCGGAGGCGGATTTCACCACGCCTTCCCCGATCATGGCGAAGGCTTCTGCATGGTTCACGACGTTGCCGTCGCCATCCGTCGCATGCAGCGAGACAACAAGATTCGCACCGCCATGACCGTAGATTGCGACGTCCACCAAGGCAATGGGACGGCCGCGATCTTCGCTGGCACGCGCGTTCCCAACGATCCGCTGCCTTCGACTTCGCCTCCCAGCTTGAATGCTCGTCCCGCGAAACTACGTAATGCCCACGCCGGCGACGTCTTCACTATCTCCCTTCATCAGGAAAATAACTATCCGGCGTGGAAGCCGCCGTCTTCCATCGACGTGGACCTGCCCGACGGTATCGGCGACGATGATTACCTCGCCTGGCTGGACAACGCCCTAAGCTCCGGACTGCGGCAGTTCGAGCCGGACCTGATCTGCTATATCGCCGGTGCCGACCCTTATAGAGAGGACCAACTCGGCGGGCTGGCGCTGACTATTGAAGGATTGAAGAAACGCGATGAACTGGTGTTTCGGGTGGCCAAGGCCCGCGACATTCCCGTCATGGTCACCTATGCGGGCGGCTACGCCCGGCGGTTGAAGGACACGGTGACGATTCATTGCAACACGGTGATTGCGGGGAAAGAGGTATTCGGTCCGCCGAAGGTTTCCTGATGGCGGGGCTTGCACGAAGTCTTCCTACTTCTGTTTCTCTCCTTCATTCTTAGCCGGATCGCCGCGTTCCACCGAGTTCTTGAGGCGCACGAACTGGCCGGTCAACACTGAATCCACGGGTGCCGCCAAGGTATTCATGCCAGATGGAAGATAGCCGGCAACGGCGTAGGTCACATCAAATTTGGTGCCAGCGCCAGCAGGAGATAGTTGGATGGTCATGCTGCCGTTGGCCGCGATGCCCTGCAGCGGCCCCAGGGCCCCGCCCATCCGCAGCGTCTTTCCCGGCGCGACAAAGAGCACTTGCAGGTGCCGCACGCCACCTCCGTTGGGCAGCTTTTCGCAGAAACAACCACCCGCCTTTTCCTCAATGCTCAGATTGCGCGCATCGCCAGAGAAAGTATGTTCAGAATTCCACCAATCGCCAACGTGAATAAGCTGGCGATAGACCTCGTCAGGAGCGGCTTGAATACTGAGAGTGATTTTCACGGTAAATCCGCCGGCGGAGGAGTCAGCAATTTCGGCGGCGGCAAGACCAGTCGTTGCCAACCAGAGCATAATGGCGAACAGAATCGCGCGAACCATGGATCTCTCCTTTGGGATTGCAGAATAAACCATTTCGACGAAAACGAAGCGGCAAGCGCAAATAGTACAGGTGGATGAACCGGCTGCTAAAATAGTTGGTTACCCGCTATGTTCGAGAATCTTTCCGAAAAGCTGCAGCGCGCCTTCAAGACACTTCGCGGCGAGGCTGTCCTCAATGAAGAGAATATTCAGGAGGCGCTGCGGGAAATCCGCCTGGCACTGCTCGAAGCCGACGTTAACTTCAAAGTTGTAAAGCAGCTCATCGACCATATTCAGGAAAAGGCTATCGGCCAGCAGGTGGCGACTGCGCTTTCGCCAGGCGAGCAGGTCATCAAGATCCTGCGCGACGAGTTGATCGAAACCCTGGGCGGCGACACGGCACGCCTCAAGTTCGCCTCCCAGCCCCCAACCGTGGTGCTCATGGCGGGTCTGCAGGGGTCGGGCAAGACCACAACTTCAGGCAAGCTGGCGAACTGGCTCAAGAATGGTGGACACCGGCCGCTGCTGGTCTCAGTCGACGTGTACCGTCCGGCCGCCCGCGAGCAACTAAGAGTCGTCGCCCAAGCCATCAAAGCCAACATCTACGAAGGCGAAGTCGGAGAAGCCAACACAGCTACGGTCGAACGCCTGGCCAAAGAAGCTCGTCGTGAAGCTATTAACACCGGCTCGGATGTTCTGATCGTCGACACTGCCGGCCGCCTCCACATCGATGACCAACTCATGGAAGAGATGCAGTCGCTCAAGCGGTTGCTCAATCCGCAGGAGATTCTATTCATCGCCGACGCCATGACCGGCCAGGATGCGGTCAAGTCCGCCGACGAATTCCACAAGAAGCTCGCGCTCACCGGCGTCGTGCTCACCAAAATGGACGGCGATGCCCGCGGCGGTGCGGCGCTCTCCATTCGTCAGGTTACGGGCCAGCCCATCAAGTTCATCGGCGTGGGGGAAAAATATGACGCGCTCGAGCCCTTTCATCCCGACCGCATTGTCTCGCGCATTCTGGGCATGGGGGACATCCTGTCGCTGATCGAAAAGGCGGAGCAGAATGTCGACAAGAAAAAGGCTCAGGAGATGGCCAGCCGGGCGCTAGCCGGCGACGGATTCTCGCTGGAAGACTTCCGCGATCAACTGCGGCAGGTCAAGAAAATGGGATCACTGCAGAACCTGATGGGAATGCTGCCCAGCATTGGTCCTTTCGCGGGAATGCAGAAGCACGCGGACAAGGTCGACGAAAAACAACTCGGCCGGGTGGAGGCAATCATTAACTCGATGACCAGCCACGAGCGTCTGCATCATGAAGTAATCAACGGCAGCCGGCGCAAGCGCATCGCTCGTGGCTCGGGAACCAGCGTGCAGGAAGTCAACAACCTGCTGCGGCAATATGCCCAGATGCGAAAGATGTTCAAGCAGATTGGCAAACCCAGCTTTGCCCGCAAGCTCGCGGGAATGAAACTCCCGGGAATGTAAGAACCGACGTCGGACCTCGGACCTTGGACTTCGGCACCTGCCTGTTCCGGAACCCAAGTGTTTCTTTTCTAGAACGGCCAAGCGAATTCCCGGATGGGGGCAATATCCATCGGAGTCCGCCCCGAGGACTGAAGTCTGAGATCCGACGTCCGAAGTCTACTTTATGAAGTGGCGCTCGCTCGAAGAATCGGCACCTGGCACCGACATTCGCCCGTTGCACGAGATTTTCGCCGAGCGCAAGGAACTCATTGCCAAATACGTTCCTGCGGAAACGCAGGCTATTCACGCCCGAGTGATCACTGAGCTCAAGCAAAAAGGGATTGCCGGGGGCGCCCTCCCGACGGGTGCGAAGGCGCCCTCGTTTGAACTCAAAGATCACAACGCCAAGTTGATTTCTTCGGGCGATCTGCTGGCCAAGGGCCGGCTCGTGGTCTGTTTTTTTCGTGGACGCTGGTGTCCCTTCTGTGTGGGGCAACTGGAAGCTATGAACCTCATCCTGCCACAAATTGAGCAGGCCGGAGCCTCGCTGGTGGCGATTTCTCCCCAGACTGTGCAGCAGTCATTCTTCATGGCCGACCAGCACAAGCTGGGCTTCCCGCTATTGAGCGATGCCGGCAATCAAGTCGCCCGCCAATTTGGACTCGTCTATCGTGTCCCCGAATATCAGCAGGCGGTCTTTCGCCGAGCCTTCATCAACCTGCCATTCGCGAATGGAGATGAAAGTTGGGAACTGCCCATTCCAGCGAGCTACATCCTGAACCGCGACCGCACGGTCGTCTACACCGCCGCGGACGAGGACTACCGAAACCGTCCGGAGCCAATGGATATCCTGCAGACCCTCTTCCGCACTGCGACTCCAGTTTGTAGATCTGAAGGGCAGAAATAGAGCAGCGCTCCCCTCCGGCTTAAAAGGAACGCTGCGCAGGATTCGTCACGTGGCAATTTTTGTCAATATTGCAGGCAAATTTCCAGCTGGCGAGTGGCTTCATCGATGGCACGGATCGCATCGACGCGATGGCCATGGAAGTCGTGGCTCGCACGTTCCAGGTGAGCTTTGGCCTTGTGCAGGGCTTCCAGGGCCTCGTGAATTTCTGGATGCGGTTCGAATGCCGGTGAAGGCATGGACAGCATTAGCATCAGACCCATTACTGTAAAGGTGCTCATCATTTTCTTCTTCATGGATTCTTCCCTTTCATAGTCTGACTTGCAGGCTCAGACGGTGTCGTTGAATTCGACTAACCTATGCAAACCCGGCGTGAGTTGCAAGTTAGGGCTGTGGTTACCGATTCGAGATGCCGAAATGAGACTTCAAGCAAGATGTTAGAGTGACGGCGTGAAGCCACTGGCTCTGTTCGGATTGTTTGCCGTGACGCTGATGCTAGTTTGCTACGCGTTGGAGAAGCGAAGTGCGTGGTTCATCCTGGGGTTCGCAGGCGCGTGCGCCCTTGGTTCGGTGTACGGATTTCTCCAGGGGGCTTGGCCATTCGGAGTCGTGGAGGCTGTGTGGTCGCTGGTAGCGGTGCGGCGGTGGTGGCTGGCTCGGTCCCAATGACTTTCATCCACAGCGGATTCATCCGTCGTCGCTTCCCGGGGAAGTGGGGTGGGGAGACCTCCACACAATATCCGCTTCGACTCCCCTCAGGGCAGGCTCTCACCCGGACAAACTGCGGGATTTCGTGATGATGCCCGGTGAAGAGGTGCAAAGTCCGGAAACGCCAATATCGACGGGTATTGGTGCAGTTTGACAAGGAAGCGAGCCAAGCGTGCGATATTGCGTCGCAAAGTGCGTGACGCTTCGCACGGCTCGCCCAGATCCTTCGCGGCGCGAAGAGCGCTTGCGCCAGGATGACAATCAAATTGCACCACCACCCACCAACATCGCAACTTGCTAATCGCGCACAATTCTGTGAAAATAATGGTTTGCGTTATCCCTCCAGAAGCAACTAGGAAAGGAACTTACGTTCTGTGTTAATGATTCGTTTATCGCGCACGGGTGCGCGCAAGCAACCGCATTATCGGGTAGTCGTCATTGAAAAGGAACGCGCGCGCAATGGCCGGCCGGTCGAGGTCGTGGGCCTTTACAATCCCCGCACCACTCCTGCCAGCATAGAATTGAAGCGCGAGCGCATTGACTACTGGGTATCCAAGGGCGCCAAAATGTCGGACCGGGTCAGCAAGATTGTATCCAAGCCAGCTCCGGCCGCTGCTAGTTCCGTCGCCTGATCTGCCGAGCTGATCGGAAAATTTTCTCGCATTAGGAACGCGCTTGGGCGAACAAAAGATTAGCGAGCCGGCCGGTGATGTGCGGGCCCTCATCGAGCAGGTCGCGAAGGCGCTGGTTGACGAACCGAGCGCTGTCTCGGTTAACCAGGTCGAGGAGAGGGGAGAGACCGTACTCGAGCTCGCGGTGGCCCCCAACGATCTGGGCAAGGTAATCGGGAAGCAGGGGCGCACTGCCCGAGCTATGCGCACGTTGCTCAGCGCATCTGGGCTCAGGTTGCACAAGCACTTCGAGTTGGAGATTCTGGAATAGCCGGCGAGTTCATCACCGTGGGCCGCGTTTTGAAGACACAGGGCCGGCGCGGCGAAGTGGCGGTTGAGGTGCTCAGCGACGCTCCACAGCGATTCGTGGAAGGGATGAGGTTGCTGACACTAGCGAAAGATGGCGCTCCACGAGAACTGCAAGTCGAAACTCTGTGGCCGCATCAAGGGCGGCTGGTTCTGAAATTTGCGGGCGTCGATTCGATCTCTGAAGCTGAGTCGCTCACTGGCTGTGAATTGCAGGTTCCGCAAGATCAGCGGGCGCAGCTTGAATCGGGTTGGACGTACGTCAGCGATTTGGTGGGCTGCGTCGTCTTCGACGGCTCCCGCGAGATTGGCAGAGTTGATGATGTCCGGTTCGGCGCTGGAGAAGCGTCGTTGCTGATCGTTAAGGCAGGATCGCTCGAATACGAGATTCCTTACGCCGAGGCTTATTTGGCCAGCATTGATCTCGAAGCCAAGAAGATTTGGATGAGGCTGCCGGAAGGCTTGCTCGAGGTGAACGCGCCGCTAAGCGAAGAAGAGAAAGGGCAACAGAGGAATATCAGGAAGCTGTCATCTTGAGTCAGTCGCTCCGCCGCTCGTCATAACAATGTGGTCAGGGCCGCGCAATGAAGATCGACATCTTAACGATCTTTCCCGACTTTTTTCGCGGGCCTCTGGATTACGGAATTATCCGCCGGGCTCGCGAAGCTGGTCTGGCGGCAATCGAAGTCCACGACCTGCGGGGGTTTGCGCATGACCGTCACCGCACGGTGGATGACCGCCCGTTTGGCGGTGGCGAAGGCATGGTCCTTAAGCCGGAACCGATCTTTGAATGTATTGCAGCACTGAAGATGATGCCGCGCAAAGAGCGACTTGCAGGCAAGGCCAAGGAAAGCGTGGTGTTGCTCTCGGCGCAGGGAAAACGCTTCGATCAGAGTGAAGCCGACAAACTAGTGGCTCTGGAGCGCATGGTCCTGATCTGCGGGCGTTACGAAGGCGTGGATGAGCGCGTCAGCGAACACATGGCCGACCGCGAGCTGTCGATTGGAGACTACGTTCTGAGCGGGGGCGAACTGGGTGCGGCTGTAATTGTGGATGCAGTCACGCGGCTGCTTCCCGGAGCGCTGGGCAACGAAGCTTCTACGCGGCAGGAGTCGTTCACTGCACAGACGGAACGGCGGTCCGGGAACGGCCCTAGTTCAACTTGCAGTTCAGGCGGATTGCTGGACTATCCGCATTACACGCGCCCGGCGGATTTTCGGGGACTGCCCGTACCCGAAATCCTGGTTTCGGGTAATCACGAGGAAATACGGCGTTGGCGGCGTCGCATGGCGCTCGAGAAAACAATGCGCAATCGACCTGATCTTTTGGACCGGGCAACGCTCAGCACTGAGGACAAAGAATTCCTGGCCCAGACGACGGGCAGAATGATTAGAACGAGGGGACAAGATCATGACCAACCTGATCATTGACAAACTTCTGGCTAAGGCCAAGCACGCTGATATTCCTGATTTCGTTCCGGGCGATAGCATCCGGGTTCAGGTGAAGATCAAGGAAGGCGACAAGGAACGTCTGCAGGCCTTCGAAGGGGTAGTGATCGCACGCACCCGTGGCCCACAAGCCAGCTTCACTGTTCGTAAGATCAGCTTCGGTCACGGCGTTGAGCGCATCTTTCCCGTCAATTCAACGGTAATCGAGAGAGTGGAGTTGCTGCGCTCCTCGAAAGTCCGTCGGGCCAAGCTCTATTACCTGCGCAGCCTGCGAGGGAAAGCTGCCCGCCTGAAAGACATTGAACGCGAACGCGTCACGGCTGAGGCGGTCCCGCAGTAGCTGGTGTCGAGACAGGTTGGTGGCGCAGATTTAGCCTTGCAGTTCTAGCTCGAAGTTTTCTTCCAGTTGCTGCTCAGCCAGCTTGCGCAGCAGGAACCGCAAGATCTGGCGATCGCCCTTGCGAATCTCCTGGAACTCGACCCCCAACCCTAACTGGTGGTCAGTATGCCGGACCTGTCCTTTGACACTCAAATCATAGCTGTCAACATTGAGAACCAATTTCAGTTCGGTACCCAGCGGGAGGTCCTGTTTGGTGGTGATCAAGCAACCCAGTTCCGACAGATTTCTCAAAACAGCTTCGCCGCAGGTGCTGTTGGGACCGTCCTTGAGCAATTCCGCCAGGCCTTCAATGTCAAAGCGTTCGTGACGCCGGCGATTGTTTTGGGCGCTGCCGGCTGAGAAATTCGAGCGCCGCACGCTGCTTTCTCGCACGATCAGATCATAGACCTCGTGCATGTCGCGCAGTTCCGCGTCCCACATCGTGCGATCCGATTCAACGCACTGGATTCCGATCTGACCATCCAACTCTGAATTCGGTTCGCCGATCCAGACAACTCGACAAAACTGCTTGTTGCGTCCGCGCTCAACCGCAATGATTTCGCCCGCGGTCTTGACGTTGCGTAGACCCGTGACCCTTGCACCCTTTTCGGAAATATCATAGGTACACGCCATTTCGAGGCAAGGTTTGATGGCGCTATCCCAGTAAGTAACACGGACAGGAAGGGCAACGTGGATGCGCCGGGCCAAGCGCTCAGGCAATGAGTTGGAAATTTCTTCCGCCAAGATAGGTCCCCCGGGGACAACCCCTTGAGTTGAAAGTAACAATCGGGGACGACGAGGGTCAATTTACCCCCGTAACAAGCACGGAGTTACCGATGGGCCACCAAATCGGGAGGCACCGGACGATTGATTTTCCTGGTTTTCCACACTTGCACCGCTGGCTCGACTCAGCGAAGATAAGCCTTTAGCTAGTCACTCGGCTAATCCTGCACCGTGTCCCTGAAAGTCAAAGTCGCGAATGAGCGGAAACTCTCTCCGTCCGCCCTCAAGCTTCGGCTACTGAAGAGACTCCGCTGCACTCTTAAGTTCGAGAAAAGGGCTTGGATCGGTGGCGCCCGTCTGGTGGCCGGAGTCGACGAGGTCGGACGCGGCTCGCTCTTCGGACCCGTAGTCGCAGCCGCCGTCATCCTCGATCCCGGATATCGCGTGCGTGGCCTTCGCGACTCCAAGCTGTTGCTGGCGGAACGGCGTGAGGTGTTAGCCGAGCGCATCCGCGCGCATGCCATCGCCTGGGCAGTCGCCGCCGTGGATGCAGCCCAAATTGATCAGATCAATATCTATCAAGCTTCACGCGTTGCCATGCGCCAAGCGGTGTTGAGCTTGCGGCCCAGTGCCGACCATTTGTTGATTGACGCACTCCGCCTCGATTGCGAACTACCACAGCGAGCGATCATTCACGGGGATGCGCTTTCTGCCTCCATCGCCGCTGCCTCCATCCTGGCCAAAGTTGAGCGCGACCGCATGGTGCGGCAATGGGACCCGGTGTTCCCGGTGTATGGGCTGGCCTCGAACAAGGGATACAGCACTCCTCATCATCTCGCAGCTCTGCGCCAGCACGGGCCGTCTCCGCTACATCGCCAGTCATTTGCTCCAGTGTGGAATGCGCCGGTACCGCAGGAAGTTTTGGCATTTATGCTGGCGGAAAATGGTGGCGACTCTTTGGACGAAGTGAATGAGCAGGTAGGTTAGATTCCAGTCGTAGTCAAGATTTCAAATGCCAGCACTGTACAATCCCGAAGATGCGTTTGATGGTCATCACGGCCCACCCGGATGATGAAGCCGGCGGATTTGGCGGCTCTCTTCGTTTGTACAGCGATCGCGGCGTGGAAACTTATGTCGTCTGCCTCACTCCTGGCCAAGCTGCAACCCACAGGGGCGGCGCCCACAGCGATCATGAACTCGCTGCCATCCGCCGCAAAGAGTTTGCCGCTGCCTGCGAAATTCTTAATGTCTCGCGAGGAATCGTGCTCGACTATCCCGACGGCCAGCTCCATCGCCAGGATATCTACCATGCAGTCCGCGACCTAACACTTCAAGTCCGGGAATTTCAGCCGCAGGTGATGCTTACTTTTGGTCCGGAGGGTGGGGTCACCGGACACACGGATCATTCTATGGCCTCCATCTTCGCCACTCTCGCCTTTCATTGGGCGGGTCGCAACAATCGTTTTCCCGACCAGCTTCACGACCGCCTGGTTCCTCATCGTACGCAGAAGTTGTATTACGCGACCGCAACTTTCAGTTTGCCCGATCGCCAGCCCATCACGCTATCTCCTGCGACTGCCGTTATTGACATTAGCGCCTACGTCGAAACCAAGATTGCTGCCTTCAAAGCTCACAGCAGCCAGTCACCGCTTTTGCCACTCTTTGAGGGACACATGCGCAAGCGTGGAGCCCGTGAGTTGTTTCACCTCGCAGCCACGATGAAATCAGGTTCGGTTGAGCCAGAAACCGATCTGTTCGCCGGAATCAGCGAAAACTCTTAGGCACGCGTTGTAGACGCAAAAAGTCTTCACCGTGGCTTGACGATCGAGCTCAGTACATCCTTGGCGGATTCCTCCCGCACCAGATGCGGATATTTGTCTCCTCCGTGGTAATCGATCTGGTAGGTCTTGTAATAGTCTGAGTTCTCAATCAGTAGTTCGAGCGGAGCCGAAGTATTCTTCCCGGCTCGCAGGGCGTCATGCCATACGTCGAGCGAGAACCGGCGCCCGTTGAGTGCGACCACCCGCATGCCCGGGCCGATGCCCACGTTTGCGCCTGGCATTCCTTCGACAATATCTACGATCTCGCCGTCATCCTTCAGCAGAAGGCCGATTGAATATTCCGCATTGATCTCCCGCTGCTCAATCTCCCAGGCACGCATACGGTCGGATTGATTCTGGTCATACACCAGTTTCCAACCGCTGGCTTCGATCCCGGCGAGCGGCGCTCCTGGTCCATGACTGGTCAGTCGCTCCGTCCAGAAACCGCGCCAGTCGTAGGGAGCAACCTGGTTGAGAGTGTTGGCGACATCGTCGAAGGTATAGGTTTTCACTTGCGGCGGTTCGGCCGGACCTCCGTGAAAAATATGGCAAAAGTCATCGATGGACTTCTTGCCATTGGTCTGTTGCCGGATGATCGTGTCCGCCCACAACCAGTTCAGTTCATCCTCCTCGTAGTAGTCGAGGGGGCGGCGCCACGATTCCCACTCATGCGGCGCTTCCTGCATACTTGGAACGCCATCCGCTGTGTCCTGCAAGTCGCGCCACGTGCGTCCGGAACGATGATCGAGTTCTGCCGCGTTCATAGCCAGGGCGTCGCGGAAGTGCTCCGGGCTGGCCAGCCCGCTGCGTGCGCTCAGAATTTCTCCCAAGTATTCCGTCAATCCCTCGTATACCCAGAGCAAATCTGTTTGCATGGGTTTTTCATAGTCCGGTGTGGCGAGGTCGGCCGGCCGTCTGAATTTGCCGTTCCAGGAGTGGACGAACTCATGCGGCAACAATCCAGCCGACAACATCCGCAAGTCCGGATCCACCAGCGCCCGCTCCGGGCGCCGGCTGTCGTTCGATTCATGGTGCTCAAGGCCGAAGTGCGCCACATGGTCGCTCAGGCTGTAAAGGAAGTAGTACTCCCGATAATGATGGGTGCCAAACAACTCTTGCGCTTGCGTGACCAGATCCTTGTAGTGGTCTAAAACTTCAGCCGGAGCATCAAGAGCCGTCGCGCTGTCGGCGGCAATGTCCATTTCGTGATGAGGATTCTCACCCAGTGCCACCACCCGCATAAACTCCCCGGTGTTCACGGGCGAGTCCACCAATGTGGTCAGGGACACGGGTTTAAACGTAATTTGCGGCGGACTGTTGCGCTGCTCTGCGGGTTGCGTGGCAATCGGCAGCGCGGTGCCGAACTTCCACCCTGCGGGTAGCCGCAGGCTGGCCTCGTAGATCAATTCATCTGACTTCCATCCCGCCGGGTAGAGGAGCATCGTGTTCCAGTTGATGATCGCCAGCTTGTCGGTGGCTGAAGGACCTGCGGTGTACTTCCCCCCGGCAGTTGGAGGCGAAGCAAAATCCAATGATGCCTCCACGCTCGCAGCGCCCGCCGGCACCTCGACGTGGATGGTCCAACCATCTAACAAATCCCGCCGCCATTTCAGAATTTGGCCGTTGGCGGTGAATTTGAGGCCCGTCAACTCCTCGATCGGCCCCGTTGGCCCGTGTTCACCAGGAATCCACTTGGGATAGTAAAGAGTGAGCGTGCCTGGACTGGCCGGAATCGTCATGCGGGCGTGAAACATTTTGCGGGGAGCCTGCGTCGCATCCAGCTCTAGAGTGATATGGGGAGGGTTTGCGGCAAGAAGCAAGCTGGACAGGACTATGAGGAGACATACCAGACCGGAAACTCGGCGGGCGAGAACAATCATGAACACGCTCCTTTTATGGCTACTAGAGTAAGAATCAATCAAGGGCAGAGAATATAGCAGAAGACAAGCCAAGCCCGAAGAACAGATCAGCGATTGACCTTCGTGTGTTTGGTCCTTGATCCTACCTGCCGACTTCCGAATGCTATGATTCTCTCTTGCCACCTCATGCTCATCGCGGAAAGTTCATCACTGTGGAAGGCCTGGATGGTTGCGGCAAGAGCACGCAACTGGAAAAGCTCGCCAAGGTGCTGAGAGCCCATGACTTTTCCGTGGTGGTTACGCGCGAGCCGGGTGGAACAGCCGTGGGAGAAAAAATCCGAGACGTTCTGCTCGACACCGGGACCTCCGGCCTGTCCCCGCTGGCTGAGCTGGCTTTGATGTTCGCCTCGCGCGCACAGCACATTGCAGAAGTCATTCAGCCCGCGCTCGCCGAAGGGCGCGTGGTGCTCTGCGACCGCTTCACCGACTCGACGGAAGCCTATCAAGGCGGTGGTCGCAAACTCGGCAGCCGGCCGGTGCTGGAGTTACACCGGATCTTGTGCGGAGATCTGAAACCTGATTTGACGATTCTGATGGAGTCCGATGTTGCCGCCAGCGTGGAACGCGCCCGGCGCCGCAACAACACACGTGCCGGCCGAAATGGACACGGGAAAACCGATGAGAACCGCTTTGAGCAGGAAAGCCGGGCCTTTTTTGTCCGGGTTCGACGCGCTTACTTGGCAATCGCTACCCGCGAGCCGCAAAGGGTCGTCGTAGTAAATGCACGCGGGACCGCTGGGGAAACTCACGCGCGGATTCTGGAAATTGTACGGCAACGATTGAAACTGGCAGCGAAAACGGCATGAATTAAAGTCGAGTTCCGATTTCCCTCTGTTGCGCGGCCGCTCCGGAGAGTACTCAAACGGCGCCGCTGTGAGAAAGCATAATGGGATTTGCTGACTTCCAGGGTAACTCCGAGGTAGTCCATCGCTTGCGCGAAATGCTGGCGCGCAATCGCTTTCCTCAAGCGGTGATCGTTGCTGGTCCCGCTGGCTCGGGCAAATACACGCTCGCGTTGATGCTGGCCAAAGCGATGAATTGCCTTTCACCCGTCTTCGCGGATGGCCTGCCTGATTTCTGTGGAAAGTGCTCAAACTGCGTTCGCATAGCGCAGTCCGAGGATCTGCAAGCCGGCTTCAGTGAGGCCGTCGAAGCCCGCGAGAACCTGCGCGATACCGACAAGAAAGAAACGCGAATTTTTGTACAGACGCACCCTGACGTGCTGGTGATTCCGCCCGATCCGCCGCAGATGATGATCAAGGTGGACCAGGTAAGACGCGTGATTGAGACCATTTACTACCGGCCCGGTGACGCGAAGGAGCGAGTCTACATCTTTACTGATTCTGCATTCATGAAAGAAGCGGCCAATTCCCTGCTGAAGGTACTTGAAGAGCCGCCCGAGTTTGCCACCATATTTCTGCTGACTGAGAATGCTGGTGAATTACTGCCCACGATTCGTTCGCGTTCCATGACAGTTTCGTTAGCTGCTTTGCCCCCGGAGGAGATCGAAAAGTATCTGGCGAAGCATCGTCCGGACTGGAATGTGAAACAGCGCGCGCTGGCAGCTCGTCTTTCCGAAGGCGCCGTCGGACGCGCCTGCAACTTCGATCTTAACGCCTACACCGCCGCCCGCTCCCAGGCCCTGACCATTCTCAATTCGGCTCTACGGAGTACCGACCACAGCGAGCTGTTTAAAGTAACTGAAACCTTTCGCGCGGGTGCCGAGGGACGCGAAAAGACGGAGAATCTGCTGCGCACGCTGTACGCACTTCTGCAAGACCTAATGTTCCTCAGTTCCGGCGTGCCAGAATTGGTCCACAACACAGACATCCTAGGTGAATTGAAAAGGCTGTCCGGATTGTCAGACTTCGCCTGGATCGCCTTCGCCGCCGACCGTCTGAACGATGTCGAGCGCGGCATGCGCCGCAACTTGTTGCGGTCTCTTTCGCTCGATGCCTTTGCGACAGCGCTGGAAAAAAGCAGTTAAGTTTCATCATTTGCAGGAACCCACTAAGGACCAACCTCTAACCGCTTCTTTCAGCGGAACTTGAGCATTGTCAGACTCCAGTTCCCTGTGCTACGGTAAGAGAAATTTCACGCCTTCAGTACCCACAATCACAGCAGCGCCGTGTTGTGGCCCGCGAGAAAAAGCGTGTCGAACGGGGTAATGCCATGAAAGATGCGATTGATTCCGTTCCAGCCGAGCGGCCCGTCGAATCGGAAAGCTTCTCCAACCGCAAACTGATCCGGCCGTCTTTGAATCACACCGAGCATCATCACGCCCAGCCGTCAATTGTCGAACGCCGCGACCGACCGGAGCGCCCGGAGCGAAACGATCGCAATGACCGTGGAGGCGGACGCAAAACTGCTCCCCCCGAACAAACCAACGCGGAAAACTTCTACTATCAGAAGCAAATGCAATCCAAGACTCCCATGGTTATCGTGTTGCGAGATGGCGAGGAAATCCGCGGCACCATCGAGTGGTATGACAAGACCTGCTTGAAACTCAACCGCAACGGCCAGCCCAATCTGATGATCTACAAGCCTTCCATCAAGTACATGTACAAAGAAGGGGAAAACAGCAGGAAGTAAGCCTCAGTCGTTTCGCGAGGCTCTCTCAGTTTCCTTTCGCGGGACCTCCCGTTGACAATCTCACATATCTCCCTTAGCATCAACCACTTGGTGCACTTGCTGTGACTCCGCCGCTGGGAGCCGCCCGTGATCAAGCTCGACATCATCAACGAAGTAGTCAACAAGACCGGCATCACCAAGACCAAGGCCGAACTGGCCGTGGAAACGGTGTTCGAGAGTATGAAGCGCTCGCTGGCCAAGGGCGATCGCATTGAACTGCGGGGCTTTGGCGTGTTCAACGTCCGGCCACGCAAGACCGGCATCGGGCGCAACCCCCGCACGGGGGCGGAAGTTTCCATCCCGCCCGGTAAGGCGGTGCGCTTCAAACCGGGCAAGGAGTTGCAGTCGATCGACTGATGTTACGTGGGCGCGATAGCTCGACGTGGCCGAAAGCGACCCGCCCGTGTTGAGGATGGCCCGCCGGCGGAATTCCAGATGTCTGAACTTACTCCCCCATTTTCTTCGACTACCGAGTACTACCGGCCGCTTGAGGTGTTGGTTGTCCCTCCATTGAAGCAGCGTTACTGGCTCCACTTGCTTCTTTTTCTGGCGACGATCTTCACCACGCTCGTAGTGGGCGCGCGCATGCAGTTTAACTTCCAGCACAATTTGCCCACGCTCTATATCGGTGACAGCGGACTGGACATCTTTCCCTTGAGTTGGGCATTGCACCCCGCGCATCTCGCGCTGGGGATTCCTTTCTCTTTTAGTCTGATGCTGATTCTCCTGGCGCACGAGATGGGACACTACCTCTATTGCCGTCACTATGGCGTAGCAGCGACCCTGCCCTTCTTCATTCCATTTCCCACGCTGATTGGGACTCTGGGGGCGTTCATTCGTATTCGGTCGCCCATTCGTTCGCGCTCCGTGCTCTTCGATATCGGAATTGCCGGGCCGATTGCTGGATTCCTGGTTGCGCTGCCGGTGCTGGTGCTGGCCCTGGGATTTTCTAAGCCTTTGGCGGCAGCGTCGTACCTACCCGATTCTGCTTTTGTGCCGGGCTTTCCGCTGATTTTCAAACTCGTGCGGAATATGCTTGCGGGTGCAGGTCTCGCCGGCAGCATCTCCCATTTGCCTTTCGATCAGATCTGCCTGCACCCTACAGCAATGGCGGCGTGGGTAGGTATGTTCGCCACTGCGCTAAATCTTCTCCCCGGCGGCCAGCTCGACGGCGGACACATCGTTTTCGCTCTCGCGCCTCGTGCACACAGAATGATCTCGCGTCTGACCATACTCGCGCTGATTCCGATGGGGATTTATTTCTGGTCAGGCTGGCTGATCTGGGCAGTTCTCCTTCGCATCAGCGGTATGCGGCACCCAATGGTAGAGGAATGGATCGGAATCAGCACGGGCCGGCGCTGGCTCGCGGTCTTGGGATTGCTTATGCTGACTCTCACCCTAACACCGGCACCCTTCGGACATTTCTCGTTAGTCGAGGCGGTTCGCCAGTTACGCACAGGACGATAGAAAGATTCCCACGCTTAATCTTCAAAGACTCTCGCGGTAACCTCCTGGGACGGCTCACCGCCAGCAGCTTCTTGGGCCACAATCAACTTTCGCGCTTCGACTCTAATTTTGGGCAGGTGCCGGCCAAACCACGCTGCGCCTCCGATACAAGCTACTGCGCCTACGGAGACCGTGATCGGCGCTCCTAGTCGATCGGCTAACGCACCGCCGAACAGTGCTCCAAACGGTGCCATGCCCATAAACATCATGGAGTAAACCGCCATGACCCGGCCGCGCAAATGGTCGGGCACCATCGCCTGGATCAATGTGTTAGACGATGACATTTGCAGCATCATGAAAAAGCCCACTGGCAGGAGGAGGGCAGCCGAGAGCCAGAAATAACGCGACAGCGAAAACAGAACCAGGCTCACTCCAAATCCGCCGCAGGAAAACGCCACCCAGCGTCCCAATCCCCGTACTCCACTGCGAGTGGCCAGCGTCAGTGCTCCCACCAGAGCTCCTACACCAGTTGCGCCCATCAAGATACCTAAGCCTCGGGCTCCCCCATGCAGAATTTTGTCGGCGAACACCGGCATCAGGACGGTGTAGGGCATGGCGACCAGACTGACCAGCCCAAGTAACAGCAGAATCGCGCGAATCGGCGCCGTGTGGCGCACAAAACGGAAACCTTCAATAATGTGCGCCAGCGGCGAGCCACTCGACCTCCGATACGAGCGCGGTGGCACCCGCATCATGAGCAGTCCGATGATCACTGCGATGTAGCTCACTGCATTAGCGAAAAAACACCAGCCTTCGCCAATCTTCGCTACCAGGATTCCTGCAATCGCCGGACCTATAATCCGCGCTCCGTTGAACATGGATGAGTTCAACGCAATGGCGTTCATCAAATCTTCTTTGCCCACCATGTCCACCAGGAACGCCTGTCTTCCGGGAATATCAAAGGCATTGACGACTCCCAGCAATCCAGCCAGAACGAAGATTTGCCACACCTGGATGAGTCTGCTGAGCGTCAACAGCGCGAGTATGAAAGCCAGTATCATCGATGCAATCTGGGTGCCGATTATGACCCGCTGCCGGTTATAGCGGTCGGCTACTATGCCGCCGATTGGGGCCACCAGGAACACCGGAATCTGGCTGGCGAATCCGACTGAGCCCAGCAGCAGCGCAGAACCGGTCAGGCGGTACACTAGCCAGGACTGGGCAACGCTCTGCATCCACGTCCCGATCAGGGAGATCAATTGTCCGGCAAAGAAGAGCTGGAAGTTGCGATGTCGGAGCGCACGCAAGGTGGGGGGCAATCTGCCATTTTCCGTCGCAGCATTGAGGCTAGACGGCGCCCTATCAACAGCGGATTTCGAAATGGCTGAGTCGGTCACTTCAGTCCGTAAATTTTGGATGCCGAAGAGCGGTCGCTCGACGGGTTACGTTCCCAAAATCGACCGTGCTCGCCTTCGCCACCAATTTAGAACTTCCTAGCAGCCGCGAGCTGGAGTAAAGTAGGCAGACAGCAATCGGTCGGGGCACAGTTCGTTGCCCTACGGCCAGTATAGCGGCAACAACGATTGTGGAATTCCTGAGAAGTTTCGCGTCGCCACGCCATCGATGGGAGAAGCCATGAGCACTGATCCGGTTCATCTGGAGCGCCGCGCCGCCCAACGCTTTGCCCTTCATCTCCCCGTTTTCCTGCGCTTGCCCCGCAGTGCGCGCGAAGCCTCTGCTTTCACCCAGGATTTAAGTGCGCGCGGCGCATTGTTGTACACCGATCTGCCCTTGTCTGTCGGTGAAGCCATAGAATTGACCCTAGTGATGCCGTCCCAAATTACGTTGGGCGAGGATATGCGCGTCCGTTGCTCCGGCACAGTCAAGCGTGTGATTCAGCCCGTGGCAGGGAACACGTTCGGGGTGGCTGTCTATTTGGAAGCTTACGAGTACCTGCCTGCAGCCGAGACCGCGGGGGAGGCTTCGGCAAGTTTCGCCAGGATCTCCGCTTTGCACCAGCAAAACCGGGAAGAGAAGACTGCAGAGGAACTCGATCGCCGGATTGCTGCGCTGCGTTAGTTTGGTGGAAATAAATTCGGGGCTTTCGAGATGAAATCCTGCGGACTGCCCGCGGGTTAAGCACTTTCCCGGTTTTCCTCCTTTTAAATCCGGTTGATTTTGCTTAGAATGCTAGTTCGCGGCGGGGTTCCTCTTCTTCAGGAACACCGCTAGTGTAGAGGTCCGGTGGTTTCCACTTAGTCATCGAGATCGAGATTACAGCGCTTGCAAGGGAGCAACTTGTGGTTAACGTGTTCACCCAGGGTTACCGAAGTCATTTGGCGCGATCGTCATCACTCCATAACATGCTGATACCGGACATTAGAGTGAGGCCCCGGCCATGCAGGGCATAGCGGTTACCCTTCTTACAGAAGACAAAGAACGGCTTTCGATCCTCCAGCATCGGCTGGAGGGAACGCGGATGGGCCGGAATGTTTTCAGTCATGTGGGATTTCCGGCTAGCGCCACCGACTCCGTCCTCCGTCAGATCCAAGACGTCCGTTCCGAGATAGTACTGGTCGATATCGACCCGCAAAACGCGCAGCAGGCGATCAACACCATTGAACTGATTCACCACAACACGAGCGAAATCGTTATTTTCGCGGTGGGTGAGATGGCCAATCCATCGACGATCGTCTCGGCCATGCGCGCCGGAGCTCGCGAGTACCTCGAACGCGATGTATCTGCCGAAGCCCTGGTTGAGGCTTTCACAGTTTTCGCTGCTTCCCGAAGCAAGGCCCGAACCTCCAGCGGTCGGGCTCGGGTTTTCACTGTGACCAGCGCCAAGGGAGGAGCAGGGGCGACGACGGTCGCGGTGAACACAGCTATAGCTTTGCAGGAAGCCCACGGCGGCGGCGTGCTGCTGGTCGATTTCGCCCCCCTGGGCCACGCGGCACTCCATCTGAACGCCCGGCCGACATTCGGCATCACCGACACCTTGCAGAACTTGCATCGCATGGACGGATCGCTGCTGGAAGGCTTGATGACGCACTGCAAAGGCGGGTTACAACTGTTGGCGGGTCCTCAGCAGCCTCAGTCACTGACTCCGTCTGTTGCTGAATTGGCCCGGCTCTTCGATCTCCTCGTGTCGCAATTCCGTTATGTGGTTGTGGATTGCTCTGGCCGCCTGGACTCGACTGGCCGGCAGCTTTGCGATTTGTCGAACGCAGTCTTGCTTGTTACCCAGGCCGACGTCGTCTCCTTATGGAGTGCGAGCCGCATCCGCACTTTTCTAGAAGAAGGCGGCAGCCGCGACCGCGTGCGCCTGGTGCTGAACCGTTACAAGAAGATTCCGGGATTCACCGACGAAGACGTCGAAAAAGCCACCAATTGCAAACTGCTTTGGAAAATCCCCAACAATTATCAGTCAATCGCTCCGGCCATTGATAAGGGACTTCCGGTGGCATTCCACGAGGCGCAGGACATGGGACGTTCTTTTCGCTCGTTGGCCGCACTCCTGGCGCAGGCTTCCACGAGCGGGGAGGGTTCAATGGACCTTGCGTATGAGCATGACAAGACCGATGCTAAGAAAAAGGCCACCGGCCGACTGCTGATCTCACCTCTACGCGCGGGGCAGTGATCTCTGCTCGGATTCTAATTCTAGTCAGCCAATCGTCTTCGCCTTAAGCGCGCGTTCACAAAATCGTTAATTCCCGTCCCTCCGACTGATTCCCGACTTTAGTTCTAAGCTCAAGCCTACAGCAAGGGCTCGGCCTTCAGGCGTATCGATGAGATTGTTGAGCTCGCGAGGATCGGCCGTCCAATCATAAAGTTGGGCTCCGAGCTTTTCGTGCACAATCAGATGCCAACGTGGAGTGACCATCGATACCATGTTGCCATCCGCCGCCGTAGGGATTTTTCCAACCACCGCCTTGTCATCGGTATTAATGAACTCGTTCCGGGCTAGCTCCGAAAGAGGATAGGGCCACTTTGGTCCTACCTCGGGCTTGGTCCAAACGGCGGCCAAAGGCGGACCGGGGAATTTCGCCGAGTCAGGACTCCCGACAAGCTGCAGGATTGTGGCCGGAATCGCCGCGTTCGTTACTGGGGTCGTCACTCGGAGACCGGCCGGAACATGTCCCGGGTAGAAAATTATCAAGGGCACATGGATCAGATCCCAGTACATAGAGATGCCGTGATAATTCATGCCGTGCCCGCCAAGCGATTCCCCATGATCAGATGTGATCACAACGATAGTATTTTCGGCTAGTCCATCCCGTCGCAAATCCGCTAGCAGCCGACCGAGATAATCGTCGACATACCTCAGACTGGCATCGTATTCATCCACGGTCGTCCCTCGGTCCCATTCAGGCTTTGGATAGCCTCGCGGTCCCCCATAGGAATAGTGCACATCCATGTAATTGAGGAAAGCAAAAAAAGGGCGTTGCCGGTCGCGCTCGATCCATCGTAAGACTTCCTGGTTCACCGCGCTGGCACGCTTGCGGACGGCAAATGCCCCGCCATAGTTGCCTGATCCTTCATCGTCTTTATCAAGAATAGAGTCGATTCCCAAATAGCGAAGCGCGCGAATCACTTTGCTATGTTCGGTGCGGTTGAGGTAGAGGCCTGCAAACTCTTTTCCGTACAGAGTGCGGATAAAAGAATCAGCAAGTGAGTCGAAGTAATCTTCGAAGTGGAGGAAGCCGCGTCCCAGGCCGACGTTACTGGTAAAAAAGTTCCGGTTCGCAGAAAAAGCGCCGGTCCGATATCCTCTCCGCTGCAGCGCTTCTCCCAACGTGGGATAACCCGCCATGCTGCCATTTCCCCACCCCAACCACGGCATGGGCTGCACATTCTGAAGGCCGTGCTGCGCAGGATATTGGCCGGTTACGAGGGAGGCGTGCGACGGAAGACTCCAGGAACAAGTCGCTACCGCGTTCTCGAAAAGAACTCCCTGCTGAGCGATGCGATCAATTTGGGGGCTGGTTGGTCTGGAATAGTTGTACGAGGAAAGATGATCGGCACGTAAGGTGTCCAGGACGATCACCAGAACGTTAGGCGATCCAGCGGCCTGCGGCAGCCTGGCTACGGCGTACTCTTCGTGCATCCATTTATCACCTTGAATCGCTAAAAGAGATATGAAAAAGAGTCCAACCATCCAAGGCACGGTCTTTCTCCAAAATCTCAGTGCGACCAGTTCGTGTTTGGCCAGCCATCGCATGAATGCAACCGCCACGCCCAACGCCAGTAACCAGCAGGCGCGATGATACAGGCGGTTGGTTAATGTGAGCCAATCGTAAACCGCCAGGAAGGTCAGCACGAAGGCAAGTACTCGGACCACCGGGAGGCGCGGCCACGGGCGGGAAACCAACCACACGAACACCGCGACCATCACAAAAAACAGCACATCAACCACAGGCGAAATCCAGACGATTTCCTTCGAAACATGGATGATTCTTCCCCACTGGCGCCAATTGATTCGCTGGAAGATCAATAGACCGAGACCTTCGGTCAATCCGGTGAAAATTCCGAACCATATAGCAAGCGATGTAAGAGAACCAGCGGAGACGATCGGCGCTGAGACTACTGACTGTGTTTGCGATGGCGAAGCGGGAGCGCTGGAGGTCATCCGATGTGCCTGGCCCGGCGATTCCACATACCCTATGCTCTCACAATTCAAGTTCTTGGCTGTGTTCGGCCCGGCGCGTCACTAGTCTGTCGCCAATCGGGCCATGTAGGATAGAAGGCCTTCAAAGAGCTAAATGTCATCTTCTGCCACCGCTCCAACGCCCCGGGCACGAATCCAATCGGATTCGATCCGGCTTCCGGTTTTCCTGGTTGCATGCGGGTTGGTGCCACGTTTGATTCTCGCCCGGGAGACATTTTTGAATCCCGACGAAGCTTTGCATTATTTGCTGTCGGATCAACCTTCGCTGCGGTTGGCTTATGAAGCCAGTCTCACCACAGCGCATCCCCCGCTGCTGATCTTGGTTCTGCACTACTGGCGTTTATTGGGACATTCCGAATCCGCATTACGCAGTCTAGCTCTGCTGACCGGGACCGTCTTTTGCTGGATTATGTTTCTTTGGTTGAAAAGAGTGACAGACAGAGCCACCGCATTGATCGGTCTGACCCTGCTTTTGTTCGCGCCTTCATTGATCATGCTCTCGGCGGAAGTCCGCCAATATTCGCTGCTTCTGTTCTTCAGCTCGGCCAGTCTTTACCTTCTCGAGCTCGCACTCGATGCGGGTTCGCCATGGATGATGCTGCTCTCAGCGTTCGCACTCTATCTCGCACTGCTGAGTCACTATTCGTCGTTGATGTTTGCCCTCGCGCTGGGAATTTACGCATTGGTCCGATTGCTCACAAGAAAACGTCAAACTCTGTTGATTGCCACTTGGATCGTGGGCCAGACCGGCGCCCTCGCACTCTGTGCGCTTCTAGTTAAGAGCCATGTTTCTGTACTCAGGCAGAAAGGATTGCCGCAGAATATCGCCGACACCTGGCTCAGGGTGTCGATTTTTCACCGCGGAGAGGACCACCTTGCCAGTTTCATTTTGACCAGAAGCACGCGCTTATTCCGATATCTCTTCAGTCAAGGCACGATTGGCGTGATGGCCTTGCTGCTTTTTATTCTGGCAATTGTGCTTCTATTGAGGGAGAAAAGTTCTCCGGGAAACTTCCGCAAGCCAACTCCGCGCCAGCTCGCCCTGCTACTGGTGCTTCCATTTCTGATTACCTTGGTTGCCGCGCTCACCGGTATCTATCCATACGGGGGAACACGTCATGATTCCATTCTCTCGATCTTCGCGATATCCGGAGTGAGCATCGGCGCGGCGCGGTTCAAACTTCCGTGGGATTCGAAGTGGGTGACGCCAGCCGCGCTTGCCGTTGGCCTAGCCATCTGCCATCTCTTCCCCCATCCTGTCCCGCCCTTCATCCCGCGGAAGAATCAAAACCGGAAGTTCATGACCGCGGCCATACAATTCATCCGCCAATCCGTTCCCCGGGGATCTATTGTGTACGTCGACGACCCCGGTGGTTTGCTGCTGAGCTACTACCTCTGCGGGAACGCGATCGTTCCATTCGAAAACCAGCCTCAAGCTTTCATGGAATCCCACTGCGGAACCCATCAAACGGTCACACCTTCCCGAAGATTGTGGTCCTTTGATCCGGATACATTTCCCGGCACGGTGGAGGAAATGCGACGCCGCCACAGCCTGGATCCTACGCGAGAGATATGGATGTTTCAGTCAGGCTGGATTGATTGGCACGAAGACCTGTGGATCGCTGAGTTGAGACCGTACGGTTGTTACAATCCACGGAAGTTTGGGTCCAACATTTTGATTTGCAAAATGGAGCTCGACGCACCAGCCACCTCGTCAGCGCTTGTCTCTTCAGCAAATTAGACCCTAGAACGACAGCTTCGCCCCCAGTTGAAACGCTCGCGGTCCTCCTGAGCCAAACACTCCGCCGGCGGTGGAAACCGGTTTTCCGAACGTAGAGGAGAAATTGGGATTGGTGCGGTCCGGCACTAGAACATTGAAAAAACCGGAGTAGTCCGCGTTGTTCACGCCCAGGATGTTGGTCTTATTGAACAAATTGAAGGCCTCCGCCAAGGCTTGCAGAGTGAAGCGCTCCCCCAAGTGAAAATCCTTGGAGAGACGCAAATCGAATGAATTGAAAGCGTCGCTGAAACGCGCATTGGGAGAGACCAAGGGCAAGAGCGTTCCGTTTTCTCCTCCATCCGCATTGATATCGGCGATCGCGGCATTCAACTCGGATGCACTGTGAAACTCGCGACCACCGGCGTTACGCGCGAACTGCGGAACGCGAGTGTTTCCGTTTTGAGTCGTATACAGAATGTCCATGGGCACTCCGGAACCATAGGTCCAAATCGGTGAGAGACGGAAGCCAACTGGCAGATCAACAACTCCTTGAAGCACTAGCCGCTGTCGCTGATCATTGGGCGTGGGACCATATTCCCGGCGTAGATTGGTGGGCTGCACCGGCGGATAACCGAACGGAACCTGGTCGTAATTGGCATAGTTCAGTGCCTTGGAGAGCGTGTATGCGCCATGCAGTTGGAAGCGCTGTGCGAAGCGATGGTCCACGGTGAGCCAGAGCGCGTCGTAGTGCGTGTTGGCGCTGGATTGCAGTGCCGTCACCGTCTCGGGTCCACCCGAGACAGGATTGAACACCGAGCCCAGCGGTACTCCGAGGATAAAGTGAGTGCCCAGGTTGTGAATGCCGTCAGCCTTCACCACCCAGTTCTTGGCGAACTCATATTGAATACCTAAGTTGAACTGCTGCACCATCGGATTCCGCATGTTGTTATCGATGATGTTGATGCCTTCGGAAGCGCCGCCCGCTCCCGGAATGATAGGTCCGCTGAAAGCCGTGTCGGGATAGGTTGGAGTCACGCCAGGAATGAAGTTCCCATTACCATCGAGGATGTTTGCGCTCCCGAGCGTGACGTTGATGGGGAGGGCCCGGCCGTCCAAGCCCCGCTCCAGCGACTGGAGTTCGAGCGTCACTCGATCGTAGTAAATGCCGTAGCCACCATGCAGGCTGAACTGGCCATTCCTCGTCGCCCAGTTGAAGCCGACGCGCGGACCGAAGTTGTGGACATCCTTGTGCCGGGTTCCGTGCAGGAAAGGCAGCAGGATGGGATTGATCTGGCTGTAGTGGCCAACATTATTCACGTCAGTATCAATCTCGTAGCGCAGACCCAGATTAAGGGTTAGTTGAGGATGCAAGTGCCAGTCGTCCTGCACATATCCGGCAACGTGATTATTGTCGGCGTTGGGAATGATCAGCGGCGTCGTTGGAATTCCGCTACGAACCGCAACGGCGAAGAGGAGATCGTTGTCGTTGATCACGCCGTCACCGTTCCGGTCCTGGTTCGCGAAATCCTGAATAAACTCGATCGCGCCGTGCTGGAACACACCCAAATTGAAGTCGGCGCCAATGCGCTGAAACTGACCCCCAAAGTGGAGGTTGTGCTTGCCACGAGTCCAATCGATGCCGTCATCCCATTGCAAACGCTTTTGGCGGGTTTGCTGCGGCACCCGGTAAGAGGCGCCGTCGGCTATGCTGGGGAAATCCAGTTCTGGCCCAGGTGCGAATGGGGCCGTGATATTGATGAAATTGTTGAAGCTGAGACTGGCCCGATTCAGCAAAGCGGGACTTAGCACTCGCGTCCACGAGGTCTGGAAGGTCTGGAAGTTGTTGCGGGCGTCCTGCCGTTGCGATGCGGAGCCGATGGGCTGACCTGAGAGGAAGCTGGCGGCACCAGTCGCACTTTGACGCTCAATTGAGTAGTGCGCCGTGAGCATGTCTTTACCCGAGGCTTGCCAGTCTCCCCGAATGGTTCCCATGGGATCAGTCGAGGGTTCCGAGGCAAAACTGTTGGTGATGGTTTGCTTCACCGGGTCGCGAGTTCCCACCAGCACGCCGCCCAGTTCGTCGCGATACTCGAAGGCGCCGAACCACCATGCCTTGTCTCTAACCAGCGGGCCGCCCAGCGTACCGGCATATTGTTGCCTGCTAAATGGAGGCGTCTCGCCGCCGGCGGAAGAGGGGTTGAAGGTCGCCGGCACAGCCTGCAGGCTCTTATCGCGCTCGTAGATCGATGCCGAGCCGTGCAGCGTGTTCGTCCCCGCCTTGGTGACCACGTTCACTACCGCTGAGCCCGAGCGCCCTGATTCCGCAGAAAAGCGGTTCGTTGCCACCTGGAATTCCTGCACCGCGTCTTCGGGCACGTTGAGCAACATGCCGCCAACCACGTCATCGTTGTCGTCCATGCCATCGATGGTGACGTTCCCGCCTCGACCCAATTGCCCGGCCGAGGAAATCACAACCGTGTTCGCTTTGGTGGGGTCAAAATTCGGTGCGATGGTATTGCCTGGCGTCAGGAGTGCCAATTCCAGGAAGTTGCGGCCGTTGAGGGGCAGGTTCTCGATCTGGTGCGCGTTAATGACGCCATCCACCACCGAAGACACGGTGTTGACCAGTGGCACGTTATCAGTGTCGTCGATAATGATGGTGGTCTTCCCTCCTTCAACGGTAAGACGGATTTTCAGATTCGCTTGCTGTCCCACCTGCAGTCGCGCAGTGGTCACGGAGGGGAGAAAACCCGTTGCTTCCACCCGCACTTCGTAAACGCCCGGAGTCAGATCGTTAAGAATAAAGAGACCGGCGCTGCCGGTGATGGTCGTTCGCTGAGCTCCAGTGGCGGCGTTACGGGCGCTAACTTGGGCGTTCGCTACCACTGCTCCTTGAGGATCCGTGACATCGCCATTCAGGATCGCAGTGCCCAGTTCCTGCGCGTGCGCACCGCCCAAAATCAGCACCAAGCTCGAAAGCGTCAGGGTTATGATTCGCACCACGGGAGAGATCGGCCACACGCGCAAGGGTGGGCTCCTTTGAACTGGGATTGAATTTCGGAGCTGCGTTCTTTGAATCTATTTCTCAGCGGGCGAAGCTTCAATCTTCTCAATGACCAGCGCACTTGATCCGCCTCGTTGGAAAACCCGGCCACTGGCCGTCACCTTCTGCCCCGCAAAAGGCAACAGTTTGTCGTTCTGGCCGCTGGAGGGCGTTGTGTCGGCGATGGGCCAGTAAATATCGCCATTTTCTGCCAGAATCACCAGCGGTGAACCCGCTTTGGCGCAAGCTCGGGCGCACTCCGCACTGATTGGCTTATCGAGACCCTTGGTGAAGGCGCAGGCCGAATCGAGTACATAGCCCTTCACCGTGACGGGCTTGCCTGTCGAGGCGGCTAGGACCACAGCCGTCAATGCCAATACCGAGGCGACGATCAACTTCGCGAATTTGCCACTCAACTTCATTTGGCATCTCCCAACAAAAAAATAGAAATTAGTTGCCTGAGCCAGACTGCTTAGATTGAAAAATCGAGGTAGGTCGCCAAACCTACCTCGGTGTGGGGTGTACGCCTCAAATCTGCAGCCGGGAGCCGAGAATGAGGAAGCGAAAGTTGACCCACGGTAGTCGCGCGGACGAAGAGGTGCAATAGTGAAAAAATACTAGAAGCAATCTCATCACAGGCGGGGCTTGGCTATTTGGGGGAGGGTAGTTGGTGTAAAGGCCTGAGTACAACAGTATCCCAAAGGCTTGGACTGTCAAGTGTCGGAACCCGGTGGTCACGGGTGTCTATTCAATTAGATTATCCTGTGGCTGTCTGATTCAAAGGTGCCGATTACGTTCCATTAGTGCAATAGTGAGATGAGAAAACTTCTCGTTCTGGTGCTTTCGGGCGCAATCAGCTTGTTCGCTCAGGATGCCTCTCAATCACCCGCCACGCTCAGATGGAAACATGTTTCCTCCCACTACATGAGTTTCGATGAGATCAAGCCTGTCCTTGTGAACGAAGGGAAAGAGTCTGTTTTTCTCAGCAGAATCTGGCCACACGGGTCAGCGCAATTGCAGAGGTTCAGCGTATCAACGGGTGAATGGGAGACTGGCGACTGGGGAATCGGCTGCGGCACGGTCAAAGATCCCACAATCCCGATCGAAATCAAGCCTCAAACCGAACGAAGCGTCCAGGTCTATTGGCAGCTCTCAACTGATGTCTGGGACAACCCGAAGCACTTCGTGGTTGGCGACTCGCTTGGGAAACGGCAGCGAGAAGGAAAGTACAGATTTTTCCTTCGCTACTCGTTGAAACCCTTGACACTCGGGTCCAGCCCAGGCCTGATCCATACAGTTTCCTCACCCGAATTTTTCATCGTGAAAGGGTCCGCTAGATGATAACTGTCGTAAAATTGCCATTCACTAGCAACTACCAAGCATCACAATTATTGAGATGGGCAGATAGCTTCTAGAATCTCGTGAGCGCCTTTATTCCCTTCGCTTCCACGCACTGATAGGCACGACCGGCGGTCAGATCTTTGTATTCTTCGGTCCGGCCGCTGGGCCACACAATCACCAGACGATCGATCTTGTCGCGTTTTCCCAGCCCAAATGTAACCGGCAACTCGGATTGCGAGAGATAGCTCGATCCGCCCTTGACAAGGCGCGATTGACTGCTGCCACCATGAAAAATCCGCACGCTTGCGCCGATCGCGTCGCGATTTGATTTCGTGCCCACCAGCCGGATGCGAATACTTCGGTTTCCCGCAAGTTGGTCGTTGCGGTAGAGATAGGCGGGGCCATGGTTGCAAGTTATCAGCAGGTCGAGATCGCCGTCGCGATCGAAATCGCCATATGCCAGCCCGCGCCCAACCTTTGGTTGAGCGAATCCGCCGCCCAGTTCAGAAGCCACATCACGAAACGTTCCCTTTCCATTATTCAGGAACAACTGCGGCGGCTGTGCGTAACCCACATTACGGACGTTGCGCACCGTATCGTCGATGTGTCCGTTGACGACTGCCAGATCGAGAGAACCATCCAAATCGGCATCGAGTAAGAGACAGCCGAATCCCAACTTATCCTTGGATGCGAGTCCGACGCCGCTTTGCATCGCCACGTCGGAGTAGTTTCCGCTGCTTGATGCTTGGAACAGCCCGATCATCTCGTTGTCGAAGTTCGTAATGGCCACGCCCGGTATCCCGGAGTTGTCAAAATCGCCTACATCCACGCCCATGCCGGCGCGCGCCTTTCCTTCCGCACTGAAAGCGATGCCAGCATCCACCGCCACATCTTTGAAGGTGCCATTGCGCTGGTTGCGATAAAGCTTATTGGGCTGGGTATCATTGGCTACCAGCAGATCTGGCCAACCATTCTGGTCGTAGTCGAGCATGGCGACGCCTAGCGATTTGGAGCTGCTGTCGAAAATTCCGCTGGTTGCCGTCGCGTCTTCGAATGTTCCGTCGCCGCGGTTGCGAAAGAGCCAGCAAGTCTCTCCCCGGTAAGCTTCGGGCGTGCAGTACGATTTTCGCTTTCCATCGAGACTGCAGAAAACGTCGTGCTCAAGGGACCACTTCACATAGTTGCAAACAAATAAATCCAGCAGACCGTCGCGGTCGAAATCGAACCACAAAGCGGAAGTGCTGAATGCCAGCCGTCCACCCAAACCGCTGCTCTTAGTCACGTCAACGAATGTTCCCTTGCCTGTGTTCTTGAACAGCCGGTTCTGACCGACGCTGGTGATCAGCAGGTCGGGATAGCCATCGTTGTTGTAATCTCCGACTGCGACGCCCATTCCATACATCTGCACATCGAGGCCGGCGCTATGGGTCATATCGGAAAATGTGCCGTTGCGATTATTGCGATAAAGCTTGAGCGCGCCTTGTTCACCCTGGTGTCCCGGCCAATCCATGCCGTTGATTAGGAGAATGTCCTGCCAGCCGTCGGCATCGTAGTCGAGGAAAGCGCATCCCGAACCCAGGGTCTCGGGGAGAAGTTTGCCGCCGTAAGCGCCGTTGTTGTGCTGAAACTGGATACCTGCAGGAGCTGTGACATCGACCAAACGGAAGCCTGGAGCTGAGGCTTGGGCCGCGGGAACAGCAAAGGCATTCACTGGACTGAACGCTGAAGCGGAAACAATGCCAGCGAGTCCTTGTAAGAAAGATCGTCGGTTCACGGCAGATTTACCAGGCCGTTGCGGATAGCGTAAACCACTAGTTCAGCGGTTTTGTGGATTCCCAAAGCATCCATGATGTTGGCGCGGTGGACGGAAACGGTGTTCGCGCTGAGATCGAGCACGCTCGCGATTTCCTTGTTCGATTTGCCATCCACGATCATCTGCAGGATTTCGAGTTCGCGCCGGGTCAGCGCCGCGTTGCGCTCGCCCTTGAGCGCGGCCGGACGCTCCAATTGTGAATCCAGCACAGTTTCCCCAGCCACTACCCGGCGGATCGCGGCTCCCAGCTCTAGATCCACCGCATTTTTAAGAATGTACCCGCGAGCGCCAGCGGCTAGCGCCTGGCGCACCAGCGTGTCCTCAGGATGCATGCTCAGCATGAGCACCAGAATCTGCGGATTCTTTTCCAGGATTTGACGCGTGGCTTGCAAACCGTTCATCCCGGGCATGGCACAGTCCATCACAATCACTTGCGGTTTCAGCTCACTCGCAAGTCGCACTGCCTCCTCGCCGTCTTTCGCTTCACCGACGACGGCGATGTCCGCCTCGTCTTCCAGAATCTTCCGGAATCCCCGGCGCACCAGACTGTGGTCATCGACCAGTAAGACGGAGGTTTTATTCCGCATGCGAGTTGAGCTTCTCTCTTGGAACTTTGAGTCGAACCAGCGTTCCGCCCTGGGATGGCTTCATGAACTCAATGGTCCCGCCGAGCAGCTCTGCGCGTTCGCGCATCGCCACCATTCCCATCCCTGGATTCCCAGCGAGTGCGACAAACCCCTTGCCATGATCTTCGACGTCGAGCTCCAGACCCTCAGCCAGAAATCGCAGACGCACCGATGCCTCTTTGGCTTCCGCATGCCGGATGATGTTGTTCAGAGCCTCCTGCAGCACGCGATAAACGTGGATGGCCGCGTTGCCATCCACTGCCAAAGCTGTGCCCGATTTCTCATAGGATATGTGAATTCCGGTTTGCCTTTCCAGCACGGGGAGGTACCAGTCCAGGGTGCTCTCTAGCCCGGCTTCGTCGAGCATTACCGGATGCAGCGCCTGCGAAAGACTGCGGACCTTGTTCAACGTACCTTGTGCGATCTCGCAGACTTCACGCAGATCAGCGCGCAGGGCCGATCCCTCCGGCGCTTGATTTCCAGCTCGACTCAGCATGGACCCAATTGCGGTTAATACCTGACCAAACTCATCGTGCAGTTCGCGGGAAATGTGGCGCAGAGTGGATTCCTGGGTTGAGATCAAACTCTGGGCTAGTTCGGAGCGCTGTTCAGAAAGCTGGGCGAGTTGCGCAAACAACTGACGGTTTGAGCGGATCAAATACAAGCTGGTAAGCAAGATTGCTATCAAGGTCGCGGTCAGAAACAGGTACACCTGACGCTGCACCCTGTCATAAATCTGACGAATGTGCAACGCCGCTTGTTCCTCACTTTCGTTATTCTGAACCAACAGCCGGGCGACGGCCGAGCTCAACGCCTCTTGCCGGGCCTGCAGAGAAATCCGGATTTGGGTGCGGGCTTCAGCTTCTTTGCCATCTCGCACCAACGCGAAGGTGCGATCCACAGCATCCCAAAACTGACTCAGTGAAGCCTGCAGATACTGCCTCTGCTCCGGAGTGCGATCACTCACCGCAAATTTCTGTTCCAGCCGAAGAGCGTCGTCGAGATCGGCGCGAATCCTCTGAAACTGCGCCCTCCAGGCGGTCAGCGGATACGGTTCATCGTTAGCCAGCATGTCGCGCATAGCCAGAGCCAGTGCGTTCACCTCGTTCTGAATTCGAAGCAGCTGGAGTGAATCTTTTCGATTGCGATCGACCAGATTGCTCTGCAGCTCGCGCAGGCCTGAAATCTGGCGAGTGATGTAGACCGAATAGGCCACCACGGCGGCCAGCGTGATAACCAGACCCAAGAACAATCCTGAAGTCGGAGAGCGGCGAGGCCCAGGCGAGAGCGGCACGCCCCGAGAATACAACGCAGCAATCTTAAGTTCCACCAGAGGGATTCACGAGCTCGAGGCTGTCCTTGACAGTTCTGAGTTACCGGGCTGCCGGCGCGGGCTTAACGCAGAGCTTGTCGAACACTTTCTTGAGTTCAGTCGCGATGTCTGCTGCTTCGCGATTTTCAATATCGCTGCGCTGCATCATGTGGACAAGTTTGCCGTCTTGTAACAGGGCGATCGAGGGGGATGAAGGCGGATATCCAGTGAAATAGAAACGAGCGCGTTCTGTAGCTTCGGTATCTTGCCCGGCGAAGACCGAGAACATTCTCTCCGGCCGATTGGAATTTTGGAGGGCAGCGCGGACCGCTGGGCGCATGCGGCCAGCCGCGCATCCGCAAATGGAGTTGACCACCACCATGGTCGTACCCGCCTGATTGTTCAGGGCGCGATCGACTTCCTGGGCTGAACGCATTTCTTGAATGCCGAGCCGAGTTAACTCTTCTCGCATGGGAACGATCATAAGCTCTGGATACATTGGTTCTCCTCTGCATTCATTCTAATACGGCGGGCAAGGATCGCGGCAATCCGATAAGAACGCCAGCGCCTCGCGTCTAGGTTCGACCTCGATTGTGTCTCCCTTGTGAAGATTAGCTTCGCCACCTTTTTGAAATATGATTAGTGCCGCAGAAACAGCGGCTCCGACATACCGAGCCTTGGTCGCTCCAATAGCACCATCGACGGAATCGTCTGCCAATTTCGCCGCCGCGAGCGAGCCACCGAGCTTGAGCAGCCGCATCTTGTTCCCCGCTCGAAATATTCCTTCACGATCTTTAGTGACTGGCATTACAGGATCATCGAATACCAAACTCATTGAGCCGCGCCGCAGTATGTGTCGAGCTGGATGCGTCACCAGATGTCCGTTGTAGACCTTACCCGCGGCGTCCGCAGCTGTGAAAGCAGTCCCCGTGGGCAATTTCGAGCTGAGATCTTCCTGGAGGGTCAACGTTACGGTTTGGGCCTCACAGATTGTGCCCAGAGCGAGGACGTACGTTAACAGGAAGCCGATACGCCACATGCCTCTGAAGATACTACCCAACAATCGCTTTGAGCAATGGACCCTGGTGTGTGAGTCACGGCTGCCCGATTCTTAGCGCGGAATCGGACAGACTCAAGCGGAACGGTAGCGGTCAGAGTCAATCTCTGCAAGTCATATATATTGAGACCATAAAGCATGCTCATTCAGGAAAATGTGCCGCTGGCGCCGCTGACCACTCTCAGGGTGGGCGGGCCAGCACGCTACTTCGCTGAAGCCAAAACCATTGCCGCAGTAGGTGAGACCGTCGAGTTCGCCCGCGCCCAAAATCTTCCCTTATTTATTCTCGGCGGAGGAAGCAACCTGGTGGTTTCCGACGCCGGCTGGCCCGGCCTGGTGTTGAGAGTCGCCGTTTCTGGAATTGACGAACACAACGAAAATGGCAAGCGTCTCTTTGAGGTTGGCGCAGGCGAGGAGTGGGACAAGTTCGTGGCCCGGGCTGTGGCCCGCAATTGCGCCGGCGTCGAGTGCCTTAGCGGAATTCCAGGCAGCGTAGGCGGCACACCAGTACAAAACGTCGGCGCCTACGGCCAGGACGTGGCAGAGACGATCGAGTCCGTCCTGGCCCTGGACCTAAACGACGGCCAGATGCACGAGCTCTGCGCTGAGGCCTGTGGATTCAGTTATCGCACCAGCATGTTCAACACCAGCGAACGCGGACGGTACATTATCCTTCGTGTTACCTACCAACTTAGTCCAGGTGGCGCGCCGCGCATTCAGTACGCCGACTTGAAGAATCATTTTGTTGGCTGGCATGAAACTCCGACCTTGGCGGACACCCGGGAGGCGGTACGCCGGATTCGGGCCAGTAAAGCCATGCTGATCACACCCGGCGGGGAAGACTGCCGCAGCGCTGGTTCCTTCTTCAAGAATCCCATCCTCTCGGCTGATCAATATCAGGAATTAACCAGGCGTGCAGCCACCAAGGGATTACGAATTCCCAGCTATCCTGCGCTCGATGCTCAGAAGAAGGTTTCGGCCGCCTGGCTGGTCGAACACTCCGGTTTCAGCAAAGGCTATACCACTGGGCGTGCCGGCATTTCCCGCAAGCATGCTCTAGCAATCGTGAACCGCGGTGATGCAACGGCGGCCGAAATCGTGGCGCTGAAAGACCACATCCAGCAGCGGGTGGAAGATCTCTGGGCCATTCGGCTGGAACCGGAGCCGGTGTTTGTCGGATTCTGAATTTCATGTAGGAGCGAGCGCCTTCGCTCGGGCTATGTTCAAGGGTATTGATGGAATGGCAGGAGAGCGGCGCCGCTCCGGTTCGTCCCCCTGATTTTTATCTCCCCATGCGTGGGGTGGGTAGAAGATCCGGCCCCGGCGGCAGCCGCCTGTCTTTAGTCATCGGCCAGTCGCTGCGCTTCTTTAAAGATGCGTAGGAACATCGGCCGCGTAAGCTTTCCCGTCTGCGTGTTCTGGTTCGAAGGATGATACGAAGCCAGCAACGTCTTACCATCTGGCATTTTGTAACTGGCTCCGTGCCCGAACGCGTAGTCTTTCCTGATCCGCAGCAAACCTAGGCCTTTGAGGAAATTCAAGTAAGCGTCGAAAGCGATCTTTCCCAGAGCCACCACGACTTTCACTCTCGCCAATCCAAGGATTTCGCGGTCCAGATAGGGGGCGCAGTTGGCCAGTTCCTGCGGCAGAGGCTTATTGTCAGGAGGAACGCAGCGCACCGCCGCGGTGATGTATAAATCGTGCAGCCTGAGTCCGTCGTCGCAATCCGTGGCATTCGGCTGGTTGGAAAATCCCGCCTGGTACAAGATGGGATACATGAATTTGCCGGAAGCATCGCCGGTGAATGGACGCCCGGTGCGGTTTGAGCCGTGGGCGCCGGGAGCCAGTCCAAGCACAAGCACGCGAGCATCGGGGTCGCCAAAACCGGGGACCGGTTTGCCCCAGTATTCGCAATCGCGGTAAGCGCGGCGTCTCTCCCGGGCTACCATTTCGCGATAAGCCACGAGTCGGGGACAGCGCTTGCAAGAGATGACTTCACGGTTGAGTTCAGTGAGCCAGTCGTTTGGCATGGTCGTGTGGCAGCAGCGGCGACCATCCCTGGATTCGGGACACGCCGCGCCTGCGTTTGAGACTGCGTCCTCTAGGCAGCCAGTGTCAAATCGGGCATGAGTTACCTTCGGGTGTTTGACGGTACTCTCCTTCTGTCTTTAAACTCAATCCAGATAGCCGTGCGGATTGGGCCCTGTTTGACTCTGGCAAAGCACGTGATCCCGGCTCGAACTGCGAAAGGCAAATGTGAGTCCCACTGAAACCAGCAGCGGCACCAAACGGGAAATCCAGGTTGAGATTCCGGCGTCAGAAGTAACTCGCGAAACCGAAACCTTAATTCAGAAATATCAGAAGCTGGCGCGCATTCCAGGCTTCCGCCGCGGACACGTCCCTCCGTCCGTTATCCGTCAACGTTTCTCGCAGGACATTAAGAACGACGTGGTTGACACGTTGGTCCCGCGTTATTTTCGTAAAGAGGCCGACAAGCTCGGGTTAGTGCCGGTTTCTCAGCCGCGAGTGACCGATCTGCACGTGCACGACGGGGAACCTCTGCGCTTCAAGGCAAGCTTTGAAATCATGCCCACTATCCGGGCTGAAGGCTATCGCGAACTGCGGGCGGAAAAACCGGCGATCTCCATCACTGACGAAGAAGTCGAGGAATCCTTGAAAGGTTTGCAGGAACAGCACGCAGCTTTCACTTCGGTGGAAGGTCGGGCCTTGGCCGACGGAGACTTTGCTCAGGTGTCGCTCGATGGCGAGCCCAAAGATGGCGAAGGTAAGCCGGTACACATGGATGACATCCTGGTCGAGATTGCGGGCAAAAACACAATGCCCGAGTTCACCTCGAATCTGCGTGGCGCTTCCACCGGCGATGAGCGCAGCTTCGACGTCCAGTATCCGGAGGATTCTTCCGACAAACGCCTCGCAGGCAAGACCTTCACCTACACCGTGCGGGTCCAAGGCATCAAGCAGAAAAGTCTGCCGGAGTTGGACGATCAGTTCGCCAAGGAATTGGGGGAATTCGCCAATCTTGATGAAGTGCGCAAGCGCATCCGCGAAGGCATGGAGGCCGAACGCAAACACAACGCTGAGCGCGAAGCCAAGGATAAGTTAGTTGCGGAGCTGGTAAAGCGCAACGAATTCGAAGTCCCCGAAGCATTAGTAGAACGCCAGGTCGATATCCGGCTGGAGCGTGGCTTGCGCGCCCTGACGGCGCAAGGCATGAAAGCCGAAGAGATCAAGAAGATGGATTTCAACCGCTTGCGAGCCGGCCAGCGCGAGCAGGCATTGCAGGAAGTAAAAGCTTCTCTGTTGCTGGACAGGATTGCCGAGGAGGAAAAAATTGAAGTCAGCGACGCGGAAATTGATCGGGAAATCGAAGCTCTTGCTAAACAATCAAAACAGACCTCGGAAGAGATCCGGGCACGTTTGACACGGGATGGAGCGCTCGATAGAATCCGAAATAGAATCCGCAGCGAAAAGACCCTCGATTTTCTGTATCACCAGTCCGCATGATGCGGGCCACTTTCGACTCTCCCCCCGGAAAGCCAAGGTTGTCTCGGATAGGAGTGTCGCAGTGAATGTGAAGGAAGGACGGATGATGCTGGTACCGATGGTCATCGAACAGACCGGGCGGGGTGAGCGAGCTTACGACATTTATTCCCGTCTGCTGCGGGACAACATTATTTTCATCGGCACCCCCATTGACGACAACATCGCCAACCTGGTGATTGCCCAGATGCTCTTTCTGGCCCAGGAAGATCCCGAGAAAGACATTCAGCTCTACGTCAATTCGCCGGGGGGATCAATCACGGCAGGCATGGCGATCTACGACACCATGCAGTATGTAAAGAACGATGTGACCACGATCTGCATCGGTCAGGCGGCCAGCATGGCGGCGCTTTTGCTTGCGGCCGGAGAACCCAAGAAACGCCTAGCGCTGCCAAATTCGCGGATTCTAATCCACCAGCCCTCTATGGGAGGACTGTCCGGACAAGCCACCGACATTGACATCCACGCCCGTGAAATCCTGCGTATGAGGGAGATTACAAACCAGTTGCTGGCCAAGCACAGCGGTCAAAAGCTGGACAAAGTAGAAAAAGATGTGGAGCGCGACTTCATTATGAATGCACAACAAGCGAAGGAATACGGAATCATAGACGATATCATCTATAAGACGAGATAAGGGTATGATCGGTCTTCCGCCGACCGAGATCAGCGGGCTTAAAGGAGTAAAGCGGAGTGAAAAATAGGACCGGAACCGAGGAGATGTTGCGCTGTTCGTTCTGCCACAAATCGCAGGACGCAGTAGCCAAGCTGATTTCATCCCCTAGCGATTATCCCCGCGCTTATATCTGTGATGAGTGTGTGGCGGTCTGTAATTCCATTCTTGAGGACGACCGCACGGCAACTCCTCCCGCAACTACTCCCAATCAGCTTCCCAAACCGCAAGAAGTCAAGACTTTCCTTGACGAGTACGTTATCGGTCAGGAGCAGACCAAGAAAAAACTGGCGGTGGCAGTCTACAACCACTACAAGCGGATCTTTATGAACCGCCAGCGTAGCGGTGATGGCGTAGAACTGGCCAAGTCGAACATCATGCTCATCGGTCCGACCGGCACCGGAAAGACTCTGCTGGCGCAGACTCTGGCCCGGATGCTGGACGTGCCGTTCGCGATTGTGGATGCCACTACCCTGACCGAAGCCGGTTACGTTGGCGAGGATGTTGAGAACATCATTCTCAAACTGCTGCAGGCTGCCGATGGCGACGTTGGGCGAGCGCAGACTGGGATCATCTACATTGACGAGGTAGACAAGATTGGCCGCAAGGATGAGAACCCGTCAATCACTCGAGACGTTTCCGGCGAAGGTGTGCAGCAGGCTTTGCTGAAGATATTGGAAGGCACGATTGCGAACGTCCCGCCGCAAGGCGGCCGTAAGCATCCGCACCAGGAATTCACTCCCGTCGACACTACCAATATTCTGTTCATCTGCGGCGGCGCTTTCGTGGGCCTGGAAAAGATCATTGGGCGGCGAGTAGGCAAGAAATCACTCGGCTTCAAGGCTGGCGAAGAAGGCCCCGAGGAAGAGGCGCCCGCTGTCAACCGCAAAAGAAGTTTTGAGCTGCTAAGCGACACTCAGCCTGAAGACCTCATTAAATTTGGCCTGATTCCCGAATTTGTCGGGCGTCTGCCGGTGGTTGGCGTCCTGGAGGATCTTGACGAATTTGCTCTGATTGAAATCCTAACACGCCCCAAAAACGCTATTATTAAGCAGTACCAGCGCCTGTTCGAGTTTGAGAACGTGCGGCTGAAGTTTAGCGACGAAGCCTTAAAGGCAATCGCCAAGCAGGCCATGGCCCGCAAAGTTGGCGCACGCGGTCTACGCATGATCCTGGAAGAATTGATGCTCGACCTGATGTACCATTTGCCTAGCCAGAAGAAAGTGAAGGAATTCGAGGTTACGCGAGAGATGGTGGAAAAGCGCGCCGTCTCTTTGGCGATGATGGAGAAGGCGGGCTAGTGCCAAACCCAAGTGGATCGGAGAAGCAGGGACCTAAATTGACCACCCCGAAAGAAAAATTCGAAACCAAGAAATTGCCCATGATGCCCATTCGGGACGTGGTCATATTTCCCTACATGATGACCCCCTTCGTGGTGGGTCGTGAATCGAGCGTCCACGCGCTGGAAGAAGCGCTGGCAGCAGACAAGAAGATTTTTCTGGCGACTCAGCACGACGCCAGTATTGACGAGCCCAAGCCCAACGAAATCTACCAGGTTGGAACGATCGTCAATATCGTCCAAAGCCTCAAGCTGCCCGATGGCAATATCAAGGTCCTGGTCGAGGGCATCGAGCGCGGCAAGATCCTGCAGATTAGCGAGAGCGAAGGCTATATGCAGGTCTCGATCCGGGTGGCGCGTTACGCGACTGAAACCAGTCCGCAGATCGAAACTGGGATGCAGCGCGTGACTTCTCTGTTCGAGCAGTACGTGAAGCTTTGTCAGTCGTTGAACTACGAAACCATGATCGCGGCCGTGCGGATGGAAGATCCGGCCAAGCTTACCGACACGATTGCCGCCAATCTGCAGCTTTCGATTGAAGAAAAGCAGGAATTATTAGAAATTTTCGATCCCGCCGAGCGCCTTACTCGCATTGGCGACGTGTTGGACATCGAGATTGAGAAATTGAACATGGATCGCACCATCCAGTCGCGGGTGAAGCGACAGATGGAGCGGGCCCAAAAAGAGTACTACCTCAACGAGAAGATCAAGGCTATCCAGAAAGAACTGGGCCGTGGCGAGAAGAGTGAGTTCGACGAGCTGAAGAAGAAAATCGACGGCGCGGGCATGTCCAAAGACGTGCGCGATAAGGCCATGCAGGAGTTGAAAAAGCTGGAGGCCATGCCGCCCATGTCGGCCGAGTCCACCGTCTCGCGAAACTATTTGGACTGGTTACTGGCGGTGCCTTGGAAAAAGCGGTCTAAAGAAATCCGCAACATCACGCGTGCCGAAAAGACTCTCAACGAAGATCACTACGGGCTGGAGAAAATCAAGGAACGCATTCTCGAGTTCCTGGCCGTGCGCCAATTGGTAAAAAATCCCAAGGGCTCGATCCTTTGCTTCGTCGGACCTCCTGGGGTAGGCAAGACTTCGCTGGGAATGTCCATCGCCAAGGCCACTGGCCGAAAATTCGTTCGCATGTCGCTAGGTGGCGTACGGGATGAAGCTGAAATCCGCGGCCATCGCCGCACGTACATTGGCGCCCTGCCGGGTCAGATCATCCAGATGATGAAGAAAGCAGGAACTAAGAACCCTGTTTTCATGCTGGATGAAGTCGACAAGATGTCCATGGACTTCCGTGGCGATCCCTCGGCGGCGCTGCTCGAAGTGTTAGACCCCGAGCAAAATTTCATGTTCGTGGATCACTACCTTGACGTCGAGTACGACCTCTCGCAAGTTTTCTTCATCGCCACTGCCAACGTCATGCATACCATTCCTCCGGCCTTGCAGGACCGCATGGAAGTGCTGCGTCTGCACGGTTACACCGAACCGGAGAAAGTAGAAATCGCCAAGCAGTTCCTGGTGAAGAAGCAACTGTTGCAAGCCGGGTTGACCGATAAGAATCTGAAGTTCGGCGATGAAGCCATCACTACGCTCATCCGTTCCTACACGCGAGAAGCCGGCGTCCGCAACCTGGAACGCGAAATCGGCAACGTCTGCCGCAAAGTGGCGCGCAGAGTAGTTAAAGAAGGCGGGACCTACAACATCGGCATCAACCAGGAAAATGTCAACGACTTCCTGGGCGTGATCAAGTTCCGCGACACGCTGGCTCACGAGAAGAGCGAGGTCGGCCTGGTTACGGGACTGGCCTGGACGGAAGTTGGCGGTTCCATTCTGAGCACTGAAGCCACCGTAGTCGACGGCAAAGGCAAGCTGACCCTCACCGGCAAGCTGGGCGATGTGATGCAGGAATCGGCGCAGGCCGCTATGTCGTATGTGCGCTCCCGCGCGAATCGCCTAGGTCTGCAGCGCGACTTCTACCGCACTCTCGACATTCACGTGCACGTCCCCGAGGGGGCGATCCCGAAAGACGGTCCGTCGGCCGGCATCACCATTGCTACCGCCATCGCCAGCGCGCTGAGCAAGATTCCAGTGCGCCGCGATCTCGCGATGACGGGCGAAATCACGCTGCGGGGCAAGGTTCTGCCCATCGGCGGCTTGAAGGAGAAACTACTGGCTGCCCACCGTGCCGGGCTGTTTGAAGTCATTCTGCCGCAGGACAACGAAAAAGATCTGGCGGAAGTTCCCGAGAATCTGCGTAATGCCATGAAGTTGCACTTCGTGGATACCATGGACCAGGTGCTTGCTGTGGCCCTCGAGGGACCCTTGCCGCAACTGACCGAGGCCACAGCCCAGCCGATCACCCCGATCGGGCCCCAAACCGGAGAGAGTCCCGCAGCACACCAGTAGGAGAATCCTCCAGCTATCTATGCCTGAACTGCTTAGCTAGCCTTTACCAGCGCGACACAATCGAGGGCGGCGATTTGTTCGAAGCCTTCGGCAAACGGCGGGAGTCCTGAACGATGTCAAGTTCCGAGAGAAACAGCGAGGTTAGTCTGTTTCCCGATTTGTTGGCCGAGACAAGTGAAGCTCGGACCACGGGCGTGCTTCCATCACAGGCGATCCGGGACTTGGTTGGCAAAGGACGCATCCTTGGTAGCCGGGCGATCACACCCGAACAGATCCAGCCCGCGAGTCTCGATTTACGCCTCGGGGACATCGCTCACCGCGTTCGTGCCAGCTTCCTGCCGGGGCCGAATGGTACGGTGGAGGCGAAAATCAAAGAACTCCGGATGACGCGGGTCGACTTGACCAGCGCCGCCGTTTTCGAGAAAGGTTGCGTTTACATTGTTCCTTTGCTCGAGGAATTGAATCTCCCCGCTGATATTTCTGGGAAGGCAAATCCCAAAAGCACCACCGGCCGTTTGGACGTCTTCATTCGTCTGATAACCGATTATGGCGTCGAATTCGAGCGCGTCCCCGCCGGTTACAAGGGGAAGCTCTACGCGGAGGTGGTTTCCCGCACATTCACCGTGGCAGTACGAGCCGGAATGAGGCTGAATCAACTCCGTTTTGTACGCGGGAATCCGACGTTCACCGATAACCTGATCAGCAATTTAGATGAGCAAGAGACTTTGATCTACATGGACGAAGAGAACTCAGCCAAAGCACGCGTGGATCGGGGTCTGAAAATTACTGTGAACCTCGAAGCCTCCGAACCCGGCGAGATGGTGGCCTATAAAGCCAGAGGACATGCCCCGGCCATCGAACTGGATCGAATTGACTACTATTCACCCGAAGAGTTCTGGGAGGTTCGTCAGCAAAACGCAAACAAAGATTTGATCCTCGAGCCTGGCGACTTCTACATTCTCGCCTCTCGGGAGAGGGTTCGCGTGCCCCCGGACTTCGCGGCTGAAATGGTTCCATTCGATCCTTCCGTAGGCGAGTTCCGCATCCATTACGCTGGTTTCTTTGATCCCGGTTTCGGATACGGTACGAGCGACATCAAAGGTACACCTGCCGTGCTTGAGGTTCGGGCGCATGAAGTCCCGTTCTTGATCGAACACGGACAGTTTGTGGGCCGCCTCACCTACATGCCTCTGTTATCGCGACCCGACAAGGTTTATGGCATGCAGATCGGTTCTTCCTATCAAAGGCAGGCACTTACGCTCAGCAAACAGTTTCGCCGCGGAAAATAACTGGTAGCACAACCTCGCACAGCACCCAACCGTCCTACAATAGAAGCATCAGTCGGGTGCCGTATGGAACCAAATCCTCCGCCTGTCGAAGCTAAGAGTTTTCTCAGAGGCAAGACTGGCCTGCTCGTCGCCGTAGCCGTGGTCGTCGTCTTGCTCATTGCCTTACCCGCCTATCGCTGGTTCTTCCTCATCAGTCTGGGAATTGGAATCGTCGTAGCTGCGATCCTCTATTTTTGGAACCAGCACAAGCCCGTCAAGGAATCATCGGTCGAGCACAAGCGTCCGTTGGGGCTGGAATAGAAGTGTCGATTTATCGGAAGATGGATGGATGAAAATCTACCGTAGCTCAAGTCTGCTGCCGGCGCACCACAGTTACTTTCGTCAAGACTTTCGTAACCTATCCCCGCACTAAAGCCCAGAACTAACCTGTGCGGCGGGGGGTTTCTCTCGCATGATCAATAAAATCACCAACTCACTCTTAGTCCTCGCAGTCGGGGGTCTGATGTTAGCCGGTTCCGCCGCTGCTCAAACTAACTCAAATACTTCAGGCGCGGGCGCCGGCGTCGATGATCCCAATCATCCTCGCGTGAACCAGATCAACCAGCGCGAACAGAATCAGCAGAATCGCATTGCAAATGGCATCAAGAACGACAAGCTCACGCCGGGGCAAGCTGCAAGGCTGGAAAAGGGCCAACAGCGCCTCGTGAACAACGAGAAGAAAGACATGGCGGCGAACAACGGGCATCTCACCAAGAAGGACCAGCGCCAACTGAATCGCGAAGCCAACCGCCAGAGTAGGAAGATTTACAAAGACAAGCACGAGTAATTCTGACTGCATTCAATTCACGTTCAGGACCAAGCCGCTGCTAACAGCGGCTTTTTTCTGGTGAACACGCGTTTCCCAGCTCTGGCTAGGAAGTCCAATTCCTGCGTAAACCTTTGGTAACTGGTTGCCTGAGTACCACACAACTTATTCTTCACCAGTGGGTTGGTAACCATAGAGCTAGGCAGCGCCACGGCTCGTCTGGTCATCAACAATCAGGTCATCAACGATGACGATTCATACTTTGGCAAAAGTCGCTGCCCGAAGAGTTTCCCGGAAACTCGGGAGCGCGTGCATTGTTCTGCTCTTTTGCGTTTGCAGTATTCCCCGCGCGAACGCCAATGCGACACTCTTTCTCGAAGAGCCATACAGCTACGATGGCGCTTTCGCGGGGACTGGCCACGCTGCGGTGTATTTGAGCAATGTTTGCGCAACTTCTCCCGTGGTCTTGCGTGCCTGTACTGTGGGCGAATCGGGTGTAGTCCTCAGCCGTTACGATGGCATCGCGGGTTACGATTGGATTGCTATTCCGCTGATCCCCTACCTCTACGCGGTCGATCAACCGGACGCCATACCACTTTTCACCGACGTCAAACTGGTCGCTTTCCTCAGAGATCAATACCGGCGCGCGCATCTCGAAGCGCTGGCTCCGGATCGCTCCGACGGCGGAACGCCGGACGGAAACTGGTATGAATTGATTGGGGCTTCTTATGACCGGACGATTTATGGGTTTGAGATTGAGACCAGCCCGGCCCAGGATGCTCTGCTGATCAGCAAGTTCAACAGTCGTCCCAACCGCGAGCGCTACAACTTCGTGGAGAGGAACTGCGCTGATTTTGGGCGCGAGGTGATCAATTTTTACTATCCGCACGCCGTGCATCGCAGCCTGATCGGCGACCTCGGCATCACCACTCCCAAGCAAATAGCGAAGGCGCTGGCTAAGTACAGCCGTCACCATCCCGAACTGGAAAGTTCGACCTTCCTGATACCGCAGGTCCCAGGCACGGTCCGGCGCAGCAAACCCGTTCACGGAGGACTAGAGTCCATCGTAGCGGCCAAGAAATACATATTGCCCTTGTTCTTCCTTCAACCCTACGTCGCTGGCAGTCTGGTCGCGGGACATCTGAGTGAGGGACGCTTCGACCCGGCGCGGCATGCCCCGATCCTCGATTCCCGTCATCACTTGGACACACCTATCACTGGTGCCGACCGCCGCTCCTTCCAGAGCCGGTTAGACGAGCTGAGCCGAACTGACTCTGTCAATGATTCCTCGAAGGAGACGAAAAACTGGGAGCACCTGCAGGCCGCCGCTGAGCCAAAACTGAACCCCTCCGGCCAACCTGTGGTAGAGGTGCGGGTAGGAAACGAAGCAACGCAGGTAGGAATTTCGCGAGGAGATATCGTGAGCGGGTCTGAATCGTCGCAATTAGCGGCGCGAGTCCTGGAGGCTCGGATTTATCAGGAATTGCGTCCCGGCGCAGCCAGTAAGACTGCGCACAGTGACGTGGAACACGATCTAGCACTTCTGCAACAACTTCTCTCAGATCGGCCGAAAGAATTTGCAGGCACACTCTCTTCCACGAACGAACAGCGCACTCGAGCCACGGCCGGCTCGCAGTAGGTCCAATTCAACGCGTTGTCATTTTTGCGACGGTAACTGTGAGTGGATCAGGGATTCCACCTGAGCCCAAACGCGAGGATCACATTCAATTTCGATGTGAGACTTCATGAAAAAACGATCGTACCAGGGGTAGCGCTCGCAACTGATGGGACTGGTTTTGTAGTCGGAGCGGAAATTTCCGATGATCTGAGTACGGTTTGGGTCGGCGGCGCGAATCCTTGGCTGGCCGTGCAGCAGGCCATCCCGTTGATAGAAATTTGCTGCCTGCGCAACGTTGGCAGGAATGACGCTATCATCCTCCCCTTGCTTGGAAACGCTGTCCACTTGCACCGTGAGCAGCACCGGGATGCCCTTCCTTTGTAATTGTCGCGCCAGAGTAACGGCTTCCGAGGCGCCCCAACTGTGGCCATAAAGGATGATACGGGCATTTTGCTTTTCTTCCATCGACAACTTCCCATCGCCGTCGGTGTCCACAATTCGCAAGATTTCGCCGTAGGCCTTTTTTCTATTACGATTCTCTAGGGCCTCCACGTACACGCCAGACGGATATTGTCCGCGGAGCCGCGCCGCCACCTGGACCGCGCTGTGAACGGCGTCGTCGTGTTTGACAAAACCGCCGACGAAACCGATCACGATGACCGGCGGCCTCGCGGCAGGCTCGCTGGTGTTGGGGAGAGTAGCTGAACCCGCGTGAGCAGCGACAGGGATTAGGCAGAGAATTGCGCAAAGACAGCGAATCGAGCTGCAACAGCGGGGCCCCACAGCGCCAAGGATCATAGCAAAAAGCGGGCTACTCTGAACAATTTTCCATGGAACTATTCTTTTTTCTCGCCCGCCCTCTTGCAACTTAGAGCATCAAAACTGCAAACTGTTTCATGCGTGTTCTGTCGCAGTTCCTGCTCGCCGCGAGTGATCCCGGCCACTTCCCTGATCCCGGTCTGCCCGAAGTGGCCTTTCTGGGGCGATCGAATGTGGGGAAATCCAGCGTTATCAATTCACTGCTGGGATCAAAGATAGCTAAAACTAGCTCTACACCCGGGCGGACGCGATCCATTAATTTCTACCAGATCCGCTGGCCTGGGAAACCGCTGCCTGAGCTGATCTTTGCCGACCTGCCAGGCTACGGCTACGCCAAGCTTTCACGTGAGATCTCGAACCAGTGGCCGGCTTTCATCGATCCCTACCTCAAGGAGCGGCATTGTCTGGCGCTGTGTCTGGCGCTGGTCGACGCCAACGTACCACCCCAGGCCAGCGACGCCCAGTTATTGCACTTCCTCGCCGCCAGCGATCGTTCACTCCTGATCGTGGCCACCAAAAGCGACCGCCTCTCTTCCAACCAATTGAGCAATTCTTTGCAGAAGCTGAGGCAAGAATATCCCGCGGCGCGCATTGTCCCATACTCAGCTAGGACTGGGGCGGGGCGGGACGAACTTTGGCGCGAAATCCGCTCCGCGGTGGAGAACTACAGCAGCGCCCGATTGTGAACCGCTTCCCGTTGTGGGAACGCCTCCCACCCTCCGTAAGCCGCAGCTAACGCGGTAGTTTTCCACTGCTGGCAAACTTTCGTAGGATTCCAGAGTAGAACTAGCGCCAACGTTGGGTTCTCTCTATTGAGCCAGAAGCAGGGATATGGATTCTCGAATGGAAATGCCCGAATATGGCGAGGAAACCACCCCTAGCAGCAACTTAGAGTACTTACGCGCCCTGAGGCGAAGCAACGAAAGCTTGGCCACGGCTGAGCCGATACCATCTCTCTCGGCGATAACCATGCCCGGAGCTGGAAGCAATACAGGATCGTCCCCGAGTACGGACAAGCGGAGGCATCCGCGATATAAGTGCGAAGGCAGCGTTGAGTTCCGAACAGAAAGCATCGATGTGCGTACCTGGGCCACAGTCACTGACATCAGTAGCAGCGGATGCTACGTAGAAATGCAGGCCACATCGCAGGTGGGGACGCACGTGGATATGGTCATCGAAGTAAACGGTATTCGAGCGCGAGGAAAAGGCGTGGTTAGGACTTCCTATCCGTTACTGGGCATGGGCATTGCTTTCACGGAAATCGCCGACGCCGATCAAGCGCGACTTGAGGACATCGTGCTGAGGTTGTCCGGCGGAAACTCACACTCCGAGCTTAAGCCAATTTCATCCCCAGCCGCCTCCGCGGTACCCGATCTGTTGATGATCACCGATCCGGCTGCGGCTCTCAGCGCCGTGGCGAAATTCTTTCAAGGCAACCGCGCGTTATCGCGCGAAGAGTTCACCGAGTTGCTCAGCCAAAGCCAGGAACGGGATCGAAAAGCGCCGCGTTAGCCGCTGATACTGATCGGCCGGACACCCGCTCTTGGGTGTAAAATTCTCTTAATTCCGTCGGAGGTAATCTGTGAAACGCCTCCCGTGCATCATTCCATTGGTCTTCCTGATCTTTGGATCAGTTGCCTGTGGAAACATATCTGTCCGTGGTGCTATCCAGCCGGGGATTGTGAGCGGTCTCGTCAGCATTGTGCAACTAAGCGAGGTCGGGGGTACAAATGGTACCGTCCAAGTCACGTTTGTGACATTTCTTCAGAATGGCACATCATCGGTGATCGGATTTTGTGGCGACCAGCGCAGCCTTTTTCCCATGGATCAAACCATTCGCGCCCAGTTTGATCGAGGACAGACCTGCAACAACATCATCCAGATAACCGTTACCTGAGCATTCGCTTGTTGATACGGCTTCGGTCGCTTTTCGGCATTCCGGGCCGATCCGTTATGATGAATTGCTTATGGCTACATACCTGATAACCGGCATTGCCGGCTTCATTGGATCGGCTCTGGCGCGGGCGGTTCTGGCGCAGGGTGACGAAGTGCGAGGAGTTGACAATCTTTCTACTGGCAAGCGCGACAATCTCGCGGAGATTTTACATCGCATCGATTTTCGACAAACTGACTTGCTGCGCCTCGATGATGTACGCTCCGCGTGCCAAGGCGCGGACTATGTGTTGCATCAGGCCGCAATCCCTTCCGTACCCCGCTCCGTGGCAGATCCGCTGACCAGCAACAGCGCCAACCTGGATGCCACGGTTAACGTGCTGGTGGCAGCGAGAGACACAAAAGTCAAGCGCGTGGTGTATGCGGCGTCGTCCTCCGCTTACGGGGAAACGCCCACTCTTCCCAAGCACGAGGCCATGCCACCGGACCCGATATCGCCTTACGCCGTCGCCAAGCTGGCCAGCGAGTATTACATGGTTTCGTTCTATCGCTGTTACCGCTTGGAAACGGTGTGCCTGCGTTATTTCAATATTTTCGGGCCACGTCAGGATCCCACTTCGCCATATTCGGGCGTGCTGGCTAAGTTCATTACTCAAATGCTCAAAGGCGAGCAACCCACTATCTTCGGCGACGGCAAGCAGAGTCGTGATTTTACCTACGTGGACAACGCAGTCGCTGCAAACCTGCTGGCTTGCAAGGCCCCAGCCGCCGAGGTTGCCGGACGCGTTTTCAATGTAGCCACTGGAGTGCGGACTGATCTGAATGAGACTTTCCGGATTCTGAAAAAACTAATTGGTTACACCGGCGACGTGAAATACGAGGCCGAGCGTGCGGGTGACGTAAAACACTCCCTCGCCGACCTCTCTCGGGCACAGAAACACCTGGGATACAAACCAAAAGTGGATTTCGAGGAAGGACTGCGCCGCACCATCGAATGGTATAAATCAGGCTCCGTGGGTCGGGCGTCGGACTTCGGCAGTACGATGTCGGACGCGGTTGTTGAGTCAAAGCACGAATTCAAAGTGTGAGCCCGAGACCGCCTTTCATTACCTCGGTGATCTAGGGGACAGTTAGCTGCAAGGCTAGAGTGTCGAGATGACACTCTCATCTCTTTTGGTTTCGCGCGATTGGCAAGAAGTCAGCGTATTGGAATGTATTCTTGGCGGTCTGCACATTGCCGTGGATGTGGAATCGGAACCGGAGCGTGCTCGGGCAAAATTGGCCAAGTCGAAGATCGACGCTTTGATTGTGGATTGCGATCTGAGCGGCGCCGCCAGTTTACTGCTCGGTAAGGAGAACAAGACCATCCGGAGTTCGGTGCCGTTGCTCATCATGGGCGGATCGAGCCGCCGCAAGCGGCGCGAGATTGAAAGAGGAGCTTTCGTGTTCGAAAAGCCAATCTCGGTTGAGCAAGCGGTGCACACTTTGTCGGCGGCTCGGAACATGATTGTGGATGAGAGGCTCCGCTACCATCGCCAGGCCTTGGATCTGCAAGTGTCGCTGACCTGTGGATCGAACAAGCGCTTGCGCGCCCATCTCATCAACCTCAGCCAGGGCGGCATCGGTATCCACGTAAGAAAGCCATTACCAACCGAAGGTCCAGTCCAAGTCAGGTTTGCTCTGCCGGGAAGCCGGCGCTCGATGAAGGTGGAGGGAGAAGTGGCTTGGATGGACCCCCAGGGCAATGCCGGCATCCGTTTTGTCGATACAAATCAGCGCATCAAGCGAGACTTGCAACTCTGGCTGGAGCGGCAATACTTTGTGAATTAGATTCGTCTTCGTTGGTCATTTAAGAGAATGGCTTAACCCTAGCGGAATCGCGGCCTGAAGTCTGCCTCTGCACGCATTCCATCGGAATCAGTGGCAAGCTGCGCTAGATGAGTGCCCGGCGTGCTTCCGCTGCAGATCACGAATAGGAACCAATAAGCCACCGTAAACAGGCATAGAGCCCCGAATGCGATCCCCAGCGCGAACCACCAAGCAGGAAAAGTGTGGGTCATGGCGAGGGAGACGACGGAAAAAAGCAACACCGCGGACAAAAGGATCAGCCCGTCCGCTAGCCACGAAAGGCTGCGGGCTGAAATGGGAACGGGAAAACCATAGAGTTGCAGTGGCCGGTGCGACGCTTCTGCTATTGGCGGTGGATTCGGCTTGTCTTTGCTAAGTCCCCAGTGCTCTGGAGAAATCGCTGCCTCCGCCTGCAAGCGGATGGCCGGACGAGGAGCGGCGGAAAATAGCAATTCTCTGGCTTCTCCGGTCCGCTTGCTATGCAAGAAGACGGAGTCCCAAACGCCGTGATGAGCCATCATCAGAAGCTGGGTGAAGAGCCATTCCTTCAGCTGTCGGCGAGAACGTTGCGGAATCGAAAGAAACTCAACTCCAGCCTGGCCCATCGCGTCGGCCCAAGCGACACGACCTGCAGCTTCCATCCGGGTGCGCGGACTCAGCAATTCGAAGCGCAGATAAATCTGCTGGTTTGCCCGTAATGGAGCTACCGCCTGGATGGCGATGCCGGCCTCGCTAAGGTTGCGGATGATACCACCGTTAGCTTGATCCAGGTTCACATACGCCAGATTGTGAATCTTCTGGCGGAAATGCCGACGCTTTCGGTACGGCGCAACTGCTGCGGCGGCAGCGGCGCCGGATGGCGACAGATCCGACCGATACTCCATGGTCAAATCTTAAGCGGGGGAACGGAAGCGCCTCAGTAACCGCGCTGGTTCGGGGGGCGTCAAGAGGCCGGACGTTCTTCGGATGGAGGAATGGCGGGTTCAGCCTTTTCCCGCTGCGCATGATCCCAGGCAATAAGGCGATTGAGGTCGTAACGGTAAGGCCCGTAAGCCTGAAAGTTCTTTTCGTCGAACAGGCGCTTAATGCCACACCCAAGGCATACCTGATAGGCGTAGCCCTGGGCACGAACGGGCCAGCTCATTTTTCCGTGCCAGCAACCGCGGAGGAGCACTACAGCGGCGCCCGCAACCCCTGTGGCCAAGCCCAAAGGCCAGGCCCAGCGCGACTTCTTGTTTTCCTCACTCACCGACCACAGCCCGTAAACACTTCCAAAATCTAAGGATATGCCCAAATCCAAGCCGAGCGCAATAGGTCGAAGAGGCAGGGTAGCTTGGCAACGAGGCTGTGGCTTACCAAAGACCCATCACTGCTTCCCACCTTGGTTCAGCAAGGAAATATTGCGATTAGGACAAAACACCTGTAACGTACAGCTACCGGCATCCCCCGGGCCCTGGCAGGCGACCTTTGCTTGCGGGGTGCGCAAGCCGTGAATTGACAGGCTTTTTTCCTGTGGCACACTGGGATTGACGCATGTAGTCACAGGGATTACCACTGTTTTCATGAGCGCGAGTCCGCACAATGCGAACCCGGGGTTAACTAGCGAGATGCCGGAATCAGCCGCCGCCTCGATACCTAAGGCCGAATCCGCGTCCGCGGTGCTGGCGCCGAGTCATGAGGCTCTGCAAGCCCTTCTTGCCTTTTCTTCCTTGCACGAGCAAATACGGCAGCGCCGAGTGCGCGAAGCGGATAGCGAAGTAGCTTCAGACCCAACTGATGTTTGGGAACTGGAACAATTCGTTTTAGATGAAGTTCTTCATCTGGTGGCCGAGCGCGCTCTAGCCATCACAGGTGCCGATGGCATCGCCATTGCTCTGGCAGAAGCCGACGCGATCGTCTGTCGGGCATCGGCTGGGACAATCGCCCCCGACGCCGGAGCCCGCTTAGATCCGAAGTCAGGATTCTCCGGCGCTTGCCTGCGCACTGCTCGAATCATTCGCTGCGATGACGTGGAGAACGATCCGCGGGTGAACGTGCAAGCCTGCCGCAGGTTAGGCACGCGTTCGATGGTTGCGGTGCCGCTGGCGGGACAGCGCAGCGTGATTGGCCTCCTGGAAGCCTTTTCCAGCGCAGCTTATGGCTTCAACGACAGTGACGTTCGCAGCCTGAGCCTACTCGCCGAGCTGATCCTGGCGGCCATGAAGCCGGAAGAGGAAGATCGGCTGGCCGAGATATCGGAGCGAGTGGTTCCTGTAGATAAAGTCGAAGCCAGGCAGTCCATCGAAATTTCCGAGCCCGAAGTTAAAAGCGAAGTCCACGAAACCCAAAAGTCAAGCTCTGACGAGGACACTCCCCAACCGGACGACAATTCCACAATCTTCTCGGCACTCGGCAAGAGGGAAAGCTCGAGGCCTGGCCTCGTGGTCGTGCTGTTGGTATTGCTGGCTGCAGTCGCGCTGGCAGGAGGACTGTGGTGGAGAATTCGGCACCAGACCAAAGCCCCTGTTATGGTCCCGCGTCAGGGCGTTTTGCAGCCCTCCCCAGCAGAAAGCAAGCCTGCCGAATCCGAAACCGAGAATGCCGCAACCGACGCGGTTGATCCGTCTTCTTCAAATCCCGAAGAACCTGGGACGCTGCCTCGCGTTACCGCTATCAGGGAATCATCCTCACCCGATTCCAGTACAGTAGTCGTTGATCTGCAGAACCCGGTTCAGTACGAGGCCCATCGGCTTAGCAATCCGGAGAGAATCTACGTTGATCTGCATGACACCGGATTGGCTTCGGGTCTTTTTGGCAAGACCCTCGAGGTGAAAGACTCGCTACTGGCTCGTGTGCGCATTGCGCAGCCCAAGCGCGGCGTGACTCGGGTGGTGCTGGAGACCAACGCTGCCTCCGATTTTTCGGTCAGACTGGAGTCCAGTCCCTATCGCCTGGTCGTCGAGGTCCACCGCGCCGCAACGAATACCCATCCCAAGACACAGAGCGCGACCCAGATCAGGATAAAAGCGGCGATTGTCAATCCTGGCGCTACGCCCAAGCCCGAGCCGCTCATTTCTCCTGTTCAATCTGCTTCTCCGAATGACCGGCGGCTTCGGGCGCAAGTACCGAAGATCCGCATCGTGCTCGATGCTGGTCACGGCGGATGGGACTTGGGGACGGTCGGCCGCAAAGGCTTGTTGGAAAAAGATCTGGTTCTTGACATCGTGCAACGAGTAGGGGACCTAATCCAGGGCGGACTGGGCGCTGAGGTCATCTACACACGTCAAGACGACAGTTATGTCGCGCTGGAGAAGCGTGCCGAAATCGCGAACCTTTCGAAAGCCGATCTGTTCGTCTCGGTTCATGCCAACTACAGTGGTGACTCTTCGGCGCGTGGTGCCGAGACTTACTACACCAACACATATTCATCCGTGAGAGCGCGGCCGCGTGAGACCGATCCCGAGGATAAGTCCCTTCAGAACGTCAACTGGACCAACGTGGATATCCGTGAAAAAGTCCAGGAGTCACGACAGTTTGCGGCCAGCGTGCAACACTCGCTTTACAGCATGCTGGCGGCGAAGATTCCAGGTATTCGCAACCGCGGAGTCAAGAAGGCTTCCTATGTGGTGTTGACCGGAACATCTATGCCGGCGATCCTCGCCGAAGTTTCCTTTGTCAGCAGTCCCGAAGATGAAAGCAAGTTGAAGAGTTCGGAATATCGTCAGCAGATCGCTGAGGCGCTGTATAAAGGCATCGCGCACTACGCCACCACCTTCCGCCGGGTGGATATCGCGAGCGCCACTCGCAAGCCTGCCGGAGAGTAGACATTTCAAGTTCCTGCAGTTTCAGCGCAACTGATCCAGCGCGTCCACTTCATCCTTCATACCGAGAAATTGCCAGCGTTGCAGGGCGATGGGCACGTTTCCGTTTTGCCACACGAAGTCATGAAAAGCCCGCAGGCTAAAGGTGTCTTTCTTCTGGCGCTGAGCATCGGCGAGAAATCTGTAGATCTGGAGTTTGCCAATCTCATAGGAAATTGCCTGGCCTGGCCCTGAGGCAAACGCTGAAGCTTCGGCCCGAGCGGTTTGCGGATCCATGGGCACGGTGTTTTTCAAATATTCGGCAGCCTGCTCCATGGTGAATTCACCCAGCGCCAGTTTGACATCCACTTCTACCCGCAGCGCCCGCAGGCGCATGAAGTTCCAGATCATCTCGCGGCTGCGCGGACTGTCCTCGAATAGTCCAGCCTGCAGCATCGTCTCTTCTGCGTAGAACCCGATCCCTTCGTTGGCACCGGAATCATAGTAGTGGCGCCGAATGGGATCGGGATGCACCCAAGAAAGCACCAGCTGAAAATAGTGCCCCGGCACTCCCTCATGGACGATGATGGCACGAGGATCCTTCGCCATGCTGAGCGAGAAGTAGCCTAGATCAGGACCAGGCGGACTTACGTAGCGAGTCCCTCCATCTTTCAAACGGCTGGGTCCCGTGAAGTCATCAGGCTCGCCGAGATCGGTGAGCGGCGCAATGTACTCAGGCATGGGCACGAAATGATAGTGCTGCACCCATGCCGGGACAGTGAGAATGTCCTTGGCTTCCAGGTAAGCTCGCACCGCCAACTCATCCTTTTCCTCGTGAGCTATCTGCTCGGCCAGGGTTTTGAAGAGTGTCAGTTGGGGAGCACCAAGATTGCGATGTTCTTCGTAGGTCTGCGATGCCACCGACCGCGCCCATTCCTGGCGTCCCATGGCCAGCAATTGCTCAGGGGTGAACGGCACCAGCGCGACGTTTTTGAGGAAGAAAATGTACGCGTCACGACCAACCGCAGTTTCAGATGCCATCGCCGGCAAGCGCTGGTTCAACCATTCGCGATAAGATTCTAGTGCGACAACAGCCTGCACCCCCGCGGCGTCGACACCACCTGCGGCCTCGGGCTCAAGTAGAGGCTTCACCTCGCGAACCGAGTGCAAAAGGCGAGGCCCGAGGTCGCGCAGATGATCGAGTGCCAGACGTGCAAAGGGGGCGACGGGTTGGGTGAGATTTTTCTTCCCGTCCTCCAACGTCCGCGGAATCGAGCCCAGCATGGCAAGGATGTACCGGCTTCGTGTGGCGTCAAACGGCGGAGGCTGCAGAAGAAGATTCAAATACGAACCTGCGCTCTGCTCTACATAGAACATGGGGTTCCGTTGCCAACTGCGATTCACATCGAGTTCCCAGCGGACGCGGGCGATTGCAGACCCCATCAGCCGATAGTCCACCTGACGCGCCACAGACCATGACGACGCATCAATCTTTTTCCAGCGAGCTTCGAATTCTTCGAGTTGCTTTTGATAGCGTGCAACAGCGGCGGGAGACCAGTCGGGCAGCCATCCGGCGGGACGTTCGAGGCGGGGAATGTCGTCAGAAGTAGTTGGCTGCTCACTTGTTCGCCAAGCCCAGAAGTCACGCGCGAGATCGTCCAGAGACTCTGCGCGTACAGAGGAAGCGAGCAACAGAATGACAACGACTAAGAAAGGAAATATCGACACTGGGCGAGTCGTCTTCATAGTTGCCATGCTGAGCGAACCCAGGCTACGCGAATGCGGAGCCTGGGGAGTCGAAGCATCCCTATCAGCACCTGTCTCGATTGCCTAATCTTTAACTATAAGCGACTGATTTCCCAGAGCGAACGCAGCCCACTCTACTCAGGACTGTAACTTTGGGGTTCAGCTAGTTGAGGATTGTAACTAAACCCGAACTCCGACGCGGTAAGAAAGGACGATCAGTGATCTGAGTTTCGAACCTGGCGGCCCAGCGTCCCGGGATCGCCGTACTGCAAGATGGACAGCGCCCATCCGGAGTCAGGCAATAATCCTGAACGAAATATCCGTATCGCTTGACCAGGATTTCGCCGCAATTGTGACAGTGCGTGTCTTCGAGATCACCTACCATGCCCGGCAGGTTTCCAGCGTAGATGTAGCGCAAGCCTGCCTTCTTGCCGATATCCGCCGCGCGCAGCAAGTCTTCGGGGCCCGTATTGTCGGGATCGTCCATCTTGTAATCCTTGTGAAATGCAGTCACATGCCACGGGATGTCGGGAGAAACGCTGGCCAGGAAATCAGTCAGCCCGCGCAGTTCTTCGTCGGAGTCGTTGAAGCCCGGAATCAGCAGCGTGACGATTTCCAGCCAGAAGCCCATCTCGTGCAAGCGTCGAATGGTATCGAGAATCGGCCCGATGCGGCCGCCAAGCTGATGGTAGTGACGGTCATCGAAGCTCTTCAGGTCCACTTTGTACAAGTCGATCCACGGACGCAGATATTCGAGCACTTGCGGCGTGCCGTTACCATTGGAAACGAATCCAGTCATCAGACCTGCGGCCTTGGCCTCCTTGAAGACCGCCACCGCCCACTCGCTAGTGATGAGCGGCTCGTTGTAAGTGCTGACTAGAACCTTTGCACCCTGGCGCAGAGCATCGCGAACCAGCACTTCGGGCGTAGCTTCGAGGGGTGATGAAACCGCGTTAGGATCGCGTAGCGCTTGCGACGTCACCCAGTTCTGACAGTAAGAACAGTGCAGGTCGCAGCCCAACATTCCGAAACTGTAGGCCAGAGCGCCCGGATACGCGTGGAAGAACGGCTTCTTTTCGATAGGATCGCATTGCACGCCGCCCACGTATCCCCAGGGAACGTAAAGAGTGCCGCCCTCGTTGTATCGGACTTTACAGACTCCGAGTTGGCCATCTGCGATAGGGCAACAATGCCCGCAGGCATAGCAGCGCACTCGATTTCGGTCGAGCTTCTCATAGAGCTCGCCCTCACGCACGTGGCCATGGACAATGTCTCGAAGGGTGGGCACGGCATTCCCCTGGGTCTATTTTAGACCCGGCGACGTGTAAAAAACGATCAAGCGAGGCTTGCCGGATAGGATGAAAAGGGAAGGCCTACTGAGAAGCCGATGTATTGTTGCTCTGGAGCCGATGAATCGTTAGCCACTCATTGGCTTGCTGCCTCGCCACGATGACCTGAACGCGAGTCATGCGGGAAGCAAGCGAAGGAACCCGGTCTTTGCTGATCTCGTCTCCACCCGCCGCTGCCAGCACGGCCCAGAAATAAGCCTTGTTTAGGTCCTCCGGAACGCCCCGTCCGAACTGGTAGTAAGCTCCCAGCGTTCCCTGTGCCTTGATGTGGCCCTGCTCGGCAGCCATGGAGAACCAGCGAACAGCTTCAGGATAGCTTTGAGCAACCTCATCTCCGGTGGCGTATCGGACGCCCATGGCAAACTGCGCCGTGGCGTCGCCTTGTTCAGCCAATTGCCGCAAACCGACCAAGCCCTTGGCATCCGCTACGATCGGCGCGGGTGTTTTGGCCGCAGAAGTCTGCAGCTTAGAAGCCGAGGACACGTTGGTTCGATTGTCCATCCGCACGCGAGACCACTTCTCGATCCAAGGAGCAACCAGCCAGATTGAGGCGCCGGCTAGAGTGGCCACGACCGCATAGAGGAGTATCTTGCGAGGACGGGCGGGCGTCGATCGATCGGCGGTCGTAATCGCCGGCCCCGGAACTTCTGCGATCGGCAGATCCGGAACATCGACCGGAGAAGTATCAGCTTGCTTGCTGTTCGCACCGGAATCTCGTGTTGCATTGTTTACGGCGACCGAGGTGATCTGCGACAGTCTTCGAAGAATATCGCTTTGGTCGACGCCGAAAGCGTTGGGCCGTTCCGAAAATATCTCGATCAGCCCGACTACCATGTTGGCTGAATGAATTGGAGCTGCCAGCATGGAGCGAATTCCGAGGGCACGGCAACTCCCCACATCGACCCGTGGATCGGTCTCAGAATCGTCACAGCGCAGCAAACTGTCGGTACGAATACACTCGCCCGAGAAACCGGATTCGGCGTTTACCCGGGTGCCGAGGCCGGGAGCATCTGATCCAGCGCTGGCCGCGCAAACCATCTCGCCGCCCTGTGTGAGAGCGATCGCAGCCCCGGTTGCACCGGTGAAGGTTAGGGCCCGCTCGACGATCAATCGGAGAGATGCATCAAGATCTGTTCCGCTCGATTGCACTTTGTGCTCAATTGCCGTGAGGGCCGTCAAAACCGCCGCATATTCTGGGACTGCGAGGGTTCGGGGTGGCGGAGCAGTGGCGCCGGGCGCTTCTTGCAGCGCACTGGTCTTATGCAGCACGGTTGCCTGATTGCAGGCGGTAATCGTGTTCAGGAGGAGCCATTCCTTCAACCGGTGAAGAGACGAGTCCGGCATCTCCGGAAACCGGATTCCATTGCGCCCTGAAGGTTCAGACCAAACTACCTGCCCACTGGTGTGGATGTAAGTCTTGGTATCGGAGAGATCCAGGCACAGATTAAGGCTTTGGCTGGGCTCCAAAACGGACGAGGTCTGGATGGACATGCCTGCCTCGTTTATGTCCAAAATCTCATTGAGCTCCAGAACTATTCCGCTGGAGTTTCCATTTAAGCTGGCATAGGCGGGAGTGTGCACCTTGTGCCGCAGCCGACGGCGACGCTCGCGGATGGACGGATTCCATTCCCGGCTGGGCTGGGCCGGCTTGGTTCCGGTGGGATCCATACAGAAGTCTGGTACATATTACCCCAGCTCGGCTAGTTGTCTAATCAGGAAGTTGCATTTGCTGTGACAATCGCGGCTGGGACCAATGCATGGCCTAATGCTACCAGTGGGTTGACTTTACCAACCACAGATGGAAGACTCCACACGGTGGGGTGGGGTGTGAATCCTCGACTTTGGCTCGCTGGCGCGCTATTTCCCCTGTGCTTGCTTTACGGGGTAGGGGCTTCAGCCCAGGCAGGACATGACCCGTTTGCCAACAGCACGATCCACCAACCCGACGAACCTCAGCTTTACAAGTCCCAGGCCGCTATCCTCCAATTGACGGTGTTGAGCGAGAACCGGTCTCCCCTCGACCGCCAGGCAGTGGTCAAGCTGTACAACAAGAACACTAAGGATGTGTTCTGGCAGACCACCCAAGATCAGTCTCTTGCGATTTTTGGCGATTTGGTCGTAGGGCAGTACGAAATCGAAGTAAGCGCGGTCGGGTACCTGACTGCCCATAAGGACTTCAACGTTCTAAGTGCACTTCATACTTATCATGAGGAAATCGTTCTAAAGCCAGACCCCTCCGCTGTGGACTTGAAAACTTCGAACGTTTCGCAGATGCCTTCGAAGGCGCGCAAGGAAACTCAGCGTGGCGTTACTGCGCTCAAATCCGGCAAATTGAAAGAAGCGCGCAAGCAGCTCGATTCGGCTTATAAATCAGCCCCTTCCAGCTCCGACGTGAATTTCCTGCTTGGATACGTTGCCTTCCAGGAGAAGAATTTCGATCAGGCACAGACTTATTTGGGTACTGCGGCTAAGCTTGATCCCCACAACGCGCGGGCCCTCACCTTACTCGGGCGCCTACAACTTCAGCGTGAAGACTATGCCGCGGCTCAAACCGTGCTGGAACAGGCGGCCGCGGCCGATCCCGAGTACTGGATGGCGCACAGGCTGCTGGCTGATACCTACTTAAAGCAGCATGAATATGAGAAGGCGCGGGAACAGGCGCAACTCGCGGTACAGAAGAATGAGGGTGGAGAGAGCGGCGTCCAGCTCGTCTTAGGAGAAGCGCTGGCAAATCTGGGGCGGGACCAGGAGGCGGTACTAGCCTTCAAGACCTTCCTGCAAGTCACCCCGGACAGCCCCGCCGCACCGCAGCTGCGCAAGTTCATAGCTGAGCTCGAACAGCGCGATGCTAATCCCCCAAAGGCTACTGACCCAACGCCCAAGCTCGTTTCTTCTGTGGCGGGTACAGATCCAAATGTGGGAATGGACGACCTCAGGCTTTCAATAAAGACTTGGGAGCCCGCCGGAATTGATGATACAAAACCGACCTTCGCTGCCGGCGTCACTTGCCCGTACGAGCAGGTGATCGAAATGGCCGGGGAGCGCGTAAAGCAACTTGTGGATGACGTCGCTAAATTCTCGGCTATCGAAGACTTGACGCACGAGAAGCTCGACGAACTCGGTCATCCCACCAGTCACGAAACCCGGAAGTTCAACTACGTGGTTTCAATCTCTGAGGCCCAGCCCGGCTTTCTTGCCGTCGATGAGTATCGCAATGAGGTAACTGGCATTGCCGATTACCCCGATCAGATCGCCAGTCACGGTTTTACTTCATTGGCACTCGTCTTCCACCCCGACATGCGTGACAATTTTCAGATGACATGCGAAGGCTTGGGCGACTGGCATGGGCAGGCGAGCTGGCTAGTTCATTTCCGGCAACGCGACGATCGGCCTAATCGCATTCACGCTTACAAAATCGGCGAGAACGTCTACTCCGTGAACCTGAAGGGACGCGCCTGGATCAGCGCGGACAAATTTCAGATCGTTCGAGTGGAATCAGAAATGGTAAGTCCAATGCCGAAGATCCGGCTCCTCAGTGAGCACCAGATCGTCGAATATGGCCCCGTCCACTTCCAAAAGAGAGACCTTGATCTCTGGTTGCCTAAGAGCGCTGACCTTTACTTCGATTTCCGGCGGCACCGTTATTTCCGTCGTCACAGCTTCGATCACTTCATGCTGTTCGGTGTCGATGCAGAAGAAAAGCGCAGCGCACCTAAAGAAGAACCACCCAGTGCCGGGTCAACCGCCTCATCCAAAGCCACTCCGAATCGCTGATACACATTGACACTTAAACTGGCGGTAAACTAGCGTCGGCGTCAAGGATGTGTCAGGCTGATGCTAGACAGGCGCGACAGGGCCGCGACCATCATGCTGGAAAGCAGTTGCATGGTGGCAACGTCCTGCTTGTCGAAGGCATAAGGAGTGCCGGAGAGCACCTCAAATACACCCAAGGTCCGGCGAAAGTGACGCAGTGGGGCAACCAGAATAGACCGCACTCCCAGGCGTCGGCAACTCGCCAGATCGACGCGAGGATTGTTCTCGGCGTCATGGCAAAGCACTACCTCTCCGGTTCGAACGCAGTCTGCGGAAATGCCGGAATCAGTCTGCAGCCGGACACCAAGATCGGGCGCGGTACGTCCAGTGCGCGCACGACAGACAATCTCGTCTCCGTGACGGAGCGCGATAGCTGCTCCCGTGGCTCCGGTTAAGGCCTGCGCACGCTCGGCAATGACGCTAATTGCCGGCTCCAAGTTGATTTCGCTGGGATGAATTTCATGATTCGATCCCGACACATGCACTGAGCCTACAGCGGGATGCAATCTCAACGCCCGAGCATGATGGCGCCCCGGGGCATGAGCCGCGAATGATGCAGGTACGTGATTTTCCGAAGCCGATGGCACAGACGTCGGAACGGTGCGAAGCAGTTCCCGCACCAGGCGATCCAGTTCGGCATCTTCGATGACGTGCGCAGTCTGCTCTCCCAGCAACGATCCGCCCAGCACTCGAGACAGACTCAGTACCGCTTGGCTTCCACAGGAGAGGCAGCAAGGTGTGTTATTTTCGCTGATGAGTTCGCACGCCACGCAAAATGTAGCAGTTTGTAACGAAAGAAAGTTGATGTCCCGCGACCTGACCCAGCCCATTCTTGCCCGATTTCCTTGTGCGAGATTTTCTCTTGCCGAAAAGCGAACGAGAAAACTAAATGGAAAGTGTGAATGCGGTAAGTGACAGGGCTGGTTCCGGTTGTGGATAAGAACCAGAGTCTTTTCCAGTGCGAGTGCTGTCTCAAACTCTCGTAGGGGATGAAAACTTAAATCGTGCGAAGAACTATCCCGCTCGCGCCGCCATCAAACCGGTGTTGTCGGTGGCAACGACGACCGCCGACTGGCTCATCGTCCGTTCGAGCGCGTCCGCCAATGCCACTGGGAACACGGATGTGAGAAGATTCACGTCGAGTTGCAAATCCCGTTCGCTGTATTGCCGGTAAATTGTCAAGCAGCCACGACGCCGGTTATTCGCGGCTACCAGATCCAGAGACATACTCCACGCTGCGAGCATTTGGTGACCCAAATGACTGCCTGGCTTTTTCCAGCAGAGCTGCGGATCCGTGCTGGAGACCACTTCCAAGCCGTGGCCGCGGGGCAATTCACCGGACAGATGAAGCAGTCGCAAGTCGAAAGCATCAAAATCGTTATTGCTAAATGCAGCCACCAGAATGCCGCAAACCTGATCGTAGTCGGAACTCACTTTCAATTCTTCGGTGGCTCGGCGGATCGCGAGGTTGTTGACGAATATCTGCCGCTGCTCCATGGTGCGATGCGCGACCCTCCGGAGTTCGCCGAACTCCAGATAATTGAGATGCTGTACTCCGATCCAAACTCCAGTACCGAGAACAGCGAGAACTAATCCGAGCGTGCTGCCAGTCGGCCACAACAGAAACAGGCTAAGCAAGGCGAAGATCGCGGACACGGCATAAAGCACAATTACAACCTGCCGGTGAGAAAGGCCACGCTGTAGCAGTTTGTGATGAATGTGCTCACGGTCCGCAGTGAATACCGGACGCCCACTGATAAAGCGCCGAGCCACGGAGAGTGCTGTTTCCAAGATAGGCAAGCCAAACGAAACCACCGGGATGGCCACGGCAATGATCGTCGGCGCCTTCTGCGCCCCCTGGAGCGCCAGTGCGCTCAGCATGAAACCAATGAAAAGGCTACCGCAATCTCCGAGAAAAATAGTTGCCGGATTGAAGTTAAATCTCAAGAAGCCCAGAATGGCACCGGCCAGCGCCAACGTCAGCAGAGACACCAAGGAGGACTGGCTGAGCAGCGCTACTACGAATACCACGAGGGTGGAGAAAAATGCGGAGCCCGCTGCCAGACCATCCAGTCCATCGATCAGGTTGAATGCATTGGTGATAGCCAGTACCCAAAGGATGGTGAGCGGCAGACCAACGAATCCGGAAAAATGGTGATCACCGAATAGTACCGGCAAATCGAGAATGCGAAGTCCGCCAGCGAAGAGCATCGCACCGGCCGCAGCTTGTACTGCGAACTTGAAATAGGGACCAACAGGCCGGATGTCGTCATAGACTCCAAGTAGGAAGATCAACAGCCCCGGCAGCAAAACGGTTACCAGCGTCTTCGAGGAAAATCCAAAGCTGAGATTGGGATACCAACGGCTGATCAGCAGAGCGATTCCTAGGCTCAGAAGAAAAGACAGAAAGATGGCGACCCCACCCAATCGAGGCAGCGGAGTGCTGTGAAGATGCCGATCGAGAGCGGGTACTGCAACCCAGCCACGGACCGTGGCCACATTCCGTACATACCTGGTGAGAATAAACGACAACAGCACGGATGCTGCGAAGACCCCTAGGTAGAAGACGGTCAACTGACTCCCTCTTGGCCAGAAACACTACTCCGTCCGTGCGACGGCTGAAAGGCAAAACACTTACTTGTTCGCAGTCGAGAGAACTGCGGCGAACTATAGCAGCTTGGGAAACTGCTGGGCAATCGGCTTTCTTGATTCGTCTGTGGAAAACTCAACTCTTCCTCGGTTACCGCACGACGCGACCGCCTTGGTTTACGTCGAACCGATGCGAGGTCAGCCTATCCGCCATATCTCCGCTGTGCTAGACTTTTGTCCTCTTCAAAATGTCACGAGGCCTAGTAATGCGGTCTTTGCGACCTTGCCATCTGCTCTATCTCTTACTGCTGAATGCTGTTGTGTTATCAGCGTGGGAGCTAGGGATTTGCCAGAATCAACCCACGGGGAGCACGGGAGCGCCGGTTGCTCCGCTGGTACCGACCCCAGCGACAGCTCCTTCGACGTCAGCTGCGCACACGGAGCGAACTGGAACGGGATCCTCCGGCGTGGGCAGTGTCCCTGCTTCTGACACGTCTTTGCGACTGGGAACCGGCGATCTGCTGGAAATCAGCGTCTACAACGTGCCTGAGCTTGCTACGAAGGCCCGCGTCAGCAACAACGGCGACGTTTACCTGCCTCTGATCGACTATGTCCACGTCGGGGGCCTCACTGCCGAGCAGGCTCAAGCGTTGATCGAAAAGCGCTTCTCGGACGGTGGCTTCTTGAAGGATCCACATGTCGCGCTCTTTGTCGATCAGTATGCATCCCAGGGAGTAAGCGTCTTGGGTGAGGTCGGCAAGCCAGGCGTCTATCCTCTCTTAGGTGATCAGCGGCTGTTTGATCTTATTTCCTCGGCGGGTGGCTTTACGGACAGAGCCGGGCGCAGCGTGACCATCACCCATCGCAGCCAACCGGACAAGCCAGTGACGGTGGCGCTGTCGCGAAACATAACTGACAATCCACAAAGCAACGTCGAGGTGTTTCCCGGTGATACCGTGATCGTGCGTAAAGCCGACCTTGTTTACGTAGTGGGTGACGTGGGAAAACCCAGTGGCTTTCTGATGGATATCGAAAATCTGACGGTGCTGAAAGCGATCGCGCTCGCCGGAGGTACGAATCGAACCGCCAAGTTGAATGGTACGACGATCATCCGGAAGGGTCCCAACGGCATGACTGAGACGCCGGTCCATTTGAAGAAGATTCTGCAGGCAAAGACACAGGACATACCCATGCAAGCGGAGGACATCCTGTTTGTCCCCAGCAGCGCTGGCAAGGTTTTCGCCGGGCGCACCTTCGACGCCGCCATGCAAGCTGCGACCGCAGTAAGCATTGTGGCCGTACACCCTTAAGGAACCGAGCCAACGTCAGGCAGCCAGCTTGGTACGCCGGCGGTTATTCCCCGCGAGCTCCTCAAGGACTTCTATATAGGCTTCCGCGGTCTGTCGGCGTGAGTAACCTTGCAGTATGTGGCGGCGGCCGTTTCGGCCGAAAGACTCGCGCAACGACTGGTTTCCTGCCAGCACGCTCACCGCCTGCGCCAGGTCGTCTGCATTCTCTGGCTCGACAAACACTCCAGCCTGCGCTTCCTCGACGATCTTTCTCGCCTGGCCATCCACGCCCAGAATCACAGGACGGGCGCAAGACATGAACTCCAACATTTTGGTAGGAATAACGGTCTTGAACAGATCAGTTTTTTTCAGCAGCACCAGGCAGGCGTCCGAAGCACAGATGTAGGACGGAATCTTCTCCCGCGGCTGCTGATCGACGAAGCGAAGGTTGCTTAGACGTCGAGAGCGCGCCAACGATACGATTCGTTCTTTGTCGGCGCCGTCCCCGACTAAAAGAAAAAGAATTTCGGGATAGGACTCCTGCAGCCTGTCCGCTGCCTCGACTAGAGTATCCAGCGCGTGAGCCATGCCCATTGTGCCGATGTAGCTGACTACAAATTTTCCTTCGGCCCCCAGTTTGCTTCTTAAGTTAGGGTTTGTCGCTTGGGGACTGAAGAGTTCTGTGTCAACTCCGTTCTGCACGACCGCTATTTTGGTCGGCGGCAAGTGCCAATGCTCAACCAGATAGTCCTTAAACGCAGGAGTCACCACGGCTACCCGCTCCGAATTTCGATAAAGGAACCCTGCAACTCTGGCCAGAGAACGATGCAGCAGAGAATCTTGGTTGCCCATGCCTACGGCAGCCAGAGACTCCGGCCACAAATCGCGGACTTCGAAGACAAAAGGCACCCGCTTGCAGCGAGCCAGCCACCAGCCAGAGAATCCAACCAGCAATTGCGGTGAAGTGGCGATGACCACATCCGGGCGCGATAGAAAGAGGCCTGTGCTCGCGGACGAGACAAAGAACGAGCTGTAGTTCAACATACGCTCATATGCCTTGCGGTTGGGGAACGGCAGCAGCCAGGTGCGAACCACATTTACGCCGTCCACCTTCTCTTTAGTCACCAGCCGCCGAAACTTGCGCCGATATTCGAGGGGCACAACGCCCGTGGGATGATTCGGAAACCCAGTCAGGACGGTTACTTCGTGTCCATTTTCCGTCCAGTATCGAGACAATTCCGCAGCGCGAGCGGCAGGCGCCCCCATCTCCGGTGGAAAGTATTGCGAAACGTAGAGAATTTTCACGGGTCCTAGTAATGACAAAGTTTAAACGCGCCTTTGTAGCATAGAGCGCGGGTCCGCTTGGATGGACTGCGAGCATAAGCTTCCCAGCGGTCTGCGAAGCGAGCGAAGAAATCCTCCCCGGTCAGTCGATGCATGACGCGCAATTGCGCAACGTGCAGCTGATGGTAGAAAGGGCTGGCCACCATGGGTAGCCGCGTCCCTGACTGTTCGTATAAAGACCAAAAGCCAAGATCATACCTATTGAGGTTGTTGCGAAGCGTCTGAACAGCCTTTGCGAATAGCTGCTCGGCCACGGCTTCTTGTGTAGCCACAAAAAAATCGTGCACACCCCAGGCGGCCCAGATGAAGCCGTTAAGAATGTGAGTCGGCGGCGATACGATATACTCCTCGAACCACAGGTCACCATGCTCATCAATGAAATTGACACCGCCTTCCTCAGTTGATTTCTGCAAGCTGACAAAAGCACGCTCCGCGCCTTCCAAGTACGTGCCGGCACCGGTTTCGGCGTGGGCGCGCACTAGCAGAGAAATGCCCTGACCCTGTGCGAGACCGGAATACCAAGGTGCCTGCAACGGAGTCCGGTATTCCCAGTTGAAATTGTGGTTCCATACCCAGACTCCGGACGAATTCCGCTCAAGGTTAGCGCACAACCAGTTGGCTGACATCAGAAACTTGGCCTTCCGCTCTTCATTTTTGTCACGGCGAAACCGGTTGTAATTCCCAAGCCCCCACTGAGCGATGGCAATCGGGTTGTACTGCAGACCAATCTGGCCGCGGTAATCCAGCATCGGTATGCCAGCGGCGTCGACATTGCCGGAATAGTCCGCCTTCTCCGAGAAGAGCATGTAGTATTCGCCGAGGCTGGCAACGGACGCATTGGGATTCACCTGCGGATGATCATGCCAAAAGCTGAGTTGGCTCTTGCCCGGATTCAGATACGCGCTGAATATGCGCCGGTAGTACTGCAGTCGGCTGGCTAACGGCATAGCGAAATTGTTCGAACTATAGCATGGCGGTGAATCAGTCGCGGTGCACCCGGCCCTACGAGCTCAGCCGCCAGAGGCTAGTCTCCAGATCGGCATGCTGGACTGCGATGGTGGTCACTGCCAGCAATCCACTGGTGTTGCGTCCGTCCGGAAGAAAGGCATTGCCGTATTGGAAGAGTCTCACCGGCCAAACGTCTTTTTTCCATTGCAACAAAGGCTGCCAGCGCTGGCCGTTACTGCTGCCGTAGAGGCGTACGTTGTGATCGCTATTGATTTTGCTGGGCTCGACCATGGTAGAGAAAAAGATTGCTTGCCCAACCTTGCATCCATAGATGGAGGAAGTGCTAAGGTCCCCGAGTTCAGAAAGCCTTCCCCGACGATCGAGGTGATAGACGTGGTTGGCTTCCAGTGGCGTGTCCGAAGAAAAGTACACTCCCTCGGCCGTGGGAACGCAGGCTACCGCACGGGCCTGCTGGTTTCCAGACAACGCCACATCGATATTTCTGAAATCGCAGGAGGCTCGAAGAATGCGGCATTCCTTGTCGTCGTCACCGGTCAAGATCCAGAGACAATCGGCCCATTCGTCGTAAACCATGTTATGGACGTGACGGATTGTGCCCCGAGGAAAAGTATAGGCGACGTTCCAGGTGGCGCCACCGTCTGTGGAAGCGTAGATGTGTACTTCGTCGCGCTGGGGATTATCGAAGTATTCGCCCCAGAAGATGTGATCCTTTGGAGTAACCGCGATGTGCAGGGGGCGAGTGCCCCGCAGCAATCTGTGAGATACCTGAAATTCTGTCTCTCCCGGAGCCAGCGTGACAATCGCTCCCGGAACGGCAGCTATGAGATGACCCGATGAGAGTGCCGCGAGCGCATGAAAACCGTCGCGGCAAAGGCGGAAGGTGAGCCGTGACGCTACACTCAGATTCCGCCACCACACCGTCCGGTAGCATGCCACGTGGTGCCATTCGATGGCGCCTGCGCTGAGGTTATTCGCGTCAGCCCGATTTGCGTCAATTCGGGCGCGAAGCAAATCGTAGCCTCGAGAAGCGAACAAGACATCATCGTCCCAAGCCACGGCGCGTAGCCGTGGAAAGACAGCCACTCGAGTGAGGGTCAAGTCACCGGGTTTCCTCGATGGCACTGCGGAGGCTAGATGAACGGCCATCCTATTTGCCCAGTCCCTCGTTTCCTATTGTCAGTTCTCATTCTTTAGGACAAGAAACGGTCCAATTGCCAGCGCATCCATAAGCGTGCGCTTGAAGCAGTCGATGGCCTCCGCCGGAGCACAAACGATCGGCTCATTCTCGTTGAAGCTGGTGTTGAGGACGATCGGGATTCCCGTGTTGCGCTCAAAGGCTCGGATCAAATCGTAATAAAGCGGATTCTCGTCACGACTAACGGTCTGTAAACGACCGGTATTGTCGACATGGTTTACCGCACAAAGCTGCGCCCGCCTTTCAGGGCGAATCTTGTATACGTGAAGCATGAACGGCGATGGATGATCGTGGTCAAAATACTCGCTTTGGCGCTCTGCCACAATTGACGGCGCAAACGGACGAAACCACTCCCGGTGCTTTATACGGGCGTTGAGGATATCCTTCATCTTCGACAGCCCGGGATGCGCCAGGATCGAGCGGTTCCCCAGAGCGCGCGGTCCCCACTCCATCCGTCCTTGAAACCAGCCCAAGACATTTCCCGTGGCAATCTTCTCGGCCACGGCCTCTAGGAGTGGTTCGCGCTCGAGTTTTCGAAAACTCAAGTTCGCCTTCTTCAAATCACATTCGATCCGCGAGTCCGAAAACTCCGGACCAAGATACGAATTCTTCATTATGTAGCAGCGCGGTTGTTTGAGAACCGAGTGATAGGTGTAAAGAGCGGCACCGATGGCCAGCCCTTCGTCGCCCGCGGCTGGCTGGATCCAGGTGCTCCGAAAAGGAGTGTGCGAGAAGACTTTCCCGTTGGCAACGCTGTTCAGCGCACAGCCTCCAGCCATGGCGAGGTTTTCGATAGATACCCGCTGGTGCAGTCGGTCAAGCAAATGAAAGAAGGCCTCCTCAAAACGATCCTGCATGGCGTATGCGAGGTCCATGTCGCGTCGCGTGATCTCGGCGTGGGTCTCGTTGGGTTCACCGAAAAGCTTCACCATGCGATCAGAAAAGTGTCGAGCCATACGGACAGTTCCGTCGGGCAACAACTGCATGCCCTGGTTGCTGCCCAAAGGCTTGAAGTAGCTGAGATCGAGCTGAAATCCGCCGTTCTTCAGGCCTACAATCGCGCGCACCTGCTCGCAGTACGTATCTTTGCCATACGGCGCCAGGCCCATCACTTTGCCCTCGTCGCCATATTTCTTGTAGCCGATGAACTCGCAAATCATGGTGTAGAAACTGCCCAACGAATGGGGCAGGAATACGCGCTCGAGGATTTCGATCTCATTGCCTTCGCAACGGGCCATCATGGTGGAAACGAAGTCCCCGGAGCCGTCGTAGCTGAAGCTGGCAGCTTTATCCCAAGGCGAGCAATAATACGCACTAGCAATATGAGCGATGTGATGCTCGACGTGATGCTCCCGAAAATGCAATTGCTTCGCATCGATGTCGAGTGCCTCTGCCAGCAGTGAGCGTACATCCCGCATCGCTTCTTTGCGTCGGCGGAGGCGAATGAAATTCAGAATTTTGGCGGGATTCGCCAGAGCGTACTCCACTTTCTCTGCCAGATTCGCGTCAGTGTCTTGGCCCACCGCAACATGGTCAACATCGATAATCGAGGCGCCGACGGCATCAAGACAAGCTTTGACCGCAAGCGCGGGAAAGCCTGCATAGTGTTTCACGCGATTCAGCCGCTCTTCGGCGATGGCAAACACGACTTCTCCGTCCTGCACGATCGCGGCGGAGGCATCGGCGTGAAACATGTTGATGCCGAGTATCAGCATGAATTGAAGATTGCCTTCTTTGGGGTTGACATGTCAGTTGGTGCGCGGTGCCGTTAGGAGCTTGCCTTGATAAATTTCTCCACATCAACCACCGCCGGCTGTCCCGAAGAACGAGAATCCACGATTCGCAGAGTGGCCAAGGTAGTAGCGACGATCTCGGGGAAGGAAATTGGAGCCGGTTCTCCATTGCGGATGGCGGCGGCAAAGGCTTGCCATTCACTGCGATGACCTTTGTCGCTCCGGAATCGCGAGTGGAATACCTGCTTTCGGCCGCGGCCGACAAGTTCCAAGCGACGAAAGTCTTCGAGCACGGCGACTGTTTCTCCGCCAAAGATTTCCAATCTTTCTTTGGAGTAAGACCTGTCCCCGTTTGTCAAATAACGAACCGTACCCTGCGATCTGTTGGCAAAGTTTAACCAGATTTCGGCGCCATCGGCCGCAGATTCTGTTCGGGACAATGCCCGAGTCTGAACCTCGACCAGCGGCGCGTCTGCAAGGAAACTCAGAAAATCGACGAAATGGCATGCTTCACCAAGAATTCGCCCGCCACCTTGCTCGGGATCGTTCACCCAATGATCGGGCGGAACCGACCCAGCATTCACACGATAGTGCATGGCGAGCGGCTCATTGATCTCAGCGAAAAAAGCCTTCATCCGCGTTGCCATCGGGGCAAACCGGCGATTGAAACCGACCATAAGAACCGGCTGAACTGCCATATTTTGGTAGGCGCGAACAATCTCGGCCAATTCGCTTTCGGTCAGACAAAGCGGCTTTTCACAGAAGATGCGTTTGCCAGCTTGCAGGGCACTTAACACCTGAGTGGCGTGCAGGTGGTGACGAGTGGCGATCACGACCGTGTTCACATCGGGGTCGCTAAGAATTTTCTCTTCGTCGGTCGTGCAATATCGGAAACCGAACTTCAATGCGGCATGGCGAGAATGCGATCCGTTCGCAGCACATACTCCGACTAGTTCGACTCCATCAATCTGCTTGATCGAGGGCAGAAGCGTGCCCATGGCGAAATTGCCTGCTCCCAGAAGGCCGATGGCTACCGATCTCTTACCCACAAGCCAAGGTGCGCTTGCCTTCTCTACCAATCTGAGGTGCGAATTCTCTTCGAACTCCTCGGGATACGTGATCAATACACCCAGGAATGGTTTGCGCACTTTCCCTGCGATTAGGTCGTACGCATCGCGAGCCTGCCCGATGGGAATGCGGTGAGTGATGAGCGACCTCAAGTTCAGCTTCCCATCCGCCAGCAGCGTGAGAAAAGCTTCCATGTTGCGAGCCTCGGTCCAGCGCACATATCCGATGGGATAGTCCCGGCCCTTTTGCTCATACGCTGCGTCGTAGCGTCCAGGTCCGTAAGCCCGTGAAATCCGGAAATCAAGTTCTTTCTCATAGTAGGCTTTGCGGTCAATGTCCATGCCCACGGTACCGACAGCTACGACCACGCCGCGTTCGCGCGCTATCTTTCCTGCGAGATTCACCGGCCCACTGCTGGAGGTTTCGGCCGTGATAAGAACGGCGTCGACGCCGTGGCCACGGGAGTAAGCACGGCACATTTCTTCGAACACCGGGACCGCATCGCACGCGTGATCCGCACCGAGATGCTTTGCCAGTTCAACGCGTTGCGGCGCGATATCCATGCCGATGACGCGGCAGCCCGCCGCCTTCAGCATTTGGACCGTGAGTTGACCGACCAGGCCGAGTCCGATTACGGCGATTATGTCACCCAGTCTCACACCCGATGTGCGGATGCCATGTAGCGCAACCGCCCCCACCGTGGTAAAGGCCGCTTCATCGAAAGTGACGTTCACGTCTGCAATTCGTGCGACCAGCAGCCGCGGTACGCATGCGATTTCCGCGTGAACAGCATACCCGGCCCCGGCGCAAGCAACTCGGTCACCGGCTTGAATATCGGTCACGCCCTCACCCACCGCAATCACGGTTCCCGCACTACTGTATCCAAGCGCGAGCGGCTGATCGAGCCGGGTGCGAACCGCTTGCGCAGCGGAAAACAAGCCATCGCGCCGGACTTTGTCGATCACGTCGCGCACCAGATCGGGGCGCGCCCTAGCTTTCTGAAGCAGATTCCTGCTGGCAAACTCAGAAGATGCACGCTCCGTACCGGCGGAGACCAGTGAGGCGGCGATCCGAACCAAGACGCAGCCCGTGAGTAGTTTGGGTGAGGGGACTTCGACCACCGCGACTTCACCCGTTCGAGCGTGCTGCAGAAACTGTTTCATGCCGTCGCTACCTGCGGGGTCTGGACGTTCGCGGAAAATTGCCTGGCGCCTCCATCAAGGAAGGTCTGCATCCACAGTTCAAGGGTGAGGAATTGCCAGATTTGCATTGACCAATCTTGCGCGCCGTCGCGGTGTTGGTCGATAAACGCGTGGACAGCTTTGGGGCGGAACAGCCCACGTTGGCGAAGACGCGATTCAGAAAGCAAATCGCCCACCATCTCCTTCAAGTCGTGTGCCAGCCAGTAATCGATGGGAGCGGCGAAACCGGCCTTGGGCTGCTGAAGCACTTCCCGTGGCAGTACACCTTGCATTGCTTTGCGGAAAACGTACTTTGTGGTGGGTCGGAAAAAGCCCTTAAGCTTCAAATGCGGCGGCACGTTCCAGGCCACAAATTCAGCGAGTTCACGATCGAGGAACGGCACGCGAACTTCCACGGACGATGCCATGCTCATTTTGTCGTTGTAGGTCAGATTCAGGCTGGCCAAGAAAATCTTGGTGTCGACATAGAGCATCTGGTTGAGAAAATCTGCGTCTTGGACCCGCATAAAACTGTCACGATGGCGCATGGAAGCATCTGAAATCGAGAGTTCGTCCCACAGAGCCGGCGCATAGAGGTCGGATTTTTGCTGGGCATCTAAGTAAGTACAGTTCATCACAAACCGATCCGCTGCCGAGAGTGAGGCGCTGCGGATCATTTTCTTGACCAAACGCACCCTCCCCTTCATCGGGGTACCGCGCAGGCTTGGCGCGGCAGCCAGAAATCCTTCCATCAATCGCCGTGCGACCGAAGGAATATGCTGATACGCCTGCGCCCAGTAATGGGCAGCGTGCTTACGATATCCTGCGAAAAGTTCATCGCCTCCAACTCCGGAGAGCAACACTGTCGCCTGCTTGCGCGCTTCCCGGCACACGAGATAAGCCGCAATAATCGCAGGATCAGCTGTGGGCTCGTCCATGTGCCAGGTGAGCCGAGGCAATAAATCCGCGACGTCGGGCTCGACCACGATGCAGTGGTTCTCGCATCCGAGGTGGCGCGCCAGCCGAGCAGGAACATCAGGATCATCAAGCGTGTTCTCGCCGATCCGATATTTCGGCGGAAACGTGATGGTATAGGTCCGAACCGGTTGGCTCGCCTGCGACATCATGGCCACAATGCTCGACGAGTCCAGCCCAGCGCTGAGAAACGCGCCGATCGGAACATCACTGATCGTCTGGGCTCGCACGGAGCTGCGAAAGCGCTGCCGAATTTCTTCCGCCAGATCTTCTTCCGATCGCCTATAGGGCACATCCGCGGCAGGAAATGTCAGGTCCCAATACTTGCTGATGCTGAGCTGACCATCATGAAAAAGCGCATAGTGGCCCGCGGGAAGTTTGTAAATCCCGCGAAACATAGTTTTGGGATCCGGGACCCATAAAAACGTCAAGTATTGATGCAATGATTCCGCGTCCAACTCAGCTTCGATTCCGGGAACTTCCAGAAGGGCCTTGATTTCCGAACCAAAAGCAAAACGCCGGCCCTGGTGAAAATAATAAAACGGCTTAACGCCGAAGTGGTCGCGGGCTAGAAACAGGGTCGGTATCCCGGAGCGGAGATCGCAGACGGCGAACGCAAACATGCCATTCAGCCGCTTCACGCAATCCGGACCGTCCTCCTCGTACAGGTGAATTACCACTTCCGTATCAGTGTTAGAGGCAAAGCGGTGGCCCTTGCTCTGCAGCTCGCGCCGCAGCTCAGCGAAGTTGTAAATCTCGCCGTTGTAGGTGATCCAGACGCTGCCGTCCTCATTGCACATCGGCATGTGGCCGTTCGCAGAAAGATCGATAATCGCGAGACGGCGGCTACCCAGACCAATATAAGAACCATCGGGAAATCGTCGTTCCCACAGGCCGGAGTCGTCCGGTCCGCGATGCGCCTGGACGGACGTCATACGCCGCAAAGTTTCTTGGTCCCCGCAATTGGCCAGCCCGCTTATCCCGCACATACCTTGTCAACCCTTCCTGGTGTTAGCGCGCAACTCGTAAATCTTGGCTTTGATGTGAAAAAACTGCATGCCCTGCAGGCCACAGTAAATCAGCCCGGGCACACCATCCAGAAATCCAAGACGGAAGAAATATTTGTACAAAAAGAATAAGACCGGCGATCCGGGGACGCTGAAAAACTTCTTCCGGAGCCAGCGGCGACGCTCCGCCTGGTTCCCAACAAGCGATGGCGTCAATTCGCCCGAACTTGCTTGGCCGAATAGCCAAACGCGTGCTTCCCAATTCGAATACTCGTCATGTTTCTGGATGTAATGGGAAAGTGATTCGGCATTGTGATGGAGAAGCGAATTTTCCAGTCTCGCGGTCTGTCCATCAACCACAACGTGTTCGTGCACTTCCACGTCACACATGGAGGTGTCCTGATCTTTCAACCGACACTCGAACTTCGCTTTGCCACGTCGGAATAACGAAAGCTTGTAAAAGCTCGCGTCACCATGGCGGAGTGCACGTCCGAGGAAAAACATCCGCAACGCGATGTAGTAGCCGTCGTAGTGTACATTCTGGATAGCTTGCCGAACTTCTGCCGCTAGTTCCGGCGTGAGCGCTTCGTCGGCATCCAGAAGAAAAATCCAGGCGTAAGCCAGGGGTAGTGTGTCCATGGCCCATTGCCGCTTCTTCGGCCAGCCCCCTCGGTAGTGGAACTGGACAACTTTTGCGCCGAACGACCGGGCGATATCTGCGCTCTCATCCGTGCTGTGGGAGTCGATAACGTACACCTCCCCAACCCCGCGAAGAGATTCAAGGCAGCGAGGCAGGTTGTGAGCCTCATTCCGAGCCGGCACGATCACGCTGACAGGCAGGGACACGGCTGGCACCACGGATTGCACTTGCCCGAGGTCCTCTAGTTTCGGCATGAGAAAGGCGTTTCGCTTCCAAACATATTACCCGAACCCGTCGGCATCCCTAAGCCCGAACGGAGCGAATGGGTTGATGGAGCTGTGTTAATATCCGGCTCAAGTGTCACCTGCCGCATGGCCAACCTCCGCGCCATCCACGAGCTGAGAGATCCCAATCTCAAGGATGAAGTCCGAAATTTCTGGAACTCCCAGCCCTGCGGCAGCCGCTATCTGGAGAACGCGGACGACTTTGAAGCTCACGCCCGCGCGCGCTATTTGCTGGAGCCGCATATTCCAGAATTCGCCCAATTCGCTTCGGCACGCGACCTTAAAGTGTTGGAAGTTGGAGTCGGCATGGGGGCAGATTACCTGCAGTGGTTAAAGGCCGGCGCGCGAGCGACTGGCGTAGACTTTTCGGCAGCGTCGATCGAAAAGGCGCGTCGCCGGTGTGCACTCTTGGGGCATCAGCCAGACTTGCGTGTCGCCGACGCGGAACATTTACCTTTCAGCGACGATACCTTCGACGTTGTCTATTCCTACGGAGTGATGCACCATAGTCCAGATACCGCGCAATGCCTCCAGGAAGCCTGGCGGGTGCTCAAACCCGGTGGTCAGGCCCGGATCATGCTGTATCACCACCCGTCGCTCGTTGGCGCAATGCTGTGGTTACGATTCGGCATTTTTAGGGGAAAATCGCCGCGCCGCGCGGTTTACGATCATCTCGAGAGTCCCGGTACCAAGATTTACACCGAAGGCGAAGTCCGTTCAATGATGATGGCGACGGGATTTGAAGATCTTGTGATGCGTCAGGTCTTCAGCCCTGGCGACCTGCTGCTCAATCGCCCTTCGGCCCGCTTCCAATCATCCCTATACCGGCTGGCATGGCGGCTCTATCCGCGCGCCTTGGTGAAGAAGATGGGACGCCGGTGGGGACTGTTTCTGCTGATCTCGGCGCGGAAACCTGGAAATATCGAAGGTCCTCGAACAATCGGTTGAACCATCTCATCCTGTCACGGAATTCAGCTCGCGAAAACCCTGCAACACCTAAATCGTCCACGCCCGGCTCGGACATCTGCTAGCGAGCTAACTCGTCAAGGCAGATCCGTATCAGACATCTCCTTCACTTGCTGCATGCTGCTCCCGGGCTGTAGCATGGAAGAGTTTCTTTGCATTCTTCCCGCCCACTCAGGAGGCAATTATGGCGACAGATACTCTGGCCGGCCCGGCCATGCTCGGAACCAGCACGAAAGCAAGGGTCTATAAGAACTTTATTGATGGCGAGTGGGTCGAGTCCTCGACCGGAGAAACTTTCGAAAATCGGAATCCGGCCGACACTCGCGATGTGGTTGGCATCTTCCAGAAATCCGGAAAAGCGGACGTAGACGAGGCCGTTGAAGCTGCACGGCGGGCGTTTGCCAAGTGGCGCTTAGTTCCCGCTCCACGTCGCGCCGAGATTGTCTTTGCCGCTGCCGAAATGTTAATCGAGCGCAAAGAACAGTGCGCCCGCGACATGACCCGCGAGATGGGCAAGATCCTGAAGGAGACTCGCGGCGACGTGCAGGAGGCCATTGACACGGCCTACTACTTTGCCGGGGAAGGCCGGCGAATGTTTGGCCCCACCACACCTTCTGAGCTCCCCAACAAGTTTGCTATGGCGGTGCGTCAACCCATCGGCGTGTGCGGCATGATTACGCCGTGGAATTTTCCCATGGCGATTCCTTCGTGGAAGCTTTTGCCGGCCATCGTCTGCGGCAATACTTGCGTGATCAAGCCGGCGCAGGATACTCCACTTTCGACTTTCAATCTGGTGCGCGTGCTGGCCGATGTCGGCATCCCCAAAGGTGTGATCAACATTGTTTCCGGCTTCGGCCCGCAGGTCGGCGGTCCGTTAATGGAGAACCCTGAAGTGCGTGCGATTTCACTGACCGGTTCGACCGCCGTCGGCCGGATTGTGGGCACAACCGCGGCCAAGAGCTTCAAGCATTGTTCGTTGGAACTCGGTGGCAAGAACCCCATGATCGTGCTCGACGATGCCAATCTCGATCTCGCCATCGAAGGCGGACTATGGGGGGGCTTCGGCACCACCGGCCAACGCTGCACCGCGACCAGCCGTATTATTGTGCAGAAAGGCATTTACGGCGAGTTTGTCGAGCGCTACGTGGACCGCGCCAAGCGACTGAAAGTCGGCAACGGTCTGGATGAGACCACAGAAATGGGTCCGGCCATTAACGAAAGCCAGCTTAAGACCGACCTCAACTACGTTGAGATCGGCAGCGCCGAGGGTGCCAAGATGAAGTGTGGCGGCAATCGCCTGGACAAAGGCGAATACCAGTACGGCTGCTTCATGGAACCGACTGTGTTCATCGATGTCGATCCCAAGATGCGAATTGCGCAGGAAGAAATCTTCGGCCCGGTAGTTTCGATCATCCCCTGCGACGATCTGGAAGATGCGATTGAAATCGCGAATGGCATTGAATACGGATTGTCGTCCGCCCTCTACACTAAAGACGTGAACAAGGCATTTGCGGCAATGCGCGACCTGCACGCCGGCATCACATACATCAATGCGCCCACGATTGGCGCTGAGGTCCACCTCCCCTTCGGCGGTGTCAAAGCCACAGGCAACGGCCATCGCGAGGGAGGCATGGGCGCGATTGATTTCTACACGGAATGGAAATCAATTTACGTGGATTATTCAGACAAGCTGCAGAAAGCGCAGATTGATAGAGTGGATTAGTGGATTAGAAGATTTTGACCGCGAAGTAAGCAAGGGATTCGCAAAGGAACAACCAATTTCTCTGCGATCTAGTTGTGCCCTTTGCGAACTTTGCGGTTAAGTTTTTGATTTGCTTATGCAGGAGTGAAAGGTGCCTATCACCCAAGCCCGCGAAATCGCCGCTGCAAGGCGTCTCGAGAATGTCCGTTACCCCATCCGCGATCTCACGTCGGTCGCCGACCAAGTCATCAAGCAAGGCCATAAGATTCTGCCGCTCAATATTGGTGATCCCATTAGTTTTGATTTTCAGACGCCTTCTCATCTGATCGAAGCCGTTCACAAGGCCATGAAGGATGGTAGAAACGGTTACGCGCCATCGCCCGGCGTTAAGGAGGCCCTGGACGCGATTCGTAGCGAAGCCGCGCACAAACGCATCACCAGTGTGCAGGACGTGTTCGTCACCAATGGTGTGAGCGAGTCGGTGGATATCTGCCTCACCGCGCTGGTTAATCCTGGAGAAAACATTCTCACTCCGTGCCCGGACTACCCGATGTATTCGGCGGTACTGGCCAAGCTTGGTATTGAGCTCAATACTTATTTCCTGAACGAAGACGACGGCTGGCAGCCCGATCTGGTTGATATCCAGCGAAAGATTACATCGCGCACGCGCGGCATTGTTCTGATCAATCCAAACAACCCTACCGGGTCAGTCTGTTCGCGCCGCATGCTGGAACAGATGGCGGAGCTGGCGCGGCGTCACAACCTTGTCATCTTTGCCGATGAAATTTACGACAAACTGATTCTCGATGACGACGAACACATGTCCCTGGCCTCCTTAGCACCAGACCTGCCGGTCGTAACTTTTGGTGGATTGTCTAAAAACTATCTTGCGCCGGGATGGCGGATCGGATGGGGTATCGTGAGCGGCGAGGCGGCCACGGTAAAGCCCTACATCGAAGGCATGCATCGGCTTCTTCGAGCGCGCCTGTGCGCGAATCATCCTGAGCAGTACGCGATCAAAGCCGCACTGGAAGGTCCGCAAGACCACCTGGTCGAGGTACGCCGGAAACTTCGTTCGCGCCGTGACCTCACGGTAAAGTGGTGCAACTCGACCCCGCGGCTGAGCTGTGTGCCGCCGCGCGGCGCGTTCTATGCTTATCCCCGGCTGGACATTCCTGAAGGTGACGACATCTTTGTGAAGGAACTATGCCTGCAGAAGCACGTGCTGGCGGTCCACGGTTCCGGCTTCGGCCAGAAGCCGGGAACTAAGCACTTCCGCATTGTTTTCCTGCCCGACGAGACGACGCTGACTAAAGCGTACGCAGCGATTGCCGAGTTTATCCAGGGAAGATACGGAAAAAGCGTTTAACCTCCCTATTATCATTCCGAGCGGAGCGAGGAATCGCTATTCCCGGTGAGAATTTAAGAGAGCAGGGATGCCTCGACTTCTCTGGCCTCTCGCAAGCGAGGCCAGATCCGCTCAGTATAACAACACTGCCAGCTTGGTCTTTCTTTCTAACTCTGCTTAAATCGTCATAGCCTGAGAGCCCCTCTGTGATTGACACCCATTGTCATATTCTTGCCGAAGTGGACGACGGCCCCAAGTCTTGGGACGACGCGCTGGAAATGTGCCGCATCGCGGTGACCGATGGCATAGAGCATATTGTCGCCACCCCGCATGCCAACGAGCGCTATCCATACGACCGCAAATACTTGGCCGGGCAACTTGACTACTTGCGCCGGATGGCCGGTAACGACCTACATCTCAGCCTAGGCTGCGATTTCCACCTGTCGTACGAAAATCTGAAGAGTGTTCTAGCACAGCCGGAGCTCTACACCATTGAGGGCAGCCACTATTTGCTAGTGGAGCTGAGCAATTACAGCATTCCTGCGCAAATTGATGGATGCTTCACCCAACTCGGCGATAAGAAGATCACTCCAGTGATTACCCATCCTGAGCGCAACCCCATCCTGCAGCGCACTCCGCAGCGCGTGCTGCAGTGGGTAGAGCTGGGCTGCGCTGTGCAGGTGACGGCGTCTGCGCTGACCGGGGAATGGGGCGAGCAAGTATGGCGCTCGGCCAAGTGGCTGTTCGAACATAATGCAGTCCACGTGCTAGCCAGCGACGCGCACGATTCCAAGCACCGTACTCCGCGGCTTTCTGCGGCTCGCGAGGCCGCCGAAGAATTCTGCGTCCCCGATGTTGCGCGGGCTTTAGTTGACGACAATCCGCGAGCCATCATCAGCGGCCTGCCGCTGCCTTATTTTCCAGATCCGGTCACGAAGGGTTAGTTTCGGATGGCTGACATGGATCAAGGTGCGCGCCTTGCCTTAGCGAGGTTTTGTCGTTCCGATGAAGGTTCAAGTTCCGGAGTCTGAGGTCTGAAGTCCGACGTCCTGCTTACTTCTGCGGTTGGTTATTGCTGGCTGGGTCATCGCTGTGGGCGGGGACTGAGACCGCGGCTGGCGCCTTGGGCTGCGTAGTCATCGCGCTTTCTGGGTTCAGCAAATGTTCGTGGTCCGGTCCCAATCCCATCTTGATTAATGCGCGTGAATCAGGAACCGTCTTACTCTGCCAACCGTTGTCGGACTGGTAGCGCTCCATCGCCTTCTGTGAGGAAGCGTCCCAGACGCCTGCGGCTTTTCCATCCAAGTAGTGCTCGCGGATGAGAGCTTCCTGAATCTCGCGAGCGCGCTGCGGATCGATTTTCTGCTGGCCGCGATGGCGCCAGTTCCCCGCACTCTTCTTGGATTTCTTGCCTTTGTGGGAGGTCGCGTGCGGAGTTGGAGTCTGCGAGTGGGAGTTGGTCTTCTTGCCCGCCGTCGAAGATTGCTGGTCGGTGCCCGCCGACACCAGTGTGCACACCAATATAAGGGTGCAGGCTGCGGCGACTATCTTTCCCGACGATGGCGTCGTAATGTCCACGACTGTTACCCAAACCCTGCCAGAAGCGAGGGGCAATTGGAATGATCTCCGATAGCAGAGCTCCTGTGCCAGTCACTTTCGGGCCAGCCGCAGGTTACGGAAGTGTACCGGCCAGAAATACAGTGCCGCCCTGGCGCCCAGCGCCTCGCTGGCGCACGAGCAGGACCACATCTTGCCCGCTCTTCAGCGTGGACGAGATCCGGTTGAAATCATCGTCACTGTTCACGGCTTGCTTGTTGATTTCCAGAATCACGTCGCCGCGAGCGACCCCAATGTCGTCGGCGAACGAGCCGGGTTTAACGTCCTGCACAATTACGCCCTTTCCCGCCGGAACTTCGAGCCGCTCCGCCATCTCCTGGGTGAGAGCACGGACACTGAGGCCAAGTTTGCTCTCCTTCGGGCCCGCTTGCCCGCCGCTTTCCTCATCTTCGCCCAAGCGGGCAGCAAATAGCTTGGCGCGGTCGGCAACGGTGACCGAGGCCTCCTGTTTCCTATTGTTGCGGATGAATCCAAGCACCACTTTTGAACCTGGTTTACGGCTGGCAATATCGGCAACCAACTCGTCGCCGTTTTTCACCGGCTTTCCATCCACCGAAATAATGGTGTCACCGACCTTTAGGCCGGCCTGTTCTGCCGGACTGCCTGCAGTCACATCAGAGATGGTCACACCCGAACCGGCGCCATAGACGCGAGCAATCGCTGGATTTTCCTGAGCATTGAACATGATGCCAATCGATCCCCGCGATACCCGATGATCCGGCCCGATAAGCTGGTTGTAAACCTGCACCACGGTATTTGAGGGAAGAGCGAAGCCGACACCCGCGTAGGCGTTGGTGTCGGTAAGAATCGCCGTATTAATGCCGATCACTTCGCCGGCCATGTTGACCAGCGGCCCCCCGGAGTTTCCAGGATTGATGGCCGCATCGGTCTGGATGAACGACTGGAATTGCCGGCCAGGAACGATGTTCCGGCCCGTGGCCGACACAATGCCGGCCGTCACCGTCTCCGACAGGCCGAAAGGACTGCCGACGGCAAGAACCCAGTCACCCACCTGCATACTGTCGGAGTTGCCCAGCTTAGCGGTAGGCAACGTCTTATCGCCATCAATTTTGATTACCGCCAGGTCGGTCTCCGTGTCCAATCCGACCACTTTGGCGTCGTGCAGCACGCCCGGCGGATCATCTTGCAGCTTGACCCGAATGCGATCCGCCTTCTCGACCACGTGACGGTTGGTAACGATGTAGCCTTTAGCATCTACGATGACGCCGGAACCCAGCGAGCGCTCACGGATTGCTCCTCCGTTCCCGCCTGGCCCCCCGAAGAAACGATCGAAGAAGTCGTCGAATGGATTTTCGTCGTCTCCATCGGGAGCGTTCGGAGCGCCTCGCCGCCGTGGCCGCGTGTTCTTGATCGTTGACTCGGTGTTGATATTGACGACGCTCGGCTCTAGTTGCTTAGAAATCTGCGAGAACTGGTTTGAGAGCTGAGTGGGTGAAGGTATCGTCAGAGGAGTAGCGTCGGAGGCCTTCTTGCCCTCCTGCCCCTTCACTCCGTAGGAGATCACAGTTCCAATCAGAATGCCGACGGCCAGCGTAGTCAGAATAGTGAGGGTGTACGCGAAGCGATTGGCCTTCAAACGTACCCAAAAAGCGCTTGCGCGCGGGTCCATAATTGCTTCCTCCGAAAATTATGCAGCCTAGATTATACCTTTTCGCTAACTCCAGGCACTAAAGCGCTTGGGGAGATCCCCTGCATCTTAGACGCATAAGTACTTGAGTATGTTGCTGTATTTTCAGGCTTATTCTGCTTCGGTGCGTACGGAGTCGTCTCTGGGCAGAGCAGGAACAGCAGCGTGATCTGGGGAAACCGCCATGGACTCCGCACTTCCCTTCTCTTCTGAGATCAGAAGACCAGTCAAGATGCACAAGGCACCCAATCCGGCCCGGACCCCCAGACGTTCTCCGAGAAAAATGAACGATGTAAGCCACGCGAACACAGGCTCCAGAGTGAAAATCAAAGCGGCATGTGTGGTGGGGATAAACTGCTGCGCCCAAGCTTGCACCGAGAAGGCCAGCGCGAGGCTGAGAAACCCCGTGATCCCGATCCCCCAGATCACCCTCGGCGACCAGACCACATAAACCCTCTCTGCAAGCGGCACCGTTAAAATCATCAGCACGGCCGTAACCGCAACCTGCACCACGGTGATCTGCTGCCAGCGATGCGCCTGGGCTGCGTGTCCGAGCACTATAATGTGAAACGCGAATACCACGGCGGCGCCAAGGCTGAGCAGGTCACCGTGGTTGATGCTCTGCAAGTTCAAACTGCCGGCAGCTGCGGACGGTACTGTCAGCAAATAGAGCCCCAGGAACGCAGCAAGCGTGCCGAAAGCACTCCACCGGTTTATTTTTCGCCGCCAGAAAAGCGTCAGAAACACCGGAACCAGCACCACCGCCATACCGATCAAGAAGGCCGATTTCGTAGGCATGGTGTACTTCAGGCCGGTAGTTTGCAACTCATTCCCGAGGAATAGAAGGCTGCCCGCCAGCAACCCGGACACCGCGGAGCCAGCCGTCAAACGCGGCAGCTCGCGGTGAAAAACCAAGCACAGCACCAGCGCCGCCAGGCTCATGCGAATGGCGTTGAACAGGAGCGGAGAGATGTCCGCCAGCGCATTCTTGATCACTACAAACGTGGCGCCCCAGATCACCGTGGTAAGCACTAGCAGGATGTGAGCTTTGAGCGAGCGGGACACGCTCCTAGAGTAACAAAGCAAAAAATCTTAGGTTCTACTTGGCCTCGTACACCGTTTTGCCACCGACCACAGTGCGCAGCACCTTAGTTCCCAGAACTTTCGCCGGGGCTACCGAGGTGACATCGCGATCAAGCACAACGAAATCCGCTAGCATGCCCGGAGCCAGCGTTCCTTTCTCTTTCTCGGCGAATTCTGCAAAAGCCGACCCAATCGTGTACGCAGTAATCGCCTGCTCCATGGTCAGCTTCTGCTCGGGAAAGTATTCTTTCTTGCCATCTTCGCTCTTGCGCGTGACTGCAGCATACAAACCCCGGAACGGGGTAACCGGTTCCACTGGATAGTCGGTCCCAAACGCCAGCGGCACGCCTTTCCTCAAAAATTCGGCCCAAGCATAAGAATGCGCCGCCCGCTTTGGACCCAGCCGGTCGATCGCCCAGTTCATGTCAGTCAGGACATGGCTGGGCTGCATGGAAACAACTACTTTCAGCTCTTTGAACTTCGCGATTTGTGCTGCTGTCGTCACTTGCGCATGTTCGATGCGTAGGCGGTAGTCTTCTCCGCCATCCGCCGCTTTCACTTTCTTCTCACGTGCTTCTTTTTCCGCTTCGGCGAAGGCGTCCAATGCCATCTGGGTGCCCTTGTCGCCAATGGCGTGGAATCCCACCTGAAATCCGGCATCGACGCGCTCCTTCGTCATCTGCGTCAGCTTGGCCTGGTCGTAGCGTAGCAGTCCGGAATTTCTGGGATCATCGGAATAGGGCTCAAACATTGCCGCCGTTCTGGATCCGAGTGATCCGTCCATAAAACCTTTCAGCATGCCAGTGCGCAGCATATTGTCGGACTGCGGATGGGCGGCACGATGCGCCTGCAGTGTTTCTAGAGGATCGTTGAAGGCCAGCCATTCCGTGACACGCGCGGTCAGCTTGCCTTCGCGCTCGATTTCTTCCATAATTTGGAATTCTTCCCAGCACATTTGCGAATCTTCGGCATTGGAGTAGTCCTGGATTGACGTGACGCCCCACTGCGCCAAGTCCTGGAACCCGGCTTCTAGGGCTTGCCGGCGCTTGTCGTGGTTCGGCGTCGGAATCACCGCCGCAACCGCCTGGCGCGCGGTTTCCCGCAGGATGCCCATCGGCTGGCCAGTGGAGTCGCGATCGATTTGTCCGCCTGGAGGATCGTGGCTCGCGATCGTGATACTCGCCAACTGCAACGCCCTGGTGTTCGCGACCGCGATGTGCCCATCGATACGCTGCAGAAACACGGGATGATCGGTTGTGACTTCATCAATATCCCAACGGCTCGGTAGTTCTTTCACCGGCCATAGAGTGTGGTCCCAGCCGCCGCCGACGATCCACTCGCCGGGCTCGGCGGTTTCCGCACGGGAGCGGATTCGGTCGCGGAATTCAGTTAGCGACTTCACCCCTACCAGATTAACGGTCAGCCGTTGAAGGCCAGCTGCGGCCAGGTGCATGTGAGCGTCGTTGAATCCCGGCATCACAAAGTGGCCACTCAAGTTGATGATCTCGGTCTCTGGCCCCTTCAATTTGACGATGTCCTCCTCCTTGCCTATAGCCTGAATGCGATCACCGCGGATGGCCATGGCGTCGGCACGCTTGAGCTCATGAAACGACGCGTTGACCGCGATCCCCGTATAAATGTTGCCGTGGAGAAAGACCACGTCGGCTTTCGGCCGGGTTTGCGGCTCCTGCCCGAGAGCGATGGCAGTCGCCCATATTAGAAAGACCATTTCTCTCCTCAGCTTCATGCGCCCACGCCGGCCAGCGTCAGAAGAGTCAGCAAGATGCGCTTGAGGCCCAGCTCGCGTCCGCTGCAGTCGAACCATTCTTGCAAAGTGTGCGCCCCCCCTCCGGCGCCGCCGCCTCCGATCGCAATCGCCTCCCGTCCTAGCGACAATGGAACGTTGGCGTCGGTGGAAGCGCGCTGCACTTGTGCTGCGTTTCCGAGCTGGGCATCTACGGCACGAATCACCTGCAGCAGGCGGGCATTGGAATCCAGCTCTCCGGCAGGCCGGTTGCCAATAACCACAATCTCACAACTGACCCCGAGAGGCCGGCGTTGCGACGTAGAACGTTCTTCTGGAGGCGGCGACGATTTTTCCACGGCTCGCTCTAGCGCCTGCCGAAGCGCACGCTCCAGGCGTTCCATTTCAGCCATCGAGGTGGAGCGGATGTCGACCCGCATGCTGGCAGATTCTGGGATAGAGTTCACCGAAGTGCCGCCGCGGATTACCCCAATATTGAAGGTAGTCTTGGGGGAGGATGGCACTGGGGTTTGGGCAAAATCCTGAATCGCCCGCGCCAGTACCATGATTGGATTGGGCGCACCAAAATCACTCCAGGAATGCCCGCCGGGTCCGCGCACGATCACTTCAAAACGGCGGCTACCCAGCGCCTCGGCGACGATGGTGTCCGCCCCGGCGCCGTCAAGCACCAGGGTGTAATCAATCGAATCTTTCCAGCGCGGCGCAGAGAAAATGTGGCGCATGCCGCGAAGGTCGCCCTCTCCTTCCTCGCCGACATTTCCGATGAACAGGAACGGCAGAACATGCCGGATTCGAACCGAACGCAAAAGTGCTGCTATCGCCAACATCGCGGTCACGCCTGCTCCGTTGTCGGAAACACCAGGCCCGTAGAGTCGGGTTCCTTGTTGGCGTATGTTCAAGGGCGTTCCGGCGGGGAAAACAGTGTCGATGTGGGCGCTCAGAGCGACATAGCTCTTGCCGAATCCAGGATGACTGCCGAAAACATTGCCCACGTCATCACTGTGAACATTGTCGAGGCCAAGTTCGCGAAATTTCTCCGCCATCCACTCCGCACGTGCAGATTCCGCGAACGGAGGCGCCGCGATGCGCGCCAGTTCCAATTGCCAGTGCGCGAACTGTGGTTCCTGCGCGCGCAGCCAGGCAAAAGCCGAACGGATTTCTGGCGCTGCAGAAAGCCGAGCCACTTCCTGCTGCAGGCCGGAGAAGCCTTCCGACACTTCTGCGCGCGGACTGAGAGCCATTGGATCTAATTCGCAATATTACAACGCCACGCCAGAAGTTGGGGTTAGCTTGGCGGGAGACTGCGGATTACTGGAGGGACGTAACAGTTACTTCATGGTTTGTCACCTAAGGAGAGGCCTTAAGAAACTACGGTTCGCCTCGCCCTTAATTCGTCTTCACTTTCTCCACGCACTCCAGAATTTCTGCTTCGCTCAGAGTATGGTTCGATGCTTTGGCGCGTGTATAGATGCGCTCGACAATTTCATCGGATGGGGCAATACCGTGCCTTTCCAGCCAGAACAACACGTTCGACTTGCCGCTCATCGGGCCAACCTCAATCACCTGCTCCAAGCCGAACAGTTGCGACGGCACACCGGAATAAACGGCATTCGCTAGTTCGATGTCGTTCTTCTTATAGGCCTTGATGACCGCGGCGGCGTGCACCCCAGTTGCAGTGCGAAACGCGTCCTCTCCGACGATAGGATAATTCGGCGGGATTGGCACGCCTGTAGCATTCGATACCGCCTGGCAATATTGTTTCAACTTGGTTAGATCCTGGTCCGTCCAGGGAGGAATGCCCATGAGTTTCAAGTTGACCAGCATCTGGTCCATCTGGGTGTTGCCCGCGCGCTCGCCGATTCCCAGTGCGGTGGCGTGCACGCAATCGGCGCCCGCGACCAGCGCGGCCATGGAGTTAGCGACGGCAAAGCCGCGATCACTATGTCCATGCCAGTCCACGCGAATTTCTTCGCCGGACGGCTTCACCACTTCAGCGATGACAAACCGTACCAGGGCAAACGCACCCACAGGCGTCGCGTGGCCGGCGGTGTCGCAGATCACGATGGCGCGAGCGCCGCAGTTGATCGCGGCCGAGTACAGGCGCTTGACCATCGCAGGATCGCAGCGCGAAGTGTCCTCGGTCACATACATGGAATCAAGGCCGAGGGACACCGCATATTTCACAGCCTTTTCTGTGGTCTGCAGCAGAAAGTCGTCAGTCCAGTCCTCGGTATAGCGGCGAATCGGGCTCGATCCCAGAAAGGTTGCTGCCTCGATCTTCAGCCCGGTTCGCTGGACAATTTCCGCAATCGGACGGATGTCGCTCTCCAGCGTTCGCGCCGCGCAATTGGCGCGGATCCTCATCTTATGCTGAACAATCTCGCGCGCCAGCGCCTGTATATCGTCGACCGCATGTTGCCCCGCTCCCGGAAGACCCAGGTCGAGCGAGTTGATGCCTAACGCCTCCATTAAATGCAGAATGCGGATCTTTTCTTCGATCGAGGGGTCGCGCACAGACGGAGATTGCAAGCCGTCGCGCAGAGTCTCATCATTGAGCAAAACTGCGCCTGCCGGACGAATCGACGCGGAGTCTATCTGGTTCCAGTCGTAGATGAGATCGGAAGTTTTCACGTGATCGGCCTACTTCCCATCTTTCCCCGGCAAAGTCAGCCCGAACACCGAAGTCTGTCCCGGCCCCGCCACATTCAGGCCACCCGCCTCCAACGGATTGGGCAAGTAGAGTGTCTTGCAATGCTCGCAACGATATACTTCGGCGTTCCGTCCCCAGGCCTTTTCTATATCGCCGCAAGCTTGCTCCACGACGTCACTAGCGTAGGACCAGCGCTTCAGATGTCCGCCGCAGAATTTACCTTTGGCGTCTTTCTCATTGCAGGAGCGCTGTCCCTGCTTTTTGATTTTCACTTTGTGATGTGGGAGTTGTTGAGGACCCGTCGCGGAGGTTCCGGTTTGTGTTGTGGCCAAAGGAGCTATCCTCGTCGCTGTGGCGGAGGGTCCGCCAGTGTCAGATCAGATCTCATTTTACCCAAAAGAATCCACTGTCGCATTTCAACGTTGAATCTTCCCTTTCCCCATAAGGACACCTGCCGCTCTTAGCCCTCCCTGCAATCGTCGGCCTAGCGCACCCGCAAACTGCAAATCGAGAAAACCCTCCATCTGCCGGGTGAATGTTTCCCCGTACCCGTACCACCAGACTTTCTTCATATAGGGCAAGCGATCGGAATCCACATACTTAATTCGCACCATTTCTTCCAGGCCAAACCGCCCATGCGTGCGGCCCAATCCACTTGCCTTCACTCCGCCATGGGGAGCCTCACTGATGCCGAAGCACGAAACTGTGTCGTTCACCATCACGGTCCCGGCGTGGATACGGTTGGCAAGCGCTTCTCCTCGGGCGCGATCCCGAGTCCACACGCTGGCCGCCAAACCATATTCGGAGTCATTGGCCAGCCGGAGGGCCTCGTCATCACTATCAAACGGCATGACCGGGAGAACAGGCCCAAACGTTTCCTCGCGCATTATGCGCATTTCATGGGTGACGTCAGCCAGCACCGTCGGTGCGTAAAAATTCGGCCCCAGTTGGGAGAGTCGAACACCACCGGTCAGAACTCTTGCTCCACGGGACCGGGCGTCTTCCACGTGCATTTCCACGTTGCGGAGTTGACGTTCGTGGATCAACGGCCCGAGATCGGTCTTCGGATCCATGCCATCGCCCACGCGGAGTTGCTCGGCCTTGCGCACGCAAGCTTGCAGGAACGACTCGTACAGACTGCGATGGACATAGCAGCGCTCTACCGAAAGACAAGCCTGCCCGGCGTTCACAAACGCACCCCACACGGCGCCGCTCGAGGCGACTTCGATGTCGGCGTCGCTCAGCACCAGCATGGGATCTTTCCCGCCCAACTCCAGAGTCACCGGAAACAACCGCCCGGCCGCGGCCTGTGCGATGCTCCTGCCAGTCGGTACGCTTCCGGTGAAAACCAACTTGTCGACTCCAGAGTTGATCAAAGCTGAGCCAGTAGTCCCATCGCCCACAATGACTTGAAACACATCCTTCGGCACACCGGCCGTATGCAATAACGACGCGAGTTCCAGCGCCACCAGCGAGGTGAGTTCCGACGGCTTCAGCACGACAGCATTTCCAGTTATCAGCGCAGCAATGCTCTCGGTAGCGGGAATCGAAAAAGGATAATTCCAGGGTGAGATGATTCCAATCACGCCGTAAGGTTCGCGGACGATGCTACCCTTCTTAGTCTTCATCGCGAGGTTGCCGTGTGGGATCCGCTCCTGGCGCAGAAAGCGATAGGCATTTTCGATGCAGAAGCGGGCGGCGTCGAGGACGACCAGGATCTCCGTAAGCAGAGCCTCGACATAGGGCTTCCCGCACTCTCTCGTGATGAGTCGAGCAACCTCGGATTTCTGCTCATGCAGATGGTGCTGGAATTCACGCAGGATGGCAGTGCGACGCCTTGCCCCGACCTCGCTCCACGACGGCTGCGCTGCCTGGGCCCTGGCAACAGCCGCCTGCACTTCCGGTTCCGAGGCGCACGCGAATTCACGCAGAGTCTCGCCTGTTGCGGGATTTACGGACGCAAATCGACGTTGCGCGATTTGAAGATCGGTAGTCATAGTTCTAGGAAAGTCTACGCGGACGACGGTACGCGTGCCACACGAGGATTCAGTACTCGACGCCGACCAAATACAGTCCATTTGCCGGCGCAGTGGCTCCCGCCGCTGAACGATTGCGAGCCGCCAAGATTCTCGTCATATCCGAAGGCCGTAATGTGCCTTTGCCCACCAGCACGAAGGTTCCCACCAGGTTCCTCACCATATGGTGTAGAAATCCGCTGCCGCGGATCGTAAAGATCAATTCTTCGCCATCCCGCTCCCAACTCGAGCAGAAAATCTTTCGTACATTCGAAGCTTCTTCTTCTCCGCGCTCCGGATCCACCGCCGCAAACGAAGTAAAATCGTGTTCTCCCACGAGCAACGCTGCGGCCTGCTTCATCGCGTCTTCGTTCAGCGGATAAGGATGGTGCCACACGTAGCGGGCCAAAAAGGGTGGACAAATCGCACCGCGATACATGCGGTAGCGATAGGTCTTGGCACGCGCCGATTTGCGAGCATGAAATTGTGCGGGGGCTTCGACGGCTTCCAGCACCCGAATCGAAGCCGGCAGAATATCACTGAGCGCTTTCCCCAAGTTCTCCGCCGGGATCGATGATTCCAGCGCAAATGTGGCCACTTGGCCCAGAGCATGAACGCCGGCGTCGGTTCGTCCTGAGCCCTGGGGCAAGACCTTTTCTCCTGTCACTCGTCCAATAGCCCAGGCCAGTGTGCCTTGAATGGTGGTCGCGGAGGGCTGCACCTGCCAGCCCGAAAAATCCGTGCCGTCGTAAGCCAGAACCAGTTTGATATTACGCATGACAATTCTTTGGAGTCTTCCCGAAGGAGGTGCTCATCCAAGGCCTTTTACGGAACCTGCAACAACCGGGGGCGTATTCTCAGAGTGCAAGGCGAGAATGATCTGTCAGATATACTATTTTATTTCCCGCAGGAACCTGGGTGAAAGCAGCTTCTTTAGTCCGGGAACTGCGAAAAATGAAACCCCGGCTTCCGATTTTGCGTAACAACGGTTGATAGAGAAGCTCTGCCATCTTCAACAGCAGCTTTCATCCATGGAGATAAACGAATGCATTTGCCGGGTTTGAAGTCCGCCGCGCGGTGGATCGTTGCCGTTATGATCGCGTGTATGTTGTCCATCATCGGCTGGACGCAAGATTCGCCTCAATCCGCGCCTGCCGTGCCGCCTCAGGCGCCGGAGCCGCAGCATTTCGTCTTAAAGGATTATGCCAAACCGCGCTCGCACTTTCCCAATCCGATTGGGCCGTATATGTCCCAGCACGTCGCGCCGCCCGACCTGCGCAATACGCCGCGCATCGAGCAGTTACTGCAGAACGGCAAACTCAGGCTTTCGATGGACGATGCCGTAGCATTGGCGCTGGAGAACAATCTAGATATCGCCATCGCCCGTTATAACTTAAATATTGCGGATACGGATATCATGCGCACCAAAGCCGGAGCCAACTTTCTGGGTGTTAACAGCGGCTTGGTACAAGGCACGCCAGGCGGAGGCACCGGAGGTCTCAGCGGGACTGTAGGCTCAGGAACCGGCGGCACCAGCGCTGGAGCGGGTGGCGCGGGCACGGGTACTGGCGGCCTGGTTATCTCCACGCTCGGGAGCGGTCCGCAGATTACCAGCTTCGATCCTGTCCTCACCGCTACGCTGCAAATGGACCGCGCTTTCGCACAATCGACCAGCATTTTCAACCCCCTGCCGATTGCGAATCAGAATACGGGAACGGCAAACTTCAGTTACCTGCAAGGCTTCAAAACGGGGACCAACCTGTCGGTGGGATTCAACAATAGTCACATCACAACCGACAATCCGACGACCACTTATAGCCCGGTTTTAACCTCCGGCTTTCAGTTCAGGCTTTCCCAACACCTGTTGCAGGGCTTCGGTTTCGCGCCCAACGACCGGTATATTCGGATTGCCAAGAATAACCGCGAAATCACTGATGTCGCTTTCCGCCTGCAAGTCATCACCACCGTCGACCAGATCGAGAACATTTACTGGGACTTGGTGTTTGCCTTCGAGAATGTGCGGGTGCAACAGGAGTCGCTGGCCTTCGCACAGAAAACTCTCTCCGATACCAGGAAGCAAGTGGACATCGGTACATTGGCGCCTATCGAAGTGGTGCGTGCGCAGAGTACCGTGGCCACTGACCAGCAAGCTCTGACCCTGGCTCAAACTAATCTTGAGTTGCAGCAGTTGCTGATGAAAAACGCGCTTAGCCGTACGCTGGTGGATCCGAGACTGGCTGATGCCGAGGTAGTCCCGACTTCCACCATGCAGCTTCCGCCGCAGGAGGCGGTTGTCCCCACCGAAGACATGGTCAACGACGCGCTCGGCCATCGCGCCGAGTTGGCGGAAGCGCGCATCAATTTGACTAATACCGAGATCAGCAACAAAGCAGTCCGCAACTCACTGCTTCCAAGCCTTGACCTCTACGCTTACTACGGAGGCTCTGGAATTGGAGGAAATGTCGCTCTTCCCATCTGCGCGCCGGGACAAAGCCCGTTTATCAATCAGTGTTTCACGACCGCGACGGCGGCCCCTCCATTTCGCAACGGTGGTCCAGTCAGCTACAGTAACGCGCTGAGTCAGCTCGTAAATTCCAGTTCTCCTGACAAAGGCGTCGGTTTGAGCGTAAGCATCCCGATTCGCAACCGCGTCGCCCAAGCAACCCAGATTCGCTCCGAATTGGAATACCGTCAGGCGCAGATGAGGTTGCAGCAGATTGAGAACCAGATTCGCATCGAAGTACGCAACGCGCAATTCGCGGTGCAGCAGAACCGCGCCAGCGTGGAGGCCGCTCGGGCCGCCGTTGAGCTCGGGCACCAGTCCTTGGATGCGGAACAGAAGAAGTACGCCCTGGGCGCTTCCACCACCACTCTCGTTCTGCAAAACCAAACCACCTTGGCCCAGGCCGAGTCCACCCTAGTTTCAGCAATGGCCGCCTACGAGAAATCTCGAGTCGAACTGGATCGCGCCACTGGTTCTTTGCTCGACCACAGCGGAATCCAAATTGCCGACGCCGAGCGCGGAGAAGTCACGCATATGCCCAGTGTGCCTTTCGTTGCGCCTCGACAGGAAACTCAGCCACTGACGCCGCCGCCACCAACCGAGCCGCCCCAGGCTCCGCCCCAAACAACGCCGCAAGCGCCTCAACAATAAGCTGTGGCGCACCGTTAGCCGAGAGAATCTGCTTTCGTACGACCTAGCAGATTCCTCGGCTGTTCAAGATCGCCATCCGCAAAAGCCCTTACTAAGTCTGCCCCGCATCTGCCCACGCAAACACTTCTTTACAATTCCTCGAGGTCAAACTCGGCCTCGTGACGGCTAGTATTGAGATGGGATTCCGCCCATTTTGCGGGAGCACTAAATCCGAGATCAGAGCAGCCTCGTCATTTTCTTCAGCCTCGATCCAAGGAGATAAGTCATGCCTTTCGCTCGTTTGAAATCTACCGCCCGGCTTATTGCGGGGGTGATGTTGACCGTGATATGGCTGGCCAGTGTTTGGGCACAACAGTCGCCGTCTGTGCCATCAGCTCCACTACCGCAGGCGCCTCAGCCGGCGCCGGTGCAGGTGCAGACCCCCGGTCAGTTCGGTCTCAAGGATTATTCCAAGCCGCGATCCGCATTCCCCAACGTCAGTGCGCCCTACGCACGGCAACCCGTCGCGCCGCCGAATCTGAACAACACGCCACGCGTTGATCAGTTATTCCACGACGGCAAGATCATGCTCTCCATCGATGACGCAGTCGCGCTGGCGCTGGAAAACAATCTCGACATCATGTTGGCGCGCTACAACCTGAACATCGCCGACACCGATATTCTGCGCGCCAAGGCTGGAGATTCAATTTTGGGAGTGAACGCTGGCATCGTGCAAAACACGCCGGGTGGGGGCACGGGTGGACTCAGCGGGACAGTCGGCTCCGGACCCGTTGGCTCTGGCCCCGGTGGTACTACCGCTGGGTCGGCAGGGGCCGGCACTGGCACAAACGGATTAGTGAGCTCTACGCTGGGCATCGGCGCCCCTATCACCAGTTTCGATCCCGTTCTCAGCAGCACCCTACAAATTGACCACAACAACATCTTGTCCAGTAGTTCCTTCGCGGTCCCATCGACGGCCCAAAACACCGGCACAGCGGATTTCTCTTATTTGCAAGGATTCCACTGGGGCACGAATCTAGCGGTAGGATTCAATAACAGTCGCCTCACCAGCAGCTCGCCGTTCGCTTCTCTAAGCCCGAACTTGAGTGCCAATTTCCAGGCCAGAGTCACTCAGACTCTGCTGCAAGGCTTCGGCTTCCTGCCCAACACGCGCTTCATCCGCATCGCCAAGAACAATCGCGAGATCTCGGATGTCGCCTTTCGCTTGCAAGTTATTACCACGGTCGATCAGATCGAAAACATTTACTGGGACCTGGTCTACGCCTATGAAAACGTGAGGGTGCAACAGGAAGCGCTGGCGTTCGCTCAGAAAACATTGGACGATGACAAAAAACAGGTAAAATTTGGAACCATGCCACCGATCCAGGTGGTGAGCGCGGAGAGCACCGTTGCGACCGATCAGCAGGCCCTGATCCTCGCCCAAACCAACCTTGAGCTGCAACAGTTGCTCATAAAAAACGCTCTCAGCCGTAACCTGGAGGATCCTGCCCTTGGGGAAGCTGCAGTGATCCCGACCTCTACTATGCAAGTGCCGCAGCAGGAGTCGGTCATTCCGATACAAGACGTGATCAACGACGCTTTGAGTCACCGTGCCGAATTAGCTGAGTCGCGTATTGACTTGAACAGTCGCGAGATCAATATCAAAGCTGTCCGTAATGCCATGCTGCCGACCCTCGACCTGTTCGCCTATTACGGAGGCTCGGGTTTGGGTGGAACGCAAAATCCGGCGAACATTTGTCCGCCGCCACCGCAAACCAGGTTTGGCTGTCATACTGCCGGCAGTATCTCGCCCGTCGGTTACGGGGGGACGCTCAACGATTTGGTCAATTCCGCGGCGCCAGATAAAGGTGTCGGCCTGACCCTCAACATTCCGCTGCGCAACCGGGCGGGGCAAGCCAACCAGGTACGCGCCGAATTGGAATATCACCAGGCGCAGGTGCGGCGGCAGCAAATCGAAAACCAGGTGCGCATCGAGGTGCGCAACGCTCAGTTTACTTTGCAGCAGAACCGGGCAGCAGTTGAAGCCGCTCGGGCCGCGGTTGAATTCGCCCGGCAGTCGCTGGATTCTGAGCAGAAAAAACTGCAGGCCGGCGTTTCCACCCCGACTTTGGTTTTGCAGAATCAGTCTGCCTTGACCACCAATGAGTCCAATCTGGTTTCCGCCATGGCAGCTTACGAGAAATCGCGGGTGGAGCTGGACCGCGCCACGGGTACGCTGTTGGACCATGCCGGAATCCAGATTGCCGATGCCGAGCGCGGCCAGGTGACCCACATGCCCAATGTGCCCTACGTCGCACCGCGCCCAGACTTGCAGCCCCAGGTGCCGCAACAGCAGCAGGCGCCACCGACGCCGCAATCTGGCCAGATGTAGAGAAGTTCGCATTCTGGATAAGTGCTGCTATTGTTGGCACGCGCGGATAGTTGAGGTCAAACTGCTTGGGCGGGAGATGATTACTTGAAGATCGCCAAGGACGTCACCGAACTCATCGGCCACACGCCGCTGGTCTATCTAAACAAAGTCACAGCCGGCTGCCATGGAAAGGTCGCGGCAAAGCTCGAGAGCGGTAATCCCTGTGGCAGCGTGAAAGACCGTATCGGCGTCAGCATGATCGTGGAAGCCGAACGGGAGGGAAAGATACATCCGGGAAAAACCGTTCTGATCGAGCCCACCAGCGGCAACACTGGGATCGGCCTGGCCTTCACTGCCGCGGTCAAGGGGTACCGCCTCGTCCTTACCATGCCCGACAGCATGAGCATGGAACGCCGCGTCCTCCTCATGGCACTGGGGGCGGAAATCGTGCTGACCCCCGGACCCAAAGGAATGAAAGGCGCTATGGCTAAGGCACAAGAGATTCTCGCCAGCACGCCAGGAGGTGTCATCCTGCAGCAGTTCTCTAACCCGGCAAATCCCAAGATCCATCGCGAGACCACCGGACCAGAAATCTGGCACGACACCGACGGCAAGATCGATATATTGGTTTGCGGTGCAGGAACTGGCGGAACCTTAACGGGCGTGACCGAGTTTATTCGGCCGAAGAAGCCGGCCTTGAAAGTGATTGCGGTCGAACCAAAAGACAGTCCTGTGCTCTCCGGCGGGCAGCCCAGCCCGCACAAGATACAGGGCATCGGCCCGGGCTTTATCCCTGAAATCTTGCGGGTGGATTTGATCGATGAAGTCATCCAGGCCTCGACTGAAGATTCCGTCGCTATGGCCCGACGACTGCCCCGCGAAGAGGGCTTGCTAGTCGGGATTTCCGGCGGAGCGGTGGCCCACGCTGCCGTGGAAGTAGCCAAGCGTCCAGGAAATGCAGGGAAGCTGGTTGTGGTTGTTTTGCCAGATTTTGGAGAGCGCTACTTGAGTACGATATTGTTTGAAGGACTCCGCAACGAGGCCCAGCAATTGGCGACGGCTGAGGTAGCCGTGTAAACGCAACCTCCGATAGAACCGAGAAAATCAATGAACCACAAAGGACACGAAGTATCACGAAGGTCTTAGTTTCAGTGGCTTCCTTCGTGTGACTTCGTGTCCTTCGTGGTGAGCCCGGCAAACTAACGTGCTGACCGCATCTCGCGTTCACTTCCGGTTTCTTGCGCTGGCAATGTATCCTTCCACGCGTGACTCTCTCCGTCGTCATCATCACCTACAACGAAGAAAACAACATCGGCCGCACGTTGGAGAGTGTGAAGCCACTGGTCGGCGACGGCAAGGGCGAGATCATCGTCGTGGACTCCGGCTCGACCGACCGTACGGTTGAGATTGCCAAGTCTTTCGGTGCGAAGGTTTTCGTCGAGGCGTGGAAAGGCTACGCCGCGCAGAAGAACTCGGCGATCGAGAAGGCCACGGGCGATTGGATTCTGAGTCTGGATGCCGATGAGGAACTCGAGCTGGCTTTGGCAGACGAGATCGCTTTGCTTCTGCACCCTGGAGGATCAGACCATGTACGGCAGATGAACCATCTAAGGAAAATAGGCTATGCGTTCAGGCGGCAAACCCATCGCGAAGCGCGTCAAATCGCGAAACGAGAGGGCATGTCGGATTCGTTTGTTGTAATGATTTCAGGTTACTGGATTCCTCGCAGAAACTTCTTTCTCCAGCGTTGGATTAGGCACGGCGGCTTCTGGCCTGATCCGAAGCTGCGTTTGTTTCGGCGCGGGAGCGGAGAATTCAGGAAAAGTTCAGTTCACGAGACTGTGCAAGTCAAATCAGCAACGGGGTGTCTGAAGCATACCATCATCCACCACTCCTACCCCACGCTCTCTGATTACATAGACCACATGAACCGCTACTCTTCCCTGGCCGCGGAGATGATCGTGGCGAAAGGTAAAGTCCGGTTCAGCGTGATTAACATTATCGTCCGCCCGCTGGCCACATTCGTCTACAACTACTTCTTCCGCCTCGGCTTTCTCGACGGCCGGGAGGGACTGCTGTTGCACCTCTACCATGCCGTTTACGTCTCCTGGAAGTATGCCAAAGCCTGGGAAGCGGGAAGCAAAGCGTCCTCCGGCGATCCCGCATGAGTCGTCGAACATTAGATGCTTTCTGCCTTGCGCGCTGCGAAAGTTGCTGTTCCAGTTTTCCAATATGGATTTGGGCGCCCCATGGGCGATAGTATGACCGGATGTTACCCGCACCAATGAGTGCGAGTCCGATTGAGCAACCTGAGGTTTTAAGTGCGTCCGAATTACGCGCTCTCTTGTTGCAGTATCGCAAGGAAAACTGGCAGAGTATTCAGACGCCCGAGTGGCAAGAGCGAATTGTCGATGACATTCTCAACGATGACGGGGTATCCATTCTGCGGCGGTTGAGCGATTTCTGGCAGATGCCCTCCGGCGCGCTCATCCTGGATGTTGGTTCCGGCGTGGGTAGTTTCGTGGTGGGATGTCGGCGGCAAGGTCTTTTGGCATTCGGCATCGAACCCGACCGGATTGGCCGGGGCGGACGTCTCACCTCAATTCAAATCGCAAGACGTCGACTGAAAGGTCGCGTATTTGCGGCTGCCTTGGGGGAGAAGCTGCCATTTTCTGACCATAGCTTCGATCTGGTTACGATGAATCAAGTGATAGAGCATGTTGGCGACCAAACCGCTGTGCTCCGCGAAGCGCTGCGAGTAACTCGGGGCGGTGGGGCCGTTTACATTGCCTGCCCCAACTACCTTCGCTTCTACGAACCGCACTACAAGATATTTTGGCTTCCGCTTCTCCCCAAGACGCTCGGCCGTTGGTACTTGAAATTGCGTGGCCGCAATCCGGTCTTGCTCAACCAACTCACTTACACCACCAATAACCGGTTGCGAGCTATGATTAGCCGGTTGGGGGCAGACTACACCATCATCGATTTGCATCGCGAACAGTTTCTTAGAAAGTGTTCCGACCTCTCCTTCACTAGCCGACGGGCCCAATTCGTCGCTAAAGCAGCTCGTTTGCCTGGATTGCGGCGACTGATCAATTGGGCGGCGTTGCTGTTCTTGCGAGCAACTGAGGGCGGCTGTGAAATGATGATCTTGTCCCAGCAAAGGTCTACGAACATCTCATGCTGAGTCTTACGCGTCGACTCTGGGATCGCAGCAAGTCTAACGCTAGCATCCGCGGCTTCTGCTTTTCCCGCCCGCTGGTCGTTCTGCACAGTGACGATTGGGGCCGGGTTGGAGTACGGGACCGCGAAGGCTATGAACAGCTACGCGCCGGCGGTATCCGGCTGGGCGAACATCCCTACGACTTCTACACCCTTGAAACCGCCGAAGACGTGATCTCTGTGCATGATTTGTTGAAGCGCCATCGCGACTCGACCGGGCGCGCGGCTTGCCTGGTGATGAATTTCGTCCTGAACAATTTGGATTTTCGGAAGATGATGGGAAGCGATTTTCGGCAGATTCATTTGCTGCCTCTCACCGAAGGCTTACCCGGGAAATGGAAGCGTCCCGGACTCTTCGAGGCTTACAGCCGCGGGATAGGCGAAGGCGTCTTCTTCCCTGCCCTTCACGGTTTAACTCACTTTTGCCAGCGCGCGGTGGAGCATGGCATCTCGGGGAGCGGAAAGCGCGCCGCCTTGCTCCAAACGTTCTGGGAAGCAGAAACACCCTACATTTATTGGCGAATGCCCTGGGTCGGCTACGAATACTGCAATCCCGAGAAACCTCACGCGGGCTTTCTATCCGCCGAGGCTCAGACGGAACTGATTCGACAAGCCGCTGTCGCTTTCAAGAGATTCTTTTCCACGGCCCCCTTCTCAGCCTGTGCACCGGGATATCGCGCAAATAGCAATACCCATCTTGCCTGGTCGCAGCATGGAATCCGAATCGCCCAGAACGGGAGCGGGGTGGTTCTGGCTCCTCACATTGATGAGTGGGAGATTCTGAACCTCTATCGGACCATTGACTTCGAACCCTCGCAGCGAGAGTTGTCAATCGAAAAATACATACAACTTGCCGAGCAGTGCTTTGCGCGCGGTATACCAGCCGTCATCTCAGTGCATGCCATCAACTTTCATTCTTCGCTCAAGGACTTTCGCGGGCCTACGTTGCAGGCCCTGGATGGCTTCCTTTCCGCGCTCGAAGCAAAGTATCCCAATCTGCTATATGTGCATGACAGTGATTTGTACGACATTGCGACTCGTGGAAGGTTTAAGGCAACTCACGGATCAGTTTCGGTTGAGGTTAGAATGCAGGACGCTACGTAACCGATGCTTTTCCCGAAGCGCGAAATAGATGAGCGTACCCCGATCGTTGGTGCTGATTACGGTGGATTGCCTGCGGGCCGACCACGTCGGTTTTCTCGGCTACGCTCGGCCAACCACGCCTTTCCTCGATTCGCTCGCCGCCGACAGCGTGATCTTCTCCAACGCAATCGTAGCCGGTACGCCCACGTACTATTCCTTTCCTGCGATAATGGCTTCCCGTTATCCCTTGGCACTCGGTCGCGATGTGGTTGGTTTGGCGCCGGATGAACCCACGATCGCATCGGTTTTAAATGAGTCGGGCTATGCTACCGGGGCCTTTCTCGCGGGCAATCCTTATTTGTCGCCCCGCTTCGGCTACCACGCAGGATTCGACAGCTTTCACGATTTTCTCAGTGCGGAAAGAAGTTCGCCTGCGAATGGTTTCGACGGAGTAGTGAACCTGAGCCGACGCGCTCGTTGGAACCGTGCTTTAGCGGCAGCATGCCATAAGTTCGATTCGGCCGGTTCGCTCTACGACGAACTCTACTTCCAGTACCGCCAGCGACTAGCCTCGCCTCCGGCGCAGTCTCTTGATACGCTCCGGCGTTTTCCTGCAGCCGACGTGATCGTGGACCAAGCTGGGGAATGGCTGTCCAGCCTTGCTGGCCGGCCATTTTTTTTATGGCTGCATTTTATGGATCCACACTGGCCATACTACCCGCCGGGGAAGGCGTTGGCATGGCTGGGAGACGGCCAACTCAGCGCTTGGCAGGCGCGCTACCTCAATTCGTACTGGAACCGCGAGGATCTCGCAACCAATCGGTTGCGTTGCCGCTGCGATGATGTGGTTGCGCTCTACGACGCTGGCGTCCGCTGGGTAGATTCTCAGCTCAGTCGCCTAGTCCACAAGCTGCGCGAACTTTGCCGGTGGGACAACTCCGTATTCGCACTCACTGCTGACCACGGCGAAGAATTTCTCGATCACGGCGGCCGTTACCACTCTCCCTCCAAAGTCACCGAGGAATTGGTTCGTGTCCCACTGTTGTTGCGTATGCCGGGGGTAGAGTCACAACTCGCGTGCGCTCCGTACAGCCTACTTGATCTGGCCCCCACACTCTTGGACGCGCTGAACTCTCCAGTTCCTGGCAGCTTTCGCGGACACAGCCGCTGTGCCCAGCTGCGAGACCGGAAAAGCTGGGACGGTCAGGTGGTCGTCGAATGTATCACCGGCTGTGCCAATCCATTCCGCCCGGAGGACAGGCTCGGCGCGCGTATTCTCGCTGTCCGCGAAGCCCGTTACAAGCTGGTGTTCGACTTCAGTGCATCGACGGAACGGTTGTTCGATCTGGAAGGTGATCCGCAGGAACTGCGTCCGCTAGTTCCCGGCACCGAACCGTCCGTGCGTCGCCGTCTTCTCGACCAAGCTCGCCAGCATCTTGCGGATTCTCTGCGCTCGCGCGATGCGAATCGCCGCCTGGCCGCGAGACTCCACGATCTTCGGCTAGAATGGGCCAACTCAGCTAGTGAAGTTCCGGTTTAGCATAACCGCATCGTGCGCGGAGAAAGCGCGCCCCGACACTCAGGTGGAGATGAACCCAGTTGGCGTGCTTGTGGACAGTCTTGCGGATAGGGATCTCCTTAACGCACAGATGTCCAATGCCCGCGAGATTATTCGTCGGCTCGATCCAGCGCGGTTTCACGTAAGTGTCTTTCGAGCGGGCGAGCCGGATCTGCGAATCGCGCAGCGTCCCAATACCAGACTCATCCCGTTACCCCAACGCCGGCGAACGATCAGGATTCTGCGAGAATTTCTTCTGGGGCGGCATGACATTTTGTTCTATATGAAAGCGGCGCCTGCCAGTAAATGGTATCTCCAATTGCGAAAGAGATGGAGAGACACTCGCATTACTGTTGCAACGGTGGAGTCGCAGTCGGACATTCGCAACGAACCGACGATTACGCCGGAAAACGTTCGTCTTTGGGAACAAACCGTTCTGCGATGTGATTATCTTTTCAGCAATTCGCTGGCCGTAAAACGTAGCCTGGAACGCGAATACGGCTTGCACAGCGAGGCTGTGCCGACTGGCGTCGATACAAACTTCTTTACACCTTCATGGGATCGCCTAGCTAATGCCCGACTACGCGTTCTGTTTGCCGGATCGTTACGACCGTTCAAGCAACCGCAATTGTTGGTAGAGGCTGCTTCCCGCTTTCCGCAAGCCGATTTCGTGATTGCGGGCGAAGGGCTTATGGCTGAAGAATTGAAAGCACAGGTGCAACGGAAGCAGCTTGTGAACGTTATGCTTACCGGATTGCTGGGAGCGGACAGCCTGCGAAAAGAGTATCAACTGGCCGACGTTTTCTTGTTTCCGTCCGCTTGGGAGGGATCCCCCAAAGTTATTCTCGAGGCGGCTGCGTGCGGTCTGCCGGTGATCGCACGAAAGAACTATGAGCCAGAAACCGTAGTCAGCGGTAAGACCGGATACCTGGTAACTTCTGATGACGAATTGTTCGTCCGTCTGGAAGAATTGCTCTGTCGTCAAGAGCTGCGCCAGACCCTCGGACGGGCTGGCCGCAAGCACATCGAGCAGTTCGATTGGGACATCGTCACCCGTCGCTGGGAAGAGATTTTTCTACGTCTGACGTCGTCGAGGAAGACCGGTCATTAAGATGACGGAAGGCGCTTCCTCCTCAGCCGAAACATTTGTCAAAACTGCAAAATCTTTGCACTTGCTGACCCTCACTCCTTTTTATCCCGTGCTCGAGGACGATGCTCGCGGCTGCTTCGTTGCGGAACCATTGCCTTGGCTGGAACAGCTCGGAGTGGCAAACTCGGTGATTGGTGTGCAGCCTTTTTATCGCCGTCGCATACGCCCTAACAACTCTGGTGTCCCGGCTCGTTGGTATCGCTTCTTTGCACTGCCCGGCGTCTTCGGCCTGCCGACGTCGGGAGCTTTTCTCTTCGCCCGTGTTTTGGATGAAATTCGCCGCCTGCATGAAGTGAATCCCATTCATGTCATCCATGCGCACGCGCCGTTGCCCTGCGGGCACGCCGCTATGTTACTCAGCCGCGAACTGCACATCCCGTTTGTGGTAACAGTTCACGGCTTGGACGCATACTCCGCTAATCAAGATACGGGCTATGCTGGCATGTGGTGCAAACGAGTCTCGCGCTTGGTCTATCGGTCGGCGCAAAGAGTAATTTGTGTCAGTGAAGCAGTCCGCAACCAGGTGGTGACAGGCGCTGCGGCGCCGGTAAATACAGCCGTGATTTATAACGGGGTCGATCCGCAGACTTTCACTCCTTCGAACCATCACTCTGCGTCTCCGGTCATTCTCAGTGTCGGCAATCTGATTCCTGTCAAAGGGCACGAATTACTGCTGCAAGCACTCCACGCCATCGACCATTCTCATAAAGATTTTTCTTGGGAAGTTATTGGAGACGGTCCCGAACAACCGCGTCTGCAGATGCTGGCCCGCGAGCTCGGCATTACGGAACGAATCCGCTTCCTCGGACGCCAAAGTCGCAGCCAGGTTGCGCAAGCGATGCGGCGGTGCACCATCTTCGCACTACCCAGCCGCTACGAAGGCTTGGGCTGTGTTTACCTGGAAGCAATGTCGGCGGAAAGACCGGTCATTGCCTGTCATGGTCAGGGCATTGAAGAAGTGATTGAGCAGGGCATTAACGGTTGTCTGGTGGACCCAGATAACTTGGATGAGCTGATTGACACCCTCACCGTGCTGCTGCAGAGAGAACAGCTTCGCCGCGACATGGGCGCCGCGGCTCGGAAGACTATCCTTCAAGGATTTACTCTGGCTTTCCAGGCGGCTCGTCTGGCTCGGATTTATCGAGAGTGCGTGATATGAAGAAGCGGCTGATTATCGTCACCGAGCTCATCGCGCCCTATCGCATACCAGTTTTCAATGCTCTGGCCCTGCGGGACGAGATCGATCTGCAAGTAATCTTTCTGGCTGAAAACGATCCCACACTGCGCCAGTGGCTGGTTTACAAAGGCGAGATTCGATTTCCCTACCAGGTTCTTCCGTCTTGGAGACCAAGGCTTGGAAAGCATAAACTGTTGCTCAATCGGGGATTGAGTGCTGCATTGGACCGCGTTGCTCCCGATGCGATTCTGTGCGGCGGCTACAACTACCTGGCGTCTTGGCTGGCGAAGTTTTGGGCGCGTCGAAATCAGGTGACGTTTTTGCTCTGGGTGGAAAGCACTGCCAAGGACCTGCGCAGCAACCGAGCCCTGATAGAATCCGTAAAAACAAGATTCATGCGTAGTTGTGACGCCTTCGTCGTTCCCGGAAAATCATCGTTCGAATATCTTAGAAGGTACGACACGCCGCAGGAAAAGATCTTTGCTGCTCCGAATGCAGTTGACACGGAATTCTTTGCCCGGCTCTCGGAGGCGGTCCGCAACGACGATGCGATACATCGCGGGAAGTTGGATTTGCCGTCTCGCTTCTTTCTTTTCGTGGGCAGGCTGGTCCCGGAAAAAGGAGTGTTTGATCTCCTCCATGCCTATGGCACACTGGCTCCGCAGGTCAGGGCGGAGCTCGGTCTGGTCTTGGTGGGTGACGGAATGGCACGATCGGAACTCGAGCGGCGTGCCGCGGGCATTTCACCGGGGGCGATTCGAATTCCCGGTTTCGTACAACGCGACCAGTTAGCTCACTACTATGCGTTGGCAGAAATGCTGGTATTTCCCACCCATTCCGATCCCTGGGGATTGGTTGTAAACGAAGCTATGGCTTGTGGGTTGCCGGTAATTTCAACCGACGCCGCAGGATGTACCGCGGATCTGATCGAAGACCATTGGAACGGCCGCGTAGTGCGCGCAGGCGACATCAGCCAGCTTGCGTCAGCCATGCAGGATCTGGCAAGTGATAGCGATTTGCGGTCGCTGATGTCGCGCAATACCCTGCAGCACATTCTGCGATACTCGCCCGAAGCCTGGGCCACAGGGATCAGTCATGCGGTTTTTCTTTCTGCTGGAGTTTCACGGCATGAATGATCGCTATTCCCAGATTTTCCCGCTGGTTGCAATCCTGCTCGGCTGCCTGCTGGCCGCTTGTGTTGCCGTCTTCCGCCCCGGCTACCTCAGCAGCGACTATTACCTAGGCGCATTGATCGTGTTCCAGATTGTTCTCGCGGCCCTGTGGAACTACCGTCAGAGATTCTTTCTGCTGCTGATGTTAGTGTTTTTCTGGGCCAGCACCGCGCTACCCCTAAGCGGGGCTTGGACAGCCGGGCGCTGGTTCGTCCTGGCAACGGGAGCGCTTGTCGGTTTCATGATCTTCATGAAGAATCACCCTTACTACTTCGGTGTGCTTCATCTGGTGGCATTGTTTTGTGTGTTGTCGGCTCTGATTTCCGCAGAGGTATCGTCTTATCCCGCGCTCGCATCTTTGAAAGCCATTAGCCTCCTTCTGTTGTTTCTTTACGGCGCGTCTGGAGCCAGACTCGCGGTGACCGGCAGAGAGGTCAAATTCTTTGCCGGCTTGCTCTGGGGTTGCGAGATTCTGGTTTACTACAGCGTGGTTGCCAGATACATCCTGCGCATCGATGACAATCCTAATACCGTGGGCGCCTTGATGGGCGTGGTGGCCATGCCCATACTGTTGTGGGGGATTTTGGTGAGTGAACAAACAATGGCGCGCCGGCGCCGGACATTTGCCTTCATACTGGCGCTGCTATTGCTGCTCAGCTCCTATTCGCGCGCAGGCATTGTAGCGGCAGCGCTCGGATGTCTTTTGCTTTGCGTGGCCTTGCGCCAATACCGGCTGCTAATCAAAGGCCTGGGCCTGGGCCTGCTGGCGGCGGTGTTTGTGGCCGCTTTTGCGCCCTTGCCTTCGGACGAATCGAGTCCGTCGGACGGCACATTCGGGTCCACGGGCTTGGTTTTCCTGTACAAGGGGCACCAGACTGCAGGACTGGTGGGCTCTCGAAAACCAGTCTGGGACCAGACCGTAGCTTCCGTTCAACAGAATCCCTGGTTTGGTACCGGCTTTGGCACTATTAGCGCCACCGAAGGCTCAAGTGCAGAATTCGGAATGTTTGCGTCGAATAGCAAGGTGACCAGAGAACACGGCAACAGCTACCTGGCGATTGTGGAATGGGTCGGGTTGTTGGGGGTGGTCCCGTTCTTCATCCTGGTGTCGCTGGTCGCCGTGAATGTTGGCCGAGTGGTGAGATGGATGCGTCGCACAGGAGATCCTTTTTCTGCCTCGGTCCCGCTCGCGGCTGTAATGGCGGCAGGACTGGTGCATGCGGCTTTTGAAGATTGGCTTTTTGCTGTGGGCTACCCACTGTGTGTTTTCTTCTGGGCCCTCGCCTTCGTGCTGGCGGATGTTCTTCCCACACATGTATCTCAAGCGGCGCATGCCCCGGAAGCATCCAGATCAGATCGGTGGGCGGGAAGCGTGGGCGTCGCCGCCGTCACTCGATGATGCATTTGTTCCTCAACGCCCTCGCGGCCAGCGCCGGCGGGGGGCTAACTTATCTGCGAAATGTGGTTGCCCGTCTGTCCGCCAGGGACGACGTGCGGACCACAGCGGCTGTAAATCCCACCTTGGGTCAGGAACTCCAAGAGTTACCGAACGTCTCATACCTGGAATTCAAGACTCCCGCGAACACCACCTTGCGCTTTTGGCAGGAGCAAACGGCGCTGCCCGAGGTTATCCGGCGCAGTGGCGCGCAAGTTTTGATCTCCTCCGGTAACTTCGCCCTACGGAAATGCCCCGTGCCCCAGATACTGCTTTCGCGCAATTCTCTCTACACGTCCGCTGACTTTTACCACGATGTTCGCGCTCGCCGAGACTATGGCATTTGGGTTGACACACGCCTCAAAGCCATCCTTGCCAAACGATCCATCCAATGGGCTGACTGCACGGTCGCTCCCAGCGAAGCTTTTGCAGCAGAGTTGCGGCGGTGGTCGGGAGGGAACGTGGTGTTCATCCACCACGGTTTTGACCGGCACACATTTTTCGGGAGCGACGATCCGTTGCCGGTCGCTGTCCAACAGAAACTCGACGATGCCCAGGACTCGCTCCGATTGCTTTTTGTCAGCCACTATAACTACTACCGCAACTTCGAAACTCTGCTCCGCGCCCTACCAGTTCTGCGAGAAAGACTGCGCGGCCGAAGGATCAAGCTGTTTCTTACTTGCAAACTGCATACAGAAGCCAATCCCGGCTCGTATCGTGCTGACGTAGTTTCCGCTTTGGTACGGCAGTTGGGTATCGGCGAGCAGGTTGTGGAATTGGGAACGGTTCCGTACCATTTGTTGCATCACGTATATCGGCAGTGCCATATCTATGTGACTCCGGCGTATGCGGAATCGTTCGCTCATCCTCTGGTCGAGTCCATGGCCAGCGGACTGCCGGTGGTCGCCTCCGATCTGTCCGTGCATCGGGAGATCTGCGGCGATGCCGCGCTGTTTTTCCATCGCTTTTCACCAATTGAACTCGCCGGGCAAGTTCTAAGGCTTGCGAGCTCTGATGCCCTCATGGCAGACCTGAGTCAAAGAGGCTTGCGAAAATCGCAGGAGTTCTCGTGGCGTCAACACGTCGATCAGATCACTTCACTGGCTCAGACTTTACTGAGCTCTGCTAAGGCGGCCTGAGCGGGCCGAGCGCTCAGAAACGAACCCGGCGACATTCCGAATTGCGGCACTCGTCGCATGTGGAGGCCTTCAAGTAGATGCCGTATCCAAGGCAGCGATGTCGTTCCCCCGGGCCCTCGTTACTTATGCTACAGTGCGGCCCGAGGATTACCAGATGGGCCATCACACTCGAGTTTCAATGTCCGTATTTCTTGTGGTGCTGCTCTTTGCAGCGACTAAATCACCCGGGCAGCAGCCTCAACAATTGTCCGCGTTGGGCCAGATGCCGCAGGAGGGGGATTACGTTACCCGGGACTTCCATTTTAAGTCGGGCCAGACACTGTCCGAGTTGCGGCTCCATTACGTGACCTTTGGCAAGCCTGCGCGTGACGCGGCCGGCCGGGTAACGAACGCGGTACTGATCCTCCATGGCACGACAGGGTCGGGGCGACAGTTCCTAGTGCCTCAATTCGCCGGCGTACTGTTTGGGCCGGGCCAACTTCTCGATACGAGCCACTATTTCGTCATCATTCCCGACAATGTTGGCCACGGAAAATCGAGCAAGCCCAGCGACGGAATGCACGCGCGATTTCCTCAATACGACTACGACGACATGGTGGCGTTGCAGCATGAACTGCTGGAGAAAGGATTGGGCGTCAATCACTTGCGTCTGGCATTGGGCACTTCGATGGGATGTATGCACTCGTGGGTGTGGGCGGAGACCTACTCCGATTTTGTGGACGCGCTCATGCCACTGGCTTGCCTGCCGGTACAAATAGCTGGCCGCAATCGAATCTGGCGCAAGATGGTCATCGATGGGATCCGCCAAGACCCGGATTGGAAGAACGGCGAATACATAACTGAGCCTCGCGCGGGTTTGCAGATTGCCGCGGATATGTTGCTGATCGTCGGAGGCGGACCGGTAGAGATGCAGAAAAACCTCCCTGTGCGCGACGCGGCTGATAAGCATCTGGAGGACTTTACGAAACGGATCACGGCGAACCTGGATGCAAACGATTTTTTGTATGCCGTGAGTGCTTCGTGGAACTATGATCCGTCCCCGCAGCTGGAAAAAATCTCGGTGCCGGTCATGTTTGTGAATACCGCCGACGACTTCATCAATCCGCCGGAGTTAGGCATCGCCGAACGAGAGATTAAACGCGTGAAGAAAGGCCGTTTCGCTCTGATTCCAGTCTCCGGCCAAACCCATGGCCACGGTACTCATACCTGGGCAGCCGTTTGGCAGCAGTATTTGAAGGAACTGCTTGAGACTTCCAACAATTGAATAACTATCTGACCCCGATTATTTTTGCGGCGGTTGAGGTGCTTGCCGCTTGTCCGGCGTTTGGCCTTTCTCGTCGCCCTTCTGCACTTCCTTGCCCTCGTAAGTGATCTTCACGTTGGATCCGAAGCGCTTGTAGTCCTCGTACTTCACGATCTCGCGAATGTGTACTTCCTGAAGCGAGAAGTGCAGCGTATCGTCTGCCTTAGTGTAAGTGGGAAACCAATATTTTCCATCGAACTGCTCGCGCCAAGTCGTGAACTTGGGGAAGAGGTTTTCCTGACCTTTTCCCTTCTTGTTCAAGTGGAAATCGGGGACGGTCTTGCCAAAGGTCTTCACAATCTGGAAATCGTGGTCGTCAACCCAGACCCGCCCTTGAAAATACCGTTTGTCCTTCTGGATTTCCTTGGGAGCGACATCGAATACGTAGCAGTGCAATTCATCCTCCTGCTGTTGTCCTACGTACAGAATTTGATACTCAGGGATCTCGTCACTGGTCAGCACAAATGGCAGACGATTACGAATATCGAACAGGTCTTCCTTGGACATAGAAATGCCGCCATTTTCGATCGTCGATTGAGGCGCGTACACGACGTTTTCCAGCCGCTTTCCGTCGTCGTTGAAGGTAACATCGAAGACTTCCCTGTACTCGCCGGTGACCGTATCGCCATCCAAAGTCTGCACTCGAACGTCCTGACGGTATGTGTACTGATCGCGTGCCTCCTTGAATTCTTTTTCTTTAGCAGCGAAACGATGAATAATCTGGTCGGCGGTAATGCCCTTTGCTTCGGAAGTATCAAGCGGACCTTCGTCGGCTAACGCATGGAGAGGCAGCACAATAGCCGCCATTGCAAGCAACGCGAATCGTGCGATAAATCTCATAGACGATAGTGTAACGAAACTGTATTGGAAAGTGGGTTGAACCAACCGCGGTTCCCCTGGCACCCGAACCTCTCCTCGTCCGTCAGCGGGTCACAGGAGAGATCTGATTCTCCAGTTGGTTAGATTGTGAAGAAGCCCGCAAAGTTGCAGGAGGCTACTCGTTTGTGTGGGCTTGGTGGGTTTGAGAGGCCGTGTCTCTCTCGAACTTTGCCAGCTTTTGCTAACGTAAGTTTTGTCAGCGCTATTGCAAGTCAGGACGCGGGATGGCATGAACGAAATCGGAAGGCGAGCTGAACTGTTTCTGCATCATCCCTTGAGTTATCACTGGCCACAGCGATTGCAAGCTGAACTGCAGCGTGCTGACGCCAGCCGTGGCAGTTTCTAGGATCTCCACGGCTCCGAAGTTTGCGCCGGTAGCAGGCTGCACCGTCGCCAAACCACTAGCATCGGACGGCACTACCGTCTGGGACGAAGAGACGATTGCTGGCATGGGGTTCCGCGTAATGATGATCCCCCCGAGAGAAACCGGCGGCGGAGCAGGGGCTGTACGCGAGATGATCGACTGAAAGGTCACGCTGGCCGCGAGCACGGGATGAGGGGGCGCGTCGGAATCTGTAACCCGTGTGACGACTGGCTGAAAAATCTGGCCAACACTGACGATCTGATTGTTACCGGATACTGCCTGCAATCGCAATGCGGCGGTTGGGACTGCGGTGCCGTAGAAACTCTGGCAGGGATTGTTGTTCACTCCGATACAGGCACTTACTTGCACATCTCCGGCCATTGCCGAAATATGCAGCGTGGTGGTGGAGTAGCCATTGATATCGGTTTGAGTTGTGGAGAAACTCAGCGTGGCAGATCCTTTGCTCACGAAATAGTTCAGCGCCCTTCCGCTGAGCGGCACGCCATTCGAAAGTGCGCGCGACGTTAAGGGCAGATCGACAGTCGCGCCTTGCGCGATCCAGGCGTAAGCTGGACTCAGGGTGATATCCAGTGATAGAGACGTGCCCACCAGCGTGGTTTGCACTGAGCTTGGTGTCTTGTAGGAAGCCGGCGCGAGCACTGCGCTGATCGTCATCGTGCCTGCTGAGAGGGGCGTGACTTGCGTGGACGCCAATCCACTTTCGTCGGTGAGCACGGTGCAACTCGCGCCACCGCTGCAAACTGAGAAGGAAACCGCGGGTGTAGCGGTGAAGAAAACACTGGCTCCGGCTATTGGAGTCACGCCGTCCGGATCGAGAACTTGCACGCGGATCGGATTGGGCGCTTGTCCCCCGACCGGCGTCGCTGGATTTGATCCGGCGATCAGCTCGATTCTGTCATTCGGACCAGCTCCGTAGGTCAGAGCATTGGTCAGCGCGGCGAGCGCGCCGGTCGCCGGATCGCTCAGCGCGAGACTTTGCACTCCATCCGCCTCAGCAGGAGTGGAAACGATGAGCTGGTTTGCGGATACCGCCAGCACCGGCGCATTCGCGATGCCAATGCCTGCCTTCGTGTTCGACCGGAAACCCAGACCCTGCACCTTAAGCGCTGTCCCGCCGCCGACAATGGCCCGCACCGGCGAAATGCTGTCGCCATAAAAGACGCGCGCATGATAGCGGTAGTCTGGACGCCCATCGCCGCGATAGTCGAAAATGCCCAGCCGGAAGTTGGTACTCGTACTGAAGACGGCCTCCAGCCGCGTCATGCCAAAATTGGAGCTGTTGAATGCCAGCGGAGTGTTCGCGGGTGCCGGAAATGTCCCCGGATCGGCGAGCGCCCACATGCCAACCACGGGCTGAGCCTTGCTCTCAGAAGCAGCTGCCGATTCATCGAGGGCAGCGACTTCGACCGACAGTGTGCGGTTTGCCTGCCCGGAAAACCAGAAGTAGTCGGCGTTGCCGTAGCCGCTGAGCGACGCGACCCAGTCCCCGGTAGTTGGCAACGCTGCGGGCAAGGCGTAAGAAGTAGGCTCGAACCAGTCTTTTGCCTGCAGCGCGCTGCCTCCCATCAGCATATCCTGCTGAATGTCACCACCTTGGCTGACGGTCACAATCACCGACTGCGCACCACCTGAAGGCTTCACTTGCGCTGGTCCATAGGGTCCCACCGCCTGTGACCAGCTCGGATCGAGCGCCTCCACGCTTAACTGGTACTGCGCGCTGGTGGCGCCATCGGGAATTTGCAGACCGGCCAGATCAAAGAAGCCCTCGACGGTGGGATCGTCTGAGCCGAAACGGTCGAATCGTCGTCCGGTGCTGTCGTTGAACCCGCTGCCTGAATTTCCTGCGTTTACGCGGAACAGAAATCCGGAAACGGCCGCGGCCGCGTAGGTTCGTGAAGGCTGGCCGGTGTTGGGATCAATCCAGCGGGCCACCACGTTGACGCCCTGCATGGGCTGAGCCGGTAATCCGCTAGGATCGACAAAATACACCGCCCCGTGGATCCGGACCGTATTCGCGGTAAAGAGCTGCTTTCCTGGAAAGTCGGACAGGTTTTGGGGCGTGACTGGATACAAGCGAGAAATCGCAGCTTGATCATCCATCTTGGGCTGATAGGGGTTGGGATAACAAGTCGAAATGGGGATGCAATTGATCGGATCCAAGGCGTGCATGATGGTGAATCCGCCATAGTCCGCCGGCGTTGGTACCGGATTGCGGGTCAGAACATTAACATTCACCTGCGACCAGTCCAAGCCAAATACTTGCCCCAGCATCCTTACCAACCGGTATTCCACATCGGGCACCTGTGCAGCAGTCTGGGCACAGTTTCCATTGATGATCACCAAGGCATGAAGAAAATTGGCTGCGGTACTGAGATTGTCAACGCCACCGAAAACGGCATTAGTGAAGCAAAGGCCGGAGCCACCCGCGCCTTGCCCGAGCAGCGCATCGGTCACGGTGCCGTCAACGTCGTAGACGATGCCCAGAGGCGTACTCAAGGCACTCGGCACGACGTCAGCCGGCATGGTGACAACGCCGCCGCTCACGGTTACATTGGCGCCACTGACGTCCTCCGCGAGTTAGCCCGCGTGTGTGGCTGAGACTGCCGCTGTTGCAATCGAAGTCCATTGGCTGAAGGCGTCGGCCACCAATGCGTCGGCGCCGGGCCCGGGAAGGGCTGGGCTCAGATTGCCCTGGTCGGTGTAATAGCTGATTGCGCCCTGGGCCCACGTCAGCGGTACACCCTTCATGCCGGGATCAAAATAGCTGACTCCAGCCACGTAGCGTGGGCCGCCAGCCCACGACAACTGCGACAAGACAATCGTGAGGATGATGCTAACGATGAAGGTGAGGCGCGCGCACAGGAACACTCGAACTAGGTCTACCCGGTTCGTGTCGGCAGCCACTTCCTCATCCGAGTCATCAAAACCCAACCAATTAGGCTCACGCGCACTGCGGCAGTAGAGGCCAACTGGCATGCCTTATTCCTCGCTCATGTGCCGGATGGCATCGGCAAATTCGCGGCTACTGATTCGCCCCTTTTCTCGCCAGACGGCCTGCCTGGATGGTTCCAAAGCCAGGGAGGCGATTCGTTCATCAGCCAGGACGATCTGCCCGCTTCCATCTATCGCGAAAGACCTGACGCGCCTCCAATTGCGCTGGTCAGTCCTAATTTGCTCGGCGGGTAGAGAAATAGCAGCACGGGTTCGCCGGGACGGTAGCGGTCGCCAGACTCCCAGCGGCCGGCCCACTCACGGATCAACAGCGTTTGCCCGCGATGGACTCCCCGGATGGCTTGCTGCACGCGGAAGGTGATCCGTATTGTGGGCACGGTGTTCGAGCGAGTCACGGCTTCGCGCTGAACCGCCAAGACCTTTCCCGTGAAGATGTAGCCCGCGTTGCGGGTCATTTCTCGCAGGCTAGCCGGTTGGATCGGAGAGGCGCGTGGTGCCTGCCCGACCGCCTGCCGTGGAAACTCCCACGCAAGAAACACGACCAGACCAACAAGCAGGCACTTCCGAGATGAGGATGGCATCGCAAACCTCGTATGAGATCGAGGCCAGCCGTTGACGGGACAGACCGCACTATCGTAGATGGAAGGGGAGATGCCGGGATATGCCGCTCATCACAGAAGCGTGTGACGGGTGCACATGCTGGAATGATGAGTTTCGCCGTTTGTCGGAAAACTCGCTACCGTGTTCCGGGGCAGGGCGAACCAAGGGTTTCCATGACTTGCTAATGCGGCGATCGTCAAACTCGTCGTCGGCGTTGCCGCCCCGCCGACAAATGAGCGCCGGTCAGCAGCAGGAGTCCGGAGAGGAAAGCCCAAAACATCAGGCTTACCGACAGAGCGAAGGGGCCGTAAACTTCCTGGAAATTGAGCCGAGGCAGAGCCAGAATGTAGGCGTATTTGAGCGTCTCTGACAATAATCCCATGACCACAGCTGTGGGTAACACAGCCCGCGCCGGAACCTTGCCATTTGGCAGTACCCAATAGATCAGAAAGAAGATCGCAATGCTGGCAGCGATGGCAAAAATCTTCATAATGACAAAGCCTGCCAACCGCATCACAAAAAGGCCATGACCATGAAACACTGATGAAGATTGCAGCAACTCAACATTTTCGGCAGTTAGCGCGATCGAGAGCAAGGCCAGCACGCCGCAACCGAACGCCAGGCCCAGCGAGATGAGCTGGTTGCCCAAATAAGATCGATTTTCGGGAAAATGCCAGATGCGATTTAGTGCGACCTCAAGTGGCATAAATACCCCCGTCGAGGTCACGAGAAGAATCAATAGCGACACTAGCTGCGCCCGATTTCGCGCGCCCACCAAGGCGTTCAGATTGCGAATGACGAAGTCCTGTCCTGCGGGAAGAAAATCGCGAAGCAGTTGGACCACGACATCGTACATTACGCGCGAGTGAAGAACGCGGCGAATCAGCGTCATTAATAACAGCACGAAAGGAAAAAACGACAGGATGGCATTGGCTGCGACCGAAAATGCAAATGTATGAACCTCGGTGCGCAACAAATATTTCACCGTAGAGGCGAGTACACCCGGGTGGCGCCCAGCTTCAATCACGTCCGCGCGCTTGGCCGAGGAAGATGAGGTTGAGGAATGTGACTGAAGGTCAATTTTCTCCACTTTTTCCATCTTATCAGAGGCTTGCGGCTCCTTCCGCGCCCGCCGAGCGCTTGCCGCCTGACCGCGGGCAAACCGCTTAGCAAAAACGTTTCACTTCCTGATTTCTTTTCTTGCCAGAAACCAGGTTCCTGAATATTATCTTCTGCTCATTGCCCAAGTTCAGGGCACAGATGCGTCAAAAGTTTTGGGTCGATGTTTTTGTGTCTCGCGGTCGAACTCGCGCAACCCGATGGGCTCCAAGCTCGACGTCGCCGCTTCGCAGCGACGCCGATCTCCGGGGCCTTTCTTGTGAGCACGACTTCAGCAGCCCAGAACTTCAATTGGTTGTGCTTCCGCGTCCTTTGAGGGGGTGGTATGAAGCATGCGCTTCACGAAGGGCGAGGGAGTTTAAATGAATAGAAAAAGTAGAGGCGAAAGGAGTGCTTTGTGAGAGAGAAGGGCACAGTAAAGTGGTTCAACGGGGCGAAGGGTTACGGTTTCATCCAGCGCTCTACGGGGGAAGATGTTTTTGTCCATTTCTCCGCCATCCAGGAGAACGGCTACCGCACGCTGAACGAGGGCGAAACGGTTGAATTTGATCTGCTGAAAGGGCCGAAAGGCTTCCAGGCAGCCAACGTCGTCCGCGCATAAAAGCCCCGAATCCAACCACTGGCACCCTCTCAGCTTCCCCTGAGGGGGTTTTTATTTGGCTAAGCTACTGTACCTCCAGCGATACCAGGTCACCGTCCGCTTTGCCCCCAGCTTTGTAATTGACTGATACCAGGCGGTTCTTCCAATCACAAGAAAACGCGTCGGCCCCGATCAGCGTAAGGGCCTTGAAATTCTCAGCCCGGAGTCGCAATGTTTTCGCCCCCGCAGCGACGGTCAGAACGGCCGCAGGCGTTTGCGCGCAGTCTACCTTCAGCAGCTTTCCTTTCAGAAATTGCACTTTCCGCTGGTCGGGCAGCGGCTCCGCCGGAGCGGCCGCCGGATGTTCCTGAGCCGAGTCATCTTCTGCTTCGTGATTCTGCGCGGCTGCCGCAGGTTTTGTCTCCGCCACCTGCGGCGCGGCCTCGGGTTGCGGAAGCAGACCATACTTCTTCAAGGTTGGCAGGTCGTTCAAATTTTTCCGCGCGACGCGAGCGATTTCCGGATTCTGGCTGCCTTTGAGGCGTTCGAGCAGCGCCGTCGCGTCGTCCCACTTCTTTCCGGCCATCTCAATCTGCGCCAGGTTCAGCAGATAATTTTCATTACGCGGGCTAAGTTGGATCGCCTGCCGTATCGATCCCATCGCAGAGTTCACTCCGCCGCCTTCCAATCGTGCTATAGCGAGCATGTTGTAGGCTTCAGCAAAATTCGGGTTCCAGTCGAGCACCGCTCGCAAATCCTGGATCATGTTGGAAAGCCCATGAACCTCCTGTCCGCTGGACTGGGCAGCATGATACTTAACCAGCGCCAGGTAGTAGCGCACCCACGGATCTCGCGGATCAAGTTCAGACGCCCTGGTCAGTTCTTCAGTAGCCGGCTCGAATTCTTTCTTCTGCAAGTGGGTCGAGGCCAGCGCACGATGCGCTATTGCATTATCCAGTTTTGGCTGGTTCACGATCGCGTTCAACTCCTTGACAGCCTGCTCACGGTGCTCTGGCAGGCGTACTGCCATTTCCGCCTGCAGCGCCGCCGCCTCGGGAGGAGTAACCGGGACTACGCTGCTTCCGACATCGTCGGAACTGACCGTGGCGGAAAGTTGATACATCTGTCCCCCAGGATCAATCGTATCGCGCAATTTCGCCGCATCTTGCGCCAAAAACAGAGGCGCAAGGGAGTGGAAATAGTCCTTCACCGCCTGTTCAAACTGCGCCACGCTCATGCCGTAGGCTTGCTGGACCGCCTGTTCCACCGGTAGTTTCTGGTTCTGGACCAGGTCGAAATATTTTCCGGTCTCAGGCAGCTTGTTCTTGTTGAGCAGATAGTGCACGACGATCCAGGACTGAGCATAGAACAACGTATGATGGGTGCCTTCCTGGTAGGTGGAAACATCGTGCTTCATGGTGAATAGATCCGGCATGGCGAGCCACACCGGTCCGCCGAGAAGATCAGTTAGCGACCTGGGCGGATTAAGGATTTCACGCTGATTGCCCACCAGGTCCTTTTCCCACGATAACTTTAGCTCGGGATCACCGCCCATACGCGCCTGTTTGTTGTCTAACTCAAGGCTTGAAAAGTATTCCGCAAAGCCTTCATCGAACCACCCCGGCGTGGGCGGATAGTTGTAGTTCAATAACCAGTGGGCAAATTCATGAGAAATCGCGCGCCAGCTTTCGTCCTCGAAGAGATTGAGGACGATATAAGTGCGGTCCTCGCCCGGCAGAAAAAATGAAGGTTTGTTCACGAGTTGGCCCTGACGGATGGGCGCAATTTGCGCAAATTCCTTATCCCCCTTAAGAGCGATGATCTCGAGCGGCTCTGACATATTCACCCGGGTCTTCATCAGAAGCTGAGCAAAAACGGCACGCATCTGCTCAAAGCGCACAATCACTTCGCGGCCTTTCTTCTCGCCTGCGTCGGTAAGCACGGAGAAGTGGCCGGAGTTAAGGCGAATCCACTGCGCCTCCTTTTCTGCCGCATGAGCAGGACCGACAAAAACCGCTACGGCCAGCAAAGCGGCGGTAAAAAGGCGTGGCGGGAGGGCGCAAAAACCTGGCATGGTTGAGCCGGAGTTTCTGAAACGATGCTACCACGGGCGTGAACGAGAGTTTTATCCCTCCGACCGCGAACTCTCTTGCAATTGCTGTGTCGCCCACCGCGCAGCTTCGGCGACTATCACATCCTCATCGGCCGCCAACTTTTCAAGCACAGGCAAGAACCGCTGGTCACGGCTATTACCCATCGCGAGCGCCGCGTTCCTTCTCAGGCCAGCGTGCTTGGTGCGGCGTATTGGAGAGGCACGGAACGTCTCCCGGAACTCCTCGGCCATCATCTCCGCCAGCCATTCGAGCGCCGGATTCACCAGCCCTTCACGAGGTTGGAATTCCACCGCGTTCGTGACCGGAGATTTCCGGTTCCACGGACAAACGTCCTGGCAGATATCACAACCGAAAACGTTTCTGCCAATGCCCGCTCGCATTTCCTCTGCAATCGCGCCGCGCTTCTCGATGGTCAAATAGGAAATGCATTTGTTGGAATCAAGTTGATAAGGCGCGATCAGTGCATGCGTCGGGCAAGCGTCGATGCAGCGGGTGCAGCTTCCACAGCGGTCGGGTGCAGGGATGTCCGGCTCGAGTTCGAGCGAAGTCAAGATCACACCCAGAAACAGCCATGATCCCAACTTTTGGTTCAAGATGCATGTATTCTTCCCGATCCATCCCACGCCCGCATACTTCGCATACACACGTTCGACCAATGGGCCCGTATCGACGTAGCATCGGGTCTGCAGCGCTGGCCTCTCACTTGTCGTGAATGATTGCCGCAAGCGGTCCTCGACCTTGCGCAGCCTTTTCATCACTGCATCGTGATAATCCTGCCGGCCCCACGCATAGCGGGAAATCCATCCCCGCTGCGGATCGCTTACTTGAGTTGAGTACGGCTGCGCCGTGTTGTAGTTGATCGCGCAAACAATCACGCTGCGGGCCCAGGGGACCGCCGATCGAAGGGAAGCGCGCTTCAGACGCCCGGCCTCGTCTTTTGCTTCCATGTATTTCATCTCGCCGGCATAGCCATCAGCGATCCATTTCAGAAAGTGGTCTAGTTCGGAGAAATCGCGCACCGGCGCGATGCCAACCGGGTCAAACCCCGCATCACACGCCGCCTGTTTGGTCAGTTCCGCGATTGGGATACATTGATTCATTCTGAAATGGTTTCGCTCAGGATGACAGACAGGCTGACGAATAGCAGCTACACTCCCAGCTTCTTTACTTCTTCGTTGTAGTATTTACGATACAGGATGTCCCACTCCTGGCTGCCTTCAAGGATGGTGCGCTTCTGATTCTCGATCTTGTGGCGGGCCGCCTGGTCGATTTTCTCTTCCTGATTCAGCAGCTCTTCGAGAATCTTCCGCACTTCCAAGCGGATGGTGTTGCGGTCCTCGACAAAATCCACTTCGTCCATCTCAGCCAGCGCGTCAGTGACTACGTGGGCCACTTTGTTGATTTTATCGCGGCTGACTCTCACAAGACCGCCTTGTATTTGCGCACCAGTTCGCTCTTCACCTTGCGAAACATTTCCTGATAGTTGGCGCCACTCTTGCGCATTTCCTCAGAATAGGCTTCGAGAATGACGCGCACCTCGTCATTGATGCGGTCCTCGAGCGACATTTCATCGAGCATTGCAGAGTGTACTTTGGTCGTGACCGCAGCCGCTGCCTTGGTCTCGATGAATTCACCAGCAATCAGTTTTTTAGCGACTTCGCGGGCCAGATAGCCCACATATTCTTTCGAAAGCAGCATGGTGCGGGTCGGATGTCCGGAGTGAAACAAATAGTTTAGCATGGCGTCCCTCAGCACTCAGCCATCGAGCAGCTGCAGTTCGCACTTTGCGCTTGGTCTCTGGCCAAGCACTGAATGCCAATTACCCGGTGTCAGTCAAACTGAATGCTGAGTGCGAATGATTTCCAGTCCATTCAGGCATACAATGCTGAACGAGCCCTTTACATGTCCTCTGCTCCTGACAATCTGGCTGGTCTCAAGGACGACATGATTGCCTTCATTGAAGGCCACGGCATGCGCCGCTTCCCCGGCTACGTGGATTACGAAGAAGTGCAGAGCGTGATGTGGAAGACCGCAGACAATCCTGATAGTTGGAAAGATTTCGTGGAGCTTGCCAAGGCTGCAGGCGCGCCTTTTCTCACTATGGACGCCTGGCTGCTTCGCCGCGAAGAGCTTGACGAGATGATCGAGCGCATCGGAAGCGCGGAGTTCACCAACGACGAAGATGTGGAAGACGCCCGTTGGTTGCGCACTTACATTGGCAAGACTGGCTTCGTCCAGCTCGGCTTCGCTTACCAGGGCATCATGATGGTCTATGAAGCTTCCACCGAGTGGTATGACCGCTATCAGCGGCTGTTCGAAATGACCGAAGACTTCGGCGGCATTCCTATCGACGGTCCTGATCAGGACGACGAAACCTAATGCACTATGCTCATTTGTGTAGGTGCGGGTGTTCCTGCACATCCGCCTGTGCCTGGTATGAGGTGGGTAGCCAAAACCGCGGATCCTGATCAAGTACAAGCCCTCGCCGAGGGTCTACGTTCCAACCCTTCGGTTCATTCCAATCTTAATGCCCAAACCGCCGCAGCTCTTGCGCGCCTGCTGATCATGCGCTGCATCACCGATGCCGAAGCCGCAGAACGATTTCTTCGTCCCTCCCTCTCCCACTTGCACTCGCCTTATCTGATGACCGGCATGAAGGCCGCCGTCGATCGTCTCGAGGCAGCTATTGAGCGCAAAGAATCCATCCTGATTTATGGCGATTATGACGTCGACGGCACCACCGCGATTGTGATTTTGAAGACCGCGATTGAGCTTTGCGGCGGAGCCGCCGATTTCCACGTGCCCCACCGGATCCGCGACGGTTACGACATGCGGGATGACGTGATAGAGACCGCGGCGGCCGCCGGCATTCGTCTCATCATCAGCGTTGACATGGGCATTCGCGCTTTTGCTCCGGCGGAAACAGCCCGGCGGCTCGGAGTTGACCTAATCCTTACCGACCACCATCTGCCCGGGGCGAACGGTATTCCGATGGCGCTGGCGGTGGTCAATCCCAATCAGACTGGTTGCGAGTACCCCTGCAAAGCACTGTGCGGCGCCGGTGTGGCTTTCAAACTCGCACAGGGATTGATGGAGCGAAGGCTCGCGTCCGGCGACCGATCACGCCTGTTGATGTCCTTCATGAAGGTGGTGGCGATCGCCACCATCGCCGATGCTGTGCCGCTCACCGGCGAAAACCGGGTGTTCGCCAAGCTTGGATTGGAAGGTCTGCGCTCACCCGTAAATCCGGGACTTAAGGCTCTACTGGAAGTAGCGAAAGCGGGTGGGCGTCCGCTCACTACTGGTGAAATTGGATTTCGCATCGCACCGCGCCTTAACGCTGCCGGCCGCATGGACGTGGCCCGCGATGTCATCGAACTGCTCAGCGTGAAGGATCCTGCTCGCGCTCGCGAAATTGCCAATCGTCTCGACCAACTGAATGCCGATCGCCAGGAAGAAGAGCGTCGAATTCTGGAAGCGATCTACCTGCGCATCGAGGAGGAGCCTGAACTACGAAACGCGTTCTGCATGGTGATCGATGGCGATGGCTGGCACCGCGGCGTGATCGGCATCACCGCCACACGTGTGGTCGAACGCTACGGCCGGCCAACGTTGATCATCTCTCGCAACGGTGATGAAGCGCACGGCTCCGGCCGATCCATTTCGGCATTTCATCTGCTGAATGCGCTCGAATCCTGTGCCGAAATGTTCAGCCGATTTGGCGGACACGCGCATGCTGTCGGTTTCAGCCTGAGCACCTCACGCGTGCCAGATTTGCGCGTCCAGTTGGATCACTATGCCCGGGCCCGGCTAACTCTAGCTGATTTCGAACCGGCCCTTAACCTCGATGACGTACTCCCGCTTGATCAAGTTACGCCTGAGTTGTACCAGATTCTGCGGCGGCTGGAACCGTTTGGCGTGGGAAATCCGGAGCCCGTTTTCACCGCCAAAGCCGTGCGCTTGATGGCGCCGCCGCGTGTGCTGAAGGATAAGCACGTGAAGCTGAAGCTCGCTTCCGCCAGGATTGCAAAGGATGGCAATTCAGATTGGCGCAAATCTCTTACCTTCGATGCCCTCGGCTGGCGCATGGCCGAACGCTTCCAACAAGCTCAGCTTCTCGCAGGCGACGCTCTCGACATTGCTTTCACCGTTGGTCAGAACGATCACCCCGAATTCGGCGGCCTGGAACTCTCCCTGCGTGATTTTAAAACTCCTGCGAAAGCCAAGGACGAAAACGAGCGGGCAACTGCCGCCGTGGACCGAGCATGACCTCGCTGAGGACGCCATTCACCACAGATGGTAGTAGCCATCGCGACGTGCTATCTCGACCTCGATTCCAAAAACGTCAGCCAGGCGCTTCGGCTGCAGGACTTCTTCTTTGCGACCATCAGCCACAATCCGGCCCTGCGACATCAGCACAACGCGTTCGATCTCGGGAACGATATCAGACAGCTCATGTGTAACCAGAATGATTCCAATCCCGGAGCTAGCCAGCAGACTCATGGTTTCTTTTAAGCTGTGTCGAGCGAAAACGTCGAGCGAATTCGTAGGCTCATCAAACAACAACGCTCGCGGACGGTGGACCAGCGCCCGTGCGATCAGAACCCGCCTGGACTCTCCGGAAGACATTTCGCAAACCGGCCGCCCTGCCAAATGTGACACCTGCAACTGTGCCAGAGCCGCGTCCGCTAGTTCCTTCTGCTCGGGATCGACGGGATGATGAGGAAAGATGCGGGTGCTGCTGAAGAAGGACAGCACGATGTCCCGACCAACCGTTTCGCCGGTACACGATGACATCAGGTCGTTGGAGACGATCCCCAGCAGCGTGCGTAACTCGAATACATTCCAGCGCTCCTGACCCAAGATTGTTATGCTCGAATGTTCCCGTACAACGGGATAGCACTCACGAGTAATGGTCTTTATGAGAGTGGACTTCCCGCAGCCGTTCGGGCCGAGAATGGCGACATGTTCTTCCGCACCAATTCGAAGGCTAAAATCGTCGAGCACGACCTTATTTCGCCGCATCACGCGGATGTTGTGCAGGTCTAAGAGTGCGGGCGATTTCATCCTCCTGCAAGTTTAGCCCAACCCTGCCAACCGCCGCCTCTGTGCACTGCGACCAGAGAAACCGGGGCCGTAGTTCCGGTAGACTTATCCTCAGATGCCATCCGAAATATCTCGTCTACGCCGTTGGATCGCAATCGCGGCTATCACTCTCACCCTGGCGGTGGCGGGGATCTACTTCTACTCCCAGCAGCGCGTGCAGAATGCCCTTAACCAAGTGCCGGAGAAAATTGGCCTTGATATCCAGCAGACTGCGCATGGTTTTACGATCTCCAAATCCGAACAGGGACGTACCTTGTTCAAGGTTCAAGCCAGCAAGGCGGTGCAGTTCAAGCAAGGCGGCAGGGCCGAGTTGCACGACGTAACGATTACATTATTCGGACGCGACTCAAGCCGCTTTGATCAGATATACGGGGCGACATTCGATTACGACCCGCAATCGGGCGATGTTGTCGGGAAAGGCGAGGTTCAAATCGATCTCCAGTCCAACCCCGAAGGTGTGACCAAGCCCGATCAGTCGCCGCCCAAGGAACTGAAGAACCCCATTCATTTAAAGACCACCGAGCTAGCGTTCAATCAGAAGACGGGGAACGCTTCGACCCGAGAGAAGGTTGACTTCTATATTCCGGGGGCGACCGGATCAGCCGTGGGGGTCGATTATGCCGCCAACACCAGCGTGCTGACACTGCAATCACAAGTGAACATCGTGTTCAGTGGTTCGACAGGGGCGACGGTGACTGCCATCCACGGAACCATCACCAAGGACCCTCACTTGGTGGTGCTAGACCTCCCGCATTTGCAAGCCCACTCGCAACAGTCCGACGCTGACCAGGCCACTCTTTTCCTGCGTCCCGACAACACGGTTGAGCGCCTGCTGGCACTCGGCCACGTTCGTGTGGAGTCAGAAGGCAAGCAGCCAGCACAAGTCCGGTCAGACCAATTAGAGATGCTCATGGGAGAACAGCAGAATACTGTACGCACGGCTATCTTTTCTCACAATGTACAAATGGAAGTCTCCGGAACGCAGCCGATGCAAGGTAGCGCCGGCCGGGCGATTCTGCACTTTGTCGGAAAGAACCAGTTGACGACTGTTCACACCGAAGAAAACGTCAAATTGACCCAGCATCAAAAACCCGCTACGTCATCGGCCACAGCCCAGGACCTGGAGCTTACCGCACCGGTTGTCGATTTTTGGCTCACCCCAGGAAATCTTCTGAAGCGCGCGCAAACTTCCGGCGCGGCGAAGATTACCATCCGGCCTGCGACATCCAGCCCCGGGCAGGAGACTCTGATTACTGCGGGGAAATTCACCGGACGGTTCGATCAATTCGGCCAGCTTTCGTCCGTGCACGGCGCGCCCAACGGTCGCATCGTGAATGAGAACCCAGGGCAGACCGGGCGGGTGAGCACCAGCGACACTCTCGATGCCTCCTTTCGCACCGGCGTAGGAATTGAGTCGATTGTCCAACAGGGACGCGTCTTCTACGTCGACGATGAGCGCAAGGCCTGGTCGGACCGCGCTCGCTACACTCCGGCGGACCAGATGCTGTTCCTCACAGGAGCTCCTCGCGTAATCGATGGCAGCTCGACCACCACCGCGCACACGATGCGTATGAATCGTGCCACTGGCGATGCCTTTGCCGAAGGTGATATCCGGAGCACTTACAGTGAGCTGAAGGAGCAACCGAACGGAGCGCTCCTGGCCTCTTCGTCGCCGATCCACGTCACTTCCCGAAGCATGACAGGCCATCGCAGCTCCGCAGTTGCGGTTTACACCGGCGATGCTCGGCTGTGGCAAGACGCCAATCTCGTCAAGGCGCCTACAATCGAATTCGACCGCGATCATCGATCTATGGTTGCAGAAGGCTCCCCCACGCAACCAGTCTCCACAACCCTGGTTCAGGTTGATAAGAACGGGAAGGTGACCCCAGTTGCGATCACCTCCGCTCAATTGACCTATACGGATAGCGAGCGCAAGGCGCACTTCGACGGAGGAGTGGAAGCAAAGGGATCGGATGCGATTATCACTTCCGTGCAGGCCGACGTTTTCCTCCAACCCAGGGAACAAGGCTCTAACAATCAACCAATTGAAGGGCCCGGCAAGATTGACCACATCATTGCCCGGGAGCACGTAGTTATGACTCAGCCGACGCGGCGGGGGACGGGAGACAATCTGGTTTACACGGCGGCGGACGACAAGTTTGTGCTGACCGGCGGCCCTCCGAGCATTTTTGATGCCGAACGGGGCAGGACCACAGGGGTTTCGTTGACCTTCTTTAGAGGCGATGATAGAGTGCTGGTTGAAGGCAACGATACATCCCCCACCGTTACCCACACACGAGTGGCACGATAAATGCGGACGCTGGCCACCGACGATATCGGCAAATCCTACCGTAGTCGGCGGGTCGTAAACGGTGTAAGCCTTCGCGTAGAACAGGGCGAAGTCGTTGGCTTGCTTGGACCTAACGGGGCCGGCAAGACCACGACGTTTTACGCAATCGTTGGCCTGATACCCCCCGACACAGGCCGAGTGCTAATCGACGACGAAGACATCACTGACTTGCCCATGTATTTGAGGGCGCGGCAGTATGGCATCAGCTATCTCCCTCAGGAAGCCTCCGTATTCCGGAAGCTGAGTGTGGAGGAGAACATTCTTGCGGTTTTGGAGGTGCAGTCCATCTCCTGGCACGAACGCCGGGAGAAGATGGAGAAGCTGATCGATCAATTGGGATTGGAGCACATTCGGCAAAATCGCGGATACGCGTTGTCTGGCGGGGAACGGCGGCGGGTGGAAATTGCCCGGGCCTTGTGCATTAGCCCGACGTTTATTTTACTGGATGAACCATTTTCCGGGATCGACCCCATTGCCGTGCTCGATCTGCAGAAGATCATCAGCGATCTGAAGGCGAGTGGAATCGGAATTTTGGTCACCGATCACAATGTGCGTGAAACGCTGTCGGTCACGGACCGGGCGTACATCATCAATGAAGGAAGGATTTTTCGCCAAGGGACGCCGGAGCAACTAGGCGGCGACCCCGAAGTGCGGCGAGTGTATCTGGGCGAGAGTTTCTCGCTTGTGTAAACGGAACTTAACCACAGAGGCCACAGGGGCACAGAGGCCAAGTTTTGCAGTTTCGCTTGTTTTCCTCTGTGGTCCTCAGTGCCCTCTGTGGTTAAGAAACGGAGCAAGGACGAACGACTAGATTATGGTTTTGTTACAACCCAAGTTGCATTTGAAGGTTTCGCAGAGGCAGATCCTGACTCCTGGCCTGGTGCAGATGGTCAGTGTCCTGGCGCTCAATAAGCTCGAGCTGCGGGACATGATCACGGCCGAAATGGTGGAGAATCCAGTGCTCGAAGAGCTGGAAGACTCGGTTCCTCTGCTGGATGACGCTGCTCGGCGCGAAGAAGATCGCGAACGTACTCCTCCTGAAGAAAACACCATCACCGCAGTCGAGAAGAAAGACCCCTTTGAAGAGATCGATTTCGGCTCTTTCTTCCAGGAATACCTTGATCCGGGTTATCGCAGCCCGGGCGAGATGGAAGAGATAGAACGGCCTTCGTTCGAGAACTTTCTCTCCAAGCCGAGCAATCTTTCTGATCATCTGATATGGCAGCTGGGCGCACTCCCTGTACGCCCTGAAGTACGCGAGGCGGCCGAGGTGGTGATCGGCAATCTGAGCGAGGATGGGTATCTGATCGCGAGCGACGATGAGTTGATGGGAATTGCGCCGCCTGCTCCGCCTGAGGTGGACGCCAATATCGCGGAAAGCGTAGTGAAGGAGGCTGCGGCACTCGGCCTTGAGACGGAGGTGAGTGATCCCGCTGCTGTGCAGGATCATGAGGAGGCCGATCCAGCGCTAGCGCCAGAATGGGATCAAACCGGAGAAGCAAGTTCAGAAATGACGGACAACGCCGCGGCCACTGCCGTCGCGCCAGCTCTGCAAAAGGCTGCAGCCGAGCAAACCGCACCCGCTCCAGCACCAGCGCCTGGCAGCGCTCCTCCCAGGCAGCCAGCGTTCCAGCCCACCTATAACCTCAATGAACTCCATGAGGCAATTGAGCTCGTGCGCCAGATGGATCCGCCAGGGGTGGCTTGCCGAGATCTGCGCGAATGCCTGCTCTATCAATTGCGCCATCACCGACTCCACCTGGCCACCACCAAAAACGGCAATGGTGAAGGCACGGCGCAAGTGCTCGCGGATGCGATCGCCATTGTCGATCAGCACCTGCGCGCCCTGCAAAACAAACAACACAAAGAAATCGGCAAGGCCATTGGCCGTCCGATTGAAGCAATACAGCAAGCTTTGGAATACGTCCGAACCCTCGATCCACGCCCCGGTCTACGCTACAACAAGAGCCAGCCTCGTCTGATTGAGCCTGACGTCGCGTTCGTGAAGCACGGCGACGAGTGGTTGGTGATGATGAACGAAGACGATGTCCCGCAGCTGCGCTTGAATCCAGCGTACAAACGCCTGCTGACCCGTGATAACAACGACAAAGACACCCGAAACTACGTCAAAGAGCGCTACAAGAGTGCCATCCAGCTCATCAAGAATATCGAGCAGCGTAAACAGACCATCACCAAAGTCTGTTATGCCATCGTCACCCGGCAGCAGGACTTCTTGGAAAAAGGCATAGATCATCTGAAACCTATGATGATCAAAGAGGTGGCTGAAGAAATTGGCGTGCATCCTTCTACGGTGAGCCGCGCCGTGTCAAGTAAGTATGCGCACACCCCGCAAGGCGTATTTGAATTGCGCTACTTCTTCAGCGAAAGCGTGAACGGTCCTCAGGGCGGCAATACGTCATTGCTCATCTTGAAGCGCCGCGTAAAGAAGCTCATCGGGGAAGAGGACCCGGCCCGTCCGCTGACTGACGAGCAGATCACCCGCATTCTGCAATCGCAAGGCATCCAGGTGACTCGCCGCACCGTCGCGAAGTACCGGGAGGACATGCGCATCCCCAGCACTCACCAGCGCCGAGTGAAGCAGCAATGAAGAGAAAGGCGAATACAAATGGGAAGGGCACGACTTTAGTCGTGCCGACCAAGCGACTTGCGTCGAGGGGCTTTAGCCACAGAGGAACAAATTTCCAAGTTGTAGTGCCCAGTTCGTGAAAGATAAGTACCCGGAGGGGCGCTCATGAACGTGGAATATACCGGCAGGCAATATGAAGTCACTCCCACCATTCGCAAATCCGTAGAGAACGGCCTTGCAAAAATCCGCAAAATTCTGGGCGATAAATTCGACACCAAAGTGATCCTGGCCGTGGAAAAGCACCGCCACAAGGCCGAGATCACAATCAGCCCGCGCAATGGACCGATTGTGGGACTGGCTCAGGCCGGTGATATGAGTGCGGCCGTGAATGAGGCCCTCGAACATCTAGAGAAGCAGGCGGTCAAGTATAAGACGCGCTGGCGCAGCAAAAAGCGCCATCAACAGAAAAAATGGAACGGCCAAGGTGGACAGGAAAGCCTGCAGACGCTAGTCGGTCTTACACAGGCGACCGCCGTGCACGTGGTGGTGCACAAATTTCCCGCTGTGGCGAAAACCACCGAAGTCCACCTGATCCGCTCCGAGGACGCCGTGGCCATGCGTCCGATGACCTTGGAGGAAGCCATCAAAGAAGCCCACTTCCGCGACCGCGACGTGTTCGTTTTCCGCGATCCCCAAGGCAAGGTGATGGTGCTGCATCGCACGCGAGACGGCAAGATGGAGCTGATCGAAGCGCCCTGAGACCACCATGAGCACTGGCTTCCGCCTTGCTGCTCCTAATTTCCTCGTTGTCGGCGGCCGCGTTTAATCACGGTCCCGGTGCCGCGTGAACACCACTCACAGCTGTTCGCGGCAGCCCTCCTCTGGGCAGGCAAAGCGGACGATGTTGCGTTGGCGGTCAACGCTGGAAATGAACATCGGACGGCCGTGTTTTTCGCATCGCCGCTGATTGGTCGAGACTAGAGGTGGCGCATCCTTGATGGGTGTCACGTATCCCAGCGATTCGCTAAAGCAGCGGTGGCAAAATTTGTCGGTGCAGCGAAAGTATTCGATAGAGTAGTTGAAGTTGTGGGGCGCGATCGAGAACTCCATGGTGCGATAGTGTTGGTCGCACAGAGGTAGGATGTCGATCCGCATCGCCCGAGTCTAGCAAATCTACAACTTCAGACTGACATGACTCGCGCCTTTTCCGCTTGGGCAGCGGCCAGTGCATCGATCGCTGGAACCGAGACGGGCACGGTCAAGGTGCGTTCGGGCGGCATGGTGCCGGTATGGACCGCCTTGACGAGCATCTCCAGTGCCTGATCGGTGTTGGGCGGCGCGAAGACAGTCGCAGCCAACAGACCTCTCTTCACCCATGTTTGCCCAGTCTTGGGCAAGCCGTCGCAGCCGGTAAAGGGCAAACTGAGCCATCGATCCCGCGCCGGTCCGTTTGGCAACTCCTGGAACGCTTTTCTCGCGCCCAGAGCCATGCCGTCATCTTGGGCGGCAATGACATCGATGCGATATTGATGTGAAGTGGAGAGGCGCAGCCATGAACTCACCGCTCGATGGGAGCCGGCCTCCGTCCAATTTGCCCGCATGACTTTTACTTGCACGTCGACCGGTTTGGTCTCGTACATGCCGGCGGCCCGCTGTTTGGCCGCCAGGCTTTCCGAGGGTCCCTGGATGTACAAAACCGAACCTCCCTTGGGCATGAGGGCAGCAAACTGGCGGCCCTGGATGCGTCCGATCTCCTCATGGTCGGACGTGACAGCAAAGATTGGAACACGGTACACCTTGCGCAGCTCGGCGATGTATTCGACATCTCGATTCAGCACTACCCATCCCATTCCGGCAGCTGCCGCTGCGCGAGCCGCCTGGGGCAGGGCAGGTCCACCGACAGGCTCGAAGATGATGGCGTCAGGATGCGCTTGCGAGCGCGACTGAATCACTTTGAGAATCTGCTGACTCTGGGTGATGGAATCGTTGTCGGCGTGGACGATCTGAACGTCTACATTCAGCCGGCGCGCTGCTTCCACAGCGGCGGAAGCCTGCTCGATCTGATAGTCGTTATCGTTGTTGGTCAGCGAGACTAAGAAATTCAGCTTTTTCATGACGGTGGGAGTATGGATGCCGGTACCCAAATAATACCTTGACGTTTCGAGCCGACACAGTGACTACAGTAACCAAACGTATCTCAAGCAGGCACCCGAGGGGAGGTTCGAGGAGTGCTAAAATGCGCCGCTCAGGAGAAGGACCGTTATGCGGAATAACGTTGTTGTGCTCATGATGCTTGTTTTCTGCACGACTCTTGCCTGGCCTCAAGCCAAGTTCTCGGTACACTGGGAGGAGTTGACTGCGGCCGATTTCCGCAGCGCGATCGAACAGTCAAAGGGTACTTGCCTGCTGCCTTTCGGCATCCTGGAGAAACATGGAGCGCACCTTCCGCTCGGCACCGATCTGCTGGATGTTCGTTATGCTGCCTTGCACGCGGCAGAACAAGAATACGCAATCGTTTTTCCCGAGTATTACTTTGGCCAGATTTTTGAGGCGCGGCACCAACCTGGCACCATCGCCTATAGCACGCACCTGCAGTTGGAGCTCTTACAAGAGACCACGGACGAAATGGCACGGAACGGCTGCAAGAAAGTCATCATTGTCAACGGCCACGGCGGAAATGAGAATCTGCTGCCGTTCTTTGCGCAGACGCAATTGGAAAAGCCACACGACTATGTGGTTTACGTTCTTGGTTTAGTCGAACCCCCAGCTGGTGGTCCGCCGAAGAAGACTTCGGTCGACATGCATGGGGGAGAGTCCGAAACTTCCAAGATGTTGATTGCGAGGCCAGACCTGGTGCACGTGGATCGGGCGCATAGCGAATCCGGCGCCGACCAGTCTCGACTCAAGCTGCCGGACACGCTGTACACCGCTATCTGGTGGTACGCCCGGTTTCCCAATCACTATTCTGGCGACGGCTCAGCCGCCACTCGTGAGCGCGGTGAATTTGAGATGACCAACTGGCAAGCCGCGATCGTGAATGCTATCCGTGCCGTCAAAGCGGACCAGACCAGCCTGCAACTGCAGAATGAGTTTTTCGAGAAGGCGAAGCATCCGCTCCAGACGCGGCCTTAGCCGGGCATTTCGCCCGGATTGGAGAATCTTTTTGCGTTGCGGCGAATGCTACAATTCGGCTTTTCATGTCCTCCACGTTACCAATCGCTGCCGGGCAGCCAACACTGACCAGCCAATCAGCGCAGCCATCGGGCAGATTGATGGCGCTCGACGTGTTCCGCGGCGCCACCATTGCTGGAATGATTCTAGTCAACAATCCTGGCGATGAGCAGACCGCCTATTGGCCACTCAAGCATGCAAACTGGAACGGATGGACGCCGACCGACCTGGTCTTCCCTTTCTTTTTATTTATCGTTGGCGTCTCTCTGGCGTTTTCGTTTTCCTCGCGCCTGAGGCGCGGTGAGACCCGTGCACAGCTCTTGTCGCATGTGCTTCGACGGGGCCTGATTCTGTTCGCACTAGGAGTATTTCTGAACGGTTTTCCTGATCAATATCATCCGGGCACGTGGCGCTTTTACGGTGTGTTGCAAAGGATCGCGATTTGTTATGTCGTCTCGGCGATTCTGGTGTTGTGGTCTGGCCGGCGCGGCTGGATCGTCACCATCGTTACTTGCCTGGTGGGCTACTGGCTTCTGATGCGCTTTGTTCCCGTGCCCGGGTTTGGCGTGCCCACGCATGACATTCCTTTGCTTGACCCCGATCGCAACCTGGCAGCCTGGCTCGACCGCACAATTCCATTTGGGCATTTATACGAAGGCACACGTGATCCGGAAGGTGTACTAAGCACCATACCGGCGATTGCGACCAGCTTGCTCGGAGTACTCACAGGGGAATGGCTACGCTCAGAGCGCAGCGCAAGGACTAAGGCGGTGGGTCTGGCCGTGTTTGGAGCGGCCGGATTGGCGGTTGGAAAATTCTTCGACATCTGGTTTCCCATCAATAAGAAGTTGTGGACCAGTTCTTTCGTGATCTTCACCGCCGGAATGGCGCTGGTTTGTCTCGCGGTCTGTTATTGGGTGCTCGACGTCAAGCGCTGGCGTGCTGGCTGGGCAATGCCATTTCGCGTATTCGGCATGAATGCCATCGCCGCTTACGTCTTTGCGGAAATCATCTCGCACTGGATTGAGCACATGTACATCCACCTTGCAAATGGACGATCTCTAACCTGGCAGGAGATGATTTATCAGCGCGTATTCGCTGGTCTGATTAGCCCTCCGAATTTATCGCTGATTTATTCCCTGGTTTATGTGCTTATCTGCTGGCTAGCGATGTGGATGTTGTATCGCAAAGGCATTTTTCTGAAGATCTGATGGCGGGGTGGCCCACTCAAGCCCTCTTTTGGCTTGAGTGGGGCTGTTCCACTGCTGGACAGAGGCGCGTGGCCCATCCTTCCTCACTCACTCGGCACCTCCACTCGTCACCCACGAAGTTCTCGGACAAAATTCGGGGGCGGCGTCTGCCGGGCGGCCCACCTATTCTTGCCTTGGGAGGGAGCAGGCTTCAAAACCTTGGGTGCCCCATCCATGACGTTCTTTGTCAAGGGTGGGACCGAAACTCGCGCCTTCACTCGCTAGGCGCAGGCAACTGCCCTTGCGCGGCCAAGATTAGGACCATGACAAAACCTAGCCGGCACGATTCCTTCTCACCCCCAGCCTTCGCAAAGAACGCGAAAAGGCTGGGCCACCCGCCCGCTACGACTTTGTGGTAGAGCATGATTCGCAATGTTTTCTGGTGCAAGTCAAATCCTCCACCCATCAGCGTGGCGGCGGAACCTGCTGTCAGGTGCGCGGAAGTCAACATCGGGCTTACGTAGAAGGTTCCTTTGATTTTGCCGCGATCTATCTGATTCCAGCAGACGCGTGGTACATCATTCCGACAGAGCAGATTGCAGGCCAGACCGGTCTTTTTTTCAGTCCCAAGCTCAGAAATTCAAAGTACGGTCAGTACGAGGAAGCCTGGTATCTGCTGCGGGAAAAGCCGCGAGGCGACACAGTTCCCCGCATCGAGGCGTGTGCCGCTGATCTTCAGGCATCGACACAAACACCGGCGTGGCATTAGCTAGGCGCTCTCCACCAAGGAAACCAAAGTCAGCAGCGCCTCGGGCTCGTCGCCCGCGAAGTCCTCGAACAAAATCCAGGAGCAAAAGTTAGGGGCGGCGTCAGCCGCCCCTTTTTCATCTCTACGCTCAGTCCAGTCGAAAGTCCAACTAGCGACGTTCCTCGCGGCCACTAGACGGATGAGATTGCTTCCCCGGCCGAGGAGGACTTTGCGCATGGGCCGTCTCCCTGGGCGGCGCACTCGCGCGCGGCGTACTCTGCGCATGACGCGCGACCTGGGAGTGGGGAGCACTCGGCGCACGAGGCGTACTCGGCGGACGAGACGCCGCTTTGGTGCGAGGCGCGCTCTCCGAACGAGAACTACTCGGACGAGGCACGTTGTGCGCCCGAGTTGTGCTCTCCTGACGGTGCTCATTAGCTTTAGCAGACTCAGATGCACGCTGCGGGCGAGGCACCCTGGGACGAGGAGCGTTTGCGCCACGCGATGCAATCTCTCGGTGAGCAGCCTTGTTTTCCGTAGTGTGTCCTGGCCGCGGAGTGGAGTTGTTGGTCCGTGGGGCAGCCGCAGCGCGTTCGGGGGCAGATTTGTACGGCGCTCCCGCTCGGCTGGTCTTTACCGCTCCGCTGCCGCGGAATTCTGCCGGCTTGGGAGTTGCAGCTACTGCCGGCCGGCCATGATTCACGGACGCGAGTTGCTCGCGGTTGGTGCTTGCGGTGTGCTCATGGCGTGTCTGCATGCCGGTTGGCTGGATGTGGTGCTCACGCGCGGCCATCTCTTCCCGAGCGGTCGGCCTGGCGGTGATTCCGCCGGTGCCTCCGTTAAAGCTGACGCGGTTCACGCGGGTGTTGTTGATTACTGTCCGGTTGTAAACATTGTGAATGTTGGTGATGTTCACGTTGTTCACTGTACGGTTGTAGTAGAAGGCGCCGTGGTTCCAGTATCCGCCCTCATAGCCGAAACCCCCATAGCCGAAGCCGTAATTGATGCCGCCATAGAAGCCGACATGCGGGCCCCAGTAGCCGGCGTGCCAGACATAGAAGCCTTCGCCCCAACCCCAATAGCCTGGGGTCCAGAGAAAACCTACTTCGGGAGCCAGCACCCACGTACCCGGCACCCAGAAATAGCCATCGTCGCCGTAAGCCCAGTAACCGGGCGTCCAGATGTACCCCTCGCCGGGGCATATAGGCTGTACGTAGACCGGCAGTACCGGCGGAGCAACAGTGACAGACACGAAGACGCCGGCGAACGATGCGGCTGGCAGGGCCAACATCACCAGCGCAACTAACAACAAACGAATAGAGCGGCTGATATGCATTGCGCTCTCCTCCTGCCCGACCATCCTTGGCTTGCCCGATGCTGCTTTGCCGCCACGGGTTGCGCGGATGAAGGGCGAAAGTTTCGGCCCAAAACGTCCAGGCCCGATTTTGAAATCTCTCTCCTGTATATAAACTCAGATATTGAGAATATGTTGCTGGGCGAGTCGTTGCATTTGGATTCCCTATAATCTTGGGCGCGAGAAGAAATAAATTCTGATATCAGGCAACGCTTTCCTGCCGGGGCTTCACGCGAAGTGGCGGGCAGTAGGCTTTCTAGGCGTGACGAAAAATGCATCGTGTCGATGCTTCCTTTGCGTCCCACTCTCTGTGATAGATTTGATTTTCCCGCTATGAAGCACATCGCTGATTGGGCTCTGGGTACCGCTACGCTTCGCGGGGCTTCCTATGCCGACGCGCGCATTGGCGATGAGCGCAGCCGAGCGCTCTCCACTAAGAACGGCAAGGTCAGCAGCGCGTCGGATTCGGAGTCGCGGGGTATCGGTGTACGCGTCATTGCAGATGGGGCGTGGGGTTATGCGGCCTCTGACGATCTGAGTCGGGCTGCCGTCGAGTCCACTGCGGCGCGCGCGGTGGAGATAGCCAAGGCGTCGTCGCGAGTGAAGCAGAACGATATTCAGCTCGCGCCTGAAAAACCGGTCACTGGCGAGTGGGCCACGCCCATCCAGATTGATCCCTTTGCTACTTCCGTTGAGCAAAACATCGATCTGCTGCTCAAGATTGATTCTGAACTACGATCGGTCGCGGGTGTGACTTTGGCTGAAGCCAACATGAATTTTCACCGCGAGGAGCAGTGGTTCGTTTCGTCGGAAGGTGCCAACATTCATCAGACAAAATACACCACTGGAGCTGGTTACGCGGCGTACGCATTTGCAGGCAGCGAAATTCAGAAGCGGTCGTATCCCAACTCCTTCGGTGGGCAGTGGCAGAACAAAGGATACGAACTGGTTGAAGAGTTGAAGTTAATAGAAAACGCCCGCCGCGTCGGCGAAGAGGCGGTCGCCTTGCTGAAGGCGGACCGATGTCCGGAAGGCGTCTTCAACATTATTCTGGATGGCTCCCAGCTTGGGCTGCAGATCCACGAGTCGGTGGGACATCCCATTGAACTGGACCGCGTGCTTGGCATGGAAGCGAATTTTGCCGGAACGTCGTTCCTCACCCTCGACAAGTTGCGCAAGCTCCGTTATGGCAGCGATCTGGTCAACATTGTCGCCGACGCGCGCCAGCAGCACGGGCCCGGGCTTGGGACTTTTGGATTTGACGACGAAGGCGTGCCCGCGCAATGCACGCCCATTATCACCAACGGTTTATTCACCGGGTATCTCAGCTCGCGCGAGACGGCACACACTGTCGGCGCCAATCGCTCGGGTGGAACCCTGCGTGCAGAAGGCTGGAACCGGCTGCCGATTATTCGCATGACCAACATCAGCATTCTGCCCGCAGACAAGCCGTTGACTCGTGAGCAGCTGATTGCATCAACCGAGAGCGGCATTTACATGGAGACGAACCGTTCTTGGTCGATTGACGACAAGCGCTATAACTTTCAATTTGGATGCGAGGCAGGTTGGGAGATCAAGAACGGAAAGCGCGTCCGCATGCTAAAGAACCCCTCCTACAGCGGAATTACTACGGAGTTCTGGAATTCGATGGATGCGATCTGCTCGCGCGACGAATGGGTGCTTTGGGGAACGCCGCATTGTGGCAAGGGACAACCGCAGCAGGTGATGGGAACAGGGCACGGAGCAGCGCCGGCGAGGTTTAGAAACATTAAGGTAGGCAGTGCATATAAAGGAAATTAGACGCGCAAGCGAACGGGCGAGCTTCGCTCAGGATGACAATCTTATAGGTTGAATGCTTAAGTACTGAATGCTAACCCAGGATGACAATCTCATAGGTTGAGTGCCGAACACTGAATGTTAACTAAGGAAACCGCTGGCGACGTTTTCGAACGCATCACGAGGTATTCGACTGCCGATGAAGTCGAGGTACTTTTCTTCGGCGGTAAGAGTGCGCTCACTCGCTTTGCCAACAACACTATTCATCAGAATGTTGCCGAAGAAAACTACGGCGTGTCGGTGCGTACGGCATTCGGTCAAAAGACGGCACGGGCGACAACTAATAAGTTCGACGATGAGAGCCTGAACCGAGTAGTCCAGGCATCGGAAAATCTGGCAAAGGTCCAGCATCCGGATGCGGATTTGTTGCCGGTACCGGCAGGCTTACCGGGCGAGCGTGTCCGCGCCACAGCAGCGATTCCCAGCCGACACTTTGAGCTGACTGCCGCGACAACTCCGGAGCAGCGGGCTGAAGCGGTGAAGAAGATCGTGGCCGTGGCGGCCAAGCGCAAGCTCACCACCGCCGGAATCTTCTCAACAGCGGAATCAGTCGAGGGAATTTTCAATTCGCGTGGACTTGCGCAATGGCATACGCAGACTTCGTCGGAAATCTCGATCACTATGCTGGGCAGCAATTCATCGGGCTGGCAGAAAGCCAACTCACCACATGTCGCGAATCTTGATCCGCTGAAACTGGCCGATATTGCGGCACAGAAAGCACTCGAGTCGGCCAGCCCACTCGAGATTCCCGCCGGAAAGTATACGGTCATTCTGGAGCCAGCCGCAGTGCTCGATCTGGTCGGGTTCATGTTTTTCGATTTTGGAGGGTTGGCGATTCTCGATCAGCGGTCCTTCTTAAACAACCGCGTTGGAGCAAAACTCTTTGGGGAGAACATCAATATCTGGGACGATGTCTCTCATCCGCAACAATCGGGCGCGCCCTTTGATGGCGAAGGCATACCTCGTCAACGCGTCCAGTTGGTTGAGAACGGAGCGGTGGCGCGTCTGGTTTACGCTCGCTCCACGGCGGAGAAGACGAAAAAATCGGAATACAAAGAGAAAGTTGGTCTGATCGAACCGACCGGCCACGGTTTCCCTGTTCCCAACGAAATGGGAGAAGCTCCCATGAACATTGTTTTCGACGCGTCCAAAGAGCCGAAGACCGTGGACCAAATGATTGCCGGAACCGAACGCGGAATTCTGGTCACGCGCTTGTGGTATATCCGTGAAGTGGATCCTTACGAAAAGATTCTCACCGGCATGACCCGGGATGGCACTTTCCTGGTCGAAAATGGAACAATTCGGCATGGCGTGCTTAACTTCCGCTTCAACCAGAGCCTGATTCACATGCTTTCGAACGTCGAAGACATGGGAACCCCAGTCCGGGCCAGCGGCGAAGAGTCATTCGATATGGTGGTTCCAGCGATGAAGATTCGGGAATTTAATTTCACCGAAGTGACGAAGTTCTGAGAGCAGCTATGGTTAGCACCATAAGCACTACTTTCAGAAGCGCACGGGAAGCCTTTGCGATGAAACGGTGGCGGGCCTGACGGCATCAGCAATTCGCCCTTCTATCGCTTGATCGTCAGCGCCAGAAGTCCGGTTACTCTTCCCCAATCGTCAGTCTGCCTATTGAAGGAGACATACCTCCTCTGATCCGAGAAGCGGGTATCAACCAGCAACAACGTTCGGATTACGTGTACGTTTGCGCCGCTGTAATATTTGTACTCGTCGAATACGGCTCCGCACATAACGTACAAACGACCATTCCAAAGCATTAACAACGGACGTTGCGCCATCAGGGAACCTATGATGCCTTCCGGATTTACCGATGCTGCCGGCCAATATTGCTCCTCGACGAGGATTGGCAGCCCGCTGCTCAGGTAGTGCTTGCCGCGAAGTTTTTCGCCTAGCTCCTTCAGAGACAACTTCCCAGCAGAAGCGACCTGATCTTCCAGCGCCGAGTTGCGATCGCAACAGACATCTCGTTCCATTACGGCCGTTGCCACCGATGCCGCAAGGGTGGCCGATTCGCTTGTCGAGGCTGCAACGATTGAAGGCAAAGCCGCAACTCGCACTTCCTGATTGGGATGGAATACATAGCTCTCGCCGTCAGTCTGGCTGTGAGCGCTCATCCAGCAGCAAACTAGGATCAGCAGCGGAGTGGATAAGCGAAGGTGCAACGTGAATCGCATGGCCTGCCTCATGGCTGACTTCCCGTCAGTATAACTGCGAAAAAACTCGGGTGTCGGTGACCAATAAACTGTTCTATCGACACGATGCTACTGCACACTTTGATCGCATTGTCCTTGCAACCATTGAAGACTGGCTCTTGTTGCCTCGCTTTTTCAGCGATGAGATTTGCAAGCTCTGAATCTAGCGACAACTGCCTCATTCTCAAGGCTTTATCCCTACTAGTTCCATGACTTCGGTAACTTTTCCAGGCTGATTCCGGGGTGTAAGCTGCGGCCTAATGTCGAACCATGGGCGATCCGACGAGAACGCGAGTGCGGGTGCGGATCCCGAGGTTCGGAAAGAAGGCTCGTCGTCGGTGTCACAGGAACCAGTAAAAGCAGAAACGGGAAAAAAAACCGGCCGGCGTTATCCCGACATGCAGAGCGCGGTTCGCTTTCCCATCAAGCTACCGGTTGCGGTGAAGTTGCAGTCTGGCGACAGCCCGGCAGAAACGCAGAACATTTCCGCTAACGGCGTTCTTTTTCAAGTGGAGTCAGAAATGCCGGTGGGCTCACTGGTGGATTTCACCATCTCGTTGCCGGCGGACGTGGTGGGGGCGGAGGCCGATGTCCAACTCGACTGCCGCGGCCGCGTGGTACGGAATTACGAAGAAGATGGCCGCCGCGGAGTAGGGGTGGTTATCGATGAGTATCGGTTTGAGCGTCGCTGAAGGGTTCGAAGGAAACTGATGGCAAGCATTCCGGTCAGCGTGCAGGGGCAAGACAACGTGGGACAGCCGCACGAGAGCAATGGCGACGGCCGGTTCATTCGTGTGATCGTAGCTGACACGCAAGCCATCTTCCGTGCCGGATTGCGCAAGATTTTTGCCCTGGAAGACGATATCCGGGTCGTTGGCCAGTCTGAAACGTTAGATCAAACCATCTCTGCCGCCAAGAAATTTACAGCCGACATCCTGATCTTTGAAGCCGCCCTGTCCCCGAATCCCGCTGATGTGGTTTCCGAACTGCTGCGGCAAGCTTCTAACCTTCGTTTGGTAGTCGTCACCGAGCAACCCGAACAGGAGCTAACGCTCGAACTTTTTCGCCGCGGCGCGCACGGAATTGTCTCGCGTGAAGTTGAACCGGAGTTGCTGGTCGATTGTTTACGCAAAGTATCGCAAGGCGAACCCTGGCTCGATGGCAAAGGCATCCAGTGGGTGCTCGAAGCCTATCGCTCAACCGGCGGAAGGCCAACCTCGTCCCGTCCCAAAGTGCAGTTGACTCCGAAGGAGTCGTTGATTGTGTCCTGCGTCACTCAGGGCATGAAGAACAAGGAAATTGCGCTGCGGGTTGGCACCACCGAGCAAGTAGTAAAAAACTATTTGCGAAAAGTCTATGACAAACTGGGCGTCGCTGATCGACTCGAGCTGGCACTATTCTGCCTGCACAATCGAGTGTTGGATGGAACCATCAAAGTCCCCGCGCCGCCGCCACAGCCTTCGCCTGACAACGGTAGTGCAAGCGTGGCATTACCAGCACCCACTGATAGCCCCGAGAAACTCTCCTAGCCGTCACTTCAAGTTCCGATCATTAGTCTTTGCGTTCGTCTTTGTCTCTGCATTCGTCTTTGTCTTGCTTCCAGTGTCAGTGCCTATGGGAAGATCTTTGGAAGATACGAGGCGGGATCAGGCCTTGCTACCTGCGGACTGATCAAGTTGCGGTTCCACACTCCAGGCCATAAAATCGAAGTGGAAATAGTCGGGCGCGATTGTTCAGTTGATGTCGCTACCCACGAAAGCTTCCTGACTCATTTCCCCGTGACCACCGAGTTCTCGCCGGAGAGATGGCCGAGTGGCTGAAGGCGCACGCTTGGAAAGCGTGTTTACTCGAAAGGGTAACGTGGGTTCGAATCCCACTCTCTCCGCCATTACTTTTGTAATCTAGCAGTTACGCGGTGTGATACCTAGAATGATTCTGTTTCTGGGAGTCACATGAACCGCACCTGTAATCTCACCAAACGAGTCCAAACTCCCAAAGGCTTGCGCTACTGCACGGTCGTGCTCGCCATGAATGGGCGGGTGCGGGCCGATCTGGTCATTGTCAATGGTCAGGAAGAGCGTCATCCAGAAGGGGCGTACTACCTGGAATGGTGGAATGGATCGAAGCGAGTGCGGCTCTCTGTGGGCAAGGATGCGGCTGACGCTAGTGCTCGTCGGTTGCAAAAAGAGGCGGAACTGAATGCGGTGAACCACGGGGTCGCCTGAACAAACTCGGCATTGCCATCGATGTCAGCCACGCCAACGCTGCAACCACCGCGGATGCAATCGCGGTTTCGACCAAGCCAGTAATCATGACCCACGCCGGCTGCACCGCGATCCACGCCCATCCACGAAACAAAACGGACGAGCAGTTGAAGGCCCTTGCCGACAAAGGCGGCGTCGTTGGTATTTATGATCTGCCCTATCTCGCGGCCTCGCCCAAACAACCCACAGTCGACGATTACATTGCTCACGTGGAGCACGCGCTGAAGGTGGCGGGAGAAGATCACGTCGGCATAGGCAGCGACGCAAGCCTTGAACCGTTCGATACTAGCCCCAAGGGGATGGCCGAGTTCAATAAATCTGAGGAGATGCGCCAGAAATCCGGCCTGGCCGCTCCCGAGGAAGACCGCCCGACTTACGTGATCGGACTGAATATCCCGCGCAGAATCGAGGTCATTGCCGATCAACTGCTGAAGCGGGGATATTCGGCCCGCGTAACTGAAAAAGTGATCGGCGGGAACTTTGTCAAAGTGTTCCGAGAGATCTGGACCTAACGATTTCCATTGTGACCTCCCCGCCGGCGGTAACGTTATTGGCGAAAACTATTTCACTCATTGAGGTCAATGAGTGCAAACGCCTGATAGCGTCAGTTGACGTCGAGGCTCGAATGAGCTGAAAGCCTTGGCCATTTCAGGAGGGCGCCTCGAAGGAAGTAAACTCCGGTCACATCGCTACTGCGGCAGCCCGACGTTGTGCACCAATTCAGGAAACCGTGTGTCGGAGCGCAGGGAGTCGAGTAAGTAGTCGGTCTTCAGACCGAGAAGACCGGCATCACGCTCCTGATAAGCGGTGTCAAGCCACCGGAAAGCCTGATTCTTGTCCCCCAGGTTGGCATACAAGCTAGCAATCGCGTACGCGGACCAGTAACCACTATTACGTTGCGCTAGCCGGGTCTCGATGCCTTCAGTGAGCGCGCCTTTCCAGCCCTGTGAACGAAACCCTTTTCCCAGGGCAGAAGCAAAGTCAGTTTCGCTTTGGTCGCCTGAAAGTTGGCCGTAGGCCTGCCATTCTTCAATGACCTGCGGGTAGATGCCTTTTCCCCAAAACGCTTGGGCCAAACAAAGGTGCGCAAGGGCAAATGTCGGGTTATCAGTTGCCAACTGCTTGCACAAAGCGATGGCCTCGTCGTAATTTCGGGTCCAAATGTGAACGTATCCCGCCTGAAAACCCGTACTCGGTGACAACGGATCGAGCTGGTAAGCAAGCTTAGCTTCAGCAACGGCTAGCTGCTCCCGGCCACCAATCATGCCTATGTCGTATGAGTACCACTGGTGTGCCGTCGCATCGTTGGGGTCGAGTTCGAAGGCCTTCTTGTATTCAGCCTCTCCTCCGGCAAAATCCCAGTCATATTCCATCTCGCTGGTGCCCAGAACAGCATGGGGGTGGGCCAAAGTCGGGTCCAACTCCAGTGCTCTACGGGCCGCGGCATTCGCCTTCGGGAAGTTCTCACTCCGAGTACCGCCAAGGCTAGGCAATAAGCTGTGGGCATCGGCCAGGCCCGAATACGCCAAGGCATAGCCGGGGTCTTTAGCAATGGCTTGGTTGAAGTAGGAGATCGCCGTTGTGATATCAGGAAAACTTTGTTTATTCCAATGGTAAAGGCCTTTCAAGTAGAGTTGATAGGCTTCTGGATTTTGCGTGCCCTGCTTGGTCACTTGCTGTGTTTCGGAAGTGCTGAGCTTGGATCGCAACTTTTCCGCGATATCGCGCGCAATCTGCTGTTGCAGTGAGATGATGTCCGTGCTCTTGCCGCTGTAGTGCTGTCCCCAGATCACCGTACTGTCGCGCACATCGGTAAGATCGGCAGTCACCTCGATGCTTTCATCACGCGACACCACTCGGCCGTTCACCACCGCCATAACCCTTAATTCCTTGCCAACCTTCTGCACATCCACGTCCTTCCCTTTGTAGCGGAACACCGAGTTGCGAGATTTCACCTTTAGCTGTGGCACATGTGCGAGGTTGAGGATCAACGATTCTGTGATGCCATCACTGAGATAGTCGATGTTGCCGTTGCTGCCTCCATTGGTGAAGGGCAGCACGGCTATGGAGTCGATGGAGCCCGAAGTGGGCGAAAGCCAGCGGTGCACGCCATAGCCGAGGCTGGCGAGTACCAGTATCGATGCCGCAGCGATGGAAAGAACGGCCTTTTTGTGCCTTGCGAACAGCCCAACCGCAATCTGGGTATCGGAACTGGTGGTTCCACTGCTCACTCCGGTAATCGCAGACGCAGCTGGCGCCCTCAAGCTTGCACTGCTTTCAGCTATCACACTGGCCGCAGAGAAGGCTGCCGTACCGCTGGTACTAGTGTCCCGTTTCACTCGCTGCAGGTCTGCACGAAGTTCCGAGGCATGCTGGTAGCGAAGGTCACGGTCTTTCTCCAAAGCCTTGTTGATGATCTGTTCTAGTTCCACCGGCAGATCGGGATTCAACCGCACGGAAGCTACCGGAGCGCGGTTCACGATAGCTTCACAGATCATCGCCGAACTTTCCCCACGGAAGGGCAATTCGCCTGTCGCCATCTCGTAAAGAACGGCACCGAGCGAGAACAGGTCCGTGCGGGCATCGACTTCTTTAGCTCGCACTTGTTCCGGCGACATGTAGGCCACCGTTCCCACCATCGTGCCCGGGCTGGTGAGATGTTCCTCAGCAAGAATTGTGGCGGTCTGCGTTATCTGCGCCGCGACATGGCTCGTGAAACCGGTGGAAGTCGTCACCTTCGCTAAACCGAAGTCTAGAACCTTGGCGTGCCCACGTCTTGTAACGAAGATGTTCGCGGGCTTAATGTCGCGATGGACAATGCCCTGGCAGTGGGCAGCATCGAGAGCATCGGCAATTTCGATAGCAAGAGCGAGCAGCGTCTCAATGTCTAGCGGTGCTGCGATGCGGTGCTTGAGCGTTATCCCGTCCAGAAATTCCATCGCGATGAAGGCTTTGCCATCTTGTTCGCCGATGTCATAGATCGTGCAGATATTCGGGTGGTTCAGTGCAGACGCAGCCTGTGCCTCGCGCTGGAAGCGCGCCAGAGCCTGAGGGTTCCGAGCAACGTCTTCGGGCAAGAACTTCAGAGCGACAAAGCGGTGCAGCCGGGTGTCCTCCGCTTTATAGACGACACCCATGCCGCCACCGCCTAGATTTTCCACGATGCGGTAATGCGAAATGGTCTGGCCGATCATGCGTGGCAAATCTTACGTGGGCGAAACAGGCAAGTCAATGAAAGTGATGGAGTTGACTGTGGTGCTAAAGACAGCTGGCGTAACATCGCCATTACACCAGCAATCAGTCAAGTGGCGAAATCAGATTCATCAGCACTTACTGTCTGGAGATAGTCACAACTCCTGTCGGCGCGGCGCCACCTGCCGAAAATGGCGAGCCGGGAAGGGGAGCGAGCGTCCCCGTCATTAAATCTACAGAAAAGGCGGAGATGGTATTGTCGACCTTGTTCGCCACGTACAAGAAGCTGCCGGTTGGATCGAGCGCTACTCCAAATGGATGTTGGCCGGTTGGAACTGGAGCTGAAATTGAGGACAGAGTGCCATTGTTGAGGCTGAAAACAGACAAGGTGTTTGCTGCCACGTTGCTCACATACGCGAACTTGTTCATGGGATGTGCGACCAGCCGCAAAGGACGGGTGTTGATGTGGCACCCGGGGCAGCCAGTGGAAGCAGCCGCGGGACCCGAGATACGAGTCAACGCACCGCTCTGAGGATCGATCCTGTACCCTGAGATTGTGTCCTGCATGTGGTCTCCCACATATAGGAACTTGCCGTTCGGATCTGCGAGAATTGCAATCGGCGTTTGCCCGGTCGGGGAGGCTACCCCCGGAACTGCGGCTAAAGCACCGGTATTGGGGTCTATCGAGAACCCGGAGACGCTATTGGCATTGATGTCGTTCACGTACAAAAACCTTCCGGCAGGACTTATCGCCAACCCAAACGGGCTGGCGACTCCGGCAAAAGGAGATCCGGGCACTGGGGTGAGAGCGCCATTGGCGCTGTTGATACTAAACGCGGAAATAGTCCCACTGTTCTGGTTGCCAACAAAGAGGAACTTCCCCGCCGAATCAACGACCACTTCGTGAGGCGATGCATCAGTAGCGAAGGGTGAGCCTGGAACCAGAGTCAGTACGCCAGTATTGGTGTTAACAGAAAAAGCTGAAAGGTTGTCGGAATTCTGATTGCTCACATACAGAAACTTGTGAACCAAATCTAGCACCATAAACTCCGCTCCGGCGCCGGCTGGGAAAGGTGAGCCAGGCACGGGCGAGAGAACACCGTTTGAGCCGATCGTAAAAGCGGAGATATTTCCTGAGCCGGAATTCGCGATAAAGGCAAAACTGGCGGCGGGTACTGGCGCGACGGTTGGTTTCATTCCCCCGCTGCATCCGTTTATCACCAGGACGGAAAATACTAGCGCAAGTGTTGGTAGCCAAATCCAGCTTTGCCGGTGAGTGCTGCTCATATGCATGCCGGGAGGGTTCTTACGTGATGCGACTTTGGGAACATCCGACTAATCCCTCTAATATTCCGCCCTTGACGCCAATCTACGGCGGCCGATTCGATGGGTTGTCATAGAGATGTCAAGATTCGGTCCGAAATTGATTTGATGGGGAATCCGGACGAGAGAGATGGGGATCGTTTTCGGGAAAAATCCCCGAGATTCTCTGGGATCAGCAAATACATCCGTGCTGCGGATTACTGTTGTAACATCCCCATTGCACTCACGACGGATGGTGTCCAGTGTCACGGCATTTCGCTCTCTTCCTGCCAACTTCCCCCATAGTCCCGGTCAACCGTTTCCTGTGACTCAATACGAAAATGTACGGCCGAAACAGCCTCTGGAGGATAGCCAACGCGGACTAATGCGCTACAGAGTTGCTGGTACAGGTTTGGCTCCCCACGCATCCGATCGCGCTCTTTGTCCGTACCAACGGCAATGCGGAACGACAGATGACTAGGGGTGGCACCCCGGCGACTGCTCACCTGCGCAGTCGGGCAATAATGGCGAGAAATACCTTCAATTTCATGCCTTGCTCGTCGCACAGCAAGCCGCAATTTCCAGCTTGTCAGCACGTTGCCATCATACCTTCCCTAGGTAGTTGGCGAAAAATCGCCATTGCACTCAAATTCCCCCGGCTAAGCGATCAAAACGGGCTGGAGTAAGCGGATGGAAGAGGCTTGACTATACTACTCGGGTGACCACACCGTTGGAAAAGGGCAACGCCCTGGAAGCAGCCGTGACTGCAATCGAACAGCACATCCTAAGCACCTCGCCCGCGCTCCGAGAAAAGACCTTCCTTATAGAGAGCAAAAAGATCATCACCGTCGGCGGTGTCCACCACGAAATCGACATCTTAGTAACAATCGACCTCGGCGACGGGTACAAGTCCGTCTTCATATTCGAATGCAAAAACTGGGAAGACGCTGTTGGCAAGAACGAAATCATCATCTTCGCTGAGAAAATTGCCGCTACGCAAGCGCAAATCGGCTTCTTCGTCGCGAAGTCCTTCACAAAAGATGCGCAGTCTCAGGCGGCGACGAACCCACGTATTCGCTTGGTCACGGCATCAGAGCATGAGCCCACCACCGCACCGCTCCCATACGCCTTCCACGGACTTATCCTGACGCCCGTACATGCGGAGGCCACGTTTCACACAGGAGACGGCGGCACGCAGCTGAAAACGATTGAGATGGCAACGGCGGCCGCCAAGCTCCGAGGCGAACCGATCGACCTCCGCAGATATTTATGCAAGTGGGCGGAAGACGCCGCGAGCCAGGACGCGCTTGCGTTCCGATCCGAACGGTACCCGGAGGGCGACTATGAGCGAAGTACTGATGCCAAAAGAGAGTTTGCCGAACGAGAATTCACGATCGACGGAACAGAGATGGCATGGGCCGAAACGAGCATCCGGTACAAAGCCACCGTGGTTCGTCCTGCCGTAGTCTCCTACTTTGAAGTTCACACCCGCGGGCGAGTAGTATCGCTGGCTCCCTTGCAGATTCCATCCGGGCCAACAATGCAAATGAAGCTGATCTACCGCTAAGGGAATTTGAGTGTAAACGCCTGGTTTCAACAGTTACTTCCGGTTTGTCCGTCACTCATCAATTGGCACCAGCGACTCTGTCGCCTATTTCCCAGTGGCTGCCGTTTTCGCTAGGAATTCTTTTGCGGCAACAACCTCAGGACGGTCACCATCAGCATTCGTCCATAGCGTCAGGAATTCCCTGTAGCGTTGCTGCGCGGTCTCCTGATCCCCGGTTGCCTGTGCCGCTTGGGCGATTCCGTAAATAGCTTTGGGACGGCCGGGTGTCCGTTTGAGCGTTTGCAGGAATTGTTCCTGAGCATCAACTGGGCGATTTAACTCCATGAGCAGGGTACCGAAGAGTTCATGAGCTGGAATAACTGGGTAAGGTGGCTGCGAGAGCGTATCAATGGCGTCTTCAATCACAACGGCTTCTTTCATCTTTGTTATCGCTTCGTCCGCATTGCCTGATACTTTAGCGGCCAATGCCTGAGCCTCTCTGGCCTGCATCGTGATGATCTGCTGAACAAACGGGTGTTGTCCGGGTTCCTTAGCGAGCAGGGCGAGCTTATCTGCAGCAGCCTTGGCACCTGTAGCATCTTTATGAGCGACCGCTGCCATAGTTTGCAGCTGCAACTTGACTGCGACGAAATCCCTTGAAGGCACCAACAGTGGAATGTCCGCCGCGTAGTCCCAGTCCCCAGTCTCGATAACGAACCGCGTTAGCATGTCAAAGTACCCGTAGACAACCCGGTCCGGCAGGGCATAAATCGTTCGCCCGCGCACATGCCGTGCTTGCAGATCGGGAGTATCCCCTGCGGTTTTCTTATCGGGCAGAGCTTCAAACTGCGCAGCGATGATGCCGAGTACGCGTCGAGCGTCCCCATATCGCCCTAATTGCAGGTAGGCGTATTGCAAATAGTTCAGCGAGTGGAAATCGCGCAGCGCACCGGATTCTCCGGCCCGCTGAACGTCTCTCTCGGAGACTTGCCAGGCCCTTTCATTTGTGGCTGCAGATTCATCCCAATAGCCAAGACGCGTGAAGATGTGAGAGGGCATGTGCAAGGCGTGCGGAACCGCCGCGGCGGCTTGCGCGTAACTACGCGCCGCAGCGAGCCCCTCTTGCGCGTGCACCGGGTCGTCGTAAGCGTGGATTAAGTAGTGAAGCACTCCGGGATGATCGGGGTTGTGTGCGTAAACTTCCTCGAAGAGCTTGGCTGCCCTTGTTTGGTTGTCAAAACCCCTGGTGCCTTCCTTAATTGTCCCCAAAATAGCAAGCCCATAAAAAAGCTTGGTCTCGTCGTCCGGGAAACTAGCATAGGCTACTGCCATGGCATCGCGATAGCCTTCATCGCGAACGGCTTTCGGTCCGGCACCGGCGTCATTAAAAAGTGCTGCGACTGCAGCCAGATAAAGCTTCTCGCGCGGAGACGCCTCCTTAGCGGCCAGACCTTTCTGTACCGAGGCCCATGCGGCGGTCTCGTCAGCGGTCGACGGCGCATCCCACAACGGATGGTTGTATGTCATGGCCGCGCCCCAGTAGGCCATCGCACATTCGGGGTCATCCTTTGCGACCTGCTGAAATGCCTGCAGTGCGCGCGAATACCAGAAGTTGTGGAGCAAGGCCAGAGCGCGGTCGAACTTTGTGCCAATCCCCGGTGAACAGGAGATGTCCATATGCGCATGACCCAGGCCCTCTTCAGACGTGGGGACGACGTGCGTATGTTCCTCTTCGCGCTGTGCAAGACCCACTGCGACGAAGGACAAAATTGCGAGCCAGCATAATAATGAAGACCGGGAATAGAGCTTCATGGCAGGCTCTCGTGGGAAAGTGTCGTCGTGTCTAACTTCCTGTGGAAGCGCTAATCGTACCAAATCCGAAAGTTCGCCGACAGCTCAGTCGCCACAGTGCCGTAGGCGCATGCTAAGTGGGGACTATTGGACGTGGTTGGTCGGCAACCCGGAAGTTATCGGAGCTACCCCTCGGTGTGCCACCGTTTCAACTGGCGAGAAATCGCGATTTCACTCATCCTATAAAAGAGGATGTCAAGAAAAAAACTCTTCCCCTCTCCCCTCTGGAGACCTGCTGGTGGCTTTACATCCAGCCCCGTCCCCTTCGTGGAGGGGTTTTTGGTTTTTGCCGCTTTGGATCGCCGCGTATTGCAGCGGCGATGCCAACCCCAGTTGCTGGTTTCCAGGTAATGGTTTCATCTCGCCGTGGGCGCTTGAAGCCGATCCGTTGAGAAGCTACGTAAGCCCATGCGTTGGCTTTTAGTGCCAACCATCATCCTATGTGAAGCTCGAGGCCTATGGCTTTTTTGGGTTGTGCGAGGGGGCATAGGATTGATCCGGAGACTCGGTGCTGAGTTGTGACGTTTTCTGCCCACCGATTTTCTGTAGGAGCTTCCCGCCGGAAGACTCTCCGCGGGGTCGGCTACCGCTTCGAGGCCGCGAAAATGGCAATCCGGAATTTTGCCACCATTCTCGGACGCAATCTTTCGGTGTGACCGCATACACTGCCCCTTTCATTTATTCTATTCTCTCATCCCTTAACTTCGTGATCGAATGAGCAAGCCCAAACCACTATGGAAGACAGATGATCAGACCGCGCGCCTGGCTGAGCTCACGGCGCAATCCGGTGGTCCCGCCACGGACAAGGCTTTGCGGCGGGATGTCCGGTCGCTGGGTGTATTGCTTGGACAAGTCCTGGTTGAGCAGGCCGGCCAGGGATTGTTCGATGAGGTTGAGCAGCTACGAAGATTGCTTATTCAACATCGTAAGCAAGTCCAGCGCCACGCGGACTCAGCGGCGAGCACTGAGCTCATTGGCCAGGCTCAAAGTCTCATCTCGAAGATGGACTTGGCCAAAGCGTATCAGGTCACCAAGGCCTTCGCGATCTATTTCGACCTTACGAACCTCGCCGAAACCAATCACCGCAAACGCAGGCGCCGCGCTGGGAAGCTAAGCCAGCATGTTCCGCCCGCCGGATCTTTCCGCGGCACGCTTTCGCGGCTGAAGCAAGCTGGGCTCTCCGCGCAAGAGGCGCTGGCTGCACTGGGCCGGATTTGCGTAACTCCGGTATTAACCGCGCACCCTACGGAGGTGGCACGGCAGACCGTTCTGCTCAAGCGCCGCCGCATTGCGGAGGAACTGGAACGGCTCGACCGTCTGCCGCTTACCGCCACGGACGCTGAAAGGTGCGAGGACAATATCCGGGCCGAAGTGACTTCCCTTTGGCAGACCGACGAAGTCAGGCTGGCGAAACCGACGGTCAACGACGAGATCCGCATGGGGCTGCGGTACTTCCGGCTTTCTTTCTTCGATACACTTCCGAGAATTTATGATGAGGTCCTGGAATCATTTCGCGATGTTTACGGGGTGGCTCTTAACGAAGCAGATGTGCCCAATCTTGTCCAGTTCGGATCATGGATTGGGGGCGACCGGGACGGCAATCCCCTGGTTATGCCGGACCGCATTCGTGATGCTTTACAGCTCGCCCAGACGGTGATTCTGGGCGAATACATCACTGAGATTGAATCCTTGAGCGGCCGGCTCAGTTCCTCCCTTCGGCTGGTTGAGAGCTCTCAGGAAATGCTTTCGCGACTGGCCGAGTACGAGCACGAAATGCCCGGCGTCCCTATCCTCTGGGGAGAACACAACACCACAGAAAGCTACCGCCGTTTTCTTTCCTATGTCTTGCACAGACTACGGCAACACCGGGAGATGCCAGGCGCTTCCGCCGCTTACGCCAGCGCAACCGATTTCGAACATGATCTACTGTTGGTTCGTCAGAGTCTCTGGTCGCATCATGGGCGCCGATTGGCCAGGAGTTTCGTGGATCCTCTGTTACGCAAGGTGCGAACGTTCGGATTTCACCTGCACGCTCTCGACATTCGACAGCATGCCCGCGTTCACGCTGAGGCGGCAGCAGAGTTGGCGACGACTCGCCAGTCAGGCCAGCAATCATCGAGTCTGCATTACCCTGAGTCTTCAGACACCCGGGAATTACTCGACACCTTCCGGAGTATTGCTCAACTCAAACGCACGTATCCGCCACAGTCGATACGCAATTACATCATCAGCGGCGCGGAATCCGAAGAGGATGTGCTGGCCGTCGTTCGTCTCGCGAAACAGTGCGGGGTTCAAGTAGCTGGGTCGACTCACGATCCCGGTCTAATGTCCATCCCTCTTTTCGAGTCGATTGATTCGCTGCGCTCTGCCGCAGGTGTCATGGGCCGTCTATGGAACCATCCGGAATATCGGCCACTGATCGATTCCTGGGCTGGATGGCAGGAAGTCATGCTGGGCTATTCCGACTCAAACAAAGATGGAGGAATGCTCACTAGCACATGGGAACTGTACAAAGCCCATCGCGAACTGCATCGTGCGGCTGACGAACATGGAATCAAATTGCGCCTGTTCCATGGGCGCGGAGGGACCGTGGGCCGCGGTGGCGGTCCCACCCATTCGGCGATCCTCGCGCAACCAAAGGGCTTCTTCTCGGGCCAAATCCGTATCACGGAACAGGGAGAAGTTCTCAACTGGAAATATTCCGACCCGGTACTCGCCGAGTGGAATCTCGAGTTGATGATCGCGGCCAGCCTGGAAGCCCTGACACGCCCCGGCCGCAAGCAGGCAGTTGACCAGAGTAAGGATGAAGAGCGTTGGGAAGAGGCGATGGACGAAATGTCGGGGGAAGCCTACCGCGTCTACCGCTGCGAGATTGCCGAAAACCCTGACGTGCTCGACTACTTCGAGCAGGCGACACCAGTGAACGAGCTTGATATTGCCCACATTGGGTCACGGCCTTCCCGCCGGGTCAAAGGCCGCCGCCTCGAGGATTTGCGTGCCATACCCTGGGTGTTCGGCTGGATGCAGAGCCGCCATGCCGTTCCCGCGTGGTTTGGCGTCGGCCACGCACTGCAGCAATTCGCGAAGAAGGGATTCGGCCACGAGCAACTCCTGCGTCAGATGATGCGGGAATTCGCAATGTTCTCGGATTTGGTACGGAACGTCGAGTTGGGTATGGCGAAAGCAGACCTGGAAATCGCTCGCGTCTATTCGGGGCTGGTCGAGAATGCGGCCCTCAGGAGGCGAGTCTTCGCCATGCTGGAAGATGAGTTCCTGCGGTCCCGGCGCATGATTCTCCGCGTCGCTACTCAGCGACAACTGCTAGGTCGAAATCGAGTTCTGGCACGCTCCATCCGCCTGCGCAATCCTTACGTCGACCCGATGAGCTTGGTGCAGGTAGAGCTCCTTCGTCGCAAACAGCGCTGCGTCGATGCAGCTCATCTTGAGTACCCGATGGGTGCGACCATCAACGGCATTGCCGCCGGACTGCACAATACAGGATAAAGGATGGGTTGGGTCAACATTCTGCACTTTACCGGTGCAGCAAGATTAGTTGACGATTGTCATCCTAAGCGAAGTTGAGGTCCCTGACCGACAATGCAGTCGAAAGACCCCCTCGAAATTGACCGCTGCACGTCGTGGTTCGATGTCAAAAAGGAGATTCCGGGTAAAATCAGTCCCATAGACATGGAAGTCCTACATGAAACAAGTCTTCTATTTTGATTCGCCGCCTGAGCCTTATGTCGCAGATGCGGCGGTGTTGTGCTGCTTCGATCAACGCATCCGGCTGGCCGTCAACAAATTTCTACAACGGCAAGATATTTTGCGGCCGGACATGATTGTAGTCGCCGGCGGGGCGAAAACATTGGCTTCGCCGCGCAATGATTTCGAGCGCGATTTCATTCTGGAGCAGGTGCGGATGTCGACTCTGCTGCACAAGACCAAGCGTGTTTTTCTAATGAGCCATTCTGATTGCGCTACCTATGGTGGTTTGGCAGGATTCGGCGGAGACCGCGAACGCGAGTCTTCCCACCATCAACAGGAGCTGCAACATGCAGCGGAGGTTATACACCTTCGTTTCCCCGAGCTGGTACCCGAATGCTATTTCGTAACGTTCGAGGGAGTCTGTGTGGTTTCCAGCGGTTTGCAAGTTGCCTGATTCCGGACCGGAGCCCTCCGGAAGTGGGACTGAGTTTCCCCGCGTCCATAGCGATCATCCTCTGATAAAAACGTTGGGCGGGGGATACAGGCTCGTCGCCAAAAAGAATGCCTAAGAAATCAAGGGGCGGCACGTAGCGTCCGATCACTACGACGCACACGGTGAGAGGTGTCGAGAGCAGCAAACCAATCGGCCTCCACAGCCACGTCCAAAAAACAGCGGCGATTGAGTATGAAATAGAGCCAGAAGTCGGTCATTGCGAACAACACAAAACGCCGAAGCCAATGTTTTATGGATGCCTCTTGAGGCCGCCGATTCCCGTTCTTATTGACCTGAATTGGCGGATCCCTGTTTGTTTTGATCCCGGTTATTCAAGTCCAATCCGAATGAAGGATGCTCGTAGGTGCCGGTAATCTTCACCGGCATCAAGTAGTCGGCGCGTTTTTTCTTGAAGAAAGGCTGCAGCACCTTCAACATCAGGCTCTTCATCCCGTGGGTCGTATTAGACGGTGCGGAGTCGGTTCTTAGTGTTCCGTGCAGATCGATTTTTTCGGTGATCAGGTTGTAGGTACCCTGCATTTGGGCGAACGCCCCTGGAACACTAAACGCAAGATTAGAAAATTTAGCTGTCCCATTTTTCAGTAGGACGTGTCCCTTCAAGTCGGAAAGCACCGTCGTGGGATCATCGTTATGGTTATTCTTGTCTGCTTTATCAGAACTTACATCACTCAGGGCACCTTCGCTGAGGTGGTTTACTCCCGCTTGAGTTTCGGATTTTGAAAAGCTCCCGGCATCGATTCCGAAATCGCCCTGTAACTCAACTTTTTCGAGAAATGGGCGTTTTCCCGGCGGGATAGATACTCTGGCGTGAAAGCTGACCGCTCCCGACATCGGAGAACGCTCGGACCGTGCAAAAAGCAGCAGAAGATCTTGAATTCGCCCATTCGTCGTGTTTAGTTCGACTGAGGTGGTCTTTCCTGGTTGCCCGGATCTTCCCGCTACGCTGCCGTCCGACCAAACCTTCGTTTTCCAGAAAGTCGCCGCTACTTGCCGTAGAAGCGTATCCCCATTTTCACCGTTCACTACCGCATGGAACTGAGTTCGCAATTGCACTGGATGAGAGCTTGATGTGACTTTGAAGCTCGGGGCATCGGTCACACCCTGAACCTCAATGCGATTGAGTGTCCCTGAGAACTTGCCGGCAGAAGAGAGCAGCCCGTCAATGCCGCGGAAGACCCCTAGGTCGGCATGTTGAAACAAATACTCTCCGGACATTGCCACTTTACCCACGTCATCGGGATTCCACGGTCCAAATTTGCCTGTGGTGGTTATTTCGCCGGGAGGCTCAGGATTCGAAAGCTTGGCCTGAAAAGACGCCGGCCCTTTGTTGCCGACATTGCTGATCACAAAGTTATGAAAAGAAAATTGCAGCGGTTCTTTGTAGGGGTCGCGCGACACCACTTCGAGAATCGCACCGTCTGCGATCAGGTCATCGATCACGAACCTCGACCTCCTGAGCGTTTGAAAGTGTTCACCTGAACCCCGTGGAGGTATCAGAATGCGCAGCCCTTCCGCGCGAATGCGCCTTACGTGCTTCGTGAAGAGGCCGACAAAGCTACCCTCAATTCTCAGCTTTTGAATGGTAATGAGCGGTGGCGATCCGGCTTTCGGATTGTGCTGGAAGGTGACGCGTTCGAGAACGCAGCCCGGCCGTGGGAAGTACGTGCCATGAAAGGAGGCAACACTCACCCTGCTCAGACTTGCCTCTGTTAAGTCCTTCAGGACGGCTGCGCGGCTGAACGGCCAACGTGCCGCCAAGAAGATAATGCCCGAAAGAATAACTCCTGCGGTCATGCAGGCAGCGGCGAATATGAATTTGCGTGACTGCGGGGAAGCTATTGGAATGAGCAGTCGTGGATTCATCAGCCTGCCAACTAAGCGTTTTTTGAGGCAAGGAATTGCATCAGGGTTGTTAGCCTATTTCCTCGAAAAGAGTTCCGGCTATGCGGCAGAACTGCCGACAAGAATGTCTTAGATTCATGGTGCCTTGCGTTTCTGAGCTAAGATCGGATCCGAGTATGGGTAGCATCTGGCGGGACGAGCGGCAACCAGGCAAAACAGCCTCGCTTGAAGTCACCGCAAAGGACGGGCAGATTCAGGACATTTTGCTACCCCCGTCCACTCCGAACGTGCCTCGATGTCAGGGACCATCAGCTTCCGGGCCAAGTTTCCATTCCACAAGAAAAGCGGCCATTCTCGAAAAAGTGCGATTGCAGGGCGATTTCGGGATGGATGTGCACCAACCCCTTATCCTCCATGCAGCGTTGTCTTAATTATTTTGACCGGCGGAACTGAAGGTGATCCATAAAGATGCGCCGAGTCGGCACCGATGCCTTTCTGGCTTCGAACTTCGAGCGTGGCGAGCAGCAGCAGAGCGTCAGAACCGCCCTGTGAGAACGAGTATCAAGACGATCAGTAAAACCAAGCCCAACCCCCCGCTTGGGTAGTAACCCCACCCACTGCTGTACGGCCATGTGGGCAATGCACCAATCAACAAGAGAATGACGACAATCAAGACAATCGTGCGCATTGGGCGCCTCCTACTTAACGAAATCCGACCTGCGAACCGCCAATTAAGTGGTCCACTGTCAGCATTGAGAGCCTGTTGGAACAAAGGGAACCCTACCCAGGCCCCTTACCTTTAATCTGCCGACACGGCGTTCAAGGTCGTTACTTCTGACAGCTGTCGCTAACCATACTCAAATCGGTGACGGTCAGATGTCCGTGCTCGGTAGCTTTTTTCTCCATCCCATGCTCTTTCATCTCTTCCTTCGTATCTTCCTTCATGCCATGCATCTCAGCGTTTGCCACTACGCCCGTAACCTTGACCGTGTGCCCGACATGCTCCTCGAGTTTGACCGAATCGCTCTTGATCTCCCAGGAACCACCTGTTTTCGTGGTCAGATTGAATTCGTTCGCCTCATTCCCCTTCTCGAGACATCCCGTGAGCATACGCGTTTTCTTGTGCGTAGTTTTCGTCGTGTCCTGCGCCATGCTCAATCCGACAAATACCAACAAAGCAAGGACGCCTATCGCGAATTTCATCTTCATATGAGCCTCCTAAAGTCCGTTTGGTCTCTGTTCACACGAAATCGCTGAAGCCTACCGTCGGACACCGCGGTAATGAAATACCCTGGACCTTGTAGGAACCCTAGGTGTGTCATGTAGGCTGAGCATGCAAGAAGCCAGCAGCCCCGGCCATCGACAACAGTCCAGCGCTCAAGTGTTGAGCGTCGGCGTATCGCGCGCAATCTGCATGACAGTTTGGGGCAATACTTGGCAAGTGCGAAGATGTGCCTAGACGTTCTGAGCCCCAAAGTTTCACCGGACGAGACGACCCACCTATCGAGTGCTCTGGAATGCTTGGAGAAGTGCATCATTGAGACACGAACCATCTCACAACTGCTGCATCCACCGCTCTTAGACGAAGGTGGACTGGTATCGGCTGCTCGTCTGTATGTAGAAAGCTTCGCTCAAAGAAGCGGGATTGAGGCGAAATTGGATTTGCAGGAAGGGATTGATAAATTGCCAGAATTGACTGAAGTGGCGCTATTCCGTGTTCTGCAGGAGAGCCTGACCAACGTAATCGAGTTAGTGGCTTTACTTGACCAGTTCAAGCGAACAAGAACGAACTAGACGACAGCGCAGCCCCTCGGGTTCTGATCATCATCGCCGTATCTGAAGAGACAATCCACATGAGTCGTATGCTCGACACCACCAAACCGTCGGTAGAAAAAGTCGCCGTCACCTTGCCCGGAACCGTCGAAAAGATCATAAAGCCCATTGTGCCTAGCGAACCTGAAAAAGCGCAGATCGCCGTCGAAGGGGGCGAGGATCTATATAAAGAGATTCGCATCGACAACACACTCCAGAATGAGAAGGGCGAGGATGTAAGCCTAAAACCTGATGCTCGGGTGGAGGTCACTGTCGAAGCGGAGCCCGAGGCAACGACGCCTAAGACGCCTAAGAAGACAGCTTAAACCACCCTTAAGGGTGGGTCCTGCAGTAATACCCTCTTTACCCGATGGCGAGGTCCTAGCTGTCGGGAGTTAGCTGTAAAATAACCGGGTCGTTGCCTTATGCCTCAGTGCATTCTCATTGTCGATGACAATGCTTCCATACGACATATCTTGAGGGCAGAATTCGAACGGCGAGATTGGAAAGTCGAGGAAGCACGGAACGGCCGAGAGGCAATTGAGAAAGCAGAAGAATCGAAGCCCGATCTAATCGTGCTCGACCTAGCCATGCCCGTCATGAACGGTCTGGAAGCGGCCCCGGTGCTCAGACCCATGCTGCCAACCGTTCCGATCATCCTTTTTACGCTGTACGCGGATAGACTCCTTGAACGGGAAGCATTATCCGCAGGCATCACTGTCGTCGTTTCCAAGGACGCTGCCCTGAAGACGCTTCTCAATCGGGCACAGGAGTTGCTAAGAGCCACTCAAGCGTGATTCCCAATCTGGAAAAGCCAGCCTGTCCCGTTTCATGACCTTCGTTGCCTTCACGCAGAACGCCTAGTACCCGGAATGACTCGCCACGGCCAGAACTTCTTTCCAGCAGTTACAGTCGCCGGAGAATAGGGTGCCTGCAATTCTGAAGTCTCATCGTCAGCTTGATGTCGGCCGTCGAGGAGCAGCGGAATGACAGCGAAGCGCCTCAATCTCTTGCCGCACTCGCAAAATGTCCGTCTCCTTCTCGCACAGAAGTTCGTAAGCGTCCTTCATGGCTTCGCCTCCCCGGCTTAGGCGGCAATGATAGGGAATCGGGCGGACCCGGCCAATTAGTTGACCTCGGAGCACACAAGAATTGCTCGTTCTATGGTTTTCGTGCACCCTCATCTAGCAAGCTCAAGATATGCAAAGCTCGGACAATTGAGTCGCGCTCGTCCCCACCAACCGCTGGCGAGTCTGTCAACTTTCGCGATCGCTCTAGAATCGCAACCCGAGCATCTGCAACACGCTTCGGCAACTTGCGCGGATCGCTCTCAAGGATTGCTGCGCGATAAAACTTCTTCCACTCGTACTTCATTCCGCCCAAGTAGAACTGGCCAACGCCGATTAGTAAATACAAGGAACGCTGCATTGATCCGAGGGCGGATTACTAGACCCTCTGTTCGAGGACGGACCGAAACTGGCCCTCGACCGTGGAGGGCTTTCGGCGGGTTTTGTTTGAGCCAATTCCGCACACTATGCGAAAACTAGTGCGGCGGCTTTACGTGCAAGAGCCAACTCTTACCTTGCACCTTGAATCCGTTCTCTTGCGCTTGCCCCTTGGCCCGCGTAACGGAGAGCACTTCACGTGAGGATTTGCAATCTTCTTAAAAAGACTCTGCCATTCATCCGTCCATGCAGGACACCTATTTCACTTGGAGGTAAATCCCTATGAACCTCCGCCTAGTCTTTGCCGAACCACGATAAGTGTTCGGTGCGGAACCATCGCATGTAGAGTACGACGTTATTTTGGAGCACGTACAGTGTGGACCTTAGTGACGCTTCTGAATTTCTCCGGTACGTTTGAGTGTCTTGAGAACACACGACTGCATTCCTTCACCTTTCTGGTTGCCAGTCGAAAATTTAATCGACAAAATTCTGAGACCGTAATCGCACCGGATCCGACGAGATTCGCTCCCGATCGATACGGCAAGGAGTAGAAAAATGAAACACGTTCTAAGCATGACTGTTCAAGTATGCCTATTCGCCTGTTTGTTGACGGGAACGCGGACGCTAGCCAACGGGCAGGGCTCGTCCGCGCCGCCTGCGGCGGATAACACCAAGGTTAACCAGCGGGACAAAAATAAAGCAGAGACCACAGCGGATCAACAAAAAGAGAATCTACCTGATCGGGAAATCACTCGACAGATTCGCCGTTCTATTGTGCAGGATAAGACCTTATCCAGCTATGCCCACAACGTCAAGGTCATCTCTCAGAACGGTGTGGTCACGCTGAAAGGGCCAGTCCGGTCAGATGAGGAAAAGGCTGCCATCGAGGCCAAAGCAGCCGAAGTTGCTGGCAAAGACAAAGTGACAAGCCAGTTAGAAGTTAAACCCAAGCAATAAGAGCAAACAATAAGAACAATAAGAACAAAAGGAGATCAACAAATGGCAGGAAAGAATACAGCGGTCTTTGGCATCTATCCAGCATACGCCAGCGTAGAGAGGGCCGTGGAAGCTCTCAAAACAGCAGGTTTTCGGAACACGGATATTTCCGTTCTATTTCCTGAGAACTCAGGTACGAAAGATTTCGCTCACGAGAAGAACACAAAGGCACCGGAGGGTGCTACCACAGGTGCCGGAACCGGAGCATTGCTAGGCGGTGGCTTGGGTTGGCTGGCTGGTATCGGCGCACTTGCGATTCCTGGGCTCGGACCTCTCATCGCTGCTGGTCCGATTGTGGCAGCGCTCGCTGGAGCCGGGGTTGGGGGTGCAGTAGGCGGTCTTACGGGTGCCCTCGTCGGCATGGGAATACCGGAATACGAGGCCAAGCGATATGAAGGTCGCGTGAAGAGTGGAGGAATCCTGCTTTCCGTTCATTCTGATGATTCAGAGTGGACCAAGAAGGCAAAGGAGATCCTTGAGCACACGGGAGCTCAGGACATATCGTCGACCGGCGAAGCCAAGGCTGACTTTCAGAAGAGCGACAAGCCGATGCCTCGTGCGAGCTGAGATTTCTAATCGTACGGAAGAAGCGAGCGTCTTTCAAAAACACAACAGGAGATATATCCATGGACAGCAAAAAACAGCAGCAGTCAAACCCTCAAGATACGTCACGCAAGAACCCACAAACCGACAACCGGGATTGGCAACGACAAGGTGGTGTTCAGCCGGATCAGACAGACCGAAAGGCCGACCAGCGTCAGGATGACCAGCGAGAAAAGAGCAAGAAAACAGCGTAGCGATACGGAAGAATGGGGCCCCCTCCGGTAGGGGGCTTGCTTTTTAAAATGCCTATTATTCCGCCTCAGCATGCTACGTTTTGACCGCAACGTGGGGAAAGGTTTGGAAAAGCTTGCCATTGCTATTGGATTCTGGACGACCGAATTGGTTTGAATGTGCGCGACGAGAAGATTGTCCTCCCCGACCATTGCGCTGTATCGCTGGCGAGCACGTATTCACCTTCGACCAACTGCGAGCTAAAGCCAAGGCGCTCAGCTGGAAGGAAATCACTTTCAGGGGACGCTCGGCAACATTTTGATGAGTCAACAATCATGCAACGTCAAGTTGCTGAATCGTACTCTGTCCCTTCGCCGGAGGGTCATTCGCTGGGAAAGTAGCGAAAATCTTTGTGCCGAGAGCGTTCGACTCGATAGTCAATTCGCCATGGAGTTGGCGCACGCGTTCGCGCATTCCTCTGATCCCGACGCCGATCCCCCGGGACTGAACCTCAGCAAATCGTTCCTGCGACATTCCCTTGCCGTGATCCTGAACTTCCACACAAATCTTGTCCGGTTCGCGAGTAACTCGGATCAGCGCGGTTTTGCTTCCCGAATGGCGATGGATGTTTGTTAAACACTCTTGCACGAGTCGAAATATGACGAGTTCCATCTCAGGGACGAGTCTTTCGAGTTTGTCGGGGATATTCAGTTCAATACTAAGTCCGCTACGCTCCGCCAGACCTTGTACATACCACTGAAGTGCAGACGACAGCCCGCTCTCGTCCAGCATTGGTGGGTGCAAAAGATATGAAGCCGTGCGTATCTCTTTAGTCAAGTGCTGAACTAAATCTTGGGCAGCTTTGACGTCTTTGGCGAGTTGTACAGGATTATGGCTCGCATCTTGGGCGAGCCGTGCAAGATTCATGCCCAACAAAGTCAAGGTCTGACCAGCACTGTCGTGCAGCTCACGTGCGATATGTCGGCGTTCTTCGTCCTGCATTAGCAGCAATCTCCGTGAAAGGTCTCGAAGCTGCTCCGACTGGTGGAGCATCTCTGCGTTTCGCCGCTGTAGTTCTTGAGTCCGAAACTGCACTTGAGTGTCGAGTGCATCGGCCAGTGTTCGGAGCCGTTCCTCGCTCTCGTGCAATGCCCGCTCAATCTGCTTACGTTGGGTGAAATCACGCGCTATTTTCGAAGCGCCGACGATTTTGCCTGCGGCGTCCCTAAGAGGGGAAATCGTCAGTGATATATCAAGCATGGTGCCGTCTTTTCGTACACGGACAGTGTCGAAGTGATCGATCCGTTCGCCTCGGCTGAGTCGCTCAAGGATGGCTGTTTCCTCGTGTCGGCGATTAATCGGAATGATGAGTGAGATGTGCTGACCTACGGCTTCTTTAGCGGTGTAGCCAAATAGTCGCTCCGCCCCTGCGTTCCAGCTGGTGATGACACCGTCCAGAGTCTTGCTGATAATGGCATCATCGGAGGAATCTACGATCGCAGCGAGCAAACCGATCGCCTTATCGGCTTTCAAGCGTAACGCGGGAAGTTCGTCCAAGAGCGATTGGGTGACGTTATCAACACTGGCTTCCGGATCGCTGAGGATACAGTCGGCTAGTGCCTCGTGCGTCGCCAGAAGATGTTTAATGTCATCCTCATACTCGATCTCCGGATGAACCTTGGTCCAGTAGTGCGCTGCCCTGACAAAAGCCAAGAATAGCAGCAGATACTGAAGTCGCACCGCGCCGAACAATCTTTCCAGTGCATCGAGACAGGCAGGGGCACGGGGCGTTTGGAGGAAGACATGACCCGCGAGTGCAAAGACGGACTCTTCGATCTGCGAGTCGGCACTCGGCATTTCAACAAGAGGAGCGGGATAGGTCGCACAACGTGAAAGGCACGACTCTAGTTCGTGTCCGCGTGGAAACGGACGCTGGAGCAACCCAACGATTTCTTCAGCACTGTGAACACGGGCATGCACATCGCCAGAAGGACGACCAAGCCCTATCAGGAATCCCACGTGCCGTGCAATGCAATAGCGGACTGCGCAAAAGCGCGACAGATAAACGAAGAGGCGTTCCTTAAAAAGGGACGGCAGAGGATTGTCGAGGTAGGCGGACTGGGCAAATCCCCACAGTTTTTCAGTGATCTCGGGAGTATCGGGCGTGAGGCCAAAAAAATTTGGGAGCACGCCGAACCGCTCCTCAATGCCCAATTCTGCCGCGGTACTACCCATCGATTCTGAATCTTTGGAGGTCATAGGCGCACATTGGTTTCACTGGCACAATTTACCCGAGCGATTATACGACCATTTTGAGCCAATGTGGCTTCCGGGCGATTCTGACGGCAGCTTGGCCGCCAGCGTCGGGACAGAAATGAGCGAAGAGAAGGTCGAACGGCCACGCACTTACTCGACGAGCGCAATACAGCAGGGAAGATTATAAAGCCAGACTCTTACGCCTGGAGCAGATCAGGATCGAGTCGGAGATTTTGCGTTAGCAGTTCAACCCAAGGAGGAACTAGGTAGACCTGAGTCTCCTGAGTGTTCAGAAGTGTTCAGATGCTGGATTTTGCCCTCACGTTCTTGCAGCTATGTTGTTCGTGCCCCCGCTACGAAATGCAGGATCAAAGAGATCACAGCAAGCACGAGCAGCAGATGGATGAGCCCACCCGCGACGTGGAACACGGTGAAACCGCCGAGCCATGCGATCAACAGGATCACAAACAATATCGTCCAAATGCTCATAACGCCTCCTATGTTTGGGTTTGAGAAAATTGAACTGTGCGTTTCATTCTCCAGAAGTCCCGGTTGCACCCTGCGGCTTTTTCCCAACGGTGCGTTCACGGACCCTTTCGCCGAAGCCCGAAACCTTGTCGACGATGTCGGCTCGGGTTTCATCCCCGCTGGCCGGTGCGATTAGCAGGCCCACTCCTACGCCTATGCCCACTCCGATCAATAGAGCAGTTACCTTGGCGAATATTTGGGCATCTTCTTTGCCGCGAAGAGCGTCGGCGGCGTGGCCAAGGCGGTCGGACGCGGTTTCATACGTCTCCCTGGCTCTACCTTTCATGTCGTCCATATTGTCTGGCAGACGCTCACGTAGGTTCTCAAGCAGATAAAGGCCGGTACCAAGCAGGGCGCTCAGAAGTGATTCTCGCTTCTTAAATTTCATTTGGTATCTCCGGACGATGGTATCGTCGATAGATGGTTGGGTTCCGATGAGTTCCGCAGCAAATAGAGGCCCCGGCCAATACCGACCGGGACCCAAAACCCAAACCTAGGAGGCGCGGCGCTGGCCGCCCTGGTCGCGTTGCCCCTGCTGGTCATCGTGCTCCTTATTACGGTCCTGAGATGGATCTTTCTTTGAAACATCCTGCGGGTTTTTCTGTTGCTGCTGTCCGGATCGTTGGCCCGATTGTCCCGGATTCTGGCCCTGATCCTTTTGAACGTCGTCTGTCATTTTGGAATTCTCCTTACCGCTTGCGCGGAGTGACGGTTGAATGATGGTGCATACTTTGGGTGCACAAAAGGCCTGCGAGGTTGTGCCGTTTAATGTTGTATTGCCGCTGTATGCGAATTTTGAGCCGCACCGGCCAGCAGAAGACCTAACGCTAAAGCGATCAGCAACCCATGCTAGACAACAGTAGCAGCTTCGAACACACGAAATGTGTTGAGTGTTCGGCATCATACCGAAATTTCACTTCGCGTGCGTGTCTACCCTGCGTCGCACAGACGAGGGAAGAGCAACTCTTCAACTATCGGCTTCATCTGAGACCGCACGGTGATGTGCCCAAGGAGGGCAAATGAAACCTCTGGCAACGTTTTTCTTGCTGACTGCCCTGCTATTAAGTTTGGGGTGTTCACGGCAGAGCAACGCTTCATATAAAGATGACGTTAAGAAGGCGTTAGAGCAGTCCGACCTGAAGGACGTTACCGTCTCTGAGGACAAGGACAAGAACACGATCACCCTCGGAGGCACTCTGCACTCCGACCAAGCCAAAGCCAAAGCTGCGGACGTGGCTAAGGCTGCTGCAAACACCAGGATCATCGCGAACGAGATTAGCGTCCAGCCTGTGGGTTCCGAGTCAGAGGCCAAGGGCGTTGCTTCAAATTTGGATGATGCCATCGAGAAAAACTACCAGGCAGCGTTGATTTCAAGCCGCCTGGATAAACAGCACATTAGGTTTAAGGCCAAGAATGGAACGTTGATCTTGTCGGGAAGTGTCCAAAATGCCAATGAGCGGCAGCAGGCGCAAAAACTCGCTGCTGCTATTCCCAACGTGCAGCAAGTGGTGAATCAAGTCGAGGTGCAACGTTAGAAAAGTGGCGAAAAGTTGGTACGGGATATTCTATGGGAGAGCAGAGCAACGGTTGCGATGTTCACACCGTCTTAATTCGCGAGACGAAAAATGGCTCTCGACCCCATCCCGCTGCTGATGTCCGCGACACTACCGGCGAGGCCTAACCCAGTCGAGACCCCTCCTATCTCGAGTCGTGTAGAACCTGACGTCCCTTCAACAGTCTCATCGGAAGAAGCAGAGGTTCTACAGGCATCAATTAAAGCCGGGTCGATTGCGCAGATAATTGTGGCCACCATCGCGTTCATCGGGTTGATTTATCTCCTCAAGCTCGTATTGGTCACCACACTGGCTTCAATACTCTTGGCGTTTGTGTTGGAGCCGTTCGTCGGCGCGCTCGCTCGCATGCGCATACCCCGAGCTGCGGGAGCCTTGCTCGCGGTGGTTCTGCTGGTCGGTCTGGCCGGAGGTCTCACCTATTTCTTCTACAGCCGGGCAGTGGATTTTGCCACGCAATTGCCCAAGTATTCAGGCCGGATACGTTCCACCCTGGCAGCTTTTCAGGCGCAGACCAACCAGATTGAGGAAAGCACCCGGTCTGTGGTGGCTTCGCCAAAAGCCGGCAAACCACCAGTTGCAGTAGAGGTTCAAGAGGCTCCGGGTCTCTCGCGAGTGATCTCCGCAGGTACGGGAACATTGGGAGAAGTGTTCCTGGGGATCACGTTCGTCCCCTTTCTCGTGTACTTCATGCTTACCTGGAAAGATCATGCGCATTCCGCCACGGTGCGACTCTTTCCTAAAGAACACCGGCTGGTTGCCCACCGCACGGTCGGTAGAATATCTGCGATGATTCGCAGCTTCATTGGCGGCAACGTTTTGGTCGGTCTCCTGAATGCCCTGGTTAGCATGACTGTGTTCTGGCTTCTGGGTATTCCTTATTTCTACTTTCTGGGAGTGATCAGCGGCTTTGCGAGCCTGGTTCCATACCTTGGAATATTCCTGGCGCTGCTTGCGCCTCTGGCGGGTGGACTCGGAATAGTGAACAAGACCGGGGTGGTTGTAATTTTTCTTACCGTTGTTGGCCTGCACGTTCTCGGCACGTATCTTTTCTACCCCAAAGTTGTGGGAAAGCGGTTGCGGTTAAATCCGCTTGCCATAAGTTTGTCCTTACTTTTCTGGGCGTGGATCTGGGGGGCGATGGGGCTGATACTTGCGATGCCGCTGGTCGGAACCACTAAGATCGTGTGCGACTACATCGAACCGTTGCGTGGGCTGGGAGACTGGTTAGGCGAGTAAGGAAGACGATGCTGTAGCA
>Ga0210408_10000036_pt1 | contig 200767 bp, 127 predicted proteins | sample IncBWH4MmetaG_FD_155471 | JGI IMG/M metagenome (GOLD analysis project Ga0210408, IMG submission 155471) | Forest soil microbial communities from Barre Woods Harvard Forest LTER site, Petersham, Massachusetts, United States - Inc-BW-H-4-M | ecosystem: Environmental > Terrestrial > Soil >... | reverse complement strand
GTGCTCTTTCGTCCGTTCCACCCGTGGATCACGCAGTTCGGAGAAATACTTCAGAGGATTTTCCATCCCCACATCTCAGACCTTCACATCCCTACCCGCATATAGCAATTTAGATGCGTCGGCCCTGCAACAAAGGTAGCCTTGCAACTCATCGTTGCAAATAGAATCTAAAATAGACGTTAAGAGATCATTAATATTCTTCTCATTCTTCGCCAATATTCTTCTTATTCTTCGCCCGCGTAACGTACGTCTCAAAATGATTTTTCAACTTCACTTTGTTTTTTCGCCTTATGAAGCATAGTATGTTGCGCAAATTCTGCGGCGATATTTGTCTCACACGTTGAAATCCGCAAATTGTAGCTTTTTGCGAGAGACCCCGTTTCTTTTCAACATCAACCCTTAACCATCAGCCGCAAATCACCTTAGTAGAACCGACGCGGAGCTTTCAACCCGGGAGCAGAAGACAATGGACGTGGAGACAATCAAAACAACGATCAAGGACGCGATTCATCAAGTTACAGGCATCGACGCTGCCACCATCTCTGACTCTGCGTCGTATGCAGACGATCTTGGATTGGATTCTCTTGCTATCCTCGAAATCGCAGTGGCTGTGGAAAATCAATTCAAATTCCATGCAAGCGACGAGGAACTGTCTTCTATCCGGACCGTGGAAGACACCGTAACCCTGGTTAAACGGCGCATGTGCGTGGAAGTAGCATGAAAACCTTGCCCACAGTCGTCGCTACTGGGCTGGGGATGGTGACCTCCATCGGTACGGGTCGGAAGCAGTTTTGGAACTCCTTGATGGCTGGCCGGTGCGGGTTTGGCCCGGTAAAAAGCTTTGATACCAGCGGATACAGCGTCCACCTTGGGGCGGAGATTGTTGATTTCAATCCATGCGACTACGTGTTTGAGCTTGATGTTTCCGCAATAGGCCGGTCGTCGCAATTGGCGATCGCGGCGGCTCGTCTTGCGCTGTCAGACGCATCTCTGGACCTGAATCAGGTAGACCGGAATCGCGCCGGCATCTGTGTAGGCACGACTTCAGGCGAGCCCCATTTCATTGAGCGTTTTGACGACCACTATGTTCAGGGAGACATGTCGCGTGCCGGCCAGGGATTCATCCGGGGCTATCCATGCCATGTTGTTCCTGGCCATGTTGCGGTAGAACTCGGATTCGCGGGTGAAGCGATGATGATACCGACTGCCTGCGCAGCCGGCAACTACGCCATTGCCCATGCCTGTGATGTTCTTCGCGCTGGAAGGGCAGAAATCATGCTTGCCGGAGGAGCAGATTGCTTCTCGCGGATTACCTATACCGGCTTTGCCCGGTTGGGAGCGATAGCTCCGGAGATTTGCCAACCTTTCGATCTTAATCGCAAGGGCATGGTTCCGGGAGAAGGCGCGGCCATGCTGCTGCTGGAACTAAAAGAGACGGCCATGGCGCGTGGTGCACATATTTATTGTGAAGTTGCTGGTTATGGGCTCTCCTGCGATGCTCACCACATGACTGCCGCTCATCCCCAGGGCAAAGGTGTTGCGCGGGCCATCACCATGGCATTGAAGCAAAGCGGGGTGGCCCCCGAAGATGTGGATTACATCAGCGCCCATGGCACCGGGACACCTACCAACGATCGACTGGAAACTATCGGCGTGAAGAGGACTTTTGGAGACTTCGCTTACAAGATTCCGATCAGTTCGATCAAGTCCATGTTGGGACACACCATGGGAGCGGCTTCTGCCATAGAAGCGGCAGTTTGTGCTCTGGCAATTTCCCATCAGCAGATTCCCGCCACAATGAACCTGCATGAGCCCGATCCGGAATGCGACCTCGACTATGTGCCAAACGTAGCACGCAATTGCAAAGTCCGGGTTGCAATGAATAACGCTTATGCTTTCGGCGGGAATAATTCTTCGCTGGTCTTTACTGCATGTGCAGCTTAACCGAGGAAGTTTCGTACTGTGATGATGAACAGAGTGGCCATTACCGGAATCGGTGTTATCACCTCACTCGGGAACTCACCTGAGAGCCTTCATTCCGCGCTTAGCAATGGCGAAAAAGGTTCCTACCGTCTGCACGATCAAAAACTGGAAGATTTCTCTTGTACGCAGGGCGGTAGCATCACTTCTTTCCAGCCTGAGTTGTACCTGAAGGGTAAGCCGCTCCGGCCTCTGGACCGCACCGGACGCATTGTGGCTGCAGCCGCCAAGCTGGCACTGGAAAACAGCGGATGGACTCCGGAAGCGCTAACTCAAAACGACGTGGGCCTGGTGCTGGGCACCATGTTTGGCAGTGTGCACACCATCTCTGAGTTCGACCGGCGTGGCCTGACTGATGGGCCATCGTATGTAAGTCCCATGGACTTTGCCAACACTGTGCTCAATGCTGCCGCCGGCCAGACTGCGATCTGGCACAATCTGCGCGGCATTAACTCCACCATCGCCAGTGGAACTACCTCAGGACTTATGGCCCTGGGTTATGCGTCCGACCTGGTTCGCTATGGCGGCCATACGGCAGTGCTCGCGGGTGGCGCAGATGAATTCTGCTTTGAATCTTTCTGTGGATTTGAGCGGGCCGGGTTATTGTGTAAATCCAACGGCCACGACGAATTTCCAGTTCCCTTCGCCGCTGAACGCAGTGGCTTTGCCCTCGCTGAAGGCGCTGCCCTGCTCATGCTTGAAGCTTGGGATACAGCAGTAGAGCGTGGCGCTTTGATACTCGGAGAAGTTCGCGGACATGGCAATGTTTACGATCCCGCAGGCAGTGGCGAGTGTAGACCTAAAGAGATCATGAGGGCCATGGACGCCGCTCTGAACGATAGCCGGATGCACCCGTCGGAAATCGACTGCATCAGCGCGTCTGCGAATGGGAGCGTGTTCGCAGACAGGAATGAGGCGCTGGCCATCCGAGAGTTGTTCAACGGCAGAGATTCGGTCCCCATAACTGCGATTAAATCCATGGTCGGCGAGGCTCTTGGCGCATCCGGTGCTTTACAGGCTGTTGCCCTCGTACAAACCATGCAGACTCACGTGCTACCCGGAATCCGGGGCCTGGAGCGGCACGAGCCTGAATTGCCGGCGCTGAATTTCTGCCGGCGGAAGCAAAACATAAATGTTGGTTCCGGACTGATCAATTCAGTTGGCATTGATGGCAATGCCTGCTCGTTAGTGATTTCAGAAGCACACGCCTGAATCACAGAGCTTTAAAGGAGGATTTTTGCTCATCCATTCGGGAGAGTCGCCAGTACGGAGCGCCTCAGTTGCCCCAGCGGCACTCGTTCCCCGTTTCGAGCAACAGGGATACAGCGATAATGCGATCACTGCGCGACGCAAGTGGCTCGAAGAAAAAACGGGGGCCAGCCTCGATCATATCGGCTTTTATTCACTGTCGGGCGAGCAGATGCGCGGCAACGTCGAGAACCCCGTCGGGACCATCCAAATGCCGCTGGGAATTGCAGGGCCGCTGTTGATTCACGGCACGTTTGCTCAGGGCACGTTCTATGTTCCTCTGGCCACAACGGAAGGCGCTCTCGTCCGTTCCTACGAGCGCGGCATGATGACACTCACCCGCGCCGGAGGAGTCACTGCCCGTCTCTATCTCGATGAAAACCGTGTGAGTCCTGTGTTTCTCTTCCCTGATGTAGCAGCGGCCTACGACTTTGCCATGCACATAAACGATAATTTTCCATCCATCGGTCAGGAAGCCGATTCCACCACTGCACATGGCAAGCTGCTGCGCCTGGAGTGCCAACCGGTGGGCCGCGAAGTAATTGTGAACTTCTGCTATTACACCGGGGACGCTCATGGCATGAACATGATCGTGAAGGCCACAGAGCGCGCGTGCCGGTGGATCCTGCTTCACAGCGGCGCGACAGATTTCTATCTGTTCAGCGGTCATAGCTCCGAAAAGCGAGGTAGTGGCGTGTTGTTCGCCGGAGGCAAAGGCAAGAAAGTGGTCGCGGGAGCACGCATTTCATCGTCACTGCTGCACCAGTACTTGCATATCACACCCATTGAGCTGGTTGATCTGTGGCGGCATACGGTCATTGGAAACATGCATGCCAACGCCATTGGCTACAACGGCCACTACGCCAACGGTCTCGCTGCGCTGTTCATTGCCTGCGGACAGGACGTGGCAAACATCGTCAACTCAGCGGTGGGAATTACAAACTTTGAACTCGCGGAAAATGACGGGGTTTATGTAAGTGTGACGCTACCCTCACTGACAGTGGCTACTGTGGGAGGCGGCACAGCTCTGGGCACCAGTCACGAATGTTTAAGGATGTTAGGTGTTGCAGGAAAGGCAGGCGCGCCGAAGCTGGCGGAAATTGCCGCAGCCACCCTGCTTGCGGGCGAAATCTCCATGGCGGCCGCCATCGCCAGCGGAGAATTCGTCAGCGCGCATGAGAATTACGGAAGAAACCGGCCCCAACCTTAAGAAATCGGAACAGCCGCTGTTGACGCATGCTTGTTGACCCACGGATGCACCAACAGCCCGGTTTGAGAGGTAAGACACGTATGTTGCCGCAAGTAGAATTGGATTCCCTCATAGCGAGTGCCTATTCCGAAGGCCGCACCCGATTTGGAGAACTGGGTCTGGAACTGCCAACCTACAGCAGCCGAATCAGTTCTATTTTGAAGAAGCATCTCGGCCCCTCGCCAGGGTCCAGTGAGGCAGTAAGCTTCGTGAAGTTGTTGCATGGCCGTGACCTTTATCTGGCGACTGCTTGCGCTCAACACAGTCCTGGACACAGTGAAGATAGAAATGGCAATGGTCTCCCAGAACATGCCGGCGCCGCCTGGAAGATGCTTGAAACAACATACAAGGGATTTGTCTGTGATCTAGTCCGCTTCTTTTACCGGCCCGGGTTTATCTCTCAGGATTTGGCCGATAACTTAATCGCCGATTTGTTCCTGCCCGACCGCTCCGGTGTGAGCCGGATAGCCTCGTATGATGGCCGCAGTTCCCTGAGCACCTGGCTTAGAGTCATTATTTGTAACCGCTCCATCAATGCACAACGCTGTAGCGCGACTGCCAAAAGCACTGACATACAGCCGGAGGTTCCGGACGAACCGGCGCTGCTGAATATTGAAATGACCATGCGCGCGCGGCGCTACAGAAATGCGCTCGAAGACGCCCTGGGCTGCGCCTGCCACAATCTTACCCCCAGGGAACGTCTGATTTTGTTATGGCGCTATGAAGACGGGTTGCAGTTGGGACAAATTGCGAAGCTCTTAGGCATTCACCAATCCAATGTGACCAGGCAACTGGAGCGCATGCAAAGCAAGCTGCGGGACGACGTCGTCACTGTCCTTTGCACCAGACACGGCCTGAGCCGCTTGGCCATCAACGAGTGCCTTGAAGACATCATTGAAAATCCGAGGCATGACATTTCAATTCTTGAGTTTATAAAAGCATTGCAACGGCCGGCATCGGGCGAACATGTTTCAGTCTCGTCGCCTCCCGCAGGCTGCAATATACAAAGCTGCACACAAAGCGTCATCCACCAATCCGAACCTTTCCAAAGGAGCATAGGAAGATCAGTGATCGCACACAGCACGTTGGACAAGTAAACACCGCCCGGTGTCGAACTTGATATTTTATTTTTGTGGCAGGCGAAGAGGCAGACCCAACTGTTGAGAAAAAGCGTGGTGGGGAAACGCGTTCATCGCAAGCAATCCGGACATCCGAGCGATGCAGACATCGCCGCCTTCGTAAGCCACGAGGTTTCTGCTGCAGCGCACAAGTTTATTTTGGCCCATCTGGACAGTGGCTGCACAAAGTGCAGGAAGCTGGTGGCCAAAGTGGTTTCCAGCATGAAGAAAGTGCGCGACTTGCGCAGGCGTTCCCGCTCCTGATCGCAAATTACTGCAATCTTTCTGTCTACGTTGGTAGCCCAGGGGCAGACCTTATGGGATGCCTCTGAAGCGGAATGCTCTTTCAAGGAGTGGCCTTTGGCCAGACGCTTCCGAGGTCTTCACGGCGAGCCCGACGGTTCTTACGATGCGATTGTGATCGGCGCCGGTGTAGGCGGCCTCATTTGCGCCAATCTGCTTGTCCGCTCCGGTTTGAAGGTGCTGCTGATCGAACAGCATTCCATGGTCGGCGGCTATTGCAGCACATTCCGCCGAAAAGGATACACGTTTGACGCCGCGACCCATTTCTATCCTCTGCTTGGCAATCCCGCCACGATCACTGGCTCTTTGTTATCGGAACTGGATGTAACAACAGAATGGGTCAAGATGGATCCAGTGGACTGTTTCCACTTTCCCGACGGATCCAAGTTTGTCGTCCCTGCGGATTTTGGCTGCTACATAGAAAAACTTAAGAAAGAGTTCCCCGAAGAAGCGCAGAATATTGATGAGTTCTTTGCGCTCGTCCGCAAAGCCTATCTGGTTGGACTTGCCCACTATTTCCGCAATGTGCCCACCGACCGCATCATTCCTTATCGACACCTCAGCATTCGTGATGTTCTGAACACACGCTTTAAGAACCAAAAACTGAAGCTGTTGCTGACTGGAGACATCGGCCACTGGGGATCACCGCCTTCGCGCACGTCGTTTGTGTTTGACTCCATGCTCCGGTTGGCTTATTTCCTGGGGAATTACTACCCGCGCGGTGGCTCTCAGGTATTCGTCGATGAGTTGGCACAGAGGCTTGAAGAGGCCGGAGGCCACATCCTGATGAATTCCATGGTGCGGCGAATCCTGATCAGTAATCACAACGTACGGGGAGTGGAGATCGAGACCGGAACGCCGCGCCGCCGCATCTGGAAGCAGATATCTGCTGAAGTGGTTGTATCGAATGCCGACTTGCGACACACGTTGGAGGGAATGATAGGCCTTGAATTGCTGGATCCGGATTATCTCGTCGATTTGAAACAACTTCGTCCTACGCTCCCCTGTTTTCTGCTGCACATAGGCCTTAAGGACATATCGCTCGAAGAACTACGCAAGGCCGAGGGCTACCACTGGAGTTCATGGGACGCGGAAAACGTAGCGACCAACGCCTTCAAAGTATTTTTGCCCACTGCCTTCGATCCGGCTTTGGCCCCGCCCGGCGGGCAAATCATCATCGTACAGAAAGTAACCAGTGTGAACTTCGAGGGTATAAAGGATTGGTTGGCGCACAAAGCCTCAATAGAGAACAACATCCTGCAATCTCTTGAAAGCTGTATCCCGGGAATTTCGAGCAAGATTGTGATCAAGTTAAGCGCTTCAGCCCATACTTCATATCGCTACACACTGAATCATCACGGCGCGATGCTGGGCTGGGAAATGTCTCCTGACCAACTCGGAGAACACCGGCCATCCATTCAGGGACCGTTCCGGAATCTTTACTTTGTTGGCCACTGGACACAGCCAGGCGGAGGAATCACTCCAGTCATGATTTCGGCGATGCAAGCGGTAAAGCTGATCACGCAAACGGCCGAAGTGCACCCTCAACGTGTGCTGAATTTTATGGATGCGACCGCTTCGGCGCCAGCATAGGAGCATGAGATGACAAATATCATTCTGATAGGCGACATCCGGCAACCACTAACAACCGATCTGCGACATGCACTGGGTGAAGCTCATTTGCTCACACCTCAGGAGTTTGGCGGGCCTCAGGATTCGGCCGATGCAGAAGCAAGTTACGTGTACCTGCCCACTCCAGCCGATCACGACGGAATGACGCCCGATCTGATCGAAGCCCAACATGTAATTCAATGCTCCGCACGGCTCCGAGGCAGGCAATTTGTGCTGCTTTCCAGCGCGTTAGTGTATGGCACTGGTCCAGGCAGACAGGCACTGGTGAGCGAAGAGTATTCAGCTCCGGGATGCGACAAACGGGAAATCTGCGACCAGTGGCGTGCCTTAGAGTCTCTTGTTTTTAGCCAACTTGAAAACTGTATTCCATTGACGGTGTTGCGATTGCCAGTGGTGCTGGGTTCATCGGCATTGCCGGCACGGTTGCTATCGCAGCGATTCCCGGTGACTTTGCCGGGACATGATCCGGTCTTGCAACTCCTCAGCGTGCCCGATCTGGCGTGTGCCATAGCCTCCATCCTTGAGCGAAGAGCTTCAGGCATATTCAATGTTGCTCCGGAGAGCGTTGTTCCGCTGCATAGCGCGATCCGTATTGCCAATGGCATTCGTGTTCCTTTCCCCCGGACCTTGCAGCGGCTGGTACATCGTTCAGAAACCCTCGACTACCTCCGTTATTCATGGACAATTTCCGGCGAAAAGATGAAACGCGAGCTTGGATTTGCTCCACAGCAATCGAGTGTGGCCGCGCTGGTGGAATTGCGCAATGGAAATGCTCCTGCGCCAGAGAAGGAGCCCCAATTCGACCGGTTCGGAATGGACAAAGATTACATTGAATTCTATGGCAAGACGCTATTCAAGTTTCTAAGTGAGTTCTACTGGCGTATCGAAGACAAAGGCATCGAGCACATCCCCGCTCAGGGGCGAGGAGTGCTGGTGGGAATGCACCGCGGCTTTATGCCCTGGGACGGTGTAATGGCGCTTCATACTATGGTAAAAAAATCGGGAAGGTATCCACGGTTTCTTACTCACCCCGGGCTCTTGAAATTTCCCTTTCTGGCCAATTTCATGACTAAACTCGGCGGAGTGGTCGCCTGTCAGGAAAGCGCCGACCGGGTGCTCGAAAACAACGAACTGCTGGGAATATTTCCTGAGGGGATCCATGGAGCATTCACTCCCTACCGACAAGCATACAAATTACAGGCTTTTGGGCGAGATGCCTTTGTCAAACTGGCTTTGCGTCACCGCGCGCCAATTGTCCCCTTTGTGACTGTGGGCAGCGCTGAAATATTTCCTATTCTCGGCAAGATCAAATCACGCCGCTGGACCCGCTACACCGACTGGCCTTACATTCCACTCACTCCCACGTTTCCTCTGCTGCCGGTGCCGCTGCCTTCAAAATGGCATACGCAATTTTTGCCGGCCATCAGCACGGACCAGTATCCGCCGGAAGCGGCCGAGAACCGCGCCATCGTAAGGGTGATCAGCCGCGAAGTGCGCACCAGAATGCAGCAGGCGGTGGACGACATGCTATCGCGGCGCCGGTCTTTGTTCTTTGGATCAATCTTCGAGCGGAGGCCTGATGAGAGCCAAAGCAAGCCTGTGCCGGTTTAGAGACATCTGCCTCATCTCTGCTCGCCATATAGTGCTCCATGTGCTGCACCGGAGACTGGCGAGATGGCCGAGTCTCGTCCGCCGGATCCCGGGAGAAAATCTTTCCGGTCCCAAAAGATTCCGGCTTGCCATTGAAGAAATTGGTGGGACTTTTATCAAGTTTGGCCAGATGCTGGCCATGCAGTCAGACATGTTGCCTCTCGACTACTGTGCCGCTTTGTTCAGCCTTTTTGACCAGGTGCCGCCGTTCGACTATGCCGAAGTAGAGAAGACATTTCAGGAAGACCTCGGACAAACACCGCTCGAAATCTTTGAAGCTTTTGACACAAAACCGATTGCCACCGGTTCAATCGGCCAGGTGCATGTAGCCACCCTGCGCGGCCAGAAAGTGGCAGTAAAAGTGCGCCGGCCCACCATTGTGAGCGATTTCGATGCTGACATTGCAGCGATGAAATTCACAGTCCATATCGTCAAGATGCTGCGATTCCGAAAACTGTATTGGATCATCGCCCCCACCGAGGAATTTATAGCCTGGACACAGGATGAACTGGACTATCGGCGGGAAGCGCACTACATGGATGAGCTGGGCCGTAACGCACGCGACAATAAATTCGAAAAAGTTCCTGTGGTTTTTTGGAGCTGCACCACTGCCCGTATCCTCACGGTGGAGTACATAGACGGACTAACTGTGTCCGAGTACCTAAGGCAAAAAGAAGTGGGCCTGCCAGAGGCATCCCCTGATCTCGATCCCTCACTGTTTGCGGTGCGACTGATTGATAATTTTCTCGGTGACGCTTTCCGACACGGAATGTTTCACGCAGATCTTCATCCCGGCAACCTGATGATCCTGCCGGACAATGTAGTCGGTTACATAGATTTTGGGATCTCCGGAGTACTGAGCCGCTATTCCCGCCGCCACCTGATCTCGATGACCCTGGCGTACGCCCGTGGCGATCTTGAAGGAATGTGTGAATCTTTTTTCCGGATCACCACCTTAGACAAGAATGCAGACCCGCAAGGCTTTCGACGTGGACTGAAAGAAGCAGCTTCAGGATGGTACGGGAACGACGAAGGCCAGAGCCGACTCCGCAAAAGCATCACTTCCATCATGCTAGAGCTGCTAGTACTCTCGCGTGAAAATGGAATTTGGCCACAACGCGATGTCATCAAATATATCCGCTCAGCTATTGCCCTTGACGGCCTGATAAAAACTTTCGCGCCAGGCGTGGATATCGGACGTCACCTGGAGCAAGCATGCGAACGACACATCAAATGGGACTCCGTCCGCAACTTGGTCTCTCCGGAAGTATTAACAGGTTGGTTTGGAGGTTATGCCCACATTGTGCAGGATGGTTTTCTTCGTGCTTTTTCGGTGTTGCGTCGCGCCAGCGCCGAGCCATCTGCTCCGCCTCTGTTCATCAACGAACCAGCAAAGAGAAAACCGAGAAAGCGGTGGTCTGTGGGCGCCTTGGAACTCGGATGGGTTGCCGTTTGCGGCGCAATGATATGGAAACCACCCCACCTCACATTGTTGCACATAGAACCGCCGTTGCTTCTGCTGGTTATATCGACGATCCTGTGGCAGCATCGTGCGGCCGACGCGGCGAGATAAGCGAGAGCCGAATGCAAGGCTGGACTCATCATCGAACGGGAAAGCACAGGCGCAGCAGCCGGACAGCCGGATACTCGTCAATGGCGGAATCCGCAGGGAATTTGTCACCAGAACACCAGGCGAGAAGAATTCGTTTGCAGTTGGAACACTTGGGCCCGGAATACTCCTGCTTTAACCTCTATCTCGCCTCGCGGATCGATCTCTTACCAGCGGAGTTTTGCCGCGAACTTGCGCTCTCTCCAGATGTAGCATCGCCGATTTCCACCGAAGAAATCCAGAATATCCTGGCGCGTGAACCTGGAAACCACCTGGAGCGGGCTTTGGCGGAATTTGATTACACGCCGATCAAGACGACTCTTATCTCTCAATCACACCGCGCCCTGCTTCGGACAGGAGTGTCCGTCACAGTGATGATACTTCATCCCTGGTGTTGCGCGTTTAACGAACCTTCGAATACCTCACAGGCGCTTGACCTGGAAACCATGACAGAGTACTGCGGTGACTGGATCACGAGCGATCTTCTGAAGGATTTCGCAGCAGCTCTCCGCCGGAAAACTAATTTCATTGTCGCTTGCGATGCAATCGAGCTGATGGCTCGCGACGCTTCTTCCTTTGAGCAGCTTCAGTCTTACAAGAGTTATGCCGAACTCTGTGCAAACAGATTGCTCGTCTTTGAGCCGTTGGATGGTCAGGGACTCGACCAAGTACTCTACCGTCAGGTCCACAGCACCGATGCACTTGCGCGCCTTCTTTGCCATGTCTGGCTTCAGCAGTCGCTGCATGGACACTGTTTTCCGGTGGATCCTCAGCCGCATAACGTTCTGTTCAGCGACAAAAATCGGATTTCTTTCCTGAACTGTGATCTGGTGGGCCTGCCCACTGGCGCGAAAGAAAACCTTCAGAGCTATTTCAACGCCATGCTTGCCGACGATCCTGACCGGGCCGCCATGTATCTGCTGCGTGAAATGTCGCCGACGAAGGCCATGCGGATTGACCCCGAAAGCTTCCGCAGCAGCTTCCGGCAGGCAGCATATTTTGGAATGTTAGAGCCTATTCTTGGCACCAACAGCAACGCCCTTGCGCAGATCGTGTTTCAACATTGGAAAACGGCCCAGGAACACGGCTATAGTCCCAAACCGCATCTGCTGTGCTTTTACCGCGGGCTATTCTCCATCGCACGCCTCGCGAGAAAACTCTCTCCCGCTGGAGATCCTTTGCGGGAAGGCATGGATGAGCTTCGCGCCACCAGCGCCTTTAGTCAGTTGCGCGAAATCATGGATTGGCGTTACTGGTTTCAGAATTCCGACAAGTTTGCGTCAGCGCTGATGCATCTTCCCCACACGTTTGATGACGCACTCACCAAGGCAGCGGCCCCGCAACCGTCTAATTTTCCGAATCACGATTTACCAGCACCACGCGAACGACGCGGTATCTTGTCAATCGCCCTGGTTATTTTGTTAATTCTGGTCTTTGCATTTTCACAACTTCCTGGTTTTAACGCGTGGTCTGAGAAGATCACTATGCTGGCGCTCATGCTGACTGGACTGCTGGTTCTGCGCGGCCTGGATACATGAGGATGAACGAAATGATACTGTCAGACGAAACTGCCGTACCTGTAAAAGAAGAACAGGCACTTGCCGCGTCTCCAATGACACAGCAGTACAATCTTACTGATTTTGCTCCCGGCATCGACGCCGCTTTCCCCGATCAATTCCAGGAACTCGACTGCATAGTGGAAACCACCGGAGATCACCTCCCTGATTTCTTGCTAGGAACGTACTATCTCAATGGGCCGGCACGCTTTGCGTTCAATGGCCTTGCCTACCAGCATTGGCTCGACGGTGACGGCATTGTCTGTGCTCTGCGCTTTGAGAAAGACGCAATCCGCCTCAGAAGTCGCTACATTCGCAGCCGCAAATTTGAGGAGGAACAAAAAGCCGGACGACCGCTTTTCCGTACTTTTGGAACAACGTTTGCCGGCAGCCGGCTTAATCGAGCAGGCAACGGTTTGGAGTCTCCCGTCAATGTGAGTGTTTATTCGTTTGGCGAACGTCTGCTGGCCTTTGGAGAACAGGGTTTGCCCTGGGAGCTTGATCCTGTGACTCTGGAGACACGCGGTCAGTTTACTTTCGGTGGACGGTTGAATGATGCCAGCCCATTCTCGGCCCATCCCAAGTTCGATCCTGAGACGGGTGAGATGTTCAACTTTGGCATCTTCTTCTCCGCACAGACGCCGCGTCTTTATTTCTACTGCTTCACACCTGAAGGCTTGCGATACCGGAAATCGGTTCCGCTTGAATATCCGTGTTCTGTACATGACTTCAGCATTAGCAACAACTACGCCATCTTCTATTTGAGCCCCTATCTCCTTGATATAAACGGCTTGCTAAGGGAAGGACGCACTGTTATGGACTCGCTTCGATGGGAGCCGCAGCGAGGCAGCAGGCTGCTGGTTCTTGCGAAGAAAACCGGTGACCTGGTTGCGTCCATCCCAATCGGCAATCGCTATTGCCTTCACCTTATTAACTCATTTGAGCAAGGCGCCTGCCTCACGGTAGATGTTCTTGAATTCGATGAGCCGCTCTACGACCATTACCAGCCAGTTCCAAATCTGTTCCAGAATGTTTCGCGGGGTGGTCCTGTACGTTTCGTCATTGATTTGCAATCGTGTACGGTGGCCGAGCGTATAACCCTCGACTATTCATTGGCTCCCGACTTCCCTGCCATAGATTCACGCCGCTCTATGCAGCCCTGCGATGAGTTCTGGATGCTGGGCATCTCTGCTACCGGCGATCCCGGGCGCAAGTTCTTCGACCAGTTGGTCCACGCTAGTTGGACGCAGCCTGCTGTTGACGACCTGTACAAGTCACCTCCTATGCGGTATCTGGCGGGTGAGCCGACTTTTGTTGGCAGACCGGGTTCCGATGAAGGAGTGATCATTTGCCAGGAATTCGATGCAGATGCCCGGAAGAGTTATTTCCTGTGTTTTGGAGCCCAGAAGATAGCTGGCGGACCGATTGCCCGTATAGCTGTGGAAAACATCCTTTATCCCGGTTTTCACGGATTATTCAGGTCTGAACCAGCCATTTTTTAGCTGCCGGCATGTATTTTAGGGTACTTCGCAAATCTAAATTCAGGGACTGTCTATCTCACGAGTCTTTTCTGTCTTAGAGTTCCTCTGCATGGCAGCGGCCAGTCTGCCCAGAGCCCTGATATGGAAGAACTAAGGAGTCATTATGATCCGTGAATTAACTAAATCCGCCGTAAGTTTTTCCTGGGCGCTTTCATTGCTTGCATTAAAGCAAGCAACCAATCTCGGGAAGTCGGCACAGCAAAACGGCGGAGACCTATTCTCCCCTGTGACTCACGTTGCGGTAGGACAACTTGATGATTCCATAAAAGGCATTTTTCGCTCCGGCGACAATGTGCAGTCCCGAATGGTAGATGTGGCATTTTCCTGGATGAATCCCGTTAACTGGTTCAATCCTGCCAATTGGAACCCAGCGCGACCTATGGGAAATTGTGGTCAGACAACCGTTGACTCCAACTCGCAAGCGAGGCCCCAACCTCCTGGACAACCGGCAGTACCAGTGGAATCACCGGCTTTCTGGATGAATCCACTCAACTGGTTGAATCCTGCGAACGTGGTGCGAAGCATGGGAAATTGGAGTCCGCCCAGTGCAGGGCCGAGTTCCGGACAGGCCGGCAGCAACCCGGGCATCAGCGGCTCACAACCAGGCTGGGGCCCCATGTAGTAAGACGACCTACAGTTTCTTATCTGACGAATTGTGAAAAACCTGATCAATAGGAGATGCTCTTCGACAAGAATGATCAACGCTAAACCAAGCTCGAGTTTTTTTTCACCGCCACCAGAGCGATCCCGGTGCGTTCCAAATTTAGTGGAGGAGCTTGAGCTAGCTACGCGGAATATTCAAAAACAATTGGGTGGCGTCAATGATTTTACGCAAGAAATGTTCTTTCTTGGCGATGGTGTTCAGCGGGCTGCTATGGACAGGTTTTTCGATTTCCTCCAGCCGGGCAAATGGAACCCCGCAAGATTGATGCGAGTGAGTTCTACTGCCATTAGCGAAACGCTCCAGATCACCCGTTTTTTTACGCCTGGCTGGACAAGTTATCTCTCATGGCTAGAGATTCAGAATAAGCTCGAAGTATTTCTTCTCGTTCGGAACCTCCCATCGATTCTGGGGCTCTCTCCTGACAAACCACGGCCTCTCCCCCAGCTTGTTCACAAAGCTTACGAGCTCTCTGCCTTTGCGGCATTGTGGGCGGTGGAAGGACTAGGCCACTACTATGCAGACATCTGCTGGAAAGAAAACGATCCTCCCCGCGCATTACTCACAGAACTCCAAACCTCTGTTCCTGACCAAAGCCTCTTGATGTTGCACGCGGGAATGGGACTCTCTTTTGCTTACCGATTATTGGGCCATTTGGTAAGAGGATCCTCAGCATCCCAGGTTCGAGAAACAGTAAATCGCTTTGTAGCGCTTTGTCGAGAGAACTCATGTGATGGCTACATGGGTGCTGCCATTGAGGCTCTGGGTCTGGTCACTCGCGATTTCTATCCTGAAATGGTTCGTAGCATCTCTCATTCATTGCTGGACATAGATGCCGAGCTGGCTGGGTTTTTCTGGCACGGTGCAGGACGAGCCCTTTATTTCTCCCGCTCTTATTTCCTTCCATTGTTGGGGACGCCCTGGAGAGCCATCGATAGCGAGGGCGCCACCGGCATGGAGCGTACGAACCTGATGGCAGGGCTTGCTTGGGCGGTCACGCTGGTGAACATGCGCCATCCGCACATTATCGAAGGTGTGTTGTCTTACTATGTGCAGCAGTCATCGCTCAAAGATGCATTCGCTAATGGCGTGAGTTCCAGCATCATAGTCCGCGAAGACACAACTCCTGGCGCTTCGTTTGTCAAATCGTTCTGTGCGCATCAATCCAACTGTGTGGTTACAGGTTCATTCAACCTCTGGAGAACGCTCGTAGCAGTTCCCTGTGAGCAGGCATGCCGGACCTATCCGAAGATCAAGAAAAATCGCTCGCTGGATCAGGTATTCAGGTTCCGGTCAAAGGCAAGGTTGACATGATGACTACTGATTTCGCTGGTGCTCATCCAGGATTGATAGAGGCTAGTTTTTGGTGATGTGCTCTTATGCTCCAAGTCATAACGTGGATGGTAAGGTTTCCAACTACGGTAATAATTACCGGAGTTGAAGCAGTCAGGAAGGTATTGCAGGAAGTACAACAGCTTTTTGATCCGGAAACTGGAAATAAGCACAGTGAACACCCACCCAGTCACCCTGTGGGAACTGGATGCTCTGCCCAAAACATCCAAAAGGAGGACTATTCAATGACAGGCCAGGATCTTGGAGGAGATGATCTCAAAGTAGTACGTTATCGCATCATCTTCACTAAACGAGACAATGAAGCTACTCTCTTTGAAGGGGAAGAGACAGTGAACTACCCCACTGACGGCGGGAGCTATGGTGGATTGAAGGTAGCGGACTTTTTTCAGAAAGTTCTCGAGCACAAGATTCATAGACCCCAGAAATGGGTCGATGCCAACTACCCACCGAATGCTCCGTCTAACACAGACTGGCAGATTCCCAACGACGACAAAAGATATGTGACCTTCCTGTATGAGGTTCTAGGGCGAGTAGAAAGGGAAGAAGCTGAGTATGACAAAGAAAAAGTGAGGCTCCTTGGCGAGATCAGGGATCGTCTCTAAGTTAACTGGATTTCAACAACAATAGTTTGAAATGCCCAGGTCATAGCGTGGTGTGATTCGCTAAATGTTATTCCTGACCTGTCTTCTCAAGCCAATTGTGCCAGACCGAGATTGGAAAGGAGCAATAAAAATGTCGAAGCATGAAAAACCTGGTTCGTTGAGCCGCATCGCGGATGAATTGGAGCAGCTTGTCAAATCCGGCAGTGTGGGCCGGCAGCAGTCGGGAGGCTCCAGCAATTGTTTCGAGTTGGCAGCGGCAGAAGGCCCTTATGAAGAAGTAATTATTTGCAGGAGCTATGGCACCGCCAAAGTATTTATCCGGAACAAGACAGATCTTTACATAGTTCCTAATGGCAAGCTGCATCGTCTCAATTGTGAATATGTCGGCGATTATGTGGGCGTATTTAAGTCAAGCCTAACTGACGACTTGTTGACATTCCCAGATCCCCCCGACGAGCCTTATGACCAACCCAGCCCAATTGCTGACTTTCGCACGAAGCTGCATCCCACCAAGGCCAAGTGGGAATTTCATGACGGCACTATCTATGGTGTAGGGCCGGCAAATAGCTACATCGTACCCATCAAAGACGGCTCGAACCAGCTCAAGATCTCGATTGCAATGGTGCTGACAGGTGGTACTGGCCGGTATAAGGGAGCAAGGGGCACCATAAGCTCGCTGGGGGCTACATGGTTTCCTTATATTCCCGGGGGCAAACTTCAAGATAGCCTGAAAGATGGCGCGATCTTTACCGCCCGGGGCGTTCATGGATTTCGGATTACGCTCGCCGAGGACCAGCCGTAGTCAGCAAATGGCTTCGGTCAAAGGCTTATCTACCTGACGCTGGCCTGATCTGAATGGCCTTGAAAGAACAACTATTCTCACCAGTAATGTCTCTGCCTAAAAAGCACGAGAGGGGCCACTTAGGACAAACAAAGCTTGTGATGAATCGCAGCCAGTACGCCACGCCGGCAATGCCGGACGCTTCTCCTGGCCGGCTTGTAGACACGAATGCTACCAGCCGCCAAGTGGGTAGTGTGCTGAAGAGGGCCGCCTACTTTCCACTGTTCTCCGTCCATAGTCCCACCACACGCAATGTGCCTCTGCCATCCCCCACCAACCCAAATCGCCTGATCGGCATGAATGTCTATGAGCAGATGCACCGCTTCGAAATTGAACAATCCATCGCCTGCCAGGCGGGCGGGTTGCAGGCCGTGAACCGCGTTGGGCAACCGGTCGCCAACATCAATATTGATTGGCGAGTGATTCCTGACGACTTTGTGGCAGCCCCTGACAGGCTTCCACCGCCCACTGAACTGGATCCCAACCGTTCCCAGAGGTTCGCAATGTATAGCGGACAGTTCCAGTGGAACGACGGCCAAGCCAGCGGCTTTCACGGCTTTGGCGCCGGCCGCACTTTTCCCTGTATGGTGAATGGCCAGCCGCAATTGCGCTTGGGAGCTGTAGTAGACATCCTGGAAGGTTTCGGGACCCTAAAAGGATTACACGGGAACGCGGTAGTGAATGGTTTTATTCAGCCCCCTTATGATTTGGCACTCAGTGTGGTAGTTCGGATCGTTGATCCCGCGCTCCGTTTGCAAGCCTCCTCGCCTCCGCAACCACTTATTCAAGTTCCGAGTCCTGACCCTGATGCCACATTCCTGGTTTTCCTGGGTGAGCCTGATCCGGAGAATCCCATTGTCCTCAATATGGCGGAGGAAGGGCACGTCATTGGCGCCAAGGTGCACGAACTTCTGCGGCTCGTAGCCATCAGCTTCGATGTAAATACATCCTCTGGCATGCGCAGCACAATCGTCGAAGGCCCTATTGTAGGTTCACTGCAATTTGACCTTGAGTTCGATTCTGCCGATCCGAGGGTGCCTACTCCGTTTCAAACTGCTAATGCTGCGTTTTCCTTTCGTGATCGCGACGGAATACCCATTGGTACGTTGCGTGCCAATGTCGTTGAAGGCAGGGGCTTCATGACCAATCTTCCGCAAGCGCCGCCCCCAGTTGTACGGGTTGTCGGATTTGGCCCATTTCTCAGTGGCACCGGACAATTCAGTGGACTTTCGGGACTGTTGTCTTTGAATGGAATCATCAGTATTCCGGCGCGGATACCATCCATCCTGTATGTCCTGCGTATTTCGGATCCTGACAAGCGGTTTTCTCAGGCTTGGCGCAGCCAACGAGGGAGCAAATGGTAGCCACATCTCACACAAATGACTCATTTGCGCAGCCGCTGACGCCGAACGACTTGGCCATCCTCGGCCAGGTAGATGGCGCTTTGAGTTCGGCCAGGTTACTGAAAGAATGGTGGAGACAAAAAAATGAGATTGGCGGCTACGCCAACCAGTTTGAACTCACTCGCACTTTTAATCCTCCCAGCAACAGTTTCGGGTTCTTTGATCAAGCCTGCATTGGCGAACGCAATTACTCAATCATGGGCTCGATGGAAGATATGCTATTTGACACGCCAAAGAAGGCCTCCTCCAGTCATTTGTGTGATGAATTTCGTGAGTTTGTGCTGCGTTACTTCCTGCGTGTGAGTGATTACCGCCCTCCAGAAGCCTATGTGGACACGGCCAGCCCAACTGTTCCTGCATTTTTGGCACCCCTGAGCTGGTGCACTCAAACTTCCAACGCAAGAGAAGGCTTCGGGTACTCACAACACTTCTACAAGCTTCGCGATTCTGACACTATTGGCAGATTCTCCGAGGACCAGAGATTCTCCATTATTGATTTGCGTGAAGTCATGAGCAAGTACGAATGGATTGTGCTCAAGGTCAGGATCTTTGATTTCAACTTGAAATTCGCTCCTTTCGGTCCCGATCTGTTGCAACTGGTATTCCCTCTCAAGGAAGAAAGTTATCTGGTGCTGAGTCCCGATTTCGTTGTGGCTGACGAAAGTCCCTCAGTAACAGAACTGGGCCGTTATGGTTTCGGATATGCCTTCCTGAAGAGTCCGGAAAACTCCCCTGTGGCCTATGGACCCGGCAGGTTCGAACTGGCATTCAAACTGATTACATTCCGGATCTTGCGCAGTGGCGAGATCCGTGTGCACATGGTCTTTGTTGCCAATCGTCCCAATAAGATTTTGAATATTTCGCTTAACCCAATCGGCTGGAGTCAGCAGCTTGCGGATACGCTTTCTCTTGGGATGTTTTCGCGTGTGTTGGGGCAATCTACGGGCCCGAGCGTGCCCATCCCTCCCGGTTTCGCAGACGGCTTTGACCCGCTCACCGCTTTTGTTTCTGTCGCCAACTTGTTTAGTGGTGGATGGGCGGCCCGAGATCTTTGCATTTCCCGAGAGCAATTGGAAAAAGAGATGCTTATCCAGCATTTCAACCAGCATTACCAGTTAATCGTTGGATCACTGCTCACTTGGAGACAAATCCCAAACTGGCTGGACACTTCCTCTCTGCCGGATTGGGTAACGAGCGGACGAGCCGCATGAGCGCTCCAGGAACACACGCGATGGTGCTCTCTGGTGGCGCGGCCTATGCTGCCTATGAAGTAGGAGTGATGAAAGCTCTTTTCAGTGGCGTTTCTCCGGCTACCAGCTATGCGCCCCTGGAGCCGGATATTTTCACCGGAACCTCGGCGGGAGCTTTTAATGCGTCCGTCCTGTTGTCAGCGCCATTCTCAGAGACTTCTGTGGCGCTTGACTATCTTGAGAGTATCTGGCTCAATGAAGTTGCGACCACGCCCAATAGCTGCGGAAACGGAGTCTTTCGTTTCCGACCCGCCTTTGCTGATTTGTTGAATCCTGGGTGCTATTCAGAAAATCCGATTCTTCCTTTTGCAGAGTTGGTCTCCGACGCTGCTTTCTTCTCCCAAGACTGGCTACAAAGGGGTATTAATTTTCTGACCTCATCCGCAGGCGTAGAACAGCGCGTTATCGAGTTGGTTGATCTTGGAACAGCTCTGGCGATAGATCGTGTTGAGCAACTGGTGGCCAGGATCGTGCAACCCGGCAAGCTGCGGGAATCGACAAAGGCCTTGCGAATAACCGCTACGAACTGGAAATCAGGGGATGTGCGTGTGTTTTGCAATGAGAACCTTACAGATGACATAGGTGTGCAGGTAATTTTGGCATCAACTTCCATTCCTGGGATTTTTCGTCCCATTGAGATTGAAGGTGAGCTGTACGTTGATGGTAGCGTGGTGACAAACACCCCTCTCAAGCAGGCCATCGATGCGGGCGGAGAAACGCTTCACGTCGCTTACATAAATCCCGATGCACAAGTCATCCCCCTCCCCCCACTCCGAAATACTGCCAGCGCGATCTATCGAATCATGGTCATGAGTTCCGCTGCGATGATGAACCGGGACATTGAGATCGCCAGTCGAGTGAATGAGAACCTTCAGCTTACTGATAGCGCCGTTGAGCAATCAAGAGGGCACCGCAAGATCACGATTCATCGCTATCATCCACGCGACTTCACCCAGGGACTGCTGGGCTGGTTGACATTTGGCCGCGACCATGTAGCGGACATTATTCGTCAAGGATTCATCGATACGTCGGAGCACGATTGTGGCATCAACAAATGCATCCTTCCGAATTAAGGTGAACGAGCGAATGTGTCAGCCGTCTTGGGAATGAGGGAATGTGCAGTTCAGGAGCCAGGGACGGAAAGAAATGAATGATGAAATAAGCAGCCAGTATTGGCAGGAGGTAGTCAGAATTTATGGAGACAGATAGAGATATTGACGCTTTGAAACGGATCGCCGAGTCACTGCGTGAGTTGAATGTCGATGAACGTCTTTCTCGCCAGATTGATCGTTTTCTTCAAAGGCGCCAAGAAGATATTGAGGAAGAAGATGAAGAATTTGACATTCAAGAACGGGATGATGCTCGGGAAGATGATGATGACAACGAGGATGGAGCGGAAGAACAAGAAGACGCCGATGAAAGTGATGAGAACGAAGAGGAATCAGATAAATACCTTCATCGAAAAGATAGACACGGGCATTCTCGCGAGGTAATTGATCTCTCGGTATTGAGTGCGCCAAGTCTTCCCTGCACCTGGCCCTCCACATTTCTCCCGCCCCTTGTTCTCATGCACTACTTGCAACATGGACCGGGTCCCTATGCTAGTGAAGCTCTGGTTATCGACGAGCATACCGGCACACACTGGGACGCTCCTGCACACTTTATTCCACCACCCAGTACTGGGCTGGCCAACGCCGCCGATATCGGCAATGTGTCTAGCGAGAGAGTGCCTATTTGGCAGTTTGTAGGTGAAGGATGTGTCATAGATGTGCAAAGCGTGGCTATCGGACCGAATCCTGGTGAGAGTGGTCGCATCGTTACCAAACTTATTCAGGACTGGGAAAAAAGCAATCGATCGCTTCAAGCTGGCGATATTGTTCTTCTCTATACCGGTTATTCGGATCAATTTTATGGACCGCTCCCTGGCGGCCGCCGCTACGTTGCTGATCCTATCGGCGGGAAGGCTCCTGGATATCCTGGTGTTGATCCAGCCTGCATGCTCTATATGGCAGGCAAGGAAGTCTCTTTTGTGGGCATAGATAGTCCGAACATAGGTCCGGTCGGGCCTGATGCAATCGCAACCCATGTTAATGCTCTGAAGAATGGAGTATTGATCATGGAAAATCTCATCAATCTTAAACACCTGCCTAAGACTGGTTCATTCGTGGCTGTACTTGGCCCGAAGCATGCCGCCGCATCTGGCGGAGAAGCCAGGGTCATTGCAGTAAAAGAACCCAAAGTTGCCCAACGCCTGATCAAGTCTGCACGGCTTCAGAGGGTCGCCGACTTGTCGGTGCTCCTCCGTGAAGATCTGCCCGTGTCATGGCCGGGGGCGGGTGTAGCTAATAACCGAACGCCCTATTTGAGCCGGACATTGCACAATTGGGACCAACCCGGCGGACCTGCCCTTGTGCGGGCACACATGCTAGATGTCCATTCCGGGACACACTTGGTGCCGCCTGCTTATGCCGTACCCACTCGCGGCTTTGACCGCGAAGACTACGATGACACAACGCGTCGACTTTTAGACAAATTTGAAGACAAGTACGGCCGGATCGGCTCAAGCGAGGTCACAGCAGATAAGGTGCCACTCGGTGACCTGCTTGGCCCCGCTCACGTCATTGACGTTACCAGTCTGGTCGGGACCGCCGCGCCGGGGAAGAGCCCCGCGATTCGAAAGGAACACATCCATGATCATGAGCGCGCGCATCGTGAGATCGAGCGTGGGGATGTTGTCATCTTCCACTCCGGCCACAGCGACAGATTTTTCCAGCCTTTCCCCTACGGATCTCGCTGCATCGCTGATGCACTCAACGGCATTGCTGAAGGTTGGCCGGCGCCTACGCCTGAAACTATCATCTATCTGGCGAAAAAAGGGGTGCGCTGCATAGGGACAGATGGACCCAGCATCGGATCAGCCGAACCAGAGCTGGCGCTTATGACCTACTGGGCAGGCGGCAAACACGGGGTTAATTTCATCGAGTATCTGACAAATGTGGGTGTATTACCGCGCGTTGGGTCTTATTTTGTGTTCTCTCCCGTAAAGGTCCGTGGCTTACATGGCGGATATGGGCGGGCCTTGGCGCTTTTTTGAAGCATTGTCGCTGGCTTAGCTGATGTCAACAGGCGAGTACCGTCTAGCTAGGACGACGTGAGCAGGTTTTCCCTGCTCACGATGCCTGTTGGATGGCAATGTGGTCGGCTTGGCGCACGCTGCAAGAAGACCAGAAAATCGAAGTGGGTCGTCCTATCTATTCTGCTAGGCAGGTGGCGGAGTATAGATAGTAGGTTTAGTCAGTTAGGCCAATCAATCAGAACTGCCCGCTTGTGGATTTGCATTTGCAGATGACATCACTGCAAATCGTTGATTTTCACATGTCTTATTAGACGACTATGGCAATGACAGAATCTGCCGGAAATTCCCGCTATGACATTGTCATCCTTGGTGGGGGAATGGCCGGACTGACCCTCGCGCGCCAACTCCTGATGTATTCAGACAAAAAAGTTCTTTTGTTGGAAAAGCGGTCTCAGATCCCTCCGACTCGGCAGAAGGTCGGCGAATCCAATGTGCAGGTGCAGGGATACTATCTTTCCAAGATTTTGGACATGGAAGAGCACCTGCTCCGCGAACACTTCCTGAAATACAACCTCCGTTTTTACTGGCCCACTCCCGGACAGCCAAATACCGGATACGAACATTACAGCCAGTCCTACATCAGATTTCTGTCCAATATTTGTTGTTACCAACTCGACCGCAACAAGATTGAAGGAGAGTTGCTGCGGGTCAATCTTCAAGACCCAAAGTTTTCATTGGAAGCGGGCATTTCCAATCTCGATGTGGCACTGTCAGCAACATCCGCTCCACACACGGTCACTTTCGAAGTGGAAGAGCGCAAAATCGAAATTCAGGCCACTTGGGTGGTAGATACTACCGGGCGCTCCAAATTCCTCGCCCGGCGACTGGAACTTACAAAATCGAATCCTATCCGGCACGGCTCCGTGTTCTTCTGGGTGGATGGACTACTCAACATAGAAAAGTTGACAGAGCTCCCTCATACCCAGAGTCTGCTTCATAAGAACCGCCGCAAACTGGGCCATATTCCGGCATGGCTGGCCACCAATCACTTCTGTGGTGAAGGCTACTGGTTTTGGGTGATTCCACTCCAAGGAAAGACAAGCCTCGGTTTGGTATATGACCGCGCCAAAGTGAATGAAGATGAGGTCTCGTCACCGGAAAAAGTGATCGAGTGGGTCTGCAAACGGCATCCACTATTCGCACGCGATTTGCCTAAACAGAAGATCATCGACCAGGCCATGTACCGTGATTTTTCCTACGATTGCAAGCAGACCATCAGCGCTGAGCGCTGGGCGCTGGCCGGAGAAGCCGGACGATTCACGGACCCGCTTTACAGTCCCGGCGGAGACCTCATCTCGCTTTACAACACGCTCATCACCGACGCGATTCTTACTACCGACGAACAGACGTTGGCGATCAAAGCCCGGCTGTACGAGTTGCTGATGTGGGGCCTCTATGAAGCCTATGTTCCCAGTTATGCAGTGAGTTATGAAGTTCTGGGCGACCAGGAATGCTTTGTGATGAAGTATTGTTGGGAACTGACCATCTATTTCGCCTTCTATGTTTTCCCATTCATCAACCAGGTATTCACCGACACAAGCTTTGTCGTGCCTTATCTCGATCTGTTTGCCAAATTGGGCGCACTGAACAACAGCCTGCAAGCATTTATCACCTCCTACTATCGCTGGAAACAAACCCAACCAGCAGAGGCTCGTGAAGCGGAGCTGTTCGACTTCACCGGCCTTGAGCCGCTGAAAAAATCGGAAGAACTTTTTTACAAGGTTGGACTCACCCCACGCGAATGCATCAAGACCCTGCGCCAGTCCCTGACGAACATCGAAAATCTTGCCCGATTCATCGCCGTCTATATTTATTCTGTGGTCCTCGACGATGAGGAACTGCTCACTAACAAACAGTTAATCGAATCGGTGAAAATCACAGGTCTCAGCTTTGACATTGAAGCTATGCGTCGCGAGTGCAGCTCTTTGGATCCAGCTCGCGATCCAGCATTGATGAAGCTTGGCCCCGAATTTGTCAGGCAATTCCGAAAACCTTCATGTGCAAGCAGCCGCACGAAAAAAGCATCTCCTAATACAATTTCAATTGCGGCCGGCGCTAAATTTGCGTAACGAGATCGATTAGCTGGCAGTCTAGGCCCTTCGTGCCTCTATTTCAGTTTGCAGCGGCACTGGATGCACCCGTCCCAGCGGCATCTCTTCGGCTGCCGGCTTCAGGAGTAGTCGCAGCAGCGGCGCAGTCATATAGGTAGTCACTACCGCCATGAGCGTAAGCATAAAAAACAAACTCTTCGGAATCACCCCCAGGTCATAGCCCACATTAAGGACGATCAACTCCATCAGGCCGCGTGTGTTCATCAGCACGCCCATGGATGCGGATTCTCGCCATGACATGCCGGACAGACGACTGGCCAGAGCACAACCACCCCCTTTGGCCAGAACAGCAGTCCCAATCACAAGCAAACACAGCTCCCACATTGACGGACTCGACATTGTTCCAATGTCGGTGCGCAATCCCGTATACATAAAGAAAATCGGGACAAAGAAGACATAGACGAAATCGCGCAGCCGCAAAGCTACGATATGACGAAACTCTTCCCGATCGAAAAGCACCGCCCCCATCATGAAAGCACCGAAGATAGAGAAGATTCCAATCAGGTTCGTGATCATGGCAGCACCGAATACAAGAGCAAGAACAATCGCCAGTGTGGTGAACGAGATTTGCGATCCTTCTGTCTCAAGAACGTGACGTGTCCACCTCTTCAGTAACGGCCTCACTACAAACAACAGAAACATTCCAAAAGCCAGCGTCTCCGCCAGCATCCTGGCTGCCAGCATGGGATGGAAGTTGGACTGGACAATAGCATTGATGGTGGCCAGAATCGTCCAGCCGGCAGCATCATCCAGGGCTGCAGCGGTAATGGCCGTAACCCCAATATGCGTTCGGTTCAGGCCAAACTCAATCAATATGCGCCCCAGGGTTGGCAGGGCTGTGATCGACATCGCGGTAGCGGTAAACAGTGAAAATCCGAGAAACGAAATATCTTTGCCTACGAACGGATAAATAAACCGTGCCAGCAATAATCCGCAGCCAAATGGCATGAGGATCCCGGCCACGGAGATAACCACAGCCTTGCGCCCGTAAGTGCGTAAATGATTGAATTCAAATTCCATTCCAATCAGGAACAACAGCAGTACCAGACCAATCTGGCTGAAGATTGTGATGGTATGCGCAACTGAAGGATCAAATATGCTCCGAAACAAATGCGGAAAAAGTTTCCCGAACAGAGAAGGACCCAGAATCAGCCCGGCAGCCATTTCTCCGCATACTCCAGGCTGCCCAGCCTTCTGGAATAGAGCGGCAAATACTCGCGCTGTCACGATAATGATCGTCAACTGCAGGATTACTGTGAATAAGGTCTGTTCCATGGATTTGTGACATTCATTTCCAAACTAAATTGTTAGAAGTCATCTCATAAATGGCACTCTTGAAACATCAGAGCTGAAGGGTCTGTGTGAGAGCTAGATAGTGTCAAAGATTTTAATGGATTTATAACTCTGTCATCCTGAACGCAGCGCCACGCAGATCTTATGTCAACTTCACTGAGGGGCGCGGAGAGAGGGGTCACTGAAATCTTTGACAGACCATACAGCTTTAGGAAGTTTTCTTTCAGAATCTGCGCGCGTATTGTGCCAGTCCCACGCAAGAATGTCTTGATACAGCATGGGTGTCTCATGATTCTCGGGGTCCTTCGACTCCGCGCCATTGGGTCTATGCGGATGCTGACGTGTCGTGGCGCTCCGCTCAGGATGACAGGTCGTTGAGCCGACAACGAAAATTGAAGATCCATGATTCTCACACACCCTCTGAAGCTCTGCTTCTTACCCGCATTTAACGCGGGCCTTCGGCTTTGCTCAGAGCAAGTTCTAAAGGCCCGCTCTTCTCCCAACCCCAATTTTGAACCATTTATGAGATGGCTTCTAATTACCGTCCTGCTCTTGCCGGCACGCACGAAAAGATTCAATTCCCTTCTCCCACGCGAATTCCCAGACCAAGCAGCTTTCCCAGAAAATTGGTGCTGAGAGAAGCAGAGCTCTGCAGCAACAGCGTCGCTGCATTGAGTAAGGCCCGGTATTCTTCGGGTGAATCCAGATTATTGTTTGCAGGGCCATTGATCACTTTTCCATACGGATCGAATCTCGAACCGTGGCAGGGACAATCCCAGCTTTTTTCAGTCGAATTCCAGGAAACAATGCAGCCCAGGTGAGGGCACACTGCGGAGCGGCGATGATAAGCACCATCCTTGTCACGGTAGACCGCCAACTTCAGCCATCCGGTTTGGATGGTTGCACCCTGGCCTGGAGCAATCTGGTCCAAAGAATTCACGTCCGGGTCTTTTACCCAATCTATAAGCTGGGCTCCTGCATTGATGTTCTCTGTGGTCAACTCGTCGAATGCGCGCACGGTTATGCGTGAAGGATCATAAAGCCGGGCCCACCGGTTGTTGCGCCCCAGAATTAAATCTCTCAGCAGTATTCCAGCAATCGTGCCGTGAGTCATGCCATGACCTGAATCGCCGGATGCTATGTAGATATTCTCTCTACCCAGCGGGTGGGCGCCAATGAATGCAAGTCCATCTACCGGCTCCAACACCTGGCCTGACCAGCGGAAATCAATGGATTGGATTTTGGGAAATCGTTCGCGGGACCACGATTCAAGCCGCTCGAAGCGCTCATCAAAATCCTCAGCTTGCCCGGTTTTGTGGTCTTCGCCTCCAACGATCAGTAAATCAGCACTCGAGTTTCGTTCACTCCTGTGCAGACGAACATAGTGATAGGGATCGGGCGTGTCCCAGTACAAAGCACGCGTGACTGAGCCGCGAGGCACGCGAGCAGCTATTACGTAGGTGCGGTATCCGGCATTGGCGGTATAAAGTCCGTAAGTATCAAAAATCGGCGCATTGGCGGCAATCACTACCGAGTTCGCCCATATCGCGGGCCCATGACTCGTTCTCACCACTGCAGGATGCCCATCTTGCAACTCCTGGGCATGGCTTGAACCATAGATTCTCCCGCCGTAACGCTGTATTCCGCGGACCAGTCCCTGAAGATATTTCAAAGGATGAAACTGGCCTTGCCGAGGAAACCGGAGACATCGCCCCGTATCAAAATTTTCGATAGGCGCGCGAGCCGCCCACTCAACCGAAAGACCAGCACGCAGGGCTGCCTGTCTCTCTTCGTCCAACTCATCGACATTGTCCGTTGGGGGAACAAAGAGATAGCCGTCTAAACGCTCGAAGTCACATTGAATGCTTTCCTCTTGAACGATGGCCTCAACCACATCTATCGCCGCGGTATGGCTCTCAGCCGCTAAGCGCGCTCCCTCCCTGCCATGCAGGCACTCCAATTCGTAGTAGCGATCATCCAGCGCATTGGAAAGATGGGCGCTTGTGCGTCCGGTTTCGCCGCTCCCCATCTCCCCATCTTCAAGTACCACGACAGATTTGCCTTCCTTCGCCAGCAGGTACGCCGTGCTAATTCCGGCAATCCCGCCGCCGATGACGCATACGTCAGCAGCGCTGTCTGCCGTTAACGGAGGACACGACAGGTCTTGCCCCGTTACTTCGACCCAGACCGGGGTTCTGCTTCCAGAAATATCTCTTGTCATAGATGTTTGAGGTATTTGCGATCACCAAAAGAATCTGTGAAAGAGACAAGAACGAGCCCTGAACTTGCGTCTGCAACTGGACTGAACCCTCGCTTTCGCCGGGCCGAATTGCTCCCGTTGTTTGAGCGCCCCAGGGCGTTTACGGGACACACCAAGCCGAAAAATCTAGCCGGTTTACTCCAATCCCCGGCACATTCTCCGTTACCGCAATGCGGTTGCGGCATGACATACTTTCGGAAAATGAGCGAGGCACACACCATCACTTGCACGTGAAACAATTTTCGCCAAAACCAAAGTGTTAGAGCGTTAGAGTGTTAGGACCCGCATGAACATTGATCATTTCCCTAACACTTTGAGAATTCCTAACGCTTTGAAGTGTTAGGTCTGCTGACTCTGGACGGCTGGAACCGGCAACGGGCGAGCAGACAGACAAGTAGCGTTCCCAGGGCTCGACGAAATCTTGATAGCGGTACCCTCTGGCAGGCTCGGCGCTGTTCCAATCCAGACAGCTTTTAACCGGCAGATCACGAAGTTCGTGCGCCAAGGCGTGGGGCGTCATGGCCCGGCCATTCTTCCACTGCTTCCAAGTGCGCTCTTCAAGACCCTGCAGATGCCCGAGCAGGTCGCGGGTAGGGATGAATTCGGGATTGCCTTTGGAGGCGAAGAAACCACGGACATCGGACAGCAGTTGCTGGATGGAGGTGGAGTTGGAGTCGTCCAGGGCATCGGCTTCGAAGATGCGGGACAGAGCGGCACGGACCTTGCTTGGCCATGGACCACCGATCAGGTCCGCGATGTGGACCAGAGATTCAGCGCAATCCTGCTGGTGGGGTGTGAGGCCAGAGGGCATGTCAGCGGGCCTATATTGGGCGAGCGGGCGAAGACGTTCACGATCCTGTTGTGCCCATTGGTGAAGACGCTCGAGGATCGGTTCGGCGGCTTCGTCAGCAGGATAGGGACGCAGGCGCTCCACGGGCTCTGAGGGCTTCCTGCGCTTAAGATTGATAGGGATACAGCGACTGGCGAGCGTCGGCGGGAGCGGCCCCTGGCCGGCAAAGGCCTTGGGAGCAAAAGACCTGATCTCACTTACGTCAAAATCCTCGTCGTGATTCAAGATGCCATACCAGCAGTGGTCGGCAGAGCCGGTATTGAGAAAGGCCACAAACGCCTGTCTCTCAGAAGAGCTGAAGGCGACGTGACGATCGTCGAGCAACAATGTGCCGCGAAAGCAACGAAGTTTGGCGAACAAGACAGACGCGCTGGTTCCGCTGGTGAACCAACTATTGTGACTCAGGAAGCTGAGCGCCTTAAGGCAGGTGGTCTTGCCGGACTGGGGCTCGGCGGAGTAAATATTGAGGTTCGCAGTGAAGGGGAAGACATCAGTGTGGGGGAAATAACCGCTCAGAACCCAAAGGGCGAGAATGGTCAGTTGATCGTCAGAGCAGACGAGGTAGCGGCGAATGTATTGGGCAACGCTAGAGAGCAACTCCTGGCGGTTGATCTCTGGTAATGGACGCTGTTTTTGGGTTGCAGTCATAGAGCCTCTTGAGCACCCAGAGTGCTACTAGTACTGTATTACCAGGAGTCAGGGACGGTGCGCAACATTTGGGGGCAAATTATCGGGGCCGAAGATCGGGTGATCCGGTGATCGGGTGATCCGGTGATCGGAGATGCCAACAAGAGCAGCAAGAATTGGTAATTGCCATAATTTGTAATTGCCAAAATTGAAGTTCGAGATTCTTGGCTAATTTTATCCCTGGCAGTGCGACCATATGGGACATGTAAACAATTTGCACAACGGCTAATAAATCTTCAGGTCTTTCGTTGCCTTCTCTCCGGAACTTACCTCAATCTTCTCCATTGCCGCGCGAAATAATTCTTTTGTCTCTGGATCTTTGATGATCCCCTTCTGCAGACCAGGTATTCCCACGCGCAAACGGAATAAGCCGTCCTTCGTATGCGCTAACAGCCGGTACTTTCCTGGGGCAACTCCATCAAACTGGTAGTGGCCGTCTTTCTCCGCGGTAGTTGTTTCCACTTCCGCGAGGTCGGGGTCTTCATCGTCGAGCAGGAACACTTCGGCTTCGGTGGCTTCGCCAGTCTTGGTTCGGACGACGCCGGAAATCTCCGCTCCATCGGTTCCGAGTTCGATCTCCACCTGCTGCTCAGGAGCGTTGCCTATTTCGAGGGTATTTCTTGTGGCCTCTCCTTGGCTGGGGCGCAGGGCCTTCACGTACAGGTTCTCAGGCAGGCCATCCATAACGACGTGATAGCTGCCCGGCGCGAGCTTATCCATGGTGAACTCGCCGTTATCGTTCAGCGATTTCCTCACGCTGAGGTCCTCGGCTCGCAATTCGAACGATACATCTTTCTTTTTGGTCTTATATTTTTGCCAATCAGCATCCCGGAACTTCAGCTTGAGCGCCACGGGCGGCGTCATCTCCAGATGGATTCCCTCAATCGACGCCGCTCCTACGTCGAGCATCATGTGCCGGCTGCCCAATGGTTCGTTATTAGGAAGCGCCTTTGAATTGCCCCAGCGATCGACCGTCGCGTGCAGGCGATAGCGTCCTGCTGGTACGCGCCAAAGTGTGAATCTACCTTCCTGATCGGTTACGGCATCAATCTCTTCAACTCCTTTAAGCCATAGCGTGGCCCGCTCGCCAGGGGGTATTCCGGAAACTGTTCCAGAGATTTGCACTGCAGAAGCGGGCTGCAGCTTGATCTCAATATTCGTTTCCTTGCCAAACTGTGCTGTTACCCATTCCGCCGATACCGGCGAATGGGAACTCTGAAAGTAGGTAAGCCCATAGACCACTGGCGTAGTACCGTCCCGGCGGATTTCTGAAGGATAATGTTTGTCAGGGGCCGCTTTTAAAAGGTAAGGACCGGGGCCATTGACAACCATACGGAACTCGCCGCGATCGTCGGTCGGCGCGTACTGCGAATATTCTGTGCCAATGGCATGAACGTCCACATGCTCCACGGGCGCCCCCTTGGAATCGAGAACGCGTCCGGTGATGATCGGTAGGGGCACCATGAATAGAACACTATGGGCGGATTCACCCGACGCAAGACGCTGTTGGGGTAGAGCGTCTTTTTCAGCACCCGGCATAGCATTGTCCTGAGAATAGCCGTCCCGAGCTACCGAGACTCCATATTCACCAGGCGAAATGCCGCTGATCACAAAGCGGCCATCGGCGCCGGAAGTGGCGCTATATTGCTGATACTCCCGAGGGTCCTTGGAGATTGGAACCGAGCCGTGAAGTTTGATCGTAACGCCCGCCAGCGGACGCCCGTTCGAGCGGTTCATCACCTGGCCGTCGAATGTTGCCGGAGCACCGGCAGTCTGGGACAGTAACGTGCCCGCCGGCAGGAGCATCATGAGCAGCACGAAGGCCCGAAAATCATTTTTGTGGAGCATTGTTTTCCTCGGAAATTACCTTCAGGTCTTTCACGATCGTCTCTCCTTCCTTGACCTCAAGCTTCACGGCTGCTTCTTTATTTCGCTGTATCAGTTCCTGCATTTTGCGAAAGTCCGACGACAGCCGGAAAGCCAAGAGAACGTAGTCTCCCGGGGCAATCCCTTCAAAACGGTAGCTGCCATCTTCTTCGGGCGCAGTCACATGAAAGTTCGCGGGATTAGGCACTTCGTTACGGGAGACCAAAATGATCTTCGTCTGGCCGATTTGCCCGCGCTGGTCAAGTTTGCCGGTGATGTGCGCGCCGTTGAGGCTGATACCGACCTTCAATCGGCCAACGCCGCTGACTCCCGACAAATCAGGCTTCAGGTCCTTTACCGGTTTTTCGTTTAGCTCAATGCTCTGGATAAAACCGTTCTTCGGCAGAGGTTCTACCATAACGATATAGCTGGCAGGCGGTATGCTGGCGATCTTGAACACGCCATCAACTCCACTTTCGGCGCTGCCCGCCACTGAAGACGGGTTGTCCGACGGCATCAACAGTACTGTGCGTTTGACCAGTTCCAGCGGCTCTTGGCCGCCTTTGATTTCAATCGTGCCATCCAATTCCAACCCAGGAGCCAGCGGGAGCAAGATGCCCTGCACGTCGGAGGTCGCAACAGTAACGTCGACGGGCCGGCTTTGCAATTCCGTTTCGCCGAATCGATAGCTTGCGGTCAGGCGATAGGTGCCTGCTGGCCAAGGCCCAATCAGCATCGACGCTGTGCCATCTTTTGCCTCTACAGTCTGGGAATGCGAGCCGGAGCCTTCCTTCCCGGTGTAGTGTATGAAGAGGCTTCCGGAACTTTCAGGGATGCCGGTCACTTCGACTTTGACCGTGTACGTGGCCACCCGAATTGCCTTGAAATCGATGTCGCCGGTGACGCCGCCAGGCAGTGCTTCCACCAGCGAAGCTTCTTTGTCCGTGGCCACGCCCGGAAAGTAGGTAAACTGATAGTCGCCTTTGTTCCCTTTGAGATGCGTGTCAGCAGGCATATGTGACGACGCATCGGCGGCAACCAGGTACTTACCCGGCAGCACGCTCAGCCGGAATTCACCGCGGTCATCGGTCGTTGCGGTTTCCCAGCGGCCCTCAATAGAGCCAGCCGGTTTGGCGAAAACCCTTGCGTGGGCAAGCGGTTCACCGTATTCCCCCAACAATCTTCCGGTGATAATGGCGCGCCGGGCCATGTGCAGCACCACATCAGTAAAGTGCTCCCCCGCTTTCAGTTGTACATGGTCGCCGGAGACAGGGCCGCGGTTGCTCGTTTCCGATGGGGCCATTAAATATCCGCGCTTCTCCAGTGCCACCTCATAGCTTCCTGGCGGAACCTCGGGAATGGAAAACCTCCCTTTTTCGTTGGTGAGGGAGCCATAGATCGCAACTGGGTCGCGTCCAAAGAACAGACGTCTCTCCCCGAAGACAGTCAGCGTCACATGCACGCCCTCAAGAGGCTTGCCGGCTGCGTCGACGACAGTGCCAAGGAAGTCCGCAGACCCGCCAGTGCTTGAAGGATTCGAGTTCGCCGTTCCGGTCTGCGCAGTTTGGCCCGCAGCACCAAGCACAGCGGCAAAGAGAAGAAAATATAGTTTCATGGATAGCAACCGGTCTAAGTTGTGATTTCCCCGAGCATACGCCAACAGCTTATCTTTCCAGATGATTGCCAGCTATACATTTCCACAATGAATAGTGCAGTGGAGAGAAGAAACGTTACAAGCCAATCGGATTAGCCACAATTGGATCAATCCATTTACACAACTGAAGCCATTCCTGAGTATTTTGTCTTCGCAGGCAAGATTTTCGGCCCGCTGGGGCTCTGAGGGTTAATGGTTCAGCTCTAAACTGTTGAAATTAAAAAAATTTATACGGCGGAGAGAGAGGGATTCGACCTACGCCATTTTTAGCAAGTCGTTGATTCTTAAGCCATATAGCTCCAAATAAGTATGGGTAAAGGAGATTCTGTGATTTCTGCCCTCTCTACTGTTTCCGCCCTTTCCGCCCAGTAGAGCCAATTTCCGCGTTTTATGGACAGGATGGACAGGTAGGCAAACAAGTGTCTGCCAAATTCTTTCCTATAACCCAGATTCCTAACCCGGCCAGGCGCAGCCTTGACTTGCTCCTGGCCCAGGTTTTTTAGTTATATAGGCTTTCGATTATCGGTCGTGGTCGCCCTGACCGTCGTTATCGTGGTCATCGTTGTCGCCGTGGTGGCGGTTGGACGGCTGCGTGGCTACAACATCGGAGAAGAGCCCGACCGTGATCGAGTCGTCAATGGTGTTGTCCTTGGTGTCAATCACGGCGACAGTGCTATGTACCGTCGCGCTGAGGATCGCGTTCGTTGCCAGGACCTTCTTGCCATCCGTGGTGATAGCCAGACTGGTCAAAGATAAGCCGTTGGCGGTGATGGTGGTGTCAATCAAGTTGTCGCGGGTGTCAACCACTGTTACTGTGCTGTTCCCAGCGAGAAAGAAAAAGTCCTCCACGTAGACGTGGCGGCCGTCCGGAGTCACTGCCAGCCCGGTAATGAAAGAAGGACTGCCGGGCAAAGGAACGGTGGCCTCCAGTGTGTTGGTGTCCGTATTCACTACCAGCACGCCATTGGTATTCGGCGGTCCTAACACGCTCGAGCTATCCGAAGCATAAAGCTTTTCGCCGTTGGGACTCAAGGCCAGGTCGCCGATGAAGTGACCGGAGGCAATGGTGGTTGTCGCGGCATCGCCATCCGCATCCACCACCAGGATTCCGGAAGTCGTAGCCAGGTACAGGTTGTCGTTATCGCGAGAGGCAGCAACGGCAAGAAGGAAAGTTGCCCCGAAGGATTGGCTGGAGAGAACGCTGCTGGACTCAGTGTCGATGACAAACAATGAGCTATTCACCCCGCCCCCGGAGGTAACCACGTAGGCGCGTTCGCCATGGCGGCTAAAGGCCACGTTGGGACCAAAGCCCTCTTGTCCGACAAAGCCGAGAGCACCGGGAAGACTGATGGTGGCCTTAATTAAGTTGCTCTCAGTGTCCACCACCGAGACCGTATTGTTGGTGTTGCACACGTAGAGCAGTTTGCCATTGGGCGAAACCGTCAGGCAAAACGGATGGGTGAATCCGCTGATAGTAGTGCTTACCGTGTTGGTTTTGGTGTCAATCACGTCCACCATCCCGTTGATATTGCTGACAACGTAAGCGTTCCGGTTGGTTCTGGCGAAAGTGCTGGCCGGCACAAGGGCCACCAGGCCCAGGAACAAAGCTGTTGCAAAAAAAGCAGACTTCTTCATTGACCTTTCCTTTCAACTTTTGAGTTTTAGGTCGTTCCCAGAGTGACGCTCGCACTGCGGCTTTTGAATTTAGAATAAGTAGTTTCCACTTTTCTGGACAAACTCCTTCTCCATAAAAGCCTAAACGCTTTCATCTGGCTTGGGGAAACCATTCTGGGAAATGATGGCATGGCTCGAAAACTATCAGCAGCCTTCCGATGCTGTCAATTACATTTTGTGGCAACAATCCTCAAAATGAATTGTTAATGGGTTTTTAACATTCATCTCGCTTCTGCAAATGTAGTTTGTCCATACTTATCAACCATTTCTGGAAAATACCATCCAGACTTCTGTGTCTAGGTTGATGGTTAATGGTTGATGGTTACTTTAGTTTCCCAAATCCGAACTTATTAGAATGTCCGAATTATTCATTGCGATTCGAGGTGCAGAAATACTTTTTGGTAAAGTGTGCACTTTTGTACAGACACATCGCTGTTTGGCAATATATGAGATTCTTCCTTCTTGCCCTGCAAAAAGAGCGCCTCTGCCAATACGGCAAGCACGTAAGCCCTATCGTCGATCTCACCTTCTTTCTCAAATTGCTGGGTGGCTTGCCGGGCCAATGCTTCAGCCTCAGTCAAACGCCGGGTGGCCGCACTGAGTGTGCGCGTGGGCCTGCCTGCCGCTATAATGCTGCATCAAAGCGATCTTCGCCCTATTTGTGATTTAGAACATCCTCTGCGATGAGCCTTATAGGAAAAGAGACTGGCCATGAAGAACCTTGTGAACCTTTGGTCCGCTGCCGGTCTGCTTGGGGTAGCTCTATTGTTCATTGATGCGGCAACCCTGGTGAATGGACAGAGCCCATCCCTGGCTTCACCCCTGAAAGTTGACATTAAACCCGCTCAAACGACAGTGAAGAACACCGAGCGCCTTGTTATACACACTAAGATAAACAACACGAGCAACGACGTGCAGGCGTTACAAGTCTGGTCGTGCTCCTATAACGAGAACTGGAAAAGCGATCATGCTGCTGTTTTTGTTAACATAGCCCCTTGCAGGGCAAACGCCCCCTTCAATCTCCAATTAAAGCCCGGCGAAGCATACGAGAGAGATTTATCCGTTTATGTTTTGCTGGCCACTGATGAACTTCAGCAGGAATCGCTCACCTTCCGTCTCGGGTTCAAGCCCTGGATTGATCCGCCCGTCAAGTCTCTTCCCTTTATCTGGAGCAACCCTATAACCGTCAAGGTCATACGTTAACGTGCTTGAAAATCCAGACGATGCTCGTCGGCAATTCGGAAGTCATAGGCCGCTCTTCAATTTCGAGAGCTATCTCAGTGGCATTTGCACCATGGTGTTCTTCGGGTCACCTCTTGCAAGCCTATCCCTTGGTAGCCGTCGTAGGCCATGCATAATTGAGTGCTTTGGTACTGCGAAAACTTGAATCTAACGGACTCGATTGGTTTGCCGTCTGCACTGAGCACGACCAGAACGTGAGGCTCCTTTGTGTCCAGGCCGTCCAACTTGAGACTCGTTCGATCCGGCCATGCCACGGCTGGCCTCTTATCAATTCTGACCCTCAGACCATGAGAATTGATCTCGCCATTCGGAAGGGTCGTGGGCTCTTTCCAGAACGGATCATCAACCCGTGCTGCAACGCAGACGCTGCCAGCGGTTTCTTGGGCTATCGCGAGGGGGAAAATCAGCAAAATGGCGATAACTAACCTAGAACGGATCTTCACATCAACTCCGAAGAATACTTTGCGTAAGAATAACTGGTATGGCACAAAAATAGCTACTTCACTACTTTTTGTTTCCTTGGGCGGGGAGCGCCTGGCATAGGATCTCTGACCGCTGAATGGGTTCGAGATAAAGAGAACTCCGTCGGGGGACGACGGGATCACTATCCCTGCATCATCGCTGGCGAGGATCCAGGTTTCCCGAGCAGCGTACCGGATAGGCGAAGGCCGCGAGGAGGCAGGGGCTGACCACGCGGCCAATCAGTTGAAGCAAGTTACTCTTCGGCCCACTACGTATCAGCGAGGACATCAACTTTCCCATTGGGAAGATGCGAGATTTTGATCGTTCCGCCAGCCACCATAGGCAGTTCCTGATCGCTCAGTTCGCGGGCGTGAATGCGGCCCAGCACTCTGTTGTCTTTTTCATTTTTCATATTCAGTCTCCTTTGTCAGTGAAATGCCTTTATTGCTCGAATCGGCCGAGTCCGAATCTCCGCAAAAGGTGGTTGCAAACATTCGCGGGCAAATTGGATTTCGGGTGCGTACGGGCGACATCTGCCATCGACGTGCCTATGCTTGCGTCTACAGGGGTTGCAAGAAAGGAGTGGATCTTGCCCGCATCTGGCCCGCTGAGCACCGTTGCCATGCCCGAGATTTGTCCGCGCTCATTGATCTTGGTAGCCGAGATTACGAAGAGGTTGGAACCTGCGGGAAATAGCGTGTTAAGGTCGGTCATCACACCGTTCTCCCAAATGAAGCCGTGGGACCAGTTTAAGGCGGAATCAAAGGTGCTTCCCACCACTTGGCCCCGGTTGTTGATGCCGGTGGCGAAGGCGGCATGGTCTCCCGGCAGAGTGCCGAGGTTTGTGATCACACGATCCCTCCAAATTACGGCAACGAAGGTTGTGCCGTCAGCGCTGCGACTTTGCCCAACAATTTCGCCCCGGTCGTTAATGGCATAGGCGATATTAGAACGCTCGATTCCGAGGCCAGGAAGCGGGAAGGCAGTGCCGTCTTCCCACAACATGGCGTGATGCGCTCTGATGCAGTCTCCCGAGTAGCCTACGACTTGGCCCCGTTCGTTGATGCCCTGCGCTTGCCCGTCTGGATCGCCAACCACCGTAGCTAGAGCTTGGGCTTTGCCGTCTTCCCATATCACCGGCGAATCAGTCTTGGAAGGCGAGGAAGCTGGGCATGTGGAATCAGAAACTGTCGTTTCCGCAAATCCTGCGACTTGTCCGCGGTTATTGATGGCGCTGGCCTCCCCGTTATTTCCGCCCACTGTCGGGAGCGCGCTCATGTGGCCATCTCGCCAAAGAAATGGACGGCACGTAAGTCCTGTGCCGAAGGCGCAAACGTCCTCGCCGTCCGGATCTGGAACAGATGTTTCGGACATACCGACGGCTTCCCCGTGGTCGTTGATCCCGCCCCAGATGATCGAACTGTTCTTTCCTCCAAGCGTGCCCAGGTCGATGTTGAGTCGTCCGTCAATGTTTATCACCACGCTGCCTTTCACGACCGTGGCCAAAAGCGATTCGCTGAAAGGATCTATGACCTGATCCATGTTCTCCGTCCAGCCGTGATTATTGAGTCCCATGGCCATGCCCAGGTTGTCATTTTTCTGAGTGCCCAAATCGGTAACTTTGTAGCTCGTTTGAGCGACTGCATCGCCGAAGCAAAACAGAACAATCATCGTAATTAACGGTATACAGAAATTCCGCAACTGTCTAAGCGTGCTCATATATCTCCTCTTTTCTCCGGTAAAGTCGTGTTGCCGAGATGACTGGCGATTACGTCAGGTACCACTCGGCGCTCTGACAAGTTAGTTGTGCAATTGAGAGCAGAATTGGCCCACAACTCCACAAATTCCCGCTGAGCAACAATTAAGGAAGCATTTGGTGTTCCACGTTCACAACGATTCCGTGACACAACAGGCCCAACATTTCAGAGTTCGAAGACGAGTGGCGGATTAACAATTTCCTGGGACGACCCCAAAACGACTCGAGCGGCTGTTTCTCCAACTTTTCATACACACACTGGCGAGAGGCTACGAAATTCGAGAACACCGAGCAGCCAGGAGTCAGGCAGATCGTTTCCGATTGACTTTCAAATGGTCAACATACATACTTGTCGGTATGTTAAGTAGTCGCGAAAAGAAGCGAAGGTTCCGTGATCCAGAGCGCACACGGGAACGCTTGCTGCAAGCGGCTTTTCGGGAGGTCCACCGGTCAGGCTTCCAGAGTGCCGGCATCGATACAATTCTCGCCGCCACCAGCGTCACCAAGGGAGCGCTCTATTACCACTTCGACAGCAAGGAAGCCCTGGGATATGCGATCGTCGATGAGATCATCGCAAAACTTGTCCGCGACGGGTGGTTGCGTCCTCTGCTGAGCGACGGGCAACCCCTCGACATTTTGATCGGCATTATCCGGCGGATATCAGTTCGGCCCAAAGACGTTCGAGCCGGTTGTCCGCTGCTCAATTTGGCACAGGAGATGTCTCCGCTGGACGAGCAATTCCGCAAGCGACTGGAGAGGATATTCCTTGCCTGGCAGGAAGGAGTTGCTACGCTTTTGCGGAAAGGGCAGTCCCAAGGAACAGTTCGCCGCGACCTGCATCCATACGAGGCTGCCAGCTTTCTGGTCGCGATGGTCGAGGGCTACGTCTCATTAGCAAAGAATGCTCAAGATGCGAAGGTGTGGGAAGTGGGAAAGAGAAATATCGTGGGGTGGCTGAAGTCTCTCCAGTCGCCACGTCAATCTCGGAGAGGCGGACGACGGATGTCGAAGGAACATATTGTCAGGCAACGGCGGCGGCTCTGACTCAGGAGAAAACGATGAACCGAAGAAGATTGGCAATGGTAGCTTCTCTAAGTTTCGCCCTGATCCTGGGGCTCATTGCAATGAAGCAAGGAGAGGCACAAGCGCCCAAGACGGCCTATCCGAGCATGGCGCCACTCGATCAGTACCTCATGGCAGACCGAAATGCCGAAATTGCGTTGGCTCGAAGCGCGGCGCCGGAAGCCATATCCCGCGAGGCCAAGATTCTGGTCCTCGGGCGCCATGGCTACGAAACTGCCGTCGACGGCAAGAATGGTTTTGTATGTGTTGTCGAGAGAGGGTGGATGTCGCCTTCCGACGCTCCGGAATTTTGGAATCCCAAAATTCGCGGTCCTATCTGTTTCAATCCGCCGGCCGCGCGATCCGTGTTGCCTGCAACTCTGAAGAGAACGGAGATGGTATTGGCAGGGCGAACCAAGGCTGAGATCATCGCGGGCAACAAGGCAGCATTCGAAAAAGGTGAACTGCCCCCGCTCGAGCCCGGCGCGATGAGTTACATGATGTCGAAGGGAGCTTATCTCACCGATGACAACGATCACAACTTGGCCCACTTGATGTTTTATGCGCCTCCGCTGGACGGCAAGGCTTGGGGCGCCGATCTGCCGAAATCACCGGTCATGCTGATTCCACAATTCAAAGGCGCTCAACCCATCGACGTGTTCATCGTTCCCGTGGGCAGGTGGTCAGACGGATCTGCTGCCCCGGTTATGTAGGACCCATTTCATGTAGAAGCAGCGCACTCGGCAGTCTCGCTTCAGGCAGCACGAAGTCGAACGAGAGGGCAATGCGAGGTTCCATCATGAGCGCCCGCAAGATTCAGGACCAGAAAGCCATTGCACGCGAGATGTTCGTTCAACAAACTGCTCACGCTAATGCGGACGTTTCGGCTGGCCCACTGCGGGGGGATACGATTCGCTCCATCGAGAATAGACGGGAGTACCCTCTTGAATCGACGGCGGAAGATGGGTTCTACGAACCTGTAGATACATCATTGCTTCCGGTAACCCGAGTTGATGCTGCAAACCTCATCCGAGCCTTGCAGCAGTTGGAGGTTATAGCAAAACGACCGGCGCCACGAATCGCGTTCAAGGCAAAGGGCAGAATCTTATTCTTGGATTTAGCTGAGATCGTGGCAGTGCAAGCCAAAGGTAATTACGTTTCGTTGCAACACCGGCCCAATCCCCATTTGCTGCGCGAGTCTCTCTCGTCCATGGCGGAGAAGCTCAAGCCCTACGGTTTTATTCGCATCCACCGCTCGGTCGTCGTGAATATTTCGGCCGTGGAGGAGATCCAACCTTTACCGACGGGAGAGTACAGGCTGCGTGTAAAAGGTGGGAAGGAATACTTGGTAACGCGCACATACAAAGACAACCTCAGAGATCTGGCCCAACTGTGGGTAGGCTCAGAGCGCCTTCCCGGCTAACAGGCAGCCAGAGCAACTCCGAAGCTCGTTGCAGGAAGGCCGCTTGTCTTGCCGCTCCCCGGAGGACCTGCGACCACAATCATTCGAGGTCGCGGCAGGCTACCCTCCAAAATCCTGGGCCGCGTCTTCTCTCATGTCGTCGGGCAACTTGTGAACGAGCAAATTCCCGTGTTCGTCCAAAAGCCCGGCACGCATGCCTTCCACAAGTTCAGCCTTGATGCGCGCTCGGCTTTCTTTCAGAATCTGAGCCATCAGGGAATCGATCTGCTGGGTATCTTCGACGTCAATTGTTTCTATAGTCAACCGGTTCATCCCTAAACCTCTGATCTCGATTCTAGCGTAAATCTTGATAAAGGAGACAAACCTTGGCCTGGCGTCCTTCAGAACTTTACGATTGTGAGTGCACGTGCCCCGATTCCCGCTTGAAAGGGTGCTCCGGGGACCAGGCTAAGGTTTCCACCTGCCAGTTTGTACGCAAAAACGTGGCCATGATCTGTACACGGCGGAGCACCCGGGAAAAACGGGCAGGTAGTGCCCAGAACGAACACATACTGTCCCGTTTTATCGAGCCCAAGTGACAACGGCGTCATTCCTAAGGCAATCCGGCTCATGGGTTGCGGACTGGGTATGCCTGTAGTCTGGTCAAGTGCGTAAGTATCCACGGTGTTGGCCGAGGAATTGATCATGATCAACGTCGTTCCACTCAGATCCACTACCATCGATTCTGCTCTGCCCAGATTGAAGGAAGGGACTCCAGGGACGCTGCCATTATTCGCGCTGCTGAGGATCGCGCCATTGGTGTTGTCAATAATGGTATATGCCAGTTCGTCCGGCAATGCGCAGGCATGATAGAGAACCGTGTGTGCCCCTTTGACTGTAAGGGTAGCTGCAACCATGCCACTCACTGTCTGGCACAAGACGCGGACTGGGTTTGAAACATGGCTCCCAGCAACTCCATCTCCATTTCTCGAAACAACATCAAGGGGAGTTGTTCCTACGTTAACACCCACTCCAGGACGCAATGCGCCGTAGATGAATGCGCCGTTTGGATCAATCGCCATCACCTGGAACCAACCTGCGATGGCTGGATCATTGAAGGATTGCAGAAAAGAAAATTTCCCGTTGACAAAGCTTAAGGTGTCCATAGGTGGAAAATGCAGTGGAGCAATCTCATTCGAATGGATGACATTCGGTAATGGATCAAGTACGATGTCGCCTATAAACCCGTTGATGGAAGTGAGAAACTGGATAGCTCCGGTCGAAGAATCGACAGAATAGAGCTTAAGGAGCCCCTCCGAAACCAGAGAAGTACCTACACCCTTTACGTAAGATACTCCCGGCGAAGCAAAGGGTGAGCCGGTAACAGTAGAGAGAGTGCCATCAGAGTTGACCTTGAACCCGCTAATCGTCCCCGGCTCAAAATCCGCTGTAAAGATGAATTGCGCAGGAAAGGCTGGTGGCGGAGTAGGTGTTGGACTAGGAGACGGAGTCGGTGTTGGACTAGGAGACGGAGTCGGTGTTGGACTAGGAGACGGAGTAGGTGATGGCGCAGGGGACGGGGTCGGCGTTGGAGTGGGCGACCCAGGTGGCCCATTCGGAGGTGTGAAATTTGAGATTACACCGCAACCCGCAAGAATACAAAGCGAGAGTAGCAATAAGACCGCAACGAACTTCGCGGTAGTCATGGGGTCCCCATACGTAGTGAAGCTGGTATTGAGATGCCCGCGTGTGCGACTCTGCTGCGTCCGGCCGAAAAAGAATATTTACCTACCCATTCAAGTTATGCTGTACCACGTCCTCAGAAAAGAATGTATTTTTCAGCAGTCAGAGCACGCGAATCCCTCTGCCAGCCTTTACACCCCCTGCCTCTTACTTGACCTGCGATGGCTCTCTGCTCTGATTACAAACAATTTTTGAGCGGATCCCAGCAGCTTACAAGCGCGCAATTGACTAGACTAGAGGATCGCCAACTCTTCTGCTAATCTGCGCACGCTAATGGCCTCTATTCCTCTGGCGAGGGGGTAGCGCTCAGTCCCGGAATAGACAATGAAAGATCGTGAAGGACGTAGGTCTGCCAAAGCATGATAGAAACCTCGTTCTGGCGTAGCCGTGAGTCCGCGTTTGATCTCAATCGCCCACATGCCGTGGCGGCCACCCAGTTCCAGAATAAGGTCAATTTCAGCACCGCTAGCGGTACGATAGAAACTGGCTTTCACCCGCTCTGGCGCGGCAGCGAGCAAAGCTTCAATGACGAAGCCTTCCCAACTGGCTCCAACAACGGGATGGCCTGCCAATTGGTCCATGTCCTCAATTCCGAGCAGTGCGTGAAGGAGTCCGCTGTCGCGGACGTAAGTCTTGGGCGATTTCACCAGCCGCTTGCCGACATTGGCGTGTTGCGGCGATAGACGACGCACCAGAAACAGGTCTGCCAGCAGGCCGATATAGCCGGTCACAGTCGGCGCGCTGACCGAAAGTCCGGAAGCCAGACGTGAAGCATTCAGTAGAGTGCCCTGATTGTGGGCAAGCATGGTCCAAAGACGTTCCAGGGTTTCAGCGGGGATGCGCGGCCCGAACTGCGGCACGTCACGCTCAAGGTAAGTACGGATGAAATTACGGCGGAGGTAAAAGCTGTCCCTATCGTTTTTCGCCAGATAGCTGTCCGGAAATCCTCCCCGCAACCAGAGGCGAGTTACGGCCTTGCCGGACTTATCGACCTCCAGAACATCGAACGGTCCGAGATGGACATATTCAATTCGGCCAGCCAGAGTTTCTCCTGACTGACGCAACATATCTATGGCAGCCGAGCCCAGCACCAGAAAGCGTCCTGTGTGCAGCCCCTTGTGCCGACCTCTATCAATCAGGACACGCAGCGTTTGGAACAATTCGGGGACGCGGTGGATTTCATCCAGTATGACCAGTTCGTTTTCATGGTCGCGGAGAAAGAGTTCGGGATCGCTCAGCTTGTCGCGATCAGACCTCGATTCAAGATCAAGGTAGATCGAAGGGCGGATGTCGGCCAAGCTGTGCGCCAACGTAGTCTTACCGGCCTGCCGTGGGCCAATCAGCGCCACAGCGGCCTGCCGGGAAAGGGCTTCCTCGATCTTGCGGAGCGCACGGCGCGGAATCATCCCCTGCATATTAAAAGCGATACTTTTAATTTGCAAGATACAACGTAACCATCTCTAGCATTGAAGTTAGGCCGAGCCCTAAATAGAAATCGCATAAAAACGTCTGTTTTGCAAGTATTTAACTGCACTCAGGTGTGAGCTGAACGTCGAGCGAGAGTTCAATTCTACGACGTTGAAATCAAAAGATTTATCTGGCGGAGAGAGGGACGCTTATCGAACTCTTCTCCTCTCCAATACGGGACTATTCTTGCCAGAAATACCGCAAATCTCGTCGTTACAACAGCTTAGGAACAGCTGGACTAATCAGCCGCTTCCTTCCCGACGAGTAGCTCGTGAACTAATGTGCCGTTGAGCTTCTCCAGAAGCCGAGTTCCAAACTGCACCAAGAATACGGCCGCTGATACATGCTCCTTCCGAACTTCTGCCCATTGAATCGGCAGTTTTCGAAACAAATCCACAGAGTCAACGCTCGATTCGAAAGACTTCTTCACGACTAGAGGTCTGCAAAGCGTCTCTTACTTCCCTCACCATAAGCTGACCGCATGGCAAAATGTCCTTGGTCGCATCCAAGCCGAAACCAATTTTGCTCTCTTCGAAACCATTCACCAACGGGCCGAGGCAAATGCGCTATACTTTGATCGCCTCTGTGCTCGCCGTGAACGAGAATTAGCCGACCCGGATGACGTTCTCCTTGAAGCTGAATACCGGAAGCAGGAATTGGCCGAGGAAGGAGAACAGAAGGAGCCGGCCACCTAACAAACTGTGAGTTAAAAGGAGCTAAAGGATACTCTCCAATTCAGGGTACCCTTAGGCTCCATCTTCCCTTCCACAATCCCGCAGTCTCGCCCCCCCTGCCTGAAGAACCGGCTGTATCCTTTATCTATGAAGATCCTGCCAAGACGATTAGAATTCGATTGGGGCGATTCCCTGGTTTGGTACCGCGCTCCCATTTTCGAAAGGTTTCTCTAAAGGTAGCAAAGGATACTCCCATGGAGTACGATGTAGCAATTTCGTTTGCAGGCGAACAAAGAAAAGAAGCGCGGCAGATAGCTGAATGCCTTAAGAAGGCTGGCCTCAGAGTATTTTTTGACGAATATGAAGATGCCCAGCTATGGGGAAAGAACCTGTACGATCATTTGTCGCATGTGTATCAGAAAGAGGCCCAGTATTGCATCATTTTAGTATCGCACGCATACGCTAACAAGGTGTGGCCTAACCATGAACGACAGAGCGCACAGGTCCGAGCGCTCCAGGAAAAGGAGAACGTCTATATTCTCCCTATTCGGTTTGACGATTCGGAACTCCCAGGACTTCTTCCAACAATTGCATATCTTGATTTCGCAAAATATGGTGCTACCGGTATTTGTAACGCTTTCTTGCGCAAGACCAAACAACAGACGGTTGGGATAACAGTTGCCACAAAGACAGCTTTAGTCGCAAGTGCCTCAAGGCGCGTCTTGGTATTAAATAGAAATAGTGACACAATCGCCTACCTTCCAGTGGTCAAGGCAAGCTGGAGCGCTCAAAACGTTTCGTTTGTTCTGGAGCCCGACGATGAAACAGACGTGCCTTTTCTCGATGGCTTGCAGGGAATCACCCACGATCTCATTGTGGCATATGCCGGCAAGGTTGCTTTATGCAATCACCTTGAAATAACTCATGTCTCGGATGGATCAAAAGATTCTTGGCATTTGAAGGCTCAAATCAAGGAATCCGATTTCAGCTCAACTCTGGAGGTAGGCACGTCCGGCACAAGCAGGGAGCAGTTTGCGGAAATGCGAACGCGGCGATTATTGTTGAACGAACATCCACCGAAAGATAACCAAGGAATTAATGACACGTTTCACGAGATTATGGTGCGCGGGCAAGGAGTCGTATTCGAGATAATTGGTTCGCTGTTTCCGGTGCTTTTTGCAGCCTACGGTCAAAACCCAACGAGATTCTTGGAGATTGCATGGATACATGCAGTCATGTTGCTAAAGCTTAGTAATTGCGTCGTTGATATTGAACGGTTGCGGCTTGAGCTAGCTGGCGGTTCTTTGCGAGTGAGCTTTAAAGGTAAACGCCGCAAGGAATACCAGAATGCCCCTGCCTACCAAATTGAAATAGACGGGGCATGCGCGCTCGAGAAACAGTAACGACAACGAGCTGGAAGACTGATCGGCCTCACCTTAGGACAAGAACATGATTGGTGGAGCATCAAATCTTAGAGGTCAACAAACAGATGCTTGAAATTCGCCATTTCTTCCTTTTACCATTTGGAATCAGGGAGTGATAAGCCGATTTTGCCATAAACCTCAATGCTTAAACCATCACAGTTTGCCTCAGAAATCCAGGCCGACGATATACGTGATCTCTGCACAAATCGGGCCTTAGAAGACCTTTATCTTGATTTTAAAAAGACGCTGTTCACAGGTACGGAGCCCCGCGAGAGTGAAATTGACGATCTAGTGGCAGACGTCGTCGCTTTTGCGAATGCTAGTGGAGGACATATTATCGTCGGAATCGACGAATCAAAGCATCGCGCAGACACAATAGTTCCTATGAGTTTTGACGGAGCTAGGAAAATCGCTGAAACAATCCGTAAACTTGCGAGCGCACACATCCGGCCTCCCATCGCGTTTCTGGACGCCGTGCCATTTGTTATGGACAGTCAGGAGAAAGATTGGATCGTAATCGTGACAATTCCCAGTGGACAAGCCAGGCCTCATATGGTGGCTTTTCACAATCAAACCAGATTTGTAATTCGCGATGGTGACAATAAACGTTCAATGACTTACGATGAAATTCGCCAAGCCTTCCTTGCCGGAACTCAAGAAGTGGCAATTGCAAGTATATATTCTGAAATCAGGGTTGTGCGAGCCTTGCTCGAATCGAGCGCGAAAAAAGACTAAACCCGAAATGGAGCTCTATTATGGAATACGACATTGCTGATATTCTCGAAATGACAGATTCCGCTCAATTCCTAAAGGTCATGCAGACCATCTTTGAGGAACGAATGCAAGGCGGTCCGGCATTTCGGATTACAGGAACCCCAGCAGAATTACAAACCGTCTCAGCTAATCTGGATTCAGCAGAGCTCCGTAGCCTTCTTGAGAAACCTCCCGGGCGACATGCAGGATGGACGGTTAAACCCCTTCCTCCGCTGAGAAGAAATGCCCTTGGATACGAGAATGACCGTGTGGATTACCATCATTTGAAATTCATCAAGAATGGTCATCTTGAGTTCTGGACAGCTATTGACAGTCACTTCTGCTGGAACCAAGATGAGCGTAGTTTTCAAGAGCATCCCCGGCTCTATCCGTATCCTGTCGTCGAATACCCAGTAAGCTTTTGTCGAATTTATAAGAGACTTGCCAATCTACTCGGCATCAAATCTGAAGTAATCTTCCAAATGCAGTATGTGGGTGTAAAGGGAGTGCTTCTCCTGCCATATAGACCCGAGAGTATAGGATTTAATCATCTCATGGAACCAGTAAAACCATTAGATAAGCAGCGCATCGTGTTTGAAAAGATTCGCGTTCCCAATGACTTTGATCCCGACCCGACTGCACTGCGCATGATTCAGGATTTGTACTTTGAATTTGGTTATGAGCGAAGGCACATCCCATTTTTCGATCTTGCCGGTCATGCAGAATTCACGGACAGCTAGCAAACCGAAAATTTCTGACTCAATCTGGCTGGAGGAAGATCAACTCCAACGACTCGGATTCGATCAGAATGACGTAGAGAGAGGACTCTCCATCGACCATCATGGCCGCCATTGATAAGAGTATAGAATGCGGAACCTTACTTGCTTTTCTTGAAATGCTTTGGAATCCTCAGATTTCTGTACGCAAACTAGTACGAGCTACTGTCGTGGGTTTCTTACCCGCCGTCTTTTGCCCCGCATGCTGACTTAATCGTGAAAACCCGAAAAATATGGGCTATGGCGGAGAGAGAGGGATTCGAACCCCCGATACCCGTTAAGGTATACACGCTTTCCAAGCGTGCGCCTTCAGCCACTCGGCCATCTCTCCGGCGCAACTTGAGTTGCTCATCGCTATTATAGCGGAACAGAGTCCGCTAAAACCTTGAGCCGCGAATTTACGCGAATGAACGCGAATGAAACTACGGAAATTCTTTGAAACACAGCACAATCGAGCCGCAACCGACAGAAACCAGTTGCACACCACGGAGGCGCGAAGACGCGGAGAAGACAAACCAACTTTCTTACCGCTGATGGCGCTGATTTACGCTGATAAACGCAAACCTTTGAAACACGTGTTGCGTAGCCATAATCAAAAAGCCCTTACTGCAAAGGACGCGAAGAAAACCAACATCTTTTTGAAACACGGAGGCAACAGAGGACGCAGAGGAAGTCGCGAATCGGGAGATCCGATGATCGGGTGATCGGTGGATCGGAACTGCCAAACCTTGTCCCGGGAGAGGTACAGAAAATTTACGAGAAAAAACAAGATTTCAAAGCACACCGTAATACGAAGGAAAAGCAATTAGCTTCGTCTCTTTTTGTTCCACTTGTCGGGCGGAAGGGCGCTCTCGATGACATCGCTTACCGCCTGCATCAGATCTTTGCGGGAGCTGAATGATTTGGGATCGATGGGCGGATGAAAGATGACGGTAGCCGTACCGCCTCTGCAGAACGCGCTGCCCTTAGGCATGATTTCCATTGTGCCCAGCATGGTAACTGGAATTACTGGAACACCTGTTTCCATCGCCAGGTGAAAAGGCCCTTTTTTAAAGGGAAGCAGATGGCCATCCACAGAGCGCGTGCCTTCCGGAAAAACGGCCATGTTGATGCCATGATTCATGACTTCGCTGGCGCGGCGAATGCTCTGGATGGCAGCCTCGCGGTCACTGCGATCGACGGGAACGAACTCTCCCATGGTGAATGCCTTGCCTAAAATAGGAATGCGCCAAAGTTCTTTCTTCACCAATATGGAGGTCCGCCGGGGAATTAAAGGAACAAGGATAGGCGGGTCGATGTTGGAAACATGATTGGACATGAAGATGTATGTCCCTTTGGGATCGATCTGATCGAGGCCTTGGGCCTGGATACGCGCCCCAGCCAGCCTGACGGCGGCCCGCGCAAGCAGCATCCCAGTTGCATAAAGCAACTCAATCTTGCCGGAGATGAATGTCCAGGGAAAGAGAATCAGGGCACCCGGAGGAACGACGATCAGCAGAAAAATAAGCGCCAAGATGGTGCGCAGAAATCCGATGATCATGCCCGCCGCGCTGCGCGCAGCTCCTCCAGTTTTTGGGGCAGCTTCTCGTAGATTCCGCCAAACCCGCCATTGGAGAGGATGGCCACAATGTCGCCACTACGCAGTTCGGGCGCGACCGCCGCAACAATGGCATCGGCATCTTTCAGTTCCCGTGCAGGCTTGCGGGCCTTCTTGAGTCTGGCGACCACGGCTTCAGTTGTAAGGCGTTCGGATTCCGGCACGGCCTCGGGCTTGAAGATGCTGGCAATCACAACCTGATCGGCCAGGGAGAGACTCTCAACCAACTCCTTCTCCAATACTTTTCGGCGCAAGGTGTTGGAGCGTGGCTCAAAGATGGCCCACAACCGCGCGCCCGGATAGCGAGTACGCAAGGCTTTCAGGGTCGCGGCGATGGCGGTGGGATGATGAGCAAAATCGTCGATGATGGTGATGTCGTCCACCTGCGCTTTCACTTCCAACCGGCGTTTTACGCTTTTAAACGTCTTCAGAGCCTCAGCAATGGCTGGTGGCTCAATTCCATAATTGGCAGCCATGGCCGCCGCAGCGGTGGCATTCAATATGTTGTACTCGCCAGCCAGGGAAAACTCGAAGTCTGCCCAGGGATGGCCTTCACGCAGGACTGACCACGCGGTCCGCTCGGGCCCGAATCCAACATTGGCGATCCGCCAGTGCGAATCTTCCTTCATTCCATAACGCTCGATCGGGCAAAAAGCACCGGAGATACATTCATCCACGTTGGCATTGGCGTCATGAGCGATTATTTTTCCCCGGCGTGGAACCAGGTTGACCAGACGCTTAAATGCAATCATCACCGCTTCAAGATCTTTATAAATATCGGCATGGTCAAACTCCACGGAGGTAAGCACGATGGCCTGAGGAAAATAATGCATAAACTTAGGACCTTTGTCGAAGAAGGCCGTGTCGTATTCATCACCCTCGATAATGAAGTGTTTTCCCTGCTTCAAAGCAAAGCTGCCGCCAAAGTTTTCGGCAATCCCACCGATCAGAAATGATGGATCTTTTCCGGCCGACTGAAAGATCCAGGAGAGCATGGAGGTGGTTGTGGTCTTGCCGTGCGTACCAGCAACTACGATGGACTCGCGGGAACGAAGAAACTGTTCGTAAAGAACGTCCGGGAGAGAACGAAATGGAATGCGCTCATCCAGAACATGCTCAACCTCCGGATTACCTCGCGAGATGGCATTACCTATCACTACCAAGTCGGGCCGGGGCTTCAGGTTGGTCTCAGCATAAGGTTGGGCAACAGGAATATTGATGGAAGCCAGAAAGTCTGACATCGGCGGATAGGCGGCTGCATCGGAGCCTGTAACTTTGAAACCTCTCTGCTTGAGCAACCCGGCAAGCGAAGCCATGGCCGTTCCGCAAATACCAATCAGATGGACGTGCTGCTGGTCAGTCACGATTTAAGAGTAACGGATTAGCGGGGGAATGCAAAGATCGGGAGATCGGGGGATCGGGTCATCGGGAGATCGGAATTCGCCTAAGAGGTTTAGAGTTGATACAACAAAGATCGGGGTTGGGGGATCAGAGCTACAAGCTGCTCGTGGCTGCTTCGAGAATTTTCAACTCCACTCCTGAGCTATCGGCTATCAACTCTGCCTGCACGCCTAGAGGAAGAGTAATGTTGCTGCCGGAGACGTGGCCTGACTTGAGTCCGTAGACAATCGGGACATCCATGTCTTTCAGAGCACGAACAACGACCTGCTGCAAGGTGTAATCCTGGCCGCCGGGTTGAACGCAATCCAGCATTTCTCCGAAAATAACGCCACGCACCCCGCGCAACTTGCCCGCCAGGCGCAATTGCGTCAACATGCGATCAATCTGGTAAGGTTTGGCGGCAATGTCTTCCAGAAAAAGAAGCGTTTCGCCGGTCTGTATCTCAAAGGATGTGCCAAGGGAGGCGACGAGCAGCGAAAGGCATCCTCCGTAGAGTTGCCCTTGGGCACGGCCGGGCTGCAAGGTCTCGACTCCTGCGGTCGATATATTCCAGTTACTTGCACCCTGAAATGCGTTGCTCCAGCTTGAGAGTTGCACGCCATCGATGCCGGCAAAGTCCTTGGTCACCATGGGGCCATGAAAGGTAATCAGGCCGGAACGGTCGTGGATGGCAGTGAGCAATGAAGTGTTGTCGCTGTAACCAACCAGGATCTTGGGATGTTGCACAAACTTCTCGAAGTCGATCCGCTCCAGAAGATAGTTGCTGCCATAACCGCCGCGCGCGCAGATCAGCGCACGGACGTCTTCCCTTTCCAGCATCTCTTGGAGTTCGCGCACGCGTCTTTCGACCGTTCCCGCAAAATAAAGGTCGCGATCCAAGATGCCTTGTGAATAAACCGGTTCATAGCCCAGTTGGCGCAGGCGGGCGCATCCGCTTTCCAGCAAATCCTTGTTGACATTGCTTGCAGGCGCGATGATGCCGACCTTGTCGCCGGGACGCAGTACGGGTGGCTTCAAGCTGTTCACAAAAAGAATTCACCATGGCAGATGAGTTGGGCAGGACCGCGCAAGAAAACATTTTCTCCTGTCCAGCGCACGACCTGTGCGCCGCCGGGTGCGTGCACGTTGAGTGGAGAATGGGCGCGTCCGGAGGCAATGGAAGCAACTGCGGAGGCGCAGGAGCCGGTGCCGGAAGATTGAGTCTCGCCCACGCCACGCTCGTAAAAGCGAACTTCTATGTCGTGGCCGCTCGTGACCCGCACAAATTCCACGTTAACACCCTGCTTGAAACCAGGATGGCGGCCGATCTCCGCCGCTTCAGCCTGCCAGTCAGGCGCAAACTCTTTCACGAAAATCACGTAATGCGGATTGCCCATGGAAACCGGCATGCCTCGGGCTTCCCCAAAGGTCAGCTTGAGGGAAAAATCGTTGTCGACCTGTGGCCTGCCCATGTCCATCTCAAATTCGAAACAGTCCCCATTCCGAGAAATCAGGTCGCATTGCTTCACGCCCGCTCCAGTTCGGATCATTAACTTCTCTTTGCCGCTACCACTCACGAGATAGGCGGCCACGCAGCGGGTCCCGTTGCCCGAAATCTCAGCTTCGGTGCCATCAGCATTGATCAAACGGGCATGGATGTCGGCATCCTGCGCCGGAAAGAGCCACTCCACTCCATCCGCCCCTACACCGTTGTGGCGGTCGCAGATGCGCCGGCTGAATTCATGCAGGCTGGCCGGGGCATTTGTTCCATCGATAATAAGAAAATCATTGCCGCAGGCAGAAGCTTTAGTAAAGGGGATCGCCATTATTATTCGTGCTCGAAGCCTCGGGTGCTCTCGAAGTTGCGTAGTTCATCGGACTGGCGGAAACGGTCCATCAGCATTTTGTGTTCGCTGCGAGTGCCATCGACGCTGAAAGTTATCTTTTCTTTCCCGTTCAGTTTGGTGAGCCGCATGCCTTCCATTCCCATGTTGAAGTCTTCCAGGGCGCCGTTGACCTCGGCAACAATCTCATCCGCCGACTTTGCGGTGACAATACTGTAGTTCATAATCAGAGGCTTGAGATTGAACTGTCTTTCCAGCCAGCCCAGCAGAAGCAGCGCGAGAAAGATCAGCATGGTGGCAAAGATCGCTGGAAGGTAGAGCCCCCCACCGCAAGCCATCCCAATGGAAGCCACCACAAACAGCGTGGCGGCGGTGGTCAATCCAGTCACACTACCTTTGGAATGCAGAATCGAGCCGGCGCCGATGAATCCGATCCCCGGAATAATTTGGGCGGCAATGCGAGTGTGGTCTCCGGTAAACTCGCCTGCCAACTCCGCAGAAAGTATGGTAAACATGGCTGCGCCAAAACAGATGAACATGTTGGTGCGCAAGCCCGCGGGCCGGTGCTTCAGTTCACGCTCCAAGCCAATGATTCCGCCGAGGAAAGCGGCAAGGATCAGGCGCAGAATCGTCTTGGAGAGCTGCTCGGCGAGCGGCGTATGCGGCAAAAGAAATGTCAAAACAGCGTGTTTCATAGTGAAAGCTGCCCGATTTTAGCACCAATCTTAGTGCAAAGAGCGATAGATGATTGCCTTCGGCTGACCCGGAGTCTCAACTGTAGCAACAGGTCTTAGCCCTTGGGGAAACAGACGTACTGCACGGCTGAGCGCATCTCCCTGGAACGTAATCACATAATCGGCCGCATGAGCAGGATCGCTCAACCCTATATCCCAGGCCGGATGGTTCCCTTCCCTCAGGACCCGGCTGAAATGGATTTCGGCCTCCTGGATTGCGCCAGGGTGTGTACTGCACTCCATCATCAAAGTTGCCGTAACGGGCAAAGCTTTCAATTCGGAGGCCAACTTCTCTTCGAATACCAGCCGTGTCCGGCCATTTACCTCGGCCTCACGCAGACAGATTGGCTTTTTCTGCCAGACAGATGCATAGCTGGCCGCTGTTACAAGGATTATGAGAGCGGCAGCGGGCCGGGCCGGAACCAGCTTGGCAAGGAATTCGTAAGCCAGAGCACCGAAGACGGCAACCGCTGGGAGCATCTGCAAACCATAGCGGACGTTGTAATAGCTATGCGGCCACCACTCAGGAAAAAAGATTGGCACAGTTGCAGAGACGATGCTGAACGCATAGAACGGCACAGGAACCCACAACAGCAGAGCGGGCCAGTGCCTGCGAGAAAAATAAACGGCTGCCAGCATGGCCACAAAAGCGATGCTGAACAGCAGATATTCCAGGCCACTTTCACTGAGGTTCAACCTTGATATTTTCAGGAAGTAGAGGGTGGCCGTCCTTGGGTCCCCCTCACCCGGATAGAAAGGCATAGTGCTGGTGCGCGATTGTTGGGCGATGGCGTGGGAGGAATACGGTCCTGTGGCAAACTCCAGGACGTTGTAGTAGCTCCCATAATTGTAGGCAAGCCAAAGACCTGCGGTGAGGCCGGGCAATAACAGGAAGTTGACGAATGCTCTTCTGAACAACTGAGGACGAGATCGCCAAATGACGAAAAACACTGCAATAGAGATCGTCGCAGCCAGGAACCACCCGTCGTAGCGCACCAATATTGCTCCGGCGAGCATCAGGGCACAGCGTTCCAGCGAACGGCGGCCATGTTCCGCATCGACATCCGCGCTGCGTACAAATTCAGAAAGATAAACAACCGCCCATATAAAGAAGGCCAGATACAGGACCTCAGTCATGGCAGTTGCCTGCATGTAAATCAGATTGGGATTCAGCGCATAGATAATGGCGCCGATCCAGGCCGTGGTGCGCGATGCGTACCCTCGAAGCAGGCGGAAGATTCCCAGAGTTCCAAACCCGTAAGCCACCATGGATGGAATGGCCGCACCCAAGCCGGTACGCCACATCCAATCATTAGCGATGAAGGGCGTAGTGAGAAGGTGCGGCAGCGGCAGCCAGACAGTTCCCAACTCAAAAATGCCGGGTGTTCGGGAGTCAAAGACGTGCCGGGCAATATTGATGTGGGCCACGGCATCGCCATAGAGCAAGAGCGCGCCATAGTGAAAGTAAAAAATTAGGCCGAAGAGAGAGATCAGTGCGCTGAACAGGGTCAAGAGCCGGTAATCACTGGTATCGGCCTTTGCGCTTGCTCCCGAGGCTGGAGTCATTCGATGTGCGTCAGTTCGCGGAAGATTTTATAGCGCTCTTCAATCTCCTCTCGCGTTAGCTTTTGCAAACGTGCTGGGCCAAAGGCCTCGACTGCAAAGGAACCCATGACACCGCCGTAAAACATGGCCCGCTTGAAGACTTCACGATTCAGTTTGTCCTGGGAAGCGATATAGCCCATAAAGCCACCGGCAAAGCAGTCCCCTGCCCCAGTGGGATCGATGACTGTCTCTATCGGCAAGGTTGGCGCGCGGAATGGATGGCGACCAATTCCGAAGGCCCCATCCTGGAAGAAGACAGTGGCGCCGTATTCGCCGTGTTTGACCACCAGCGCCCTGGGACCCATGGTCAGAATTTTCTGCGCTGCGCGAACCAGGCTGAAATCCTGGGCCAGCATCTTGGCCTCAGTATCATTAATAAGCAAGGCATCCACCACGCGCATCATCTCCCCAAGTTGCTGGCGGCTGCCATTGATCCAATAATTCATCGTATCGCCGCCAACGAACTTGGCTCCATTCATCTGCTTCCTTACATTTACCTGGAGGACCGGATCGATGTTGGCAAGAAAAATATATTCGGTGCTCTTCAGCTTTTCAGGTATCTGCGGCTTAAAGTCGGCGAAGACGCCAAGCTGGGTATCGAGTGTTTTGGCCTCATTTACATTTTCGCCATATTCCCCCGCCCAGAAGAAACTTTTGCCTTTTTCGTGCGCGATGCCGGTAATGTCGATGTTGTGATCATGAAAGACCTGCTCTTCTTTCGCGGTAAAATCCTCACCGACTACCGCGACCACGCGAACATCGGTAAAGAAGCTGGCGGAGAGTGCAAAATAGGTGGCGGCCCCGGCAAGCACACGATCCACTTTGCCGTAGGGCGTTTTGACTGAATCAAAAGCAACAGAGCCCACAACGAGAAGTGACACTTAAGCTTTTGCCTCCTGGCCTTTCGTGAGATATTTATCCAACAGCAAGCTAAGCTTCTGGCGAGTGGCCGGCGGGATCTTTGCCGGATCGGTCATGATGGCGTGCTGCAGCGCAGAGCCGCACTTACATTTGCGGTCCTTGGGCATCATTGCCACGGCCCTTTTCACGACTCGCGCCGCGTTTTCGGCATTGGTATTCAGAACTTTGACGACCTGTTCGACGGTAACCGCATCGTGATCAGGATGCCAGCAATCATAGTCGGTAACCATGGCGATGCTGACATAGCAGATTTCCGCCTCGCGGGCCAGCTTAGCTTCCTGAAGATTGGTCATGCCGATCAAGTCTGCGCCCCAACTGCGATAGAGATTTGATTCAGCGCGGGTGGAAAACTGTGGGCCCTCCATACAAACATAGGTGCCTCCCAGTTTGCTGACTACGCCGGCCTCTTTGCATGACTTTGCAATCACGCAAGCAGCTTCCTGACAGATCGGATCGCTAAAAGCAATGTGGGCGACAACGCCTTCTCCAAAGAAGGTGGAGGCGCGGTGAAATGTCCGGTCGATGAACTGGTCGGGCAAGACGAAATCAGTGGGCTTATGCTCTTCTTTCAATGAGCCTACCGCCGAGAGGGAGAGTATCCGCTCCACACCAAGCTGTTTCATGCCCAGAATGTTGGCGGGAAAATTCAGTTCGGTAGGGAGAATGCGATGTCCGCGTCCATGTCGCGCCAGAAATGCAACTTTGCGTCCTTCTAACGCGCCCAGGATGTAGGCATCGGATGGGCTGCCGAACGAGGTTTGCAAGTTGACTTCATGAACGTCAGTGAGTCCGGGCATTGAGTACAGGCCACTGCCGCCGATAATGCCGATTTCCGCCTGTTGCAAGAAGAATTCTCCTGAAGAGTATTGTAAGAACGATTATAACTTGTGATTCTCCGACACAGCTTGGGCCGCAGATTTTGAGTCGTTCTGTACCTGCTTGCGGGCAGCCTGGATCAGAAGGTCTGCGGTAGGATCGTCAAAACTTTCCGTCACAACCACCAGATCTCCTTGCTGATCGATGAAGATGGGCCCGTCCGCGCTTGAATACTTCTCTCTTCCGGAATTGGCGGCCGTAGCTTCCAGATGTTCCAGCCTGCTGTAGCGGCCAGGCAGGGCCGAAGCATAGATTTTGGCAAACTCCTTGGCCACCTTATCGCTTGACCATCTGGACACGTAAATCAACCCAATATGTGCAGTGGAGTTAGGAGTGCCGGGTTTTACTCCCTTACGCCCCGCAGCATAGTAAGCGCCGCCTCGCCACTCAGGAGCAAGGCGTTTGGCGATGTCCTCATCGGTATATTGCTTGAGCAGAATATTTACATCAAACTCACCCACAGCTCCGGCATCGAAGGGCTCATATTCTTTTTTCAAAAAGCCCATTTCGGGAAGAAGCAGGGGCGGAACACGGTGTCCGGCCAGATATTCCTGGGGCTCTAGAATTTCGCGGGTAGTCAGGGGCATGCGCTCCAGCACTCCCGTATAAGCCAGCTTTTTCCCACCGGCAGCCAGCAATTGCTGAATAAACTTCATGCCGTGGCTGTAAGGGAAGACCAGCTCTTCCCGCAATAAAAGAGGAGCATTATCGAAGAGCGGGCTTTCACCGCGTTTGTCCATGGAGGCCTGCATCATGTCCACAAATTGAGGGGAGTTCTCCACGCTGCGACCCGCAGGCGCCAGGATGTAGTCCACCAGCACAATCATGGCCTGCCCTTCCAGGACAGCCGTGCGGCAGGAAGATTCTTCATCCACCTTGATGAGAGCGTTGGGATCTTCGGGACCTCGCCTTTCGATCTCCTCATCTTTCTTGATCATCTTGCCCAGGTCAAAGCTCTGGTCCTGCAGCGCGTGGGTCAGTTCATGGGCCATCACCGGCTTCTGCATGTCGAGATGGACCCAGTCCAGCAGGTTGATGGTCTTGGTTTTCTCGTCGTAGTAACCGGCCACCTGTTCCCCCAACAACTTGATCAGGAAGGTGTGCAAGTCAAAGGTGCGGGGCAGCAAGCCGAACTTCTTAAGGACAAGCTCGGAACGCTCAAAACGGATGCGGTCCACATCGTCCTTGAACTTGCTGTCGATATATCTCTCCACCTGCTCCCGGCTCACCATGGCCTTCTTGACCGGATGCTTCATGGGAAACAACGTGGACGTGCTGGCGAACTTGAGGACCTCATCTACAGACTGGAAGAGCTCTTTGGCTTCTTCCGGCGTGACCTTGTGCTCTGGTTCCTTTTCTTGCTGGTCAGCCTGGGCTGTCGGTGGCGGAAGCTGTTGGGACGGCTTCTGAGTGGTCTGGGCGGCGACATAAGAAACGAGGAACAGCAGGAAGACTGGCAAGAAAGATATTTTTTTCATGGGAAGACGCAAGATCAGGACTTGACTCCAGTCATAACAATAAAGCATCGGGTGCTTTTGAGGCTAATCATTGGATGTGTCCGACAGACAAAGGTGAGCGGGAATATTAACCTTCTAGCTCCTGGCCGCTGGCTTCTAGTAAAAACCAAGACCTGCGGATTTTACTGTGCTTCACATGAAGTTTAAAGGGAGACGCCACGCTTGCCAGCATGGCGCCTCCCGGTTTGGTGTGTTTGGTTTTGGCTAATTGCTAATTGCCATTTGCTAATCGCTGCCCGGCATCGACTCGGCTGCGCGGATGTACTCGATGACCGATTCACTCCAGCCATCGATGTGCAGCCACTTGCCGTAGCCTACGCCGTTCTTGTAGCTGGCCACGTTGATCACGTAACCTTGCGCCTTGGAGTTAGGCACCTCGTCGTGAGACTGCTCGTCCGTGATCACGATCAGGCGGTCGTAGTCCTCCTTGATCTCACTCAAGGCTTGGCCAAGGTAGGTCCCACCGTGTGGCTGGCTCTGGTTGATCGCATCGCGCAACGCAAATCCCGAACGACTAGGGATCCGCACCAGCTTGTCGGAGAAGCTGTAGATGCTCACCTTCTCCGCGATCTCGCGCAACAGCACTGCCAGGCCGTAAGCCGCGTCATTACGGCGCATCTCCGACCTGCCGGAAAGCAGCACGTCCATGCTGCCGGAGATATCCACCAACAGCACCGTCTTGCCCGGCAACTTGGATTGTCCTTCGAGCGACTTGAACATGGCTTGCTCCAACTGTTCCTCCCACTGCGGCGCGTAGCGCGCAGCGGAGATGAAACGGAAGGGCAAGACACGATCAGTCTTCATGCGGGCCAGCCCCTGGATGATCAACTGCTGGTCCACTTGGGCCTCCGCCATGTTGCGCAGGTTACGCAAGAGGGCCAGAGCGCCCAGCTTGTTCTCACGCAGCAAACGCTCCCATGCCTCGCGCTTGTCGGCGCCGGCGGAGAGCGCCACCTCCCAGGTATCGGCGGTGGTAAGTGTGTCTTCCACCAGCCTCTTCCACAACTCCGCCTGGGCCGAATCAACCGGCTTGGCGTGGCAGAGAAAGAGAACATCCCGCAGCTTGACGGGCGTTGCGCGGTTGTACTTGGCCAGCGCATACTCATCGAACTTGGTAAAGGCAGAAGCCAGTCCCTTCTTCACCTGCGCAGACAAAGGCTGCTTGCCCTCGCTCCAGTAAAGCGCCACGAACTCAGAAAGCTCGTCAGCACGCTGGACTACGCGAGTCAGCGTCTCGGCTACCAGGTGACGATGGGTCTTCAGACGAGCCATCTCACGCACCAGCAACAGCGGCGCGTGGCGCAGCTTCATCTTGGCACGGGCCTCAACCGCCAGGGACGCTACCTGCTCGGCCGCCACTTTTCCAACCAGTTCACGAATGCGGCCGGCGATAGCCACGCCATCCTCATAAAACTGGTCCTCCCAAAGCATGCAGGCCAGCACGGAACGGCGAAGCTGCAATTCAGGCGAGATGTGACGTGCGGGCGCTCCTTCGTGGGTACGGAGAACCGTGTTCAAAATGTTCAAGCGTGCCATGTTTTCTCTTCCTTTCTTTCTTATGTTAACAAGAGGCCAGGGCCTTAAAGGAATATCGGGGAACAACTGGCGAGGAACACTATTTGGGACCTTCGTCTACACCACCGATATTCAATGCAGGTCATCGTCTCTTCTCCTTCTCATCATCTGCCGCCCGAATCGGGAGCAACTTATTCCTTGTCGTTTTCCGGAGGCGTCGTTAACTCGCCGATGTTTACAAATCCTGCTGTATGGCCGGCACTCTTGCTCCTGATCTGCCAGGCTATCTCTTCCATGTCTCTGATCCGTGGAAGCCGTTTGTCGAGGTAGTCGCTGCATTCCCTGACCTTAAACGGAATTCTTATCGGCTCATACAGACTGTCGCAGATCACGATTTTTTCGTTTTCTGAGTAGCCCTGAATTACGCGAGCGAAGCTGCAAGTGTCGCATCGCGATTCATTGCCTGCGGGCGTTCCTCCATAAACCTTCCGAAAATCCATAAATGAACCTTCTACACTGCATTTAAGCTGCGGAAAATTTCATCGGGGAACAAGGCGATGAAGGACTAGAGTGGCGTTCTATTTAAACTACGTCGCAAAAGCAACGGTGGGATTCGCACCCACATCCCCACTGTATCGAAGTAACCCTCATCTACACCACCGATGAAGAAGTGAAATAACTCTGCCGGGGAACCAGCGATCCAGGTACATTAGGCGCTCTACCACTGAGCTACACCGAGAAACTCGGTGGCAGGACTCGAACCTGCGTCCTCCCGCGTAATAGGCGAAGTAACCCAAATCTTCACCACCGGCAAACTTTCGAACCTTGTTTAGGTTGCTGTCAAAACTCCTGACAGGAAGCGCTCGCAGAATCAAAGCGGCTGAGCTTATTGGCCAGAGAACAAGCGACTACAGAACATAAAAACAGCGGGTTCGAACCGCCTCATCGTTTTTTAGGCGACTTGACCAGAAGTATCCGTAATCTACGCTACTGACCGAACTCCGCCGCTTCGCAAGGAATTTCGCTTGCGAGATCACCCTCGCAATACGGCTCAAAACTGGGGGAACAAGCGATCTCGGCGCTTTGGTCGATTCCCAGTCGAAGTAACCGAGATCTTCGCCACCCAGCGAAATACTAGTAAATGACTCTGCTTGTAATGGTTTGCGTAGGACCGAAGCGCCTGAGGTTAGCTGTGATAATTACTGAACGCCCAGGTGCTATCAAGACCTACTTCAGGTCCTGTTAGCCTACGCAACGAGATTTGCGTGATGTATTTCATGTAAGGGGCGTTCTCCTACGCAGAATCAACAATAACAAAAGAATATCGGTTTGTGAAGTAAAAAATTTGGACGGCGAAAAACTACAGTTGAAACGCTTTATTTGTAATCCGAACTGACCTTGCTCCCCTTGCTTTAGCATTTCATTCATTCATGATATTTGTTGACAACCAGGGTAATCCCCAGCCAAGCAGACGCCAATACTCCATGGACGACCCAACATTAAGACAGCGTCTTTCCGAAATTAATGTCACGCCCAAAATTAATCCAATGCCGTTCATTAAGGCTTGCTAACGAACATCCCGCCAATCGAGCATGCCAAATTAGTGCCGCCTGCTGAACAATTGCTTCGCTCATTCTGTCTTAATGCCAACCGCCTGACAAACCTAACAAACAAATATTGGACAAGACAATTACTTTACTTAACATTTCTCTTCCCGTTTTGGGTTATTTATACCCACCAACGCATGTTTTATAAGACATAACTAATGTAACGAAGCCCTGAAAGGAATCACTATATATTTGAAACGAAATGAGTCATGATGAAGTCAAATAAGTAATCGCAAGTGTTTGTGGTCTCTAGCCTCTTGCCCAGGTCTAGCGATCGAGGGATGGTTAAATGATAGCTCGCTTGCACGAGACATCTGTCTTGAAGGAGATCGTGTATCTTGACCCTGAACTGAACGGCGATGCTGAATATCTTCGCACACGCTTTCGCCCCATTGCAGCCTGGGAAAATGTTCGTAAATTTATCTTTTCTCCCTGTGTTGCTACCGTGGCAGGATTTATAGCATTGCTGATCATTGGAACGAATTTGCCTTCAATCTTCGGCCAGTAATTCAGGTTCAAGCCGCAGGATTAAAAACGAGAGGGTCTCTGGACAGAGATCGGTAGATCTGGAGACCGGGTGATCGGTAGATCTGGTGATAGGAGCGTCCAAGGCCTATTTGCTATTTCTATTGCAGATCAACTCGTCCTACCAACCACAGTAGGAGGAGCAGCAAAGAGATCTGGAAAAGAGATCGAAACGAGATATTTGTCTGCAAGCGGGTAAAAAATGAGCGAGCAAAAGGTGTCACCGCACACCGCCATTTCTGCCGCACTCTTGATCTTCGGCATGCCGGGACTTGTGTTTTATGTCCGGAATTTGCTCCAGCAACAGCATTGCAATGTTAGAGCGTTAATTTCGGTAAAGCTGTTGTCCGCACCTGGCTGGCAATTTCTCCGCTTGGATATTTGTTGCCCTTCACAGCTTCGTTAGAACCCTTCTTGAACAAAAATCTATGTTGCTTATTATCAACTGTTTAAAAGAAAATCTTGCAGGAAAACCTCATTTCCTTTCGAAGGAATTACGAACCGAACTTGAGTGTAGAACACTCAGACTTGACACATAGCCTTCTGGCTTCCTATAATTAGCACTCGATGGGCAGGAGTGCTAGCAGCTCATCTTTTATCAGGTCGCAGCATTCGTAAAACCCCTTAGGTTAGACAAATTTTGAAAGGAGCAAGTGATTTTATGGCGCAGAACTTTACACCACTACATGATCGCGTTCTGCTCCGCCGGGTAGCAGAGGCGGAGACGGTACGCGGCGGCATCATCATTCCGGACACCGCAAAAGAGAAGCCCCAGGAGGGCATTATTATCGCGGTCGGCACCGGCAAATACGAAAAAGGGCAGACCATTCCCCTGGCAGTACACGAAGGCGACCGGGTCCTATTCGGCAAATATGCTGGCACCGAGATCAAGATTGACGGTGAAGAGCTTCTGATCCTGCGTGAAGAAGAGATCCTGGGCATCTTGAGCGGCTCCAGCAAACACGCTGAAAAGCACGAAAAGGTCGGCGCGGGCAAGAAGTAGCAATTGGCAAAATAGCAATTAGCCACCACTCAAAGCTCAAGCTTAAGCGCTAACGGCTCGGGGCTTGCACACAGCACCAAAAAATTAATTCCAAGAGATCATGCGGACATCCGCATTAAGTTGATAGGAGACATATATGGCTAAGCAGATTGTTCACGGTGAGGAGTCGCGTCAGGCTATTCTGCGCGGCGTTAACACCCTGGCAAATGCAGTGAAAGTTACCCTCGGCCCCAAGGGCCGCAACGTAGTTATTGAGAAAAAGTTCGGTTCGCCCACCATCACCAAAGACGGTGTGACCGTGGCCAAAGAGATCGAACTTAAAGACACGCTCGAAAATATGGGCGCGCAGATGGTACGCGAAGTCGCCAGCAAGACCAGCGACGTGGCCGGCGACGGCACCACCACCGCCACTGTACTGGCCCAGGCCATCTTCCGCGAAGGCGTGAAGACCGTGGCCGCGGGCGCCAATCCAATGGCCCTGAAGCGTGGCATTGAAAAAGCCATCACCGCTATCTGTGGCACAGTCGACAAAGAAGGCAACCGCGCCAAGGGCTATCTTGACAGCCTCTCCAAGCCAGTGAGCGGCGAGATGATTGCCCAGGTCGGCACCATCTCCGCCAACAACGATGAAACCATCGGCCGCATTATTGCCGAAGCCATGAAGAAGGTCGGCAAAGACGGCGTCATTACTGTGGAAGAATCCAAGACCATGGAAACCCAGTTGGAAGTGGTCGAGGGCATGCAGTTTGACCGTGGCTACCTCTCTCCTTACTTTGTCACCGATCCGGAGCGCATGGAGACCATCCTCGAGAATCCCTACATTCTGATCTATGAAAAGAAGATCAGCTCCATGAAAGATCTGCTCCCGCTGCTCGAGCAAGTCGCCAAGAGCGGCACCCCCATGCTGATCATTGCTGAAGACGTAGAAGGCGAAGCCCTCGCTACCCTAGTCGTCAACAAGCTGCGTGGCACCCTGAACGTGGCTGCCGTCAAGGCCCCTGGCTTTGGCGACCGCCGCAAGGCCATGCTTGGAGACATTGCCATCCTTACCGGTGGCAAGGCCATCACGGAAGACCTGGGCATCAAGCTGGAGAACGTGCAGATTCAGGATCTTGGCCGCGCCAAGAAGATCACCATCGACAAGGACAACACCACCATCGTCGAAGGCAAAGGCAAGGGCGCTGAGATCGAAGGCCGGGTGCGCGAGATCCGCAGCCAAGTCGACAAGACGACCAGCGACTACGATCGCGAGAAACTCCAGGAGCGTCTGGCGAAACTGGTTGGCGGCGTCGCCGTCATCAAGGTCGGTGCTGCTACCGAGACCGAGATGAAGGAAAAGAAGGCCCGCGTTGAAGACGCCATGCACGCAACCCGCGCTGCCGTGGAAGAAGGCATCGTTCCGGGTGGCGGTGTTGCCCTGGTACGCTGCGCTGCCGCTCTCGAAGGCATCAAGCTAAAGGGTGATGAAGCCACTGGCGCGGAGATCGTCCGTCGCGCACTGGAAGAGCCGTTGCGCCAGATCGTCATCAATTCCGGTGAAGAGGGCGCCATTGTTGTTGGCAAGATCCGCGAGTCTGACCAGAACAGCTATGGCTACAACGCCCAGACTGATAAGTTCGAAGACTTGGTGAAAGCCGGCGTCATCGACCCAACCAAGGTCACCCGCACTGCCCTGCAGAACGCCGGCTCCATCGCGGCGTTGATGCTCACCACCGAGGCCCTGGTCTCGGAGATTCCTGAAGATAAGAAGGAAGCTCCTATGCCTGGCGGTCACGGCGGCGGAATGGGCGGCTTCTAAGAACTTGCCGTCCAGGTTTTCCGCAAAAACCAAAGCCTCGCAGAAATGCGGGGCTTTTTTATTGCCACATCAAAGATGTTCTTTGTTCCCGCCTAAAGCAGCCAAGCCTAATATTTTCCACTTTGCCCCGCCACCCTGTCCTGCCTTTGCTCGTTGGCATCTAACCAAAATATTAGCGTGGGCAATTTGCCTGCTTGGGACCCCGAACCCTGGAAATCTCTTAGGCTCCGAGGTGAATCATGAAAAACCGCATCACAAGTCTGCTTTTTCTAGCGGTCCTGGTCTGCACCCCATTTGTTCTTTCTTTTCAGAGCAACAGTTGGAAGGAATACGTTTACCCGCAAGATGGCTTTTCCGTCTCCGCACCGGTCACGCCTAAAATGGAGCGGGAGGCGACGCAATCCCCTGCAGGTAATGTTGAGTTGCATTACTACGGCATCACTTTGCCTGGCAACTCCGGGTTCATGGTGGTCGTTAGTCCTCTCCTTCCCAATGACCAGCGCTCTGCGCAACAGGTTCTGGCAGAGGCGAAGAAGGGGGCCGTGGATTCCGTAAACGGCAAAGTTATTTCAGAAACTCCGGTGTCGTTAGGAAGCAATACGGGCATTCAAATTGAGTTCGAGGCGGGAGACCACCACTCCCGAAACCGTTACTATGTGGTTGGAAAGAACCTCTATCAGCTAGCCTCTTTGGCTCCTCAGGGTAAGCCCATTCCGGCAGATACGGACCGATTCTTTGCATCTTTCCGACTGGTGAAGTAGATCGTATGGGCGATACACAGGGATTCTGACTGCCCGATCTCTATGGCCGGTCTTGCAGATTCTTAATTACCCCCGTAACCATTCTGAGGAGCTTCCCTGCTCTATTGCTCTCCGTAAGTGCTACCCTCGATGGATCGAGGTGAATGTGAAAAAATGCCTGGCTCTTGGCGTCCTGATCTGCGCAGCTCTGGCGGTTTTGGCGCAAAGCGCCCAAAGCAATGAGTGGAAGGAGCATATCTACTCTGACGAAGGATTTGCCATTACTACGCCTTCTGAACCTGTTTTGCAGAAAGAGACCAAGGAGACCCCAGTCGGTGCGGTCGAAGCCCACAACTATGTGATCGATCTTGGCAATGACTGCGGAGTAGCCATCAATGCGACAGATTTCAAAATCGCGGAGGGCATCGACACCAAAATGGTGTTGGAAGCGTCAAAAAACGGGACTGCAGAATCTATGAACGGCAAGATTACCTCAGAGAAGCAGATCATGTTGGGAAAGAACCCTGGGATTCAGTTTGAACTGGAAACGGAGTCCAATCACATGCTCGCCCGCTACTTCTTTATCAGCGGAAAACTCTTTGCGCTGATCTCAATAGCTCCCCGAAGCACGCCGATATCGCCCAAGACCGACCGCATCTTCGATTCGTTTCGACTGGTCAGTGTGGGCAAATGACTTCAAATAAACATTGATGATGTAAGATTTGGACTTGAGGTACCTCATGAAAAAGCGTCTAACCGGCATACTGATCTGCTTGTCCCTGATCAGCGCCTTGTCCGCCCTTCCTTTACTTCAACAAAATGAATGGAAGCAATACTCTTATGCCGAAGATGGCTTTTCCATCTCCGCACCGGTGAAGCCGGTTTTCTCCACGCAGAACAAGGAGACACCGGCCGGAACTGTGGAGCTGCACAATTATGCTGTGGAGCTAGGCGCCAATAGCGGTGTGTTGATATCCAGTACTGACTTCCACCAGACGAAGGACGTTCCTGCAAACGTACTTCTGCAAGGCGCGAAGAACGGCGCCGTACAGGCCCTCAACGCCAAGATCACCTCGGAAAAGGAAATCACACTGGCTGGCAATTCCGGGCTTGAGTTTGCGGCACAAAATGATACTTTTCACATGCGGTCGCGCATGTACATGGTCAAAGGAAGGTTGCTTACCCTCCTGGCCATAGCCCCTATAAGCACGCCTATCCCCGCTGAATCTGGGCGCATTTTTGACTCGTTCCGGCTGGTTAGCGCGAGCAAATAACGTCTAGGGCATGAAAGCTAGATCATTTTCCCGCATCATGGCATGCTTGACTTGCAAAAGTTCATTTGAGGTAAATTCATGAAAAAGCGTCTTTTCGGCATACTGATTTGCTTCTCGCTCATGGGTGCCTTGTCTGCGCTTCCTCTGTTCCAGCAACAAAAATGGAAGCAATATTCTTATGCTGAAGACGGCTTTTCCATTTCCGCGCCGGCGAAGCCGACTTTTTCCGAACAAAACGATACGACACCGGATGGGACTGTGAAGCAACACACTTACGCCGTGGAACTAGGTGGCAACAGTGGTGTGGCGATATACAGTACGGACTACCGCCAGATGAAGGACATGCCCACAGACATACTTCAACTTGCAAAGAACGAAATTGTCCACGTTTTCGACGCCAGGATCACGTCGGAAAAAGAAATCACGCTGGCCGGTAATTCCGGACTTGAGTTTGAGGCGCAAAATGACACTGTTCACATGCGGGGGCGCATGTATCTGATCAATGGAAGGGCGCTGGCTCTTATGGCTATGGCCCCTATAACCACTCCTATTCCTCCTGAAGCTCAGCGCATTTTCGACTCGCTTCGCCTGATCAGCACGCGCAATTAGTTCAATACGACCTTGTTGCTGCGGGACTGTGTTCGCAGGCCACAGTGGATTTGATTTATATTGGGCGATCCACAATGAAGCGACCCGCTAAACAAGATTCAAATATTATTACTGCTGTTGTCCAGGCGGCCTCGGTAACTTTTGATCGCAAGCGTACATTGGAGAAGGCGCTGGACCTCACCGCTCAGGCCGCCAAACAAAAGGCGGAGCTTGTGCTCTTCCCTGAAGCGTTCGTCTCAGGATATCCTCGCGGGCTGGATTTTGGGGCGGTAGTCGGGTCTCGTACCGTCGAAGGCCGCGAAGACTTCCGCCGCTATTGGGAGAGCGCGGTGGATATTCCCGGGCCTGCCGTCGAGACATTGAGCAAAGCGGCCCGCTCCAACTCCGTCTACCTAGTGGTGGGGGTGATCGAGCGCGACCTGGGCACGCTCTACTGCTGTGTCCTGTTTTTCGCGCCCAATGGAACTTTTCTGGGTAAGCACCGCAAACTGATGCCAACAGCATCGGAACGGCTAATCTGGGGCTACGGTGACGGCTCAACCATGCCGGTGTTTGAAACTCCCTTGGGACGCATAGGCGCTGTCATCTGCTGGGAGAACTACATGCCGCTGATGCGCATGTACATGTACTCCAAAGGCATTGAGATTTATTGTGCTCCTACGGCTGACCATCGCGACACCTGGGTGGCATCCATGCAGCATATTGCTGTTGAAGGAAGATGCTTTGTCCTCTCCTGCAACCAGTTCAACCGCAGGCGCGACTTTCCCAAAGAATATAAAACGGGCTTTGGCGACAGTCCGGAGACTGTGATCTCGCGCGGCGGCAGTTGCATTGTTGACCCCTTCGGCAAATTCCTGGCTGGACCTAATTTTGAAGAAGAGACAATCCTGATTGCCGAACTGGACCGCAACCAACTGCCACGGGCCAAATTCGACTTTGATGCCGTGGGCCATTACTCCCGTCCGGACATCTTCAGGATGATCGTGGATGAAGAGCCGAAACGCGTTGTGAGTCAACGAAAAACAAAACCCGTTTTACCGCTGATTTCCGCTGATGAACGCTGATCAAATCTAGGCTTGCCGCGGAGACACAAATGAAGACACAGGCAAAGTCAAAATCTTTCGACAGGGTTCCCGGGGAAACCATTGGCAGAGCTGCCGAGTTTTAAAATTACAAATTATCAATTACCAATTTAAATTCTTCTAATGTCTGATCTTCTAAAACTGCTTGAAACCGCCAAGGTGTACGACCTGGCGCAATCTTATTTCGTGGGCATGCCTCATCATCCGGCGCATCCACCATTTCTTTATAGCCTGACCAAGCAGCACGGCGACTACACTGTCCCCGGAGGCGGCAGTTCGGCTTCTGATGCGCTGGCGCTGGGGAGCCACCTAGGGACACACATCGATGCGCTCTGCCATTTTTCCTGTGACGGCAAGCTGCATGGCGGCCAAGATGTGGCCTCCGTCCAGTCGTATGCTGGTGGGATGCGGAAATACTCGATCGACACGGTTGCACCCATCGTGAGGCGGGGCGTACTGCTGGACATCGCCGGGCAACAAAAGCTGAATGCCCTTCCCGCTGATTTCACCATTACTCCCAGCCACATGGAAGAGGCGGCGAAGAGCCAGGGCGTCAAGATTGAGAAAGGAAATGTGGTGCTGGTACGCACCGGATGGGGCAGCTTTTTTGACGACGCTGCCCGATTTGAGGCGCAGATGCACGGGCCCGGACCAGCCGAAGAGGGAGCACGCTGGCTAAGCAAACATGGAATCGTTGCGGCTGGTTCCGATACGATTGCCTTTGAACTGATGCCTTCGCGCTTCCCGGTACACATACATCTGCTGGTGGAGAGCGGCATCCACATCATCGAATGTCTTAACCTGGAGCAACTGGCGACGGAGCGAGTCTACGAATTTGCATTTGTGGCGACTCCGTTGAAGATCAAAGGCGGGACCGGTTCACCTATTCGTCCGCTGGCGCTCACCACTCCAACACATTGGTAGTAATGATGACGTGTACCTGAGACCGGGATTTGGATTTTGGGTTTTGGAGTTTTTGATCACCAGATCACCCACTTGGCGATAACGCCTCAAATCTTAAATACCTTTAGCTAAGTTTGGCGATCTTGTCATCAAGCTCGCTTAGAGCTTGTTGCAACGATTGCTTGTAAACTTCGCTGGTTGAAGATTCCAATTGTTGGATGACCCGGCTGCGGGCCAGCAATAGACCGTCTCGTTCCCGTCGCGCTTGCTTCTGTTCGTCTGTGGGCGAATTGTCTGTCGGTTTTGATTCCGCCTGGGCGGATTCCATCTGTGATTCGACTGACTTGCTTTCCCAACCGCGTGCCATGCTACCAGTATAAAATATCGCGCAAAGATATTCTTTGCCGCATTAAAAATCCCCCATATTGAAAGCCTTGAATTTTTTACCGCAAAAAGGACGCAAAGGGCCGCAAAGGAAAACCAAGGTTGCAGCAAATTCCATAGCGCGGCATAGCCGCAGCCAAAACAAACCTTTGCAACACGGAGGGACCCTTCGCTACGCTCGAGGGCAGGCTCCGGCAGCGGAGGCAAACCAAAAACCCCTTAACCACGAAGGAACACAGCGCAGCATGGCTGCAACCTAAAGAAAAAACCAAATGGCACCACGGAGGCGCGGAGACACGGAGAAGACAAACCAACTTCTTACCGCTGATAGCGCTTATCAACTGATTCACCCTGATAAGCCAAAACCTTTGCAACTAAGCGCGCCAATCGAAGGTTTGCGGTCTCTATCGCCTGGACCGGAATGACTTTCCACGACTTGGATATAATCACGGCTTCGCCCAAATTAGAGGGGGCTGTGCACTGATGATTCATGCTAAACATCTTTTGCTTGTCTGCATTCTGACATTTGGGAGTATCTGTTTCGGGCAAACCCTGACTCCCACGCAGCAGCTTGCTCGTGACATCTACAAAGAACTCATCGAGATCAACACCACCGATACGCCTGCTGGAAATGTTACAACCGCAGCCGAGGCCATGGCCGCGCGCTTTCGGGCAGCAGGATTTCCAGAGGCCGATATCAAGGTGCTCGGCCCTGTCGCCAACAAAGGCAACCTGGTGGTGCGTCTTCGCGGACGCGGCCCAAGCAAGCCCATCCTGTTCATCGGCCACCTGGATGTAGTACAGGCCCTTCGCCAGGACTGGTCGATGGACCCTTTCAAGCTCAATGAGATCGACGGCTACTTTTATGGACGCGGGACCATCGACATCAAAGATGGCGACGCCATTCTTGCAGCTAACTTCATTCGCCTGAAGCAGGAAGGCTGGATACCGAATCGCGACCTGATTCTAGCTCTCACCGCCGATGAAGAGGGCGGTCAGTACAACGGCGCAGACTGGCTGGCCAAGAACCACCGCGACCTGATCGATGCCGAATATTGCCTCAACACCGATGCCGGCGGCTTTCATAGCAAGACCGGCAAACGTTTTCTGCTGGGAATGCAGACCAGTGAGAAGAACTATGTAGACTTTCGGCTGGAGGTAAAGAGTAGCGGCGGGCACAGCTCTCGTCCCGTCAAGGACAACGCTATTTATCACCTATCAGCAGGTCTTGCCCGACTGGGCGGTTTCGATTTTCCGGTAGAGCTGAATGAGACCACGCGGGGATTCTTCGAGCGTTCGGCCTCGTTGCAAGATCCTCAGACAGCGGCGGATTTCCGCGCCATTGCCCGGAACCCCAACGATGCCAATGCTGCCAAGCGGCTCTCCCAGCAATCGGCTTACTATAATGCGCTGCTGCGCACTACCTGCGTGGCGACTCGCCTGGAAGGCGGACACGCCAATAATGCTCTGCCCCAAACCGCGGCGGCAAACGTCAATTGCCGAATGCTCCCCAATGATTCCCTGCAACAAGTGCAGGAAACTCTGAAGAGGGTCCTGGCCGATGACCGCATCGCCATCAGTGTGGTGGGTGAGGCGATCCCCGCGCCAGCCTCGCCAATCAACCCTGCGATCATGAAAAAGCTTGAGGAACTTAGCACCAAACTCTATGGCGGCCTGCCGGTTGTCCCGGTGATGGATGCTGGAGCCAGTGATAGCAAATACCTGCGCATTGCCGGTATTCCCACATACGGCGTACCTGGAATGTTCACAGACGTAGATGACGATCGCGCCCACGGCAAAGATGAGCGTCTGCGGGTAAAAGATTTCTACGACGGCGTAGATTTTTATTATGAGTTTATAAAGAGCCTGGCTGGAGAATAATCGGGAATAAAAGCAAAACCATATCGCTGATGGGACTGATGAACGCTGATAATGCAGCCCGATGCAGGAAGACCAGGAAGCTGGAATGCAAATCCAATTCTTCGTATCGCTCGTACTTCTAGTGAGTCTCCAGCAGAAGATTGAACTGACGATTAGGAAGACACAAAAATCCAGATTGGGCAGCCAAGTCGTCTAAAATAGGGCAGGACCAAAATATGCTGATCAAGAAGCCTAACGATATCCCTTCCTCCGAGATCACCCCGAAGTCCATGTACATGAACCGGCGCAGATTCATCACCGGGGCGGCTGCCACGGGCGCAGCTCTGGCAGCGGGTTATTATCTGCGCAACAGCGGACACGCCGGCGAAAGCGTAGAGGCCAGCGCCAAACTGACAGGCATCGTGAAAAGCCAGTTCAGCACCACAGAGAAACCGAACTCCTTTAAAGACATCACGAATTACAACAACTATTACGAATTCAGCACCGACAAGAACGAGCCCAACGGCCTCTCCGCTAATTTCCGCACGCGCCCCTGGACGGTCTCGATTGAAGGACTGGTCGCAAAGCCCAAGAAGCTCGACATCGACACCATCATGAAGCTGGCTCCGCTGGAGGAGCGCATCTACCGCCACCGCTGCGTAGAAGCATGGTCGATGGTCATTCCGTGGGTCGGCATCCCGCTCAGCGCTCTGATCAAGCAAGCCGAGCCCTTAGGCAAAGCGAAGTTTGTGGCTTTTGAGACGATCTTAGCGCCTGACCAGATGCCGAATCAGAAGCGAGATGTTCTGCCATGGCCCTATGTAGAAGGACTACGCATGGATGAGGCGATGCATCCGCTGGCTATTCTTGCGGTCGGCCTCTATGACGAGGCACTCCCCAATGTGGATGGAGCGCCGTTGCGCCTGGTGGTCCCATGGAAATACGGCTTCAAAGGCATTAAGGCCATTGTGAAGATAAAATTCGTCGATCAGATGCCGCCAACTACATGGAACATGATGGCCTCCAATGAATATGGCTTCTACTCCAACGTGAACCCTACAGTTGACCATCCGCGCTGGAGCCAGGCCACCGAGCGGCGGCTGCCCGGATGGTTCAAGAATCATCCGACACTCATGTTCAACGGCTACGCCGATCAAGTGGCAAGCCTTTATTCAGGGATGGATCTGCGCAAGAATTTCTAACCAAAATTGTTTGCTACCAACCCGGCTCACCGCGAGGTCGCAGAGAACGCAGAGGAAAAACCTGAACGATATCGATCCTAAATGGCAAGCGAACAACGAACGCCAGCTCTATCAGGCAATGAACTTAATACAATCCCTCAATGGCTCACCTCTTTAATCGAGGCTGAGTTGGGAGGTGGTTGCACATTGCCGTTGGCAAGAGCTTTGGCACAACGGGGCGAATATGATCGACTGGTCGCGCTGAAGTTGATTGAAGCAGCCAGAGGCCTTTCGGGTGAAGGATGGCCGGAGCGCCGCCTCTCCGTGATGCTGCTTGAAAACCAACTTCTTCATCTACCGCCGGACGACCTTCTTGAATTCGACTTCATTTTCGTTCAACTGGGGCTCAAGCCCAGAACCGGCGCCGATGTACCGCTTCCTGCTTCCCTACTTAAGGAAGGTTATTCCACTGTCACGCTTAAGGAATTCGCGGCCGAATTCCGTTACCGATTGGGCCGCTTGAATCGAGTCCATGTACGCATCAAGGCCAACGAGTGGGACCAGGAGGCCTGGTATTACCTGATACGAACGAGCCGCGAGGTGTGCAAATTAACCCTGGCCCGCTACCTCTTTGCACCTGCCGAAATTGCGGAAGAAATACAACGAACGGCCATTGTTACAAAGGGCGTGAAGCACACTCTTGCGCGAGTGCATGGCTTAGCCGAATTTGAGTGTGCCGGGGACGCTTCTGACGCCTCTGCATTTGAGCGGGAAATACTGGACCGCTTATGCATGGACCACAAGATTTATTGGGTCTCTGAGCAGACCGATTCGGAGCTGAATTCCCTGGTTGAATACCCATTGACTTCCGCAGTGCTGGTCGTGAAGCCGCCTGGGAGTGACCGTGAATTCGAGTTCAAGCGGGCCGGAACACGCGGCCCGCGAAAGCTCAACATCATTTACGAGCGGGACGGGAAACATGCCCCAGTGAGTCATCGTCTCCACGGTGGATCGCTGGGTTGGTTAGGCCGCCGGGAGTCGGGAGGATCGGCGCTCTTTTCAAAGATCTACCGGTTGGTGCATGGAAAGGAATGTCCATGCTCGCGAACCGTGGCAGTTTCTTCAATCGTCGGCGTACCCACAAACCAAGGAGAGCAGCACATCTTGGATTATTTCACCGACCGGGAAGCATTCGGCAGCGGATTTGATGAGATGCGCCATGCTCTGCAAGAGTGCGTAAAGGCATTTCCCGCTGACACGGCGGTATCACCCGCCTCGTTCGCAGACGAAAAAGGCCACACGCTCCAGTTCATCGGGCAGGCCCAGCCACAGCAGGCCATTATCTTCGACAGCAGTTCGTTCCGGCTCGACCGGATTGCTGTATATCTCTCCGACGCAGGCCCGGAAGAATACTTTCGCACTGGGCTGGGCCGTGATTATAGGCGCCAAGACGCTGCCTGGCTGGCTGACACAGTCCTGGAAGAAATCCTGGGCTCGGTAGTTTGTCCAGCGGAAGGTTATTCAACTTACGGGCAATATGTGCGGAGCGCATTCGGCATCCCTGAAAATCGCCGCCGCGCTGACGCTGCCTACCTTTCGCTGATGGGCCAGATCGGCGAATGCTGGGGCACATTACTGGCGGTGCGTGGATACTCCGATGGCGAGTCATTTGTGCTGCGAAACGTTGGCCTGAAAAGCCGGTGGAAAGATGGTGATTGGCAAGTCCGAATCATCTTCATGGACCATGATGATCTGGCGATAGCGGGAAAGAGATTTCAGCACTTCTGGCCGTTGCGGGCTGTCCCCGGCATGATGCGTGACCAAGTTCATATTCTCGGTGGTCCGCTCTCCGGGTCGATTGTTCCAGGGGAGATCGGCACACTGGCAAAGATTTACCGGGTCAGCAGCGAGCTTGCTGAAACCGGCCTCAAGACTCTGCAGGAAGTAATGAAGGCGGCTTACCGCAAGACCCAATCGGAGTTAATCACCAACGAAGAACTGCGAGATCTTTTTTTTTCCGCGTTCATTGAACGGCTGGGCGACCTGGACAAACTTATCACCGGCTTTCTCCAAACCGATCCGTCACAACAGGAGTCATGGAAATCAGAGGCGGCGGCTTACCTGAAGGCCAAGGACTACCCGGAACCATTAGCGGCGGACTATACGCAAGCAATTTCCCAGTTCCGGCGATTCTTCGAGCGCACCGCGTTCCTTTACTCACCCAGATAGCGTTGTCTCAGTTCCTGGTAGATGCAGCCTTGGGGATAGCGGGAATCCTTGTCCTGACCCTCACGGCGCCACAACTCATTCCATAAGTGGATTGCGTAGGTTGTATCTTCAAACTTGCAGCCCACAGCGGGGTCCAGCAGTTTTTCCCACTCGGAAAAGTGGACCGGACAAAAAACATTCGGCGGCTGAATATACTGCTGCAAAGAGCAATTCTCAACTGCGCGCGCTACGAGTTGCGGCCCGCACTGGCTCCATTTGAGTTCTGCCGGGTCCAACTTCTCGCAAGCAGCCCAACAATACTCGATGACCGGACTTGCTGGAGGAACTTTCATGGCGCCCAAATTGACTGTCTGCCTTCCATGCAGGCCTTCACTTGAAAACACGTAATCTGAGTGAAAGTGGAAAGGCTTGAGACAGATCGTATCGGCATCTACAAACCAGCCGCCCTCTTCGAGCAGCAGCTTGTAACGAAAAAAGTTGGCGAATCCCGCGTAAGTCTTGTGCTCACGGTAAGTAAATATGCGTGAAGCCGGAAGGACCTTATTGCCATCGAGCACTATGGTTCCGGGCGGAATCCCTTCCGTCTCCTGGTACACATAGAGATGAAACTGATGGTCATGGCGCAAGAATGAGGAGATGCACATCCGCTCCATCGTGGAAAGCCTTGGTCCCACCCAGAGACTTTGAACTATTTCTCCCATACGGTCAGTTGGATCCACCTTGAACTGTCACGGTCGCATACTGCGAGTAGTTCAGGCCCATGGATGGGGAGGAGGCGAATACCAAATAGACTCCCGGCTGAGGAATAACATATTCGACGGCATACAAGCCGTCGCCATCGGACTGCGCCACTTGACGCCGTTGCCAGATGCCGGGGGATTCGATGAGGACAATAAAGTCCTTAAGATCGGTTTTCGGCTTATTGGTTTCCGCGTCCATGACCCTGAAGGTGATGCGATACGGATCACCGACCCGCGCAGTTTGTGCCAAGCGCGCTTCCACCCGCAGTTTGGGCGGCTTGGTCTGAATGCGGGATGGATCGGCCGACACCGGAAGGTCAAAGCAGGAAACAACTCGCGGCCGGTCGAGGAGAAAAGCAAGATCGTAAGAACCGGATTCAGGCAGCTTGACCGTGGTCTCATAGACGCCGGGTGAGTGCTCTCGCAGATTGCGCTCCACAGACAATACTGCTCGCGGTTCGCGCCCGTAATTGCTGAAATTGCCCATGGGCGCGGCCATGCCTTCCATATAGAAGTACACGGCTTTGTCTCCTGGATTGGCGACCAGAACTCCGTTTTCGCCTGAAGCTTGGACCAGTCCATCCGCTGGGGTGGGGTTCGACATCTTTCCAGGAGCATGACGCCCACCGGAAAAATCGGCGACTGATACCTGTGTTCCCTCCTTTCCAAGAGACTCCAGCGACATCATCAGCACCACGTCGCTTCCCCGATGCCGCACATGGACCTGCTTGTTTGTGAAAGAGATCTGGTCCGGCTCTTTATCGAGCTTGGCAGTTTGCACGATGCGATTGGAGGAAGTATCGACAATGTAGACGTGATCGTTGCGGGGGTTCACAACAACAGCGTAGCGTCCGCCCGGAGCGACGCGAATCTGTCCCAGTCCAGGCGCAGCTTCCATCCGCGCGATTACACGCAGCCCTTTGCCATCAATGGCAACGATGGCGCCATCTCCCTCGTTGGCAACATAGGCGGCTTGCGCCAAACTCGAAAAAGAGATCCATGTAGGATTAGATCCAGCTTGGATGTCTTTCAGTTTTGAAAGGCTCCGCACATTGATAACTGAGACGGTGCCATCTTTCGGATTGGTAACGAACGCCAATGAGCTATCGGAGCTGAATGCAATGTGATGGTAGCCTTTTCCAGTGGGAATTCGCGCTATGGTTTTCAGATCGCGAGCATCCACGACGGAGACGCCTGAGTTGTCCGCATCCGCATCGGTGCCAATCCACAAATAAGCTTCATCGGGTTGCAGCGCAACTCGTGCGGGGTGCGGACCAGCCTCCAGGTTGGAGATTATCTTCCAGGAAGCGGCATCAATGACCGCCACCTTTCCGGCCTGAGGCATGGAGACGAAGAGCCGGGCACCGTCCGCTGAAAGGGCCCAGTCTTCGCCCGGACTTTCGAGTGAGACCAATGCAAGCAGACGCGTATCTCCGTAGCCGAAACGCGGATCCACCACCGTAATGGTCGGATCATTATTCAAGATGGCCACGTAAAACGAGGTCAGATCAAGCTCGGTCCGGCTGAATGTGCTGCCTTCAGCGAACCGCTTTACCTTTCCAGTGCATTGGGCTGCTCCGGTCTTCTCTCCATCTGGTTTCCGGTCGATCCAGGCAGCGGGCGAAGCGCCTACAATAGGAGAGTCTGTGGCCGCATCGGTCAGCCGAAAACGCACGCGCACATGCTGGCCTTCCTCAACCGGGCTTTGTCCGGTCTTCGCGAGATCCGCAGGCTCCACGCTGAGGCGTACATTGATCCCGTTTTGAGTCAGCGTTTGAGAGTAGGGGGCAACAGTGGTCTTGTCCGCCTTGCCAGACGGCTGCTGGGCAGGAACAATTCCGCAGAAGAGGAGAAGAGTAACGATACGAAAAACTTGACGATGATTCACGCCGGGCCTTGTAGAGATTGTATATCTGAGGATTTCACAAACTTATTAGCTTCTGGGGCGACAGGAATATTTCTTCTAGCCACGACCAGGGACGGAGAGAGCCTTGCTCTCTTCCGTCCACTGATTTGCTGTGGCTGTGCGGTTCTAGTGTGGGGGTTCACCCGCCGGTTTCTGCGGAGCCGATACTCCCGGCTTAGGTCTGAACCGGAATAGGTCTTCCTGGTTGACAGGCGCAGGCGTTGTCGGAGCACCAGGAGTCCGTGGCTGGCTCTGCAAGATCGGGCAGAGTTGTCTCGCGAGTGAAGTCGAGCCTCCTTGCGCCGACTTCACGGTAATTGCGGTTGGAGCACCTGCAGACGGCCCCTGGAAGCTCCACTCACCAGTCATGGGATTAACCTTCGGAGTCCCGAGTACCGTACCTGTGCCGTTGGAAATGGTGACTGTCGCCGCCATGTGATGATTACTCGGGTTAACGGTATTCACACCCTGAATCGTAAGTTGTGTTGCCGGCGCCGCTGAGCAGAACTGGGTGACAGTCACTACATCCTTGCCTGGATCCCCGACACGGACGATTCCCCAAATGCCATTCTGGAAATCCTCGCCGATGAAGGTGCGGAACAGGTAGTCGCCCTTGGTGGCATCGATTCCGCCGGCCCGGGGTAGAACAACATCAAATGAAGCATTGGGGCCAAAGGTATCGCGCGAACCAGTTGATTGGGAAAGAGGATTGTTGCCGATCTGTGTGGAATTGTTGGTATACGGTTCCTCTTGCCAGTTGTGTCCGTGCAGCACGAACACCTGCTCATTCAGGCCTGCAGGATGCAACATCCGCATCCGCAAGGGCTTGCCGGCCTCCGCAACAAATACTGGCGTCTGCGGATCGGCGGAAACGAGAGTGTCGGACTGGGCCCGGGCAATGCCAAGCGGTGATTTGGCAGCAGTGTTGTCCATATAGTCGGATGCAAGATACCGGTACGCAATAGGTTCCGTACGGTAGTTGATGGCTTGTTGGGTATCCGCCGGTTCGGTGGGGCCTGGAACCACTGCGCCGGGAAGCAGGAATGTCCCGGCCATGTTGGTTTTGTGGACTGTACACTCAAACGGAACAGATTTAATGCTGGATGGCAAAGTATGTTTCACCTTGAGAGTGGCCAGCGTTCCTGAAGTCTCTCCGGGTGTACCCCAGGCATTCGGGCCAATCGTCGGCTGGGGCTGGAATGGAACACCAGGCGATCCAAAATCAAAGATCGCTTCCGCTGTCGCTTTGTCGAGGAAGGTGATTCCGTGCGTGCCGGATGCCACCCCGAAGGTCACTGTTTCGTCTGGCTGGATCTTGATGGCGCTATTGTTGGGCAGCGTAACACCATTCTGGACCCAGTTCACTGAACCATTGGCAAGAGCGCCATCGATCGTAGTGGACACCACTCCCTGGTTAAATACAAAGGAGCCCGCCATGTTCTTTTTGTGGATCGTACACTCGAAATCCACTTTCTTAATGTTCGACGGAATATTGCTTTTCACCTTCAGCGTAGCCAGCGTTCCTGATGTCACTCCATCCGTGCCCCAGGCGTTCGGGCCGATGGTTGGCTGGGCCTTGAATGGCAAACCGGGTGATCCAAAATCAAAGACCGCCTGTGCTGTCGCTTTGTCGAGGAAGGTGATTCCATGGGTACCAGAGGTAACTCCAAAGGTGACTGTCTGGCCCGGCTGAATCTGAATCGAGCTGTTATTGGGCAGGGTAGTGCCATCTTTGACCCAGTTCACGGAGCCGTTGGCGAGAACGCCATCGATCTGGATAGAAACGGCCCCCTTGTTAATGATGAAGGTGCCTGCCATGTTCGTTTTGTGGATTGTGCATTCAAAATCCACTTTTGTGATGCTCGATGGGATGTTGCTCTTTACCATCAGCGTAGCCAGCGTTCCTGAAGTCTGTCCAGGCGTACCCCAGGCATTCGGCCCAATGGTTGGCTGGGCCTGGAATTTACCACCGGACACTCCATCAAAGACCGCCTCTGCCGTTGCTTTGTCGAGGAAGGTGATTCCGTGATTACCAGAGGTAACTCCAAAAGTGATTGTCTGGCCCGCCTGAATGGTTGTCGAGCTGTTGTTGGATAGCGGGACGCCATCTCGTACCCACTGTACGACTCCATTGTTCAAAGCACCGTCGATGGTGATCTTTGGTCCCGACGGCTTCTGCGCGGGCACTGTGGTCCGCAAAGACGCCAAGTCATCGTGGATTATAGCCACAGCCTCGCGGAAGTATTCCTTTGTGGGCAAGGTGACGGTCGCGGAGGCATAAGAGTTGTCGTCGGTCTGCCAGGTTGAACCTTGCGGCTCAATAATCAGGCCGCCAACCAGTCCGAAGTTGTGCTGCATGAGCGGATCGGCAGGAGCCAGACTGACAGCGCCGAATTCAACCGGCGTGTAGACGGCCTTTCCGTTCTGGTCGTGAGTGGCCCTGCCCGCGTACCACGTAAATGTGCCTGTCGTATTTGGCTTGACAGTGGTGACCGGGTTCGTGCCTATATTCACCCCGTCACTCTGAGTCACATCAAATGAGACAAGCTGCGGGTGCAGGCCTACCTCATGGGCAGTCTGGAGTGTTACATCACCGAAGGGCGCCACTCCAGCCACGCCGGCATTCATGGCCGAGAGGGGCAGAGCGTTCGTCAGCTTGATGGTAATGCAGTCGCCGGCAGCGGCCCGCAGGATAAGCGGCTCCCGTGGGACTGTGTTCTTCAGTTTGCCATTGACCAAGTCTTCATTGCGGACATAGATCAGGGCGTTCCAGTCCACAATCTGCTCTTCCCCAGGCGTACCCGGCCGTCCGCGCGCGTTATAGACGAGCGGTCCATCCAAAACGTCTCGCGCAAAGACTGCGGTAACGTTGAAAGTACGCGGTGGCGCACCCGCCGGACATGTGGGAGCAGCCGTTTCCATCGGCAATGCCGGGGAGCCGGGGAAGGCCTTCTTCTGGCTCTCACTCAGCGGAACCAGGTCAGGCTGTTTGTCTTTGTATCCGCGCAGCAGCCCCCAGTTTCCGAGTTGAAGTCCATTGGCGTCCGAAGTGGGAATATAGAGATAGTCGGCCTGTTTCGGCTGGGAGGTATGCGGAAGGTGGAAGAGGAACTCGTAGTGTTCCGATAGCCCCATGCCCTGGGTGCTGCGGAAGCCGGAATTTGTGAACGACGGCTCAAATTGCCAGTTGAGCCCGTGAATGTGAAACGCATGCGGCCCCATGTGCGCGCCGACAAGATTGCGCACCTGGATATTGTCGCCCTCATAAGCGCGAAGCAGCGGCGTATAAGGATCAAGCGCACCGGCGCCGACCTCGGGCGGTGGAAACTTGAACCCTGTAGGATTCGCTGGATTAATCGGAGTCCCCTTGGCCGGTTGAGAATTCAGGCTCGCATCGGACCGCGTGATGGATTGGAAGATATGGGCCAAACTGTTCTGGTCACCACTGCCACCCAAGCGGTACTCCAAGGGCTCGTTATTGTAGCTCAGGGAGTACACACCTTCACTGAACTGATTCGTAATCAGGTGTGGCGTAGGAGGCCCGCCAGGACCGGGGTTGCTGTTCGGATTGACTGGCTGATTGATCGAATTGTTGGGATCTGCCCATCCCCAGAACCCTGGCGGGTTGGTCTTGGGCTCGGTATATCTGACATAAGGAAGAGGTGTGCTGATACTAGTGTTGAAATAGGCGAGCTGCCTGTCCTGAAATTCGAGCAGAAACTCGCGGTAACTCTTGGTAGCATTCGGAAGAATGATGTTGGCCTGATAGGTGGTTGGACCGCCATCGTGATCGCCTTCGGGACGGCCACCCAGTTGCTCACCGGTGGTAGAGTTAAACCACTTCGAGCCAGTTGGCTCAATGACCAGTCCGGCGTACAGCCCAACTTGCTGGTGGGTAGAAGGCCCAAAGTGGTCGTGCGTAAATACTGTGCGCAGAGTGCGGTCGTTCCCAACCTCACACGGTAGCGGCGCCTTGCCGGGCGTGACCGGCTGCTTACAATCGTAAACCGGGTCCGCATACCAGCGCTGAATGGTAGCTTGCGCGCCAAGAAACTTTCCTGGCAGGACCGTCTTGAAATACGGTATTTCTTTGGGCTCCAGCTTGACCTGGGTGCTGGCATCAGGAGTGAAAATGCCCTTGGCCTTGTTGATCTGATGGATCTGCTCCACAACCTCTTCGGGGCTGAAGGTGCCATCTTCATAATTGAAGCCGTTGCCGGCGCCATCCGAGGAGGTAACGTCAAATTTCACCAGATGAATGTGCTGGCCAAGAATGTCGGTAGGTGTCCGAACCTGAAAGTCATCCAGTTCGTAATAGTTCGGCACCAGGTTGGTGTGCCAATATTCAACCACCTGTTTGGAGTTAGCGCGGAAGAACAGCGGTTCTGGGCGGCGATTGCCGTCCAGATTGTCCTTTACGTCGCCCCAAAGCGTGAGCATCCGCTGTTGCGGGAAATGCCAGCCCTTCTTGTTGAGGACTACGTCCATTTGGATATCTGCGGCCTTGTAGCGAATACATCCGGGCTCGCCCTTTTCACAATCCGAACCTGGTATGGGTTGCCCGTGAATATCTACCGCCGGATCAGCATAAGGAGCCCCGGGTTTGGCACCTTGTCCGTTCAGAATGAATTCGCCCGGCTTGCCTTCCGGCGTGAATGAAGGATGCTTGCGCACGGCATGGAAAGCCATTGCCTTCTTCTCAACATTGGTGCCGGTTTCATCCAACTCCACAGCGATCAAAGAATCGTTGTCTTTGGAGAAGTCCCAGCGATTGTGGTGCTCATAAATCGTTCCGATTTCCTGCAGCGCCTGAAGCCTCGGCAAACCGCCATCAAGAAATTGCGGTTTACCGTTAACTACAACCTGCTTGCCGTTCTTGTCCTCTTCCGGAGCAAAATCAAGAGGCGGATGAGTGACACGCTGGCCTGCCACTCCGGGAACAAAGAACGGATATCCTGGATTCTTCTTCTGACCCAGATCAACCTCACTCACCAGGGCTTTGTAGCCAACTACCGGGGCGCCCGGAGTCGGCTGAGCGGGACACTTCTCTCCAGAAAACTGGACATAGTCTTTGGGGGCATAAACTGCGCAGACTTGCGCCCTGGCGGGCATGGTCGCCATTGGAATTTCAGGAAGCGGAACAAGCGCGGGAATAGGGGTCCCATTCTTGATTTCGCCGTCTGGCAATGAGCGGTTCCAGCCCAGGACCGGCCGCTGATCTTTGTCGAGCAAAGTGCCTTCTTCAAACACATCGTGGACGCGCCACATGCTCCACATTCCCTGCGCGAAGTGGGGATAGAAGTGGCAGTGGAAAATTGAATCGCCAACGGTCTGATTGAGGTTTCCGCTGCCGAAATAAGTCATATCGAGCGAATACGCCCCGCCAGGGCTGATCATCTGGCTGTCGCGGTAGTCGCTCTCATCGCTGTTGGGACTGTGCAGCCACTGGTGGGCGTGCTGGTGATGCACGTGAGTGATATTGGTGCCGGCGTGCAGTATCCGGAATTGGACGTGATCGCCCAAGTAGCTGTGATAAACGTTGGAAGGATCATCGGGATAAAGGGCCTTTGTGGCTTGCGGCCCAGTCTTCTTCGGGTAGCCGGTGTTGGCCGGAATGTCCACAACCATCGCCGGATCACCAACCGCCCAGGAGCTCAAGAAAAATTCCTCAAACTTGCACGTATCGCATTGGTACATGGGGCCGACTTTAACGCGGTTCGCCCATACCTCAGGCCCAATGGCGCCCATTCCGTAGTTGATGGCAAAAAAATCTCGTGCTGCGTTCAACGTAAAGTTGATCGGCAGGCTGGAATCGCTGAACTCCGGAAAGGCCTGCGTGGCCACGAAATCATCGTGGTAATGGATGGCAAACTCGCGATAAGGTTGCCGCCTCTCAGGGTAGGTTGGGTTCTTGCTGAAAGCAGGGTCTGTCTTTTCGTCGCTTTCAGGAAACAATCCGGCGTAGGGACCGGTAATGACCGCGGTAAGATCGCTGTGAACAATTTGACCATTCTTGTTCAGCATCGCCAGGATTGGAGTATCGTCCGGTACTGGCGTTCCGCTGGGATATTTGAATCCAGACGGGTAGACCGCCTGATAGTTGACGATTGGGTGAAAATCGCGGGTCTTCAGAAAACCATTCTGGTCCACCGGGTCTCCGGCCAGGTTCGTTTGAGTAACCTGTGTGTTAATTGGACCCTGGTTCGTCTGGGTCACAAGCTTCCACAACTTGTATGTCTTACCGTCAGACACAAAAGTTTGCTGTTCTGGAGTAAGCGTCATGTTGGACGGCAGCGCGTTGGCGCGATACGTTGCCAACTCCAGATCTTGACGCGTGACTTGGCTGCGATACCACTCCGCCTGCTGAGGCTGCACGGTCACTGCGCCAAACAGTCCCTGGGAAAGCTGCCCGCCAAAACCCAACCGCAAACCAAGATCGGCGCCCGTGCTGTAGAGCAAATAGGACCCTTCGGCTTTGGCGCAAAACCGATAAGTACGGGGCGGATCGCCAGGAGCAGACAAGCTGCTGTCATTGGCGCCAACCCAGCTTCCATCGGCCTTGATCTCCTTCAATTCCATCCCCATCACGTGAACGCCCGCCAACCGCGTGGCCGGCTGGGAGGTACTGGAGTTGGAGTTGTCTGGAATCGTTTTCGAATTCGCTGGATCGTATGGAATAGCGGGGGTCTGAGCGATGGAAGGAACATTCGCCAGCAGGTTCTCAAAAGTGATCTCCATGCAATCGCCGACGTTCATACGCAGCACCATGGGCCGCGCCCGCTTATCAGGCCGCAACATCACGTTCCCCGGCGTGAGTTTGCCCGAACCGTCGTTGGGAACGACATCGTTCCGCAAGGCAAAAATCATGCCTCCCGCCTGGAATGCGCCTATACGGTTGTTATAAAAGGCCTGATCAAGAGCAATAACATTGGCCTTAATCACCCTGCCGTTCTCTCGGCGCGATGCGTTGTCTTGCCCATACCCCAACGTCGCCAGCAGCACGATAGGAACTAAAGCAAATTTGGAAACCACGTGTCGGTTCATGGTGCTCCTTTACCTGATTTAACTAATTTGGGAAATACCGGGGAAACTGGGATCGAACCTGTTGCCGCATGAAATATCATTTTGGAGGTGCGCGGAAAAATATAATCCAATCCCGAAGATTGTCAATCAGAATTCCGATCTGGCATTGTTACTGGAGATGCCTGATTAAAATAATCTTCCCAAAAAACGACAGTGGCTCGCTCTGCCCTTCAATATTTTCAATTTTTCTTGAAATATCTTGGTGGTTTAGAAAAATCTAATGATTGACTCTTTGCCCGCTCCGCTCCAAAACGGGAAAGTTCTCTCTATAAATTCAAAACTGGCCATAACCAACTTGGGGAGTCACTGAGACCCCAAAAATCGACCCAGGAATATTTAGGTGAAGAGAAAAGCGGAAGCGGCGATGGCGCCATGAAATCCGCAGACAACATGCTGATTTAGATGCATCGGAGCTGATGGGCCTGCGTTCCGCGTTGCAGGCTTAGCCCCAAGGGGATACCATTTCGGTTTGCCGGTTTCTCTCGCAGGGATCAGTTGAGACAATCTCTGCGGTGCATCCGGTAATCGCCTCTATGACAAGATTTAAGCTCATTATCAATTGTGGCCCTTGTGAATTATTTATTGAACAGTGCTTGCGGTCCGTGAAAGCACAGACGTATGCCGAGTGGCAAGCTTTTGTGACGGTTGACCCTTGCGGGGACGAAACCTTCGGCAATGCCATACTGGCTCGCGATGGCGACACGCGAATCATAATCGAGCAGAATGCAGTGCGGCGCTATGTAATGCACAATCTCGTCCATGGCATCCGGCGAAGTGGCGCCGAACCCGAAGACGTGATCGTCATCCTCGACGGAGACGATTGGTTTGCGACAAATCACGCCTTACAGATTATCGCCGACACCTACGAGAGCTCTGATTGCTGGATGACCTACGGAAGCTGGCTCACGAACATGGTTGGACCCAATGGGCGTCACGGCGGATTATGGCCTCCGTATCCGCCGGATACCACCGATTTTCGCCACAGCCGCTGGCTGGGAACCGCCGTGCGTACCTGGAAAAGATGGCTTTGGGACCACATTGACGACCGCGATTTGCGCGACAACTCCGGCGAATACCTGCGGGTCTCGGAAGACCAGGCAATCATGCTCCCGCTGCTTGAAATGTGCGGCACTTCCAGAGCCAGGCACATTGCAACAGCGCTCATGGTGTACAACAAGGCCACACCTTATTCCACGGCCCGCACCATGACGGACGAAATTGCCCGTAACAGCCATCTGCTTGAGTCCAAACCCCCGTATGCGCGGCTTCATAAGAAAGTTTACAAACAGATCAGGCTGGCGACCAACGCGGTGGTGGCTGTGTGAGCCGGCCGATGCTGAAGCTGGTTATAAACTGCGGTCTCTGTGAAGAGTTCATTGAGAAATGCCTGAATTCCTTACGGTCTCAGTCGTATCCTCATTGGCAGGCCTATCTTACGGTTGACCTGTGCGGCGATAACACGCTCGAACGGGCGCTCGTGGCTCGCGGAACGGATGAGCGAATCGCAATTCATCGGAACGAAGAACGGCAATACGCCATGGTCAATTTGATCAACGGGGTCCAGCGGAGCCAGGCCCAGCCAGAAGATGTGCTGGTGGCTTTTGATGGCGATGATTGGTTTGCAACGCCGGAAGCGCTCTCTATAATCGCCGCCACCTATGAACATTACGATTGCTGGTTGACCTACGGAAGCTGGATTGCTGACCAGGCAGACTTAACCGGAATGCAGCGAGGCATGTGGCCTGCTTACGAAAATGGGGCCGAGGATTTTCGGAACAGTGAGTGGCTGGGCACCGCCGTCAGAACATGGAAACGCTGGCTTTGGGACCTCATTGACGATAACGATTTCCGTGATGAGCAAGGGCAGTATTTCAGGGTCACTGAGGACCAGGCTTGCATGCTGCCCATGCTGGAGATGGCGGGAACGGGAAAGGCAAGGCACATTTCGGAAGCGCTCATGATTTACAACCGTTCGACGCCTCACGCCTGTGGGAAAACCCGTTATCAAGAGATGCTGGCCAACAGTCGTTATCTGCGAACCCTGCCTGCTTATCCGAGGCTGCAACAAAAGCCATCGTCAAACGACGAGGCGCAATCGTTTCAAGAGCAACTTGCCCGCAAAATGGCCAGTGGATCATTTTCAAAATGACCCGCGACTCAAAATACAGCAATGTTGCATCTCATTGTTCACGGGTGGCAGGATTTGCGCTGCGGGGAACTGTTCCTGCATGAACTCCCGCGTGTGAAAAACGTGATACTGCCGGCCCTCGTAGCGTTCAGGTTCCGGAATCGGTTCATCCTCAAGGTACACGTCCCTGTCGCCCGCCAGGCGGAACCAGCGCGCGGTCTGCACCTTTTGCAGCAACATGGCGATATCCACCTGGCCGCCGGGCGTACTAGTGCGGTTGAGACGCCATTCGAAGTTGTTGCCTGAATATTTTTCTTGTAGGGACTGGCCGTTTTTCTCCCAAGATCGGTAATGCGGATCAATGAAAGTGAAGGCCAGCATGCCTCCCGGTTTCAGCATGGACAGAAGCACTTCCACCGAATGTTTCATCTCGTCAACGTCGATGTGGGTGAAGACGGAGTAAGCCAGAATGTAATCGAACTGCTGGTCCAACTCAGGTATTTCCGCCGTTTTCGATCCCCTGGGATGGAAGCTGATGTTATAGCGGTCGTACCAGATCCAATGCGCTTCAGGGACTTCCCGCCTGGCTTTTTCGATCGCCTCGAGCGACACATCGAGGCACCAATATTTCTCTATATCAATCGCTGATTCCTTTAGAAAATTTCCAACGTTGCCGCCGAAATCGAGAACGTGCTTGCCCTGCCAGACGGGTTGCCCAAGCTGCGTGTCGAAATAACTGAATTGGCCCAACTTTTGGGATATATGTGGCACGTCTCAACCTCGATACCTGGCGATTTCGATTTCATATTCTTTCAGGTAGTCCCTCACCATCCTGCGGTAGTGATATTTCTGGAGAGCTACCTCCCGGCATCGCCTGGGAGAGATTTCTTTCACCCGGTCCACTGCTCGGTCCCATTCTTCGGCTTGATCGCACAGGAAACCGACCTCCGGCGAAACAATTTCCGTGCTTCCTCCTGCGGTGCTGGAAATCACTGGGGTTCCCGACATCATCGCCTCCAGGATGACCAGCGGACAACCCTCGTTCATCCGTGAGGGAAACAAAACAGCCTGAGCGCCCGCAAGTAGCTCGGCCTTCGCCCGCCCGCGCAGATCGCCTACGTATTCGGCGCGGTTCGTTGCGCAGTATTCTGCAACACGGTGAATGGTTTCGTACTTATCGGAAGTACCAGCAACGATAAGGCGAAAGCCTTTTTTCAAAGACAGCGAAAGAGCATGGTCCAGGCCTTTCTCAACTGCCTTGTCCATGCTTCCCATAAAGAGAAAGTAATCGTCTTTGCTTTCCGAGAAAATGTAGTCGGACGGAGACAGGCCGTTGAGAACGAAGCGCTTCGATCCGTGTGCCTGGGCGACCGTCCGTGATACGAACACCCAATTCGGTCCAGCGGTCGCGGGGTCAATTCCTCGGATTCGCAAATCCAGGTGGCACGACAACAGGCAGGGCTTGCGATGCTGTTCGGCAAACCTGAGCGTCTCATCGACGAACGACGGTACGGCTATCGCATGGCAGAGGTCAACTCCGGGAACAGGTTCAGAAACCAGCACGATTCCCGGAGGCAGAGGCGCGTCCGCTCCCTTCTTCAACTGATAGAAAACTTCGTGCCCTTCTTCCGCTAACCCTTGGGCCAGCAGATCATGGAGATGATACGCCGATCCAGAAGGGTATTCCCTGGGATGAGGCCCGGTTCCGCGTTCGCCGAAGGCCGGGTATTTGTGATAAGCAACTAGAAGGATCCGCATCGCAGTCAATCGTTCAAATTCTTCGTGCCGTTCTGCACTCTGGCATAAGCCGCGTACCTGCGATAGCAATCTTCCGAATCGTCTTCCGTCGGCTCCGGACGGCAATTGAGCGATCCGGCGCTTCCGCGGACACAGAAAATCGGGACCTCCGGCTGGTTGATTGCGGGGGTGGCGTATCGAATAATAAACCCGGTCCTGGGGCCATCCGAGTGGTTCGGATTGGATCCATGGATCAGCGTGTCATCGTGCAAGGAAGCCTCACCCGGGCGAAGTACGATATCTACAGCATCCGCCTCGTTAATTTCCGTCATGATGCGTTGTCCCCGCCGGAGCATATCATCGGCGCTCTTCTCGCCGCTGAATGGCAGCAGCGTGCCATGAGAAGCGCGAATCACACGCAGGCAACCGTTCTGCGCCGTGACCGGGGTGAGGGCGATCCACGCCGAAACCGAGGGAGAGCCGGATAAAAACCCTGCGTAGGCCCGATCCTGGTGCCAGGGAACCATGGAGCGGCTGCCGGGCTCTTTGGAAAGAACCAGCGTTCCCCAAGCCACCAGATCGGGACCAAGAATCTTTTCCACTGCATCCAGGATGCACGGATGTGCCGCGAGCTCATACGCCCATCGAAAATACCCGTGCAGCATAGGCAAGCGTCCCATGGGAATATCGCACTGATTCACTACATTCTGGAGCGCGCGCCATGCGGACTCCGCCTCCGCTGCCGAAAGAACATGGATGGGAAACAGGAACCCATCGCGCCGGTACTGTTCAACTTGATCTTCAAGCAATCCGCTGGACATTTGCCTGTTCCTGTCCGGGAGCGATGCAAATGGCCCGGACATCCCTGCTTAATCTTGAAAATTCACATCCTCGCCTGCAAGTTACAGCTCTTGCTCATGCCTGCGGACCAGAGGCAGAACACCTTCGGCGAAGTACATCATCTCCTGTTTGTCGGGAGATCCGCTGAAGAGGAACTGTGAAATTCCCTTTTCTTTGTATCCGATCAACGCTTCCGCAACTTCCTCAAAGGACCCGACCAGTGCCATTCCGTTCGGACCATGCTTGGTAGCTGCTTTTGTCCAAAGGCAAGATGCGCCTCCGGAAGGCTCATTCCCGCTGTCGCTCCGGCCGGCCGGGAGAAGCATGGACGCAGTTGCACGCGCTTCCTCCGCGGTTGCGCGAGCGATGAGTGATACGCGAAGCCCCACTTCTTTCCCCATGTGCAATACGGGCAATGCGTCGGAATAAACCTGTTCTGGCCTCTTGGGCAAATGCCATAGGCAATCCGCAAACTTTATTGCCAGCACCGCCGCCTCGGCGGAACTCCCTTCCAGGAAGATTTCCGGGGTCGGCTTGCACAGTGTACAACACGTGGTTAGAAACTCTCGGATGCGGGCATAATGCTCCTCAGCGGCGGGAGTCTCTTCCTCGCCACAGAAATAGCGCAACAGTTGATCGAATGGGATGTAGATGAATATTCGGCCCGGCAGCAGCCCCGAAACCGCGTTGATCTGTTGCGCAAATAACACTGCTGAAATCGAACCAGTGCCGCACCCGGCCATAAATCTGACCCTGCGCGTGGCACTGCCAGTGACTACAAAAGGGGCCAAAGGATCGTCGCGGGTTGATTCCATGTTTACTAGAACGGATTCAATGCCGCACTCTTCGGCGTATCGGCACACATCAATCAATGCGCCAGTCTCAGGCCAGTTCCCTGCCGCAGGATTCCAATGAAAACGCAACGGAAGACCCATTGCAACCCACAACTTTCTTCGTACACCACGGCCAATTGGCAGCGGCTGATTTCAATAGATTAGATCAACTTGGATTATGCAGCGAAACAAGAAAGTACGCTAACACAATCGTAGTTAACAGGGAGAGTTGATTTTCCCAAATCAGTGATTCATACTCGCACTGCAAAATAATTGAACGATTGAAGATGAGAAGATGAACGGAGCTTCTCCTGGCAATTGCAATAAACAGGTTTGATTTGGCTACGGACTTTTCTTCAAGGAAGTGACATGCGACATCTTGGTCCTCTCGGAATCTATCTTGCAGTCGTGCTCTCGATGGTTGGTGTAACCTCGCAGGCCCTGCAGAGTCCATCTCAAACCGACTCTGCTCTTTCCCTCGCTGCCCAGAAATACTTCACCGACGTGCCTCTGGTTACGCAAAATGGCGACCAGGTACGGTTTTACACGGACCTGCTTAAAGACAAAGTGGTTGTTATTAATATGTTCTTCGGCGCCTGCCAAGGCATCTGCCCGGTAAGCTCCGCAATGCTCTCCAGCTTGCAGAATCGACTCGGGGACCGGCTGGGGAAAGATGTCTTTCTGCTCTCTTTTTCCGTAGACCCCGAGACCGATACGCCTGCAAAACTGAAGGCTTACGGCGAGCAGTTTCATAGCAAGTCCGGATGGCTATTCCTGACAGGAAAGAAAGAGAACGTAGATCTGGCGCTTCACAAGCTGGGTGAAAAGGCCGAGCACAAAGAAGACCATCTGACCCTTTTCATGATCGGCAACAACAAGACCGGACTTTGGAAAAAGGTGCTGGCCCCCGGACTGACAGCCGACAAACTAATGACAATTGTCGAGAGCGTGATTCAAGACAAAGAGTGATCATATTTCTGCAACCCTCACGACAAAATCATTCTGTCATCCCTTCTGAGCGTAGCGAACGTGTGGTTAAGGGTTTTGGTTATCCTCTGCTCCCTCAGTTCCTCCGTGTTTCAAAGGTTTTGTTTTTGGTTGCGGCCCTGCTGCAAAGATTTTCTCTGCGCTCTCTGCGACCTCTGCGGTGGTCCGGGTTTGGGCCTGGGTTCATTCGTGTTCCCAGTATGCCATGGATTCGTGGCTCAAGGTTTTTCCTTGTCCGCAGGTACCAGTGTCCGATTCTTAAAATCAACCTCCATGATCTGCACTCGCTCGTTTCCTGCGCGCCGATTCGGGCCGTAACTTAAAGATGGGGCGAATCCCGTATCGAAGTTCGACAACTCTTCTAAAGATTTGATCAGTGCTTCCCGGTCAAGATTGCGTCCGGAGCGCTTGAGTCCTTCGACAAGAATCTTCGCTCCCGCCAGCGCCGCCCATTGTTCAGAAAACCGATAGGCGGGAAGTTTGTGTAATTCAGCCAGGCGACGATATTCCTCGGCCGCATTGCCGGAAATGCCGCGCTGGGCAGCGGAAACCGCCACGAAAATACGGCCCCTTTGAGCCAGGGGAGAATTTACGATCTCGCTTTGCGCCAAAGATCCGGGAATCAAGAATGTCGTTTGGGAATTTTCGCCCACGGCTTGCTGCAAAGAACTGAGAATCTCCGGAGCGGGCGCCAGCAAAAAGACAAAATCGTATCCTGCCTGGATAATCCGGTGCGACACAGCACTGGTCATATCGTTTTCAGCGGAAAGGGCGATACGGAAAGGAGTGGAGAGGCCGGAAGCTTTGCAAGACTGCTCCACCGTATCTGCAAATTGGCGCGATAGCTTGTTTTCAAAATACACAATCGCCATCCGGGCGCCGGCTGCCTGGGAACGCTTTGCGGCAAAAGCCGCCAGGGCCCTTGCCTCTCCTGAGACGCCTTCATTGAAATAGAAGACAAATGGATTGGGCGAAGCCGAATGCGGCGGATCTAACGTAAACGCCGCGATCAGAGGAGTTTTCTTCTGCTCAAAAATCGGCGCCAGTTTGTCCTCGCTGCCCGCGATGAAGCTGCTGGTCAGGGCAAACACGTCTTGGGTGGCAAGAAAATCAAGGATTTTGTCCGCGCGCTGGTCGGTAGCTTCAGGGTAGTCAATGGTACGCAACTCAATGCGGCGCTGAAAAATGCCGCCTTGTTGATTCAATTCCTCGAAGTATGCCCTGATCACGATATCCACTGCATTGCGCATCTCAGCCAACCGCGCCGGTGGGAGTATGACCCCGATGCGAATCTGGTTCTCACTTAATCCAGGATCGGTATTCGTTCCCAGTGTCTTCAAATATGCGATCAGGTCGGCAAGATCGCTTTGCGACATCTGAAAATGTGGCATGGCTGCTCCCAGCGCATTGCCGGAAGAATCAAAGCCCATGGTGATGGCACGCTTCAGAGAGTGTTCGGTATACGGTCCCCGTTTGCGTCCGGTAGACGAAGTCAGATCATAGGGTTTCGTGAGCACCGCCCACGTGATGTCTGAGGGGACAATTCCGCCTTCAGCCTTGCCCCGGCCGTTGGGCGTATGGCAATTCACACACGGAAATGTGGATGCGGGAATCGGTTCGCGGTCTTCTCCCAAGGTTGCAGTGATCGGAGTTTTCCCGACGCTGGTCCCGGACAAATAGATCTGCTTACCGCGCATGAGTTCAGGATTCAAATCCTGGGCGAATCCCAGCAGCCAACAGATCCCAAGACAGGCAGCCAAGACAAAACGAATACCCATCGTCAGCCCTGGTTCTTTGTAAAGCCGTCAATCCACTGCCCCGACCGCCCTGATCTCGGTTGCGTTGGTCCGCTGTGGCCGGCCATCGTTGTCCGAGACTCTTTCAGACCATTCCCCTCCGGGACCAAGTCGAGGCGTTGCTCGCGCGGATTCACAGAGGCTGCCATCACCGGAGTATCCGGCTTTGTCGCTTCCGACTTTGTTGAACCAAGACTGTCAATGATTTTCAACCACTTGTCCGCAGAGGCCAATGCACTCGCACGCATCCAGCCGGTGGCCTTGCTGCCGATGAGGACCGTAGATTGATGGTCTTGGCGCTCCGGCGTGAAGAGCCCCAGGGACTTCAAAAGCAGATCGATCTGAGGTTTAGAGCCAGTCAGAAGAATCCAACCCGGCCCCGTGTAAAACTTCGCGCTCCAGGCCTTTAGCTGGCTGGGGGTGTCATTCAGTGGATCGACACTGACTGAGACCATGATCACGTTACGACCCAACCGGTCTTTCAGAGTCTTTGCCAGCCGCGCGTAGTTCGACCCCATGACCGGGCAAATGGTCGTACACGTAGTAAAGACCGTATCAATAACCGCAACCCGGTCCTTGATCACATCAGAAGCAAACCGAACCTGCTGCCCATCCTGATTGATGAGTTCAACATCAGGAATCTGTAAACGAACCCCGGCAGCCTGGCCCTCTAGGGACTGCACCGACGCCATCAACAATACCGCCAGCAACGTCTTAAATCTCATTTTCTATTGATCCGCCCGGGACTTGTGATGTCCGCGCCAGCTCATCGGTAAAAAAATTTCTTGGTGTGGCGAACCGATGAGAAATCGTGGTCCTTGCCTATTCTAAACTCTATGAATAGTACCCCCAAAAGCCAAAGCCCGTAAAAGCCTCAGTGATCACTTCAAGAGCGGACAACGATGATCACTTCAAAACCACCAATGGAAGGGGCCAGGATTTACTTTCTTCTACTCGGTCAGCCTCTGTTCAGGCAAGTCGGGAAGTGTAAATAGTTAAGGAGATGCAGGCACCTTCGTTCCCTGATGAAAATGCATCTGCCATCGCCCTTCTTGAAATACCCATAGAGAACTTCTCAGCGACTCAATTACCGGTGATCCCGGCTGGTCCTTAAGTGCTCGATAGGTGACTAGTGCGATTCCCTCTGAAAGGAGAGATGCCTGGAAGTCCTTCATGGAGAAGTGGACTGGAGATTCGCACTGCAGGGCGCGGATGATCTCTGCTTTTGAGAAAATATGACCTGAACTTCCATATTCTCTAAATTCTTCGGTGAGCATAGACGACACAACTGTGGCATTTTTCCTCACTGAATTTGTCTGCAGTTTTTCTTCTAGTTCTCGTAGTGTTTCATTGATACCCATCTTTGCGACCGCTCCAATAGTCGAATTGCAGGCCTTTCATTGCATTCCTGGAGGTTAACGTGTCCCGGGACTCGCACCCGTTGGCCGGTTTTTCAGGTGATACTCATTGGCCGGATTTGGCTGATCGCTGAGGAAAGCGCCGTCATGCCAAGAATCCTGTTCGAAAAGAATCTGCGAACAAGTATATTGTCATGATAGGATTCCGATTCAGCTACAGCAAATTCCCAAATTGGACAGATTCCTTTCAGCCTTCAGGAAAAGAGTGGCGTGACAACCATAGCCAAACCACAAGGATACATGCGGCTCCAGGATCTGGCCGGCCCGCCCGCCGGCAATGAAACATTGACCCTCGACTGGCTTGCCGGGACGTGGCGGCATACCGATCCTGAACCGCACGGAATTTGTGAAACCCGCATTGCCAGTGCAGGTGACGCTTTAATGGTGGAATGTGTTGGGTTCGGCGGGCCTTTGCCCCGTCATTCTCCGCCGGTTCGCGCAAATACTATTTTTGCGGCTAATCCGTCCTCCCGTGATGGCGTCGGATTCTTTGCCGATTTCAAGTTCGATGGGATGAGCTCCAGATTTCAGGGGAACGTGAATCTTGGACTCTTGGTTCTCGCCGGCTTTCATGATTTCAATGACGGCAGCGCCCGATCAAACTATTTCTCGCGCGAGTTCTTTTACTCCGTCTCTGGCGAATCCGCATCGTTGCCCAGTTCGAATATTTCCCTGCAAGGCTCCGGATCAGGGCGATTGGATGTCTCATCGCTTGTGGGCTTATGGCGCAACACCACCAGCGCCTCTACGGGAATTGTCACGATTCAGATTCGCGAAGAAAGAGAAGGTTTGGCGGTGCGTTCTTTTGGGGCCGGCAAGACCAGCTTAGTGGATTGGGGCGAGACATCGGCGAAGGTCTACGCCAAGGATTGGGTTTCCACCGAAGCCATGGCATTCTACGCTTGTTTCGATGCGGGAGAACTGTCGTGCCACCTTCAGGCCAATGTCAAGCAAGGCGTGCTGGTGGTGGCGTATTTCACGGTCTTTAACGACGGCAGCGGGCGCTCCAATTATTTCTCGCGTGAGTTCTATTACAAAGACAAATGACAGATGGTCCATGGTTCCCTCCACCAAGGCAAGCGCATCCAGGCCGGAGGCAGCCTGGCTTGTCTGTCTGGGATGTAATCATTGCTTTGGAGCTGAGAGCAAATGGACAAACGGTTGAGGTTCCATTGGAGCCTGTCATCAGCGGGCGAAAAGTTCAGGGGAGCTACATCCAGGGCTTCACAATCGGGCATTCCCGACATTAACGCCCAGCTCCAGTTTTGTCGTGCGGCAGAAGAATGTGAGATCGAGAGCTTACTTACCGCTGTAGGCTTCCATCGTCCAGATCCAATCGCGCTCGCCGCAGCCCTGGGAATGCTAACCAGCAAGATCAAATTCATGGTGGCGTGCCGCTCTGGCCTCTTCTCGCCAACTGCCTTCGTGCAGCAGGTCAATACTGTCTCTGCGATTACTGGGGGACGGATCTGCATCAACATTGTAGGTGGCCACACTCCAGAAGAGCAGCGCTACTACGGCGATTTCCTCGCCCACGATGACCGGTACGAACGCACCGACGAATTCCTCACCATCTGCCGCAGTTTTTGGAGCGGCCTGCCCGAGGTGACTTTTCACGGGAAGTACTTTCATGTTGAGAAAGGCAAATTACAGATCCCATTTGTTTTCGGCAACGGTCCTGAAATCTTCGTGGGCGGCGCATCTCCGAGGGCCACAGACCTGGCCATAAAACATGCTTCTTGCATGTGGACACTCCCTGCGGGTCTCGACGAACTATTGCCGCGAATCCGTCCGGTGATCGAGGCAGGCGTAGAGGTAGGCCTGCTCGTTTCCCTGATAGCGCGGCCAACCCGCCAGGAGGCTTTAGCTGCGGCAAAATCTACGCTGGAGGTATTGGGAAACTCTCCCAGAAGGGTCCATTCGGAATTTGCCAAGCGTTCAGACTCCGTTGCTTTCGGCTCAACCTTGGCTTTGGCGGAGCGCGATCAGGAGTGGTTGACCCAGTGCCTTTGGACCGGGGCGGTGCCTTTTCTGGGGGCACCCGCCATTGCTCTAGTGGGATCGTTTGAGGAAGTCGCAAATGCCCTGCTGGATTATGGGCGAGAAGGAATCACACAATTCCTCTTCATGGGATGGCCAGATATCGAAGAGATGAAATTATTCAGCCAGGGAGTTCTGCCGCTAGTGCGCGCTCGGGAATCCCAGCAGAGTGAAGAGTGAAACGTTGAAACTGAAATTTCATTGGTGGCTTCTTCAAGGTGGTGAGCGCTCGACCATCACCAGAGACGGTGGTGTCTCCCGTGGCACCGGCATGCCAGACCTTGAAGCCCAGATAGACTTCTGCCGAAAGGCCGAGGAGGCAGGCCTTCAGGGACTACAGCGTGTTTCAAAAATGCCATTCAGAACTCTTTTGGTGGAAGAGCAGGCCTTTAGGCCTGCGTTACTGGCTCTAAAGCGACCAGGGCTTTTAGCCCTGGTGACGAAACCCTATTTTTGAAACACGCTCTACTCACGGACTTCGGCGCTTCCAAGCCCGACTCCATTGTTCTGGCAACGGCGCTGGGACTGGCCACCACCAAGATTGAGTTCATCATCGCCTATCGCTCCGGCCTGATTGGACCTACAAGCTTCGTCCAGCAACTGAATACGCTCTCGGCGCTGATCAACGGGCGGTTAAGTCTAAACATTGTCGCAGGACACTCGCCCGAAGAGCAGGCATACTACGGCGATCTGCTTCCCCGTGAACAGCGATACACTCGCACGGCCGAGTTCCTCGAAATCTGCAACGCTCTGTGGCAACGCAATGGCCCGGTGACGTATCGAGGCCAATACTATCGAACGGAAAATGCCCAACTAAAAACTTCTTTTGTTGCAAGTCAACGCACTTTTCCCGAGATTTTCATTGCCGGCGGATCGTCCGAAGCGCAGGAACTAGCCATAAAGTGTGGGACACTGTGGATGCAAATGGGAGACACGCCCGAGAATCTGCGCGAAAGCAGCAAAAAAGTTCTGGCTGCCGGAAAAGAGATTGGACTGCGCATGGCCATCATCGCCCGGCCTACTCGTGAGGAAGCCATTTACGCTGCCCACGATCTTATCGAAACTCTCGACCCGGCTCTCCAGGAACGCCAAAAAGAAGAAGAGTTCCTAAAACGCAGCGATTCCGTTTCCATGAAAGCCAAGTACCAGGCCGCCGCCAAAACGGAGTGGCCAAAACCGTATCTGTGGCTTGGAGCGGTGAGAACCCACGGTCCGGCAACAGTATGTCTTGTTGGTTCACCCGAAGAACTGGCCGGCGTATTCATGGAACATAAAAAATAGGGGTCTCGCAATTTATTCTCTCCGGCTGGCCCAAGGAAAGCATGTGCTACCGCTGGTCCGCAGGAAAGAACGGGAAATGGCGCTGGCTGAAGAGCATCGATCAAGCTTCTGGAGAGGCAAGCCGCAGGAGCCTGGTAGAGTACGAATACAAAGGATTTTTAGCTCTGGTGCAAAAACCGGCGGCTACAGCTCGGATCAGCGGTCATCAGTCAAATCAGCGTCATCAGCGGTAAGATTTTGATCTTCCTTGGCAGCCCATTGCGTCCTCCGCGGTGAAATTTCAAATATGTTTGCTAACTCCCTCACACGTTGGATTCGGAAATACTTTGTCAAAAGTCCAGTACCTTTAGTTGGATATGTCGGTTCTGCTGCTTATGACTGGTATAAAAGTGGTGGGGTACTGTTGCCCATGATGATTCCGCCCGCGGTAACATCGACTTGGCTGTCCTGGGTGGAGGCCCAGGATCAGCACCGTGCAGTGTTCTCGAAATAAATCATCCTTGTCGTGGTTGTAATGTCAATTCTGCCTTCTACTCTCAATCTGAGCAGTGGCCATTCGGTATGAAAGAAGGATAAGTTTCTTTTATTCTACAAGTCATGACAATGCTAACTTTGATTTGATGCCTTAAAAGATCAGCCAAAATCGATTCCTAAGAGGAAACTTGATGCTGCCAGGGATATTGAAAACGCAACAGGGGTCAAACCAACTATGGTGCCAGTACGTACATTACCTAAGAAGTAAGATAATAACCGCGAGCGCTAAGAGAAGCTAGCACTAGGAACGGTAATCTATGGGAAGACAAACCGGGTTTCACATGCTTACGGAGGACTGCAAGCGGTTTGTGGACTTTGTACGTGAACGTGATCCAGTGGTTGTCATCAATTGGATCTCTAAGGTCCCTTGCATAGAAGAAGTCCAGTATCCTTGGAAGCACGGAGGTTGGTACTGTTTGTGGAATCAAGCCTTACTACCCACTCTCGAACGTGAATACATTCCGGAATCTAAGCACGGTCCCTATTACCGAGTTGACAGTGTATGGCCAGTAATTGAATTCTCCTTTCCTACTCCCGATCAGGAGCCCTGGAATGGGAAGCCGGCGCTGACACAGGGACGAGTATGGGCAAGTTTCGAACGCGAAAACAGAGACTTTGAGCGCTGGTATAACGCTGTGGTGCGCTGGATTCGAAAGAACTTTATCAGGAATCCTGTGCCTTTAGGTGGTTATGTCGGTCCAGCAGCATACGACTGGTACAAAAAGGGCGGAGTGTTGCTGCCCATGCTTCGTCCTCCGATCATGTCCCAATGGCTCTCGTGGGTTGAAGCCCAAGATCAGCATCGGGCTGTGTTCAAATGAAGCCTCATAGCTTGTCATCCGGCAGTTTCGCGCTCCTCCGCTGAAGAGGAACTCGAAGGGAGATGTCACTAACCATATTCCGTACTTAGGCTGAACTGGAGCCGGGATTCGTGAATGGTGGAAATGGCTTGCAAATTCCCCAAGCTCAGCCCTCTTGTATCGAGAAATACGACTTGACAAATATGAATATTATAGTGCACGTACAACAATATTCTTTATGGCGAATGGCTATTTGTCAAAAATGCTACCAAACGCGCGCTCATTCTTCCTTGACAATCTATAGTAAGTGTTTTATAGTCACTCTATGAAGAGCACCGGCCGCCCTCTAAGCCCACTCGATGGACCTGCTTTGCTTTTCAATTACACGCCTGCACCGAAGTCTTCTCCCCCGGGACTTCCAGTGCCGCTCACCATGGTAGGAAAGGGGCTACAAGCGCTACGAGCCGCTACAGAAATCGCCAATGTTTATGCCCCTTGTAGCGGCGTAGCGGCTGTAGCGGCGTTTTTTTACAAGCTTTGGAGATGCACCAAGGAATGACGAACAATTCATCTCCTCTTCGCAACACTTGAGGATCTGGTTTCGCCGTAGGTTTAAACGATCGTAGTACGGAGTGCGGCGGAACCAGGAATTAAAGAACCAGGCGGTGTTCGCGTCCGTCGACACATGCGATCCAGCGCCCGTCAGCGGTGCGGTGAGGATCAAGGTGGTGCATCCCATTTTTATTCCAGGTTGAGCCGGTAAACAGGATCGGGCTTTCAGGCACCTCCTTTTCCTGGTAACGCTTGGGGGTGAGTTCACTGATCTCGAAGGCGCGTACCTGGGTACCGTAATGGGGCACGCAATCCTGGGCAAAACGGATCAGCCCTCCATTTGAGTGCGTAACCCTGCCGGCCGGCCTTGCGCGGCGAGGATCGCCTGTGACCAGCGGGTTGTTGCGATGCGCCATCCACGGTCCACGCAAATCAGCAGCATGAAACAGGCACAACTCGTCATTCGGGCCTGGCCTGCTGCACGCAAACATCCACCATCGGTCCTCATGCCGAAAGATAGTTGCGTCCGCGAATGCCCCCTGGACCAGCGGCGCAACGCGCTTCCACACCATGGGAAACTGCTCGGCACGATATAGCTGGATGCATTGCAAATCGTAGGTCTCCGGGACCATGTGATACTCGCCTTCCCAAGCGAATATGCAGGGATAGGACAGATGGAACGGTTCTCGAAGAGCGACTCCCAGATATTGCCAGGTCAGACCGTCGCGGCTGGCGGCTACGCCGATCTCGCCGCAGTGTGTCTCAGCATTGAGCGCCTCAAAAAACATCCACCACTGTCCATCTTCCTGCACCATAAATGGATCAGCGACAAATGCCGCACGTATATCGTTGATGTGTTCACGCCGAAGGACCGGATTTTCCAGTCCTAAAGGAGAACTGAGTGACAGTGGAGAATCACCTGTGTAGATAGCGATAGACCATACAGATTCTTTGAGCGCGTTCTCGTGCATGTCGTGTTCTGAGACCCACCTAAAAACATATTCCGGCTCCGCCGCCCAGGCATGAACAAATCTAAGCCGTTTGGCCCTGGCGATTTTCTTCCAGGAGCTTTCTGGCCTGTTCATGATCAGGGTATTGTTCAAGGATCTTTCCCAGCAGAGGTTCTGCCAGATCATGCTGGCCGAGCATCTGGTAACAGCTTGCCATGTTATACAAGCTCCCTGCGTTTGGACCGTGGCTCTGAATGGAGCGACTGAAGTAAGTCAAAGCGCGTTCGTATTCCCCCATGCCATAGAAGAGACGCGCAATTCCATCGGCCATGTCAAATTCTTCTCCCATAGGAAAGTAGGAGTCCCAGATCCGCTCAATTGCGTCCTTCACCGCCGTTCGTTCCTCTCTGCCCAGATCGGCGGCAAGTTCTATGAGCCGAGGAAGGCAGCGCTCAAGCTGAACACTGTCATAGCAACTCAGCCGCAAATAGGCCAGGACCTCTTGGATTGACATCTTTCCAAGAGTCTGCTCAGCATGAAAGATGATGTGAAAAAAATCTACTGGGCTAAAATCCTCAATGTGTCGCCGGTAAGCACGTCGGGCTTCGACATAGCGGTCAGGTTCGTCCACCATCAAACAAAGGTTTACCTGCAGATCATCCTGGTAGTCCTCGGAAGTGAGAGTGAGTCCTCCGCTGGACTCGCAGAAAGCCTTGATCGCATGGAAATTCACATCCAGCGCAAAGCAATTGTCATCCAGCACCAACTCGGGCGGCGAGTCTCCACGCAGCGCCTCCAGACGATGCTCTCCTTTGTCCGCCGCAATCAGCAGCAACCCCTGGTGTGAAAGCCCTCTCAACCACTGGAGACAGCGCAATCCCACAGCCGGAAAGAGCAGGTGAGTATCGTTCAATGTTTGCTGATAGCCGGCGATGATGCTTTGCAGCCACTCTTCTTCATAAGGGACCAGAGGAAAAGTCTCATAACTATAGTGGTATTGCAGGCGCGGAAGAATCTCCGAGACATCCAGCGTGGCGGGATCGCAGGTCGATTCAGCGGACTGGTCCAAAAATAGTGACATCAGGCATCTACGGCAGACCCCTTCGTTGCAATAGAGAAGCTCCTGGGGGATGCTGTCGAAAACATAGTTCGCGATGATCACTACAGGATGGCCCAGGGAGCCGCGCGTGATCGTCTCGCCACTAACTTGCAAACGCACATCACATGGCGAACTCATATCCAGCGTAGCGACATCCAGGAGACCGTTGGAGAAAAAGGGCTGAAAACAAGGATGGCTTCGCCAGAACTCCAGATTGGATGCAGCCTGGTCGGTCAGCACATAACGGAACGACTGCGGCGGGACACCCGTCTGCTCGCACAGCCGCATGAGCCGGTATAAGAAATGGAAGGCAAAGCGACCTGGACCAGCGCCTAACTCAAACAGGTGGAGCGCTTCCCTGCTGGCCTGCCCCTCCATAAGGCGGTTTCGGTCCAGCCAAAATCCAAACACCAACTCTGCATAGGCATTAGCGATTACAGGATTGCTGGTAATGTAGTCGGGCACTCCATCGTCGTCGCGCCATGCCTCTGCGCCTTTGATGGCAAAGTACCGCTTTTGTAAATCCCAGAGGATCGATTGCGAAAAGACCTGGTTCTCTTCCAGCAAATACCGTGTCTTTTCAAGGTTAGGAGTGTTGGTAGTTTCCATCAGAACTAAGGGTGTTGCGACAGCCGGTTGATCTCCTCAGCTACTTCCTGCCATTACTTCTGGCCCCGCTATTCTACGACCGCCGGTGCTTAGCTGCGCCCTTCCTGGGGCGCTTATGTTGGTGATGTGAGGTCTTCTTATTTTTCTTGTGATGGACTACCTGACCTCTTTGGTTCAGGGCCCCACGGCGGCATGGGCCCGCGGGACAATCTGCATGCCCCAGACTACATTTAAGCTGGACGGAGTTGGAGGCCGCAATCATCGGTTGCACAGGCTGTGCGGCTGAGGAGACTGAAGTATGCAATTGAACTCTTCCAGGCAAAACAGCGTTGCTGGAACCCGCAGGTCTGAATACTTGTGGTGGCAGACCACCGGCGTTGATAGGGCCACCTTTCATCTGGAGCGCGGGCTTAACCGGATTTGGTCTCTGCTGACTCAACTGCCCGGCTTGGTTCGCCAAGCGCATCTGCCGTTCCGCTCCAACATGAAAATTACCGCCACCGGCGTTGTTGAAAGGCATAAAAGGTCGGGGCGAGAACGAAGATGGTTTACTTTGCACACTCAGTGACAGGGGCTTTGGCAGTGGCGCCATTCCAGTTCCTGACCGAGGCGTACGATTGATACCGGTCTGCGGAACATAAGGCCGAGGAGCAAAGAGGGCTGGCTTACCTGGAGTCGCTGTTTTTGGCAGCAATGGGTTAGAAGGCGGTTTGGAAGTCATGTTGTCGTCGCTTTCTGGGAGAAGCCGCTGATGGCTCCATTTTACTGCCTCTATTGTGAACGCTGGAACGAACATAGTCCAGACTTATATGTATTGCACCATCGGGGGGCCATCAATTTACCACAGCCCGGCAAAGCCGCGACCAAACCTTACCGCGGATTTTGCGCAGATATACGCGGATAACCGCTGCGCGCGAGCGACCAGTGGGAGGGTTGGTCTGTGGGAAATCATGAGCTCCGTCCAATTCAGATGACCAGACTGCTGTGGTCTAAGTATTGGCTGCTGACCCGTCTGTAACCACAGTCCCCTAAGACCTCGGCGAAGTAATCAATACCTGCCGGATTCTTCGAGACAGGTCTGCGAGCTCAAAGGGCTTCTGTAGAAAGATTGCCTCCGGCCCTAATGCCTCACGATCGACCTGCCGGTCGATGTACCCTGAAACATAGATGACTTTCAGATCAGGCCTTGCCTTCATCGCTGCCTTGGCAAGTTCCGGGCCGGAGATTCCGGGCATCACGACATCAGTCACCATGACATGAATCAATCCCTGGTGACTTCCGCAAATCTCCAAAGCCTCCACTCCGTTGCGGGCGGTGAGCACTTCGTAACTATGCGCTTGCAGGTATTCGGCAGTAATGGCCCGAAGCGCAGATTCATCTTCCACGATCAGGATGGTCTCTTGCCCGGCTTCCGGTGAAGCAACAGTCCGTAATGGCTGGGGAAGCTGGTGCTTATTATCCGTAGAGGGGAAATAGAGTTCAAAAGAGCTGCCCTTTCCCAATTCACTGCGGACTAGAATATTGCCCCCGTTTTCCTTGACGATGGCATAGACGGTGGCCAAGCCAAGTCCAGTGCCCTTGCCACGCTCCTTTGTGGTAAAGAAAGGCTCGAAAATGTGGACCTGAGTTGCAGCATCCATTCCGGTACCGGTGTCTGTGACGGTCAGGCATACGTAGTGGCCGGGCGGCATGTTGATGCGACCCGCCCGATCCGCGTCGAGCTGAACGTTGGCGGTTTCAATGATCAACTTGCCGCCTTTGGGCATGGCGTCGCGGGCATTCACCGCCAGGTTCATGATGACCTGCTCGATATGTCCGCGATCCACATTTACGCGTTGAAGATTCAGTCCCGGAGCCATGACCACTTCCACATCTTCACCCAGCAGGCGAGGCAACATCTTGGTGAAATCTTTCAGAATCGAGTTCAGATCTATGACGTGGTGCTCCGTCACCTGCTTGCGGCTGAAGGTCAGAAGCTGCCGGGTGACGAAAGTGGCCATGGAAATGGATTCCTTGATCTGAGCGATGTACTCGCCGGCCTTCTTCGGATCGTTTCTCTGGTCCTGCCACAGCTCTATGCAACTGCTGATGATCATGAGCAGATTATTGAAATCGTGGGCCACGCCACCAGCGAGTCGTCCAATGGCCTCCATCTTCTGCGCCTGCAGAAACTGCTGTTCAAGGCTGCGCTGGGCAGTGATGTCCTCAACGAAAATTTCATAGATCGGGGCCTTTCCCGCCAGTTGCGGTAGTTTCCGTCCGGCAAGGCGAACAGTAATTTCCACACCGTCTTTGCGCCGCCATCTGTGCTCAGAACGCGTATAGGTAGACTGCACCTGGGAGAGCGCGCGCAGGCGTTCGGTGTGATCTACGAAGAGGTCTTCGACGGTATTCAGATTGAGCAGTTCAGCTTCATTCTCATAGCCGAGCATAGCCGCCAATTCCGGATTGGCCATGAGCATCTTCCCATCGTGTTCAGCACGGTAGATTCCGTAAGGCGCACCTTCAATGATTGAACGGTACTCCTGTTCTCTTTCCTGCAGTTCACGCTGTACGCGATCCCGCTCCGCCCGGGTCGCCCGCTCTTCCAGGGCACGGAGGATCGCGAAGGGCAAACGATCCAGCTTGTCCTTTAGCACATAGTCGGTAACGCCTTTCTTAATGCATTCCACAGCCAATTCATCACCCAGTGTCCCGGTTACGAGAATGAAGGGCGTATGAGGATCCTCAAGCCGCAGCCATTGGGCAGCCTCCAGGCCTGTACAATCAGGCAGGCGGTAATCGCCCATAACCAAGTCATAGTTTTTGGCCTGCATTTTTTCCCGGAACTCCTGGCCGTTACGCGCGACTTCCATCTCTACGACCAGCTCGGAGTCGCGCAGCCTGTAAGCACACAATTTCGCATCTGCGACAGAGTCCTCCAGGTGCAAAATCCTAATTGGCTGGCCCGCTGCTGGTTGCGACTGCGACATTTTGTCAGGTAACCACTTTCATTTTCCGAGATATGCCGTGCCTATGCCGGTCTTTTGTGCGAAAACGTGCCGGGTTAAGCACCTCGACGCGTTTTCCAGGCGCTGGTGGCAGGTATACCAAAACAGTGTTTCGGCCTGGTAATCACGATTTCGCCCGGGCCATTGATCACCAGCGTGATATAGGGCGCAGAGTCCAAAAGCAATCGGGACAGATTTGCCATCAAATTGGGATCCTCAAAAGATTGCAAGAAAATGGGCAACAAGAAAAAACTCTCAAGTACTCTCGATCTGCAAACTAGTTTGGCTTACCAGCCGCACACAACATCTCAGATCATTCGGGAGAATCCAAAGAGCGCAAACAAAGTTCTTAACTATGACTTGTATAAACAATTAGTCTACTGTTTACCAAAAGTCAACAGAGATCGGCCATACTGAGATAACAAAGACTAGTTTGGACCCATGCGTCATTAAGAGATTTTAATTTGTAAGGCTTTAGATTACTGCGTTGTGAGGAAGTAAGTCTTGTAGTTTACAACGAGCCCCGTGTTTGCAAGCGGAGTACATTTGGATATGGAACAAGGCCCTAGTTTCCACTCTATCAAGAGATATTTGAGCAGCACTCGCGAAAAAAGATCGTGTCAGCAATGACAGGTAAGCAATGCCGATGATGGACATCGGCATGGGCTGCCAGGCATTTTTACCGGCAACGCCTGGCCATAATTCATAGCCTCTTATTGGACGAGGAGGCTGATGCGAGGCGCCGAGGAGCGTCTCTTTGCATTAAAGAGGGATTGTCTTGCGGATTCGAGATGTTGGAGAGTGCGCTCATATTCCTGCAACCCTAGACCCACGGCTTCCGCGATCTGTGCACTGGCAGGATCTTTGCCGGTCTTCGCCTTCAATTGTTTTTTCGGTTGTTCGGTTTGGCACGCATTCTTGCGTTCCTGGCAAGAACGTGTGTCCCAGCTCTGTAGCTCATGCAGAATCGCTCCGGTGATTCGCGAACTGGCATCGGTTGAAAACTCCACGGCAGGTGAGATGTCATAGCAACTGGATGCTTCCAGCAGGCTGATCATTCCAGTTTGCACGAGGTCTTGCACATCCACATCGGCCGGCAAGCTACGCTTGATCTTCGATGAAATTGTCTCCACAAGATTGAAATAACTCTGCACAACTACTTGTTGCCCTGCCGGATGAGTGATGTTCGTGCCCATTTGACTTCCTCCTGAATTTCCTGCATGTACTCAAAAAGCAAATGGAGCACCAAACGTGCGGCGCCTGTAAGTCACTTAAAAATAAGGACGCTAGTACTTCTGCATTGGACTATGGTCTGGAAACCAGAACAGATTGTCTGAATGCTGGATTGTGGAGCGCCCGTAGTGCCACTACGCCCACTCGGATGGGGACCAGGGATCGGGTGATCGGGAGACCAAAAAATCGCGCAACGAAAGTTTTGTCGAAAGCTGCCGATATGAAGAGCAAGTAAGAAATTACGGAGCGTATTCAAATGGACCAACTACTTGTACTTCCCGTGGAACAGGGCATTTCAGAACAACTCCTTGGATCGCTGCGACAGGCAGGATGGCGTATTACAGTCACGTTAGATATGGTGCGCGCCAAACAACTGTTGCAGAAAGGAGATATTGCCGGACTTATTCTCGAGTCGAATTCTTCCAAACACGACGTAGACCGGATGAAGATTCTGCGATTTGTTCAAGAATTCTGTCCCAGCACAATGGTAATCCTGCTGTATGGAGGGTCAGACAGATTAATCGTTCCGGCAGAACGGCACTGGGTTGAGGCCCTGAACTCTGCTGGAGAGCCAAGGACGCTTCAATGCGACGCTGCGCAGGAACTTTATCAGTTGAGTCCCGCACAAAGACGCATCGCCGAACTAGTGGCCCAAGCCTATCCCAACAAGGAAATAGCGCGGATGCTCAAGATCAAAGAGCAAAGTGTCCGCAATGAACTTTCGCGCATTTTCAAGAAGATAGGAGTATGGAACCGCGTGGAATTGGCATTGCTAATGCGCAACGGCCAGAAGAGCGAAATCAGAAGCGATAGCTCTGAAGAAGCTTGGGTTGCAGGAACAAAACCGCCAACGGAGGCCCCAAGCGCGAGAGTATCCGCCCCAGTTTAACAATGAATCGGCATGGCACTCACAACCCAGTTGTTTCTGTGGAACAAAATTAGCTATCGGGTTCAAGAGGAATGCCAAGGGCCTTGATTTTCTGGTACAAGGTGCTGCGGGGAATGCCCAGGCGCACCGCAGCCTGCGCTACCTTGCCCTTTTCCTCCTTCAGAACCCGGACAATTTGCTCTCGCTCATGCTCCTCCAGTGTAAGTTCCCGGTTCGCAGTCGCAGCAGGCGCAAGCGGCGCGATCGACGCAGCCGAGGGCAAGCCCAGGTCTTGCCGCTCAATCACGCGGCTGTCGCAAATCAAGGCCACCCGCTCCAGAACATTTCTAAGTTCGCGAATGTTCCCAGGCCAGGCATAAGCTTTCAAGGCGGTCTGCGCGGCCTCACTGAGCACCTGCTGTTCACGAGCCAGGTCACTAGCGAGAGTGTGCAAGATCGAGTCCGCCAGGATGGGGATGTCTTCCACCCTTTCCCGCAAAGGTGGTATCCATAGCCGAAAGGTGCTGATGCGGTAATAGAGGTCTTCCCGAAACTTGCCGGCTCCGGCAGCCTGCAGCAGGTCGCGGTTGGTGGCGGCAATGATCTGAATGTCGGTACTGCGCTCGCGCACATCCCCCAGTCGCCGGAACCGCTTATCTTCAAGCACCTTTAGCAGCTTGGGCTGGACCGTCATGTCCATTTCGCCAATTTCATCCAAAAACAGGATTCCCCGGTGGGCGACTTCCACCAATCCTGGTTTGCTGGTTATAGCTCCGGTGAATGCGCCTTTTTCATGTCCGAACAACTCTGATTCCAGAAGGTCCTTGGAGAGGCCGGCGCAATTTACATCCACCAATGCTTCTTCTGATCGTGGTCCGTTTCGATGGATCCAATTTGCCAAAACGCCTTTGCCGGTCCCGGTTTCTCCCTGTATAAGGACCGGCCGCTCGGTCTGAACAATCTTGTGGGACTCCTGTGACAACCTCTCGATTGCAGAGCTTGAGCCCGCAAATGGATTTTTTTCATAGCGCTTTATATTACGCGCGCCGGCAAGCTGCTTGCGCTTGCTCTGCTGGCGCTCCACACAGGTGCGCACGCATGTGCCGAGCACCGAAAGCTGGACCGGCTTGGTGATGAATTGCTCGGCGCCCTCTTTAATGGCCCGTACAGCCAGATCGATCGTGCCATGTCCTGTAAGGACAATGGAGCATATAGGCACGGCTATACTCTTGGCTGCGGACAGAAACTGAAGAGCATCACCGTCGGGCAAATGGAAATCAATAATGACTACGTCAGGAGGATCTCTCTCTATTACGCTGTAGGCGGATTTCAGGCTGGCTGCTTCTACAACTTCATATCCTTCAAGCTGCAGATATTCATTCAGCGTTCTCAGAATGGCAGTGTCGTCATCAATAATTAGAACTTTGGCATTGTGCAAGTTCCTACTCCACCGATATCAGAATATAGTTTTCGGTTCGCCACTTGCTCAACGAGACGAATATTACTTGATAGTATTGATGTACTTTATAAATACTATAGCAATTTGCCCCTTGCTGCGTAATTATTTAGCCTCGTCCTAGATTTGACAGAAGATCCTATTTTCGCAGCATTCATAACAAACAATTAACCTCCTTTAATTATTACTAGAAACATAAGAGTTATGTACTTTCCTATTGCAAAGTCCTCAGCCAAATTAGCTTTGCCCTTAATATTCGACCTGATTGCCCGTCTAACTTTTGAGCATCTTGTCGATTGCCCAAAGATAATATCGCTCAAAGTCTCAGCGAGTGCGATCGCCGCTGTTGCCAGAAAACAATTGTTTTCGTCCCACGCCAAGCGCGCCATTGTTGCACCCAACGACTACATTTTTGGCCATGGCGCGCATGGCTCCAATTTCAGCAAGATGGATTGCTTGAAGTCTTTCGTAATCTGGAGGATGCCCAGAAAATGGCTTGGGATCGGTGAGCTATGGATCACGGATGCTGCATCGCCGAGTTACACCTCGGCCCGATCAGGTTGATCGGAACAACTTTTGCTTCTTGAGAAATCCGCGAGTCAGCCGGGACAGGTTTGGTAATTTTGGGTAATTCTTCAGAATCGCCGAATTTCTCGCCCTCACAGCTTTCCCAATCGGTAGGGATGTCAAAGTCGGAGGGCACAAAATTAAGCATTATTAATCTGCCATCTTCACAAACTCTAAAGCCTTGCCCGTTACTGCCGATAACTCCTGTGGGCCTGGCCCTGCGCTTCGCGGAGCAGAGGTACTGCGATCATTGATACTAAAGGGAAGAACCATGGATCTGACTGGAATATCTCATACGACTCTCGACAGTGTATCGTCGCGGCCATTCCTTGATGTGGTACACGACATCTGCGATCGAGTTTTAGAAGGAGCACAAGCAACAACAAATATCCCAGCAATCGAGGAAAACGTCGACAAACAAGCTGTTCGTGCCGATCAGCATAATTCCCCTCTGCGGCTACCAACTCAGTAGCCCTGTGCACATCTCCTCAATGTGAGCGAGAAGACCAGTCCCCCATCACCGCCATATCCGGATATAGCAGTAGGAATCACCTTTCTCTATTTTGGAGCTTCTGGATTGCGCTGATCATTTCAAAAACCGGCCCCTGGCTCTCTGGAAACTTGAGTTGTAACCGGCAGTTTAGTAAGTGCAGTTCTTGTGTACTTAGTGCAGCAGAGCAGTTCCTTCGCTGACGCTCAGGATGACATTGATCCACTCTCTACATCAGTTATTTTCGCCATGAGATCGTCTCCACGGCTCTCTGGAAACTTCAATTTGACCTCTGAAATCAAGTTTCCCACTACAATTAACCTCAATCTCGTCGAGATCCGCCACCCTCCAGAGACTATAGAGATTTCAGAAATTAGTGCAGCCCTGCTATAGAAATGCAAATGCAGCAGCGGCTAAAATATTACCGCGCCTTGATTGAGTTCCGACAGCACTTTGCTAATAGTTTGCAAAAGATCATGGCTGTTGATGGGCTTGGCAATATAACTGTCCATGCCAGCCGCGAGGCAACGCTCACGGTCTCCTTTCATAGCATGAGCAGTCAAGGCAATGACAGGAATATGCTGCGAAGTTCCCTGTTCACGCGCTCGAATGATTGATGTCGCGGTGAGACCGTCCATTTCCGGCATTTGTACATCCATCAGGACCAGATCGAACGTATCTTGATCTAATTTTTCCAGGCATTCTTTGCCGTGATTGGCCACAACAACCTCATGGCCGCTGTTCTGTAAAAGCCTAACTGCCAGCTTTTGATTGATGATATTGTCCTCTACCAGCAGTATCTTCAGGAGCTGAAGTAAGGAATTGGCAGAGTTGTTTGTCCTTACGACGTCGATAGCGGGCTGAGTTTCGACAGAGGGGAGGATTGTGGAAGTTACAAATAGCGATTCTGGTTTCGGGAGTGGCCGTATGGCAGGAAGCCTGAATACAACTGTGCAATAGAAGCTCGACCCTTTGCCCTCTTCACTTTCTACCCAGATTCTGCCGCCCATCAGGGCAATCAGGCGGGAGGAGATCGCCAATCCCAGTCCGGTTCCGCCAAACTTTCGCGTGGTGGAATTATCGGCTTGGCAAAAAGCGCCGAAGATGCTCTTTTGTTGCGCCAAGGGAATGCCGATGCCGGTATCTTGAACACAAATCTTTAGCTCGATTTCATTGCTTCGACGCTCCGCCACCTCCGCCGAAACGATGATCTCACCCTGCGAAGTGAATTTAATGGCATTGCCAACCAGATTTATCAATAACTGTTTCAAGCGGCCAGCATCACCCAGCACGCATTCCGGCATATCCGCAGAGGCGCGGCAACGAATCTTGATCTTCTTTTCATGGGCGCGCCCTGCCATCATGCGCACGACTGCTCCGATCACATTTGCAGGATGAAATTCTTCCGAGTTAAGTTCCAGCTTTCCTGCTTCCACTTTAGAAAAATCGAGGATGTCATCGATCAAAGTGAGGAGCATTTCGGCCGATTGCCCGGCAGTGCCGAGAAAGTCGGCTTGCTCGGCATTCAGGGTGGTCTGTTTCGCCAGATCCAGCATTCCCAAAACTCCATTCAACGGAGTTCGAATCTCATGGCTCATATTGGCGAGGAACTCACTCTTGGCGCGGCTGGCGGATTCCGCCAATTCTTTGGCCTGCCGCAGCTCACCGGTGCGCTCTTCGACCAACGCAACCAGGCGGCGCTCTGTAGACTTCATCCTCAGAATGCGCAGCGCGTTCATACCCAAGCCGGTCAGTACCAGGCCCAGGCCGCAAAGCAATGGAAACCAGAAAGTCTGATAAAAACGCGGCTTAAGCGTGAGAGAGAAAACCACTCCGTCTCCACTCCAAATTCCATCACTATTGGAAGCAATAACTCTGAATGTGTATTTCGCTGGAGGAACATTCGTATAGTACACAATGTGCCGGGCGCCGGCGTTGATCCAGTCCCTATCGAAACCTTCCAGCTTATATCTGTAATTTACGTTTTGCGGGGAGAGAAAGGTCAGACTGGCAAAATGAAATTCCAATTTTCCGCCCCCGACCGGCGCCGATGTGCCGTCCTGGACTGGAAGACCATCAAGAAACACATCCTCGAATGCAATTGGCGGCGGCAAGGTCTTGACTGGGGAATGTTTGGGGTCTGCTTCAACTACTCCTTTGGTCGACGCAAAGAGCATTTTCCCGTTGGCAAGCTTCCATGCCGTGGCCTGAAATCCGCCGTTAAATTCTGAGCTCAGGAGCCCGTCTTTGGCGCCGTAAGAGACATAAGAAATCGCGTTGATCTTGTGGTCAGCAAAATCATTCAGATCGCTCTTTCGAACGCGGAACAGACCGCGATTGGAAGTCATCCACAAATACCCACTATCATCTTCCAGGATGCTCCAGATGATATCGTCAAAAAGGCCATCCTTGACCTGATAGGATGTAAACTCTCCGTTCCGCAATCGCTTCAGACCCAAACCCATGCTTCCAATCCATAGGTCATGATTGGCATCCGGATAGATGCAGGTTGCTCCTTTCATCCCACTATCGTGATCTTCGTCCATGGTGTAATTGGAGAATCTGCCATCCTTCAGTTCGCTCACGCCTTGAATAGTTGCAAACCAGAGATTACCTTTCGGGTCCTCAACGATGCTCCGCACTCGATTGGTTGCTAATCCGTCTTTTTCCGTGAAAATGCTGAATTTGCCATTTTTGAAGCGAGTTAGACCTCCTCCAAGGCCACCCGTGCCAATCCACAAACTGCCTGCCCGATCTACATGGAGAGCAGAAATTCTGGCACTGGCCAACCCTTCCCGGGTCCCATAGGTCTTGATGATCTTGCCATTATGCGACTCCTTGAGACCATCATCTGTTCCGATCCATAGCGTCCTCCGCCTGTCCTCAACAATGGCGGAAACCATATTGCTTGCGCGGGTATTTCCAACTTTATAAGTGGTTACTTGCCCATTCTTGATCTGGCTCAGGCCATTCTCGGTACCCGCCCAAATGCTCCCACCCGGGGCCTGATATAAGCTGAGGACCATATCATCCAGCAAGCCTCCGCTACGGTTATAGGTTGTGAACTTACCTTCTTTGAGCTGCTGCACTCCGGCAGTCCAGGTTCCAATCCACAAGCTGCCTTCACGATCTTCATAAATCGTGGCCACAGCGTTGGTCGTGAGACCGTCCTTTTCGGTGTAGCACTCCAAATTATCGTTAAGTTGCCGGCATATACCACCTTCAAGAGAGCCTATCCACAAACCTTCTTCCCTGTCCTGGTAAATCGAGGTGATTCGGTTTCGAATAAATTGAGGAGCATCTTGTTGAGCCAATTGCCCGTTTACCAAGTGGTATAAGCCATGGGTCACAGTTCCAATCCAGAGGCTGCCGGCCCGGTCGACAAACAATGCGGACGGATCTTGAAACGGTGTTTTCAGTTGCACACTACTTCCAGTATTGGTGTCCAGCCTGAGAACAGCGGTATCCGTTGTTACCCAAAGTGGGCCATCAGGAGCCGCAGCCAGAGCCGTGATGGGTGCTTGAGCGCCATCTTTGTCACCCATGTATTTGACAAAACTTCCCGCCCTGAAAACTGCCAAGCCCTGGTTCGTACCGATCCACAAATCTCCGTGAGTGTCCTGAGCAAGAGCAACGACAAGACTGCCGGGCAGACCATCTTTCGAGCTGTAAGACTTGAATTTGCCGGCGCTGTAGCTCGTCAATCCGTGGTAGGTGCCGATCCACAGAGCTCCGTCCCTTTTGTCCTCCAGCAGGCTGGTTATTGCGTTGTTTTTGAGGCCGGGGGTATTGGTCTTATCAAAAACTGTGAACCGTACTCCGTCGAACCTGACCAGGCCCTCCGCTGTTCCATACCATAGATAACCATCACGAGTTTGAAGGACCGTGAAGATTGAACCTTGGGGTAGTCCGTCAATCGTGGTCCAGGAATTGCGCACATACTGCTTAATGGATTTACTTGGATCCAGTGCCCCAGCGCACATCGCAAAAAACGACAGCAAGGCAGCCAGCAAAGCTATCTTCTTGATTGGCCGATCCACCTTCACTGGTTGTCCTCCAGACACTGCATTTTGATTAAACTTGCTTGCCGTGAACGATATTTGACGGAACTGCCTGTTGAACTAAGGCACCTAATTTGATATTCGGAACTTTTGGACAGAACTTGAGGAGATTTAAGTCTCGTTCATGAATGCCGATAACTGAATCTGGAGGCTTACCACCATGAAAAAAGAAACCAGAAAACTCACACTCACCCAAGAAACACTAAGGAGCTTGGTACAGGGCGAATCGCGCTATCTTATGGCAGACGAGGGAATACAGACCACTATGCCGTATTGTCCAACTGGAACTCCGACTGGAACTGGAACCGCCACCCGGCCCTGCGCCGATTAATATTGCGATACATTTTGAAAAACCAACTTCTTACCGCTGATTTGCGCGGATGAACGCTGATAAACCAAAACCGTTGAAACACGAGGAACGCAGAGAAAAGCCAGAAATCGGGAGATCCACGGCTATTCTAGCCGGGACAAATCTGAGGATCAAAGCTCGACTCATGCCAGAAGAGCCTTTGGGTGTGGTTTTGTGTGGAATACCGATTCTGGCTATGATACCGCCTGGGAAAACAGTACTCAGAAGGGGATCTGCCGTTCGCTCGATTGACGGTGGCGCAGCAAAAAGGCAGCGAGTGATGGTCAATAGCCTGAGAGTTGCCTCTATCCAACATCACACGGGAGCACCAAGAGAGCCGATCATGCAGGCTCCTAGTCAACAAATCAAATTGACTGTCCAGCTACTGATTGGTCTTTTTCTCTTGTTGAGTGTCCAGGTTGCCGTCGGACAATATCCTGATCCTCCACAAATCATGTTCAAGGATCTATTTGCCGCCGTGGAAATGGAGCGGATCTTTCCCGACAGCAAAGAGTTCGCCGACGCTGTTCCAAAATCTACACCATCCGATATTCTGGCCCTCTACCATTCAGAAAAACCTCGGTCGCAAGTGTATCTTAAGCGGTTCGTGGAGGAGCATTTCGAACTTCCCGCAGAGATCGTCTCCGTAACTGCCGTGAACAATCAGGTTCCAATTCGCCAGCACATCAATTCTCTCTGGAACCACCTCACGCACAATTCCGCCGCTACCGTGGCCTACTCCTCGTTGATCGCCCTTCCAGCGTCCTACGTGGTTCCGGGAGCACGTTTCCGCGAAGTCTATTATTGGGACACTTATTTCACCATGCTTGGACTTGCAGAGGATGGCCGCCAAGATCTTATTCGGAATCTGGTCCGCGACTTCGCTTTTCTCATCGATAGGTATGGGCACATTCCTAATGGAAACCGGAGCTACTATCTGAGCCGGTCTCAGCCACCCTTCTTCTTCAAGATGGTGGGACTGCTTTCCCAGGACGATGAAGCCGGAGCGTTCGCGCAATATCTGCCGGAACTCAAGAAGGAATATGCATTCTGGATGGAGGGGGCCGAGGGGCTGCGTCCGGGTATCGCGCACCGCCACGTAGTCGCACTTCCCGACGGATCAATTCTCAATCGCTACTGGGATGACAGCGATAGTGCACGGGATGAGTCCTACTGGGAAGACTGGACGCTGGCCAAGACTTCCGGACGTGAATCCAAGCAGTTGTTTCACGATATACGGGCGGCGGCCGAGAGTGGGTGGGATTTCAGTTCCCGGTGGTTCGCGGATGGACGTACATTGGCTACTATTGACACTGCCGAGATTATCCCTCCCGATCTGAACAGCCTGCTCTTCGGCCTCGAAAACGCTATTCGATTGGGCTGTGAAAGAACGGGAGACAATCCATGTGCTCGGGATTTCAGCCGCCGCGCCATGGCCCGCCGGGTTGCAGTCAATAAGTATTTATGGGACGAAGGGGCTGGCTGCTACCTGGATTACCACTATAAGCTTCGCCAACGCATAGATCGGGTAAGTGCTGCGACTCTCTATCCACTGTTTGTTGGCATGTCCAGCGATCATCAAGCGTCAAAGGTGGCGAAGGTGGTCTCCAAGCAATTGCTCAAACCAGGGGGACTCGCGGCGACGAATGTGAATACCGGACAGCAGTGGGATGCTCCCAACGGTTGGGCACCTCTGCAATGGATCGCTGTCGCCGGGTTGCGGCGCTATCAAAATCCCCTGATGGCGGAGGAGATTGCGTGCCGCTGGATGGTCAACGTCTCGCGCGTCTATCGACAAGCCGGCAAGCTAGTCGAGAAATATGATGTGATCGCGGCTGACAGGGCAGGCGGAGGCGGCGAATACCCGCTCCAAGACGGCTTCGGTTGGACCAATGGCGTCGTGAGCAAGTTGATCGCGCTCTATCCGAAAGACTCCGCCTATTCAGACGTGAATCAATGCCCCACGGTCCCTGAGTCGCAATAGAAGAAAAAGCACGACGACCTCGCATATACAGAAAGGGTGCGTCTCGCCGCCTTTGCGCTGCATCTGAATCTCTTAGTTTGATTTTTCATTCATGCCATGTTCGTTGGAGATTCTTGACCCATCGAGATTCATGTTTGTATTATATTTTTCAGTGCCAACAGACATGAAGCTGTAACCAGGAGGAGTTTTTTCAATGACGAACCCATTTGAAGATGAGAATGGTGAGTACCTCGTGTTGGTGAACGAAGAAGGCCAATACTCCTTGTGGCCGGCTTTTCGAGAAATTCCTGCTGGCTGGACAACGGTTGGCCCACGCGGCAAGCGCAAGGAGTGTTTGGACTGGGTCGAGAAAACCTGGACCGATATGCGTCCACTATCTTTGGTTCGCCAGATGGATGCTGCGAAAAATAAATCCACCTCCCAGTGATGTTTTTGTCCTTCAAGCGTCAGGCAGGCAACGCTGGCGCAGTTCACTGCACAGGTCATATTTCTTAATAGCTCACAAATTTGCCCTTGGAAAGCTGGGTGTAACCTGGAGAGCAACTCCCTCTGTGCATCAAACTTTTGCGTGAAGTTCCCATGAGCGACGCCTCACCGAAAGTGATACAGCCATTTCCCGCCCGCCATCTTTTGAGAAATACGAATTTCTGCTTTTTTTGGATTGGGTCCACCATTTCGCTCTTTGGCGGCGAATTCTCCTTTGTGGCGCTGCCCTGGTTGGTGCTTCAAGTCACCGGTTCCGGCGTGGCCTTGGGAACGATTCTCATGGTGGAGGCCGCGCCTCGCGCCGCATTCATGTTAATCGGCGGGGCGATCAGCGACCGTTTTTCCTCGCGTCGGATTCTGCTCTTGACCACCATCGCGCACATGATCGTCGTCGCTTGGGCGGCGGAACTGGTCTATTTTCACGCTGTGCGCCTCTGGCATCTCTATTTATTGGCATTTGCATTCGGATTTGCCGATGCTTTTGCCCTCCCGGCGCGACAGTCTCTTATTCCTTTGCTGGTATCCGAGAACCAGCTTCCCGCTGCCAACTCACTCATGAGCGGAAGCGCACAGATCAGTTCAATCGCGGGCCCTGCTCCAGCGGGGGTCGTCCTCAGACTATGGGGAATCGCTACAGCGTTTCTAATTGATGCAGGGTGTTTCTTCTTTGTGATCCTAGCGCTCTTGCGTCTAAAAGATTTGCCGTCAAAACATCCTGAGACGCATGCTTCCGGGATGTGGCGCTCAATGATCGAAGGGCTCAGTTACGTGGCCAAAGATCCTCCCTTGCGGTCCCTGATGTTACTCAGTGCTGTGTTGAATCTTGGCGTCGCGGGGCCGCTCGCCATTGGACTGGCGTTCGTAGCAGACAAGCGCTTTTCTTCGGCTACCGCCTTTGGAACCATGCTTTCCTTTCTGGCTGCGGGCGCGCTTATTGGCTCCCTGTTGCCCGCATTTACAAATAACCCGCGTCGCCGGGGTTTATTGATGCTGATCATCAGTGGAGTTCTGGGATGCGGAATGATGGCCGTTGGCGTGCTACATCACCTGATTCCCATCATTGTGATCCTTACCATGCTGGGATTAGGAAGCGGCTTAGTGGGCGTCCAGGTTCAGTCCTGGGTTCAAACCCGAGTTGAGCGCAACGTCCTGGGCCGGGTCATGAGCGTGTTCATGTTCGCTGCCCTCAGCCTGATGCCTGTTTCTTATGCGCTTGCGGGCTTCCTCGCCCAGATAAATCTTACGATTCTATTCATGTCTGCCGGTTCTCTCGTTCTGGTGACAACTTGCATTGCGGCAATCAATCAAGAGGTACGCCACATAGATTAGGCCACTAGCTCATTGCAGAACCATTTTGAACTCAAAAGAATTACCAGTTTAAGGTTATCTTAAAATATCAACTGGACAAGGTTTTACCAGTTTGACAATTTCTCAATGTAAAAATGCGTTATCCTAGTAAGGTGAAAGCGCCGAGTTTAATCTCTAAATTGAACAATCCAATGGGATAAGTAAATTGTTCCTGAGCTTAGTTTTTTGGGTTTGTTGAATTTTGCCGGCCAGCCTGTAACATGAACCGCCTGCAAAAAACATTCCGCTTAGATTAAAGAGTTTTTAACAAACCAAGACAGCGAGAGTACGGTGTTCACGGGCCAACGCAATCTACCAGGAAAAACAGGACTGCGGATGCTTTCAGCAGCGCAGTTGGGCGTCTGGGTGGCTCAGGCCATGAATGTTGAAAGCCCGGCATTCAACATCGCTGAGTACATCGAGATCTTTGGAACGATCGAGCCGGAGCTGTTCGAAAGGGCATTGCGGCAGGTAATCGCGGAAACTGATGCCCTGCACCTTCGTATTATCGAATCCGAACATGAACCACAGCAATGCCTGGCACCCAACTCCAAGTCGCGGATGCCATTTATCGACCTGAGTACTGAACCGGATCCGCGACATGCCGCCGAGGCGTGGATGCGCGAGGACATGACGCGCGTGGTCGATCCCACACGCGACTCGCTCTTCAGCTACGTACTGTTCCGTCTCTCCCGCGACCGGTTTTTCTGGTACACGCGTTACCACCACCTCTGCATGGACGGCTTGGGTGGAGCCCTGCTCGCGCAGAAGGTGGCTGCACTTTACTCTGCACTGGCCAGAGGCGGCGCTTTCCAAAGTGACAAGCGTCGTTCCTTTTTTTCTCTTTTGGATGACGAGGCCGAGTATCGGCGCTCAGCACAGTATGAGATTGACCGCGATTATTGGCGGCAACAGGTTGAGAACCTGCCGGAGGTAGTAACGCTCTCGGGAAAGCGGCCGGTGAAGTCACATCGTTTCCTTCGCAGTACGGAGGGAGTGCCTGGGCTGGTGGCCGATTCACTTGGCTCCGTTGCCAAGGCCAGCGGCGCCAGCCTGCCCCAGGTCATTACCGCCGCAGTCTTGCTGTACGTGCATCGGGTTACAGGCGCCTGCGATTTCGCCGTGGGCACTCCGCTCACGGCACGCACAGGATGGCAGATGCGCTGTATCCCTGGCATGACTTCGAACGTCTTGCCCCTGCGCGTAACTATTGCGCGCGGGCAGAGCTTCCGCGATCTCCTGAAACAAGCCGGGCAGAGAATGCGTGGGGCCCTGCGCCACCAGCGGTATCCCGCCGCCGACCTGCGCCATCATTTGGGGCTAAAACCGGACGAAACGGACATCTACGGCGTAGTCGTCAATGTCATGTCATTCGACTATGATCTGCGTTTCGCAGGACATGCTGGCCGTGCGCACAATCTCTCGAATGGTCCAGTGGATGAACTTTCCATCGTCGCGTACGACCGGCAAGACCACTCGGACTTGCGCATCGACTTTGATGCCAATCCCACCAACTACAGTGTTGAAGAGTTGTCCGCACATCAGCGGCGTTTCCTCCAACTCCTCAACCAGGTGGTCGCGGACGCCGACCTACCCCTATACCAGTTCGAAATCCTGAGCGCCGCAGAGCGGCGCACATTGCTGGAGGACTTCAACGCAACCGAGCAGGCTGTGGCTCAAGCCACGCTGCCGCAGTTGTTGGAGCTACAGGCCACACGCACTCCCGGCACTGTGGCTTTAATTGCCGGGAAAGACTCGCTGAGCTACGCAGAATTAAATGAACGCTCGAATCAGTTAGCGCATTACCTGATTGAGCTGGGTGCGGAGCCCGAACGCCTTGTGGGCATCTTCCTGAAACGGTCTGTAGAGATGCTGATAGCAATGTTGGGGGTGCTGAAGTCCGGCGCGGCATATTTGCCTTTGGATCCGGACTACCCGCAAGGCCGATTGAACGACATGCTCAACGATGCGGCTCCATTCGTTGTGCTATGCACCGAAACCTTGAGTGCGCGCTTGCCACCAATCGCGAGGGCGATTGCTCTTGATGTCCCAGAGGCAGAAAGAGCGCTCGGCTCCGCAGCCACGCACAACCCCATTGATGCCGAGAGGGGCTCTGCGCTATTGCCCCATCACCCGGCTTACGTGATATACACGTCCGGCTCCACCGGCAGGCCGAAGGGCGTGGTCATTGAGCATCGGAACACGGTCATGCTTGCGGCATGGGCCAGCAGCGAGTTTAGCTCGGAGGAATGGTCCGGGGTACTGGCTGGCACTTCGATCTGTTTCGATCTGTCGATTTTCGAACTTATCGTGACGCTCGTCCACGGTGGAACCGTGATACTGGCTGAGTCGGCATTGGAATTACCGGCCCTTGCCTCCAGGGACAAAGTACGGCTCATCAATACGGTCCCATCTGCGGCAAAGATATTGATCGATTCCAAAAGCCTGCCTGCAAATGTTCAGACCGTGAATCTCGCCGGCGAAGCGCTGCCGAACTCTCTAGTACAGGATCTTTATTGTGTTGATGGCCTTGGCCGCGTCTACAACCTCTACGGCCCGTCGGAGTCTACGACTTATTCAACCTTTGCACTCTGCAATCGCGACACGGAAGCAGAGCCTTCCATTGGTTCGCCCATCTGGAACACGCGCACCTATGTTCTCGACAGTTCTTTGGAACCATTGCCAATCGGAGCCGCCGGTGAGCTCTATGTGGCGGGCCCAGGACTGGCAAGGGGATATCTACATCGCCCCGCCTTGACCTCGGAAAGGTTTGTGGCCGACCCATACGGTACGCCTGGGACACGCATGTACCGCACTGGTGACTTGGCACGCTGGCGAAGCGACGGCGCATTGGAATTTCTTGGCCGCAATGATCAGCAGGTAAAGATCCGAGGCTTGCGTATCGAACTGGGGGAAATTGAAGCCGCTCTGTGCGCGGATGCAACTGTCGCACAAGCCGTGGTGATTGCATATCAGGATGATACCTACGGCAAACAACTCGCGGCGTACGTAGTTCCTGCTGACGGAACCGTGCCGGATCTAGAACTTCTTCGCCGCAAGCTGAGCGAACGCTTGCCTGACTACATGATGCCGGCGACCCTCGTGACGCTCGATGCCCTACCGCGGACACCTAACGGCAAACTTGACCGGCGGGGGCTGCCCGCTCCGAACGCGCAGAGCCAGAGCTATCGTGCGCCAAGAACACCGGAAGAAGAGATCTTATGCGCCATTTTCGCTGAGTTGCTTACGTTAGAACGGGTGAGCATCGACGATAATTTTTTTCACTTGGGTGGCCATTCGCTGACCGCCATGCGTCTTGCCGGCCGGGTGCGTTCTTCCCTGGGGGTGGAGCTGAACATACGCCGTCTGTTTGACGCTCCCACTATTGCTCAATTGGCTTGGTCTCTGCACAGCGCGGAAAGAGCTCATGTTCCGATAACACCAAGACCACGACCCGAGTACTTGCCGCTATCTTATGCGCAGCAGCAATTGTGGTTTCTCTACCGGATGGCGGGCCCTAGCGCCACCTATAACATTCCGTTGGCGCTACGTGTCGACGGGGAGTTGGATGCGATAGCCCTGGAGCGGGCGCTGGCAGATGTGGTTGCACGTCATGAGACACTGCGCACAATTTTTCCTGAACGGGATGGAATTCCCTTTCAGCGAATCCTCGCTGCCGAGGATGCGCGGGCCATCATTCATGTTCATAAGGAAGTTGTGACCGAGATAGAGCTGGCGAAGCGTCTGGCAGACGCGGCGGCTACGGAATTCGATCTATGCCGGCAAACGCCGTTACGGGGGTGGTTATTCCAAATTCAGCCGCGATCTCATGTGCTGTTATTCCTGCTGCATCACATTGCCAGCGACGCCTGGTCGCTGGGGGTGCTGGCACGCGACTTTGGTCAAGCTTACGCGACACAGAGCCGTGGAGATGCACCGGCGTTTGCCGAGTTGCCGGTACAGTATGCCGACTACGCGATGTGGCAGCGGGAGTTGCTCGGATCGGAAAGTGATTCCAGCAGCCGGCTGAGCCGGGAGCTGGAGTTCTGGCGCAAGGCATTGGCCGGCGCACCCGAGGAGCTGGATCTGTCTTCAGACCGTCCTCGCCCGCAGGTCATGAGTTATCGCGGCGCAATGGCGCAAGTGCAGATTGGGCCGCGATTGCATCGGGCATTATTGCAGCTCGCGCGCGACTGTGGGGCCAGCCTGTTCATGGTACTGCAAGCCGGATTGGCGGCGTTGCTTTCAAGACTTGGCGCGGGAGACGACATTCCCATCGGCACACCTATTGCCGGACGAGGCGAGCGCACTCTTGAGGATCTCTTAGGGTTCCTAGTCAACACGCTTGTGATGCGCGTAGATGTCTCCGGGAACCCTTCATTTAAGCAGTTGGTGGCGCGGGTTCGAGCCTTTGCGCTCGAAGCATACGGGAACCAGGACGTGCCGTTCGAGCGGGTGGTAGAGGCTTTACAACCGGCGCGGTCACTCTCGCGTCATCCGCTGTTTCAGGTAATGCTGGTGCTACAAAACGTTCCTGAACGAACTCTGGAATTGCCGGGGCTTACGGTCAGGCTCGAACCAATCACACAGAATGTAGCCAAGTTCGACCTGACACTTGCCCTGGAAGAACGACTGAATGCGACCGGCGAACCCCTGGGCATTGAGGGTGTGCTGGAGTACAGCCTCGATCTGTTCGAGCCAATCACTGCGGCGAGAATTGCAAATTGCATGCTGCGGTTATTGGAGGCAGCGGTGGCGCTGCCGGATGTGCCATTGCACAGGTTGGATATCCTTGACTCCGAGCAACTGCATATGTTGCTGACAGAATTCAACGCAACTGTCCAACCAGTCCCCAAATCAATGCTCCCGCAGTTGTTCGAGACACAGGTGTCCCGTACCCCCCATGCTGTCGCGTTGATATCTGGCGAAGAGCGACTCTCTTATGCGGAGCTCAACGCTCACGCCAATCGGCTGTCTCACTATCTAATCGGCCTGGGCGCCGGGCCGGAGAGTCGGGTTGGAGTTTGTTTGGAGCGCTCTTCCGGAATGGTGATTGCGTTGCTGGCGATTTTGAAAGCTGGCGCTACGTTCCTTCCTTTGGAACCGGATTATCCCGAACTTCGGCTGGCCCAGATTGTAGAGGCCTCTTCTCCGGCAGTAGTGCTTACCAGTAGCAAGTTTAGGACTCGCCTGCCGCACGCCGTCAAGGTGCTGAGCCTTGATACACCGGGGATCGGGACTGCACTCGATTCGGCTTCCACTCACAACCCGAAGACTGCTCTCCTGCCCGATCATTCTGCCTATGTGATTTTCACCTCCGGCACCACGGGCACTCCTAAAGGTGTGATAGTGGAGCATGGGGCGCTGGCCAACAAGATCTGCACGCTGAATGAATATCTCGGGGTTGGCCCAGGCACACGATTCGCTGCGATGACTTCGTCCAGTTTCGATCCGCTGCTGGAGGAGTTGCTGTGCCCGTTGTGCGCCGGCGGTGCGGCTGTAATTATTTCCGACCACACGCGGGAAGATGCTCAGGCATTTGCAAATGAAGCCCAGTGTGAGGAGCTATCTATAGTCAACGGCAGTCCCAGGCTGATCGAGAGCTTGCTGCCCAAGGGCGAAACATTCGTCCATCTGAAGGCGCTTTTGATTGGGGGCGATGTTCTCTCCACCGAGTTAGCCAACAGGTTGTACAGTGCGGGTGTTGCAGATCGGATTGTGAACTTTTATGGCCCTACGGAGGTATGCATTGATGCGACGGCGCACGAACTGAGAGGAGCAAATCTAAACGGGCCGGTGCCGATTGGACGACCGCTGGCCAACTATCGGGTGTACGTACTGGATCAGGGATTACACCCGGTCCCAGTGGGGGTTAGGGGTGAGTTGTATGTGGCAGGAGCGGGGATGGCGCGAGGTTACTTGAATCGTCCTGCACTGACGGCCGAACGCTTTGTAGCTGATCCTTACGCCCTTAAAGCCGGTGAACGGATGTACCGGACTGGTGATCTGGCGCGGTGGAGAGTGGATGGTGAGTTGGAATTCTTAGGGCGGACTGACCAGCAAGTGAAGATACGTGGCTTCCGTATCGAGTTGGGAGAGATCGAGGCAACGCTCGCAGTAAATTCATCTATTGCCCAGGTGGCGGTGATTGCGCACGAGGATAGTCCTGCGGTCAAACAATTAGTGGCCTATTTGGTGCCGGCGGATGGAGCCATGCTCGACACGGCGGCCCTGCGCCAGAGCCTGAGCAACAAGCTGCCAGAATACATGGTTCCGGCAGCTTTCGTAGTGCTCAAGTCATTGCCGTTGACTCCCAGCGGCAAGCTAGATCGCCAAGCACTGCCAATGCCGGAGCGGCAAGTCCAGAACCGCCGCCCGGCACGGACTCAGCAAGAAAAAATTTTCTGCCGCATTTTTGAGGAAGTGCTTTCCCTCAGGCAAGTGGGAGTGGACGGTAACTTCTTCCATCTGGGTGGAGACAGCATTCTTTCGATTCAACTAGTGAGCCGGGCGCGGCGGGCGGGCCTGCAGATAACGCCACGCGATGTTTTTCAGCAGCAAACAGTAGCGGCGCTGGCAGCGGTGGCGAGGATGGTCAGCGAGGCATCGCTTTCAGAGTCGGCGACAAAGAGCGGCGATATCGTGCTGAGTCTGCCGCCAGAGCAGCGCGCACTTGTGGAAGCAGCCTATCCCGGCCTGGAAGCGATACTGCCGCTCTCTCCTCTGCAAGAGGGGCTGCTCTTTCATTCTCTTTATGACCAGAGCGCTCCAGATGTCTACACGGTGCAACTTAGCATTGAGTTTGAAGGCGAGTTGGACGCCGCACGGATGAAATCAGCGGCTGAGGCGCTGCTTGGTCGTCATCCGAACCTGCGAGTTTCCATCTGTCACGAAGAAGTGGAACGAGCAGTGCAGGTGATACCACGGCACGTGGAACTACCGTGGCGGGAAGTGGATCTGAGGGGAATAGAGGAACAGACGCAGGAGGCACGATGGGAGGAGTTGCTGGCGGGGGAGCGGAAGGAGGGGTTTGAATTTTCGCGGGGGCCGCTGTTGCGGTTTAACTGGGTGGAGTTGGGGCGAGAGCGGTATCGACTGGTGTTGACGAATCATCACGTACTGATGGATGGCTGGTCGATGCCGGTGTTTTTCGCGGAAATGCTGATGCTCTATAGAAATGGCGGAGACTTGAATGGACTGCCGCCAGCGCGTCCGTATGCGGATTACTTGAAGTGGTTGGCTGCGCAGGACCGCGGTGCTGCACTGGTGGTGTGGAAGGAGTATCTAGGCAGAGTGGAGAGCGGCACAAGGCTGATGTCTACAGATCGGAGCAGCCAAGGAGGGATTCCAGAGTACTGGGAGAAAGAACTGTCTCTCGAGTTGACCGAAGGTTTGCAGTTCATGTCGCGGGAGCACGGATTAACATTGAATACGGTCATGCAGGGGTTGTGGGCGGTGCTGTTGGGCCGTCTCACGGGGCAAGACGATGTGGTTTTTGGCGTGATAGTTTCGGGGCGGCCAGGTGAGTTGGTGGGAGTAGAGCAGATGGTAGGGCTGTTCATCAACACTGTGCCGTTGCGGGTAAAGATGGGAGCGGGGGAGCGGCTGTGGGAGATGCTGGCAAGAATCCAGGAGAGCCAGTCGAGAATGCTGGAAGTTCAATATGTAGGGCTGGCCGAGATCCAGATGCAGCTTGGAATCGGGGAGTTGTTTGACACAATTGTCATCTTTGAGAATTACCCGCTGGATCGTGGCGCTCTCAGTGAGCTTATAGAAGGTGTGCGGGTGACGGGGGTACAGGGCTGGGATGCGACGCATTATCCGTTAAGTCTGACGGTTATCCCTGGGGAGAAGCTACGCCTACGGCTGGATTTTGATCCAGTAAAGCTACCGGCGGAAAAAGCGCCTTATTTAGCTGAGTGCCTCCTGCGATTGCTGCAGTCGGCGGTGGTCACTCCAGATGCGCTGCTGCCGAAGATATTGCCATTGACTCCGGATGGCAAGCTAGATCTACAGGCAGTGCCAATGCCGGAACGGCAGGGCCAGAGCCGCCGCCCGGCACGTACTCAGCAAGAAAAAATTCTCTGCCGCACTTTTGCGGAAGTGCTTTCTCTCAAGCAAGTGGAAGTGGACGGTAACTTCTTCCATCTGGGGGGAGACAGCATTCTTTCGATCCAACTGGTGAGCCGGGCGCGGCGGGCCGGCCTGCAGATAACGCCACGCGACGTTTTTCAGCAACCGACAGTGGAGGCCCTGGCGGCGGTGGCGAGGATGGTAAGCGAGACATCGCCGCCGGAGCCGTCCGCAAAGAGTAGTGATGCGCTGGTGGCGCTTTCTAAGGAGCAGCGAGAACGTCTGGAATCAGCTTATCCCGGCCTGGAGGAAATTCTTCCCCTTTCTCCTCTACAGGAAGGGCTGCTCTTCCACGCTCTTTATGACCAGAGTGCTGCAGACGTCTACACGGTCCAACTTAGTGTCGAGTTTGAAGGCACGTTAGAGGCGGCGCGGATGAAGTCGGCGGCCGAGGCACTGTTGCGCCGTCATGCGAACTTGAGAGTTTCCATACGCTACGAAGGCCTTGAACGTCCGGTGCAGGTGGTTTTAGGCAAAGTAGAGCTGTGGTGGCGCGAAGTCGATCTGTCGGCGTTGGACAGCGAGACACTACAGGAACGATATGAGGAGTTGCTGGCTGGCGATCGGCAGGAGCGGTTTGAACTTTCGCACGGACCTTTGCTGCGGTTTAGCTGGGTGGAGCTGGGAGGAAGGCGCTATCGGCTGGTGTTTACCAATCATCACGTGCTGATGGATGGCTGGTCGATGCCGGTGTTCTTCGGCGAATTGTTAACTCTTTATCGTGATCGAGGAGACGCGAATAGATTGCCGCCAGCGCGTCCGTATGCAGATTACCTGAAATGGTTGGCGGCACAGGACCGCAGTGCTGCCCTAGTGGTGTGGAAAGAATATCTGGACGGAGTAGACGGCGGCACGCGGCTGGCGATATCTGCACATCCCAGTCGCGGAGGAGGAGCTCCTCAGTACTGGGAGAACGAGCTGTCTGCGGAGTTAACAACCGGGTTGCAGGCCATGGCGCGGGAGCGCGGGTTGACCTTGAACACGGTGATGCAAGGTCTGTGGGCAGTGCTGTTGGGCCGTTTCACGGGGCGAGACGATGTGGTTTTCGGGGTAACGGTTTCGGGGCGGCCAGGCGAGTTGGTGGGAGTAGAGCAGATGGTTGGACTGTTCATCAACACTGTGCCGTTGCGGGTGAAGATGGGAGCGGGGGAGCGGCTGTGGGAGATGCTGGCGAGAATCCAGGAGAGCCAGTCGAGAATGCTGGAAGTTCAATATGTAGGGCTGGCCGAGATCCAGAGGCAGGTTGGAATCGGGGAGCTGTTTGACACAATTGTGATCTTTGAGAATTACCCGCTGAATCGTGCCGCTCTCAGTGAGCTTCTAGAAGGTGTGCGGGTCGCGGGCGTACAAGGCTGGGATGCGACGCATTATCCGTTGAGTCTGACGGTCATCCCTGGGGAGAAGCTGCACCTACGGCTGGACTTCGATGCGGCACGACTGACACCGGAAACCGCACAATCCATAGCTGCGTGCTTGATGCGGCTGGTCCAAGCTACGACGATTTCTCTTGATGTCCCCCTCTATCGGCTCGACATTCTGGGTGTTGGAGAACGCCTCAGGCTGTTGGAGCAATTCAATACCACCCGAAAGGCGGTGCCGCAAACAACCGCACCAGGATTGTTTGAGATGCAGGCAGCCCGCACTCCCCAAGCGATTGCCGTGTTGTTGGGAAAAGAGTCTCTTACATATGCCGATCTCAATGAGCGATCGAATCGGTTGGCCCATGAACTGATGACCCGAGGCATAGCGCCAGAAAGTCTCGTGGGCATCTGCCTGGAGCGCTCTTTGGAGATGGTAGTGGCCCTCCTGGCGACGCTGAAAGCCGGTGGAGCGTATCTGCCTCTGAATCCCGACTATCCTCGGGCACGGCTGACCGAGATGCTCGCTGATGCTAATCCGGCGCTGGTGCTGAGCAACAGAAAGTTTTGTGGACGCCTGCCGCACACGACCAATGTAATCGCTCTCGATGCGCCCGAACTCGAACACTTGCTCGCTCATGCCCCCGCTCACAATCCCAATACTCCTCTCTTGCCTGGTCATCCCGCGTATGTGATTTACACCTCTGGTACCACTGGCAGGCCGAAGGGAGTAGTGGTCGCTCATGGAGCACTGTCCAACAAAATCTATACGCTGAATGAATACCTCGGCATCTCTTCCCACAGTTGTTATGCCGCCATTACTTCCCTGAGTTTCGACCCGCTATTGGAGCAGGTGTTGTGTCCGTTGTCTGCCGGAGCAAGGTGTGTGATCATTCCCGACCATATTCGGGAAGACGCGCAAGCCTTTGGTGAAGAAGCGCGGCGTGTTGGATTGTCGGTGCTGGATGTCAGCCCCCGGTTGGCCGAGGTTTTGATGCCTGAAGGCAGATTGCCTGTCTGTCTGGACGCCATGCTGGTAGGGGGGGATGTTTTCCCGAGGCAGTTAGCCAATAAGCTGCAGACGGGAGGCGAGGCACGGAGGATCTTGAACTTCTATGGACCCACCGAAGTTTGCATCGATGCGACGGTCCATGAAATTGAAGAAGGAGATGGAAGCGGGACGGTGCCGATAGGACGGCCGCTGGCCAACTATCGAGTCTATGTACTCGATCACGGACTGGAACCAGTGCCGGTGGGGGTAACGGGTGAGTTGTACGTGGCGGGAGCGGGGCTGGCGCGCGGTTATTTAAATCGCGCTGGACTGACGGCCGAGCGTTTTGCGGCTGATCCTTATGCGTTCGAAGCGGGTGAGCGGATGTATCGGACTGGCGATCTGGCGCGATGGCGTTCAGACGGTACGCTGGAATTTCATGGCCGTGAAGACCAGCAGGTGAAGATTCGGGGATTCCGGATTGAGCCAGAGGAGATTGAAGCAGCTCTGCTGGCCCATGGAGAGGTTGGTCAGGCGGCGGTGATCGCACGCGAGGACGGTCCGCGGAGCGGCAAGCATTTGGTGGCTTACGTGACGCCAGCCAACGGGTGCAAGCTCGAATCAACTTCACTGCGGCGCAGCCTGAGTGAGCGATTGCCGGAACACATGATTCCATCGGCCTTCGTTCTGCTCGATGTCCTGCCGCTTACACCGAATGGCAAGCTTGATCACCGCGCATTGCCCTCTCCCGAGAAACAAGCGCAGAGTTACCGTCCACCGCGAACATCTGAGGAGCAGGCGCTCTGTCAAATCTTCTCTGATGTCCTTCACGTGGAACGGACCGGCCTGGATGACAATTTTTTCGGCTTAGGCGGGGACAGCATTCTGGCGATCCAACTGGTGAGCCGGGCACGAGAGATGGGACTCTTATTGACCCCTCGGGACGTGTTTCAACAGCGGACAGTTGAGGCGCTTGCAACAGTTGCCAAAGAAACAACGGCAGTTTCGCATTCACAGCGGGAAATAGCAGATGGAACCGGCGAGATCATCGCAACACCCATCATGCGTTCTCTCTTCGAATGCCATGGCCCAATCCGCCGATTCAGCCAGTCAATGCTGCTGCAAGTACCCGCCACGATGCATGAAGCCGATTTGCTCGCAGCCCTTCAGGCAGTCATGGACCGGCATGACGCGCTACGCATGCGGCTGGAAGGCGGTGGCCGCTTATATATTCCCAAGCGCGGAACAGTGTCTGCCAAGAATTGCCTTCTGCGTGTAGAGATTGCAGACCTCGCTGAGTTGCACAATTGGGCATCCGCCGCAGAAGGCCGTCTCGATCCCGAACGCGGGATCATGATGCAAGCCGTATGGTTTGCGAAGAAGCACCGGTTACTATGGATAATTCATCATCTTGCCGTGGACGGAGTGTCGTGGCGCATCCTGGTTCCTGACTTGGCGGCCGCCTGGAGTGCCATTGTGCAAGGCAAGGAGCCGCTGCTGGAACCTGTGGAAACACCGTTCCGGGCATGGGCCGCATATCTGGCGGAGCAAGCACGCAGCGCAGCGATTGAGGCCGAGCTTCCGTTCTGGGAGGCGATCCTGGTCGCTGGTGGCCAGCTCATGCCGGGCGCAGTTTTGGATCCAGAACATGACACGGCATCCAACGCCGGACATTTGCAGGTACACCTGGCAAGTTCCACCACCACTGCACTGCTTACATCGGTACCTGCGGCGTTTCATGCCCAAATTAATGATGTTTTACTGACGGCTCTGGCGCTCTCCGTAGCTGTGTGGCGAGGCGAGCGCGACACCGGCCACGATAGAAGGTTTCTGGTCGATTTGGAGGGACATGGCCGCGAGCCTATGGATGATGGCTTCGATCTATCTCGCACTGTAGGTTGGTTCACCAGCCTGTTTCCGGTAGGCCTCGATCTTGGTTCGATTGATATGGGAGATGCACGTGCCGGAGGCGCATCCATAGGCCGTGCGCTGAAGCTAATAAAGGAGCAGTTGCGAGCTATCCCAGGGCGGGGGCTCGGCTATGGCTTGCTACGGTATCTCCATCCCCAGGCAGAGCTGCGTCTGGCTGCCAGACCCACACCTCAAATCGGTTTCAATTACCTGGGAAGACTGGCGGTAGACGAAGCGACAGATTGGTCGGCGGCTGGCGAAAGTGATGGTCTTGGTGGCGCGGTGGATGAGCAGATGCCACTCTTCCACTTGTTGGAGATCAACGCCATTACGGTGGATGGACCTCAGGGGCCGCACCTTACCGCAACTTGGGATTGGGCCAAGCGATACTTGACCGAAGATGATGTGCGGATCCTGGCTACAGGCTGGCAGCAGGCATTGGAGGCTCTGGTTCGGTTTTCCAAACAACCTGGCGCCGGTGGGCACACTCCGTCCGACTTCTCTCTGGTAACGCTGACCTTGGAACAAGTGGAAGAGATCGAAGCGTCCTATGCCAACGTTGAGGACATACTTCCTCTTTCCCCTCTACAGGAAGGCCTGCACTTCCATGCTCTCTATGACCAGAGTGCTGCAGACGTCTATACGGTCCAACTGAGCGTCGAGTTTGAAGGCACGTTAGAGGCGGCGCGGATGAAGTCGGCGGCCGAGGCGCTGTTGCACCGTCATCCGAACCTGAGAGTTTCCATACGCCATGAAGGGCTCGAACATCCGGTGCAGGTAGTTTCAGGCAGAGTAGAGCTGTGGTGGCGAGAAGTCGATCTGTCGGCGTTGGACAAAGAGACATCGCAGGAACGATATGAGGAGTTGCTGGCTGGCGATCGGCAGGAGCGGTTTGAATTTTCGCGGGGACCGCTGCTGCGGTTTAGCTGGGTGGAGTTGGGGGGAGAGCGGTATCGGCTGGTGTTTACCAATCATCACGTGCTGATGGATGGTTGGTCGATGCCGATGTTCTTCGGTGAATTGTTAACTCTTTATCGTGATCGAGGAGACGCCAGCAGATTGCCGCCAGCGCGTCCGTATGCAGATTACCTGAAATGGCTGGCAGCGCAGGACCGACGTACAGCCTTGGAAACATGGAAAGAATATCTGGCAGGAGTTGAACAACCCACACGACTGGCGGCAGCCGAACCTAACAGTTTTGAAGGGGCTATCAAGCATTGCGAGAGCGAGTTGTCTCTGGAGTTGACCAAGCGGTTGCAGGCCATAGCGCAGGAGCGCCGGCTAACGTTGAATACCGTGATGCAAGGTCTATGGGCAGTTTTGTTGGGCCGCTGCACGGGGCAAGACGATGTGATTTTTGGGGTGACGGTTTCGGGGCGTCCGTCGGAGTTGCCGGGAGTAGAGCAGATGGTGGGGCTGTTCATCAATACCGTGCCTTTGCGGGTGAAGATGAGAGCAGGGGAACAGCTGTGGGAGATGCTGGCAAGGATTCAGGAGAACCAGCCTCGGCTGCTGGCGATCCAGCATCTAGGGCTGGCGGAGATTCAGCAGGCGGCCAGAACCGGGCAGTTATTTGACAGCATCGTGGTATTCGAGAATTACCCTATGAATCGTGCTGCTCTCACTGAACCGCTGCCGGGTGTGCGCATAACGGGGGTAGAAGGCCGCGAGGCATCCCACTATCCTCTAGCATTGATTGTGACGGCTGAGCAGCGAATTCATCTGCGGTTGGACTATGATTCGCATCGCTTAACCTCGCGGGCGGCTGAGTCCTTCGTGGCTCGCTTTGTCAAATTGCTGGAACAAGCTGTAACCGGCTTGAACCCATCCTTGTACCAACTTGACATTTTGAGTGACCGGGAAAGGTGCATGCTGCTGGAAGAGTTCAATGCGACCGCACTTCCAATTCCCAAAACCAGTTTGCCGGAGCTATTCGAGGCGCAGGTGGCGCGTACTCCCAATGCTACTTCGGTCATTTTTGGCGACAGATCATTCTCTTACGCTGAACTCAATGCACGTGCCACCCAGGTGGCATATCATCTGATCGGCCTGGGCGTACGCGCAGGCAATTTGGTAGCTGTGCGTCTCGACCGAACCCCGGAGCTGATCATCGGGATGCTGGCGATTCTCAAAACAGGTGCGGCGTACGTGCCTTTGGATCTGGCGTATCCGAGGGAGCGAGTGGAGTTCATACTCGACGATTGCGGCATTAAGTTGCTCCTCACCTCGAAAGAATTGCAGCGCTCAACGCAATTCGAAGTGAAAACCGTAACGATCCACGACTTGTTGCAAGCCCCGACGGATGATTCAAACGACGGACAACGCGCGAGCCCGGAGTCTCTAGCCTATGTGATGTACACCTCGGGATCAACCGGCCTTCCCAAAGGCATTGCCATCCCACACTCTGCAGTGGTTCGCCTAGTGTGCAATACCGACTACGTGGCACTGGGTCCGGGAGATCGCATAGCCCAGGCTTCTAACACCTCGTTCGACGCGGCCACCTTTGAAATCTGGGGTGCGTTGCTGAATGGCAGCACTCTTGTGATTCTTTCGCCCGAGATCATGCTATCGACCGCCAGCTTCGCGCGCGTGCTACAGCAACAGCGGGTCGATACATTGTTCCTGACTACTGCGCTCTTCAACCAAATCGCTGCCGAAGATCCTCATGCATTCCATAGTCTTCGCGATTTGTTGTTCGGCGGAGAAGCCGTGGACCCGCATTGGGTTCGTCAAGTGGTCACATCGAATGGTCCTTCACGACTGCTTCACGTATATGGACCAACCGAAAATACGACGTTCAGCACTTGGGAGTACGTCAGTGAGGCGCCCATGACGGTAAACACAATACCGATTGGCAAGGCCATTGCCAATACGAATTGCAGAGTGCTCGATCCCTGGTTGGAACCTGTCCCGCTTGAAGTGACGGGAGAACTGTATTTGGCCGGAGCTGGTCTGGCACACGGCTATTGGAACCGTCCAGAGTTGACCGCCGAGAGGTTTGTGGCTGATCCGTATGATGCGCCCGGAACGCGCATGTACCGCACTGGAGACCTGGTGCGCTGGAACGCGCAAGGAAAGTTGGAATTTCTTGGCCGCGCCGACCAGCAGGTCAAGATTCGCGGATTCCGCATTGAGCCTGGTGAGATTGAGGCAGCCTTGCAGGAACAACCGAGTGTGTCCCAAGCCGCAGTGATTACACGTGAAGATGAGGCCGGCAATAAGCAACTGGTGGCCTACCTGACGGCAGCCAACGGAAACATGCCCGACGGCGAAGATTTGCGCCGCAACCTCAGTAAGAGACTTCCCGAATACATGGTGCCAGTAGTTTTCGTGGCGCTCGATAAATTCCCTCTAACTCCTAATGGCAAACTGGACCGCCATGCCCTGCCTGCGCCAGATCGGAGGACTCAGGATTATCGCCCACCAGGTACGCCGGAGGAGAAGACTATATGTGCAATCTTTGCCGAACTGCTCTCGTTGGAACGAGTGAGCGTTGATGATGACTTCTTTTCCCTGGGCGGGCACTCTTTGATGGCGATGCGCGTAGTAGGGCGCGTGCGCTCGGCGTTTGGGATTGAGATTTCCGCGCGGGACGTGTTCTTTGCAAGGACTGCTCGAGAACTGAGCACAACCATCTTGGCGCTCCAGTTCACGTCAAATGGAAACCACACTCCAGGCGCCAGGTCAACGGAGCAGTTTGAGGAAGAGGAAGTATGAGTTGCGCTGAGCTGCTGGTACACCTTCGCAACCTGGGCGCACAGCTTTGGGTGGAAGACGGTCGCTTGCGAGTCAGTGCGCCGAAAGGGGCTTTAAACGACACACTGCGATCCGAACTTAAGACACACCGGGACGAGATCCGGGAATGGTTGATACGCCAGAGTGTTGTCAGAAGCAAGCCGCGGCTCGAACGCCAGCCGCGACCGGAGCGCCTCCAGCTTTCATACGCACAGCAACGATTGTGGTTCCTCTATCGGATGGAAGGATCAAGCCCAATCTACAATATCTCTCTTTCGCTTCGGCTGGAAGGCGAACTGGATATAGCAGCCCTGGAACTGGCATTGGCAGACGTGGTTGCGCGCCATGAAACCCTGCGCACGATCTTTCCCGAGCAGGACAGCACCCCGTACCAACACATTCTACCGCCTGAAGAAGCACACCTCACTCTCATCGTTGAAAAGGTAAAAGAGCTGGAACTAGGGGAGCGGCTGGCGTCAGCGACGGCCACCAAATTCGAGTTGGAACAGGAGATACCATTGCGGGCATGGCTCTTCTGCCTGGGACCGCAGTCTCACGTGCTGCTTCTCCTGCTTCATCACATCGCCGGCGACGGCTGGTCGCTAACCCCCCTGGCGCAAGATGTAGAACATGCCTATGCAGCGCGGCGCACTGGCCAAGCTCCACGCTTTGCCGAATTGCCTATTCAGTATGCGGACTACGCGATTTGGCAGCAGCAACTGCTTGGCGATTCAACCGATGCCGCGAGCCTGATGGCACACCAAGTGCAGTTTTGGCGCAATGCTCTCGCCGGGGCACCCGAAGAGCTGAATCTACCGGCAGCCAGGCGGCGTCCAGCGGTAGCCAGCTACCGCGGCGCGATATTACCAGTGCGGCTGGATGCCGGGCTTTATCGAAAACTGCTGAAATTCGCGCAAGACTCAGGCGCCAGCCTGTTCATGGTCTTGCAAGCGGGATTGGCGACTCTGCTATGGCGTCTTGGCGCTGGCGAGGACATTCCGATTGGTACGGTAGTGGCCGGTCGCGATGATCCTGCCTTGGAAGGACTCATCGGTTTCTTTCTCAACACGCTCGTCATGCGCACGAATCTTTCTGGTGATCCTACGTTCTCGGAGATCGTGGCGCAGGTGCGTGCTTTTGCGCTGGACGCATACGCCCATCAAGATGTGCCATTCGAGCGACTGGTCGAGTCATTGCAACCAACCCGTTCAAGGGCGCGGCATCCACTTTTTCAAGTAATGCTAGTGTTGCAAAACGCTCCTGAGGCCAGGTTGGCTCTGTCAGGGTTGACGATTGCGCAACAGCCGCTGGCAAGTACGGTAGCCAATTTCGATTTGACATTGCGTTTGTACGAAACCTTCGGTAAAGGCGGAGAAGCGCTGGGAATCGAAGGCGATTGGGAATACAGCCACGATCTATTCGAGCAATCGACGGCTGAGCTGATGCTTATACGTTTGGTGCGGTTGCTGGAACAGGCGGTGGCTACTCCGAACTTGCCTTTGCGCCAATTCGACATCCTGTCTGTCGAGGAACGTCAAACCTTACTGGTTGAGTTCAACCCGATAACAAAGCCCCTGCCCATCAGGACAATCACGCGCCTCTTTGAGGAGCAGGTGAAACGCACTCCCCACGCAACCGCTGTGGTATTCGGCCAGGAGCTGGTGAGTTATGCCGAACTCAATCGACGAGCCAACCGCTTAGGGCACTATTTGCAAGAACGCGGCGTTGGCGTGGAAGTACCGGTAGCAATTTGCTTGGAGCGCTCGCTACAGATGATCACCGCTATTCTAGGGATACTCAAGGCTGGTGGGGCGTACGTCCCACTTGATCCCACCTATCCCATGGAGAGGCTTGGCCTCATGCTTGAAGACAGTGCTGCGCCAGTACTGCTTACCGAAAGCATGATGCGAAATCGGCTTCCGGCCAGTTGGGTTCAGCTAATCGAACTGGATGCAGCGTGGGATGAAATTGAGCGTCAGCCGGATGAGAATTCTTCTGCTTTGGTCGATGGATCAAATGCTGCCTACGTGATCTACACCTCTGGCTCTACCGGCCAACCCAAGGGAGTGGTAGCGCCGCATGAGGCGGTGGTGCGGCTGGTGTTTGAGCCGAGTTACGTGAAGCTCGATGCTTCATGCCGCCTGCTGCAACTAGCGCCCCTGAGTTTTGATGCCGCCACATTTGAAATCTGGGGCGCGCTGCTGAACGGTGGTTCGTTGGTAGTTATGCCGCCGGGACGCCTATCGGTGGAAGAGATTGCGGAAGTACTTTCGGGACAGGAAGTTAACACACTGTGGCTGACAGCCGGGTTGTTCCATGAATTCGTCGACAACACTTTGAGCGCTTTCACAGATGTGCGCCAGTTGCTGGCCGGCGGAGATGTGCTATCAGGAGCCCACGTCCAGCGATTACACAGTGCCATTCCGCAATGTAGGGTGATTAACGGGTATGGCCCAACGGAGAATACGACCTTTACTGCCTGCTACCCAGTGCCGTTGAAGGCCGACGTCAGTGAGGGTGTACCGATCGGTTTTCCCATTCACCACACGCGGGCCTATGTGTTAGATGGGAACCTGGAATTGGTGCCGGTGGGCGTCACCGGAGAGCTTTTTACTGCGGGGACAGGACTGGCGCGAGGCTACGTAAATCGTCCCGGCATAACTGCAGAACGTTTCGTGGCCGACGCTTTTGGAGCACCGGGAGCGCGCATGTATCGCACAGGTGATCTGGTCCGATGGCGCGCCGATGGCGCGCTGGAGTTTGTTGGAAGGACCGACCAGCAGGTGAAGGTCCGGGGTCACCGTATTGAGCCCGGTGAAATCGAGGCTGCGCTCGGTCTTCACCCGGCAGTTGCACAAACCGCTGTAGTTTTACGTGAGGACCGTCCGGGCGAGAAGCGGCTCGTTGGCTACATCGTCGCCGTTCCGGAACATGCTCCTGATTCCGCCGCCTTGAGCCAATACCTGGCGCAAAGACTGCCCGACTACATGATTCCGGCAGCTTTCGTAATCCTGGATGCGCTGCCGCTAACGCCTAACGGCAAACTCGACCGCAAGGCGCTGCCCGCGCCTTACTTTACCGACAAAACGGCCGCGCGCGCGCCACGCACGCCACTGGAAGAGATCCTGTGTCAAATATTCGCTGAGGTGCTTGGGATTGAGCGCGTCAGCATCGATGATGACTTCTTTGCCTTGGGGGGACATTCTCTACTGGCCACACGTCTGGTCAGCCGGGTGCGAGCCACGCTGGGAATCGAGTTGGCTATTCACATGCTCTTTGAGTGGCCCACGATTGCCGAACTGAGCAGACATGTTGGAGGAGCCGGGAAGGCCCACACGCCGCTTGTTCGCCAGAGCAGGCCTGAGAATGTGCCGCTTTCGTTTGCGCAGCAGCGATTGTGGTTCCTTTACCGCATGGAAGGGCCCAGCGCGACCTATAACATCCCAATGGCGTTGCGCCTGCACGGAGATCTGGATGCCGAAGCAATGGCGCTGGCGCTGGCGGATGTGGTTGTACGCCACGAAAGCCTGCGGACAGTTTTTCCTGAGCAAGGCGGTGTACCGTTCCAGCACATTTTGCCGGTCGAAGAAGCGCGACCCGCACTAATAACGGAGACCATAGAAGAATCACAGCTAAGTAAACGATTGGCAGAAGCGGCGGCAACCTGCATCCATCTGGAGCGGGAGATGCCGCTACGGATCTGGCTGTTGCGCATTGGTCCCCGTTGTCACGTTCTGCTGTTCTTGCTGCATCACATCGCGGGTGATGGTTGGTCGCTTACCCCGCTGGCTAGCGACCTTCAACACGCTTGCCTGAGCCGCAGCCGTGGGCAGTCCCCAGCCTTTTCTGAATTACCTGTGCAGTATGCCGACTACGCTCTGTGGCAACGAAAGCTGCTGGGGGAAGAAAGGGATGTGCAGAGTCTGGCAGCGCGCCAAGTGGAATTCTGGCGCAATGTGCTGTCGGGCGCGCCAGAGGAATTGAATCTGCCTGTTGTCCGGTCGCGGCCTGGAGTGTCCAGCTATCGCGGAGAGATGTTACCGGTGCGGCTGGAAGAGGAGTTGCATCGCGCCCTATTGCAGTTGGCGCAAAAACATGGGGCCAGCCTGTTCATGCTCCTGCAAGCGGCCCTTGCCGCCTTGCTCTCACGACTGGGTGCGGGCGAGGACATTCCAATTGGCACAGTCATTGCCGGTCGCAGAGAAGATGCGCTTGAGAAACTCGTCGGGTTTTTTGTCAACACCCTGGTGATGCGCACAGACGTGAGCGGCGATCCCACGTTTGCGGAGTTGGTGCAACGTACTCGGGCTTTCGCCTTGCAGGCATACGCGCATCAGGATGTTCCATTCGAGCGGTTGGTAGAGGTGTTGCGGCCCTTGCGGTCTCTGGCGCGGCATCCATTGTTCCAGGTCATGTTGGTGCTGCAAAATGCGCCGACTGCCAGCCTGGACTTGCCGGGGCTGGCAATAACCCAAGAGCCGCTGACCTACACGATCTCTAAGTTCGATCTAACGTTGCGTCTGGAAGAGCAGTTGGGCGCGCACGGAGAGCCTTTAGGGATCGAGGGCGATCTGGAGTTCAGCCTCGATCTTTTCGACCGAGCCACGGCTGAAATGATAAGGGCCCGCTTCCGGCGAATGCTGGAAGCCGCGGTCGCCACTCCAGATGTCCCGCTGCACCGCCTCGAAATCTTGACTGCCGAAGAACGACGCATGTTACTGGAGGACTTCAATGCCACCATGCTGCCTCTGCCGGAGGTTGCCACGCTCCCCGGGCTATTTGCGGTGCAGGTGGCACGCACTCCCGCTGCGATCGCACTAACGTTTGGCGAACAATCACTGAGCTACACCGATCTGAACCAGCGCGCCAACCGACTGGCGCATTGTTTGCTGCGTTCCGGTGTGGGTCCAGAATCACTGGTCGGCATCGTACTGGAATGCTCGATTGATATGGTGGTTGCCCTGGTCGCTACGCTGCAAGCCGGAGCCGCCTACCTGCCTTTAGATCCTGAATATCCTGAAACGCGATTAGCGCACATACTGGCTGATGCGGCGCCAGGCGTGGTGCTCACGACCGCAGCACTGCGTCAGCGCCTGCCCAGTCACGTCAACGTGCTTTGTCTCGATTCGATCGAAACGAAACAACTACTCGATCAAATGCCCACGCACAATCCAAGAGCCGCACTACTGCCGCACCACCCTGCCTATGTAATCTACACTTCGGGCTCCACAGGGACTCCCAAAGGTGTAACTGTAACGCACTACAACGTAGTCCGCTTATTTGCCGCCACAGAGCATTGGTTCTCCTTCGGCTCCCAGGATGTTTGGACCCAGTTTCACTCCTATGCATTTGATTTCTCCGTATGGGAACTCTGGGGGGCATTGTTGCACGGAGGCCGCCTGGTAGTTGTGTCCAAGGCTATCAGACGCTCACCTCAGGAGTTTCTGTCTCTATTGGTGGAGCATCAAGTAACCGTGCTGAACCAGACTCCATCGGCGTTCTACCAATTGATGCAAGCAGACACGGAGAATGTAGCGCTGGGCGCCCGGCTTTCGTTGCGATACATAATTTTTGGTGGTGAATCGCTGGATCTCGGGCGTCTGCCTCAGTGGTATCGACGTCATTCAGACAAGTCCCCGCTGCTGGTGAACATGTATGGCATCACCGAGACCACGGTCCATGTGAGTTATCTGCAGTTGGATGAACGAAAAGTGCATGGGAGCGCAGGAAGTTTAATTGGAGGCAACATCCCCGACCTGCGGGTGTATGTGCTGGACTCGCACCTGGAGCCGGTACCGGTAGGAGTTGGGGGAGAACTATACGTGGCGAGAGCTGGTCTGGCGAGGGGCTATTGGAAGCGCCCGGAGTTGACATCGGAGCGGTTTGTGGCCGATCCCCACGGAACCGAAACAGGTAGCCGAATGTATCGCACCGGTGACATGGCCCGCAGATTGGCTGACGGTACCCTTGAGTATCTGGGCCGGTCTGACCAGCAGGTGAAGATACGTGGGTTTCGAATCGAGGTGGGAGAGATCGAGACGGCGCTGAGAATCCAACCTGGTGTCGCACAAGTCGCGGTGATCGCACGTGAAGATAATCCTGACAACAAGCAACTCGTTGCTTATCTTGTGGCCACCAACGGAACGAGGTTGGACCCAGCAGCTTTGCGGCACAGCCTCACTGATCGATTGCCTGAGTACATGGTCCCAGCGGCCTTTGTCGAATTGGATGCGCTACCGCTCACCTCGAACGGGAAGCTTGATCGGCGAGCCCTACCTAAACCAGAGGTACATAGCAAGCACTACCGCGCACCGCGTACGCCGGAGCAAGAAATTCTGTGCGGAATTTTTGCCGAGGTATTGTCGCTGGAGCAGGTGGGCATTGACGACAATTTCTTTGACCTTGGTGGACATTCGCTGAGCGCCGTGCATCTGGTCAGCCAGGCCCGTTCAACGCTAGGAGTGGAAATCACGATTCGCGCGCTGTTTGAGTCTCCTTCTGTTGGTGAGCTAAGTAATCTGCTAGGTGAAGCGAAGAAGGCACGCACATCGATCGAGCGCAGAAACCGTCCTGACCGCCTCCCCCTTTCTTATGCGCAGCAGCGATTGTGGTTTCTTTACAGGATGGAAGGACCTAGTGCAACTTACAACCTTCCTATTGCGCTGCGGCTACAAGGCCGGCTGGATGCGGAGGCGCTGGAACAAGCCCTGTCGGATGTTGTCGCCCGCCATGAGGTGTTGCGCACCATCTTTCCTGAGCAGGAAGGCGTCCCTTTCCAGCAGATCCTTGCGATCGAGCACTCACACCCGATTTTCATAACTGAGGAAGTGAGTGAATCAGAGCTGGCTGAACGGCTGGCTGAAGCGGCATCCCTAGGAATCGATTTGCGCCGGGAGATGCCGTTGCGGGCGTGGCTGTTCCGCATTGAACCGAGATGTCATGTGCTGTTGTTGTTGCTCCATCACATTGCAGGCGATGGCTGGTCTCTGCTCCCGTTAGCTCATGACGTCGAACGGGCCTATGCCGTCCGGCAAGCTGGTCAGATTCCGAACTCGGGCGATTTGCAGGTGCAGTACGCCGATTACACGCTGTGGCAGCGGGAATTGCTTGGAGATGAGAAAGACGCCGAAAGTCTCATGGCCCGACAGATGGAGTTCTGGCGCAGGGCACTGGCAGGAATGCCCGAAGAGTTGAATCTTGTGGTGGGGCGGCCGCGCCCGCCAGCACCCAGTCACTGCGGGTCGGTCGTATCGATACGGATGGATGTTGAGTTGCACCTTGGTTTGTTAAAGCTGGCGCGCAAGTGCAGAGCCAGTTTATTCATGGTGCTTCAGGCTGGGCTGGCAGCGCTGTTGGGCAAGCTCGGAGCCGGTGACGATATACCCGTTGGCACGGTGGTAGCAGGGCGGGATGAAATTGTGCTGGAAGAGTTGATTGGCTTCTTCGTCAAAACGCTGGTGATCCGCACCGATCTATCGGGCGATCCTACATTTGCTGAATTGGTGGCCCGTGTACGGAACTTTGCGCTGGAGGCATACGGGCATCAGGATGTGCCGTTCGAACGTCTGGTGGAAGCGCTGCAACCGGAGCGTTCGTTGGCTCGACACCCACTGTTCCAGGTGATGTTGGTGCTGCAAAACGTGCCGGAAGCCGATCTGCTGCTGCCGGATCTTACGGTCAGTCTGGAACCGCTGCCTGAAGTGGCCGCCAAGTTCGACCTCACATTCAGCCTCAGTGAACAGTTGAGCGCGACCGGGGAGCCTCTCGGCATAGAAGGCGCGTTGCAGTACAGCCTGGATTTATTCGATCAGAAAACTGCGGAAGCCATTGCAAAGCGCTTCGAGCGGCTGCTCCAGAGGGCGGTGTCAACTCCTGATCTTCCTTTGCATCAGTTGGATGTTCTAAGTGCTGCGGAGAGGCACACTCTGCTAGTGGAGTGGAACGCAACGAAACATCTTGTTTCTCAGATGACCTTCCCGGAATTATTTGAAAAGCAGGTAGCGCATACTCCCAATGCGATTGCGGTAGAGTTGGACGATCAGTCATTGAGTTACGCAGAACTGAACCAGCAATCCAATCGTCTGGCGCATTTCTTGATCGCGCGGGGTGTCGGACCGGAAAACTTGGTGGGAATCTGCCTCGAACGATCCTTCGAGATGGTCGTCGCACTTCTCGCCACAGTAAAGGCCGGTGCTGCTTACTTGCCCCTGGATCCAGATTATCCACAAGCACGTTTAGCACACATGCTCGCAGACGCCACTCCCGCGCTGGTACTCAGCAACGCCACTCTGCGCGCTAGATTGCCGCAGAACGTTAGTGTTCTGAACCTCGATTCCCAGGAGATCAAGGACAGTCTCGCGCACTTGCCGGCCCACAATCCTCAGAATGCTGAACGTGTTTCCCCGTTGTTGCCGCATCATCCTGTTTATGTAATCTACACATCTGGTTCGACCGGCAAGCCCAAAGGTGTGGTAATCGAGCATGTGGGCATTGCGTCTTTGGCCGCTTTTCACGTCGAGGCCCTGGCCATCACGCCGGGAGCGCGTATCCTGCAATTCGCGTCTCTGAATTTTGATGCTTCCATTTGGGAGATACTGATGGCCCTGACCAACGGTTCGGTCTTGGTCCTGTTACGAGAGCAACAACGAAATGGAGCACCTTTGCATGACCTTCTGATCACTCAGAGGGTCACACATGCAACTCTACCGCCTTCAGTCCTTCCGACTCTCGAAGAATATGAGGATTTGCCCCTCAAAGTCCTGACTGTTGCCGGGGAGGCCTGTCCAGGCGAGATGGTAGCTCGCTGGTCAAAGGGCCGCCGCATGATCAATGCCTTTGGCCCAACTGAAACTACCGTTTTGGCTACCATAAGCGCGCCACTCTCTGGTTCCTCATCGCCACCCATTGGTTCGCCGGCCTGGAACACACGGGTGTATGTTCTGGATGCTCATCTGGAGCCGGTTCCCTGTGGAGTGTCCGGTGAGCTATACGTGGCCAGCATAGGCTTGGCAAGGGGTTATCTGAATCGTCCGGGGCTCACATCCGAGCGATTTGTGGCTGACCCATACGGTCTTGAGCAAGGTATGCGTATGTACCGCACCGGCGATTTAGTGCGTTGGCGCAGCGACGGTGTTCTCGAATATCTGGGTCGGGTAGATCAGCAGGTGAAGATTCGTGGCTTCCGGGTCGAAACCGGAGAAATTGAGTCGGCACTCAGAGCGCAGCCGGGCGTGGCACAAGCTGCAGTACTCGCGCGAGAAGACGGCCCCACCGGCAAACAGCTTGTTGCGTATGTCGTACCCGCCGATGGAGCCGCGCCCGACAGTGCAGCCCTACGCCGTGGCTTGAACGAACAGCTACCTGACTACATGCTGCCCGCCTCTTTCGTTATGGTCGACGAGCTGCCTTTGACCCCCAGCGGAAAGCTCGACCGTCGAAGGCTGCCGGTTCCAGCATCGCTCGATACGAATCGCGATTCTTTCGTGCCGCCTGACTCTCAATGGGAACGCACCGTCGCCGGTGTATGGCAACAAGTGCTGGGTGTTGAAAACGTCGGTGTACACCACAACTTCTTCGATCTCGGGGGACACTCGCTTCTGTTGGCGCAAGTCCATGCCAAGCTGCAAAAGGCCTTGGGCTCCCATCTGCCGATGGTCAAACTTTTTGAGCATCCCACGATTGCATCCATCGCAAACTACCTGGAACAACGAGATGCCTCCACTCCAGCCGCCGGAATGGTCAGCTCTCGATCAAGATCAGCGAGACATGAAGTCGGCGAGGTAGCCATCATTGGAATGGCGTGTCGTTTCCCCGGCGCACCTTCCGTCGAAGCGTTCTGGGACAATCTAAAGCGCGGCGTCGAGTCCATCACACCACTCACCCAAGAACAGTGGACTGCTCTGCCCCACGATCTAGTGAACAATCCCAACTTCGTCAGCGCCATGGGACGGATCGAAAACATAGACCTCTTTGATGCTGGATTTTTTGGATTGAACCCCGCTGAAGCCACTTCCACTGATCCGCAGCAGCGACTGCTGCTGGAATGCGCATGGGAAGCGCTGGAATCGGCAGGTTATAGCGGTGAGGCCAACGGGCACAGCATCGGAGTGTTCGCTGGGACCGGTGAGAGCCACTATCGCGAGTTGCTCTGCGCCAATCGTGGTTTAGCTGAGGCGCTGGGTGAGGTCCAGCTTGTAATCGGTACTGGCAAAGATCATGCCGCAACCAGATTGTCCTACTTACTTGATTTGCGAGGGCCCAGCGTGCCGGTGAACACCGCCTGCTCAACCTCGCTGGTGGCTGTCCATCTCGCCTGCCAAAGCTTGTTGAACCGCGAGTGCGACATGGCAATCGCCGGCGGGGCCTCCATTGCCGAAGTCAGACCTACAGGATACCTCTACCAGGAAAGCAGCATTCTTTCGCCCGACGGCCACTGCCGCGCCTTTGATGCCACTGCCCGTGGGACAGTCCCGGGAAGCGGAGCTGGTATCGTCCTACTGAAGAGGCTGGATGAAGCGCTCGCTGATGGGGATCATGTCCACGCTGTCATCAAAGGATCGGCGATTAATAATGACGGTCATGCAAAAGTTGGCTACACCGCGCCAAGCGTCGACGGACAACGTCAGGTAATTCAGAGGGCCTTGGCGGTGGCCAGGCTCGAACCCAATCAACTCTCTTACATCGAAGCCCACGGCACCGGAACTTCACTTGGCGATCCAATCGAAGTAGAGGCGTTGCGGCAGGCGTTCGGTAACAGCGCGCAACCGGAATCTTGCGCCTTGGGTTCAGTGAAGACCAATATTGGCCACTGCGACTCCGCCGCCGGTGTGGCGGGCTTGATCAAGGCTGCGCTTTGCATCGAGCACCGCACGTTGGTTCCGAGCCTTCACTTTGAACAACCCAACCCGCAGCTCGATCTGGATCACAGCCCCTTTTATATAAACACCCAAACCACGCCATGGAGCCAAGCGCAATACTTTGCTGGAGTGAGCTCCTTCGGCATTGGTGGCACCAACGCTCATGTAGTTCTAGGACAGTCTCCGGAGATACCAGCCTCGAGCCCATCTCGCGAATGGCAAGTGATGACCCTCTCCGCTCACAGCGAGTCAGCTCTGAAAAACCAAAAGGCTGACCTCGTGCGCTCTTTGAATGAGCATCCCGAAATCCCTCTTGCCGACATTGGCTTCACACTGAATACCGGACGTAAGAGTTTTAACACTCGGTACGCTTTTGTGTGCAGCAATCGCGAAGAGTTACTCGCAGGCTTGACGGCAGGAACCCCAAGGCCTCGCCATCTTGATGCAAACATCAGCCCCTCCGTGGTCTTCCTGTTCCCTGGACAGGGAAAGGCTTACGCTGAACTTGGGCACGATCTGTATCAGCAGGAACAAGTCTTCCGCGACGAGGTAAATGACTGCTGCAAACGGCTGCATCTGCTCATGGGTGTAGATATCAGCCATATTCTCTTCGCCTCCGATGCGGGTTCTCGTCGCCGGCTGCAGAGGCCGTCACTGTGGCAGCCTGCGCTCTTCGTTATCGAATATGCAATGGCACGGCTATGGATGTCCTGGGGCGTGAAACCTGCAGCCATGATCGGCCACAGCCTAGGGGAGTACGTGGCCGCAACCCTCGCCGGCGTCTTGGATCTCGATACCGCCCTACTGCTGGTGGCTGAGCGAGGTCGCGGCACGGAACGTCTTGAACCCGGCTCTATGCTCGCAGTAGCGGTCAGCGAGGATGTGATTCGTCCCTATCTCGCGGGAGCATTGTCAGTCGCTGCAATCAATGCACGAGAACTATGCGTAGTATCCGGACCGGTCTCGGAGATTGAGCTGCTTGAGCAACAGATTGCTTCCTTCCAGCCAATCAGGATCGAGGCGAGCCACGCGTTCCACTCGTCCTTGGTACAACCGCTCATGGAGCCCCTCACGCAATTGGCATCACAATTTAAATTGCATAAGCCTCAGATACCGTACCTCTCGAATGTCACCGGAACGTGGATACTAGATGAAGAAGCTACCGATCCTGGATATTGGGCCCGGCATCTGCGCGAGACAGTCCGCTTCAACGACTGCCTCACTGAGGCGATGCAAAAGCCAGGCCGCATTCTGCTAGAGGTCGGTCCGGGCAAGGTGCTGACTGAGTTGGCTCGTCGCAGCTTCCCGAAAATTGTGGCTGTTCCGACTCTAGTCCCAGGAGTGCCGGATGGCTGCGCTATCGCAAAGGCGCTCGGCAGTTTATGGCGCGAAGGCGCTGCAATTGATTGGAGTAAATATTACAAAGGTGAGAAGCGCCACCGCGTGCCGTTGCCTACCTATTCGTTTGAGCGTCAATCATACTGGGTAGAGGCCAATGATGCTCAAACTGCACAAGCCAGTTCTGTGGCTGCAACTTCCTCTTTGGAAATCAAAGACGCTCCCGAGAATTGGTTTTACGCGCCAAGCTGGAAGCGGGCGGATTTGGGCGGTGCCGTCCGTCTGCAAGATCATTTTGCAGTTCCAGAATGCTGGCTGGTCTTCGTCGATGAGGGCAATCTTGGCGCGGAGCTTGCACAGCGTTTGCGAGATTTGGGGCAGAGAGTGTCAGCAGTGCGGCGTGGAGCTTCATTCAGCGAGAATGGCCCTAATGAGTTCCTGATGAACCCCGAAGATCCGCATGATTATGCTAGGCTGCTGGAAGTTTTGCGCCAGGCGGATCGCCTCCCTCAAAGAATCGTCCACACTTGGAATACAGGCCATGCAAACTCTGAAGATTCGCTGGCCGGCTTTGACAGCCTTATTTATCTCGCACAGGTGCTTAGCACCCTGGAGGGTGATAGAACACTCAAGCTCACTGTCCTTACCTCCAACATTCATCGGGTGCTGGATGAAGACCTGTCAGACCCAGGCAAGGCGGCAGCTCTCGGAATAGTCCACGTTTTGCCCAAGGAGAACCCCCGGATCGTTTGCCAGAGCGTCGATGTGGATCTAATGGAGTCACACGTGGGACGGCTGTTGGATGCCATCTTGGCGGAGTTCAGTCTTGAAAACCCCGATGTCAATGTTGCTTTCCGGCGCGGGCACCGCTGGGTTCCGATCTTTGACCGAATCAATGTCGTAACGCCTAGGACTGACGCAGGCTTGCGCAGAGACTGTGTCTACGTCGTAACTCATGCCTTCCAGGAAATTGGTTTGGCTTTGGTCGAGCGATTGGCGCGTCGCGATGGCGTGCGCATTGCGCTTCTCGATCGAACCTTTTTCCCGCAGCCACAAGACTGGCAGCAATGGATACTGGACCAAGGGAAAGACGATTTCATCTCCCGAAAAATAGAGCGCTTACGGGAAATTGCCAAGCAGTTGGTAGTTACAACTGCCGATCTTGCTGACCGCGAACGTATGCTGCAAATCAGGAAAGAGATAGAGCGGAACATGGGTCCGATTGCCGGAGTATTCCACCTGGACAAGCATTCGAAGACTGGGCTAATTCAAGGCAAGTCTGGTTCACCCTCGGGAATGCTCAGGGCGGATATAGCCGAGGCTGTTGTGCTGGAAGAAGCGTTTGGCGATGTTGAGATGTTCGTGTTTTTTTCCAGCAATCTGGCAGAAACCGGCGGTATTGGGCAGGTGGAGCAGGCGGCGTGCAATGCCGTGCTGGCCCGCTTTGCAGAGCGTATGGCGGAACGTGGCTGTCGCGCCCTCTGCGTCGAATGGGGTACACGTGGTTGGCAGGAAGCAGGAGAAGATTCGCCTGACAGCTCATCCTTTATATACCAACAGTTGGAGGAGAAACGGCAAACCTTCGGCATGACGCCTGGGGAGTGCCTCGATGCCCTGGAGCGCGCGGCAGATTTGAACTTGCCAAGGGTAATCGTTTCCACCCGTGATTTCAACGCGTTGATGGAACAGCAGCACCTCTTTACCACAGACTATTTCGAGTCGCTGATGCAGGAAAGCACCGTACAGCAAGGGACGAACGGCACTGCTCATTCCCGGCCGAATGTCTCCACAGAATATTTAGCACCCCGCAATGATGTAGAAGGACTGCTCGTGGAGAGCTGGCAGACAGCTCTCGGTTTTCAACAGATCGGCGTGCATGACAATTTCTTTGAACTCGGCGGCCATTCTCTGCTCGCGGTTCAGGTCCTGAAAAACCTGAACGAAACGTTCTCGACCAGGATCGGGCTCAAAGATCTTTTCGAAGCGCCAACAATCTCTGCGCTGGCGGCCCTTATCTCCGGTAAACCAATCGATGAGGACGACCAGCTCCTCGAGTCTCTTCTGGCCGAAATCGAAGGACTGTCGGCAGAACGAGTAAGGTCGGAACTGGACGCCCAATCCTCGCCGAAGGATCACCATGTCTAATCTGTCAGAGAGGATTCGGAGCCTCACGCCTGAGCAGCAGGAACTTCTGCACCGCCGTCTCGAGCAGCGCGAGAACAGGCAGCCGGAGACTCCACCACCAAGTCGCGATTCATCGGCAACTGCGGCTCACAAGCGGCGCAAGGTTGATTTCAGCATCTTCTTCTTCTCTGCCGATGGCACAGCAAATAACCAGGAACGGTACAAACTGCTCATCGAGAGCGTCCAGTTTGCCGACCGCAATGGGTTTAATGCTGTCTGGACTCCGGAGCGCCACTTCCAGGCATTTGGTGGGCTCTATCCCAATCCTGCGGTTCTCAGCGCTGCGCTTGCCATGATCACTGAAAGGATTCAGATCCGCGCCGGCAGCATTGTCCTTCCGTTGCACAGCCCCGTACGTGTGGCTGAGGATTGGGCCTTGGTGGACAATCTTTCTCGAGGACGCGTGGCTCTATCGTTTGCCACTGGCTGGCATAAGCATGACTATGTAATTGCTCCTCACGCCTATGAAGACCGCCGTCAACGGATGTTTCGCGATATCCAGGTTGTTCGCCGACTATGGGCTGGTCAGGAGGTCGAACTCCAGGGCGTGGATGGTGAAAAGATGCTGGTTAAGACCCTGCCGCGCCCGATCCAGCCGGAGCTGCCCTTCTGGGTCACAGTCACCTCGCCTTCGACCTGGCGGCACGCGGGAGAAATCGGCGCCAATGTATTGACTGCCTTTATGGGCAACACACTTGAAGACCTTCGTGAGCAAATCTCAGATTATCGCCGGGCAAGACTGGAGAACGGCTATGACCCGCGTACTGGCATCGTCTCATTGATGCTTCACACCTATGTTGGTACAAACCTCGATGCAGTACGGGAAAAAGTCCGCGAACCGTTGAAGCATTATTTGCAGAGCTTTATCGATCAGTTCCGCCCCTTAATGAATGATGGCCTCAGTGCTGCATCATCGCGTGAGATGCAAAGCCTTCTTGATTTTGCCTTCGAGCGCTATTTCGATGACAGCTCTCTCCTCGGTACTCCGGAAAAGTGCATGACCATGATCGACAGCCTGAGCGCGATAGGCGTCAACGAGGCAGCGTGCTTGGTAGATTTTGGACTCGACCTTGGCGCTACGATCGAAAGTCTCGAACATCTCACCGCCCTGCGCCAAGCCCGTGAAATTGCCCTAGCAACGAGTAAAGAAGAGGAACCAGCTCCATGAGCAACCAGGATTCCACCGGCCAAACATTGGCGGACGCTACCGGGAAGAAGACACTGGCTGAGAGGATTGCTGGCCTTACTCCCGAACAACGTGCGCTTTATGAACTCAAGCGGCGCAGACTCCAAAAAAAATCTGGGCAACCGCGGATCATGCGACGTCCCGATCCGCCGCCGTGGCCGGCGACTACCGATCAGGCTGCTCTGTGGTTCATCCAGCAACTCGATCCAACTACCTCAGCCTACAACATTGGAAATGGCTTCCGCCTAAAAGGCACACTCAACGTCAAGTTACTTGAGCGATGCTTCAATGTTGTGGTGCGCCGCCACGACATACTGCGCACGACCTTCATGTCCGTGGATGGCCGGCCCTTCCAGGTGGTCAACGACATGGAACTAAACATTCCAGTCACCGACGTTCGCCATGCTGCTGATCCTGAGGAAGCCGCCTATGCCGCAGTTACGGAGTTGATCAAACAACCCTTCGATCTCGAAAAAGGACCTCTGGTTCGTCTACCCTTGGTGAGGATCGCTGATGATGACTACGTTATGGTGGGGGTGCTCCATCACATCGTCACCGACTGGTGGTCATATTATGTTTTCTACAACGAGGTCTTCGGACTCTATCACGCCTTAGCCAACAATCTTCCAGATCCTCTGCCACCGCTTCCCATCCAGTACGCCGACTGGGCCGCATGGCGTGATCATTGGGAAAAGAGCGATGACTTCCGCGAGCAGGAGAGTTACTGGCTGCACCACATTGAGGGAGCGCCGCATGTCTTTGAGTTGCCTGCCGACCGGCCACGCCCTTCGGTGCAGTCCCATCATGGAGCGCGAGAGTCCTTTCTGATATCCGAAGAGCTCACGCGGTGCATGCGGGCCATGAACCGACGGGCCGGCACCTCGTCGTTCATGACCCTTCTTGCCGTCATCAACGCTTTCCTTTGGCGCTACACTGGACAACAAGACTTTCTGATCGGCACACCAGTCTCTGCCGACCGTGATTCGCCTGAGACCGAAAACCTGATCGGCTACCTGCTCAATACCCTGGTTTTGCGTGCCGATCTCTCCGGGTATCCGAGCTTCCTCCAGGTGCTCGATCGTGTGCGCTCCACCTGCATCGACGCATTCGCGCATAAGGAATATCCCTTCCGCGACCTGGTGGAGCGCTTGAAGCTGGAACGCGACATGGGTCGCATGCCGCTCTATCAAGTGGAATACCTGTATATCAGCACTGAAAGCCCGATCCAGGGCGCCGGTACGGTGGAAGGAAAAGTACACCTGCCAGGTTTCGAGATTACACTCTTCAACATTGATCGGAAGACTTCTCCGGTAGATCTCCAGATCTCTATTGCCGAAAGCACTGAAGATCTTGGCTTGCTCCTCGAATACAACACCGACATCTTTGAGGCCGCCACCATCCGACGCATGGGTGACCAACTCACGAGTCTTCTCAACACTTTGCTGACCCGACCCGAGCGGCCGATCTCCAGCGTGCCGTTATTGCCGCAGCAGGAATGGCGCCACGTGATTGAGGACTTCAATCCCGTGATGCGAAATACGCCGCAAACAGCATTGCCAAGACTTTTCGAGGAGCAAGTCTCGCGCACCCCCAATGCAACCGCTCTTCTGTTTGGCGAGCAGGCGCTGAGTTATGCTGAGCTGAATGAATGCTCGAATCGACTGGCGCATCACCTGATCGGGATGGGTGTTGGGCCTGAGAAGTTGGTGGGCATCTGCTTGGATCGTTCGCCAGAAATGCTCAAGGCGCTGCTGGCAGTGTTGAAGACCGGCGCAGCTTATTTGCCGCTCGACCCGGACGTTCCTGAGGCCCGGCTTGCGTACATGCTTGCCGATGCTGATCCAATGGTCACGCTCACGAGCAACCGGCTTCGAACGCGCTTGCCGCAAAACCTCCCGGCGTTGATTTTGGATTCGCCGGAAATGGAAAGCGTGCTGCAGCGTGCGCCGGTACACAACCCTGAGCAAATGTGCTGTCCGTATCACTCTGCTTACGTGATCTATACCTCTGGTTCTACTGGAAAACCCAAAGGGGTGATCGTGGAGCACCAAGCTCTCTCGTCTTTCCTCCATGCAATGAAGGAATATACGACGTTTGTTACTGGCGACAAACATCTTGCAGTTACTACCATCGGCTTCGATATATCCATTCTCGAGTTGTTCCTCCCGTTGTGCCATGGCGCCACAGTGCTGCTGGCCTCCAGAGAAGATGCGCATGATCCCGCAAGGCTGTCCCATCTAATAAAGACGAGCCAAGCCAATTCGTTGCAAGCCACTCCAAGTCACTGGGGCCTGCTTGTACAGGAAGATCCAATCTGTCTGGAGAAACTCCAAATCTTCAGTGGTGGCGAAGCTCTACCATCCGCATTAGCACAAGCACTGTTTCAATCAGGGAAAGGCGAGGTCTACAACTTCTACGGCCCCACAGAGGCGACGATCTGGGCGAGCGCTCATCGGCTAACTGCTTCGGACCTTTCTACGGAGGCCGCTGGAATCGTCAGCTTAGGCCGCGCCCTTGCGAATTGCCGGATGTATGTGTTGGACAGTTGCCTGGAGCCTCGGCCTGTGGGAGTCGTTGGAGACTTGTACATCGCCGGTACGGCGCTCGCGCGCGGATACTGGAAACGTCCGAGTCTCACCGCAGAACGTTTTGTGGCTGACCCACACGGAAGTGTTCCGGGCGGGCGGATGTACCGCACTGGGGACTTGGCTTGCTGGAGCGCTGGCGGAACGCTGGAGTTTCGCGGCCGAGCGGATCAGCAGGTAAAAATTCGCGGCTTCCGCATCGAACTGGGAGAAATTGAAGCGCTCCTGAAAGCTCAGGATGACGTGTCCCAGGTGGCAGTAATCACGCGTGAAGACGGGCCCGGCGGAAAACAATTGATTGCCTATTTAGTGCCGGCCAACGGAAGCATCCCTGACCCAAACTCTTTGCGTCACATTCTCGGCCAGCAGCTACCCGATTACATGGTGCCGGCATCTTTCGTCACGCTCCCTGCCCTGCCTCTCACTCCCAACGGCAAGCTCGACCGGCGTGCCTTACCGGCGCCCGATCGGCGAGCCGAGGTCCATTCTGCCTACCGAGCGCCGCGCACTCCTGAGGAAGAGATTCTCTGTGGAATTTTTGCCGAAGTGCTATCGCTGGAGCGTGTTGGTGTTGACGATAACTTCTTCACACTCGGCGGCCATTCACTCATGGCTACCCGTCTGGTCAGCCGTCTGCGGTTCGCCCTCGGAGTGGAGTTGGCTCTCCGTCATCTATTTGAAGCGCCCACCGTGTCACAACTGGCCCCTCGTCTTCAGAAGACGGAAAAATCGCGCCCGCCGCTAGTTCCCCAGCCAAGACCAGATCTTCTGCCGTTGTCCCACGCCCAACAGCGTCTGTGGTTCATCGATCAACTGGAAGGCGCGAGTCTTCAATACCACATGCCCGAGGCGCTGCGATTGCGCGGCGAACTGGATCTGGCAGCATTGCGTCGCGCCATCAACACTATCGTAGAACGCCATGAGAGCCTGCGGACATACTTTCATCAAGAGCAAGGACAGCCAGTTCAAATTATCGGACCACCCATGCCTGTCGACCTTCCTCTCGAAGACTTGAGTGGGATCGCAGAGGCTGCCAGGCAAGAACGGGTATTGGCAGCGCTAGGGCAGGAGTGGGAGCAACCATTCGATCTGGCGCGCGGGCCCCTGCTGCGGATGAAGTTGTTCAAACTCGCTCCCCAGGACCAAATTCTGCTGCGCACTTTCCATCACATTGTTTCAGATGCTTGGTCCCAGGGTGTTTTTAACTACGAATTCATGACGCTCTACGAGGCATTCCACGAAGGACGTGATAACCCGCTGCCGCCGCTACCGCTGCAATATGCCGATTTTGCCTTATGGCAGAGTCAATGGCTTGATGAAGAATCGGTAAATCACGATTTGCGGTACTGGAAGAAACAGTTGGAGGGAATTCCGGAGCAATTGGAACTACCCAGGGACCAGATGAGACAGGCCAGGCGGACCTATATGGCGGAGGTCTGCACCCTGACTATACCCGCGGAACTGGTTGTCAAACTTAAGCGGTTGGGTCATGGCAATCAGTCTACGTTGTATATGACGTTGCTCTCCGCCTTCGCGGTCTTGTTGCACCGCTACAGCAGACAGGACGACATCGTGGTTGGCTCTCCCATCGCCAATCGCCAAGAGGTCCAACTCGAGCAATTGATAGGGTTTTTCGTCAATTCACTCATCATGCGTGTTCGTTTAGTACCCGAGGAAAGTTTTCAGCGATTGTTAGCGAGCGTGCGCGCAACCGCCCTGGAAGCTTACGTTCATCAGAATCTCTCCTTTGAACGGCTGGTAGAGGAGTTGTCCCCTCAGCGCCGCCTGAACGCCGCTCCCATTTTTCAGGTTGTATTTGCTCTGCAGAACGCACCGATGAGGGCGCCGCAGTTAAAAGGGCTGCAGGTCGAACCGGTTGAGACCGATGAGCTTCGCGTCCGCATCGATCTGGAGGTGCACGCGCTGGAGCGCGACGACGTGATTGATCTGCATTGGCTCTATGGTCGAGATTTGTTCGACCAGTGGCGAATAGAACAGATGATGCGCCACTACCTGCATGTACTGGAGACCGTTGTGACCGATCCAGGCCAGGCAATCGCCGGCATTGAGTTGCTTGAGATTCAAGAGCGGCAACGGATTCTGAAGGAGTGGAACGCAACCAACCGGACGATACCGGAGGCTACCCTCGTAGAGCTTTTTGAATTACAAGTGCAAAAGACTCCGAATGTCGTGGCAGTTCTGTTTGGAGAGCGGTCTATTAACTATGCCGAGTTGAATGAGCGCGTCAATCGGTTGGGAAGCTTGCTGATCGGCCAGGGGATCAGGCCTGAGCACATCGTGGCGCTGGCAGTGCCACGTTCGATAGAGATGGTAGTCGCGCTGTTGGGCATTTTGAAAGCCGGTGGCGCTTATCTGCCACTGGACCCAACCTATCCGGCTGGACGTCTAAGATTGATGCTCGAGGATGCCGAACCGAAGTGTTTGTTGACCACTGCGGACATTGCTCCCAAACTGCCGCAGGGCTCATGGAAGCTCGTCATCATAGACCACATTGATACCCTTGCGGAACTGGCGAAGATTTCTGCTGCCAATCCTGGCGATACAATGGCCCAGCCTCTGCGTCCTCAAAATCCCGCCTATATCATCTACACCTCGGGATCCACTGGCACTCCAAAGGGCGTGGTTGTTACTCACTCGGGAATTCCATCTGTCGCCGGTACCCGAGTTGAGCGTCTGGATCTAACACCCGCTTCGCGGGTCTTGCAGTTTGCTTCCCTTAGCTTCGATGTCTCGGTGGTAGAGCTCATCATGGCTCTAACCACAGGAGCAGCCTTGGTGTTGCTGCGGGATGATCAGCGCAGCGGTACAGCTCTGCGAGATGCACTCATTGCACACCGAGTCACCCATGCGTCACTGCCTCCAGTTATTCTGCCGACTCTCGAAGAGTGTGGCGAGTTGCCACCTCTGGAAAACTTGATTGTAGGAAGCGAGGCCTGTTCTGGTGAGATGATCGCCCGCTGGTCGCCTGGGCGAAGGCTGATCCATGCTTACGGCCCGACTGAGACGACCGTGGTTTCAACCATGAGTGCGCCATTATCGGGAAACCAGCCACCGCCGATCGGCAAACCGATTTGGAACACCAGGGTCTATGTGCTGCATGAACATTTGCAGCCCGTACCCGCCGGTGTCGCGGGCGAGCTTTATATTGGCGGGCTTGGTGTGGCCCGTGGCTATCTGAAAAGACCCGGGTTGACGGCGGAGCGCTTTGTTGCTGACCCCTTTGGCCCGCCAGGAACAAGGATGTACCGGACGGGAGACCTGGTGCGGTGGCGCGTGGATGGAAACCTCGAATTCTTAGGGCGAACAGACCAACAGGTGAAAATTCGTGGTTTTCGCGTGGAACTGGGAGAGGTGGCGGCGGTTCTGTCCAGGCACCCGAATGTGCAGGATTCGATAGTGGTGGCCCGCGAAGATGTGCCTGGAGAGAAGAAGTTGGTGGGATATGTGATCGCGCGACAAACCGAGGCGGAACAGGTTCAGGCTCAGGCAGGTCGCATCGCCCAATGGCAACAGTTATACGAATCTTACCGCCAGGATTTGCCCTCATCAAAAGGCGAATCCAACTTTGCAGGTTGGAACAGCAGTTACACCGGCGGGCCGATTCCTGCCGAAGAGATGCGCATCTGGGTAGAGGAAACGGTGACTCAGATTCGTCTCTTGCGGCCCCGGCGAGTTTTGGAGATTGGATGCGGTTCAGGCTTGCTGCTGACTCGTCTTGCGCCCAAGTGCGAGAGTTACATTGGGCTCGATTTCTCCGAGGCTGCACTCGCACAAATCCGCAAATACAGAGAGGACCGTGAAGACCTGAATCATGTGGTGCTGCGTCAAGCCCTGGCGGATGAACTCTCGTTTGCAAGTGATGAGAGTGTCGATCTGGTGATCGTCAACTCTGTTGTGCAGTACTTCCCCAGCATGGATTACCTGTTCAAGGTGTTGTCTGAAGCCGTGCGGGTGATACAGCGCGAAGGTCACATCTTTTTGGGAGATGTGCGCAGCTTGCCATTGTTAGAGGCTTTTCACACCTCGGTGCAGTTGCAAAGGGCGCAGTCCACCATGGATCTGGCAGAGCTGCGTCAGCGCATAAACCAGGCCCGGCAGAATGAAGAAGAGTTAGTAGTAGATCCGGCCTTCTTCGTTGAGTTGGCGAAACGATGGGAGAGAGTCGGTCGGGTCGATATAGCCCTGAAAGCTGGGGCCTATGACAACGAGTTAAACCGGTTCCGTTATGACGTGACTCTAAGGATAGGGGAGAAGGAGCGGGTCGCCGAGCCTGGAAGATGGCTCGTGTGGGACCACTCCCGCCAGTGGCTGGACGAGCTTCAACGGGCGATTGCGGAACAACCTGGTTCTGCGATCGGAGTACGCTCTATTCGCGACGCCCGCGTCGCCCCGGCAATCGTCGCAGTAGAGTTGTTGAAGTCCGGGAACGAATCAACCTCCAATGCCGGCCAATTGCAAAGTGCCTGTTTCCGTGCAGGAGTCGAAGATCCAGACGTGGTGATCAAGCTCGCGCGCCGCCTGGGAATCCAGTTGTCCTGGCAGCGATTTGGGGCCGACGGAATCTATGATGTCATTTTCAACCCTCATTGGCAGAGGCAGGAGAAAGCGCCGGAGCGGCCATCCAGCTATTACGTGCGGTACGGCAACGAGCCATCCTTCGGAAGCGGAACGACCGGGTTGGGCCGCTTACTGCAGGAGCATTTGGGGCAATCTTTGCCCGACTATATGGTGCCATCGGCTGTGATGGTTTTGAAATCGTGGCCACTGATGCCCAGTGGCAAGATCGACCGCAGCGCCTTGCCCGCTCCCGAACATCGGAGGGAAGGTTATCGTGCTCCACGTACACCGGACGAACAGACTTTGTGCGCAATCTTTGCCGAGGTCCTGTCTCTGGAGCAGGTCGGTATTGACGAAGACTTTTTCGCTTTGGGTGGCCACTCGCTGATGGCAACCCGCTTAGTAAGCAAGGTGCGCGCTGCTTTGAGCGTGGAACTCCCCTTGCGGACCTTATTTGAAGCACCAACGGTGGAACAACTGGCGCCTCATGTAGCAGATGCGCAAAAAGCCCGTCCCCCACTCATACTGCGGCCCCGACCGGAGCGCTTGCCGCTTTCATACGCGCAGCAGCGCCTGTGGTTCATCGATCAACTGGAGGGAGGCAGGAGCACGGAATACAACATGCCGCAAGCGTTGCGCCTGCGCGGAGAGCTGGACTTGCAGGCACTGAATCAGGCGCTTAATGCCATTCGTGAGAGACACGAGAGTCTTCGTACGCATTTTGCCCAGGTAAATGGCGAGCCAGTCCAGATTATCGAGGCGGCCATGCCGATTGATCTGCCGATGGAAGACCTCAGCGCTCTCAGTGAGACGATGCAAGAGGAGCAAGTATTGGGTGCCATGCGGCGGGAATGGGAACAGCCATTTGATCTGGCCAACGGACCTGTGTTTCACATGAGGTTGATCAAACTGAGCAAGCATGACCATGTTCTGTTACGCAATTTTCACCATATCGTCTCCGATGGCTGGTCCCAGGGTGTTTTCAATCGCGAGTTCATGATGCTCTACGAAGCCTTCCGCGAAGGGCACCTCAATCCTTTGGAGCCGTTGCCGATACAGTACGCAGATTACGCTTTGTGGCAGCGTGAATGGCTCAATGAAGCCACCCTCCTCCATCACCTGGAATACTGGAAGGAAAACCTCACTGGTATTCCGCAAGAATTGGAATTGCCTAAAGACCGGCCGAGGCAAGCAATGCAGACCTATGCGGCAGATGTCTGCACGGCAACCTTGCCGGGCGACAATTTAGCAGCCCTGAAACAACTCGGCCAGGCGAACCAGTCCACCTTATACATGACCCTGCTCGCGGCTTTCGCGGCGCTGATGCAACGCTACAGTGGGCAGGATGATGTGGTAGTGGGCTCACCAATCGCCAATCGCCAGGATGCGCAGCTTGAGCGACTCATCGGCTTCTTCGTGAACTCGCTCGTCATGCGTGTGCGCCCGAACTCGCAGGCCAGCTTCCGCGATTTGCTTTCGCAAGTCCGTGCCACGGCCCTTGAATCCTATCAGCATCAGGATGTGCCGTTTGAGCGCTTGGTAGAGGAACTATCACCGGAACGCAACCTGAATAAGACCCCCATCTTCCAGTTGGTCTTTGCCCTTCAGAATGCGCCCATGGGCACGCAACAACTGAAAGGTCTGGAAATAGAACCGATAGGTGGCGATGAACTACAGGTCCGTTTTGATCTGGAACTGCATGTTTTTGAGCACACCGGTCATATTGGATTTTACTGGCTGTATAACCAGCATCTGTTTGACCGATGGCGCATGGAGCAAATGGCGCGCCATTACGTTAGCTTGATCCAGTCCGCGATAGGCACACCCAATTCGCCATTGTATGGCCTTGATGTATTGAATGCCGAAGAACGTCAGACGCTATTGGAAGACTTTAATGCGACCGCCACTCCCTTGGCGGAAATCATGCTCCCGACTCTGTTCGAGCAGCAGGTGACCCGTACGCCAAATGCGGTAGCGGTGATATTCGGTGGAAAAACACTTTCATACGACGAAATCAATCAAAGGGCCAATCGGTTGGCTCACCATTTGATTTGTCTGGGCGTTGGCCCCGAGAAACTGGTGGGCATTGCCCTGAGGCGCTCCGTCGATATGATTGTGGCGTTACTGGGCATTCTGAAAGCCGGTGCCGCTTATCTTCCGCTGGACCTCGATTTACCCGAAGCCCGGCTGGCCCATATATTAGCGGACGCTGCGCCAGTATTAGTGATAAGTCAAGAAGGACTACGCGCTCGCTCGCCGCAGTCGGTGGAAGTGTTCAACTTGGATAGCTGGCAAGTGGAAGCTGCATTCCAGCAGATGCCTGTCCACAACCCGCAGGACAGCGACCGCACTTCGCCATTGCTGTTGCATCATCCTGCCTATGTTATCTATACCTCCGGTTCCACTGGGGTCCCCAAGGGCGTTGTTGTCTCTAGCGAAGGACTGCTCAACTATTTGAATTGGAGCATGAAGGAATACGACGCGGATCTCGGCAACGGCGCTCCTGTTCATAGTTCGCTCGGTTTCGATCTGACCGTCACCAGCATTTACCCTCCCTTGCTGGTGGGCTGCCCTATTATTTTGGCGTCTGAAGATCATGCCGTTGAAAATCTGGCCGGCATTCTTCATGTCCATAGGGATTTGAGCCTGGTGAAACTGACACCTGCTCATTTGCAGGTGCTCAACAATGATTTGCCAACGAAAGCATTCCATGGAAGGGCTCGATCAATGGTGATTGGGGGTGAGGTTCTCAACTATGAGACTTTGACTGCATGGAGACAGCATGCCCCCGAGACTAAGTTGATTAACGAATATGGTCCGACAGAAACCGTGGTTGGCTGCTGTATTTACCAGGTCCGTCCTGAAGATCCCTTGGTTGGTTCTGTCCCGATTGGGCGTCCCATTGCCAACACTCAAGTTTACGTGCTGGACAAAGATCTCGAAGTGTCGCCGGTTGGGGTCGCTGGCGAGTTGTACATAGCTGGAAGGGGCTTAGCGCGGGGATATCTAAACCGGCCGGATTCAACCGCAGAGCGCTTTCTACCTAACCCTTTCAGAACAAACGGGGCACGTATGTACCGCACCGGCGATCTGGCCCGCTGGCATGTGAATGGCACGTTGGAGTTCCTCGGACGCAACGACCAACAGGTGAAGATTCGTGGCTTTCGCATTGAACCGGGAGAAATCGAATCACTGCTCAAAAGTCATCACCATGTGCAGGATGCGCTGGTGGTGGTACGGGAGCAAGCGGACCAGAAACAGCTCTTGGGTTACGTGATAGCGCAGCCGGCCGTGAGCGAAGAAGATGAGGTGCAAGCCAGGCGGCTTGCTCATTGGCAGCAGCTCTATGAATCGACCTACCACGAGGGACCACAGGCCTCGCCGGATTTCAACACTGCCGGTTGGAACAGCAGCTATACCGGCGAAGCGATTCCCGGCGATGAGATGCGGATTTGGGTTGAAGAGACAGCGGACCGTATTCGCGCCCTGCAACCCCGGCGCGTGCTGGAGATCGGCTGCGGTACCGGCTTGCTGCTGACCCGCCTGGCAGGTGGATGTGAGAGTTACATTGGATTGGATTTCTCGCACGAAGTTGTCGCCCAACTGGAGCAGTACCGCGCTCAGCGTGAAGACCTTCAGCATGTTGTGTTGCGTCAAGGTCTCGCCCACGAACTCTCGTTCATTGGGGATAACAGCGTTGATCTGGTGATCTTGAATTCCGTGGTGCAGTATTTCCCGAATATGGATTATCTGCTGGAAGTATTAAAAGAAGCAGTGCGGGTGACCATGCCAGCGGGACATGTGTTTGTGGGGGATGTGCGCAGCTTGCCTCTGCTGGAGGCATATCATGCCTCGGTGCAATTGCACAGAGCTCCGGCGGCGATGTCGTTGGAGGCTCTCCGCCGGAACATCAGTCAGGCTCTGCATCGTGAAGAGGAATTGGTGATGCATCCCGAGTTGTTCAACGAGTTAGCGAGACGTTGGGAAAAAATTGGGCACGTAGAAATGGCGCCCAAGGCCGGCGCCTATGACAATGAGTTGAGCCGTTTCCGCCATGATGTGACCTTGCACATTGGGAAGAAGATGAGAGTAGCGCCACCGCAGCTTTGGCTGTCATGGGATGAGCGTGGCCGCTGGAAACAGGAACTCAATCAGGCGCTGGCCCATGATCCCGAATCGTCCATAGGACTGCGAGGCTTCCGCGACCGTCGGATTGTCGCCCATGTGGAAGCGGCTCGCCGGTTGCAAGCTGTGAACGGTCCTATCAAAAATGCTGGGCAGTTCAAAGCCGCTGGTTCAGAGTTGAGTGGAGAGGATCCAAACGAGGTAATGCGTCTCGCACACAATCTCGGCGTTCAGTTGCACTGGCAAGGCCTCGATTCTGATGGGATATACGAGATGATTTTCAATCCACGGTGGACGCACTCGTCCACGATAGGGGAAGCAACGACAATTGAGGCGCCGCTTAACTACTATCTCCGCTATGCGAACGTCCCGGCACAGAAAGAAGAAGATGCAAAGCTGGGCCGGGCATTGCAGAATCATCTGCGGCAGAGATTGCCTGATTACATGGTGCCGTCAGTTATCACGGTGCTGCCTGCTTGGCCTCTGACCGCCAATGGGAAAGTGGACCGGCGTGCTCTGCCGTTGCCGGAGCGGCAGACCGAGGAGTATCGCTCGGCCCGCACTCCGCATGAAGAGATCCTGTGTGACATATTCGCTGAGGTGCTCGGGTTGGAACGTGTGGGCATTGACGATAATTTCTTTGCCCTGGGCGGGCATTCTCTGATCGCCGCCCGTCTGGTCAGCCAGGTGCGTTGCACTTTTGGCGTGGAATTGGCTATCCGCGCACTGTTTGAGGCCCCTACCGTCTCTGAATTGGCCTCCCGTCTCAAAACAGGAGTGGCTCCGGAAAGCGCTTTTGAACGCATGCTGCCGTTGCGAGCACGTGGCAGCCTGTCACCGCTTTTCTGCATGCATCCCGCCGGCGGACTTAGCTGGGTCTACGCTTCGCTGATGCCCACACTCAACCTCCAGCGGCCCATCTATGGCCTGCAAGTATCCGGGATTGTGCCCGAAGGACCATTCCCCAGCAGTGTCGAGGCGCTTGCCCATGAGTATGTTGAAGCAATTCAACAAGTGCAGCCTTCCGGCCCCTATTACTTGCTCGGCTGGTCATTCGGTGGAGTAGTCGCACACGCGATTGCCTGCCTCCTTCAGCAGCAGGGTGAGCGCATCAGCCTGCTTGCCATCCTTGACAGCTATCCATCAAGTGATGAACGCGAGAAACCTGCAATGACTGAAGAGGAAGTGGTACGCGAGTACATGGCATTGATTGGCCTGCGACAGGAAAATCTGAGTGCGAAACGACCTGACTTTGCCACCGCCTTTGCTGCCGCGCGGCGCGCCGGCCTGATTCCCCCAGATTTCGACGAACAAGTGACCCGGCGCATGATACAGATGATGAGCCACAATTCATTCCTGGAAAGGGCCTTTCAATCTCCTCAATTTCAAGGGGACCTTTTGTTCTTCGAGGCTACGGACAAGGGCAAAACCCACCCCATTGCGCCCCAAGCCTGGGTTCCCCACGTCACAGGCGGCATTGAGGTATACCGGATCAATTGCAGACACCACGAGATGATGGACCCAGTCCCCAGCAAGGAAATAGGATCCATTTTGGAAAAACATCTACAGTCTCTACCATTCGAGGGTTGAGCAACGTGAAAAAATGCCTGGACAAATACGCGTTCTAGCAAAGCTATCTCGAATCTGGAGTGAGACAGCCACAGCGCAGGAAGGACTGAACTGAACGATCTCGCTTCAGCCGTTCGTGCTGCTGGGACGAAGCTGGCGGCCAGCGGACTGTTTTCTGCTTTCATTGGCGGCCAGCAAACCAAAGATCAAGAAGAGCAACGAAGAAACCTGGGGGCCATGGTGAAATAAATAATCCACGCTGCCGTGGGCGAGCACGGTTATCATGGCGGCCAAGCAGCCGAACCCAATGATACGATCAGTCTCATCCAAGGCCGTACGCCATTGCCGGAGGGCCATCCGCAAAAAAATGACAACCAACACAGCAAAGCTGACAAAGCCGATCACGCCTGTCTCGGCGAGCAGTTCCAAGTAAAGATTGTGGGCCTCAAGGACTGTCCCTTCAGGAACAGAAATAAAATTGCCAAGCAGAGTGCTGAAATTGCCAAAGCCCACTCCCAACACCGGAGATGACAGAAACACTCCAGCAGCCCCGGCCCAGATGCCCAAACGAGTGACGCTGGTGAACTCATCCACTCCAGAAAGACGTTCAAACATGATTCCCGCGACAACACCGGCGACGATGAGTGCCATACAAACGCCTGCCAACCATTTCAGCCTGGCCCTGCGTGTTGAAGGCAGCAGAAAAGCGCTGACTAGCGGAATCGTGCCATAAGCGATCAAACCGCCCCGGCTTTGGGTGAGCAAGAGAGCCACACTTCCCAACAGAAAAGTCACCTGTCCTAGGCGTCGCAATAAACCTTTGGCGGCCATTCCTATGACAAAGGCAAAAGACAGCACCATGTTCAAGTAGCCGGCAAGACCGTTGTAATGACTCAAGAATGAAGTGATACGCCCGGAGAAGTCTGGAAGTTTCAGCGCATCTTCCTGGATGGGATAAAGTGCATTGTAGAGGCCGGAATAGTCTCCGATCGCGGCCTGATAAAAGCCAAACAAAACCACCAGGATCGTTGAAAGCAATAGGACACTGAAGACGCTCCTGATGTCCTCGTCCGTCGTCACCCAACTGGTAATCACATAATAAAAACACAGATAAGAGAGCAGGCGCATGAGTTCGCGCAATGCTGAACCCGACGGAGGGTTCACTACCGTCGCGGAAATCACAGCAATCATGCAATAGACAAGGATGGCCCAAGTGAGTTTTCCGGAAAACAGCCACTTTCGGACCGGTTCCCGGTGAATAATCCTGCTGGCAAGGACACCGAGAAATATTACCAATCGAACCAACGTCCCTAAATCGTGAATCGGTAAACGCCAATCGAGAATTGGCGAGACTGGAAGCAAGAACACAACCACTAGCAAAAGCGGTTTAAATCGGGCTGCGGCCAGAACAATGGCCACAAAGGCCACGATAAAAGCAACAACCAGCGGCTCAACAACAGTGATGGCAGTAACAGCAACCGCTGTAACCACCAGGACAGATTCCACAAGACCGCTCGGCCTGTTGCGAGGTACGCTCTGGGTTCCAAGAAAATGATCCATCTAGGCCCCACCTGCCGCAGGCCTGGGACGGCTTCCAGCTTGAATCAAGACCTCAATCGTCTCGCGAGCGCACCGCTCCCAACTAAAAACATTGGACCGCTCCAGTCCATCTCGACGCAGTTGCTCGCGAAGGCCGGTATCAAGGATTGCAGATTCCATTTTGTCTGCCATATCTTCCGTGGAAAGAGCGTCGAAATAGCGCAGCACATTTCCGGAGATTTCCGGCAAGCACGATGAATTTGCGGCAATGGTCGGAATGCCACACGCCATAGCTTCAATCATAGGCATGCAGAATCCTTCATACAGTGATGGCATGACCGCCAGGAAAGCGCCTTTCAGCAGAACCGACAGATCACCATCAGGCAGCGCTTGAGTAAAGATCACCTTGCCTTTGGAGCGAGTACGGCCTCCTTGCCGCAAGACATCTTGATAGTGCCAACCAAATGGCCCCATGAGAACCAATTGCAGATCGAGAGCAGGATGGCGATCCAGGAGAAGATCGTAAGCCTGAATCAAACGAACCAGATTTTTGCGCGGCTGTATTGTGCCATGATGTGCGATATAGGGCGCGTTTATGCCGAATTTCGTTCGAAGTTGGGCCAGTTTGTCCTCGCCAAAGGGCGCGGTATTAAAGATCGCCCGATCGAACCCATTGTAGACAACCCGAACTTTCTCAGGCGGCAACTCGTAATGCTCAACAATGTCATTTCTAGAACATTCGGAAACGGTAATAAGAGAGCGCGCGAACTTGGCCGAAGCCCACATGAATGTCTTAAGCAAGGCATTGATCTTTCGGCCATGTGAGAGCTCCGTGACAGGCGTGAGGTCGTGAATGGTACAGACGACAGGAACAGTTCTGGAAGGAAGGATGTTCGCCGTTGGAGAAAATATCATGTCTGCACCGATGCTGCTTGCGGCGCGACTTAGCCCTCCAAGCCGCCAAAAGCGATCAAAACGAAGAGACGGTGCTCGCACAATTTCAAATCCAGAAACCGACCCCAGTTCGTGAAAGCCATTGGCATGACGATCAGAAGAAAAGAGGCAAATCTTTACCGCATCCTGGGCCGGAGCAAGCCGTCTGAATTCCGCCAGCAAATTTCGCGCATAAACCTGCATGCCGTGGTAATTGAACCGGCTGGACAGAACCCATGGATCAACAGCTATTTTCAAAATAAATCACTCCAGAATTATTATCTTTTGCCATTGCGGGCGCATCGCGCCAAGATGCTGAGAGTTTCCGCCGCACAGCGCTGCCAGTCAAAATCGCCGGCGCGCCGCAGTCCCTTTTCAGAGAGTTCCTTCCTTAGATCCTCGTTCTCCAATGCCTCTTGCATACACGCTGCCATTTCATCGATAGACTGCGGATTGAAGTATCTCAAAACACCGCCGGAAACTTCCGGCAAACACGAACTGTTGGCGGCGATCGTCGGTATACCGCAAGCCATAGATTCCACCATAGGCAGGCAAAAGCCTTCATACAAGGACGGAATGACCGCCAGGCTCGCGCCCTTGATCAGTAGAGCAAGGTCAGTATCGCTGAGAGCTCCCGTAAAAATAACCTGCCCTTTTGCGCCTGCGGTCCTATTGGCCGTAGTCAGTAGTTCCTGATACTGCCATCCTGATGGTCCTGCCAAAACGAGATCTAAATCCAAATTGCGGTTACGTTCGAGCAAGAGGCGGTATGCCTGGATCAAGCGTGTCAGATTTTTTCTTGGCTGTAGCACTCCATGGTGGATGATGTAGGGCCTGTGAATTGCAAATTTTCCAAATAACTTTCTCTGCGCGTCTGGATCGGGCGACTCCAGATTGAAGTTGCTCTTATCGAATCCAAGATAGACAACTGATATTTTGAATTCTGGCACGCCGTAAATATTTACCAGATCCTGCTTGGAACAGATGGAGTCTGTGATCAGCATGTGCGAATATTTCGCCGAACTACGTAATAAAAAACGCAACATTGCCGAAATCTTTCGGGAATAAGAAGGCATCACTACAGCCGTCACATCATGAATTGTTGCGACTACAGGCACCAGTCCTTTAATAGGCAACACTGTTCCTGAAGGACAAAACATCACGTCCGCCCTGCCCTGGAACGCCGAGATGCAGGACCCTCCGAAGCGCCACAGCCGGTCAAATCTCAATAAACCTGCCTGTCTGGGAATAAACCCCGGAGCGGCTTCATAGACATTGGCATCATTGCTAACAGAAGAACACACCAGGGGCATAACATTGACCGAATGCTGCACACCCATTTGCCTGAAGCTGGTAAGCAAGTTCTTGGTGTACACGTAGATTCCATGGTTGCGAAAACGAATTCCTAGCGGCCACGTATCAATCGCAACTTTCGGCTTTTCGTTTCTGTTCGCCATTGCAGGAAGCGCGGGTTTGTACAACGCTGCTGAAACCGTACCCTTTCAAAACTAATCTTTCAACGCCGTTTGTGATTATTCATCATCGGGCATTCGGTAGCCAGTTTCCGATGGCTTTGGGACCTCGCAACAATCCTTTGCTTGTGCCTGCTGCAAACGCTGCGAATACAGCACATACCATCGCCCCGGCCAAGACCTCGGGGATCCAGCGTCTCAGGAGCACGAAACTTGCAAGCATCACAGCGAAGGCCAGTGTGATCTTTGTGCTATTTTTCGGAAATATAGGTTCGCCAAGGAACTTTGTAATCAAAAAATAGTTCTGTCCAAGAAGCAGCAATTCTGTCAGCAGGGTGGCAACTGCCGCCCCAACGTAGGAAAAACGAGGGATCAGCAGCAAGTTGGCCGAGATATTGAAGACGGTGCAGATGCTCGCGGTCCATATAAAGATCTTTTCCTTGTGGGATGCGAGCAGAAGGGTGTTCAGCGCGTAATTCAAAAACATAGGTATGCTTGCCCAAGCCAGTACCTTGATGGTGATAATAGACCCGTAGTAACTTTGCCCAAGAACAGCCAGGACTACAGGGCGAGCAAATGCCAATGTAATCAACACCACCAGCAACGCTGCGAGATAGAGAAATTTCATGGCACGCGAGCAATTCTGTCGCGTCTCCTGATTTACCTCGGAAGAAGAAAAAACCGGCAGTAACGCCCCCATGACTCCATAGGGGATGATCGAGAGGCTGGCAAAGACCCGGTAGGGCACAGAATAGATCCCGGTCGCGATATTTCCCACCAGCTTTGAGAGCATGACTACGTCCACACGGTCATAGACAGTTGCGATGACCGGATAGATATTGAAGGCAATCATGGAACGCGCAACCTTGCTAAAGCCGGGAAGTATGGAACCAGTGAATTTCAGAAATTGGACAACCGCAAGAATAGAGGTCAGAGCACCTGCTACTGCTCCCAGGATTTCGGCCGCAATCATCCCTTTGACTCCAAACCCCTTCAATAGAAGGAGCAGAGCAACCGCCAGCAGCGTGCTCCCCTGCACAAGTTCAATCCACAAGAGAGGCCGGAATTTTTGCAGCCCTTTCATGACTCCCTGTGCCGATTCACTTATTACTCGGGGAATAAGTGACAACGAAAGCAAGACCGCATTCAAAACCAATGGCCCCGGAAATCGTAAAATCTTCAGCAGCAGGAAAGCTCCACCGACGCAGGGGACGAGGTAGGCCAGTCGTATCTGGGTTACCCTCTTCTGTAGGCGCCAGGCGATCTCCGGTTGTCTCGCAATTTCCCTGGTGAGAAAGTCGCCATAGCCGAAGCCAGTGACAAGTGCAACCAGTTCCACAACTGTCAGCAAGAGAGCATATTCCCCAAACCTCTCGATACCTAACAAGCGGGCACCCAGAAAGAGCACGCCAAGACGAAGCAATCGACGGACCGCCTGCGCCACGGTGAGCCAACCTGCGTTCGTCGCAACGCTACTTGCCAAATGTGGATCAATCTCTGTGCTTGCGGCAGGGGCGTTCATACGCAAACTTCTCTTTGAAAGGGAATTCCAAGCGCCTGACGATAGATCGACAGCATTTGAGCCGCGGCCTGGTTCCAGCTAAAGCGTTGCAGATTGTTATGGCCGTTGCGTATCAGGGCCCTTCGAAGATCGCTCTCATGAAACACCCGATCCAGAGCATGCCCGAATTGCTCCGGACTTCGTGGATCTGCATAAAGGGCCGCATCTCCTGCAATTTCCGGCAATGATGTTTCAGTCGAGCAGACTACCGGGGTACCACAGGCCATGGCCTCCAAGACGGTAAAACCAAAACCTTCATACAGCGATGGACAGGCATAGACGCGGGCACCAGAGTAGAGCGCAGGCAAGTCGCAATCGTCCACAAAACCGGCGAGTACGAACTGGTGAGAAATGTCTAGCTCCTCCGCCAGTCGCTTCAGTTCGTCTGCGCGTTCGTTGATCGGGCCGGCAATGACCAACTGTATCCGCGTGTTGCTCGCCTTGAATCGCTGAAAGGCACGCAATAGCCCGGCATGGTTTTTTCGTGGCTTGTCGATTCCGGTGTAGAGCACGTATTCCTCGCCAATCCCATACTTAGAGCGCACTGCGCTAAGCTTGGCGGCATCGGTGACCGGCTGAAAAGTCTTGCTCACTCCGGGATAGATCACCTGGATCTTTGCCGGATCGGCGCTGAGATGACGAATAATGTCGCCCTTCGAGAATTCTGAGTCTGTGATGATCCGATCGGCCAGACGCACAGAAGCAGCCATCATTGCTCGGTAATAAAGACGGCCAACTCGGGACGGTAAATCAGCCTTGCATGCCAGATAGATTACGTCATGGATGGTGACCACGCATGGGCAGGGTCGCCGTAACGGCAGCATGAAATGAGGAGAGTGCAGCAGATCGATTTTGTTGCTGCGAAGTATTCTGGGCAGCTCGATCTGCTCCCGAAGCGAATAATATTTGAGCCTGGATGAAAGTTTTTCTGCCTGGCTCCCGGAGACCTGAATCATCTCCTCTGTCCCTGGAAGCATGATCAGCAGATAGTCGTGCTCTGGTCCTTGCGCAAGGACAGACTCAACCAGGCACTTCATATATCTCCCAATTCCGGGGTTCGTAATCCTTCGTAAATCAAAGGCGATCTTCATAGATCCGGTATCATTCCTGGGCGCGGCTTGCCCCGGCAGCGCGCATCTTGTGCTGGCGCACACGTAAATTCTCGCGAACCACCGTGAAAATCGAGTGGGCAACGGCCTGGTGCAGATCTTCAATCATCTGCATATTGTCAGAGGGGACAACGGCGCAGATATCGCACAGCGCCTTCATCCGGCCACCTTCGTACCCCGCAATCCCAACGGTCACGGCCTCCGCTTCCCTGGCAGTTTTTAATGCCAGGAGCACATTGGGCGAGTCGCCACTGCCACTAATGGCAAAAGCAATGTCGCGAGCTCTGACAAAATTTTTCAATTGTTCAGAAAAAACATGCTCATAACCTGCATCATTGGCCCACGCAGTCAGCAGAGGAACGTTGTCGGTAAGAGCAATCACCTTCACCCGGCGGCTTTGTGCATTGTGAATGGCAGTTTTATTCAGATCGCACACCACATGTGAAGCAATAGCGGCGCTGCCGCCATTGCCAAAGACAAATATTGTCCGGTCGGCTTCAACTGCCTGAATGATGGCTGCGGCAATCCGGTCGATACTGTCGTAAGGAAGCCGCGGAATGATTTGGGATAAAACCTGGAAGTAAGCTTCAACCGAAACAGATTCAGTCTTTTCCGGCTGCGTTGAAATCGCTCTTACAAGTTGACGATGCATTCGATGGTTCCTTCGCCAGATTTCATTTTCAGGTGCTTCATCCATCAGCGACTGCGATGGCCTCTGATCTTTCCCATGGCTGCTCTGAATTCCGCCGATACTTCAGAAACCAATAAGCGGCGAGAGTCATCAGGGGAAAGCTGCTCCCAACTGTGCTTTCCAAACACCCAGAAGCAGGCAAGCAGCAACGCGCCAAATACACTCAAAAACACAATCAAGGAACGAGTGGGGCTAGCCTTCTTTTCTGGATAATTTCCGTCGTCCATTACCCGAACAATAGGAAGCTCCTTGGCTTCCTGCACTCTGGCCAATTCATATTGCTGGGTAAGAAATTCGTAGATTGTCTCTTGAATCTTCACTCGCCGGTATAAATCAATATAGCGGTAACCAAGGGCCGGTAATGTACGAATCGAGGGATACGCGCCTGCGCTGGCCCGGGGCTCATCAGCAGCGTTGGGATCGGTGTAATCTCCGACCAGCTTTTTCAGTTGACCTTGTAATTCAGCGATCCGGGCTTTGAGCGTACGGATACGCACATTGTCGTCAGAATAAATCTGCTGGATCCCTTTCAGCTCCGATTCGCTGGCTATCAGTTCGCCCTGCACCCTGGCGGCTGCATCCATCATGGCCTTGCCCTGTTGCTGCATATCCATCATGGAATGCTTGCTGGAAAACTGGCTCAACTCCAGAGAGTCCTGATCCAGCTCTTTTTTGGCGCTATTCAACCGGTCTTCAAGAAATTGCCGCTCACGATGCGCGGCTGAAGTATTGAGTTCGGCGGCCAGCCGGTTCATTTCCTCTATATAGACTCGCACCATGTGCTGGGCCATTGTGGGGTCCCAGTCAATCACCGACAAGGTAATGACGCCGCTCTTCTTGTCTTCGTCAATCTCAGTTGCCTTGTCCAGCTTCTTGCGGGCATCCTGATACCACTTCTTTTTGTAATGAGCGCGCAGATCGAATTTGTTGATCAGGTCGTCCTGCACAGTCCGGCTGCGCAGTACTTCAACATAAAATGCTCCAGGAGTTTTGACTCCCAGCAAACTAGCGGCGTCCAGACCCAATCCCATGCCCGAGCTTCCACCCGAAGCCTTATTTAAGAGTCCAGCCATTGCTGAAGTATTGGAGTTCTCGCCGGGTACCAGCTTGGCGGTAGATTTATAACGCTTAGGGATTATAAAAGCCACAATGACCGACAAGAGAGCGGCCTTCCAGGCAACACTCCAGAGAAAGCCGCGATGTCTCCACAACAAGAGCAGCTTGCCCGATACGCCACCGGTTTGCTCGCGGCCGTTAGGCCCAGGATCAGACGGAAAAGACGGCCTGTAAGCCGGTGATGGCGCAATGACTGGCGCCCTACTTTCCACTTCTAAGTCTCCAATGCGGCCAATAGGTCAGTTGGAATGAGGCCGTAAAATCATTTTGCCGGTTTCCATTCGTCAGTAAGGGAAAATTCCACCATTCATATTGTAGGAAGCTTGACAGGGAGACGCCAGGATTGAATTTCCATTCAGAATGTACATAAGTGTCTCGAAAAGCGCCGCCCTTGGCGAACATGGGATCGGCAACCATGGTCCGATATCCAAGCTGGATGGTCTTATCGGAGGCGAACCAGTAAGTACTCTCCGCTCGAAACGCAATTCCCTGCCGTCCTACAGTTCCGTTACCGACGATGTCGCCTTTATTGGTGTAACCATCCTGATAGCGAGTGTTCCAGTAAAAAAACCCGCCCGCCGGGGGCTCAATCAGTCCAGGCAGATTGGTATAAGACGCTTCTACCCGAAAATCCATGTGCGGCAATTTAGGAAGCTGAGGCATATAGATACCAGGGTTGTGGGCGGCGCGTCGAGGATATCCGATCGGGGAGACTTCATCTTCGACAAAGGAGTCCTCGTAGAGCGTGAGCCACTTCCGAAATCCGGGAATCCGATAACTGAAGTCAAATGTTGATCGCCGGTCGCCCGGATCATTTCCTCTGCCCACAGTATTGCTGGTTGAGAACAGTGAATGCTTCACGGTTCCCGCGGTAATCGGAAAATCCGGACCACCCCAAAGTCCAGTCTTACCCACCCCGAATTCCAAGTTGGGCGTAGGTCTGAAGTTGATCTTCTGCCCGTTCACCATCGGCTGGCGCTCCAGGCTTCGGCCGATGGAAAAGACATTGCCAACTGCTGGATCTTGCGTACTCACAAAATGCTGTCCGGTCAGCTTTCCCACCCAGAACTCTACACGGTACGGTCCCAACTTTCCAAGGAAACTTGGCAGTTTTCTGGGAGATGTCTGGTCCACGCGGAACATGTAAGTTGGCTCAGCATTATTACTCCACAAAAACGGGTCCCTGGTTGGCCCTAGCCACAGGGTTTGCTTGCCAAACGACATCTGCCAGCCCTTCAGGTTGAGCATTACATAGCTATCCAGAAGACGCAGTTTGTTGAACGCGGCAATCGGAGAGGCCGGTTGAACAACCGGTTTCTGGTCGGCTATTTGCAGCACATCCTGAACAGCCTGAGAAACACCGGGAGCAGAAGGCGCATGTTCGAATTCGCCTCGAACATAGAAGCCCAGCGGGCCGATAGAGGCGCTGCTGGAAAAGCCGCCAAGGAAGTTCCCGCCGGCCTGATAAGGACGCCCATAATCATTCACAATGGTCTTGCCGAAGTGATAACCATCAGTGAGCGGCTTTCCCGATATGCCAGTCACGCGGGCATAAACAGAGTCTATTCCGATATAGTTTGTTTCTGTGCCGTGCAATTCGGTGGCGAATTCCTGGTTGAGAACAGCGAGCAGCCGTGTAGCTTCGTCAGGCTCGATATCATCTACATATCCTGTAGATTCCTCCAGCAATCGGGCACATTCGCGACGGGTCCAGGGTCGCAGTCCCAGCATTCCGCTGGGGATGACTCCGAAAGAAGACAAGCGATCAAATGCGGGATAGACCCAGCTATCCATCGGAACATACGGAGAGGCAATGCTGTCCGATGAACTTATTCCTATTTCAGGAGAGATGTCTTTGCTCAGTGCTCCAAGACCGACTTCAGGAGTTTTGTCCTTAACAAATGTTCCATATCCGAGATCTGTCAGATCTGAATCGTGGTGACGAGAATAGACTTGGCGTCCGATAAGCCAACCCATGGCGCTACCGGCAATCACATCACTAGGGAAATGGTTCCTGCCTGTCACCCTGGCGATGCTAACGCCTGTAGCCAGGCCATAGGCAAAAAATTTAGTTAAGGGCCCGGGATACTCATGGGCGATCACGCTGGCAATCGACCAGGTAATTATAGAGTGATTGGAGGGGAAAGAGGAGTTTGCAGTGGTTCCATGCCAAAACCTCCCTTGCCCTGTGCCATCCGTGGGACGCTCCCGCTGGGTTGTAAACTTAAAAACCTCATCGACCAGGAAGCTATTCACCGCCGCTTCACCGGCGAGGATGCCGGCCTCCTGCTGATGATCATCGGCACGCCATCGTCCAATCAGCCAAAGGGCGCCCGATCCTGCGACCGCAAATCCCAAACCGCCGTTGGAGATCGTTCCGGAGTGTGACGAAAAAGTACCTTTAGGATTAATACGCGACGAAAGCTCAGCATCGGCATTAATCATCCCAGCGGTAAGTCCCACGATCGGCAGGATCCAATTAAGATCCTGAACGCGCGCCTTGAAAGGACTGGTCCAGATGTCTTTTTGGTCTCGCACCAAGTTCTTTACCAGCCCCACCGGGGCCGCCGTAGCAGGATAAGACTGTTGCTGCGGCCGCGAAGATTTCTTCTTCTGATTAGGCGCTGAAGTGGTGCTTTTACTCTTCCCGCTATTTTGGCTGTCAGTGCTCTGCCCGTATGCTCCGAGAGAGAGCGTGAAGAAGAGCACTGACGCGATGAGTTTTCTACCACAAAGGTGCTTCAGAACCACGCATATCTCCATTAGAAGCTGATCGCCACACGGGCCGCGACGGCCAGGCCGGAAAGGACTTGCGAAGCCTCAGCAAACAATTTCAATTTATCGCCAGTCGCAATCTTCTCCGGAACATAGACGGTGTCACCCGGCAGCAGCACGGTATTCAGGGCATTACCCGACCACCATTGGCTTGAGCTCTTGCCGATCACGGCTCCATTCGCTCGCACAACAAAAATGTCCTTCTTGTTGGCAAAGGCAGTTGGACCGCCGGCTTGTCGCAGGTACCAGCTTGCATGTTTTCCCGGTGAGAAGGTAATTGCCGTCGGGCTGTAGACCTGTCCAGCCACCAGAATAAAGTTTGGCTTTTTAGGAACGATCAGGGTGTCCCCTGGACGTACTTCAATGTCCGCAATTGTGCTTTCCCATCTTCCAATGTCAGGAGAGATATGAATCAGCAAACGGCCGTTTGGCTGAATTTGTTTGAGTTTGTCGATCAACTGCTGTCTCTGTCGGGCAATAAGGGGGGGTTCTGTCCGGCCGCTACCATCACCAGAAAAAGCTTGGCTTTGGAGCTTGTTGATCAGCTCATCCCGGTTCTTGGACGAAAGCTCTTTGACCTGCTCGCGTTCCAGGACAGCGCCATACGGGTAGGCCTCTTCTAAAAATCCACCAGCCCGTTTCAAGATCGAACTAATTCGCTCGCCTTCCTGAATTCCGTACCTTCCGGGGTGAAGGATCTCGCCAGTGACGGTAATCGCTCCTCCGATGTTGTTCCAACCCCCAAGCTGACGAATGGTGAGACTGTCCCCCGGTTTGAGGAGCACATCGGTATCGAGCTCTCCAGCAACGGCCCTGCCGATTGGAATCTCGCGGTGCTCCAGCTCAACTCTCTCTCCGTTAACGACGGCATAGCTGGAGAGGTCCGCAGACCCTACATAAGCACTGCGTTTGAATCCTCCGGCCATCCTCAACAAACCCACCGCAGTCATACGTTCCGATAGCGGATATTCTCCGGGGCGTAGTACCTCGCCATAAATCGAAACTTTGGGCGCATCGGCTTCATACCGGCCAAAGACCCGGACAGTATCAAAAGGCATAAGAGCAGGGGCCGGTTGCTGTTGGTCCAGCACATTCCGCAGGTTGAAACCAATCACATTAGGCCGGTAGTCGGGAGGCGTAAGACGAACAATCTCCGCCCGGTCAGCGGGCTCCGGCAAAAGATCTTCAAACGAGCCAATCAGATCGGTGACAGTGAGGCCCTCTTTAAATGGATACTTCCCAGGACGGTAAACGTGTCCCTGTAGATAGACAGTCTTGTCGCTGTACGGAAGTATGGGCGCAATGGTGATGCGATCTCCATCTTTAATGGCGAATTTCTTGAAAGCGTCTTCCATGGCCCGCGTGTCGCCATTCTGCGGCAGATCGACGCTGAGCATTACTTTCCGCTCGTGCGCCTGGATCCTTTCAACCTTTATCTTGCTCGTCTCTCCTGTAACCTGGACTCCGCCAGCTAGATCGAGGGCCTGGTCAAGCGTTTGCTCATTGTGGAGTTCATAAATCGCGGGACGGCGAACCATCCCGGCAACCGTCACTTGCGGCCCAATCGGAGGAACCAGAATGCTGTCACCGGATTCAATGCGGCCTTCCGCTGAGTTCACGCCCTTCAGCATCAGATCGTATAGATCGATTTGTTCGACCAGCCTTCTACCCCTGAAATGCTTTACCAGACGCATCGATCCGGTATCGATAGGACCGCCTGCCACCAGCAACGCGCTCAGGGCAGTGGAAAGAGAGCTGATGTCGTAGGCGCCAGGATTTTTTACGTCGCCAACCACATAGACCCGCACAGTTCTGAGTCGTCCCAGAGAGACATCCACCGAGACGTTCTTGAATTGATGAACCAAAGCATTCTGGATTAACTGGTGCGCCTCGCGCACTGTGCGCCCAGCCACCAGAATTGAGCCCGCCTCCGGCAAGATGATGCGGCCTTCCCGGTCCACAGTTAATTGCAGCCTTTGAGAAGCGCTGCCCCAGTACTCAACCACTATTTCATCGCCCGGCCCAAGAACGTAATCTGATCCTACGGGAACATCGAGAGCTGCTTTATCAGAGGTGGTGGCGCTGTTGCGAAAAAGTGCGGCTCCAAACCTCTCTAGCTTCTCCGGATTCGTTACCGTCTGCGTATAGAGGTCCTGGAGCGCCGGCTGATTGCGGTAGGGGTTCTTCTGTCCAGGGCTACGGCCTTTTTCACGCTCCTTCCCTTCGGCGTTGGGAGTTCCACGGTCCTTATCTGTGGGCGGAGGAAGATTGCGATTGGTATTCTGGTCGGGGGCCTGCCTTTGACCGGGAACAGGCGTCTTGGGCATGGGCTGCGGCTCTTCCTGCGCTGGTTGGCCAAAACCGCGCTTCTTCAATTCATCACTAACAGCCAGCCGTGCGCGGTCATCGGAACGAATTTGGGAATACAGGCGCTCGTCGGTGATTTCGGCTTCGGTAACAGTGAGGCCGCGCTCCTGCGCCTTGGCTACGATTTCTGCTTTAGCTTCAGCCAGCAAATCCGGATTGTTCTGCAGAATCTGGATGATCTCATCAGCCGACAGCGGCTCTGACTCACTTTGTTGCTGTTGCTGCTGCGGCGCCTGCTGCTGTTGTTGCTGCGCATTGAGGATACCGGCGAAACAAATACAAAAGAGGGCGACAGCCAGCCGGAAGCAGTGCTGCACACAAATAGGCGTTACCAAGTTTAACGTCCTTCTCATAAAGAATTTCAGTCCTGTTACCCAAGCACGTTCAGCGAGTGCAAAGAAAGTTCAGCAGGCACAGTGGGAGTTCTCGGTCATTGTAAACAGCCAGGCACGAAATACAAAATTTGCCGCAGGCTCAGCGGCCGGTTGCCCTCGGTCGTAAGAACTGGCTCTTCGCAGGTTCCAGGCGGGCGACGGAGAAAATACCGCCACGATCTATACGCTAACCAAACCGCCAAGCTGAACTGCATCGGTCCCGAAGCCTATTTCGGCGCCGTCATCGCTGGGACCGCCGATTATCCGAATAAACGTCCCGCGGCCATCACTCACCGCTTACGATGTTGTTTCCACGCTTGATAGTTCTTGGGAGCATCCAGGTTCTTTAGTTCTCTCCACGCCTTAAGTGCCTCGTCTTTGGTTGCGCCGTTTTCTGACGACAGAAAGTCACTGAGAAAGTTGATGTATCGTCCTGACGGGATACGAGCGAACCTCTCCTCTGTCTGATTGAGCGTGACGTATTGTTTCACCAAGTCTCCGTAGGTGATCTTGACGCCCTTGGTAAGCTGCTCTTCGCGCCAGCGATTGAGGCGATAGCGTGCCCCTGACTTTCTTTTTAAGTCTGGCACAAATTTTTCCGCTTCCCTCACAATGAAATCCTTGGTTTCCCTGTTGCTGGTGTAATTGACAACCGGGAGCGTGAGGCTCAAGCCCTTTTCTATATCTCTGATTCCTGATTTCGAGAGGGTTCTCTTTGTTGGACTGGCGACCCTTTGGGTTTGCAAAAACAGTTTGATCGCTTTTTCAAGCTCGTCTTTTCGTAGCTTGCTAACCGACGGAATTCCGATGGCCTTAGCAAAGGTCTTAATCTCAGTGGCATACCAGTAGCCGTTGTCAAATCATCGACTTTGAGAGTTTTGCTCTTGTGGTCATTCACGCAACTTCTTAAAGGTGCAATAGCAGCGACACCCCCCAATCAAGGCAATCAGAATAACAGCCACAACAACCCACACTCTAAAAACTTGCATCCAGTCGAGAGGAAGCTTTTCCATGAACGTCATTTCGTTCGAAAGGAATCCGCGCTTCCTCTCAACACGATAAGTTCCAGTCGGTATTAACAGAAGCCAAAAGAGCACAACAAATACCGTCGTCTTAAACTGTTCCATACCCGTTTCAGAACGATAGCTGCAGTCAGCCTTCCCCAGGCGCTTACGACCGACACCGAAATGGGGGATGAAGAACAATGCTCCGGGATTCCGATTCACCTCCATTTTGCGACGCTCTTCCTCTTCACGGAAAACACTCAGCCTCTCTGTACTATGGATTCGTCGCTTTGCAAGTTCGTTGGTGAGAGCAAAATTGGCTTCAGGAGTCAGTTGTTGCGGGTCCAACGCCAGTCGTAGCAGTTCGTCGTCCGTTTTGATCTGGTATTCTCGGGAGAGTTCCTCAATCTGCATTCGCAAATATTAGTCAACTTCGTTTAGTCGAACAAGCTTAACGTGCACGGTGCATGTCGCTACACGAACTGGACGTGTCTCCGCCATCTCGTTTCTTAGTTGTAGCATCCCACCAGATATACCAATAACCAAATACGAAAATCGTGGTTTCACCACCACCAGCGATATTGACATTTTTCAGGAGACCCTAAAATGCAAAAGTGTTTTGTTACAACATTCGTAATGTTCCTGGCTCTGGGTGTAGCCACAGCACAGACTACTGGCGGCAGCCCAGGCACGGCTGGCGCCAGACCGGGCAACTCTCCGGGAACGCCCAGCACGCAAACCGGGGCCACGGGAACCCCCAGCACCACAGGAAATCCCGGCATGACAACCGGAACTCCTGCTACGACAGGAAATCCCGGCAGCATAATTACCCCAGGCACAACGACCACGCCAGTCCAGACTGGAACTCCTTCGACAACATCGCAACCCCCTGCAGGGACCACTTCAGCGAGTCCTTCCAATCAAACCGGAACCTTAGCAACAAATCCTTGTCCTCCAGGTACTTCCCCCGTTAACACCGGCACGCCTTCCACTTCAACATCAAGTAGCAACTCGGGGACCCAACCTGGTTCGGTTTCGACCAGTACCAACAGCAGCACTGGAAATCAGACCTCGAGTACAACGACGCCATCAAGTAGCACCTCCGCTTCCGGTACGAACAGCAGCAGCTCAAGCACTTCTTCTTCTGGAACGAGCAGCACCAGTTCAGCAGCTACAGTCTGCGTTCCCTCCGGAAGCTCCCCAATGGGAAATCCACCAAGCACTACTTCACCGAATTCAACCACTGCGCCGAGCACAACGGCCAGGCCGGGAACAACCAATTCACCCGGTTCTACGAATACCACTCCTCCGCCAAGCTCGACTTCGCCAAGCACTACTTCACCGAATTCGACCACCTCACCCACTACGACCTCGCCCGGAACGCCTCCTCCCAGCAATGGAAGGCCTCCATTGAAAAAATAAACTTGGCCAGAATTTCAGTTGAGAGAGCGGCTGCTCACACAGCCGCTTTTTTATTGGCTCTTTTTACTCGAAGACAACGCCGCCTCTGCCGCGAAATAACCACACATGCCGTGGACGCCCGGGCCGGGAGGCGTGGAAGACGAACACAGGTAGACGTTCTTGAGAGGCGTTCGATACATGCTGGCCGTAGGACGCAAGAAAAGCTGGCTTAAAATTGGCGCGCCACCTGCAATATCGCCGCCCACCAGATTAGGGTTATGTTGTTCAAAATCCAAAGGACCTAAAATGGAGCGGGCTGAAATGCAATCTCGAAACCCCGGCGCAAAACGTTCGACCTGGCTTTCAATGCGATCCGTTATGTCTTCCCTGCTTCCGTTTGGAACATGACAATAGGCCCAGCCGGTGTGTCCGCCTGAGGGGGCGCGAGATGGATCGAAGAGGCTGGGCTGAGCAAGCAAGACGTAAGGTCGAGCCGAGGTCTTTCCCTGCCATGCAAGTCGTTCCGATTCACTGATCTCCTCAAACGAACCTCCTAAATGGATGGTGCCGGCCCGACCGCACTCAGGAGCACTCCAGGGAATGGGTTGATGCAGTGCCCAATCAACCTTAAAGGCACCCATTCCATAGCGATAATGGTCCAACTTGCGCCGGTAGGAACTGGGCAAGTGATTTCCGCCCATCTTGAGAAGCTGTCGCGGAGTCACATCCAGCAACAGTGCGCGTGTGGATGGCAACTGGTCCAGCGATTCGACACGACAGTTGGTAACGATCTCTCCGCCTAAAGAACGAAGATAAGCTACAAGCGCATTGGTAAGCTGCTGTGCTCCTCCGCGCGCTACCGGCCAGCCCACAGCATGAGCGCTGATGTTGAGCATAAGACCAACTCCGCTCGTGGCAAGATTTTCCAACGGCAACATGGAATGAGCTGCCAGTCCTGCGTAGAATGCCCGCGCACGGTCGGTCGTGAAATAGGAATGGGACAGACCTCGGGCAGAGCGGATGGCATGAAATCCGAATCTTGCAAACCGGAAAGGATGGCGCGGAAATCGCGGAGGCGCCAGCACGTCTTCAAGCAGCTTTTCCCATTCTTGTACAAAGCCTTGAATCAACCGGCGATAATTGTCGCCGTCCTGCCCAAGAGTGCGAGCGGTCTCATCTATCGAGGAGTACAACTGTACAGCCGATCCGTCTTCCAGAGGATGTGCCAGTGCGACAGGAGGAAAAACCCATTCCAACCCATGGTCTCTCAGCGGCAGAGTGCGCAAGAACGGCGAGCAAACCGTGAGGGGATAGACAGACGAACAAACGTCATGAATATAGCCCGGCAGGGTGAGCTCTTGGGAACGAACACCGCCACCCGGAGTCTCGGATGCCTCCAGTACCAGCACGCGCCAACCCGCCTGCCCCAGGCGTATGGCTGCCGAGAGCCCATTGGGACCGGAGCCGACCACAATGGCATCAGCGTTAGGCAGATCAAGCTTTGAAGTTGGACCAGGCACTGTCCACACAATAAATGGTCGGGCCTGGCCCAACACAACAAAATTACAGCGAGGTGGTCAAGAATAGTTGGTTACAGCGCTGATGCGAATATTGAATGTGCAATGCAGCGCTCCATCGCTACTGCTTACGAGCGGCTGCACATTGGCGAACTTGCCCAAACCGGTAGATTCACGGATCTGGTCAGGTTTGAGCAGCGGATCGCCAGCAAACATCAGCTCGGGGGTCCATTGCAAAGGATAGCCTGCTCCCCAAACATGGAAATGAATGTGGGCTGCGATGTCGCGTGAAGGATAGGCCGCCGGGCGAATCGTCCGAAATTCATACCGCCCTTGCGCGTCGGTCTTGGCCCAGCCGTGCAAACGCGCAACACGGGTTTGAGGATCATTCTGGTAGTGTCCGGTTGCATCCGTCTGGTAGGCGTAAACGATGACGCCGGCAACGGGCGTGATTCCATCGGGCGCAAAGACCTGGCCGGAGACCACAATGCGCTCCCCTGGCTCATTCGGGCCGCCAATCACACCAATCGAACTGACGTTGGCTGGCGGGGGTGGCGTCGGAGGAGGACCACTCGCTTCGACCGAATGAGGAACCATCATGAACATAGCGGCTATAACAGCCAGCAGCATGACGACTTTTGCAATTCGTGTTTTCATTTCCTGGTTTCCTTTCGGAAGTAACTCGTTATGCAAGACGCCTGCTGGCTCCCCGCTGTTAACAAGAAAACTCATAGAAAAATTTTCCGCAATGCTGTTAACACCTGTTGCGTTTTTCTCAAAATATTGAGCAGTACCGCTCCAACCCCGGCAAAACCTCTACCATCATCCCTATTTCGGTGGACGGTACAAAATATGCTCCGCCATGGCAGCCGCTGTCTGCTCTTCCAGCGTCTAATCTCTTGCAAGTGTCAGTCTCTGGAAAAATGAAAATTCGCATCAGCTCTTTTTGGATCGTCATTCTCGGCGCAACTGCACTTGCCGCCTTCAGCGCACCGAGCCGCAGTCTGGATGACGCGCCAAAGACCTCAGAGAGCCTTCCGAGCGCTCAACAAGTCCTCGCATTTCTAAACCAAACAATTGATTGGCATCATCACTTGGCCGTTGAAGAACAACTCGCAACGGATCCGGCCGACGTGCTGTTTCTTGATGAAAACAGGCAGATTGCGAACCAGGTGCTGCGGTTTTCGTTTGATTTTGCGCGGGCCGAAGCCCAACTTCTTCCTAATCAACCGGCCCAGGAGACGACAGGATCAGAGCCAGGCAAATATCAGGCATTGATTCAAGGAGCAGCAGCGGCAGATGCGGAGGTCCGCCAGATTCAGTCCGAGATCGAAGGATTCAAGCAAAAGCTGCGAACTTCCACAGGCGCCGACCGCCAAAAAATACAATCGACTCTTGATGAGACGCAAAGCGAACTCGACCTTGCCCAAACTCGCAGCCAGAGTCTCCATAACATGCTTCAGTTTGTCAGTGGCGCGGGGGCTTCAGGAAGCGGCGGTAATCTGCTTGCTAAGATCGAAGAACTCCAGCATTCTGTGCCTGAGCTGGAAGCTGGTGCAAAGACACCTGGGGCACAAACAAACGCATCCGGAAACACGAGTTCAGCGGTGGCGCAAGCTGCGAACCGCCGGCCACAGCCTTCCGGTATTCTCGGCCTTGTTGAAGATCTTTTCGCGCTGAATCACAAAGCCCATGTGCTCGACCAGACGATACAACTCACCGAGGCACTTTCGCGCTCCGCACAGCAACTCCGAACCCCGCTGGTCACAAATCTATCCACATACGCCGAACAGGGAGCTCGATTGGCCAAGGAGGCCGATACCAGTGACCCTGCGCAGCTTGAAGAGCAAAAACATGCATTGGATGCGCTGACAGCTAAATTTAAGCAGGCATCCGCACTCGTCCTGCCTTTAGGAAAGCAGTCGGTTCTCTTTGACTTGTACAAAAACAATCTTGTTCGCTGGCGCAACACCGTAAAAAGCCGGTATTCCGATGAGTTGAGAATGCTGATGGTCAGACTCGCTGTCTTCGGAGTCATTCTCGCCATCGTGTTCGGCTTGGCGGAAGTCTGGCGAAGAGCAACATTCCGCTATGTCCACGACCTACGGCGTCGCTACCAATTTCTTCTTCTGCGGCGGATCGTCCTGTGGTGCACAATCGCAATGACTGTTGCTTTCGCACTCGCAACGGAAATCGGCTCCCTGGCGACTTTTGCCGGACTGATCACGGCCGGCATTGCGGTTGCACTGCAAAATGTAATCCTTGCCATCGCCGGTTATTTCTTCCTGATCGGCAAGTACGGTGTAAGGGTTGGCGACCGCGTTCAGATCTCGGGAGTGACGGGAGACGTGGTCGATATTGGACTTATCCGGCTGCACCTAATGGAAATCACCGGCAAAGGGCCTGATCGCCAACCAACCGGCAGAGTTGTCGTCTTTTCGAACTCGATCGTCTTTCAGCCGACTGCCAGTTTCTTCAAGCAGATTCCCGGCACAAATTTTATATGGCATGAGGTCACGCTGACGTTGGCAACCGATAGCGACTACCACCTCGCTGAGGAGCGTATGCTTGAAGCAGTGGAGCGGGTCTATGACCGTTACAAGGGAAATATCGAGCGCCAACATAAGCAAATGGAACAAACACTCAGCATGGCAGTTCCGGAGCCGAAACCGCGAAGTCGCGTCAGCTTCACCCAAACTGGGACAGAGGTAATCATCCGCTATCCTGTGGATTTGGAAGACGCCGCAGAGATTGACAAACAAATCACTCAGGAACTGGCCGATGATCTGAAGCAGGCGCCGGGCTTAAAACTGGTGGGACCAGGAAGACCGAATATTCAATCTGTGATTGATGACAGTCGAGCTGCCTGAAACCAGGAAAATTTGGTAATTGAGTGATTGAAAATCAAAGGCGAAATCCGATAAAGATGAGGGTTTAAGGTTGCGGCCCTTTGCTCTGTCTGTTGTCAATTCCGTGCCGTCAACATAGTTATTTCTTAAATCTGAATTTGCGCGTGGCGGACTTGGCGCCGTATGTGGTCTGCACCAAGACCGCGGATTCCCGGCTCGTCTCTTCCGAGAGCGGAATCTGCATCTGGGCGTGGCCTGATGCGTCGGTCGTGCCTCGGGCAATTACCGGAGAATCGGCCGCGTTGCCGGTGCGCGAAACGATCTCGGCGCCCGAGACTGCCTGCCCTAAGTCGGTCACTTGAAAGTGCATGGTGATGTTCGATCCATCGCCACCGAACTCGGTGGAGGTGCATTTCACGGAGAGGCCAGTTCCGCCAACATCCTGGATTTCACCGCTGCTGCCCAGAATTGAATTGATGTTTCCTTCAGTAATGGCGTCGATCATGGCCTTGTGTTGCGTTTTGAGCAGCTCGTGAATGGCTTGATCGGAAAATAATGGCTGGGACACCTGCTGGGCGTAAGAGACCGCCCGTTTTCCGATGCACTGGCCTTTCAAAAACACTAAGGTCTGAATCAGCAAGTCGCTCTTTCGGGCTTCGCTCTGCACGTGGTAGACCGTCTCCCCATGCTTCACATCTGTGTTGAACCCAAAAATGGTCATAAATACGTGCCTGGCAAGAGGGGGAAAACCGGCCTTTCAAGCGCTCATTTCGGATTTTCTGCTCACCTGCTGGATGAGGGAAACAGCATTGTTGGCTTTTTCATCCAACAACAGCAACTCTCCACAAGTCAAGGCCTTGACACTCTTACGAGCCGCCAGTTACATTCGAATGTTTAGCCTACGGTAGTCGCGCATTATATACAGGCTCCATCATGCCGGACAATAACTACTTCGTTCGCTATATACCGTTGCTGATCCAATTCATCGTGGCCGTGGCCCTTGCAGGCGTCATGGTTCTGCTCTCCCATTTGCTGGGCAAACATAAATGGACCCAAGCCAAGAACTCTCCTTATGAATGCGGCATTGTGCCCACCGGAGATGCTCAAGGACGCTTCAGCGTCAAGTTTTACATGGTGGCCATGCTCTTTATCCTGTTTGATGTGGAAGCCATCTTCCTGATTCCCTGGGCCGTGATTTATCGTGATCTGCCGAAGATCACCGGCTCCCCGCTTTTCGGCTTCTGGGAGATGCTGGTTTATATCGGGTTGGTTCTGGTGGGTTTCTTTTATATATGGAAGAAAGGCGTCCTTGATTGGAACAAGCCGGAGAGGAGCGAGGGATAACATGGCGCTTGCCCCTGCGATTACCGACCTGGAGCAGTTGAAAGACCGTCCGGCAATTGCTTCCCTGCTGGCGTGGAACAAGGATGCGGTTGAGGGCGCCAAATTCGACCGCGGCGAACTCTCAGTGTACATAGCACGCGAATTCATCCGCGAAGCCTGTGAGCAGCTTAAGGTCAAGGGGTTGGTCAATTTTCTGTCCGATCTCACATGCGCCGACTATTATCCACGCGCCCCCCGTTTCGAACTGGCCTACCATCTGCTTTCACACCAACTGAAACAGCGTGTGCGGCTCAAGGTGAAGCTGGAGGGTGATGATGCTGTGGTCGCGTCGATTACCTCCACGTGGCCGGCCGCCAACTTCTTCGAGCGCGAAGTTTTCGACCTTTTTGGGATACGCTTCCTCGGACACCCGCACCTGAAACGCATCATGATGCCCGAGGATTGGGAAGGACATCCCCTGCGAAAAGATTATCCGGTGGAGGGTTATCGCTAATGAGTCAACTGGATACCGCTCCCATTGTCGAGTCCCCTCAGGACAGGAACATGATCCTCAACATGGGGCCGCAGCACCCCTCCACACATGGAGTACTGCGCCTGGTGCTGGAAATTGATGGCGAACAGATCGTCCGCCTGATGCCCGATATCGGGTTCCTGCACACCGGGATTGAAAAGACCTGCGAGGCCAAGTTCTACCAGCAAGTGGTGCCGCTCACAGACCGCATCGACTACCTCTGTCCCATGACCAACAACCTCTGTTATGTGCTGGCAGCGGAAAAGTTGCTGGGGTTGGAGATTCCTCCACGGGCGCAGTGGATACGGGTGATGCTGAATGAGCTGCAGCGCATCAGCTCCCACTTGGTCTGGCTGGGCACCCACGCGCTTGACCTGGGCGCAATGTCGGTCTTTCTCTATTGCTTCCGTGAGCGCGAAGACCTGTTGCGAATTTACGAGATGGTCAGCGGCCAGCGCATGATGACCTCATACTTCCGCATCGGCGGGCTCGCGCTGGATCCACCCCTCGGTTTTTTTGACAAGGTTAAGAAATTCCTGGGCATGTTCTCTGAGCGGATCGATGAGTATGAATCATTGCTCACCGGAAACCGCATCTTTATTGATCGGCTCAAAGGTGTGGCCCATCTGAGCGCTGAAGACGCCATCGCCATGGGCGTGACCGGCCCGGCCCTGCGCGCCAGCGGGGTTGATTGGGACTTGCGTCGCGATATGCCCTATAGCGGTTACGAAAACTTTAAATTCAAAGTGCCAGTCTCTAAAGATGGCGATGTCTGGGCGCGATATGTATGCCGCATTGAAGAGCTGCGCCAATCACGGGAGATCGCCAAACAGGCTTTAGAAGGATTGCCTTCCGGCCCGACCAAGGCAGACGCGCCCAAGGTGGTCCTGCCCGACCGCGAGAAGATGAAGACCCAGATGGAAGCCCTGATCTATCACTTCAAGATCGTGACGGAAGGGTTCACGGTCCCGGCAGGCGAGGTCTATCAGGCCATTGAGTCGCCGCGCGGCGAGATGGGCTATTACATGGTGAGTGATGGAACCGCGAAGCCCATGCGCGTCCACATGCGTTCACCCTCCTATGCCAACCTTCAGGCACTTTCCAAGATGTGCGAAGGAAGGCTCATTGCAGATGTGGTGGCCGCAATTGGAAGCATTGATATCGTGCTGGGGGAAATTGACCGCTAAAGGAATTTGTAATTTTAAATTTTTAATTTGTAATTTGATCAGAATAGCGGGACAGCTCGGATAGCAAAGATTGAACGAAAAAACTGAACAGCTTCTGGACAGGACGAAGTCTTTTGCATTGCGAATTATTCGTTTGTTTCGGTCGTTGCCTCGTTCCCCAGAGGTGCAGATCATAGGCAAGCAACTTTTGCGCTCTGGGACATCAGTTGGAGCAAACTATCGGTCTGCATGTCGCGGGAGGTCAAGGGCTGAATTTTTAGCAAAAATCGGAGTTGTTGTTGAAGAAGCAGATGAAAGTATCTACTGGCTTGAACTCTTGGTTGAGACAGGCAGCATACAAGGAAGAAAAGCTGGCCAACTTATTAACAGAAGCACATGAGCTGGTGGCAATATTCACTGCCACTCAACGAACAATAAGACAGAAATAAATTACAAGTTTTAAATTACAAATTACAAATTTTGATATGGTTATTTCTGCCGAACTCGACAAATTCTTCGACGAGAAGATGAAAGAGTATCCGACCAAGCGCTCTTTCCTGGTCCCTATGTTGCTGTATACGCAGGACGAGCTTGGATATCTCACAGACGAAGCAATTGCACATCTTGCCAAGAAGACCGATCTGACGGAACTGGAAGTCCGCAACGTCATTAGTTATTACTCTCTGCTGCGGACCAAGCCGCTGGGCAAATATCACGTTCAGGTGTGCACCAATATTTCATGCATGTTGCGCGGTGGAGAAGAACTCTACGAACATTGCAAAGAACGCCTGGGTATTGGACACAAGATGACAACGCCCGATGGCATGTTCTCGCTGGAAGAGGTCGAGTGTCTCGGAGCGTGCAGTTGGGCGCCGGCAGTTCAGGTGAACTACGACTTCCATGAAAACCTGACGCCCGAAACCATGGATACAATATTAGAAAAATATCAGAAGGGTTAGAGAATTGCCAAAATTAGAGAATTGCCAAAATTGCCAGAATTGGTAATTGAGGAGTTTCGAATTGAGGAATCCAAGCACAACGTGGCAAATTTGAGGCCCTGGCAGACGGTAAAAGCTAAAGATGCGCAAAAATGAACGGGGCTTTCTAATTTTGGCAATTCTGACAATTTTGGCAATTTAAAGATGGACAGCAAGACGGAACAGCTTCTCAGCAGGACCAAAGGTTTTGCAGTACGAATTGTTCGGCTGTTTCGCTCGTTGTCCCGGTCGCCTGAAGCACAAGTTCTGGGTAAGCAGTTGTTAAGAAGTGGTACATCAGTCGCTGCAAACTATCGTGCTGCTTGCCGTGCCAGGTCGCGAGTAGAGTTCGTAGCCAGAATTGGCGTAGTGGCCGAAGAGGCGGATGAATCAGCTTTCTGGATCGAGCTGTTATCCGATACAGGAACAATGAAAAAGGAGCTGCTTGCTGAACTGCTAAAAGAAGCCCAAGAGCTGACTGCGATTTTTACAGCATCCCGGCAAACAGCCAAGCAAGCTGGCCAACCAAATCGAAACGAATAGAGTTAGTTTGGAAAGTAAATTTAGAGTTAGTTTGCAGAGTAAGTTTAGAGTTGGTTTTTTGAGTAATTCCCATGCGTGAGTTCGTTCGGTGTCGAGTATTTTAGTTTGTGTGCGATACAGTTTTGGCAATTCTGGCAATTTTGGCAATTTTGGCAATCTAAAACATGGCCGACTTAGTTTCCCATCCCGACGAAATCCGGATTGTCTCGCAGCGCTTTGGCAAAGGCGCAACGGACATCAATCGCCACCTGGAACTTGACGGCTATAAGGCCGTACAAAAAGCTCTCCAGATGCAGCCCGACGACATCATTAATGAGGTCAAGGCCTCCAGTCTGCGCGGACGGGGCGGGGCGGGATTTCCTACTGGCATGAAATGGGCTTTTGTGCCCAAACAATCGCCGCAGCCTAAGTACATATTGGTCAATGGCGACGAAAGCGAGCCGGGCACCTGTAAAGACCGCCTCATATTGGAGCATGACCCTCACTCGGTGATCGAAGGTGTAGTAATTGCCGGGCTGGCCGTAGGAGCCAAGGTTGGCTTTGTTTATATTCGCGGCGAATACCGTTACCTGGTGGACATCATGCGCACGGCCATCGACGATGCCTATGCGAAAGGCTTTCTGGGAAAGAACATCTTCGGCAGCGGCAAAGATTTTGACGTTCGCTGGCACACCGGCGCAGGCGCCTACGAAGTTGGCGAAGAGTCGGCGCTGATGGAGTCGCTGGAAGGCAAGCGCGGCATTCCCCGCATCCGTCCTCCCTTCCCTGCCGTGGTCGGACTGTGGGGCGGCCCTACAGTGATCAATAATGTCGAGACGCTGGCCTCTGTCCCCCACATCCTGCTCATGGGTGGACAGAAATTTGCCGACCTCGGCCCGCCCAAGAATGGCGGCACGCGCCTGTTCTGCCTTAGTGGCCATGTCAACAAGCCGGGAGTCTATGAGCTTCCGCTGGGATATCCGCTGAAGAAGATGATCTATGACGTTGGCGGTGGAATTCCCAATGGACGCAAGCTCAAGGCGGTCGTGCCCGGCGGCTCTTCCACATTTGTGCTTACCGCTGAAGAGGCCGAGCAGATGAACATGGACTTTGATTCCTTCGGCAAGCGCGGCGAGTTCCTGGGATCGGGCGGCGTGGTGATTCTCGACGACCAGACCTGTATGGTGAAATTCGCGCTGCGCATCATGAAGTTCTATCAGCATGAAAGCTGTGGCTGGTGTATCCCCTGCCGCGAGGGCACAGATTGGCTCAAGAAGACACTTACCCGCTTTCATGCCGGTGGAGGCTTGAAGAAGGACATCGACAATATCAAGTACCTGGCACAAGGCATACTGGGTAGGAGCTTCTGTCCCTTGGGTGATGCAGCCGCGATTCCCACGATATCCATTGTGGATAAATGGCGAAGCGAATTTGAGGCGCATCTGGAAGGCAGGCCGTGTCCGTTTGATCCAGCAGGAGTAGTGACGGAGCTTCCGGTAATCGCATGAAGAATTGCCAGAATTGGTAATTGCCAGAATTGCCAAAATTGGTGGTTACCAGAATTGGTGGTTATCAAAATTGGTAATTCCCAAACTGTCAAGGCTGTTCACCGGTTGAAACCTTAGAGCTGTTCACGGTTGAAATCTTAGCTGAAGTCGTAGTTGTTTGAAGTCGTAGTTGTTTGAAGTTATGGCAATTTTGGCAATCATGGCAATTTTGGCAATTTGAAGATTTTTCTATGTCTGAAACAAAGAACATAACGATCACAGTTGATGGTAAACCGATCATCGCGCCGGCGGGAACTCTGCTGATTGAGGCCTGCAAAGCGGTTGGCATCGAGGTACCGTCGTTCTGCTATTACCCTGGGTTGTCTCTTCAGGCTGCCTGCCGCATGTGCTTGGTTCGCATCGAAAAAATGCCCAAGCTGCAGACAGCTTGTACGGTGCAGATCACCGATGGAATGGTTGTGACCACTGATTCCGACGAGGTCCGCCAGGCACGCAAATCCATGATTGAGCTGTTGCTGGGGAATCATCCACTGGATTGTCCGGTATGCGATGCCGGTGGCGAGTGTGAATTGCAGGACATGACTTTCAAGTACGGCGCGGCCGAGTCGCGCTACATGGAAGGCAAGCTGCACAAGGAAGAGCAGCAATGGTCGCCGGTAGTCTATTTTGATCGCCCCCGCTGCATCCTTTGTTACCGTTGCGTGCGCGCCTGCGGTGAAGGCATGGACGTTTGGGCATTGGGCGTGCAAAACCGTGGCTCTGGCTCAGTGATCGCGCCCAACCAGGGAGACCACCTGGAATGCGAAGAGTGCGGGATGTGCATTGATATCTGTCCGGTCGGCGCTCTGACCTCGGGAGCCTACCGTTATAAGACGCGACCGTGGGAGATGAAGCACGTCGGAACCATCTGCACCCACTGTGGCGATGGCTGCAAAACGACTCTGGGAGTGCGTCGTTCCGATACCGGCACAGATATTGTGCGCGGCGACAACCGCGACAAGAGCGGAATCAACGGCGATTTTCTCTGTATCAAGGGCCGTTACGCCTTCGACTTCTTCGACCACAAAGACCGCATCCGCCATCCGCTGATTCGTCGCAATGGCAAGCTCACTCCCGCAACCTGGGAGGAGGCCATCGAACACGTCGGCAAGCGCCTGAAGGAGATCCGTGACACCAAAGGTGGCAAGTCGATTGGAGTCATTGGCTCCAACCGCACCACCAACGAAGAAAACTACCTGTTGCAAAAGTTTGCACGGACCGTACTGGGGACCAATAACGTCGACCATCATCGCACCGCCGATTTCGCTGCCTTCGCTCGGGCCATCGCCGGAAAGCAAGCTGCTACGGCGACCATGCGCGATGTGGCCAGCGCTCCAGCTATTCTGCTCGTTGGTAACGATCCCACCGAGCAGCATCCGTTGCTGGCCTGGAACATCCGCACCAATGTGCGATTGAACAATGCCAAGCTGTTTGTTGTGAATTCTCAGTCTATCAAGCTGCGCCGCCAGGCTTCGACCTTCGTACAGGTCCCGGAAGGCCGCGAGAACAGACTTGTCGCCTTCCTGAATGGCGACGACGCAGCCGCCGGTTCGCTGACCAGTGCAGGCGTCTCCAATGATCTGCTCAAGCAGTTGCGGGATGAGCTGCGGACGCAAAAGAACTTGGTCATTATTTTTGGCTCAGAATTACAAGGCGCCGACATTGCTGCGCTCGTCAAATTTGGCTCAGGCATCGGGGCAAAATTCATCTGCCTCGGTGACTATGCCAACTCCCGAGGCGCAGCCGACATGGGCCTCTACCCCGATCTGTTGCCGGGATACGTGGCTGCCACCGGACCTCACAAGTACAACGAAGAGTGGGGCAAGCTGTCTGCGGACAAGGGACTGGGCCTGCCGGAGATGATGCAGGCTGCCAAGGATGGCCGCCTGGCTGCGCTTTATGTTGTAGGTTCCAATCCGGTTGCCGACTATAGCTTTGATCCCGCAGCTTTACAGAATGTCTTTATCGTAGTGCAAGAGCTTTTCCTCACTGAGACGGCAATCCTGGCGGAAGTGGTATTGCCTGCAGCTTCGGCGTATGAGAAGGCCGGCACATTCACCAATACCTGCGGCGATCTGCAACTGTTGAAGAAGGCAGGCGAGCTATCGGGTGTGAGAAGCGATTTTGAAATCATTGTCCGGGTGGCGGAGCGCATGGGCTCTCATCTTCCGAAACTCGTTCCGTTTGGCGCCGGTGTGCGGGCCGATATGGGTCAGTCGCGCGGAGCGCAGTCAGGCGAAGCGGACCGCCACGCCGTCTGGCTTACCGCCAACAATCTTGAGTCGCGGATGAGCCCCTTTGATCCCTTTGCCATTCTGGATGAGATCCAACGGCTGGTGCCGGGCTATGAATTTTCAAGGCTGAACCTGATCGCCGGAAATGACGAACATGTTACTGCCGCTGAACACAGCAACGCCGGTCCGGGTGACGGATTGGTCCAGATCGTCCCAGCCAATGACACGCTGTTTACCTCTGGGAGCCTGGGACGTTATTCCAACGCGCTGAACGCAGTCCTGGAAAACCGGCGCACGCACCCGGCAGACAAAGAAGTGATGGCAGATTGAATGGAGCAATTGGCAATTAGCCGTTAGCCTTTAGTACTTGGCGGTTAGTCAGTAATAACCAAAGTTTAAGCAAGCGCAACAACTCTCAGAGGGTTTCAACGACTAAATACTAATGGCTAAGTACTAATGGCTAAATACTCACAACCGTGGACAACATAAATCTCTTCATCATCGTCGCCGTAGTTAAGATTGCCCTGGTGGCCTTTCTTCTGCTCACCGGGGTGGCCTACATGACTTGGCTGGAGCGCAAGGTCATTGGCCGTATCCAAAACCGGTGGGGACCGACGCGCGTAGGTCCTTTTGGACTGCTTCAGCCTCTGGCGGACGGCATCAAGTTCATCCTGAAAGAGGACATGGTTCCGGACAAGGTCCACAAGGTCCTTTACATCATGGCTCCCATGCTGGCATTGATCATGTCTCTGATCTCCATTGCCATAATTCCATTTGGGGAGACAATCAGTGTAGGCGGCACAACCACGGCCTTGCAGATTACCGGTGTCGCCCAACCGAACGGCAGTCATCCGCTGGACATCAACATTGGTCTGCTCATTATTCTGGGCGCAACCTCGATTGGCGTTTACGGAATCGCCCTAGCGGGCTGGTCCTCAAACAGCAAATACGCTCTTCTGGGCTCGTTACGCGCCAGCGCGCAGATGATCAGCTACGAACTTGCACTGGGACTTTCCCTGGTTGGGGTCCTGATTTTGTCCGGGACTTTGAGTTTGCGCGGGATTGTCGACGGTCAAATTGCTGGCAGCGCACATCCCTGGCTTGGCATTTCATGGCTCGGCTTTCTGCCTCATTGGTACATCTTTCCCCAGTTCATCGCTTTTTTCGTTTACCTGATGGCAGCCTACGCGGAGACCAACCGCATACCTTTTGATCTACCCGAGGCCGAGACCGAACTGGTGGCCGGCTATCACACTGAGTACAGCGCTATGAAGTTTGCCATGTTCTTTATGGCTGAGTATGTAAACATGATCACCGTGGGCTGCATCGCTACCCTGCTCTTCTTTGGCGGATGGCATGGTCCTTCGTTTGGCCCGCCGCTGGTGCGGGCGCTGCTGCCGGTCTTCTGGTTTTCACTCAAGATTTTCTTTTTCATGTTTGTCTACATCTGGATCCGCGGGACTCTGCCGCGCTTCCGCTATGACCAACTTATGGCTTTTGGCTGGAAATTTCTGCTGCCGATCGCTATCGCCAACATCATTGTCACCAGCCTGATCGTGGCACTGAGGGGGGCATAACAGAATGCACCAGATACTTTTTATTGTTTTCGGAGCGGTTTGCATCGCCGGAGCAATCAACCTGCTGGCCCAGCGGCACCCTATCAACAGCGCGCTCTCCCTGGTCGTAGTCATGGGATCGCTGGCGCTGATCTATCTGCTGTTGGGCGCGGAGTTCGTGGCGGCTGTGCAGGTGATCGTCTACGCCGGGGCCATCATGGTGCTGTTCGTTTTTGTCATCATGCTTTTGAATGCCGGAGCAGAAGAACGAACGCAAGGCAGCCGCATTGCGCTTTGGCTGGGCGGCCCGGGAGTGGTGCTCCTGGTCGGAATGATCTCCTGGATCATGTTCACCAACGACAAGCAAATGGGTGGAGTCCAGATCGGCAGTATGGTTGAGAAAACTGACAACACTCATGGCATTTCCAGTCTGCTCTTTCGCGACTTTTTGCTGCCTTTCGAGGTCACCTCAGTGCTCATCCTGATCGCCATTATGGGTGCGGTCGTGCTGGCTGGGAGGAGACGATAAATGGTCCCGCTTTCCTGGTATCTGGTCCTGAGCGCCATCTTGTTCTGTTTAGGCGTTTCCGCATTTCTACTGAAGAGAAACATCATTACCATCTTCATGTCGATTGAGTTAATGCTCAATGCCGTAAATCTCAGTTTTGTCGCCTTTGCAAACCACTGGCACAAATTGAGCGGACAGGTATTTGTGTTTTTCGTGATGGTGGTCGCCGCTGCTGAGGCTGCTGTGGGTCTGGCCATCATCATTGCTGTTTTCCGCACGCGCGAAACACTCAATGTTGATCGCGTGAATCTGCTGAAACTATGACCGATACCAACTTAAATCTTTGGATCATTCCGCTGCTTCCGCTGGCGGGCGCAGCCATCAACGGCCTCTTTGGCCGGCGACTCCCGAAAGCCATGGTCAAAGTTGTCGCCTTGGCTTTTACTGCGGCATCCTTTGCCTATGCAGTATGGGCTGCTTTGCAAGGCAGCCATATAGATTTGCCGCACAATGAGGCGCTACCCTTCAAGTGGATCGTAGCCGGAAGTTTCCAGGTGCCCTTCGGGTTTTATCTCGACCAGCTCTCCACCGTCATGATGTTGATTGTGACCGGCGTTGGCTTCCTGATCCACGTTTATTCGATCGGATACATGGAGCATGAAGGCGGTTATTACCGCTTCTTTTCTTATCTGAACCTCTTCATGTTCTTCATGCTCACCCTGGTGCTGGCCAACAACTATTTGCTGATGTTTGTAGGCTGGGAGGGCGTAGGTCTGGCGTCGTACCTGCTGATCGGCTTCTTCTTTCTAAAAGATTCAGCCGCCAATGCCGGCAAGAAGGCCTTCATCGTCAACCGCATTGGCGACTTTGCTTTCTTGATCGGAATGTTCCTGATCATCAAGACTTTCGGCTCACTGAATTTTGATGTTGTTTTCAACGCTGTTTCCAACTCTCCGAAGGAAGCAGGCGAGTGGGGCTTGTTGACCGCCATTGCCCTGCTGCTGATGTTCGGCGCCACCGGAAAATCGGCGCAGGTTCCCCTCTATGTCTGGCTACCGGACGCCATGGAAGGTCCCACTCCGGTATCGGCGCTCATCCACGCGGCCACCATGGTCACGGCCGGCATTTACATGATTGCCCGCTCCCATATCATCTTCGACAAGGCCCCTCATGCGTTGGAAGTTGTTGCCGTCATCGGTTGCATCACAGCGATCTTTGCCGCGACGATGGGCCTGGCCCAGACGGACATCAAGCGCGTGCTGGCCTACTCCACGGTTTCTCAGCTTGGCTACATGTTCCTCGCCTGTGGGGTCGCTGCCTACTCAGCGGCCATCTTTCACCTGATGACTCACGCGTTCTTTAAGGCGCTGCTCTTCCTGGGCGCAGGTTCGGTGATCCATGCCATCGGCGGAGAACAGGACATGCGCCGCATGGGCGGCCTGCGCAAACTGATACCTGTAACGTTCTGGGTGGTCACTATAGCCACATTCACTATCGCCGGCTTCCCTCCCTTGAGCGGCTTCTTCAGCAAAGATGAGATTCTCTGGCAGGTGTTCCAGAGTTCCAAGGTGCTTTGGGTTGTAGGACTCATCACCGCCGGCCTTACTTCTTTCTATATGTTCCGGATGTGGTTTATGACCTTCTTTGGGGAACTAAGGCTGGGCAAAGTTGATGCAGGAGAAGAGGCCCATGCAGCCAATGCTCCGGCCCAGGATCAACATGCCGCTGCATCTGCGGACCACGGACACGCCGATGATCACTCCCATGGACACGGCGGCGTACACGAATCACCCTGGATCATGCTCGCGCCCCTCGTGATTCTGGCGATCTTATCAATAGTCGGCGGATGGGTTGGCATACCTGAGTCGATGGGTGGCTCCAGTACATTTGGACAATATCTAGCGCGTGCAATGGGCACAACGGCAACTGAAGCACCCGCAGCAGCGGAGCATTCACTGGAAATTTTGCTTGCTGGATTGTCCGTTGGCGTTGCCGCGCTTGGTTTCTTTCTTGCCTGGCTGCTCTATTACAAACGGCCTGAGCTACCGGGACGCATCACGGCGCGCATCCACGGCCTTTATAGCCTGGTTGCCCACAAATATTACATAGATGAGCTTTACGGGGCGCTCTTCGTCAAACCTCTGCTGGCCATATCGACCCACGTTCTATGGCGCGGCGTGGACCAAGGCGTCATCGACGGCACGGTCAATGGCGCAGGAACACTCTCGAAAGACATTGGCGGTGGTTTGCGACGAATGCAGTCCGGCAACATCCGCTCCTATGCTGCCTGGGTAGCGGCAGGCGGAGCAGTCGTCATCGCCTACATGATCTATAAGTCGCTGGGGGCCAAGTGACCAACTCGATTCTCACTCTAGTCACCTTTATTCCCGCAGCCGGCGCCATCCTCTTGATGCTGTTGCCGCGCAACGACCGGGTAATTCGCATTGTGGCCCTGTCGGTGTCGGTGCTGGCCTTCGGCGCTTCCATCTTGTTGCCGGTCAACTTCGTGAACGGTCAGCCGGGTTTTCAGTTTGAAGTGAACGTCCCCTGGATTGGACAAGCCATTCACTACCATATAGGCGTGGACGGCATCTCCATGTGGCTGGTGCTGCTGACCACCTTCCTGGTTCCCCTGGGCGTACTGATCTCCTGGAAGTCTATCCACGACCGGACAAAAGAATTTTTCGTGCTGCTCCTGCTTCTGGAGACGGCCATGATCGGCGTCTTTGTCTCCCTCGACATGTTCCTCTTCTATGTCTTCTGGGAAGCCACGCTGATCCCCATGGCCCTGCTGATTGGCATGTATGGACATGAGCGGCGCGTCTACGCAGCCGTTAAGTTTTTCCTGTACACCATGGTCGCCTCGGTCTTCATGCTGGCGGCTGTCATTTATCTCTACACGCAGACCCACAGCTTTGACTACGCCACCATTCAAAAGGCGCTGGCCGATCCGAGCCAGTATGCTTTCAGTCCCTCCATCTTGCAATGGCTCTTTCTGGGCTTCTTTATCGCCTTTGCGGTGAAAGTCCCGCTCTTCCCTCTGCATACCTGGCTGCCCGATGCGCACGTGGAAGCGCCCACCGCCGGATCGGTCCTGCTGGCCGGCGTGCTGCTCAAGATGGGCACCTATGGCTTGTTGCGCTTTAACGTTGGCTTGTTCCCGGAGCAGGCCAGGCGCAATGCGCCCTGGATCATCGCGCTGGCCATCATCGGTATTATTTATGGCGCGCTGGTGGCGCTGGTGCAGCCCAATCTCAAGAAACTGATTGCTTATTCCTCCGTAAGCCACCTGGGATTTGTGGTGCTCGGCATCTTTACCTTTACCCAGGCCGGAACCGATGGCGCGGTTTACCAGATGTTGAACCACGGCATCTCCACTGGCGCTCTCTTCATGCTGGCCGGCATGATCTACGAGCGCAAGCACACCTACGAGTTAAGCGAATACGGCGGACTGGCTTCGCCCATGCCTATCTACGCCACCTTCTTTTTGATTGCCGTGCTCTCTTCCGTGGGACTGCCCCTTCTGAATGGCTTTGTGGGTGAGTTCCTGGTATTGAGTGGCACAGCGCAAAGCACGCTTGCCCATAGCACCCTGTACGCTGTGCTGGGCACGACTGGCGTGATCTGGGGCGCTGCTTACCTCCTGTGGATGTATCAGAGAGTGTTTTATGGTCCCATCCGGCATGAAGAAAACCAACGGCTGATGGACATTGGCGGACGCGAGCAAATCTCGCTCTGGCCGCTGGCGGTCATGGCGGTAATCATGGGCGTGGCTTCTCCGCTGTGGATGAAATCCATCGATCCGTCGGTGGCTAAAATCATACAGACAAAAGCTGCGACTGCCAGTTCGATGACGACAACTAACGTTTCGCAGAAATAGCAGAGATCAAGAACTAAAGAAATAACGATGAATTCAATTTCAATTGTCGATTACATTCGCATCCTGCCTGAGGTAGTGCTGACTCTTTTCGGCATTGGGGTCATGATCATTGACCCGCTCCTCTCGGACAAGCGCAGCCGCAAAGGGTTGGGCATCTTCGCCCTGGTCGGAACACTGATGGCAATGGGGGCCGGTCTCCTTCAGATCGCGTGTATCTCCGGCGATCCCCATTTCAGCGATCCGGGCTGGTTTGGCATGGTACGAGTGGACAGCTTCAGTACTTTCTTTCACGTCCTGGTTCCTGCTATCTCCGCCCTTTGCATCCTGGCCTCGTTGGAATACCTTGACCGGCAGAATATTCGCAGCGGCGAATATTACGGCTTGATCCTGTTTGGCACCGTGGGCATGGTGCTCATGTCCTCCGCGATTGAGTTGGTTTTGATCTTTATCGCGCTGGAGATCTCTTCCATCTCCACGTATATCCTGGCCGGATACCGCCAGCGCACCGCCGCCAGCACCGAATCTTCAATCAAGTATTTTCTGCTCGGCTCATTTGCCACAGCTTTTTTTCTCTACGGAGTAGCGCTGATGTTCGGCGCTACCGGATCAACCAATATCCCAGAGATTGCCACCGCTCTCAAGACCACAACCCCCGGAGCATTTGTTTACGCCGCTACCGCGCTCATGCTGATTGGACTGGGGTTCAAAGTGGCCTCGGCTCCCTTCCATGTCTGGACGCCTGACGTCTACGAAGGCGCTCCCGCTCCGGTCGTGGCCCTGATGTCCACCGGCCCTAAGGCAGCGGCATTTGCGGTCCTGCTGCGCGTGCTCTTCTCTACGGCGGCGCCAGGATGGTTCTGGCTGGTTTGGATTTCGGCGGCCCTTTCCATGACTCTGGGCAACTTTGGAGCTTTGATCCAGAACAACGTCAAGCGCATGTTGGCCTATTCCTCCATTGCCCATGCCGGCTATCTGCTGGTAGCTTTCGCAGCCGCCGCCAAGGCTGCTGATTCCCAGGCCGGAGGCGTAGTTAATATCAGCCTCGCTGCCGCTATCTTTTACACAGCTTCGTATGCAGCCATGAATATTGGCGCATTTGCCGTGGTCAGTCATCTCGCCGGGAGCGGCGAACGCTATACCTCCATTGACGATTACGCGGGGCTGGGCAGGCGCTCTCCCTTGCTGGCCTTTACCTTGACTATCTTCATGCTGTCCCTGATCGGTATCCCGCTCACCGGCGGCTTCTTTGCCAAGTATTACGTCTTTAATGCCTCGCTGAGTTCCAACCTGGTATGGCTCACAGTTATCGGCGTCGTGAATAGCGCGGTGGCGGCGTATTACTACCTGCGGCTGATTGTAGTGATGTACATGCGCGAGTCGACCGCCGATATCGCGCCTGAGCGGGTTTCACCCGCCATGGGGCTTTCCTTGGTTCTGGCTGCCATAGCAACGATTTACCTGGGAGTAGCTCCCAACGATGTTGTGGAGTATGCAAAACAGGGAGCGCAAGATCTCATCCCGCAACATAGCACGCAAGCCGGACAAGCTTCGCCACCACCACCTTACATAATCACGCCTATTATTCCGACGCGATAGTCACATCTTGCCGGGCAAAGGCCGCAGAAGCGGCCATCCAGAAAACCAGCGCATGAAGCAGCGCCGTCACTCCGATGCGCCATATCTCTGTGCTCGATTGCTGGAAGCTGAAGTTCAGCACTACGCGCAAGAAGGCGGCCACAGGAAACAACAAGTTGGGCAGATACCATCCTTTGAGTTCAACCGCAAAAGGAAAGAGAAGGATAAGCAAGGTCCCCGCCAGCGCCAGAAAAGGATGCATCAGGACCGAGCACAACAAGGCCACTGCGGCTGCGCTCAGGCAACTAAGAAACAGCACCAGCATCAGCGGCAACACTCCGGTAGGCGAAACCCCGGCCTGCCGGGCCAGCCATAAAGTCGCCATGCACACTACCGCGCAGAAACTGGCGGCGATCAATGTAGAGCCGAATAACAGCCCTCCAAGGTATTGCCAGCGATGAATGCCCTTGGAAAGCACAGCCAGAACCCGCCTGGACTTGCGCTCAGCCTGGATAACAGGCGTCATGACCAGTGCTCCAAAAAAGATCGCGTAACACGCCTGCTGTTTTAGAAAAAACAAAACTTCAGAATGAGTTTCATGGAAACCAAAAATTCCGGCCATTCCCACCACATACACCAGCATGACCGTGAGCACCACCCATTGTGTGCGCACGAAGTTGGTTCCAATGAGAATGATAGGCCGCATGGAAATTAGATTTTAGCAGCCCTGCAACGTTGAAATCTTTACCGCAAAGCGCGCTAAGGGCGCACAGGAAAACCAACACCTTACCACTGATGACACTGATTAAACTGATTGCCACTGATCCAAAACGATCACGTTGGGCTTCTCTGTAACACTGCTATAGTCTTCTTGTCCTGCCGCGAAGATTTCTTTGCTTTTGTTGCGGTAGGGACGAGGATTTCTCACCGCCCCCCGCGCGGATCCGTACTGGCGCACTTTAGCGCATACGGCTCTTACCTTGAGTGCTTAGCGTCGAAGCGCACCTCCGGGTAAGGATGCAGAATCCGCGGTAGAGGCAAGTACAGGCTAATG